>ERZ857521.24-NODE-24-length-217771-cov-6.895442_pt1 | contig 217771 bp, 209 predicted proteins | sample MGYA00519701_ERZ857521 | MGnify/ENA primary metagenome ERZ857521 (study PRJEB31778, sample SAMEA3449346) | human gut metagenome | biome: human gut; feature: human-associated habitat; material: faeces | place: United Kingdom | collected 2010/2012 ...
GCTGTTATGCTGCAGTTGGCATTACAAAACATCATGGAAAATATGAAGTCCTTATGCTGGATAAAAAAGAAGATGGTATATTGGATATGACGGAAAGAACTGTTGTTGAATCACACCAGATGGATTTTCGTCTTGAAGCAGATTTCTGTAACATGAAGGATGAAGCACGCTGCTATTACCGGGTAAATAAGGGAGACTGGCTACCCATCGGAACCGTGCATAAGCTGTACTTCAAACTGGATCATTTTACTGGTTGCCGGTTTGGTCTGTTCTGCTATGCGGCAGAGGAAACAGGAGGAAGTGCCTGCTTCCGGGATTTTAAGTATTATGATGTTGATGAAATCTCATAAAGATAGAACTGCATAAAATAAGTGTCGGAATTTACTCAAATTTTTCCTACTTTGGACATTGGTTTTTACAACGGTATTGTATAGTGAAGCAGAGGAAAAACAAAACATGTTTCAGAGAGGAAAAACGATTATGAGAATTAAGAGTATGATGAAGGGTATGCTTGCTGTTGTAATGGCAATGTCTATGGCAGCATGCTCCGGAGCACCTGCAGCAGACCAGATTTCTTCTGAGTCACCGTCACCGGCACAGACAGAAAGTACAGCAGCAACAGAGCAGGAAACAATCGTAACAGAAGTATCTGCAGAAACGCAGACGCAAGAAGAAACAGCAAAAGCACCGAAATATGTTTTCTGTTTATTGGTGATGGTATGAGCTATCCCCAGTTTCAGGCAGCATCTGACTATCTTGGAGCAATAGCAGATGAAGATTATGTCAAGGCACTTCCGAGCAATAGCTATGAAGACCGTGGAGGAGCAGTACTGGACGGCCCGGAAGCAGGATACAAGGTTACCTATACACAGGCTGATGCAGAAGCGGTTATGGCTGAAGATGGAAGTGTTATTCTGATGGATGAGCATCTGGCAGATTTCCGTCATCAGCAGACGGAAGCGGATTTACACACATGCTTCTTATGTACATGATTAAAATTCGGTATTCATATCATAATATAGTATATTGAAACTATTACTATTGTTAGGACGTAAAGTATTAGAAATATCACATGACGCTTTGTTTTTGTGGTGTTTTGGGAATATTCAATGGATAATTATATTACTTTATCTGGAACTTCAAAGAGATGAGGAATATCTGCGAGAAGAATAAGAACATTATGTGCAGAAAGCAGAATAGAAGGTGTGATTTGATTTGGACGATTCTGGACAATTTCAGAGAATGCTCACAAGCCTTTCGATCTATCATTGCGGCAGTAGCAGAGATGGAGCGGGAAAATATCAGAGTGCAGACAATGGCTGGGCGTGAGCAGAAGGCGAGAGAAGGTAAAAGGAATGGCGGATTTGCTCCGTATGGATATAGGCTGGAAAATGGGGAACTTGTTATTGCGGAGGATGCTGTTTGTGACGGACTGTAAATATGGCCTTACAGAAACGGATGTCAAACATATCCTGAAAATGAAAAAGGGCAAAAAATTTGGAGAAAGAAAAGAAAACAGAAGTGAATAAGGCAGCAGTAGTGTCCCAGGCAGAATTTACAGAGATATTAAATAGTATCATAGACGAAAGATTTCCGGGAACGCAGCGTTATATAATCAATGGCGGAGATTATTGGAAAGACATTGTCATGGAACTGAGACAGGGAGCTGGGAAATTGAGATACAGTCCTTACCAGTTGTTCAAACAGTCGGATGATTATGAAAATACAATACAGGAGTTTATATTGCGTTGGGAAAAGGAAATAAATTCTTGAAATAGGAGTGCTGAAAATGTAAGGTGGCATGATGAGTAAAAATATATGCAGATTAGATGGAAATCATATTTTTTTATCCGTACTGAGGGATGACGAGGAGGCAGTCGGCTTATACGCGAAGTGGATGTCGGATGAAACCACCTGTGTCTTTATAGAGCATGCGCATTCTGTGGTGGACATCACTCGGATGCCCGGTTGGGTAAACGACCATTCTGTCATGCGGATGGGAATTGTCCAGAAAGAGACAGAACATTGATTGGATATTGTCATATTGACCATCGAACTGAGGACATGTCAGCCTGGTTATCCATTAACATCGGAGAAAAGGCGGCGCGTGGAAAAGGCATTGGAACCGAAGTCGTGCAGATACTCTTGCGGTACTGCTTTATGGTGCTGGGAGTGTATAGTGTCCATCTGGATGTACTGGAAACAAACACCTCTGCCATTAAGTGTTACGAGAAGGCAGGATTCAGAATAAGTGGCAGATACCGGGGGCATTGTTACTATATGCGGAACCACTATGACTGGCTACACATGGATATCTTATATGAGGAATACCGGAAAACGCTTGAACCTTAAGGGTCTTCATGCGAAAAGTGCCCGCAAGTTAGCGGGCACAACAAAAAAATCAAGAAAATCAAAAAATTACAGAGTCTGATGCACTTCACGGATCACAGCATCAGCAAGCTCCGGAGCTTTCGCAGGATCAATATCATCCGGAAATTCCGCATCAATGGTGGAAGCAGCCGGGCGATAGTTCAGGCGCAGGGCATTTGCCTGAATGTAATCCGTTGCCTTGTTGTAAGTATCCTCTGTAACACCGTTTAAAGTAATTGTATATAATTTTGCCATAATCTATCATCCTTTCTTTTACGTTGTGGTTAATGGAAACAGTTCCTTGTTTCTGTATATAGTATATCTCTTTTCCTGAAAAAAGAAAATGGAATAAAGTAACAAATATAATAATAGGAATCATTACTATATTTGTGAAATAGTCACATATTACCATAATGAGACATTTGTCAACTGTGTTTTGCTCCGCAAAAATGATAAAATGAACCATCAAAAAGCAGTTTGCAAAGGAGGAAAACAAGGGAAAAATGGAAGACAAAGATAAGAAGAAAAATGTGAAAAAAATAATCGTGTATGCAGTGCTTTTAGTACTTATTATGGGAATCGCGCTGGGAACCGGACAAATTCAGACAGAGGAATTGGGGAGGATATTTACGGTCAATGCAGTTGCAGTCTGTAAATTATTGCTTTTGATCTTCGGGGTATTGTTCTTAAAAAGTCTGATCGTATGGATCCTGGGGCTGATCAAACCGGCGAATCACAGAGCCAGGTCTGTGCTCTCTCTGTTATCCAGTCTGACAAAATATATTGCGTTTCTGGTGATCCTGTGCGCAGGACTGACGATCCTCGGAGTTAACATGACTACCATCATTGCCAGTGTCGGAGTATTGGCTCTGATCGTCGGCTTCAGCGCGGAGAGTCTGATCGCGGATGTGGTGACAGGAACTTTTATGCTGCTGGAGAATCAGTATAATGTGGGAGACATCGTGGAGGTGAACGGTTTCCGTGGAACTGTGACGAGCATCGGCATCCGCACCACCTGTATCACGGATACCGGTGACAATGTGAAGATCATCAATAATTCCGAAATGAAAAATATCCTGAACCGCTCCGACAATTATTCCAAGGCTGTCTGCGATATCAGCATTCCTTATGAAACGGATCTTGAAAAGCTGGAAAGTGAACTTCCGAAACTCCTTGAGTCAATCTACAAGGCACATGAAGATACTATGAAAAAAGTTCCGGTGTATGTAGGAGTGCAGGCATTGCAGGATTCCGGAGTATTGCTCCGGTTCGTAGTGGAAGTCTCGGAGAAAAATATCTATTCCGGCATGCGTATTCTGAATCACGATCTGCTGCTGGGCTTTCGAAAGCTGGGTGTAGAGTGCCCCTTCCCGCAGTTGGATGTGCATAATAAATAATGGGTGGATCCGGTAATAAAAGAGAAAATGAAGATCAAAGAAGATCATAAATATCATAGGATAAATAAAATGCAGAAACAGGAAAACAATATTCTACCGGAATACCAGACACTCCCGACGGATTCCATAGCCCCGGAATATCCGTCGCTGCCGGACGAATATCTGCAGAGTAAACAACCTGTGGAAAAAGGGGTACCGGAACGCAGTGAAAGCCGGAAGCGAAAAGCAATGCGCATACTCTGTATGCTGACAGCTTGTGTACTGCTTGGCTGCAGCGTGTATGGAACTGAGGCAGATCAGACGAAAATACCGGCACAGACAACGGAGGAGGTGCAGGTACCTGATGAAAACGGAGAGAATCGGGACGGCAGGGAAAATGACCATGTACAGTCCGTGACAACAGAGACAGAAACAGACGTTGCAATAGCAGAAACGTCAGAACCTATCGAAAAACAGTATCCTCTGGAAGGCGGCATCTTATATTACAAGATCTATAATGAGACGCACCTGGCCAATCCCACTGCTGATGCCTGGGAGAGAATCCTGGAAGAAGGAGAAATCTCCATAGAACAGCTTCTTGCCGGAGAAGTGATCACTCTGCCGCAGCCGGAGACACCGGAAGGCTTTGCATTCCTGGGATGGGCGGCACATTTTTCAGGCGATAAGGATACCTATCCGAAGTGGAGTCTGCTTACGGAACGCTTTACCGCAGAGGATGCAGCCAGGATCCAACCGGATGAGGAAGGCAACCGCAGTGTGGATATTCACGCGGTTTGGAGCTCTCAGGATCCTGCTGCCTGGCAGATGATTATGGTATTGGATGCCAATGGAGGAACGATGGAAGGACAACCATCGCAGATGTATAATGCACTGACACCGAAATATTCCGGTGGAACAGTGTATCTGTGTGGATATCCGACTCCGGAACGGGAAGGGTATCATTTCGCAGGCTGGTATCTCACGACGGATGAGGGAGACATACGGGTGGAGACCCTGCCTGCATCCCGCTTTTTTGCACAAAAAGGCGGAGAACCGGATTATAACGTTCCGATGGAACTGCGCTTGATGGCAGGCTGGGAGAAAACCGAAGAAAAGGGGAACTAAAGGTTGTTTTTCTGCGTGGGAAAAATTATAATAGGACTAACGGATCACACACAGAAAGAGGACCCCAAATGGAAGAACAGGAAGAACAGGGAAAAAAAGAAAGCACAGTGCTCCCGGAACCTCCGGAGATCACGGTGAAAAATCCCAGGATCGGCAAAGTGCGTAAGCTGGAAGAGGAAGTAAGACGTCAGAATGAGCTGGAGCAGCTTCGGACTAAGCGCATCCGCAAGGAGCAGGAATATATTGAACAGATGAGCAAGGCGGTGGAAGACCACCTGCGCAATACCAAAGAGGAGCAGCGGTATAACGAAGAGTTTGAACGCCTGATCCGCAAGGATGTCTACCAGATGCACGGCATCAGTGAGGACAAGCTGCAGGGAATGACGGAATACCGCAATGCCCTGTATCGGGGAACAGCGTTCGGCATGTTTTTTCTGTCGCTGATCTTGACCGGAATCTGTGGATATCTCCATGGCTTCGGCTCGGAATTATGTATTTTCATGGCTTTTTATACAGCCATCGAGGGGACACTGTTGAACAATGGGAAGAGACAGCATGCAATATTGGATGTCCTGACAAGGATTCTGTATCTGTTCCTGTTCCCGGTGATGCTGATCGTGTTTGTGTGCTATGAACTGGAATTTACGGAGTATGCCTTTATTGTACCGGCGCTTACGATAGCCGGAGTGGTGCTTCTGATGCTGGGAGCGGTGTCCTACTTCCTGTATGACCCGTATCGCCTGGATCGTAAGAATCATAAAAAGGCGAACCATTACATCCGTGACATTGAAAAGGCTGCCATCAAAGAAGTGGAACTGGAAGAAAAAGCATTGGCGAAGCAGGCGAAAAAGCAGGAAAAGCTGGAATTAAAGGAAGAAGCCAGACAGAAGCGTGCAGCGAAGAGAAGAGAATGGAAAAAGCAGATAAAGGAGATCTTCTCCGATTGGAAAGAATGGATCCGTGCAAAGCTTCCGAAGAAAAAGCAGGAGCCAACGGAAATTCCTGAGGACACTAAGACATCAACTGCGGCAGATCCCATGGGAGATACAAAGACTTCTGAACAGGAAGAACAGACGGATGCTGTGGAGATGACGGTGACAGAAGAGGAACAGACAGAGCGGTCCGTGGATACAGACGACAGTGGGACAGCCAGCATGGAGGAAACGTAATGGCATATTATCTGATTGATTTTGAAAATGTAAAGAGCCGTGGTATGGAAGGCGTGGAGCTTTTGACGGAGGAAGACACTGTCTGTATTTTTTACAGCGATAATGCTGACAGCATGACCTTTGACCTGCATCGGAAATTAAATGAGACGAAGGCAAACATCATTTACCACAAAGTAGCGGTGGGTACCAAGAATGCACTGGATTTTCAGCTGGCAACCTATCTGGGATATCTGATCTGCGGGCAGCAGAACGAGGGGATACACCCCAATTATTTTATCGTGACCAAGGACAACGGCTTCACCAGCCTTATGGTGTACTGGAAGGCGCAGGGAGTTCCCGTGCGGATCATCCGTACTCTCTTATGGGGGAAGAATTCTGTGGCAGAGCAGAATCTCCTGACAGAAGAGGAACAGGAGACAGAAACAGCCGTTACCGCTGCAGAGGATGTGACAGAGCAGCCGCAGCCCACACAGCCAGAGCCGGCGGAAGAGACCAAAGAGCCCATGCAGCCGAAGACTGAGAGAGCGGATGCACCCGAGGAGCCCGCACAGCCGGAGCCGGTGAAAGAGACCCAAGAACCCGTACAGCCGGAGCCTGAGAAGGCGGATGCACCCGAGGAACCCGCACAGCCGGAGTCTGAGACGGTGGACGAGTCTGCACAACCCGTGAAGAAGCCTTCAAGGAAAAAGAGCAACGCGAGAAAGAAGAGTACTGCAAAGACAGATGATAAGACCGCGGAAAAGAAATCTGCAGAGAAGAAGCCTACTGAGAAGAAACCCGCAGAAAAGAAGCCTGCAGAGAAGAAGTCCGCGGAAGAACCGGATGAACTGACTTTAGCCGTGGAAAAAGTCCTTACAGATCAGACCATCGTCCCGCAGGTGGTAAAATTCATCCGCCAGTACAAGACCAAGCAGGGTATCAATAATGCCTTGAATAAGGAGTTCAAGGACAGCAAGCGCACCAGTGAGATTTATTCTGCCATCAAGCCCCTGATTGCCGACAAAAAGGGAAAATGATAAAAAAGATCAAGAAAATGTGAAAAGAAAGTTATTGACAATATAAAAGCAGAGTGGTATTGTTGCTATCGAACAGAAAGTGAAATTCGATGAACAGAACAAGATCTGCATACGGAAGCATTTCAGAGAGCCGCCGGCTGGTGTGAGACGGTATGTGAGTATGACAGACTATCCTCTGTGAGAAGTGCACTGAAGACTTTAAGTAGGTGTCACCGGTATTCTACCGTTATTTAGAAGCCTGTTGGAAATGAAATATTTGTATTTCATGGAGATGGGAACAAGAGGTCATGTGATAAAACATGGCAAGCAAAGTGGTAACGCGGAGAGCTTAGAGCTTTTCGTCTTTGGGTGCTTAAGGGCATCGGAGACGGAAGGCTTTTTTGTTTTACGGGCAATCAGAATTTTTCTTTCTGTCACGACAAAACAACAAGACATAAGAAAGAAGGAAACAAAAATGAACAGTTTGGTAATCATTCTGATCGCAATGGCAGTGCTGGTAGCAGGCTATGTCTTCTACGGAAGATGGCTTGCAAAAAAGTGGGGAATCGATGAGAAGGCGAAGACGCCTGCATTTACCCATGAAGATGGAGAGGACTTCGTGCCTTCCTCCAAATTCACCGTATTTTCTCATCAGTTTTCCTCTATCGCAGGGGCAGGCCCTGTGACGGGTCCCATCCTCGCATCGGTATTCGGATGGGTGCCTGTGCTTCTGTGGCTTCTGATCGGCGGCTTGTTCTTCGGTGCGGTGCAGGACTTCGGTGCCCTGTATGCCTCTGTGAAGAACGAAGGAAAATCCATGGGAATGATCATTGAAAAATACATCGGTAAGACCGGCAGGAAATTGTTCATGCTGTTCTGCTGGCTGTTCACTCTGTTAGTTATCGCAGCCTTTACCGATATGGTGGCAGGTACTTTCGTAGGTACCGGACTGGAAGATGCAGGTGTGGCATATGCTAACGGCAGTGCAGCATCCATCTCCATGTTGTTCATCCTGGTTGCTGTGATCTTCGGTCTGATCCAGAAAAAGGTTGGAAAAATGAACGAGTGGGTCAAGGCAGTCGTAGCCATCGGTCTGCTGGTAGTGATGTTTGCGGTAGGCATGAAGCTTCCGATCTATGCTTCCAAGACCACATGGATCTACATCATCATGGCATACCTGTTCCTGGCATCCGTAATGCCCATGTGGCTTCTGATGCAGCCCAGAGATTACATGACCACCTTTATGTTACTGGGTATGATCATCGGCGCTGTACTCGGTGTGGTCGTAGCACATCCCGATATGGAGCTGAATGCATTTAACGGTTTTCAGGTGGGCAACAGCAGCTTGTTCCCGACCCTGTTTGTCACGATCGCCTGCGGTGCGGTATCCGGATTCCACAGCCTGGTATCCTCCGGTACTTCCTCCAAGACCATCAGCAATGAAAAAGATATGCCCATGGTAGGCTACGGTGCCATGATCGTAGAGAGCCTGCTTGGTGTGGTAGCACTGGTAGTAGTCGGAGCAGTAGCTGTGAATGGTACGAAACCCGATGGAACTCCTTTCTCCATTTTCTCCTCCGGTGTTGCAGGATTCCTGGAGAAAATGGGGGTTCCCGTAACCGTGGCAACCGTATTCATGACCATGTGTGTATCCGCACTGGCACTGACTTCCCTGGATTCCGTCGCAAGAATCGGACGGATGTCCTTCCAGGAGCTGTTCTTAGGGGATACCACAGACACTGCAAAGATGACTCCCATGCAGAAGGTTCTGACCAATAAATATTTTGCAACCGTGATCACCCTGTTTTTCGGCTATCTGCTGACTCTGGGCGGATACAACAATGTATGGCCGCTGTTCGGTTCTGCGAACCAGCTGTTGGCTGCACTGGTACTGATCGCATTGGCAGTATTCTTAAAAACCACCGGTCGTACTGGCTGGACGCTGTACGTCCCCATGGGAATGATGTTAGTCGTAACCTTCACCGCATTGATCCAGAAGACGATCGCGTTGGTGAAAAATGTGGCTGCCGGACAGGCAACCTTCCTGGTAGACGGTTTACAGCTGATCGTTGCCGTGCTGCTTATGGTACTGGGCGTTATGGTTGCTTACAGCTGCATCCGCAAGCTGTTCGGTGCAGGGAAAAATTCAGAAAAAGAGGCAGCGTAATACAGCAGAAAAATAGCAGATAAATATAGCAGAAAAATATAGAAAAGAAATATGGCATACAAAGAAAAGATATGCTAGAATAGGGAACGGTCAGAGAGCAAAAAAGCTTTTTGGCCGTTCTTTTCGTCAGAGTGGAAGCTGGCGGGGAGGATTGTAATGGGAATCAAGTAAGTAACAGGGAAAAGGATAAAAGCAAGATGAAACAGAATATGCAGGATCTGACGGAAGGATCCTTAGGGAAGAAAATACTGATCTTCAGTGTGCCGCTGATGCTATCCAATCTGCTACAGGTGCTTTTCAATATGGCGGATATTGCAGTGATCGGACAGTTTGCGGGATCTCTGTCTCTGGGCGCAGTGGGCTCCACAGCGACACTGGTCACCATGTTTACCGGGTTCCTCATTGGTCTGTCCGGTGGTATCAATGTATTAACGGCATTATATTACGGAGCAAAAGATAAGGACAGCCTGTCGAAGACCATCCATTCCGCAGCACTGGTCAGCCTGATCATGGGCGTATTGTTATTAGTGCTGGGGGTAGGCTTGTCTGAGTGGATGCTGACGGCATTGAAGACGAAGAAAGAGCTGTTGGACAAAGCGGTATTGTACCTGCGGATCTATTACCTGGGAATGCCGGCACTGGCAATTTACAATTTCGGTAATGCGGTGTACAGTGCGGTGGGCAATACGAAAAAGCCGTTGTATTATCTGGGATTTTCCGGAGTGCTGAATATAATCTTAAATCTTTTCTTCGTCATTGTCTGTCGGATGGATGTAGCGGGAGTGGCATTAGCAAGTATCATTTCCCAATACGTGTCCGCTGTGCTGATCTTACAGGCACTGCTTCGAAGCAAAGACATCTATGCACTGCATCCCGGAAAACTACGGATGGATCGGGAACTTACGAGGGATATTCTGAAGCTGGGAATGCCTTCCGGATTACAGAACGTGATCTTCCAGTTCGCCAACAGCTTTGTCCAGATGGGCGTGAACTCCTTTGATGCCACGATGGTGGCGGGCAATTCCGCAGCTTCCAATGCGGATGCACTGGTGTATGATGTCATGGCGGCATTCTATACCGCCTGTGGCAGTTTTATGGGGCAGAATTACGGCGCCGGTAAAAAGAAAAGAGTGCGGAGCAGTTACCTCATCAGCCTAACGTATTCCTTCGGCATCGGTCTGCTCCTGGGAGTGTCACTGGTAGTTTTCGGAAGACCGTTTTTGTCTTTGTTTACCAGAGATGCGGCAGTTATGGATGCCGGAATGTATCGTCTGACGATTATGGGCTTTTCCTATTGCATCTCGGCATTTATGGACTGTACCATTGCGGCAGCCAGAGCCCTGGGCAAAAGTATTGTACCGATGTTCATTGTCATCATGGGCTCCTGTGTATTCCGTGTGATCTGGGTTTATACGGTATTTGCGTATTTTCATACGATTCCGTCCCTGTACCTGCTGTATATGTTTTCCTGGAGCATTACCGCAGTGGCGGAGATCCTGTATTTCATACGGATCTACAGACAAAAAATGGCTCTCCTGTCGTAAGACAGAGGAGCCATTTTGCTGTGAGTACGATGAGCCGGCCGGCTCGATGGTGTATGGATTTATGCAGCTTCGGCCTCTGCAGTAGCAGAAACAGCAGCGTAACGAACCGGCAGGAGATGAGCGCGTTCCAATGCCACATAAATGGTAGGAAGTAAGATCAGCTGAAGGATGATGCCGGGGAGACAGGATACGAAATATCCGGTAGCCCAGGCAGACCAGCTGTAAGAACCGCCGGCGAAGATCAAGGCACGCAGGATTCCGGTGATCACGCGGCCACCCAGCATGGCGATGATCAAAGCCGCATACAGATCAATGACCAGCTTGCCGCTGCGGAGAGACTGCATGACCAGACCGCTGATCAGACCATAGAGTCCCAGCTCGATCATCATGATGGGCATATAGCCAAAAGCGGGCATGCCGGTGAGCATACTGGATACAAATGGCCCTAAAATACCACAGATGAGACCGGAAGGAGCTCCGCAGACCAGACCGCACAGCAGTACGGGCAGATGCATGGGAGAGAACAGGACGCCACCCTTAGGGATCGCATGCAGAGCCATAGGCAGTACCACACATAAGGCAACACACAGAGCGGTGATAATGCTCTTGTTTAAAACGGTTAATTTTTTCATGGAATGAAACCTCCTGAACAGTAACAAAAAAGCCAGAACGGCATAGTTCCCCCTTCTGGGGTAATATGCCTTCTGGCGTCAGGCTCCTTCGTGAAGCACAACTTATAATAAAGGGTAAGCATTTTTTTGTCAAGATAAATTGCAAAAAAGCATCTGCCATGCTATCATGAAACAAGTATTATTTTTACAGGAGTAAGGTTATGCGTATTATGGTAATGGACGGCCAGGGCGGAGGCGTAGGCAGAAGCCTGCTGGAGGCATTAAAGGAACATTTCCCTGAGGCGGAACTGATCGCTGTGGGAACCAACGCCACGGCTACGGCGAATATGATGAAAAGCGGCGTGACAAGCGGAGCCACCGGAGAGAACGCTGTGGTATATAACAGTAAGAGAGCGGACGTGATCATGGGACCCATGGGAATCGTTATGGCAGATGCCATGTTAGGAGAGATCACACCCACGATGGCGACGGCAGTGGCTTCTGGTGATGCGAAGCTGGTCCTGATCCCCATGAACAAATGCCATGCGACGATCGTGGGAGTAGAGAGCAGACGGCTGGGAGAATACATTGCGGAGGCTGTGGATGAGATCGCGAAGATTTTTTAATGATCTGGCAGAGGAATTACGGGAACTCCCTGAAGAGGTGCGCATCATTGCCATTGACGGAAGATGCGCGGCCGGGAAGACGACACTGGCTGCAAGACTGGTAAAGGAACTGGGTGGGGATGTGATCCATATGGATGATTTTTTCCTGCCGCCTGCACTTCGGACACCGGAACGCAGAAGCGAGCCCGGAGGAAATGTGCACTATGAACGCTTTTTAACGGAAGTGCTCCCGAATCTGAGATCTGGCAGACCTTTTTCCTATCGGAGATTTGATTGCTCCCGGATGACCCTGGGAGAAGAGATTCCGGTAGGAAATAACGGTTATGTATTCGTGGAGGGAGCCTACAGCTGCCACCCGGTATTTGGTGACTATATGGACCGTCGGGTATTTTTGGATATTGATGGGAAGACCCAGGAAGAGCGGATCCGCAAGCGGAACGGCGAGGACAGATTACAGGATTTTTTACAGCTTTGGATCCCTCTGGAAGAGGCATACTTTCAGACATTCTCTGTGTGGGAAAAAGCAGATTACATCATATTATGATGCCAGGGTCAAAAGGTCTAAACCCACATGAGCTTGCTCATAAGTGGGTGAAAGACCTTAGGACCCGCCCCGATATGAGCATAAAAGTGGGATGATAATCCCACGATATGCGAATATTGGGTAGAATTGTGGGAGTGCGTAGCACGAAGCAATTCGTAGGCATCAAAGTCGGGGGCTTTTGACCCCGACATCATATTATAGAGGAAATAAACGAAAGGCGGGACATATGCTGCAGCAGTTTTACCCGGATCATGAGGCGGATTCCGCCTATGGCATAGATTACAAGACATTATATAGGAAGGGTTATCGCGGGATCATTTTTGATATTGATAATACCCTGGTACCCCATGGGGCACCGGCGACACCGCAGGCGATCGAATTTTTCGGCAGACTGCGGGAGCTGGGATTTCAGACGCTTCTATTATCGAACAATAAGGAACCCCGGGTGAAAAGCTTTGCGGACGCGGTAGGGGCTTCTTATATTTATAAAGCAGGCAAGCCGGGAAGAGACGGCTATCTGCGCGCCATGGAGCAGATGCATACTACGAAAGATACTACACTTTTTGTGGGAGACCAGCTGTTCACGGATGTGTGGGGAGCCAAAAAATGTGGCATCGTGACCTATCTGACGCGCCCCATCCATCCTAAGGAAGAGATCCAGATCGTACTGAAGAGATATTTAGAAAAAATAGTGCTGTTTTTCTACCATAGAGAATGCCGCCGGAAAGGAAAGTAAAATGCTGAATGATATCAATGGTTATACCAGAACCTGTGGACTGATCGGCAACCCGGTGGAGCACACGCTGTCACCGGTGATCCATAATACTCTGTCCATGGTGCTGGGAGAGAATCTGGCATATGTCCCGTTCCATGTGGAGAACGGAAGACTGGAGGATGCTGTAAAGGGAGCCTTTGCGCTGAATCTGCTGGGTTTAAATGTGACGGTTCCTTATAAAAGTGATGTGATCCCGTATCTGACGGACATCGATCCGCTGGCAGAGAATATCGGAGCGGTGAATACTCTGGTACGGACCGAGACAGGCTATAAGGGATATAACACCGATATGCCCGGATTGTACCGCGCCATGTGTGAAGATGGTGTGAAGGTGAAGGGCGAAAAAGTCCTGATCCTGGGTGCCGGCGGTGTGGCGAGAGCCGTAGCCATGCTGCTGTTGGATAAGGGAGCAAGGGAAGCAATCCTTCTCAACCGTACGGTGCAGAAAGCACAGGAGGTGGCGGACGAAGTCAATCGTATCGCCGGCAGGAAATTTGCGAAAGCAATGTCTGTGGATGCGTATGACACACTTCCGGCAGGAAAACAATATCTTGCAATACAGGCCACCAGTGTGGGCATGTATCCCCACTGTGATGCGGCCGTGATCGAGGATCCTGCATTTTATGAAAAAGTACATACCGGTTACGATCTGATCTTCAATCCGCCGAAGACCCGGTTTATGGAGCTGGTGGAGGCAGAGGGCGGTAAGGCCTACAACGGAGCGAAGATGCTGCTGTACCAGGGAATTATTGCGTTTGAACTGTGGACAGGCTGCAAGGTCGAATCGTGGCTGGCAGACAAAGTCTATGAACGGATGCAGGAAGCAAAAAAGACAGAGGACGGAAAATAAAATGAAGCACAAGCGCAGGAATATCGTCCTGATCGGTTTTATGGGATCGGGGAAAACCACACTGGGATTAAAGCTGTCCTATCTGCTGCGGATGCCGGTGGAAGATACGGATAAAATGATTGAGAGACAGGAAGGCAGGAGCATTTCGGAGATTTTTGCGGATGAAGGGGAAGCCTATTTCCGGGAACTGGAGACGGAAGTCTTACGCAAATGCGGCAGCAGAAAATACGAGTACATTCTGTCCGTAGGCGGAGGAACCCCGGTCAATCCGGTGAACCGTCCCCTGTTGCATCAATGTGGAACGGTGGTATACTTAAGAGTGTCACCGGAAGTAGTATACGAGAGACTCAAAAATGATACCACAAGACCGCTGTTGCAATGTGAGGATCCGCTTGGAAGAATCCGGGAACTGTTAGCAGTACGGGATAAAATCTATACGGAATGTGCAGATATCATCCTGGATGCAAATAGGGGATACTCTGATGAACTGGCAGAGGAACTGCAGCTGCAGCTTCGTAAGCTGAAAGAAGCACCGAAGAAAAAGGAGCGTGAGAAGAAAATGAAAATTTTAGTGATCAACGGCCCTAACCTGAATTTCCTGGGAATCCGGGAGAAAAAAATCTATGGCACGCAGGATTATCAGTATCTGTTGGATCTGATCGACAAAAAGGCAAAGGAGACCGGGGATGAGATCCTGACGTTCCAGAGCAATCATGAAGGAGCCATTATCGACAGGATCCAGGAAGCCTATTTTGATGGAACAACCGGTATTGTAATTAATCCGGGAGCTTATACTCATTACAGTTATGCTATCCGGGACGCACTGGCAAGCGTGGATATTCCGAAAGTGGAAGTCCATATTTCCGATATTACAAGCAGAGAAGAATTTCGCAAGATTTCCGTGACGGCACCGGTATGTAATAAGCAGATCTACGGCCAGGGACTGGACGGATATCTTCAGGCAATTGATTTCTTAAGAGAAATTTGAAAAAAATATTCAAAAGTAGTTGAAATATGTATGCTTTTATATTAAAATATTAAAGAATTATGACGTGAAAATATTAGGAGGAATACATTATGATTTCTGCAGGTGATTTCAGAAATGGTATTACCATTGAGTATGATAACAATGTTTACCAGATTATCGAATTCCAGCATGTTAAGCCGGGAAAGGGCGCAGCATTCGTTAGAACCAAGCTGAAGAACATCAAGAGTGGCGGTGTAGTTGAGAAGACCTTCCGTCCTACTGAGAAGTGCCCTCAGGCGCGTATTGATAGAAAGGATATGCAGTATCTGTATGAAGATGGTGATCTGTACTACTTCATGGATACCGAGACTTACGATCAGGTTGCACTGAATTCTGAGACCGTAGGCGATGCACTGAAGTTCGTAAAAGAGAACGAGATGTGCAAGATCTGCTCTCACAATGGCAGCGTATTCTCCGTTGAGCCTCCTCTGTTCGTAGAACTGGAGATTACAGAGACTGAGCCTGGATTCAAGGGCGATACCGCTACCGGTGCCAGCAAGCCTGCTACCGTTGAGACCGGAGCTACCGTAGCTGTACCTCTGTTCGTTAACCAGGGTGACAAGATCAAGATCGACACCAGAACCGGTGAGTATCTGTCTCGTGCATAATCACTGATATCCGAGCATAAGACCTGTAAGGCAATGAGTGACCTTTTTTTCGAAGGTGTACTTGTTGCCTTTTTTGTTGCAATTTGAAATACCACATGGGTAAAAGCCGGTCTGGGGAGACAGCGCTTTCGGAGATACATGGAGGTATTTATATGGAAATGACCGTTTTCAGAACAAAAGTACAGCGTGCAGTCAGTGAGGCGCTTGGAGAGGAATACAGCGTAGAATTAAGAGAAGTACAGAAGAATAATGGAGTGATCCTGCAGGGACTTATGATTCGCAGGGCGCAGGAAAACATGATGCCCACCATATACCTGAATTCTTTTCTAAAGGCCTATGAGGAAGGTGCGACATTTGCGGATATTATCCGGAAGATCGTTACGGTGTACAGAGAAGATGCCGTGGGAAAACAGATCGATATCTCATTTTTCACGGATTTTGAAAAAGTAAAAGACAGGATATGCTTCCGGCTGATCAATCGTGATAAAAACCGAAGCTTCCTGGAAAAGGTGCCATATATTCCCGTTCTGGATCTGGCTGCCTGTTTTTACTATGCATACGATGGCAATGGAGTGCAGAACGGAATGATCCCTATTTACAACAACCATATGTCCGCATGGAATGTGACGGACAGAGAATTGTTTGCCTGCGCTGTGAAAAATACTCCCAGACTTTTTCCCTGCGACATTATGCCGATAGAAAGTGCATTGGAGGAACTGCTGGAGGAGCTTCAGGCAGATGTAAGACAACATCTGGCACGGGAGATTCCCATGCTGATCCTGACAAATGCCGGGAAAACATACGGTGCCTGCTGCATTTTATACCCGAAAGTGCTGGAGCAGCTGGCTAAACGGGTGGATGGGGATTATTATCTGATTCCCAGTTCGGTTCATGAATTTATTCTGCTTCCGGTAGATCAGGGACGGAGTGCGGAGGAGCTAAAGGAGATGATCGTCGAGGTAAACAGTACGGAGCTGACTCCGGAAGAGATTTTATCGGATCAGCTTTATTTATACAGCAGCCAGGAGCGCTGTGTAAAAATACTTTAATTTTAACTGGACATATGTAGGGTTTTATGATATTATAGTCGAGGTGATGTAACAAATTTGTAATATTTGCATCCGTAGTCTAATGGATAGAACGGAGGCCTCCGACGCCTTTAATGCAGGTTCGATTCCTGTCGGATGCATTTACATCACCTTGATTATAGGGAGAGAGATGAGAGAAGCCGCTTGCGGCTTTTTGCAATTCAAGGAATATTTCAGAATTCGGAAAGGACTATATATGTGGAAAGAGAAAATACATTCCATCGGCAATTATATCATAAAACATAATAAGGTCGTGCTTCCGGCAGTAGTTGTAGTGGCGGTGGCTATTACCGTATCCGTAAGCCTGAGCCTGAGTAACCGGCATAAAGAGGCACAGCAGGAGGCAGAGATCGCATCCGCAGCCAGTGAGACGGCAACAGAGACGGCGACGGAGGAAGTGCCGTTGGTGGCCAACGAAGAAGGTGCGATTTATACACTGATCGCAACGTATTATAATGCCATGGCGACAGGTGATGAAGAGACACTTCGTTCCGTATGCGATGAAATCTCGGATAAGGATATGTATCGTTATGTAGAACTGTCTCAGTACATTGACTATTATCCTACTTTGGAAATATATACCAAGACAGGACCGGAGGAAGGGTCTGTGATCGCCTATGTGTATTACAAGATCTCTTTTGTGGGTCACGAAGAAGAGGTTCCCGGATATCAGGCACTCTATATCTGTACCAACGATCAGGGCGGACTGTATATTAAGCGTGGTGAGAACAGTGAAGAAGTAAATGAATATATCAAGACTGTCAGCACGCAGGATGATGTTGTGGAATTCAATAATAAGATTACCGTGGAATATAATGAACTTATGGTGGACCATCCGGAGGTGCTGCAGTATATCAGTGAACTGGATTCTCAGGTAAGTATTGCGGTAGGCGAGAAGCTTGCCAATCAGGTGGCCGCAGAGACGCAGGTCGCAGAAGCCGGAACAGAGGAAGGCAGCACGGACGGACAGGATACCCAGACGGAAAACGGCGAACAGCAGGAGGCAGAGGATCAGGGACCTCAATATGTAACCACCACCACAACCGTGAATGTCAGAAGCTCTGACAGTGAGCAGGCAGATAAACTGGGCAAGGTGTCCGGTGGTACGAAGCTGCAGGTTCTGGAACAGCGTCCTAACGGCTGGACCAAGGTGGATTACGAAGGCAAGGAAGGCTACATCAAGACAGAGTTCCTGCAGCTGGCGGAGAGTGCAGCGGAAACTGAGACCATCGGAACAGTTACTGCCACCACCAATATTAACGTGCGTGCATCGGCCAGCGAGACAGCAGACAGACTGGGAGTTCTCTCCGGCGGTGATTCCGCAGAGCTGGTAGGCACAGAAGGCGACTGGAGCAAGATCAAATACAACGGACAGATCGGATATGTGAAGAGCGAGTATGTGCAATAAATGAGCAGTGCCAAAAATGAATCGGCAAAAATCTGACTGCTCGCAGGCACGATTTTTGATGATTCATTTTTGATAGGGCGAATGCCCGACAGCGAAGAAACGCGAAGCGTTTTTGAGCTTGCACTGCGGAATCCGAATAAAACATGTCATTTCAGGGAAAGCTTCTTACCAAAAACGGTAAGGAGCTTTTTTGATGAACAAACAGGAAATTAACATCTATCGGGAAATACAGCGTAATACGGAAATGGCGATGAAAGCACTGGATGCTGTTACGGATAAAATCTACGATGACCGTCTGGCTGCGACAGTGGCAGACCAGGAGCTGCAATATTCCAGACTGCATGACAGAGCAGTGCAGAAACTGGTAGAAGGCAAAACACAGATTTATCGCACGAATGCTATAGAGAATATGATGCTTAAGATGGGCATCGGATACAATACACTTCTGAATACCGGCACGGGACATATAGCGGAAATGATCATAAAGGGAAGCAACAACGGAGTGCTGGAGATGGAGAAAGTGCTGGCGCATAACGAAGCGATGGCGGATACTTCCAGCAGGGCATTGGCGAAGGAACTTATCGCCATGGAAAACAGTAATATCCGGGCCCTGAAAGAATATCTATAGCACACTTTTGGTAAAATGACGAACAGTATAACGCACAGATTGTATACTTGTATAATTTATTGTGCAAATTATACAGAAAAACGGTCAAAACTTTTATGATTTAGTGGGATAAAGTTTATTGTACAATTAAAAAAGTCGTTTTATAATAAAGCATATGGCAACCAGGTTGTCATGAATCTGTATACCAATTGAAGGAGGACATTCAGATGTCATATGTTGATGAAGTATTTGATATGGTAGTGGCCAAAAATCCCGCACAGCCCGAGTTCCATCAGGCAGTCAAAGAGGTTCTGGAATCTCTTCGTGTTGTGATCGAGGCAAATGAGGAAAAATATCGTAAGGACGCTCTGCTGGAGAGAATCGTAACTCCCGAGAGACAGATCCTGTTCCGCGTACCCTGGGTGGATGACAAGGGTCAGGTACAGGTAAACAACGGATTCCGTGTACAGTTCAATTCTGCGATCGGACCTTACAAGGGCGGTTTACGTTTACATCCTTCTGTAAACTTAGGTATCATCAAGTTCCTTGGTTTTGAGCAGACCTTCAAGAACTCCCTGACCGGTCTGCCGATCGGCGGTGGTAAGGGTGGATCCGATTTCGATCCCAAGGGCAAATCCGACAGAGAGATCATGGCTTTCTGCCAGAGCTTCATCACAGAACTTTACAAATATATCGGAGCAGACACCGATGTTCCTGCCGGTGATATCGGTACCGGCGCAAGAGAGATCGGTTATATGTATGGACAGTACAAGAGACTGACCGGTCTGTATGAAGGCGTTCTGACCGGTAAGGGCTTAAGCTACGGCGGATCCCTGGCAAGAACCGAAGCAACCGGTTACGGTCTGCTGTATCTGACAGAGGAGATGTTAAAGTGCAATGGCAAGGATATCGCAGGCAAGACAGTTACTGTATCCGGTGCCGGCAATGTAGCGATCTACGCTATCCAGAAAGCAGAGCAGTTAGGTGCAAAGGTAGTTACCTGTTCCGATTCTACCGGCTGGATCTATGATCCCGAAGGAATCGATGTAGCTCTGTTACGCGAAGTGAAGGAAGTTAAGCGTGCAAGACTGACTGAGTATGCAGCAGCAAGATCCAGTGCACAGTATCATGAGAAGAAGAACGGTGAGCACGGTGTATGGACTATTAAGTGTGATGTAGCTCTTCCCTGCGCAACCCAGAACGAGCTGGATCTGGAGGATGCAAAGCAGCTGGTAGCTAACGGCGTATTCGCTGTAGCAGAGGGCGCTAACATGCCTACCACCATGGAAGCTACCGAGTACTTCCAGAAGAACGGTGTTCTGTTCTGCCCTGGCAAGGCATCCAACGCAGGCGGTGTTGCTACCTCCGCTCTGGAGATGAGCCAGAACAGTGAGAGACTTTCCTGGACCTTCGAAGAAGTAGATGCCAAGCTGAAGAACATCATGGTGAACATCTTCCATAATCTGGATGATGCAGCTAAAAAGTACGGTATGGAAGGCAACTACGTAGCAGGTGCGAATATCGCAGGCTTCCTGAAGGTTGCAGATGCTATGACCGCTCAGGGTATTGTGTAGTATATGATGCCAGGGTCAAAAGGTCTAAACCCACATGAGCTTGCTCATATGTGGGAGAAAGACTTTTTGACCCGCCCCGATATGAGCATAAAAGTGGGATGATAATCCCACGATATGCGAATAGAGGGTAGGGTGCTATGTGCCAGTGGCACATGTTTAGCACGGACCGAAGCGGAGCGTAGAAGCGAGAGTGCATAGCACGAAGCAATCCGTAGGCATCAAAAAAGTCCCCGGAATCTGAAGTTCCGGGGACTTTTTTAGTGGTGCGCCATGCGGCGCACCTTTTTGTTCTATTCCTGTGGCTGCTGTGCAGCGGCATTCCGTGCGTTGATCTCAGCCTGCTGCTGATTGATGACTGCTTCGTAATCCGGGTTCGCGAAGAAGGTAGCGTCATGCTGACACTGAGTTCTGGTGTTCGGTGTGCTGACTGTCTGTGTACCGTCCGGATTGTTGATAATGACGGTAGAACCCTGCTGTAATGCAGGATCCTCTACCAGAGGCATCGTAGCAATACCGGTGTATTTGAACGGGCAGTCAGGACTTGCGGGAAGCCCATCATAAGCACAGATCTCGCCCTGATAATGTACATCACAGCTCTCGGTAGGTTCGGTACCTTCAGCAAAGTATTCCGTGTAAACAGATCCATCACACAGACCGGGGATCGGCAGTTTTCCGGACTGAGAACATACCGCAACCTGTACGATTCCGGAAGGAACCGGGAACTGGGTGTTCGGCAGATCCTCATGAACCCGTTTCATCACCTTGCGCCATAAAGTCTTGGAGACACCGTCTTCCGCATTGTTTAAGTCTACGTTGTTATCGTAACCGGTCCAGGTAGCAGCAGTGTAATAAGGGGTATATCCTGCAAACCATGCGTCGGTAGGTCCTGTTGTGGTACCTGTCTTACCGGCAATGGCCATGCCACCGAAGTTAACCTTTCCACCGGTACCGGAAGTAACAACATCCTGCATGGCACTGGTCAGCAGGAAAGCAGTAGTTTCCTTGATCACCTGTCTGGTGGGAGGATTCGTATTGTCCAGGATTACATTGCCGTCGGAATCAGTGACTCTGGTGTACAGCTTTGGCGTTACATAAGTACCGCCGTTTGCAATGGCTGCGTAAGCAGCTGTCAGCTCATAAGGAGTAACACCGTAGGTCAGACCACCCAGAGCCAGGGACTGGTTCACATCGGACTTGATCTCATTGCCGACCTGGACACCGTCGGTCAGCGTGGTAAATCCAAAGTTTAACAGATAATCGTATCCGAGTCTCGGGGTGATCACCGTGATATTTTTTACAGCGATGATATTCAGGGAGTCACGGATCGCACTGCGGATATTCTGGATGCCACGGTAGCCGGACTTGTACCAGTTACGTACAGGAGTACCGTCTGCGTAATTAAACGGTGCATCGTTGTAGACGGTTGCCAGAGTCTTACCGGCACTGTCCAGAGCGGGAGCGTAGGAGGCCACTACCTTGAAGGTAGATCCGGGCAGACGCTTTGCACTGGTAGCACGGTTCAGGGTCCTACGGCCTTCCTTGGAGCCACGGCCGCCGATCATGGCTACAATATGACCGGTACTCTGTTCTTCGATGACCATAGCAGACTGCGGCTGAGGTGTCATGGTGATCGTCTCTTCGTAGTTGTCCGCATTGTCTTCCACACCCAACTGGGCTAACATAGCGGAACGGTACGTATCTATAGCCGCATAAGCATCATCCTGGGATGAGAAGATCAGATTGAACTTTTTATTCTGATTTTCCTTGAACCAGGTCATCATGTTTTCTTTACTGAAGTTATTTTTGGTGCCATCAGGAGAGATAATGGTAAGTGCATAGTTCAGATACCATTTCACGTTCTCCGGATAGTTGGAGGGATCTGCATATTCTTCGTTCAGAATTGCCTGAATCTTGGGATCCAGAGTGGATTCCACACGCAATCCGCCGGAAGTAAGCAGCGTCTCTGCCATGGCTTCGTTATAACCGGACAGGATCAGATCCTGCTTTACCTGCTCATACACGGCATCGGAGAAGTAAGAGCCGGTAGTAGCATTGGCTTCCTGATAGTCGATATCATACAGCCCGATACGCTCGTATACCGCATCGGTATCTGCCATGGCTTCATCGTATTGTGCCTGACTGATAAATCCAAGCTCCAGCATTTTATTCAGACAGGTATCACGACGTTTTGCATTTTCTTCCGGATGCCGGATCGGATTGTATTTGGAAGGGTTCTGCGTAATACTAGCGATCACAGCACACTCGGAAATCGTCAGGTCACTGCAGTGCTTACCGAAGTAACGCAGGGAAGCGGATTCCACACCCAGAGTATTTTGTCCTAAGTTGATGGCGTTCATGTAACGCAGCAGAATCTCATCCTTTGAATAATACTTGGTGATTTCCAGTGCCAGATACTGCTCCTGGATCTTACGCTTGATCTTTTTGATCTTGTTGTCACCTTCGGAGGTCCAGTCGGTGAAAACAGTGTTCTTCAACAGCTGCTGGGTAATAGTGCTGGCACCCTGGGCCTCTTCACCGCCGGTCTTTAAGAACTGATAACCGGCACGCAGGATACCCTTGACATCAATACCGTTGTGCTGATAGAAACGTTGGTCCTCGATCGCCACGAAGGCTTTGCCCAGATAGTCGGGAATTTCATCCATGCCTACGGAGAGACGGTTGGAGTTGGTGCTGACATATTGGTCGATCTCATTGCCTTCCTTATCATATACGATAGTAGCCTCGCCTACTGCCACGACATCGGACAGCCGGATCGTGGGAGTGGAAGAGAGGATGCCGCGGAAGACACCGATACCGGCAGCTACACCGCAGATGCCGATGCCTACGACAGCGGCCAGCATGATCTTGACACAGGTCAGTGCGAGCTTCCTTCCCCATTTTTGTGATTTAGAGTTGAGTGCCTTCTGCTTCGCTCGGACACCTTTTTTACCATAATTCATAAAACAAGTCCTTTCTGTCTGAGATACAGACGAAAATATTATACCAAATAATACTATGTAAATAAAGGTTTTCTTTCCAGACTTTAGAATTCCTTAATAACAGTTCCGCCATAGAACGGTAAAAACAGGGCTTGGGTGCTTGCACACAATGCACTGTTTTGATCGTTCTATGAGCGAAGCGCCATCAGGTGAATAAAAAGATGAGCCGCACAGCGGCGTTGACTGCGTAGCAGGCACTTTTATGAAAATGATGGCGGAACTGTTATAAGGGTTTCACATTTTGGAAAAGTTATGCTACACTGGAAAAGAATCCGAAGGAAAACAAAAATAAGTGAGGTTAACATGGGCGATACGGCAGCAACAGACAGCTACAGAGTATTATTATCCGGCGGCGAAGGAGAGATCGTGGAGAAAAAATCCCGTTTCATCGCAACGATCCGTAAGTGTGAAACCGAGGAAGAGGCCGTAGCTTTTATAGAAGAAATGAAGAAAAAGTACTGGGATGCCAGACATAACTGTTCTGCATTTATAATAGGAAGCAGAGGCGAACTGACCCGGTGCAGTGATGACGGAGAACCCTCCGGCACTGCGGGCAGACCGATGTTAGAGGTGCTGACAGGCTCCGGGATCCGCAACATCGCGGTGGTGGTGACGAGGTACTTCGGCGGCACCCTATTGGGTACCGGCGGGCTGGTGCGGGCATACACCCAGGCGGTGAAGGAAGGTCTTGCCCACTGCGAGACGGGGATCCTGCGAAAAGGCTGTGAACTGGAAGTGACGACAGATTATAATGATGTAGGAAAATTGCAATATTATTTCGGACAGCAGGGCATTGTTCCCGTGGACAGTATCTATGCCGAAAACGTAAAATTTATTTTACTTATCCCGATGGAAAGTGAAGAAAAAGTCAGGAAAAACCTGACAGAAACCACCTGTGGAAAGGTAAAAATTGAGAAATTGAAAGAGACTTATTTCGTTGACAAAGAATAGTCAATGAAATAAAATAAAAATAGCGGTTTAAGGATTCCATGAGGAAAGGTGGTGGTTTTTATGAAGTGTACACAGAAGAGCTCTGACAACCCACTTCCGGGGCGAAGTTGCCATGTAAGTTACACCCATAGAAAACATCATAAGGAGGATCATCATGGAACAGATCAAAGAACTGGAAGAGGTATTAGAGCTTCTTAACACCAAGCAGTACACCAAGCTGCGCCAGTACCTGGCTGAACTCAACGATGCCGATATTGCGGGACTTTTGGAAGAACTGGAAGAGGAAGAGATGTTAAAGGTCTTCCGTATCCTTCCAAAGGACCTGGCGGCAGACGTTTTTTCCTATTTAGATATGGACAATCAGCAGAAGATCATCACGTCCCTGTCGGATAAGGAAGCAACGAACATCATCAACAACCTGATGGCGGACGATGCGGCCGATCTGCTGGAGGAGATGCCTGCCAACATTGTCAAAAAGCTTCTGACTAACGCAAGCCCCGATGTGCGCAGAGATATCAATCATCTGCTGCGCTATCCGGAAGATTCCGCCGGAAGTATCATGACGGTCGAATATGTAGACCTGAAGGAGAATCTGACGGTGAATCAGGCCATCGAGCGGATCCGTAAGGTGGGTCTCGACAGTGAGACCATCAATATCTGTTATGTCTTAGATGCCCAGAGAAGACTGGTGGGAACGGTGGCTCTGAGGTATCTGCTGCTCATGGACGGCGACGAGATCATCGGTGACATCATGCATGAAAATGTCATCTCCATCAATACGCTGATGGACCAGGAGGAAGTTGCCAGACAGTTCAAAAAATACGACTTTACAGCCATGCCGGTAGTGGACAATGAGAACCGGCTGGTAGGTATTATCACCGTGGACGATATCGTGGATATCATCGAAGAAGAGACCACGGAGGATATGGAAAAAATGGCGGCTATCGTGCCCAGCGATAAGCCTTATATGAAGACCGGGGTATTTGAGACCTTCAAAAAGCGTATTCCCTGGCTGCTTCTTCTGATGGTGTCAGCTACCTTTACCGGAGCCATCATTTCTTCTTTTGAAGATGCTCTGAGTGTGTGTGCGGTACTGGTGGCATATATCCCCATGCTGATGGATACCGGCGGAAATGCCGGAAGCCAGGCGAGCGTTACAGTCATCCGTGGATTGTCCCTGAATGAGATCGAATACCGGGATGTGCCGAAGGTCGTATTCAAGGAGATCCGCGTGGCACTGATCTGCGGTATCACACTTTCCGCAGCGAACTTTGTAAAATTACTGTTATTGGATAAAGTAGGGGTGCTGGTGGCAGCATCCGTGTGCCTGACTCTGGTAGCAGCGGTAGTGATCGCAATGATCATTGGATGCCTTCTGCCGATCCTGGCAAAGCGTCTCGGCTTTGATCCGGCGGTAATGGCAAGTCCGTTTATCACCACCATCGTGGATGCAATGTCACTGTTAGTATATTTCCGCGTTGCATCTGCAATTTTAGGGCTTTAAATGCACTGGATTTATAAAAAGCGTCTGTTTTAAAACGGGCGCTTTTTTGATATTTTTTTGACAGGATGTTTTTTTTTAAGTACTTTTCCACAAGCTCTTTGCAAGGGCGGAAATTTTTGCTAGAATCAAGGAAATTAGAAAATGTAACCGCTTTCGTAAATCTTTTTCTTTAAGAGAATATTCGGGAACAGCAAAAGCAACGGAGGAATGAATCATGAGATATTTTTTTGAATCTAAAGTAGAAAAAAAGGATGCCGGATATACCATTCATATTCCTTTTAATGTATGGGAAGTATGTCATCAGAGAGAAGGCATCAAGGGAGATATCGTTCTGGATAACAATATCATCGAGTGTGAGCTTCATCCCAAGGAGAAGGGCAATTACGAGATCGTGATCACCGATGAAGCTGCTGTAAAGGTAGAGCTGGGTGTGCTCCACAAGATCCTGTTACATATTAACGGCTCCCTGATCCGTATGGACCAGAACAGCCCTTACAGCTTCGAGAACCCGATCCGCAAGATCGACAGCATGAATGTGATCATCCAGCCTGAGGACGGTCTGTGCGGCCAGGCATGTGTGGCAATGTTAGCCGGTGTTACCATTGCAGAGGTGATCAGTGTGATGGACTGCAGAGAGTGGCAGGCTACTATGGGTCGCGTGATCTCTGCACTGAACTATTACGGCATTGACCATACCGACATCATCGTATATACCGAGGGTAGACCCGCTGTACTGCCGAAGTGCTGTATCATGATGGAAAAGATGGGACGTTTCTGTCATTACCTGGTACATTACGATGGCAAATTCTACGATTCCAATCTGGGCGTACTGGAAGAGTACGATATGAGCAAGCTGTTAGGTTACCTTGAGATCAAGTGCTGATGGAATGCAAATTCCGTATTTGCGTGATTTCGATTACCTTGTTCTATTTATAAGGAAGTTCAAAAACTGTAGGTTACACAGATGTGCCTACAGTTTTTTTATAGCAAATAGGTTAATCGGCGAAAAAACTCCTAATAGGGTTGCATGTTAACACGGTAAAGTGTAAAATGGAAAAGTGTGGTTTTCGTAACTTTTCAGAGCGATTACTAATTTTCTATTACAAAGGATGGGAAGAAAAATGAATCAGAAAAAGAAGATTGAAAATTATCAGCAGATTGCCATGGGAACCGGATTACGTTATGATGAAACCAATGACTTGTTTCATGGGGAAAGGGATGGGTTTGACTTTATCGTCTATGCACCCGATGCAAGATATCCGTATATGATGGTACTGCATACGGCGGCAAAAAGCGCTGACGGGTCGACATTTGACAAGCAGGCAGTGAAAGGGTTTCAGAAAAGCAGCAAGAAGATCGCAAGTTTTGGTCAGAAGAATCTGGATATCAGAGTATCACTGAAGGCACAGTCCAATGCGGAAAAATGTAAGGATACATTGAACGAAGCACTTGCAGCTACAACGACATTCCTGCGTACAAACAGTTACAGTCCATGCTGTGATCTGTGCGGTCAGAATGTAGAGACCGGAGCGTTCAGAATGGGCAGTGAATACTATCATTTATGTCCGGACTGCGAGATGAAGATGCGCAGTGATATCGCAATGAAGGCACAGCAGAAGGCGCAGAAGAAAGAAAACATCGTAGGCGGTATTGTAGGTGCCCTGTTAGGATCCCTGTTGGGAATGCTCAGTGTTCTGATCTTAAGCCAGTTGGGATATGTAGCAGCATTATCCGGTGTGATCATGGCGGTGTGCGTTCTGAAGGGATATGAGATGCTGGGCGGAAAACTGACCAAAAAGGCAGTAGTCATCAGCGCTGTGATCATGATCCTTATGACGTATTTTGCAGACCGTGTGGACTGGGCGATCATTCTGTTCAATCAGGGCGGCGGTGCGGAAGCAGGTTATAGTCTGTTCGAGTGTTATCGACTGATCCCTGCGGCACTTTCCGCAGAAATTATTGATATGGGAAGCTACATAGGCAATCTGGTTCTACAGTATCTGTTTGTGGCGCTCGGAGCAATCCCTACCGTTATCGGAAAAATGAAAGAGAAAAAAGAAGAAGGTATTATCGCAAGATTAAATTAAGCTCTTTGCTTTCAACAGACAATGTGGTACAATAGTACCAGCGATGTAATTCCTCATATCGTGGTATTGGGTTCGGACTTTTGACCCCGGTAGCATACCTGTTGGAATTAGGGGGAAGGAATATGAGAAAGTGGAAAGCATGGCTGTTTGCGCTGGCTGTTCTCATAGGCATTGGGACTATTGGGACGGTGTCAGTAACGGCAGAAGCACAGAATCTGAATCAGGGAAAGCGGGTATTGTTTATCAGCTCGTATTCATATGGCTGGGACACAGTCCAGACGCAGATCGAAGGAATCAAAGCGGGGGTCGACGAGAATACCACCGTGGATTATGAATTCATGGATACAAAGCGTTTCCGGACGAAAGAGTCTACAGAAATGTTTTATACAATGTTGAAATATCATCTGGATCATTCAGATCCCTATGATGTCGTGATCGTGGGAGATGATGCCGCACTCCGTTTTGCAATGGCATTCAGAGAGGATCTGTTTGATGGTATTCCCATTGTTTTTGAAGGTGTCAATGATGAGGAATATGCCCTGGAAGCAGCGAAGAACCCTCTGGTAACCGGGATACTGGAGAAGCTGTCAGTAGAAAAAAATATCGATATGGCATTAAAGGTAAACCCGTCAGCGGACAAAGTAGTGGCTATATTGGATGATTCTGTGACCGGTGAGGCAGAGCGTAAGAATTTTTACAGTGCCGAAGCAGAATATCCGGAACTGGAATTCTCTGAGATCAATTCTTCCGAACTGACAACCGCTAAGCTGCAGCAGGCAGTCAGCAAGGTGGATGAGAATACCATACTCATCTACATTGTAATGTCAAATGATGGCAGTGGCAAGCAGTATACCAATGCGCAGGCGATCCGTATGCTCGTGACTTATTCCAAGGTGCCGGTGTACCGTATGGTGGAGGCCGGGATCGGTGACGGATTGCTGGGTGGTAATGTAGTATCCATGTATAAGTCCGGAGAGATCGCAGCACAGATGGCCATGGATATCGCGAATGGTACCGACAGTGCAGAGATCAATGTGGTAAAGGACAGCCCCAATATTTATTGCGTGGATGAAGACGTCATGCGGAAGTTCGGACTGGAGGCATCACAGTTTCCGAAAGATACCGAATTTGTAAATCATCGGGAGGGTTTTTTTGCCAGGAACCGTGAGGCTTTGATCCCGGCACTTATCCTTATCGCTGCACTTAATGTTATTATCTGCTGGGTGTGCTTCGATAATTACCGCAGACGAAAGCTGTTACAGGAACTGGAGCAGGCACGTGCGATCATGGAATCGGCATCCCAGCATGACTTCCTGACGGGACTTCCGAACCGTAGCAAGTTCATGGAGGATCTGGAACAGCTGATCGGAGCCCAGATTCCCTGTACGGTCATGATGCTGGATATCGATAATTTTAAGAAGATCAACGATACTTACGGACACACAGCGGGAGATGAGGCACTGCAGCAGGTAGCCAACCGGCTGAAGGACATGCAGTCCCAGATACTTACCTCTTATCGGTTCGCTGGAGATGAATTCATCCTGATCCTTCGCAGCAGTCAGAGCATGCTGGTGGAGAAGACGGCGTACCAGTGTCGTCAGGTATTTGCCAAAGATGTGACACTCTGCGGAACGAAACGGCGGATCGGCGGCAGCATCGGTATTGCAAGCTATCCCAAGGACACCGATAATCTGGAACAGCTGATCGTATGCGCGGATGATGCCATGTATAAGGTGAAAAAGAACGGCAAGAACGATTTCGCATATTATGAGAAGCCCACAGAGGAATAAAATATCAGACAGGCGGAGTTTACAGTTCTATGAACAGTAAATACTGCCTGTTTTTTTCTGCCTGCTTTGAACATATGGTTGAAAAAAAGCAGGATTATGTTTATAATTAGTACTATTGACTAAAAGGAGAATTTTGTACCAGTAAAAAAGATCCGGAATGGCAGGTGGGCTCCTTTCTTAAAACCGCTTAATTTACGGATGTAGTAGCATGCGAAAACAGGTCATGCAAGAACAGAACATATTATAAATGATGAAAAAGAGGGATAACATATGAAAGTATTACTGGTGAACGGAAGCGGACATGCGAAGGGATGCACCTATACTGCACTGGAAGAGGTAGCGGGTGCGTTGGAGAAGAACGGTATCGAGACAGAGATCATTCAGGTAGGCGTAGAGCCCATCGCCGGATGCATCGGCTGCGGTGCCTGTTTAAAGACCGGAAAATGTTTCCGTGAGGACGGCGTCAATGAATTCGTAGAAAAAGCGAAGACCGCAGATGGATTCGTGTTTGGATCTCCCGTGCATTATGCATCGGCATCCGGTATGATCACTTCTTTCTTAGATCGGGCTTTTTATGGTAAGAGTGCACTTTTCCAGGGCAAGCCCGGAGCATGCGTTGTCAGCTGCAGACGTGGCGGAGCCTCCGCGGCTTTTGATCAGTTGAACAAATATTTTACCATTAACTGTATGCCGGTGGTATCCAGCCAGTACTGGAACCAGGTCCACGGCAATACACCGGAAGAAGTGAAACAGGATCTGGAAGGTATGCAGACCATGCGCACATTGGGCAATAATATGGCGTGGCTGTTAAAATGTATAGAAGCAGGCAGAGCTGCCGGTGTGAGCTTCCCGGAGAGAGAACCGGCGCAGAAGACCAACTTTATCCGATAAATACGACAGACCGGACAGGAAAAGGAGACAGACGAAACTATGGCACAGTGGCAGGGATTGGGAAGATATCCGGAAAATGCAGATCCAAAGGACTGCCCCGCAACGGGAGAACTGTTGGCTTACGTGGACGGAAGCTATCAGGATGCACTGAAAAAATACGGTTTTGGCTGTATTTTCATCCTTCCCGACGGACGGATCTATACAGAATACGGTAACGGCGATAACCCGGACTCCCTGAAACAGCGAAACGTCTCCGGAGAGATGCTGGGAGCCATGTATGCGGTACGTTTTGCATTAAACAGCGGATTTACTGCCATAGAGATCCGCTATGACTATGAAGGAATCGAAAAATGGGTTACCGGAGCCTGGAAAAGTAAAAATGAACTGACACAGAAATACGCACAGACCATGCGTGCCTGGGGACAGAAGATTCAGATCCGCTTCACGAAAGTGCCGGCACATTCCAAGGTAAAATACAATGAACTCGCGGACGAGACAGCAAAACTCGGCGTGGCGAACGGTAACGGAATTCCCAAGGTGAAGAGTCTTAGCGATTTCGAGGCGGCGGATGCCGCAGAGAGGATGCAGGATGCGGCTGAATAAATATCTGGCACAGTGCGGTGTATGCTCCAGGAGAGATGCGGACAAACTCATCGAACAGGGAAAAGTCTTAGTCAACGGTCAGGTCGCAGGAATGGGACAGCAGGTGTTAGAGACGGATACCGTACAGGTGGGAAAAAAGATTTTACAGGGGAAACAGACCTGCAAAGTCCTGGCTTTCTATAAGCCGGTGGGCGTCGTCTGCACAGAGAGGGATCCACATGCGGAGAAAAAGATCATGGACATGATCCGCTGCCCGGAGAGATTGACCTATGCTGGACGCCTGGACAAAGATTCCGAGGGACTGATCCTTCTGACCAACGACGGAGACCTCATCAATGCCATGATGCGGGGAGCAAACCGGCATGAAAAAGAGTACATTGTAAAGATCGACCGGGAAATAACACCCGATTTTTTGGAGATAATGAGAAAAGGCATCTATCTGAAGGATCTTGATATCACTACCAGAGAATGTAAGATAGAAAAAATAGGAAAATATACATTCCGGATCATACTGACTCAGGGAGTCAACAGACAGATCCGCCGGATGTGCGAAGCCTGTGGAGCGAAAGTGAGATCCTTAAAAAGGATCCGCGTCATGAATATCCGCCTGGGAGATCTGAAGCCCGGAGAGTGGCGTGAGGTCACAGGGGAAGAACTGGAAACGCTTCTGACAGACACCGGAATGTTAAATCGTAAATAATCTTTTAAAGGCAGGAACACAATATGCAGTCTTCCAAGATAGACCGGATCAAATATCTGGTAGAACAACTGAATGCGGCTTCGGAGAGCTATTATGCCAAAGACCGGGAGATCATGAGCAATTATGAATACGATAAGCTCTATGATGAACTGGTGGAACTGGAAAAAGAGACAGGTGTTACCCTGGCGAACAGCCCCACGGTGAATGTGGGCTACGAAGCGGTGGATGAGCTTCCCAAGGAACGTCACGAGAGTCCGATGCTGTCTCTGGGTAAGACCAAAAGCCGGGAAGAACTGCGGGACTGGCTGCAGGGCAACCCTGCAATTTTAAGCTGGAAACTGGACGGACTGACCATTGTGTTGACTTATCGTGAAGGAAAACTTGCAAAAGCGGTCACCCGGGGAAACGGTGAGATCGGGGAAGTTATCACGAATAACGCTCGTACTTTTAAGAATCTTCCGTTAAATATTTCTTATACCGGGGAACTGATCCTGCGGGGCGAGGCGGTTATCACTTACAGTGATTTTGAGAAGATCAACGGTGAGATCGCAGATGCAGAGGCAAAATATAAGAATCCCAGAAATCTGTGTAGTGGATCCGTTCGACAGCTGAATAATGAGATCACGGCAAAACGCAACGTGAGATTTTATGCGTTTACCCTCGTAAAAGCGGACGATGTGGACTTCCACGATTCCAAGGAAGCACAGTTTGCCTTTTTACAGGAGCAGGGATTTGCGGTGGTAGAACATGTGGCGGTGACCGAGGAAAATATCCTGTCAGTCATCGAAGATTTTGAACACAAGATCGAGCATTATGACATTCCCTCCGACGGACTGGTACTTACCTATGAAAGCATCAGCTATGGACAGTCCCTGGGCAGAACTGCAAAATTCCCCAGAGATTCCATTGCTTTTAAATGGGCGGATGAACTTCGCGAGACCACTTTAAAAGAGATCGAATGGAGTGCCAGCCGCACCGGCCTGATCAATCCGGTAGCCATCTTCGAGCCGGTAGAACTGGAGGGTACCACAGTCAGCCGTGCCTCGGTGCACAATATCAGCATATTACGTTCCCTTCGACTGGGGATCGGAGATCACATTACAGTCTATAAGGCGAATATGATCATCCCCCAGATCGCAGAGAATCTGACCGGCAGTGACAACGTGGAGATCCCGAAGGTCTGCCCCGTCTGCGGACAACCTACCGAGATCCGTCAGATGAATGAAGTACAGACCTTGTATTGCACCAATGAGAAATGCCCGGCGAAGGAGATCAAGGCATACACCTTATTTGTCAGCCGTGATGCCCTGAATATCGATGGGCTCTCCGAAGCTACATTGGAGAAAATGATCGATCAGGGCTTCATCCACGAATATGCTGACCTGTTCCGGCTGGATCGTTATAAGGAAGTAATCACACAGATGGAGGGCTTCGGAGAGAAGTCTTATCAGAATATGATAGACAGCATTGAAGCTGCGCGCCATACGACGCTGCCCCGCCTGATCTACGGACTGGGAATCGCGGGGATCGGTGTGGCCAATGCCAAGGTGCTCTGCAGATATTTTGATTATGATCTGGAGAAAATGCAGTCAGCAGACACAGAGACCTTAAGTGCTATCCCCGGTGTGGGAGAAGTGCTTGCCGGGGCATTTACGGAGTATATGTCCGATGCGGAGAACCTGGAACAGATCGAACATCTGAAACAGTTCCTGACCATTGAGACACCTAAGGTGGATGAAAATGCACAGACATTATCCGGTATGAGCTTCGTCGTAACCGGAAGTCTGAACCATTATGCCAGTCGTAACGACTTGAAAGAAGTCATCGAGGAGAGAGGCGGTAAAGTCACCGGCAGTGTGACGGGGAAGACCACCTGCCTGATCAACAATGACATTACCTCGACTTCTTCCAAAAATAAAAAAGCCAAGGAGCTTCAGGTCCCGATCCTGACAGAGGAGGATTTCCTGAAGACTTATAATATTCCTTACGAGGAATAAGTAGACCTGGAGGAAAATGAAATGCCTATTAAGACACAAAATGATCTGCCTGCCAAAGAGATACTGGAGAACGAAAATATATTCGTCATGGACGAATTCCGTGCTCTGCATCAGGATATGCGTCCACTGCAGGTATTGATCTTAAACAATATGCCGGTAAAGCAGGACACGGAGCTGCAGCTGCTGCGTGCCTTGTCCAATACCCCTTTGCAGGTGGATGTGACCTTCATGAATACCAAGACCCATGTGTCATTGAATACCCCTGCAAGCCATCTCAATAAATTCTACACCACCTTTGATGAGATCAAAGACCGCACCTTCGATGGACTGATCGTCACCGGAGCACCGGTGGAAGATATCACCTTTGAAGAGGTGGATTACTGGGAGGAGACCTGTAAGATCTTAGACTGGGCGGAGACTCATGTGACTTCCACCTTGCATATCTGCTGGGCTGCGCAGGCCGGATTCTACCATTATTACGGTATTAACAAGAGACAGCTGCCGCAGAAGCTGTTCGGTGTCTACGAACATAAAGTATCCAACCGGAAAATACCGTTGGTGCGTGGCTTTGATGATATTTTCCTGGCACCGCACAGCCGCCATACCGAGACTCCTTCCGAAGCCATTCATGCCTGTAAGGATCTGACGATCCTGGCGGAATCCGAGAAAGCCGGTGTATTCCTGGCTATCGCAGAGGAAGGCAAGAAAATCTTCGTGGCGGGACACCCGGAATATGACCGTTATACGTTGAACAATGAGTATCACAGAGACCTGGACAAGGGACTGCCGATCCAGGTTCCCTATAATTATTATCCGGATGATGATCCGGAGCAGAGACCACTGTTACAGTGGAGATCCCATTGCAATAACCTTTACAGCAACTGGCTGAATTATTACGTATATCAGGCAACACCGTATGACCTGGCTCAGATCCGGTAACACACGTGGAATATCGTGCGCATTTTGCTACAATAAATTGATAAAAAAATAATAGATATCACTGTTCGTCAAGCTGCCTGTATGGTAAAATACATATCATACAAGCAGCTTTTCATATATTACGAAAGCAGAAAGAATGAGGGAGTACATATGGAAATTAACATTGGTATTATCGCAATCGTCGTATTGGCCATTGCCATTCTGGCCATCCTGGCATCCGGTTATGTGAAGGCATCACCGAACAAAGCCTACATCATCTCCGGTATCAAGAGAGAGCCCAAGGTCCTGATCGGACGTGCCGGCATCAAGATCCCCTTCCTGGAGAAAAAGGATGAACTGATCCTGAAGCAGATCAGTATCGACATCAAGACCAACGGCTATATCCCCACCAAGGATTTCATCGGTGTAGATATTGACGCCGTGGCTAAGGTCAGAGTCCTGACCCAGAGAGATGTCACCGTGAATGCCAAAGGGGAAGTAGTGGCAGGTGCCGATTCTAATAAGAGGATCACCACCGAGATGGCTAACGCAGCCATGAAGAACTTCCTGAACATGAACGAAGATCAGATCCGCGATGCGCTGACCGATTCCTTACAGGGTAACATGCGTGAGATCATCGGTACCCAGTGCCTGAAGGAGCTGTGTAATGATCGTAAGACCTTCGGTGACGAGGTTCAGGCGAAGGCGCAGAAGGATATGAATGCCCTGGGTATCTGGATCGAGTCCTGCAACATCCAGAAGATCGAGGATGAGAACAACCTGATCACTGCTTTGGGACAGGATAACATGTCCCAGATCCAGAAGGACGCTTCCGTAGCAAAGGCACAGGCAGACAGAGATGTGGCCATCGCCAGAGCACAGGCGCAGAAGGATGCCAATGATGCACAGGTCATCGCAGAGACCGAGATCGCCCAGAAGCAGACCGAACTGGCGATCAAGAAGGCTGAACTGAAGAAAGAATCTGATATCAAGAAGGCAGAAGCCGACGCAGCATATAAGATTCAGGAAGAGGAACAGCGTAAGACCGTGGAGATCACCACAGCGAACGCGAACCTGGCCCGTCAGGAGAAGGAACTGGAATTAAAGGAGAGAGAAGTATCCATCAAGGAGAAAGCTCTGGAAGCTGAGGTCAAGAAGACCGCAGAAGCGAATAAATACGCAGCACAGCAGAAGGCAGATGCCGAGCAGTACGAGAGACAGAAGAGAGCGGAGGCAGAACTCTTCGAGATCCAGAGACAGGCAGAAGCTGAGAAAGCAAAATCCGAGGCAGAGAGATTCGCCAAGGAGCAGGCGGCAGAGGCAGTCAAGGCAGCCGGACTGGCAGAGGCAGCCGCTGTAGCAGCCAAAGGTAAAGCAGAAGCAGAAGCCATCCAGGCGAAGGCAGAGGCAGAGGCAGCCGGTATCCTGAAAAAAGCAGAAGCTATGAAGCAGTACGGCGACGCTGCAAGACAGCAGATGGAGCTGGATACCTTGAAAGTATACTTCGAGCAGCTGCCCAAGATCGCCGAGGCTGTGGCCAAGGGCTACATGAACGTAGATTCCATCAAGATGTTCGGCGGTGATTCCAGCAAGCTGGCAGGCGATATCATGACCACCGTGACCCAGGTCACCGACGGCATCAAAGAGTCCACCGGACTCGATATCAACGAGATGCTGGCAAAGGGCTTCGCCAAGGAAAAGGCAGAAGATACAAAGCCTGTAGAGAAGAACGACACCGGTAACGATTATCAGGAAGTATAGAGCCGGAATAGAGCTTGCGATTCGGAATAGTACTTGCCATACGGAATAGTGCTTGTCATAAATGATATATTGTCATAAACTGAGGGTATAGAGACGGAAATTTAGTCTCTGTACCCTTAGTTTTTATGCTTTGCGGGAAAGCATGCTTTACTCCTGCACAATTTTGAAGAGAAGGGCACAGACACCGCCGTAAGCTCAATCTGTGCCCACGAAAAAGAGCGAGAAGGGCACAGACACCGCCGTAAGCTTAAGCTGTGCCCACAAAAAAGAGCGAGAAGGGCACAGACGCTGCCGTGAACTCAATCTGTGCCTACGAAAAAGATCGAGAAGGGCACAGACGCCGCCGTAAGCTTAAGCTGTGCCTACAAAAAAGAGCGAGAAGGGCACAGACACCGCTGTAAGCTCAATCTGTGCCCACGAAAAAGATCGGGAAGGGCACAGCAGCCGCCGTAAGCTCAATCTGTGCCCATGGAAAGGAAAAATATAATATATGACAACAGCGGATGCAAAAGCTACACAAGAAGCAAAAGAATTATTGGAATACCTCAAAAATACAGCGGGACAGCAGATCATCACCGGTCAGCACACCCAGACCATCCCCTGTGAGGAGATTGCCTATATCCGGCAGACCACCGGAAAAGAGCCAAAGCTGCGCGGTTTTGAACTGCTGGCGTATTCTCCGAATATCAATTATGCAGACGCTTCCCCAGAATGCCTGAAGGAAGTGGAAGAGAATAAAGGCACGGTAGAGACCGCCCTGCAGTGGGCTAGAGCGAACCGCCCGGATAAAGTGAACGACACGGGTACAGAGAACAGCACAGACTATGCCACCGGCGGTATCCTCACCTTCAGTTTCCACTGGTTCTCGCCCTTAGGCGGCAGAGACAAAAGCTTCTACACCGAGCATACCGATTTCGATGCGGCTAAAATACTGCAGGAAGGAACTCCGGAAAGAGCCGCCTTCTATCATGACATGGACGCGATCGCCGGGATCCTACAGCAGTTTCAGCAGGAACACATCCCCATCCTCTGGCGCCCCTTCCACGAATCCTACGGAACCTGGTTCTGGTGGGGAGCGAAGGGCGCGAAAGTCGCAAGAGACTTATACCGATTGATGTTCGATTATTATACCGGAGAAAAGAACCTGCATAACCTGCTCTGGGTCTGGAACAGCGATATAGAGGAAGCCTATCCCGGAGACGAATACGTGGATGTAGTATCCATAGACGTCTACCTCCCGGAGTATCAGTCCACAGACTATGCTGATGCCTATGAGAAACTGGTGGCAGCCACCTCCCATGACAAAGTGGCTGCCCTGGCAGAAGTGGGATACCTTCCCGATGTGGATCTCCTGCAAAAAAGCAGAATCCCCTGGGCCTACTACATGACCTGGTCCAAGGAATTCTGCATTGGTGAAAAATATAACAGCGTGGAAAATCTGAAGAAAATGTACGACAGTGAATACGCGGTGACACTGTAAAAGCCTATTTTATAAAAAATTGAGAATTGCAAGTAATATTTAGACACATATTCATTTTTGTTAATTGTGCACAAAAGAAGAGTACTTTTAGAAACCGGATCAGGCGCTAAAAGTACTCTTTTATTGTGCAGATTTACAACAGCTTTTGCATAATCTGTTTTTCTGTCAAATTTTTGGTACAGATTTTGGTACCATTCCTACCCCCTCATAAGACTATCTAAGTAATCAAAATACGATTACTAAGATAGTCTATATGTCCCCCGCCCATCTCCCCGGGGGACAAAAGAAAAAGGGCATCAAAAGAAAAGGCAAGTTTTCATTGCCTATCATCAAGTACCTGGTTAACCTACAAGATCAGCAGCAGACAGACCGTTAAACTGTCTCCTGGGGTAATGATTCATCCAGTCCTGGATAGCTTGTATCTCTGCCTTTGAATACAAACCGATATCATCACCTTTTGGAATCCAACGCCTGATAAAGCGGTTACTGTTTTCATTTGTGCCACGTTCCCCGGAGCAGTACGGATGGCAGAAGTAGACCGTTGTGCGGTTCTTCTTGGTTCTGCAGCTTCTTTCGATAGACTGCCAGTCCGCAAATTCCATACCATTATCACAGGTAATTGTCTTAAACTTTCCCCGGAATGCCGGAGTACCTATTTTTCTTTCGTACTGATCCAGTGCCTTGATCACAGATTTTGCAGTTCTGTCCTTAATCTTAAAAATCAATTCATTACGCGTTTTTCTTTCAGACAGCACCAATAGACATGTAAGATCATCCCTGGAACTATAAACTGTATCCATTTCCCAGTGACCATATTCTTTACGCTCCAGGATCTCCTTGGGTCTCTCTTCGATAGATTTTCCACGTTCAAATTCTTTTCTTTTCATCTTATACCTTTTATCCTTTTTCGGTCGGGCATAAGGCAGACTATTCACCGTTACACCCTTGATCCGGTGAGCATAGACATAATTGTATATGCTCTTCACGCATAACTTGTGATCCGGGAGCGCATACAGTGCAGCTTCCGGACTATACTTTTTATTCAGGATCAAAGCAGCTACGTCAGAAAGAAAAGGATCATCAGCAGATAATTTTCTTTTCCGACCTCTACGGCTCATATTTTCCTTATGGATCCGCTGTCCTACATCATAACCATAGCGTTTTTCATCCTGCCACAACTTACCCCTTGCAATAAAAGTACCTCTTTTAATTTCATTGTAGACAGTAGCTCTGCAGCATCCAATCATCTCCGCAATCTTTGCTACCGGTGTCTTTTCCTGGTGTAACTTTTCAATCAGGTATCTGTCTTTCTCCGTTAGGTATTTCATGACTGAACCCCCTTTCATACTTCGAGGGTATCAGGATCACAGATATATTTATCAAGGTTAAAATGAACAGCTGCGCTGACCTTAATAAATATATCTGATCCTGATAGTCCAGTCATTCGGGATACGGAAGGAAACTTTTCAAAGGTCACTACGTTCCCAATGAAAAGAATTAAACACCCCAAACCCCTCAAGGGGCTTTTTTCTTCCTGGTCTTTCCGGTACATCTCCTTTTCAATTCATTTCCGGTATGTCTTGTGCATCAGTCTGAATAATAATTTTTCACCTGGTCCAAGTAAAGAACCGTAAAAATTCAAAGTAATGAATTTTTATCTAACTATAAAAATCGAAAAAATGATTTTTATAGTTTTCTTGACTTTTTCCCAGGAGAAAAATTTTCCATTATTCAGACGCCCAAGACAGATATACCGAAAACGAATTTATAAGAAAAGGAGATGATAGAAGCAGAAAGACCCAGGAAGAAAAACTAAAACCAACAACCCAGAGCAGAAACCCAAAAACGTGATAGGCTCCGCCGGAGCCGGGAAGGTGACAAAATGAAGAAAGCTAAAAAAGAAAATTATAGGATCGTAACAGAAAGCGGAAAACAGTTATTTAACCAAAATTACACAGAAGCAGGAGCTAACAGAATATGGGAAATGTACAACGGAATATACACCGATGACAACGGAAACCAGGAATATATCTACGTAGAAAAAATATAAATAATTGCTGACCTATCGGCAGGACGGGGAGAAAGAGGAGCAACATGACACAACAGGAACTTGAAATCAAATGCGAATTTTTAGAAAAAAGACTCAAAAGGATTTATGAGATATGTAGTCAATATCCTGATGATATAAATGGAGCCAGAGCTATAGGGGAAATAGAAGCAAACTGTGACCCGGATATATTAAAATTTTACAATTGACACAAAATAGAGATTAGAACATTGACAAACTGAGAAATAAAAGAAGAGGGGCGCAAGCCCCTCTAAACTTTTACACCATAATTCTTACGGAACCATTCCACGGAATCATCAAATGGCAACCATCTATTTTTCAAAAAATCATCATATCCCTTATAATCAAACTGCGATCCGTCCCGGAACTCTTTGATCAGATTAAACCGTCTACAAAAAGCATTCCAGGTACTGGCATCTTCTGATTGAACAGTTCTATAAAGCTGGTCAAAAGAAATGTTACTTGTAAAATATATGTGCGTGAAGCAGGCTTGTTTATTATTATATCTACACGGCAGTTCTAAAGGGTAAATATCCAGCCACTTAAGTAATATATTAATATCAAAATCGCAAGCGCGAAAATCATCAAACAAAATAACATCTTGCCCCTTATATCCATCCCAGGGGTTCCGGTTATCAGTCACGCGATACACTTTATCGTATCCACCATATAACTTATATACACCGGAAGTCTTGCCACTTCCTGGATCACCGAACCAGTATTCCACATGCATCTCACGAACTATATTCTTAAATTGTTCATACCGGAGTATTTCCCGGCATCGTTCGACCTTTTCCAGCTGCATCATATAGTTCGGATTATCTTCCAGGATCTCATAATTACTTTTTCCCTCTTTGATCATATCATACAGAGCAGTGAGATCATTTCTCTGACCCTGGCGTTCTTCCGGAACTGTTCCGAACTCTTCAAAAGTATTAACAAGTTTTGTTTCTTCCTTGTCTGTGCCTTTCCATTTTCCGTCTTTCATCAGGTATTCACGATTTTCGGCAACCGTTCCCATCATCTTTTCAATGTGAGCCGGAGGAAACAGCTTTTTTAAAGTTTGAAAAAGTAAAGGACTAGTACGATAAATAATTATATGAGTATGTAAAGTACTCCCCATTTCATCACACATTGCCCAATATTTCACAGACTTCAAAGAATCAATACAATCCTTTATTTTTTGGTGATTAAAACCATAGTCTAAAGGATTATTGATAGTAATATTCCATTTCCTGCAAGTCTTAGTACCACTCATGTGCATTCTCCAAAATTATACAGAAGTTATATTTTATACATCATTTATACAACCCCTTTGTATAAAATAAATCCAGTAAATATCATTGTTTGAAGCCAATTTATACATTATACAGAAGTTGCCTAGGGGTAATACTAACCCTAGGCAACGCCCTTGACGGCAGGAACCCGGCACCGCGGGACCTTTGCGCCCAAGGACGCGCCCCGCTTCGCTTGTGGGCGCTGTCCCTGGTCACAAGGCTAACCGGGTGCCCCCTACCGTAAAGGGTGAAGTGCACGTTGCTAGTCATCATCAAATTCTGATTCAAAATCATCCAATTCCTTTTTAAGCTTCTCATGATCAGATCGCAACAAAGCCAGATCCTGCCGGATATCCTCAAAATCAGATTGCCGACATTCAGAGTACAAGCACATAGCACAACAGGAAACAACAGTAAAACAAACACAAATAACACAAGCCAAAGTCATATCAGGCACCGCCTTTCTTCCTGGGACACCAACGAGGAGTATATTTACAAGGAACAATACTATCATTCCACCCGGTATAACCAATAAAACCAGGCATAGACCGAATATCACGATCAGAAAAATACTGCGTGATATAATCTTGATCCGGATGCTCACAAAAACAGCTTTTTCGATTACCATACCGGGAACGATAAAGTTTACAATATTCACATTCAGAGCATTTTATTTTATCTGCCATAACATACCTACTTTCTCAGTTTTTTGCTAGCACGTCTTAATTTCCTGGAGGGATTAACTATACCTTCAATATTCACAGGGTTATTCCGCTGCAGATCAAGGATCTGTTCTTCAGTTAACATGTCACCTTCCTTGCATGACTTCGTAAGATTGCCAACGCAAGCAAGGGTATCATATGCACTAAAAGCAGAATCCTTGATAAACCAGCCGAAACGCCTTTTCGGTTTAATCAGCGTAGGATCAGAAGCATTTTCCAGGTCAAAAGCATCATACTGTTCATGCACCATGATTCGCCAAACCTTATTGCAAGTATAGACGTAGCCGGTCACCTGGCGAAGCAGAGCATCTACATGATTAAACCTCTGCGATGTATAGATCAGGCTGATATGATGGTGACGACAGGTCAAAAGCGTATTCAGAAACAGAGGATCTATATTGCTTTTGAAACTCCGGGAATTAAGCTGTACTGAAAATTCATCACCCAGCACAATAGTGCAGGTCAAAGTATCGTTCTTTTCATCCACGGCACGCATACGATCAGCAACAGCCACGATCTGCGCCATAGATACAAAATCCTCATAAGGGATAGCCAAAGATACATTAGAGATAATATGTATCTTCTGGGTAACCCACTTATTACGGTAAAAGTCAAAAATTTTCTCGTCATTGTACCGCTTATATAAAGACACAACCTTATGCACTGCAGATAATGTTTTACCTTTTCCGAACAATCCAACATAGCAAGAGATCGTACCAGTAGCGCATACATTCCAACAGCGATAACGGAAATACTTATACAGATCAACCACGGCATACCACACGGAACTGATCGGATGCGTCACAATGACACGGACACAGACCGACATGATGCAGGCAAATACAATAATAAATAATAACAATTCAAGCATACGATCACCGCCCAACCTTTAAGCAGTTAGCAGCTATGGAGCTGATGCTTTCAAGAACCATACAGAACACAATCAGACCGACCACAACAGCCGGAGTAAATTCATTCGATCCGTTACAGATATAATTAATAATGTTTTCCATTCTTCATAATCTCCTTTGCATAACGACAACTATTAACCAGGTAACACATTTTGCACCGCTGGACATCATCCCCGGCACGGATCACACGACAGCCAATAAGATCATGACAATGATTATCTTCATTGATGCATGATCCTTTTAACCTGCAGGTAAAATTAGCACATGGACTCATCTGTCTAACACATCCTTTCTGCCATCCAGGCTGCGACCAGTCATATTAGCAACCGCAATTTTTATACGCTTAATTGCCCAAAAAGAGAGCAGCAGAAAAATAATGGTATCCAATCTGTAATTTATCGCCGTAAAATAAGGCTCAAGATCGTCTGCAGATAAATTCTGTACTTGTACTTGTTCCGTCGCAGGTTCCGAAACAGCGACAGTAAAAGGGATATAATTACCATCGCTATCCATAACGTAGACATTTGTTCCGGGCTCTCCTGGATCCACGGACTCAGTAGGGGATTCTTCCGCAACAGATCCGGCATCTTGTACCAGATCGGATCCAGAACTAGCGCTATCGGATAATACAGGATCATCAGTTCCAGGAACATACACGGAAGATCCCTGATCATCATTTTCAACAGTTTCAACAGTCTCGATATTTTCATATTCATTCATTTTAACAACCTTTCTTGATAGAAGTCCCGGTGTATGGTAGGATAAAGAAAAACACCATACGGAGGGGAAAACAATGAGCGTCAACGATATTATCTTTGCATCTTTAGGAACAGCACTTTTTATAGGATTAATTATATTAATTCTAATTTGGTTGTTTATTTATACTGCAGTAAAGGCAGCTACAAAAAATGCAATAAAAGAAGCTTACAGAGATATTAAACTTATGCCGGAAATAAAACATATTACACCGGAAGAAGAACTAAAAAAGGAAATGGAAGGCTGGAATTAACGAAAAGTTCTAAAAAGAATGTATAAAAATATAAAACCAACCAAACCATAAATAATAACATTAGCTAAAGTAAAATGATAACCGTCTATATTAAGATCAATAGAGAGAACACGGATACAAAAATCAATAACAAGCTTTAATTCTTTCAAAGTGATCACCTACCTATAAACCTACAAACAATGACAGCACCAATAGCAACAGCAATAAGACCAATAAGCCAAGGCGGTAAAAAACCAAACACAGCAGCCACCATAGATGGAAATTGACCCAACATAGTACCAAAATTTTTCAATAGGTCAAAGAAGTTCATGGTGGCATTTTCCAAACTGGAATAATCATAATTATTTTTCGGCACAGCATCTAAATCATTTCTTGAATTTCCGCCATTCTCGAGATCAGATAATTCATCATCAGTTAATCCTTTATCTGACTGATTTTCAGAATACATATTATCGAGATCATCAAGCCTAGAACCTGACGAGCCGTCAGAATCAGCAAGATTATTATAAAAATGTGTCCATTTAGAATACTGAATACCGCCATTTTCATCATAGCGAAAATACCTAACATATACCTCATATCCATTAAATAAAGAATAAGGCTGCTTTAGTAACATCTTCAAAGTTTCTAAAGCATCACTATACCCAGTTATTTTATTAAAGAGATTATAAGAGCCACCAATATAATTTCTATCATCAACCGGATACGATGAAAGCAAATTATCCCAGGACGATTTACCCAAAACATCAAACTGAAATCTTCCAACAGAAGAACGATTATCTGAAACAGAAACCCAAGTGGAAAGATTATTTTTTAATAAAGTAGAATACTTATATTTCCAAACTAATTTATCACGGTATAAATCAAAATCATTAGTGGTATACCATCTACCTTTCATTTCAAAAAAATAATCACTCTGAGCATTATTAAATTCAAAATAAGAAAAATCAGATTCAGTAGGATTACCATTAGCAGCTTCATGAAGTACTATTACAGGTCTTTCCATATCAATTGAAAGTTCACCTTTTATATAAGGAGCATCAATTCTATCAATACTACCGTCCTGATTAAAATAAACATACGAAGGTTCACCGTGGTAAAAATCACCCCACGCACCTAACCCGGCTTGCCTATAACATGGTGTAATTCTTATGTACCGCAGAAACCAATTCTCATTATCAGGTTTCAGACCTGACACATCAATCGTCAACGTTTTATCCGCAGTAGCAAATTCATCCGGGTATGCATCCGCCTGCTTTATTGTGTCCTGCGCTTCCTTATCCGCAAAGTAATAATTTACCCGTACATACTCCTCAACTTCCTGATCCTTAAGATAGCTCCGCTCCGTTGTTCCAGTCCAGGTAGCTGTCATTTTATTGTTTGCAGTGAATCCGGTAAAAGCATAAGCCGTATCTTCAAAGTCTGGGTTTTCAACAGAGCCACCGTTAATAAGACCGGAAGTATCACCATTAATACAATAGTTATACATGGAATCGACAGAATCGAAAAAAGGTATAGAAAATGTATATTTAAAACCTTTTACATGTGCAGAAGTATAATCTTCGGGTACATACCACATTTCTATTGTATTTGTAGAACCTTCAATATCTACAAAGGAGCCGTCCTTTTGTTCGCGATGATCTAAACCAGTAATAACATTAGATGAAAAATAAAATCGAAAAGGAATGTTTTTAAAAACAAAGATTAAAAGCATAAAAGCCGATCTGATTCCACCCGTTAGAATTTATATTACCGGTATAAGCAATGGCATAAAAATAATTTGTATCCGTGTAAGGAATAGAGTAATTAGTCTGCCGAAATAAACCATCCTCGTAATATTCATAAGCGATTGTTTGATTTCCAGCATTAGAAGAAAGATCAAATGATTCTGCTGCATGAACATGAAGAGAACCAAGCGTAATCAAAATGATCAGGATAAAAATAAATAATTCGAAAAGATGTTCTAAAATGTTACGAATCTTTTCTAAAAATTCTGAATTCATAAAAAAAACCTCCCTTTCTTTTGAGTAAAAAAATACCAGGTAGATTTTCTCTACCTGGTAAAGGTTCCAAGCTTGTCTTACTTCGCAGCACCCTTGGCGGATCTGAAGATTTTGAAACCTACAAATACCAGGGATGCAATCAGAAATACGTTAAGCGGGAAAATAGTGAACAGACCACATACGGACTTAACCAGGTTAATCAGTTCAGTTACAAGGGAAACATCAATTACCGCTTCCGCAGCAGCTACCATAGGAGTTAACATAAGCCATACCGTCCTTTCCGCATTATCTGTTAGATTGCGACTCTCACAAATATGCAATTTTTATATAATTAGCTAATTACTTGTCAGGAGAATGGGGAGACCGAGTCTCCCCTGCACACAGTGCATTTATAATGAACAATTAATGCCATTACCTTATTTAAACAGTACCGCCATCTTTACCCATAGACATCTTAGAAACAGATGCCGGCTTAACAACTTTAATCCCGGCAAGATATGCTTTATCCTGAAATCCTTTAGTGTAAAGAAATTCGACTTCATCACCTACATGTACGCCGTAATCATCATGGGCAAATTCAGTACCAACACATACACCGGATAAATTAACAGCGTTATTAACATCATACAGGGAAAAAGGCTGGGTATAATACAGATTAAAATAAAACTGATCCTTTGTGTCTTTCTTAAGCATTTTCTTAATACCAACAATTTTTACTGTGTTTTCCATTTTTTTCTTCATCCTTTCACTTTTTCATCTTATTTTTTTCTTAGTTGGTACACACTTGTATGCAAATTCTCCTGCAGCTGATCGGTATGACCCTCTGTCTAAATAAATTTTACATACAACATATTTTATAAAAAATATTGAAATGGATTGCTTTTTCAGCAGAAAGTGTATATACTATTATTAAGAGCAGAGATGTTCTTCTTCATCTATCAAATGAGTCCTGTGACGGTTCCGACAGGACGGTAAAATAAAAATTGACCGAGCGATGAGTCCTGTGACGGTTCCGACAGGACGGTAAAATAAAAATTGACCGAGTGATGAAGAATTTGGCGAGAGGCTGAATAGCCTCTCGTTTTTTACATTCTACGAAGGAGGGAAAATGAATTTACCGGAAAATGATTATCAGATTTTAAAATTAACCACTCGTTTCTATGAGGAACATCCTGATCCACCATACCATGAAATATTGAAAAAGAACCAACGGGCATACAATTGTTTACTGTTTCAATCACATTATGATTATTATATATGTGTGCCATACAGAAGCGAAATATCACATCCATATTCTTTTAAGTTCAAAAAAACTCAGAGATCCAAAAGCCATAGATCGGGTCTTGATTACACCAAAATAGTTATCATAACCAAAAGTGAATATATTGATACAAAAGATGCTCTTATTGATAAGGATGAATTTAAAGAGACAATAAAATATCTCGACCGTATCAAAGAAGAGGCAATGACGTTTGTAGAAGAATATGTACAGCATGTATCAGGAAGCAGAAAAATGGATCCGCGGGAATTCAAAAGAAGATATACATATTCGCCGCTTATCTATTTTCATCAGGAGCTGGGAATATAATTTTTCGCAGAAATTGAAACAAAAGTACTAAAAACAATTTACATAAATCTAAAATATGCTATAATATTTTAGTGTTGAGCCAAAAAAATTGTAAGTTGTAACGAAAAATGCTACAATTATACAGATAACCCAAATATGTAAAAGTAACAGGTGAATGATCATGGAATTAGGCAGAAAAAAGGTCCGTTTAGGTGAATTGCTGGTAAACAGCGGTGTTCTCTCGAATGAACAGCTGCAGCAGGCGTTGGACAATCCCGCCCGTCAGGGTAAGAAGTTGGGAGAATTCCTCGTAGATGAAGGCATCGTATCGGAGGATGACCTGGCGAAGGCACTGAGCAAACAGCTGGATCTGGATATGATCGATCTCCAGAGCATCAATGTGGACAAGGAAGTGCTGAATCTGGTGCCGGTCAACGTCCTGAAGAAGAACAAGATCTTCCCCTTCGCTTACAAAGAAAATAACTTCAACGTTCTCATGGTCGCCATGGCGGATCCCCTGGATTACAACGCCATCGATGACATCAATATCATCACCAACTTCCAGGTAGAGCCCGTAGTAGCCACCACCCGCAGCATCATGCTGGCGATCGATAAATATTTCGGTCAGGAAGAAGTAACCGAGGCACTGGCTGCCTACGCCAAAGAGAAAAAGCTGGATGTGGTGGAAGATATCGCCACGGAGGAGAACATCAACAGCTCCCCCATCGTAATGCTGGTCAAGGACATGATCGAAAAAGCCGTCCGCCAGCGTGCATCCGATATCCATATCGAACCTATGGAAAATATCATCCGTGTCCGTTACCGTATCGACGGTGCCCTCTATGAGAGAGCGAGATACGGTGTTAATGTACTGTCCGCCATCATCGCCCGTATCAAGATCATCGGCGGCATGGATATCTCCGAGAAGAGAAAACCCCAGGACGGACGTATCACCCAGATCGTAGACCGCGTGGAATACGATATCCGTGTATCCGTCCTGCCTACCGTATACGGGGAAAAAGTCGTAATGCGTCTTGCCGCGAAGAGTGCCCTGAACCGCGACAAGAGCCAGTTAGGCTTCAAACCCTACGAATTAGAACAGTTTGACTACATTCTGAAAAATCCTCACGGTATCATCCTGGTAACCGGACCTACCGGAAGTGGTAAGTCCACCACCCTGTATACCGCACTGAGCGAGCTGAACAAAGAAGACGTGAACATCATCACCGTCGAAGATCCTGTCGAAGCGAACATCGACGGTATCAACCAGGTACAGGTCAACACCAAGGCAGACCTCACCTTCGCGACGGCACTGCGTTCCATTCTGCGACAGGACCCGGATATCATCATGATCGGTGAGATCCGTGACCAGGAGACCGCCAGCATCGCCGTACAGGCATCCATCACCGGACACCTGGTCGTAAGTACCCTGCATACCAACTCCTCCGCCAGCACCATTACCCGACTGGAGGATATGGGGATCGAACCCTACCTGATCGCAGATTCCGTCATCGGCGTTATCGCACAGCGACTGGTCCGCAGACTCTGCCCCTTCTGTAAGAAGCCGAAGCAGGCCACCAGGGATGAAAAAGAATTCATGGGTCTGAAGGAAGAGGAAAACGTGACCATCTACGAACCCTGCGGCTGCAGCAAATGCGACAATACCGGCTTCAAGGGTCGTATCGGTGTCTACGAGATCATGCAGATCACTCCGAAGCTGAAGACCATTATCAGCAAGCGGGAGGGTGCCGATATATTAAAGGAAGAAGCATTAAAAGAAGGAATGCATACCCTGCGTATGAGTGCCACGGATTACGTACTGGATGGCACCACCTCCTTCTCCGAGATGGTAAAGGTATCATTTGACGTATAATTCTATAAAAACCGCAATATTTTATAGAAATTTATCAAAATTTATAAAAATTTTTCAAAAACCTGGACCTTTTTAGGACCGGGGTTCGTCTTACCTAGTTGGGGAGACAGTTAAAGATAGAGACGTAATTGGAGGGAAGGCACATGGCGACCTATGGCTACAAGGCCATCACAAAGGCTGGAAAAGAAGTAAAGGGAAGTTTGGAAGCGGATAACAAAGATCTGGCAATGGCAGAACTGAGAAGGCAGGAGCTGACCGTTATCGATCTGGGAGAACAGAGCTTCCTGACGAAAGACATCGACATCCAGATCGGCGGATGGCCCAAGGCCAGGGATCTAAGCGTCATGTGCCGCCAGTTCGTCAGCATGACCAAAGCGGGCGTCAGCATCCTCGAATCCCTGAAAATGCTCTGCGAACAGACAGAGAACAAGAGATTGCAGGATGCACTGAAGGAAGTCCGTATCAGTGTGGAAAAGGGTGAGACCCTTGCGGATTCCATGGCAGAACACCCGAAAGTATTCCCGGCGATCATGGTGAACATGGTGGCTGCCGGTGAGGCATCCGGTAGTCTGGAGACGGCACTGGATCGAGTGGCAGTACAGTTGGAGAAAAACAGCAAGACACAGGCAATGCTGAAAAAGGCAATGATTTATCCGATTGTGGTATGTATTGTGGCTGTGATCGTGACGATAGTAATGTTGGTAAAAGTAATTCCTTCTTACGAGGATATGTTTGCAGATTTGGGAACGGATTTGCCATGGATTACTAAATTTTATGTAAATATGAGCCATGGAATCAGAGATTACTGGTTTATTATTATTCCTATAATAATCGCATTGATTATAGGAATTAAATATTTTGCAGGAACAAATCTTGGAAAACATGTATTTGGTAAAATGGCATTAAAATTACCACTGTTTAAAAATCTAACAGTGAAATCAGCAGCATCAATGATGGCGAGAACATTAAGCACTTTAATGGGTGCAGGCGTACCGTTGATTGAAGCTGTGGATATCGTATCCGGAGTTATGAACAATATCTACTTTAAAGAAGCCTTGCAGGATGCAAGAGAAGAAATTACGATTGGTATGCCATTATCCAGACCATTACAGGAGTGTGGATTGTTTCCTCCCATGGTCTATCAGATGATCCGTATCGGCGAAGAAGCCGGTAGTACAGAAGAAATGCTTGACAAGATTGCTGATTATTATGATGAAGAAGTGGAAATGGAAATTCAGTCATTTATGGCAGCACTGGAACCTATGATTATTATTGTGTTGGCAATTGTAGTTGGTGGATTGATTGCGGCATGTATGGCACCTATGGTATCTATGTATGCAGCACTTGATAATTTATAAGTATAGTTTTTAATATTGAATTATCCGTTCTGTGTAGGGACAGGACGATAATTAATAAATGGGGCGGAAAACTTACTACCCTGAAATTCAAAAAACACATAAAAAGGAGAATGTAATTATGAACAAGAAACAGAAGAGCTTAACAAACAAAGGTTTCTCCCTGGTAGAGCTGATCATCGTTATTGCTATTATGGCAGTTTTGATTGGTGTATTGGCACCTCAGTATCTGAAGTATGTTAAAAAGTCAAAAGTCTCTACTGACGTAACAAATGCACAGGAAATGGCATCCGCAATTAATGTAGCAATTTCAGATGAGACAATTGGTGTTACTGGAATTACTGGTATCACTGGTGATGGAACAACAGCGGTTGCTGGAGGAACTACTGTTGGTGGAATTAATGGATTTACCGCTGTTCCGAAGTCAAAGGTAGATGCTACACGTACATGGGTATTTACATACGATGCAACAAATGGTGTAACTAAAATTACACTTGGTGGAACAGAAATTTATCCTGATGCTTCTTCTTATAACTAAATCATAAGTAATATTTGAAAGGCACCTGACATGTTCCCAACAATCCTTCTCTACATAGTCGTATTCCTCTATGGAATCGTCATCGGTAGCTTCCTCAATGTGTTGATCTACCGCATTCCGAAAAAAGAGAATATTGTAACGACCAGGTCTCACTGCATGAACTGTGGTTACCAGCTGCGGTGGTACGACCTCGTACCGCTGTTCAGCTACCTGGCGCTGGGAGGCAGATGTCGGAAATGTAAGGCACATATCTCCGCTCAGTACCCCATCATTGAGGCACTGAACGGAGTGCTGTACCTGCTCGTATTCTGGAAATTTGGGATGAGCGTGGATTCCCTAGTCTACTGCTTGTTGTTTAGTGCACTTCTTGCTTTAAGTGTGATTGATTTCAGAACATATGAGATCCCTGTGGGATTTAACTTATTTATACTGGCACTGGGGCTGATCCATGGAGCTTTCCACTATACACAGTGGCTGGATTTCCTGATCGGCTTCCTGTGTGTCAGTGTATTTTTACTTATTCTGTATTACGCTACCGGTGGCAGAGCCATTGGCGGCGGTGATGTGAAGCTGATGGCGGTCTGCGGATTGTTGCTCGGCTGGAAATTGATCATTTTTGCATTTTTACTGGGATGTATCATTGGTTCCGTGATCCATCTGATCCGTATGAAAGTAAGCGGCGAAGGACATGTCCTCGCCATGGGACCGTATCTCTCCGCAGGGGTGGCAGTCGCTGTCCTGTGGGGCAATGAATTCTTGCAGTGGTATCTGGGTCTGTATCATTGAGACCGGATACTTACATCTGATATGAGATTAGAAAGTTCTTGGGATACTTTTCTGTCCCAAATACGATAAAGAACCGATAAGAGGAAGGGTAGAAGCATGGCAATGAACAATCGCGTATTGAGTATTGAGATCGGTAACTCCTTTACGAAGATCTGCGAGATCGATTATAAGGTGAAGAAACCGAAGGTCTACAAGGTATTGACCGTCGAGACCCCGGAAGGCGTCGTGGTGGACGGTATGCTGCAGCCGACGCAGGAGTATGCGGATCACCTGGTGAACGCACTGGGCACGAACGGCATCCACACGAGGAGAGTGATCTTCACCATTTCTTCTACCAGAGTGGCAAGCCGTGAGGTACAGATCCCGAACGTGAAGGCGAACAAGATCGAGGCACTGGTGAAGACCAACGCGAACGATTATTTCCCCGTGGATCTGACCCAGTATGAGATCGGACATTATCTGGCAGGCGGACTGACCGAGGAAGGGAAGTTGCGTGTCATGGCACTGGCAGTGCCCAAGGCACTGTTAGACAGCTATTACCAGCTGGCACAGATGTGCGGCTGGGAGGTTGAGTGCTTCGATTATAGCAGTAACAGCTTATACCAGATCCTTCGTGATGAGAAGTCTGAAAAAGTTACCATGATGATCAAGATCGATGAGAACAGCACCATCGTGACCGTGCTTTCCGCCGGCAAGGTGCTGCTGCAGAGAACCGTGGCATACGGCGTGCAGGATGCCATCGAGACTATGATCGCTTCCGGTGCCTATGCCGTGAACGATCCCATGAGCGCGGTAGAGCGTTTCCAGAAGAAGACCTGCCTGAACAGAGTACTCCATCAGGGAGATAAGCTCTGGGAGGAAAATGCCGGACGCTGGGAAGACGAAGATGCCGGCAATGTGGAAGTCACAGCAGCCAGACAGAAGATCACTTCTTCCCTGGAGCCCCTAATCGTCGGCGTCAGCCGTGTCATTGATTTCTATGATTCCAGAAACAGTAATACACCTATTGAGAGAACTTACGTCACCGGCCTCGGCGGCAGCTTCAGCGGCATGAGCAAGCTGTTCACCAACTGCCTGGAGCGCAAGGTACATACCCTGTCCGATATGGATGACAAGATCGGTATGAGCAAGGCAATCCGTTCCACCAGACCCGCAGCCTATATTTCCTGCCTGGGCGCAGTACTTGCCCCCGTGGGACTGATCGATAAGAGCCAGCAGAAGGGCAAGGGCATGACCGTAGTCAGCGGCACGAACTACACCTTCGTCAGTGTGGCGGTCCTGGTACTGGGCGTGATCCTGTCCATCGCCATGGCAGTCACTTCCCTGACCAGATACTTCGGCACTGTGGCAGAGAATGTGGCATTGCAGGCGAGAGTCGAGGAATTACAGCCTGCGCAGGCAGTGTACAACGATTACCTGGCAACAGCGGCACAGTATGATAAATATCAGTATTTGTATGAATATACGGAGAACCCCAATGAGAATCTGGTAGAGTTCATTAATGAGCTGGAGCAGATATTACCCAGTAGCTTCTGGACCAATAGCTTCAGTTCGGATATGGAAGGAATCAGTATGTCTGTAACTGTGGAAGGTAAGGCTGCAGCAGCGAGAACGATTCTGAATATCCGCAATATGGAGAGCATCGAGGATGTGCAGATCAGCAATATTACAGATGCGCAGAATGAACTGGGAGAATCAGCGGTTACTTTCTCTATTACAGGTACGTATGCAGATATCCACGCGGATAGCGAAGAGGCAGAAAACACCGGAGATGCAGCCGGTACCACAGCACAGTAGGAGGCGGATAAGAGATGAAAGTAAAAAAGAGTGAAATTCAGCTTTTGATCGCGGTACTGGGAGTCCTTCTGGTCGTGGTGACTTATTTCCTGGTATATGCGAAGTTTAATGAGTTGTCGGATGCTATGGAAAGTCAGAATATGTCATTAAGATCCCAGGTGTCTACACTGGAGGTGTTGGAGCAGCGTAAGGCAGATTATCTGGCTGCTACCGAGAAGATGAAGACATATATTACCGGGTTTGAGAATCGTTTTCCTGCAGATATTTTACCGGAAGACAGCATTATGATGGTGAAGAACATGGAGGATGCTACCAGAACCTATGTAGCAAACATCTCTTTCGGAACCATAGGAGAAGTGGCGTATGATGCACAGGCTTCCGCAGATAATTCTGCCCTGGCGGCTGCAACTGCGGATGCACCGGCGGATACCGCAGCAGCGGAAGCAGATGCTGCAGTGTCGGGCACAGATGCGACCACGGTTACTTCATCCCCTGTCTCCACAGAGGGAACTACCTATGCGGAGACTCATATGTATGAGGTGCCTTTGGGCATCAGTATCGAATGTACCTATGATGATTTCAAGGGGCTGGTTCGATATATTTACAATCAGCAGGAGCGTCAGAGCATCCAGGGCGTGAACATCAGCTATAACGGTGATGACGGAAAATTGTCCGGCAATATGAACCTGAATACGTATTATCTGCTGGGCACGGATAAGGTATATGGGGAACCCTATATTCCCGATATGCCTATGGGTGTACAGACAATATTTGGAAACGTGAACTAATAGATTTGCTAATCGGGAGTTGTCGTAATGCAGAAGCATAGGAAGAAAAGACAACTGAATAATGAAGGCTTTTCCCTGGTGGAGCTTCTGATCGCCATTGTGATCCTCTCAATCATTGTAGTGCCACTGCTGCACAGCTTTGTGACATCGGCAAGGACCAATGCAAAGTCCCGTACCACGATGCATGCCACGGCGATCGCTGAGGACGTCATGGAAATGTTCGAGGCACATTCTTTGGAGGAAATGTCCGATATTTACACGGGCGCTTCACCTGCGGGATTTACCAATACCGCAGTAAAAGACGACACGACCGGCATCTGGACCTACACGATCCGGGACGATTCCACCACTTCCGGTACTTATGATGTAGTGGTGAAGGTGGATCCCACAGCCTACAGTGCGGTGAACAGTGTGGCACGGGTAGATATCAGTAACCTGGCGGGTAATCTGAATGCTGTCTACAGCGAAGCGGCGGACGGTGCCAAGGAAGCTTATTCTTATTTCGGCGGAGGAATCTATGACGCTAATATCATTCAGAATACTACACGGAAGACAGAGATTAATATTGACAGCAGTAAGATCAACGTAACGCTGGCAACGGGAGCTACGGTGGAGACAGATGTATATCTGGTAACGGCATCCACAACGTATCATTGTGATCCCGGGGTCCTGGCAACGGGCAGATCTGCGAACTATCCGCAGACGGGAGCGGATTATGTGATTTTTTCCAACGAAGACAGTGTGCGCAGCCGTGCAGCACAGGTGAATGATGTCAGCGAGCTTGGCAATCAGCTGGCGAATATCATTGTCTGCTTGCAGCCTAGAGTGGAGAGCGCTCATTACGATGCCTTCGGAAGACCTGCCATGATAGACAGTATTGTGTTCAACAATCCGGACAATGTGGAGACGAATCTGCTGGTAGTGGAGCAGACTGCGACACAGGATAAAATAGATATGGTGACGGATACCTTAGCAACAGATTATAATACCATGCGCAGTAAGTATGGGATATCGCTGGAACTGCGGGAAGCATGGCCCGGCTGGATGCCGGCTCCCGGCACGACACAGACGTCTGCGGGAACACTTCGCACGAATCTGTTGGATAAGAGTGACGGACTTACGGCATATGTATTTGTAAATTCCAGCATGACCGGTGCAGGAGCCGGAACGGGAACTAATTATTCACTGGCGAAGACCATCATGTCCGTGACGAATCTGACACCGGCCAGAGCACAGGACCGTATTTACGACATGGAAGTGAAGGTTTATGCACAGGATAAGATCGCAGCTGGCAGCCCGATCATTACTATGACAGGAACGGTAACGGAATAACAGGAGAATCCGGAAGGAAGCGTAAGAACCATGAAGATACGTGGCAGAGACTTCAAATTACATAAACAGACAGACGATAAGGGCTCGGCAATGGTCGTTGTGATCATAGCTATGGCCTTTATTGGCATTTTAGCCAGTGTTTTGATGTATATGTCCTTATTGAACTATCAGATGAAGGCAAATAACCTGCAGGCGAAGGACAACTTCTATTCGGCAGAGACAGTGCTGGATGAGATCCGTGTCCATATGGAAGAGCAGGCGTCCACATCCCTGGGAGATGCCTACACGCAGATTTTGGTGAACTATGATGACACTTCCATATCCGAGAAGGAGAGTAAGCTCCGCTATGCGTTCTTAAACAGTATGCAGAAGGCATATAAGTGCAGCGATACCGCCAGCTTAAATTACTATGATCTGGAGAAACTGTTCAACAGTCTGTCACCGGAGGTACAGAAATATACAGAATTACAGACCAGTGACGGAGTCAATTCCTATACAATCAAGATGGTGGGCGGTGCCGTGCAGACGACAGGCACAAACAGCTCCGGAGATGCGGTGAGTGATCTGCCGAAGGGTCAGCTTACCCTGTTCACGGACGGATTGTCTTTTCAGAAATTAAAGGTGATTTATACCAATGCTAATGGTTATGTCTCTGTGATCCAGACGGATATCCGCGTGAAAATGCCGGATATGAGCTTTGCACAGGCTGTAAGCCTGCCTTCACTGACCAGCATGTCACTGGTGGCGCAGAAGAATATTCAGATAGTAGCGGAGAGCGGCAAATTTAGCGATGCGAAGATCGCCGGAAGCTTCTATGCGGATAAGGTACTGGTGGGTAATGAGGACGATACCACCAGCGCTAACGTGACACTGACCCTGGAAGAGCCGACAGGCAAGGAAAATGATGATAAGCGTATGGTAGCGGCTACGGAACTGTATCTGGGCAAGGGCGCAACACTGGAATCCGACAGCTATGGAGAACTGTGGACAGGCAAGATCACGATGCACGGAGCAGCGACGTCTACCGGCAGCGCGAATATGAATTTCAAAGGAAATGATGTCTATGTAGCGGGAGATCTGCGCATAGACGGCGCAAATAATAATTTTACCGCAGGAAGTCTGGTGGGTGAGAATTACTCCGGACAGTATATAGGCTTCGGCACCGGGGAGAACGGTGACAGCAGTGCCATTGTAGTCAACGGTACCGGAACGGATATTGATTTGAGCGGCCTGATCAATCTGACTCTGGCAGGGAATACCTATATTGCCACGAAAACTGCTAAGGATAATCTCACCGGGGCGGACGGGAATCCCAATGGCAGCGCCTCCGACCGCAAGGATATCCTGATGGGGCAGTCTATTGCAGTCAAAAGTGACCAGCTGGCATATCTGGTACCGGGAGATCTGATAAAACAGGGTTCCAATCCCGTGACCAGGGAGCAGGCAGATACTATGGGGAATACGGCAGTTGATTTTAATGCAGCCAGCAGTATGCTAGGCGGTAACAGCCTTGCTTCCTATGGTATTACGAAGTTTATTACGAACGGAAGCAGCGATAGTCAGGGTGTCCGTACTTTTTATAAGAGATTAAACAGCAAGATTACCATTGTGTATTATTATGTGTCCTTTGATAACTCCACCCAGGCGGGCAGAGAAGCTGCCAACCGGTATCTTCAGGATTATTATAAGGTAAATAAGAGTACCATGGATGCCTATGCCAGCATCTACACCGATGGCATCAAGATCCGGAATCAGAGTGCCGGTGCCTACATCATGCACCTGGCATGTAATGTGGTGATGTTCGACAAGGATCAGACCACAGGCAGCTACAACGGCAGTCTGCTGAATGCCACATTAGGCAGTGATCAGAGCAACATCGGCTATAAGCAGCAGCTGGCAGCGGATGATTCCAAATTCAAGGCACTCTGCAAGAAGCTGATCGATGGCTATGAGCAGCTGTCCCCTTCCGAAAAAGCGGATGCCGCCAATGTATATAGTAATCTGGTCAATAAAGACGAGATCACAAGCTTTACCGGTGTGGTCCGTGGTGCGGGACTGGTCGTTGATACAGAGAAGTATTTTGAAAGTTCGGCTTATCCGGATTGCAAGGCAGTCATCGTATATGGTGATTATACCTATCCAGAAGCGGGACATGAATTTAAGAGTGGCATTATTATCGCTACGGGAAATGTGAAGATACAGGATGGTAAGGAATTCAACGGTGTGATCCTGGCAGGCGGTAATATCCTGTTAGGACAGAATGTGAAAGTGACACCGGACAAGGAAGCAGTGCTTCGCGCGCTGACATATTCCAAGGAGGTTACGGGCTCCGGCGGCGGTCAGAAGGAATATCATGTGGTGGATTTCCTGATCGGCGGTGATGGTTACCTGCAGAATAACAATAAGACCTACCTGAACAGCAACATTAATTTAGGAGACCTGATCGTATATGAGAACTGGCAGAAACAATAAAAACGGTGGCTTCTCTCTGGTGGAGCTCATCATCGTCGTCGCCATCATGGCGATCGTGGTGGGCGTCATTGGATTGTCTGTGGGAACACTCACCGGAAGAAAAATTGCAAAATGTGCGGATGAGATCGTTTCGACACTTGAGAGGGCGAGAGTGCTGACCCTGGGAAAAGAACAGAACCAGGTGGAGTTTGTACTGACAGATGTGAGTGGTGAGTATCATGCGCAGATCTATCAGGGAGGTACGAAGGTATCAGACAGAATCGTTGGAAAGGATCCTATCACAATACAAGTATATTTTGATGATGATTCCACTCCCTATAATCTGTCACGATTAAAAGGTACCTTGCCTTATGCGTCCGCAACCGACGGACTGCATCTGGTGTTCAACAGAGCATCGGGAGCTTTTGAAGAGAAGACCTGCGCTGCAGCAGATGCGGACAAGGACTATTGTAAGAAAATTGTGATCAGCGACAAAAACGGAACAAGAACGATAACTGTTACAACAGTCGGCAGAACCGGCAAAATCCTGAAGAAATAAGGAGGTTGACTATGCGTATCGGGAAAAAAGGATTCACTCTTGTAGAAGTGATAGTGTCCCTGGCAATCATGACCATTGTGGCAGGATCTGTGGGTGCCTTTATCATCGCAGGCAACAATTCCTACCTGCGGGGGAATAAGGAGCTGACCCTGCAGGAAGAAGCACAGCTTGCAGCGAATCAGATGATCGACCTGATCATTGATGTGGAGAAGAAGATTAAATTCACACCGGATCATCCCGACACAGCAGTAGATCTGGATGGCAGTACCGCCAAGGATGCAGCCGGCAATGAGATCACCACAGCCCATGTCAGCGAACTGCGCCTGGTCAATAATGAGAATACCTATATGATCCGCTGGCAGGGAAACGCGTCAGGGGACTATGCGACTGCGAATCAGGTATACCTCTATGAAGTGAAAAATACAACGGATGCGGACGGCAATCTCGTCGCAGGAGATCCTACCACCGCAACCCCGGCACTTATGGCAGAACATGTCACAAGATTCAGCGTAGACTTAAGCCAGGTGGAGGACAAGCGGAAAGTTATCCTGAATATGACCTTTACTTACCAGGACAGAAGCTATGACATTGCAGAGACAATTAAGCTTAGAAATGACCTGGAGAAGACCGGAACCGCGTACGCATGGATCAGTGCTCTGACTATTGATCCTCCCAGTGCAACATTACCTCAGGGCAAGATACAGCAGTTTACCTATAATCTGAGCGGTGACGCAGAGGCAGTTTCCAAGGGCGTTACCTGGAGCGTGTCCTATGCTTCCGGGGCTAATTGTAAGAGTACGATCAATCAGGATGGTATTTTAAAAGTAGATGAAGAGGAAACTATCGGCACGAATGTGCTGGTGGTAAAATGTACTGCAAAAGCAGATACGAGTATGGTGGCATATGCATATGTGACAGTAGAAGAGAGATTGATAGACTCCATTTCCATAACTCCTAAAGATGTGGAGGTAGTCCGCGGCAAGTCACAGGCTTTTGAGTGTACTCTGACCGGTAAAGATTCTGCTGTGGCACAGGGGGTAAAATGGAAAGTAACTTATGCGGATGGCAGCACAACTACATTTTCTACCATGCCGGATGTTAGTGCCCTGATTAATACATTGAATATCAGTAAGTCGGAAAGCATCGGTGTAAAGGTATTGAAAGTTACCTGTATGGCAAATGCGGACACAACGAAGTCGGATTCTGCGTATGTTACAGTGACGGCGGTATCAGGACAATTCCAGGCGGAACTGATCCGAAACGTAGTGAAGCCTTATTCCTACACGGAGAACGGTATAAAAAAAATGGGATGGAGTGTAGATCTGGAGTGCCTGACTGCATGGGCGGATTATGATGTATATCCTCAGATTGTGAACTGGGAAGTATTGGAGGATGGAGTCCCAAATCCGAAGGGCTATAGCTTTGAAGATACGACTCCGGCTTCTAAATATAAACAGCTGTTAAAGTGTAGCAACAATATTAATAAGACAATCACAGTACGTGCAACCGTAAAATTATCAGCTACCATTACAGTATATCCTGAAGTAACAGTGGACATTCCAAATCTGCTGACCATTGACAGTGCAGACGAGCCATATATAGACGGTGATCAGTTTGTCCTGTCACGTAATAGTATGGTGACTTGTACGTTGAAAAATTATTCCGGAGATATGAGCAAAGTTACCTGGAAGATTACCAATGATATTGAGGAAGGTCTGGCGCAGAGTAATCCTGTGAAGGATAATTTCGGTGGCGAAGTTGGACTGAGTAGAAGAGTAGGGTTTAGTAGAAACGTTACAAGTGATGGACTGGGCGATTATGAACAGAATCTAGTCATTGATAAAGCAGTGACCGGATTCGCAGATTCAGAAGTAGATTATTCAGCTACACGAAGCGTATTTCCCACGGCTACAGGTGAAACAGTCGGAGTGTATGCAAAGTGGTATATTAACTGGAAAGAGGAACATGTTCTCACACTTGTAGCTTTTGACGACAATGATAATGAAATTGCATCCACATATCTGTTGATTCCCAGATGTACTTTTTATTTCTCGGAAGGTAATCGTTATTATAATCTGAATAAGAACGATGGATGGCAGAATGGTGTATACGATAAGAAGGTGTATGTTGATCTATATGGATTTGAAACAGGTCAGGGAGCATTTAAGACTGGTGATAAAGGAATGAAGGTTATAGGCAGCCTTGTAGCTGGAGGAACGGATACTCTAAAATCCGGAACACATATTGATCCGAATATTCACTGTGATACCAGAGTAAATGATAAAAACGAAACAGTATTTACTTATATGATTCATCTCTATATTGATAGAGATGAAAAGAATGATACTTTATTTGTGACCTTCAGCGATAGTCGTGTCAAGGGAGACAGCGGTGAGGAAGGTGGACATGTATCGTATCAGAAACCGGAAAGAGCATTAACAATCTTTTGGAGATAACATGAAGAACTTGAAACACAACACAAAAAAGTACATAGCCGGAATCCTCACCATAGCTTTGGCGGCCGGAGTCTGCCAGAGCTATGGCTCTATGGAAGTAAGTGCACATGAGATGACACTGCCCGGCATCGAGAAGCTGGTACAGGATACAGTAGCATCTTCGGACGGCACCTTTCACATTTTAGAAATCGTACCTTCTAAAAAGGACGCTTCCATCGGATATCTTATCGGTGGCGAGGAACCGGTATCTGAAGGACGTAAGCTTTCGGAGCTTCCGGCAGCATCGGAGCGATTATCTGCCATGGCTCACATTACCAGTAGCAGTCTGGGGAATCTCGCAGGAAGCGATGGCCCGGTAAGTTTTTCCGATTATAGCGAGGGAGGAAGCCGCACTGAGGAGATCCGTGGCTCTTTTGTGAAAAATACGGATGACAACGGTCAGTACACCTATGTGCAGACGGATTCGGTGTATACGCTGTATAGGGAGGGGGATACCAGACCGCGTTTTGACAGATATGGTGCAATCGAAGCTTCCGGGACTTCTAACGAGAATAAACAAAGCGTGTCCCCTGTATTTTCTAAAGTGTCCAGTATTAGCGGACAGAACCTGGAAATGACCATCGGTGATGCGGCGGATGCACTGACAGCGCTGGCACCTGCGAGATATGCACTGACTCCGTACGATGAGAATTCCAATGGCGGCAGTATAAACGATATTAATAACATTGGTTTTGTGGCAGCTAAGTATGTCGGTAGGGAAGTGTATACCAAGACTGCGGATAATGTATACACTTACCTTGGTAAGGTGGTATATGGCAGCAAGCTGCCTGAGGGATATACTATCCAGAGCACTGCCATAACTTCCGAAAATTCTTCCGAAGCGTCAGAAAATCTGGAAGAGGTGACGACAGCGGAGAGTTCGGGACTGGTGACAGCAGCATCTGCGTCCGGGAATGACGCGGCAGCGGAGTCCAGTAATGAGATGCAGACCTTCAGCGTACAAAGCACATCCGGAAATGATATTGAGACTTCCGAACAAAGGATAATGACAGCTTCTGATCCTTCATCCGAACAGAACGAGAATCTCTATATTTTGAATATGGCCAACACCACACCTATTCCATGGGCAACCTGGACAGAAAATCCGGATGGAACAACGGGAAGTTATGCACTGACTACTCTTGCGGAGTGCTATTTTGTGCATTTCATGGAAAACACCACCGGTGAGTATTATGTGTCTAAGGTGACATTATCCAGCGGTAATGGGGACTACAAACTGATTGATACTTATAAGAGAAATGATATCGGTAAATATGTGATGGAAAGCAGCGGTACTATGCAGGTTTATCTCCGAGGACAATCAGGCTACGAAGCATCAAACAGCTATGACTTTATCGGTGATAATGCGAAGGATGCGTTGGATACTGTAGCATATGACGGTGGTTTCTATAATAAAGAATGGTTCAAGAAGCAGGTTCTGAATCTGTCCGGCACCAGCCGGTATGAGAGCGGCAGCCCTTCCGGTACTGGCGGAGATATTGATCAACTGAAGATTGAAGTGACAACGTTGACAGTGGAGGAACTGGCAAAACTGGTAAATCCGGAGGAACAGGCTTATTATGGCGTGGATCTGGACAACGTGGATCTGATCTATCTCTCCGGCAGGGGAAGTTATGCAGCGGAATCTGTGAATATGACTTCTGTAGCAACCGCTCTGACGAAGATGATATTCGGCATTAAGGATACTACCGGTGAGCGGAATGATGCAGACAGAGTACCGGTAGTCATGGATTACGGATTTTACAGCCAAAATAAAACACTGGCTGAGGAACCGAATAATAATCAGAATAATAAGATACTGACACAGATGGCACTGACGATCTTGAAGGTTTCCGATGATAATATTGCCAAAGAAGTTGCTTCACAGGGAGATGCTTACTGGAACGGTCAGACGGCAGCTTCGCTTAGCCTGGACGATTCCGTGAAAGAGGCTTTATATGACAATGTTTATCTGAATGATGACAGTGCGACGCCTTATGTTGCCTCTGACTTCCTGACTGACTGGAAAGGGGATGCGGCGAAAGCGGCAACCTTCAAAGCAGTATTAAAAGAGATTCAGTACGAGAATTTCCTGGCTAAGAAAAACAACAGCAATGCAGCACAGATGGATGAAGAGATCAGTAAGGCGTCTATTACCAGATATATTCTGAACTGGTATATGCACAGAGTCACGGTGAAATCCTCCATCCGTGTACTGGATCTGGAACCCTGCTATGATTTTGATGATGAGAATACAGTGCTAACCCCCCAAAAAGTATTTGAAATGACGGGGATGACCGGAAAATATGAGGAATCTGTAACCAAGATCAATATTACACAAATGTCATCTGCGGAATTTATAGGTAAGATCGAGGACTTGAATGAAAAGTACGACATGATCTATCTCGGAGCCCGGGTCAGCAAGATGAACACAGAAAATGGTGTGACTGTGTATAATGATCCACAGATGAAAGGGTTGATTTATTCTCATGTAGGAGACTACTATGACTATGCCACCGAAACGAAAACGGAGAATGTTACGCTGGCTAGGGAGACGTATAATGCAAGGCACAGACTGCAGGATTCTTCGCTGAATCACAGTAAGACTAACGATGATGATTCAACGAATAAGAGTGAAGATGTCTATCGTGGTCCCGGCAATGATATGAACTCTACCCGATATGAGGAATTCTGTCAGTTCATTAAGGCGGGATATCCGGTGGTCATTGCGGATACGTTTATTAAATATGGGGACGATAAAATACCTGTGGCATCAACAGCTACGCTGGACAAAAATTCTTATTTTTACAAGCTGGTTCAGTTCGCTCTGACGAAAGATGAAAATGGTCAGTACTTATACTGGCAGAAAAATATTTTTACAGAGAGTCAGCTGACAAATAATACAGCAGATACTCAATTAGGAACCACATTATCTGCACGTAGATCCGTATTTTGTAATTATCTGAATCTGTCAAAGCTTTCCGTCAACTGGGTAACTACTTACGGAGCGGCATATCCGCAGGAACTGAAATATAATTCTAATCAGAACGGTGCCAGCAACGGTGGCTCTCTGGAGAAGATAGACGGAAAATATCAGCTGCAATATATTTTTAATCTGCAGAATGATGCTGCAATATCACAGACAGGTACTACCTATGATTGTAAACTGTTCGTAGATAAAAATGCTGATGGTCGTTTCTCCGGCTCTGATTATGTAGAAGGTAAGACATATACGTCATCGGAAGAAGTCAGCGGTCTTACTGTGTATATAAGAAAGGGAGATGAGTGGAATAAGGTTGATCCGATTGCAACGGCAAACGGAAACAGATATGAATTGCGTACCGGGGAGACCTATCGTGTGATCCGTGCTCTGCCGGAGGAATATGTAGGAGTTATTCCATGGAAGCTGGTATTTTACGATAATGCGGACAGACTGGTGAGAACTGCCAAGTCAGGCTATACATCTGTGCCGCAGCAAAGTGGGAAAAAGACAATCCGTGTATTGCAGTTGTTGTCTGATGATAACCGTAATAACTGGAATCTTCATGACGAACAGAATAATAGTAATTCTACTTTTTCCAAGTGCATTAATGGATTAACTGACTGGAATGTAGTAGGATTGGATCAAGTCAATTGGGATGGAACGGTAACTCCGTCTAAAAGCATTGACAGTATGACTGTAACCTATCTTGTAAATGAAAAGCTGAAAATTGGCGGGACTTCGGATACTGATATACAGAAGATATACCAGGAATCCTACAATCTGTTCCAGCAATATGATATGTTGATACTCGGCTTTGGTGACGCCTACCGGTTTGGGTATACCTATAGCGCAAGTGATATTTCCAATAATAAGTTGGATAATGTTAAGAGGAATCTGGCTGTTGGCTGGGCTGTCAGAGACTACATAGAATCCGGCAAGAGTATTTTGTTCACCCATGATACTACTTCATATGTCAATAATATCCAAAGTGCGATTCAGTGGAATGACCAAGGATATAAGGAAGACCAAAAGAATTACTGGTATTGGGGATATGAATTTAATAAGACCATTCGTGCATCCGTAGGACTGGATCGCTATGGAGCATTGAAAGAGTATTATCAGCAGAGAGCAGCAAGCACCACGGGAGAGGAACAGAAGAGGGACCAGGAATATCTTAAAACATTAGAGTCCTATACATTTGACGAGATCAAGGAACCGAATTCGGATAATGAGCTCTGGCAAAAGGAAGGTGTGACTAAATATACGGTAGTTCGTTTCCTGAGAAGCTATCTGGAAGATCTGCGGAAAACAGGCAGTTCGGAAGTATGGTTTCCTGTTAAGAATTCATTGCTGAAACAGGCTGGATATGATGGTGGAGATCCTAGATGGAATTATCCCAGTAGTTTGCTGATGGGTGATTACGCAGGTAGCTCGCTGATCGCAACACAGGTAAATGATGGCCAGATTACGCAGTATCCATATCAGATATCTGCAGATGAACAGCTGGAGATCAGTAATACGCATTACCAGTGGTTACAGCCGAATATGGAGCTGGACCGCAACGGAGACGGTAAAAATGATATTGTTGTGTGGTACTGTATTTCCGGTGTGGCTGACGGCAACTATAAAAATACTAATATTTATAACATCACACCCAATGATGTGGTAAATAATTATTATATCTATACCATGGGAAATGTGACATATTCCGGAGCGGGACATTCCACACCCAGCAAGGAATCGGAGATCAAACTGTTTGTTAATACGATGATTGCAGCGTATAATGCCGGTGTGACTGCACCTTCCGTAAGATTTAAGGATAAAAGCGGTAGCAAGATCCAATCCGTGTATATGCTGTATGATCCGGTCAACCATATTGTATTGGATGATAAGAATAACGGAACCATCAGTGTCAACTTCCAGGCAGATGACTACAATATTCTGGCAGGTGGACAGCAATTATGCGTTGAATTTTACAAATCCTGTGCAGATGATACATCCGGAGCCATCAGTGTGGACGGAATTACAGGAAAGGTATTGCGGTTAAAGACGGATGGAGAGGATGGCCTCAAGATCACGGATAGCAATGGAAATGTAATTTTACCGATTGAACGCAATGGAGTTAAGAATTGTTACCCGATTACAAACGGCGCAACCTATACCTTGAAATATTCTTCGGATGAGATGGGACTGTTTAGTACCGACACTTCCGGGACGATTTTGAATGAAGGAGCGCAGGCATCTACTATCTACGCAAGAGTCTATACCGTGTATGATAGTGGATCAAAAGTAACTCCTTGCGGAATAGCTGAGTTATCCATCAGCGCCCAGGAACTGTTTGAACTGGATTAAACTTTAAAAAGTAATATTGCACAAAAAGCAGAGCTGTGAGAAATAACCAATTTCCACAGCTCTGTTTTTGTATAGTTTTTCAGCACTTGTTTTGCCGGATTTCCTTGCAGAATGGATACCTCTGTGATATAGTAATCACATTCTACAGAAAGTCTGTATAGATAAGATTTCGAAGATACCATATATTAGGATAGCATCATATATGGGCATCATTTTTTCGCACCCTGTGTGCAGTTCGAGGCATATCGCCGTGAAATTCACTTTTTACAATGTTAATAGGACAAATTATTGACGCACCCTATTATATAGGGTAATATAAAGGAGGAAAATGACTAGAACATTTATACAAACAGATGAATTTTCTCGAAATTGGGATGAATTTGGATTTACAGATGATGATTTGAGAAGATTGGAATTTGATATTATGATGAACCCTCACAAATATCCAGTTATGCAGGGTACAGGTGGGCTCAGAAAGGCAAGATTTGCATTTAAACACCATGGGAAAAGTGGAGGTGTGAGAGTGTGCTATGTCGATTTTGTCATAGAAGAAACCATATACTTGATTACGGTATATTCAAAAAAACAGAAGGATAATTTGTCAAAACAGGAACGAAATAACATTAATATATATATTGACAGACTTCGTGACAATATATAATACGAGGAGTTGTGACTATGAAGAGTGTATATGAGAGTATCATGACTGGCTTAAATGAAGCTATAGAAGATGCACAATCAGAAGGCAAAAAATTAAACAGGAGAACAGTGACGATTATCCCTGTTAAGGAATATGGAGCGGAGCAGGTTAGAAATATTAGAAATTCTGTAGGAATGTCACAGAGTACTTTTGCAGGCTATCTTGGTGTGACCAAGAAGACAGTGGAAGCTTGGGAAGCGGGGACAAATCATCCTTCCGGTGCAGCCAGCAGAATTTTGAATATGATGGAAATGGACACGGAATTGGTAGAAAAATATCCGTTTGTTCAGTGTGGAATTTGATAAGGGAAATATTCAAATTTACTGCTGCAACGGAGAGTCTGTATGCAGCCAGCACGAATACATTGCACAATCAACGGGAAGATGTCGCAAAATACCATGGAAGATTATCATTATCTTGCAGAAGGTAATGCATATCGTTCAGACCCAAAAATAATTCATAAAGAAGCTACTATCAAAATGCTTCTGGTATTGTCCGGGGATAAAAATGTGGATGATACCGAAGAAATATTAAAAGCATTAGATATTGCAGAGGAGGATGAGATCAGCATGTGTGAATTGTTTGACCAGTATACGAGACGAGGAATTTCAGAAAAGGAAGCAGAAGAACAGATGAAGCTTTATTGGTAAAAAGATGTTGACTTTTATTTCTTACTATGCTAAAAATATACTATACCTACTGGAACAGTAGGAATATAAAATATAGTATTATACATAGGCATAGGAGGAGAAAAAGATGGCATTTGCAGCAGAGACCATTTGTGTCCAGGGAAGTAATGAGAGAAGGGATCCGTTTGGGGCCATCAGCATGCCGATTTATCAGAATGCGGCGTATGCGCATCCGGGATTGGGTAAGAGCACAGGATATGATTATTCCCGTTGCGGTAACCCTACAAGAGATGAAGTGCAGAAGACGGTTGCCCTGTTGGAACAGGGAACGGAAGCTTTGGCATTTTCTACCGGTATGGCAGCGATCACCGCATTGATGGAGATTTTTTCTCCCGGGGATCATCTGATTGCTACGGATGATCTGTATGGCGGTACATTAAGACTTTGGAACACGATCAGCCATAAGAATGGAATATCGGTAGATTGTGTGGATACTTCAAATGTGGAGACTGTGAAGGCGGCGATACGTCCGGAGACGAAGGCGATTTATCTCGAGACACCTTCCAACCCTATGATGAAGGTCGCAGATGTTTGGGCAATCGCAGAATTGGCACACGCGCATGGTTGTATTCTGATCGTTGATAATACCTTTTTATCCCCGTATTTTCAGAAGCCGCTTACGTTAGGTGCGGATATTGTAGTGCACAGCGGTACGAAATACCTGGAAGGACATAACGATACTTTATCCGGATTCCTGGTGGTAAAGGATGACGCCCTGTACCAGCAGCTGAACAATATTTATAAGACGACAGGAGCCTGTCTGTCTGCGTTTGATAGTTGGCTATTGCTTCGAGGGATCAAGACTCTGGCTGTACGTATGGAACAGCATCAGAAAAATGCCCTGACGATCGCACACTGGCTGGAACAGAGACCGGAAGTGGAGAAGGTATATTATATCGGTCTGGATTCGAGACCGGATAAGGCGCTGATCGACAGACAGTGCAGCGGATACGGTGGAATGATCTCATTCCGATTGAATTCTGCAGAGAAAGCTGTTAAGATTTTGGAGAGCGTTAAATTGATCCGTTTTGCGGAGAGTCTGGGCGGCGTGGAAAGCCTTCTGACCTATCCGATGAAGCAGACCCATGCAGATGTACCGGTAGAGGTGCGTGAAGCTTTGGGAGTGGATGAGAAGCTTCTGAGAATGTCCGTAGGTATTGAGAACATTGATGATCTGCTGGCAGATTTAGAGCAGGCATTTGCTTAGTGTGGGTGTAACCTGGTATACATAGTAGTTCATCCAGCTCTGTGGAGAGCTTCACAGAGGGCTAGCAACGATGCGGCGTGTCAGGGCGTGCAGAAGTTCTGGAAGAATGCATGCGACCGATAAAATTTAATCTGCAGCCTGGAGCCACAGGCAGAAAGTTTGCAGGTTGACGAAAGGTAAGTGAATTCGTATGACTAGATACAATTTTGATAAGATTACGAACCGGAAGGGAACGAATTGTCTGAAATATGATTTTGCGGTGGAGAGAGGAAAGCCGGCAGATGTGCTGCCCTTGTGGGTGGCGGATATGGATTTCCCGGTATCCGAAGAGATCACGAAGAGTCTTCATGCTGCGGTAGAACATGGAATCTACGGATACAGCCAGCCGAAGGATGCTTATTACAATGCTGTGATGAACTGGATGGAGAGGAATCATAATTGGAAGACGGAGAGGGAATGGATCGTGAAGACTCCGGGTGTGGTATTTGCTCTCGGTGCAGCGGTTAAAGCATTTACTGATCCGGGAGATGCTATACTGATTCAGAATCCGGTGTATTATCCGTTTACTAATATTATCCGTGACAATGACCGGAGAGTAGTTGACAATACATTGATCTATGAGAAAACGGCCGGGCAGAGTGGAGATAATGGATACCGGATTGATTTTGAAGATTTTGAGCGTAAGCTTGAGCAGGAACATATAAAACTGTTTATTCTGTGCAACCCTCACAACCCGGTGGGCAGAGTGTGGACGGCAGAGGAACTGCAACAACTGGGAGAAATCTGCCTGCGCCACCATGTGATCGTGGTCAGCGATGAGATTCACAACGATTTTGTCTATCCCGGATATGAGCATACGGTGTTTGCCACCGTGGATCCCCGTTTCGCTGAGTTTACTGTGACCTGTACGGCGCCCAGCAAGACCTTTAACCTGGCGGGACTTCAGATATCCAATATTTTTATCCCCAATGAAAAGCTTCGTAAAGCATTTCAGACAGAGATTGACAAGACCGGTTATGATGAACCTAATGCATTGGGGATCGTGGCGTGTGAAGCAGCCTATCGTGCAGGCGAAGACTGGCTGGATCAGTTGAGAGCTTATTTGCTTAAGAATCTGAATTTCTTACGGAATTTTTTACAGGAGAAGATTCCACAGATTCATCTGGTGGAGCCGGAAGGTACCTATCTGGTATGGCTGGACTGCAGTGAGTTGGGAATCACCGGTGAGGAGCTGGATCAGTTCATCGTGGACAAAGCAGGACTTTGGCTGGACGGAGGATCCATGTTCGGACCCAGCGGAGCCGCTTTTCAGCGCGTGAACATCGCCTGCCCCAGAGCTACGTTACAACTGGCGCTGGACAAGCTGAAGACAGCAATAGACGGTTTGAAATGAGGATTTGATCGATTTCGCGAGACCGTTCCGGAGAATGATATTTATTGACAGATTCACGAGACCGTTGCGGAGTATGATATATATTGACAGATTCACGAGATCGTTGCGGAGTATGATATATATTGACAGATTCAAGAGACCGTTCCGGAGTAGCATAATATTGCCGGAAATTTGGTATATTTTTACATTCTTGTCCATATACTGTAACATATCAGGCCATTCATGATAGATTATGATAGTTCCTACGGAACCTGTGATCCCTGATGAATGGCCATGCTTTTTCGGATCACGCGGTGGGAAGCATGATCCACGGATCCATAGGATTGCCATCAGGAAAGGAGCACACAGTATATGCCAAGAGGACAGAGAAAATCCCTGGAGGAAAAGATCCAGGCAAAACAGGAGTTGATCAATGCGTTAAATATCCGCATGGAATCAGAACAACGTGAGTTAGAAGAATTGTTTGAACAGAAGAAGCGTAAGGAACTGGAAGCGGTGAGTGACATCATCGAGGATGCCGGTCTTGCACCGGAGGAAGTCACGGAAGTCTTACAGCAGTATATTGAGAGCCGCAGAGCAAATGCATCATAATAGCATATTGTGGTTTATCGGAAGGACCGGACAAACCGGTCCTTTTTGCTGTATAGAAAATGATTGGTTTGATTACCTTTAATAAGAAATAGAGTCATTGTCAAGAGAATTTTTAGGTAGGGAATTATTTATTTAGAGGAAATATTGCGTAATGATCTGCTGCACCTGATCTGTGGAAATGGGGCATTTGCTTGTCTCATAAGTGGTGATCAGCTGCATGGATGGGAAGATTCCGTTATAGCAGTAGGTTTTCAGCTTGTTGCAGGCAGTATCACAATAAGGCGCATTATCCATCATACCGAAATGCTCCCAGTAGAAGATTTTATTCGTAACCGGATGTAAAATCGTAAAATCCGGATAAGCCGTGAACTCCTTTAACGGCAGCGCCGCTTCATAGCGATAAGGGATTTGGTTGGTATAGAGCAGATTCGATATGATAACTTCAGATTTTGAGCGGACTTTATGCCCGGCCAGCGTGGTATGGATCAGATTTTCCGGATGAGAAGGATTGGTTTCATAGCTCTCCGCACGCCATTTCTGCGCAGACACCGGAAGCTTGTCCTTTGCAAAATAGCTTTGCAGTAATGGGTAATAAGGAGAAGACTCTGCCAACAGGTCAGAGGATGTCAGAGGCTTGGAACGATTGACTGCTGAATTCTTTTTTTCATGGGATTTTATATAAAAATTGAGCAGGGAGAGTTCTTCTTCGGCTTCAAACAGTAGAAGAGAGTAATATTTCTTTAAAGCCATAACTTCCGCGAGAGAACGATTTGACTTTGAGCAATATACAGACTGCTCCTTATTTTTAATAACCCAGCGGTGGTAAGAACCATTTTTTTGAATAGATAATTCTCCTTCCGGAAAAGTAGAAAGCTTGTGACGCAGGTAGTCACATTGTGCCTGCAATTTGTTAAGGTGGGCGTCTAAATTTTGGATCATGCAAACTCCTTTCGAAATGTTTTGGTGTAAATAGGGGGAAATAGCGGAAAAAAATACAAAAACAATGGATTTTCAAGTGAAAAAAGGGGGAATTGTATCAGATTAAATGAAAAAGGCAAATTTGATACAAAAAAAGAAGAAATATAAGAAATTTTGTACTAAAACAGCCCCAAAACAGCTTATAGCGAAAATGTCCAACAGGAAACTGCACATATGTATTGTGCCGTAGATGTCACTACATACAGGTGGAGATCACGATGTCACAGGCGCTGCGCACACGAGCAAATAGTGTTATGATTCATGCGGCATGAAACCATGCAGAAAATTAGGACGGCTGCTGCTTAATATTAAAACACATTATAGCATGATATACGGAAGCTTGAAAAGAGATTTGTTAAGAAAAAATAATCGGTGAAAAATAATTGGGATGTCAAAAACACCCGCAGCAGGGATTCTGCGAATCCCCAGCTGTGGGTGCAGCCATTACTGCAAATTACCGCCACATATCAAAAATAGTTTCTTTATTCCACACCCTCGCCCTTTTTCAGATTCTTCTGGGCGGTGGAGAGCATGAGCTTGATTCGGTTGAGCTGGTTGACTTCGCTGGCACCGGGATCGTAGTCGATGGCCACGATGTTGGAGGAAGGATATGCCTTCCGCAGGGCCTTGATAACGCCCTTACCTACGACGTGGTTCGGCAGGCAGCCGAAGGGCTGGGTACATACGATGTTCGGTACGCCTTCCTTGATCAGCTCCACCATCTCACCGGTTAAGAACCACCCTTCACCGGTCTGGTTGCCGATGGATACGATGGGCTCCGCATAGGAGACGATCTTGTAGATGCTGGTGGGGGCATCGAAATGCTTACTTTCTTCAAATGCCTTCACGGCAGAGCCGCGCAGGATATGCTCGATCGCCCAGATGCCCAGCGCGGAGATCTTCGCAGTCTTTTTGCTGGTGCCTAAGTGCTCTGCTTTGTAGATCTGGTTGTAGAAGCAGTATAGCATGAAGTCGATCAGGTCGGGAACCACAGCTTCCGCACCTTCACTCTCTAACAGTTCTACCAGATGGTTATTGCCGGCAGGAGAGAACTTCACCAGGATCTCGCCGACCACGCCGACGCGGGGCTTCTTGATATCAAGTACCGGTATCGCATCGAAATCCCGGATGATATCGGTACACATCCTGCGGAACTTGCCTAGGCTGATATGCTTTGCGGATACGAACTTCTGTACCTTGGCCAGCCATTCTCTATGTAAGGCATCCACAGACCCCGGAGTTGCTTCATAAGGGCGCATCCGGTAGACACAACGCATGAAGATATCACCGAACTCGGCAGCTACCGCTGCACGCAGCATCAGATCTGCATTCAGGTGGAAGCCGGGATTGCTCTCGATACCCGCCAGGTTCAGGGAGATGACAGGGATCTGCTCCATGTCTGCCTTCTTCAGGGCACGGCGGATGAAGCCGATATAGTTCGTCGCACGGCATCCGCCACCGGTCTGGCTCATGATAATGGCGGTCTTGTTCAGGTCATATTTGCCGGACAGCAGAGCTTCCATGATCTGTCCGACTACCAGCAGGGAAGGATAGCAGGCATCGTTGTTAACGTATTTCAGACCTACATCCACGGAGTGCTTGTTGTCATTGTCCAATACGACGAAATTGTAACCGCAGGCATTGAACGCAGGCTGTAAGATCTCAAAGTGGATCGGGGACATCTGCGGACAGATGATGGTGTAGTCCTTACGCATCTCTTCGGTGAACGGTACCTTCTCAATAGCGGAAGAACGGATGGTGCGGTGCTTGCCCAGTTTCTCACGGACACGGATCGCGGACAACAGGGAACGGATACGGATACGCGCCGCACCCAGATTGTTGACCTCATCGATCTTTAAACAGGTGTAGATCTTGTCGGAGCCGGAGAGGATATCGTTCACCTGATCGGTGGTAACGGCATCCAGACCGCAGCCGAAGGAATTCAGCTGGATCAGATCCAGATTCTCTACCGTCTTCACATAGCTTGCGGCCGCATATAATCTGGAGTGGTACATCCACTGGTCAGATACGATCAGGGGGCGTTCCGGTTTTGCCAGATGGGAGATGGAATCCTCGGTAAGCACAGCCATATCGTAGGAGGTGATCAGCTCGGGAATTCCGTGGTTGATCTCCGGGTCTACATGATAAGGACGGCCAGCCAGCACGATACCGCGCTTGCCGGTCTGACGTAAGTATTCCAGCGTTTCTTCGCCCTTTTTCTCCATATCGTGACGGGCATTCGCCAGCTCCTGCCAGCCCTTTTCGCAGGCTGCGGCAATCTCAGCAGCGGGAATTTCGGTGAATTCCTTCGTCAGTGCATCCGTCACCGTTCCCAGATCTCTGAAGGACATGAACGGATTGCGGAAGGTGATCTCACCGCCGGCGATCTCCTCCACGTTATTCTTGATATTCTCGGAATAAGAAGTAACGATGGGGCAGTTGTAATGGTTGTTCGCATCTTCGAACTCATTACGCTCATAGAACAGCGCAGGATAGAAGATGAACTTAATACCCTGTCGGATCAGCCAGGTCACATGACCGTGCGCCAGCTTTGCCGGGTAACACTCGGATTCACTGGGGATGGACTCAATACCGAGCTCGTAGATCTTACGATTGGAGCTGGGAGAGAGCACCACGCGGTAGCCCAGTTCGGTGAAAAATGTGAACCAGAACGGATAGTCCTCGTACATATTCAGTACTCTGGGGATACCTACCACACCTCTGGGAGCCTTGTCGGCGTCCAGAGATTCATAGGAGAATAATCTATGTAATTTATATTCGTATAAGTTCGGTACATTATGGGCATTCTTCTGACCACCGATACCGCGTTCGCAACGATTGCCGGAGATGAACTGACGGCCGCCGGAGAATTTGTTGATGGTCAGACGACAGTTGTTGGTACAACCCTTACATTTTGCCATACTGGTCTCGAACTGCAGGTCGCAGATCTTCTGATAATCCAGCATGGTGGTCACATAACCGTCCTCGTAATGCTCTCTGGCGATCAGCGCTGCACCGAAAGCACCCATGATACCGGCAATGTCGGGACGGATGGCCTTGCAGCCTGCAATTTTCTCAAAGCTGCGCAGAACGGCATCGTTGTAGAAGGTACCGCCCTGTACCACGATATTTTTACCAAGCTCTGACGCATCGGAGACTTTGATCACCTTAAATAAAGCATTCTTGATAACGGAGTAAGCAAGTCCTGCGGAGATATCCGCTACGGAAGCGCCTTCCTTCTGTGCCTGCTTTACCTTGGAGTTCATGAATACGGTACAACGGGTACCCAGGTCGATGGGATGCTCTGCGAACAGGGCAGCCTGTGCAAAATCCTGCACGGTATAGTTCAGGGATTTCGCAAAGGTCTCGATAAAGGAACCGCAGCCGGAGGAACAAGCCTCATTTAACTGTACGCTGTCTACGGTCTGATTCTTGATCTTGATGCACTTCATGTCCTGACCGCCGATGTCTAAGATACAGTCGACGCTGGGATCAAAAAATGCAGCTGCATAGTAATGTGCCACGGTCTCGACCTCGCCGTCATCTAACAGGAAAGCGGCCTTCATAAGAGCTTCGCCGTAACCGGTGGAACAGGAGCGCACGATCTCCACACCCTCGGGCAGGAGAGAGTAGATCTCCTTCAGGGAACGGATCGCGGTCTTTAACGGACTTCCGTCATTGCCGGAGTAGAAGGAATATAACAGGGATCCGTCCTCGCCCACCAGTGCGATCTTCGTGGTGGTGGAACCGGCATCGATACCCAGGAATGCTTTGCCCTGATAGGACTGCAGATCACCGGTGGTTACATGATGCTTACTGTGACGCTCCACGAACTCTTTGTAAGCCGCCTGATCAGCAAACAGGGGCTCCATACGTTCCACTTCAAATTCCATCTTGATATCGGAGGACAGCTTTTTTACCATATCGGACAGGCTGATGCAGACATCTTCCTTTGCATTCAATGCGGAGCCAATGGCTGCGAACAGATGAGAGTTGTCCACATCGATGATGTGCTCGTCATCCAAATTTAAAGTACGGATGAAAGCGGCCTTTAACTCAGACAGGAAATGTAACGGTCCGCCTAAAAATGCTACATGACCGCGGATCGGCTTACCGCATGCCAGACCGGAGATGGTCTGGTTCACCACAGCCTGGAAAATAGAAGCAGACAGGTCTTCCTTGGTAGCACCTTCGTTGATCAGCGGCTGGATATCAGTCTTGGCAAATACACCACAGCGGGCTGCAATGGTGTAGAGAGATTTATAATCCTTCGCATATTCGTTTAAGCCCGAAGCGTCCGTCTGGAGCAGACTTGCCATCTGGTCGATAAAGGAACCGGTACCGCCGGCGCAGATGCCGTTCATACGCTGTTCCACATTACCGCCTTCGAAATAGATGATCTTCGCATCCTCACCGCCAAGTTCGATAGCTACATCGGTCTTGGGTGCCAGCTCCTGCAGGGAGGTAGCCACGGCTACCACCTCCTGTGTAAAAGGAACGCCCAAGTGATTGGCTAACGTCAGTCCGCCGGAGCCGGTGATCATGGGGTGCAGCTGCAATTCTCCCAGCTGATCATAGGCTTTCTTAAGGAGACCGGACAGAGTCTCCCGGATATTGGCGAAGTGACGCTCATAATCGGAAAATAAAATATTGTGGTTTTCATCTAAAATCGCAATCTTGACAGTGGTAGAACCGATATCTATGCCGAGTGTTGCGTATTTTTCCTTTGAATTCATGTGATACATCCTTCCTGATAAAATGCTGTAACTATTCAGAAGGTCAATGATGAGTTACAGAATTACTTCTTAATATATGCGGGTTTTCTTTCAAAAAACTTTTTTCATTATACGACAAAAAAAACCATAATGCAACGAACAAAGAAAAAACGATGTCGTTAAAATTGTGTAAAGAAAAAATTAAATAAATAGTAATTCTATAAACTTTTGAACGTGCGGTTTACTTATTGTCCTGTGGATGTTACAATCTCGATAGAGAAAAAACGAATAGGTAATTAATAGAAACGGAGAAACGACTTTATGAGCAAATTTGAGAAAAAATTCGGCAAATATGCCATTCCGAACCTCACACTCGTACTGATCATGTGCTATGTGGCGGGATATATCATCCAACTGATGGGAGCTGCAGGCGGTACGAACCTGCTGGGCTTTTTGACACTGGATCCTTACCGGATCCTGCACGGACAGATCTGGAGACTGGTGACCTGGGTGATCGTGCCCCCTGACAGCCTGGACATTTTTACGATCATTATGTTGTTTTTCTATTACAGTCTGGGGTCTACTCTGGAGCGCACCTGGGGGACCTACCGTTATAATGTGTATATTTTCTCAGGCATGTTGTTCACCATTATCGGAAGCTTTCTGTGCATGGGATTTGCTTACCTGATCACCGGAGGTATGGCTGCCGAGGCAGCGTCTGTGTTATTTTACCGTGGTTCTTATGCATTCAGTACCTATTACATCAACCTGTCGATCTTCCTTGCCTTTGCAGCAACTTATCCGGATATGCAGGTGCTCTTAATGTTCGTGATTCCCGTAAAAGTAAAATGGATGGGAATCCTGGATGCCGTTTTGATGGTTTACTATGTGATTGTAGGCAGCCTGTTTACGAAATTTGCAATTGTGGCATCCTTACTTAATTTTGTGTTATACTTTTACAGAATGCACAAAAGCCGCATCTCGCCGAAACAGATGCACCGCAGGGCTCAATTTGAGAGAAAAACAAACGAAGGCAGAGCTAAAGCTACGAGACATAAATGTGCGATCTGCGGCAGGACGGAAGAGGACGATCCGAGCCTGGAGTTCCGTTTCTGTTCTAAATGCAACGGCAACTACGAATATTGCCAGTATCATCTGTTTACGCACGAACATGTGAAATAAAGATTTGTAATATCCGTTACGGCATGACTGCTCGCAGGCAATGCCGAGCGGATATTAGCAAATCGAACAGACATGAGCAAGAAGGACGATAGTCCGGATTGCGAATGGATGTACACTTTCGAGAGTGCGAAGCACGGAGAAAGTGTATTATTGCAAGAGGCAGATGCATGACTGCTCGCAGGCAGAGTGCGGAGCATGGAGAAAGTGTATTATTATAAAGGAGACCCTATATGAACAAAGAAGTATTATTTGCCCAGATCTTAGAGCAGGTCCGCAAGACCGCCAAGGAGCAGGGGAACTGCATCAGCGAAGAACAGGTAAAGGATGCCTTCGCGGAACTTGACTTAAGCGGTGAACAATTGCAGATGGTATTTGACTATCTGTTGAAACATAAAATAGGTATCGGACAGCCCATGGATCCCGACGAATTCCTGACGGATGAGGAAAAGGATTATTTACAGGAATATCTGGACGAGGTGGCGGAGTTACCCACCTACACTGATGGGGAGAAGCTGGCATTTGCTATGTCTGCCATGGCAGGTGAGGCGGATGCGCAGCAGCGCCTGATCGAGATTCATCTGGCAGATGTGGCGGAGATCGCGAAGCTTTACGCCGGACAGGGCGTTCTGCTGGAGGATCTGGTAGGTGAAGGTAATCTGGCACTGTCTTTTGGTGTTACTATGCTGGGCAGTCTGGAGAAACCACAGGAAGTGGAAGGAATGCTGGGTAAGATGATCATGGATGCCATGGAAGAATATATTGCCGAGCATGCGGAGAATTCCAAGATCGACAAGCGGGTGGAAGACAAAGTCAACAAGGTGGCGGACAAAGCCAGAGAACTGGCGGAGGAATTGCAACGCAAGGTGACCATAGAGGAACTGATGGAGGAGACCGGCATGTCCCGCAAAATGATCGAGGATGCGGTGCGGATGAGCGGTTTCAAGATTGAGGATATCGACAACAATGCAAAAGACAGTTTATGAGAACTATAAATACAGCCTGCAGGACACGGCAAAGGTTTACATAGGTGCAAAATATACTTTTGCAGAGCTTTTGGAGCAGGATGATGTGGCGTTTAAATTCCGCCTGATCGTGGAACGCTATATTTTAGCGGAAAAGGAAGTGGATCCCGAGGATACGCTGGAAACCCATCTGTATTATTTGAAGCCGGACAGCTTTCTGGTCAAGATCTACGACCGGATCAAGGCAAGAGTGAAGATCAATATCATTGAGGAGAAAAAAGGGATCTTCGGCAGAGGGAAGAAACGGTATGTGACGAAGGAGCTGAACATCCGGGAACTGACCGCCATGACCCCGGAAGAAAAAGAGGCAAAGGGCGTCGTGATCCAGGAAATCTCCATGAGCAAGCTGGCACTGGCAGGCTTTTGATAGATTAAGCTCACCCATAGAAAGCATACGCGACTGCTTGCAGGCAGCGAAGGCTTTCTATGAGGGGAGCAAACGAACATGAGCAAGAAGGACGATAGTCCGAATTGCGAATGGGCGTTACGATTTCGGGAGCTCGAAGAGCGGAGAAATCGATTAAGCTAAAAAGTAGGAGACGTAAATAAATGAGAGTAGAAGATTTATCCACATACGAGATCATAGAGAAACGGGAGATCCCCGACATCAACAGCGTGACCTATCTGTGCCGTCATAAGAAGACAGGAGCAAGAGTGGCACTGGTATCCAATGACGATGAGAACAAAGTATTTTACATTGGTTTCCGTACCACCCCGAAGGATTCCACCGGCGTGGCACATATCCTGGAGCACTCCGTATTATGCGGCTCGAAGGAATTCCCGGTGAAGGATCCTTTTGTGGAACTGGTAAAAGGTTCTTTAAATACTTTTTTAAATGCCATGACCTATCCGGATAAGACCGTATACCCTGTGGCAAGCTGTAATGACAAGGATTTCCAGAACCTGATGCATGTCTATCTGGATGCCGTATTTTACCCGAATATTTATAAAAACGAATCCATTTTCCGGCAGGAAGGCTGGCATTATGAGCTCGAAGGTGACGAGGAAGAGCTGAAGGTCAACGGCGTGGTCTACAATGAGATGAAGGGAGCATTTTCTTCTCCGGATGATGTGCTGGAGAGGGAGATCATGAACTCTCTGTATCCGCATACCACCTATGGCTGTGAGTCCGGAGGCGATCCGGAGGTGATCCCGGAGCTGACGTACGAAGAGTTTCTGGATTTTCACCGGAAGTTCTATCATCCCTCCAACAGCTATATCTATCTCTATGGTAACATGGATATGGCGGAGAAGCTGACCTTTATCGACGAACATTATCTGTCTGCTTACGATGCTCTTAAGGTGGACTCCGAAGTGACCGAGGAGCCGGCTTTCGACAAGCCCGGCCGTATTGTCAGAGACTGTCCCATCGGCGAGGGAGAGGACGAAGAAGAGAATACCTATCTGTCCCAGAACTTCTGCGTCGGTGACAGCCTGGATCCGAAGCTTTACATTGCTTTTCAGATCCTGGACTATGCGCTGTGCTCCGCACCGGGTGCACCCTTAAAGCAGGCGCTGGTAGACCGTGGCATTGGCAAGGATGTCTACAGCATCTACGAGAACGGTATCCGTCAGCCATATTTCAGTGTCGTGGCGAAGGACACTTCCGTAGAAAAAGAACAGGAATTTTTACAGGTAACGAAAGAAGTACTCGAGAAGCTGGCAGCGGAAGGCTTCGACGAGAAGGCATTGCTTGCCGGTATCAATTACTACGAATTCAAATACAGAGAGGCAGATTTCGGTTCTTATCCCAAGGGACTGATGTATGGTTTACAGGTGCTGGACAGCTGGCTGTATGACGACAGACTGCCGTTCATTCATATCGAGGCGAACGATACCTTTGCCGAGCTTCGTAAGGAAGTTAAGAGCGGATATTTTGAGGGCCTGGTACAAAAATACCTGCTGGACAATACGCACCGCAGCGTGGTGATCCTGCAGCCGAAGCTTGGACTTTTAGAGGAACAGGAACAGAAACAGCGTGAGAAAATGGCACAGGTGAAAGCAGCCATGAGTCCGGAAGAACTGGAAGCTGTAAAAGAGACCTTCCGTAAACTGAACGAGTTCCAGGAGAGTGAGGATGCGAAGGAAGATCTGGAGAAGATTCCTCTATTGAAGCGGGAGGATATGAAAAAAGAGGCGAATCTCCCGGTGAACGAGGTACGGAGTATTGGGGATACCATACTTTTGTATCATGATCTGTTTACCAACGGTATCGGATACTTACGTCTGATCTTCAGACTGGATCAGATCCCCGGAAAATATTTTCCGTATATCGGCATCTTAAAAGGCTGTCTTGGACTCCTCAATACAGAAAACTATACTTATGGAGATCTCTATAATGAGATGAACCTGGTCACCGGCGGCATGGCTGCGGTGAACAATGTGTATGGCAGATTGCAGGATACGGATGAATTTACGTTGACTCTGGAGCTGAAGACGAAGGTGTTCTATGATCGTATTGCGGATGCCATCGATCTGATGCGTGAGATCGTCATGACCAGTGATTTCACGGACACCAAGCGTCTCTATGAGATCCTGGCGGAGGGCAAGTCCCGCATGCAGGCGCAGATGACGTCCGGCGGACATAGCGTGGCTGCCGGAAGAGCCATGTCCTACGGCAGTATTCCCGGAGCTGTCAGCGAGGAGATCTCCGGCATCCCGTTCTATCGCCTGATCACCGGGCTGGAAGCACATTTTGACGAGAAAAAAGAAGAACTGGTGGAGATCTTACAGACGTTATTAAAGATGATCTTCCGTCCGGAGAATCTCATGGTGGATTTCGTCGGTGAAGAGAAGGCAGTTGGATTGTTGGATGCCCCGGTGGAAGCTTTCAAGGCTGCACTCTATACCGGATCCGTGGAAAAAGCACATTATATTCCGGAGGTCTCCCGGAAGAACGAAGGCTTCTTAACCTCCGGGCAGGTCAACTATGTATGTCGTGCCGGTAATTTCCGCAAGAGCGGATTGAAATATACCGGAGCCCTAAGAGTGCTGAAGGTCATGTTGGGCTATGAATATCTGTGGGTCAATGTCCGTGTAAAGGGAGGCGCCTACGGCTGTATGTGCAGCTTCGGCAGATCCGGTGACAGCTATTTTGTCTCATACAGAGATCCCAACCTCGGCAAGACGATTGATGTATATGAGAAGGCAGCGGATGCCATCGCAGAATTTACCGCGGATGAGCGTACCATGACCCAGTATATCATCGGTGCTGTCAGTGATCTGGATGTGCCTATGAATCCGGCAGCGAAGGGACTGTATTCTCTGAGTGCCTATATGACGGGACTGGACGATGCAGCATTACAGAGAGAACGTGAGGAACTGCTGTCCGCTACCGTTGAGGATATCCGGGCACTGTCCGCGCATATCCGGGCATTTATGCAGGAGGATCTGCTCTGTGTCGTAGGTACGGCTTCTAAAGTAAAGGAAGAACAGGAGAGATTCCTGAAGGTGGAAAATCTTTTTTAAAACGGCAAAAGGAAAGCAGCGATTTTGCAAAAGTGGTTCTGAATCGTAAAAAGATCAAATAAATAAAGAACTTTTGTGATATTATTTCGTTTATAGGGGTGAACAATAAAAAGTCAACAGCAGGCGGATCCGACAGGCTGTCAGGATGCCGTCCGCAGAACGGAGAGGGTTATGAAAAAAGGAAATTTTGAAACAAAGATCATTACAGGGTTACTCACTGCCGGTATGATATTATCGCTGACCGCCTGCGGCAGCTCATCGAAGGACAGTAACGGCATCAGTGATCTCATGGATGCGGATTATTCTGTTGTTTCCAATGAGGCAGCTGCCTCGGAGGCATCCGCTTATGAAGATGGATTTGGCATGACAGAGGGGTACGATTCCGCAGAAAACACCCAGGACACAGGTAATACAGTGCCTGAGGAGGCTGCAGACACAGCCGTAGCAGACCGGAAGCTGATCAAGACCGTGAATATGGATGTCGAGACCAGGGAGTATGATAAGCTGTTAAGTGCGGTAGAGAATAAAGTAACAGAGCTCGGCGGCTATATCGAAAGTCTGGATGCCTATAACGGCAGTACATATTATAGTTATCGTTCTACAAGGAACGCCAATCTGACCATCCGTATCCCGAAGGACAGACTGGAGGAGTTCCAGAATACGGTCTCAGAGCTGGGCAATGTGACCAGCCGTTCGGAGAATGTGCAGGATGTAACATTGACATATGTAGACCTGCAGAGCCACAGGGATGCCCTGCGGACGGAGCAGGAGAGATTATTACAGCTTCTGGAGCAGGCAGAGAGTGTGGAAGATATTATTACCATCGAACAGCGTCTGTCGGATGTCAGATACCAGTTAGAAAGCATGGAATCCCAGCTTCGCAGCTATGATAACCGGGTTGACTACAGTACCGTATACCTTTATATTGATGAGGTAGAGGTCTATACACCTGTGGAAGAGGAGACCGTCTGGGAGCGTATTTCCACCGGATTTGTGGACAGTCTGAAAAATATAGGCGAGGGCTTGAAGGAAGCAGCGATCTGGTTCGTGATCCATATTCCTTATCTGGTGATCTGGGCGATCGTGATCGCTATTATCATCCTGATCCTGAAGAAGATCAAAAAGCGCACGAAGCGCATCCGCGCTGAGGAACAGAAAAAATTCGCCGAAGCGGAAGCAAAAATGCAGAAAACTCTGCAAAGTACAGAGGTAACAGAAAACAAGAAAGAACAGGAGAAATAGAAAATGAACGAAAATCCGGCATACAAATCCGGCTTTGCCACCCTGATCGGACGTCCCAACGTAGGGAAATCCACGCTGATGAACCGACTGATCGGACAGAAGATCGCCATCACATCCAACAAACCGCAGACTACCCGTAACCGTATCCAGACGGTACTGACGCTGGACGAGGGACAGATCGTATTCTTGGATACCCCCGGCATTCACAAGGCGAAAAACAAACTGGGCGATTACATGGTAAATGTGGCGGAGCATACGTTAAATGATGTGGATGTAATTTTGTGGCTGGTGGAGCCCACGAATTTCATCGGTGCCGGAGAACGTCATATCATCGAGCAGCTGAAAAAGACCAAGACTCCCGTGATCCTTGTGATCAACAAGACGGACACCGTGAAAAAGGACGATATCCTGGCATTCATTGACACCTACCGCAAGGAACTGGATTTCTGCGAGATCGTCCCGGTGTCCGCCTTAAAGGGCGACAACACGGATGTACTGATCCAGTGCATTTTGAAATATCTGCCCTACGGTCCGGCCTTTTATGATGAAGACACCATCACCGACCAGCCCATGCGTCAGATCGTGGCGGAGCTGATCCGGGAAAAGGCACTGCGTCTTTTATCCGAAGAGATCCCTCACGGCATTGCCGTGACGGTGGAGAGCATGAAAGAGAGAGGCAGCATCTGCGACATCGAAGCTACCATTATCTGTGAGAGAGATTCCCACAAGGGGATCATCATCGGTAAGGGTGGCCAGATGTTGAAAAAGATCGGTTCCCAGGCCCGCCCGGAGATCGAAGATATGCTGGAAATGAAAGTCAATTTACAGCTTTGGGTGAAGGTGAAGAAGGACTGGAGAGACAGCGATATCCTGCTCAAAAACTTCGGATATAATCCGAAAGACATTGAGATGGGCGAATAGAAAAGTAAAATTTGCAGACCCTATTTTTACAGAGGATGACACACTGATAAACTGATAAGAAGAGGGGGATGCGCAGGATGCAGTTCACGAATTACTGGCAGCAATTTGAACATACCGGCAGAGTGGAGGATTACCTGAATTATCTGCGGAGTACGGAGGGGACAGATTTTCCCAATGCGTGCTGTAGCAGCACCTCAGTGGACTGCAGGGCGGAAGGATGTACAGACCTTAACGCCCGGGAGGATGGATCATGCAGGAATCCCTGTATGTAACAGGAATTGTATTAAAACAGACACCGTTCGGTGAATATGACAGGATTGTGAGCCTGCTTACCAGAGAAAAAGGGAAGATCACTGCTTTTGCCAGAGGGGCGAGAAAACCGGGCAACCGGCTGGCGGCAGCGACCAACCCTTTTGCTTTTGGTACCTTTCGCCTCTATGAGGGGAGAACATCTTATACCATATCCGAAGCGGATATCCAGAATTTTTTTCCGGAACTTTTGACAGATTATATTGGAGCCTGCTATGGCATGTACTTTGCGGAAGTGGCGGACTTTTATTGCAGAGAAAATAACGATGAACGGGAGATGTTGAAGTTAGTGTATCAGTCTCTCAGAGCATTGTGTGCTCCGGCACTGCCCAATGAACTGGTACGCAGTATCTTTGAACTGAAAGCAATTGCAGTGAACGGAGAGTACCCCGGGCCGCCGGCAGGCCGCAGACTGGAGGAATCCACCCTGTATGCCTTAAGCTACATAGCACAAAGTCCCATAGAAAAATTATATACATTTACGGTATCGGACAAAGTTCTTGACGAACTGAAGGGAATTGCCTCGGAATATCGGAAACGTTTCATGGACAGGTCGTTCAAAAGTCTTGAAATACTCAAAACTCTATGTTAAAATCGGATATGGCTGATGCCAAAAAAGGAGACTCATTTATGAGGCACAATATCACAAAAAAGGTTATTTCGGCAATGCTGTCAGGTGTTCTGATGCTGTCCCTGGCCGGTTGCGGCAAGGCAGCAAAGCTTCCGGAGACGGTGGTGAATACTTCTCTGGTGGTGGAGAAGAACGGAAAAGTAGTATCCTATCTGGTGAATACGTTTGACAAGGATTTCTACAGTCTGGACGGCCTTACACAGATGGTACAGGAAGAAGCAGAGGAATTTAACGCCGCACATGCGGATGCAGCAGAACCCCCTATGGCTGTGAAGACAGTGCAGATGCTGGAAGAAGGCGCTACGGTTCAGGTGGTGCAGGAATTCGCCGATACGGAGAGTTATGCGGATTATAATGAACAGGAGCTGTTCTATGGAACCAGAGTGGAAGCACTGGCCGAGGGGATCAGCGTGGATCTGGGACTGGTAAGTGCCGCAGACGGTACACCGGCGGAGGAGCAGAAGCTGAACAAGGCTCTGGATAAGAACCACATGATCATTACGAATGCAAGCGCATATATTTATTGTCCCTACCCGGTGCTGTATCTCAGTGAGGGAGTTGTCATGGGAGAGGACGGTTATGTGGATGCGTCACAGTCCGACGGTGTCGTTACGATACTGATGAAAAAGTAAGTTATACAGCAATACAAATATAGAGCAAGAAAGGTTTGGTACTGACATGGAAAAAACAATGGAGAAGATCGTAGCCTTGGCGAAAGCAAGAGGTTTTGTATATCCCGGTTCCGAGATTTACGGAGGCCTGGCAAATACCTGGGATTACGGTAACCTTGGCGTAGAGCTGAAGAACAATGTGAAAAAGGCATGGTGGCAGAAGTTTATTCAGGAGAGCCCCTATAATGTAGGTGTGGACTGTGCGATCCTGATGAATCCCCAGACATGGGTAGCCAGCGGACATCTGGGCGGTTTCTCCGATCCTCTGATGGATTGTAAGGAATGTCATGAGCGTTTCCGTGCGGATAAGCTGATCGAGGATTTCTGCGAGGAGAACGGTATTGCCATCGAAGGCAGTGTAGACGGTTGGAGCCAGGAAGAGATGAAGAATTTCATCGAGGAGCATAAGGTTCCCTGCCCTACCTGCGGCAAGCATAACTTTACCGATATCCGTCAGTTCAACCTGATGTTCAAGACTTTCCAGGGTGTAACCGAGGATGCCAAGAACACCGTTTACTTAAGACCCGAGACTGCACAGGGTATTTTTGTTAACTTTAAAAATGTACAGAGAACTTCCCGTAAGAAGATTCCTTTCGGTATCGGACAGATCGGTAAGTCCTTCCGTAATGAGATCACACCCGGTAACTTCACTTTCCGTACCAGAGAGTTCGAGCAGATGGAGCTGGAGTTCTTCTGCGAGCCCGGCACCGATATGGAGTGGTTCCAGTACTGGAGAGGCTTCTGTCGTGACTGGCTGCTGTCTCTTGGCATCAAGGAAGACGAGATGAGACTTCGTGATCACTCTCCTGAGGAACTGTGCTTCTACAGTAAGGGAACCACCGATATCGAGTTCCTGTTCCCCTTCGGCTGGGGCGAACTGTGGGGTATCGCGGACAGAACCGATTACGACCTGACCCAGCATGCCAATACCTCCGGCGAGGATATGACATACTTCGATGATGAGAAGAAGGAGAAGTATATCCCTTACGTTATCGAGCCTTCTCTGGGTGCAGACAGAGTGGTTCTGGCTTTCCTGTGCGCAGCTTACGATGAGGAAGAGTTAGACGGCGGAGATATGCGTACCGTGCTTCGTTTCCATCCTGCACTGGCACCGGTAAAGATCGGTGTGCTGCCTCTGTCCAAGAAACTGAACGAGGGTGCGGAGAAGATTTATGCAGAGCTTTCCAAGAAGTATAACTGTGAATTTGACGACAGAGGAAATATTGGTAAGAGATATCGTCGTCAGGATGAGATCGGTACTCCTTTCTGCGTAACTTACGATTTTGATTCCGAGACAGATGGCTGCGTTACCGTACGTTTCCGTGATTCCATGGAGCAGGAGCGTGTTGCTATCAAAGATCTGGATGCTTACTTTGCAGATAAGTTTACATTCTAAGATCACTATTCAGGAGCAGAAAGATTTTTCTGCTCCTTTTCAATATCTTTTTCTATTGGTACGAAAACTTTGATACTTACAGTGGAGGGGACAGCGTGGAACCGATCGAAGTGTTTCAGATTCTGGGAATCGAACAGACAAAAGACGAAAGGGCACTGAAGAATGCCTATCGTGACAAGCTGACGGTAACGAATCCGGAGGATGATCCGGAAGGCTTCAAGCGACTGCGGATGGCTTATGAGGAGGCCTGCCGCTATGCCGGAACGCCGGATGCAGAAGAGAACGAGGAGGCGGAACCGACGCTGGAGGACGATACTCCGGCTGGACAGTGGGTACGTGGTGTTCGGAAGGTCTATGAGAATATTACGGACCGCTGTGATGTGGAAAAATGGAAAGCGCTTTTTGAGGCGGATGACTTTCTTTCTCTGGAGGAAGAGGAAAACTGCACCACTTATCTGCTTCGTTTTCTGATGGAACATTATAAGCTGCCGACCGCAATCTGGAAGCTTCTGGATGAGAAAATCCACATTGTACAGAATGCGGGGGCCTTCAGAGAGCGCTTTCCGGCACAGTTTGTAAGCTATATGGTACATAAGTGCGAATCCGGGGAAGAAGTGGATTTTTCCGAGTTCCGTGGTGCGGAAGATGCGGATTACGATCAGTTTCTGCAATATTATGACAGAGCTTATCAGGCGCTGCAGGAGAAAAAATTACAGGAAGCGGAGCAGATGATCGGATGTGGGGATGCTCTGGGGATTACCCACCCTGTTATGGAGATCTGCCGTGCGTCCCTCTATGAAGAAAAGGGACAGACCGCAGAAGCCATTACTTTGTTAAAGAAACTGTCTGCAAGATATCCGGAGGATGATCTGATCGCTTACAATACGGCGGAAATACTGTGGAGAAATGAAGGACGCGTAGAAGCGTCTGCTATTTATGAGAGTCTTCGGGAGAAGCTGCCGAAACACTACATGGCGAACCTGCGCCTGACGGACTGGTATTATGAGCAGGGGAACTATAAAGAGGCAAAAAAATGTGCGGAAGAGATTCTTTCCGTAGGCGGAGACAACACATTTCTGGAGACACTGCAGAAGATCAACACCGAACTGGAACGGGAAATGAAACGGGAATATGCGCAGAACCATGATCCCGGTCTGGGACTGGATCTGGGCTGGTGTTATCTGCAGGATGGCAGGACCGATCTGGGAATCCGCACGGTCAGGGAGCTGGAAGCAAAAGTTCCTGCGGACAGGCGTGAGGAATATCTGGGACTTATGACAAAACTGCTGGCAGAAGCGGCAGAATATGAGAAGGCAATTTCCACGGCAGCCAAATGGGAAGAAAGCCTGGAGAAAAAGATCCTCCGGGATACGGATGCCGAAGAGGAGGAAAAAGACAGAGACCGGATCCGACAGTCACATATGATCCGGATGCAGTGCTATCGGGCTTATGGCTATGTACAGCCGGAAAAATTCGCCGAAGCCATTGCGGAAGCGGAAAAAGCCGAGACCGGAACACCGAAGGATATCGGTATGCTGATCGAAAAGGCACAGATCTATGTGGAGATGGAAGAGTATGAACGCTGTGCGGAGATATCCCAGAAACTGATCGGGGATTATCAGGTTTACACTGCATATGCCAACGAACTGGAAGCGGCGAAGAGGCAGTGGAATGCAGCAGGGGTGATCCAGAACGGCAGAGCCTGTCTAAATTATTTTCCAACCTATGTCAAGGCCTATGAAATGATGGCAAAGGTGTACATGGATCTGACACATCCGGAGGAACTGAAGGAACTGTTACAACAGGCGAAGGATAATAATGTCAAAAGTGTGATCCTGGATGCCTATGAATGGCAGCTGACCAATACGGGGCTTCCCCAGGAACAGATGAACGACGCCATAGATAAATTCCGGAAGGAATATCTGAGCAAACTGGAAGCGGGCAAGACCATATTTTATCGGAGAGGACTTCCGATCATTACGGAATATCTGTATGCCTACCCTTGTGAATTTTTATTGGTGGAGCGGGGAGATTTTCATAATGCGGCAGGCTGTCTGGAGGCGGCAAAAGCGGATTATGAAAAGGCGCTTTCCACGAACCCGGCCAATCCTTTTGCCTGGAAGGGACTGGCACGGATCCACAGATGCCGCGGCAAATACGATGAAGCCATGATCTGCCTGAGAAAATGTGTATTTTTCTATGAAAAGAGCGGAACACAGAATCATGCCTGGCCGGAACTGATTGTGGAACAGGCAGAAATTTATTTTTTGCTGGGCAATACGGAAATGGCGGAACAGTTTTACCGGAGATACCGTGAGATGACGGGAAGTGCCGGAGAACGGGACCGGAACCGTATGAGGGATTTCGCCAGATGTCTGGCCTGCAATGACAAGACTACGGAGGGATTAAAAGTTCTGGAGAAGGCATTCGTCAATGTACTGGATGCGGCAGGAGAAAAGCTGGATCTGTGTGTCTGGTGCGGGGAAAAGACGATCGCCGGAAATATTCTGACATCGTGGCCGGAGAAGATCGAACTGCTTGGGAAAAATACCGGGAATACTCAGGAGTATTTCGAAGATTACTTTTTCCATCTGGGATGGTATGGGCTGATCTGTGGTTCCGGAAAAGTGGCCATCAAGAATATGGATAAGGCACTGATCTTCCATAAGGAGGATCTCAGCAAAAAGGATGACATTGCGGACCTGATCCTGGCATGCATCCTGTACGGAGATAAGAAGAAAGGTGCTGACTATGCACAGGCGCTGAAAGCCTGCATGGAAAGAGAAGATAAAAGCGGCAAGGATGTGTATCTGAAATATCCGAAGCTTCGGATCGTACACGAATATCTGGCGGGATATTATACGGCCACCGATGAGGAACAGGATACGCTCCTGCAAATGGACAAAGACTGTTCCTTCTGCCATGGCTGTGTACATCCCGTCTGCGAGGAACTGGAGATGGTACGGATACTGCAGATGCTGAAAAAGGGCCGGGAGAAAGAAGCGCTGGAGCGGCTGAAAGAGCAGATGCAGGAACATCCCGGAATGGGATTGCAGGCCATCTGGCACTGGTATCATTCGGAACAGGTGACGAAGGATACGGATCCTGCCGTAGCCGCTTTTCACAAGGAAAAGCCACAGCCGGAGAAACGGGGATTCTGGCAGAGGCTGTTCGGGAAGAAGTAAAAAATTAAAATGAAGAGAGAAGAAAACATATGATAGTCGGAATCGATTTGGGAACCACCAACAGTCTGGTGGCAGTATTTACGGAGGAAGGACCTGTGATCATCCCCAACCGTCTGGGAAAACATCTGACCCCCTCTGTGGTCAGCGTGGATGAGAACGGCAATGTCTATGTGGGGGAGACGGCACAGGAACGCAGAAACCTCTATCCCGACAGTGTGGCGCAGGCATTTAAGCGCAGCATGGGAACGGATCGCACTTATGACCTGTCCGGCAAAAAGTTCCGTCCAGAAGAATTGTCCAGCATGATCCTGCGTTATCTGAAAGAAGATGCGGAAGCCTATCTGGGGGAAGAAGTCACAGAGGCCGTGATCAGTGTACCGGCCTATTTTGACGACAAGAGAAGAAAAGCCACCAAGCGGGCCGGAGAACTGGCCGGGCTGAAGGTGGAGCGTATGATCTCGGAGCCTACTGCAGCAGCGGTGGCCTACGGCCTGTACGAAAAAGAAAAAGACACCAGATTTCTGGTATTTGACCTGGGCGGCGGAACTTTTGATGTCTCCATTCTGGAGCTGTATCACAATATTCTGGAGGTGCGGGCGGTAGCCGGAGACAATTATCTTGGCGGTGAAGATTTCACGGAAGTGATGTCGAAGCTTTTTCTGCAAAAGACAGGACTGCATTATAAGCATCTGTCGGAGAAAGAACAGGTGCGTCTCTATAAAAAGGCAGAAGAAGCCAAGCGGGGAATCAGTGATCAGACTGCGGTGACCATGGAACTTATGCTGGGTGAAGAGAACAAAACGGCAGAGATCACCTTAAAAGAATATGAGGAAGAGTGCGAAGAACTGCTAATGAAGATCAGGGAACCGGTGAAGAAGAGTCTGGCGGATGCAGGACTGAAGCTGTCGGACATCGATGAGGTATTGCTGATCGGCGGAGCCACCAGACTGTCGGTGGTCAGGGATTTCCTGATCAGGCTGTTCCGCAAATTCCCGGATACAAGACTGAACCCGGACGAAGCCGTGGCACTGGGCGCGGCGATCCAGGCGGCCATGAAGGAACGCCGGGCGGAGGTAAAGGAAGTCATTCTGACGGATGTATGCTCCTTTACATTGGGAACGGAAGTCGTGGTGGAATACGAGGAAGGCAAATTTGAAGACGGCCGTTTCTGTCCCATCATTGAGCGCAACACCGTGATCCCCGCCAGTCATACGGAGCAGTTGTACACTGTCAGAGACAATCAGGACAAGGTGCGCGTCCGGGTACTACAGGGAGAGAGCCGTTTCGCCAGAAATAATCTGTTTCTGGGAGAACTGAACATTGATGTTCCCAAAGGGCCCAGAGGCAGTGAAGCCGTGGATGTGACTTACACCTATGACATCAATTCCCTGCTGGAAGTGGAAGTCAAGGTGGTATCCACCGGACTGACCCAGAAAATGATCATCAAGGGACAGGACAACCAGATGACGGATGATGAGATCCAGAAGCGAATGGAAGAATTGTCCTACCTGAAGATCCAGCCCAGAGACCTGGAGGAGAACCGTCTGGTGCTTCTCAGAGCGGAGCGGATGTATGAGGAAGCACTGGGAGACCGAAGAAAAGAACTGGATCGTTATATCACTGTTTTCGAGGCTGCATTGAAAAAGGGCAAAAAAGAGGAGATCGAGGAGGCCAGAGAGGCATTGAACGAGATCCTGGAAGACGAGGATGAGTGATGTTTTATTCTTGACGCGGCGAAACGATAACATTATAATGTAGAAATGTAGGTTTATTTTCCGAAAGATGTAATTATTGAGACAAGGAGACCGAGAGAATGAGACAATTCACTTCTGATGAACTGAGAAAAGCCTGGAAACAATTTTATATAGACCGTGGTCACGTAGATGTGGGAGCAGTATCCCTGGTATCCGACGGTTCTACCGGTGTTATGTTCAACGTTGCCGGTATGCAGCCGCTGATGCCTTATCTGCTGGGACAGAAGCACCCTCTGGGTACCAGACTCTGCAATGTACAGGGCTGTGTACGTACCAACGATATTGATTCCGTAGGCGACAAAAGCCATGTAACCTTCTTCGAGATGATGGGAAGCTGGAGCCTTGGAGATTATTTTAAGAAGGAGCGCTGCCAGTGGAGTTTTGAACTGCTGACCCAGGTGTTCGGATTTGATGCGGATCATCTGGCTGCCACTGTATTTGCCGGTGATGAGAATGCCCCCAGAGACGAGGAAGGCGCACAGTATCGTATCGCTTCCGGATTCAAAAAAGAAAACGTATATTATCTGCCCGCTGATGACAACTGGTGGGGACTGGAATACGGCCCCTGCGGTCCCGACAGTGAGATGTTCTATATCGCTGACAGACCGGATTGCGGACCGAACTGCGGCCCCGGCTGTGACTGTGGTAAATACACGGAGCTGGGTAATGATGTATTCATGCAGTATGAGAAGCATCATGACGGTCATCTGACTCCTTTAAAGCAGAAGAACGTAGATACCGGCTGGGGACTGGAGCGTATTCTGGCATTCTTAAACGGTACCAGAGATGTATACCAGACAGACCTGTTTGCTCCGGTGATCGCTTACATTGAAGAGGCTTCCGGTGTGAAATACAATGCGGATGAAAAGCTGACCAGATCCATGCGTATTTTGGCAGACCATCTGCGTACCGGAGTGATGCTGATCGGTGATGAGGCGAAGCTGCTTCCCTCCAATACCGGTGCCGGCTATATTCTCCGTCGTCTGATCCGTCGTGCGGTAAGACACGGACGCACTTTAAATATGACTACAGAGCAGCTGCTGCACATTGCTGCTATGTATATTGATGAGATCTATGCAGAGAGCTATCCTCTGATGAAGAAGAACCGCGAGTTCGTCTTAAGCGAGCTGCAGAAAGAGATCGCCCGCTTCGAGAGCACTCTGGAGAACGGCATGAAGGAGCTGCAGAAGATTCTGGAGCAGAAGAGAAGTGAAGGTAAAAAGGAGATCGACGGCAAGTCCGCATTCTACTTATACGATACCTTCGGATTCCCTCTGGAGCTGACCGTAGAGCTGGCGCAGGAAGAGAATCTGACTGTAGATGAGGAAGGCTTCGCCGCTGCCATGGAAGAGCAGAAGCAGAAGGCAAGAGAAGGACAGAACTTCTCCCAGAAGCTGACTACCGCCGCAGGTGTATTCGATGGACTGGATGATAAGATCACCAGCGAATTTGTAGGTTATGATGCGCTGACCGCAGAAGGTAAAGTAGTAGGACTGGCATCCGAGACCGAACTGGTGAATACCTTAAATGAGGGAGAGACCGGTACCCTGATCACGGATGTGACTCCGTTCTATGCTACCATGGGCGGACAGAAGGGTGACTTTGGTGTGATCCGCACAAAAAACGGTACTTTTGAAGTGACTGAGACCGTGAAGATCGCAGGCGGACGTATCGGACATGTGGGTAAGGTCGTATCCGGCAGCGTATCCGTAAATGATACTGCAGAGCTTGCTGTAGATACCGACAATAGAAAGAGTGTCTGCAAGAACCACTCCGCAACCCATCTGTTACAGAAGGCACTGCAGATCGTACTGGGCGATCATGTAGAACAGCAGGGTTCCTACCAGGACGGCGCAAGAACCCGTTTCGACTTCAGCCATGGACAGGCTATGACTGCGGAAGAGCTTGCGAAGGTAGAGGCTCTGGTCAATGAGAAGATCGCAGAGGATATTGCAGTCGTTACCGATGTCATGAACATCGAAGATGCGAAGAAGAGCGGAGCTATGGCTCTGTTTGGTGAAAAATACGGCGAGACCGTCCGCGTGGTATCTATGGGAGATTTCTCCAGGGAACTGTGCGGTGGTACCCATGTAAAGCACACCGGAGAGATCGGCTATTTCAAGATCCTGTCCGAGAGCGGTGTCGCAGCCGGCGTCAGAAGAATTGAAGCACTGACCGGTGCCAATGTCATGGCATACTATCAGGCAATGGAAGAGAGCTTCAATAAGGCAGCTGCAGCAGCCAAGGCAACTCCTGCAGCCCTGACCGAGAAGATCCAGCATATGCAGGCAGAGCTGAAGGCACTGAATGCAGAGAATGAATCCCTGAAGGCAAAGATGGCACAATCTGCACTGGGCGATGTACTCGATCAGGTGGTGGAAGTGAAGGGTACGAAACTTCTGGCAACCAGCGTAGACGGTGTGGATATGAATGGCTTGAGAGATCTGGGCGACCAGCTCAAGGATAAGCTTGGCGAAGGCGTTGTTGTACTGCTTTCCGCACAGGACGGTAAGGTAAATATGATCGCTATGGCAACGGATGGTGCTGTAAAGGCCGGCGCCCATGCGGGCAACCTGATCAAGGGAATTGCCGCGCTGGTAGGCGGTGGCGGCGGCGGACGCCCGAATATGGCGCAGGCCGGCGGTAAGAATCCCGCAGGCATTCCCGCAGCGATCGCGGAAGCGTCCAAAGTACTGGAGGGTCAGCTCGCATAATGGAACGAGAGAATCTGAAATCCCGTTTAGGCTTTATACTGTTGTCTGCCGGCTGTGCCATTGGCATCGGGAATGTATGGAAGTTCCCGTACATGGCCGGCCAGGGCGGCGGTGGCGCATTTGTACTATTTTATCTGATCTTCCTGGTGATCCTTGGTCTGCCGATTATGACCATGGAGTTCGCTGTGGGAAGAGCAAGTAAGAAAAGTCCCGTAAAGGCTTACCAGGCACTGGAGAAGCCTGGACAGAAGTGGCATATCCACGGATATTTTACACTGGCAGGCTGCTATCTGCTGATGATGTTCTACACAACGGTGGCAGGCTGGATGTTACACTATTTTTATATGACGGCTGCCGGTAAACTTTCCGGGCTTTCCGCGGATGCGGTAGCGGAACAGTTTCCCCGGATGCTGGCAGATCCGGGGGTCATGATGTTCTGGATGGTACTGGTGGTGATCATTGGTATCGTTGTGTGTGCCGGTGGACTGCAGAACGGTCTGGAGCGCGTGACGAAAGTCATGATGATCGCACTGCTTGCCATTATGGTAGTACTTGCCATCAATAGCTTCTTCATGACGGGCGCAAAGGAAGGTCTGAAGTTCTATCTGGTACCTGATTTTGGACGTATGCAGGAAGTCGGTGTGGTATCTACACTGGTAGGTGCCATGAATCAGGCGTTCTTTACCTTAAGCCTTGGCATTGGTGCCATGGCGATCTTTGGAAGCTACATCGGCAAGGATCATTCTCTGATGGGAGAGTCCGTCAGAGTTGTGGTACTGGATACTTTCGTGGCAATTACCGCAGGACTGATCATTTTCCCCGCCTGCTTTACCTATGGGGTGGATCAGACCTCAGGACCGAGCCTGATCTTCATTACCCTGCCGAATATTTTCGCCAATATGCCTTACGGCCGCCTGTGGGGGAGTTTATTCTTCCTGTTTATGGCGTTCGCAGCATTGTCCACGGTGCTGGCTGTGTTCGAGAATATCATCTGCTGTGGCATGGAACTGACCGGTGCCAGCCGCAGGAAATCTTCCCTGGTGAACCTGTTCCTGATCATTGCATTGTCTGTGCCCTGCGTACTGGGGTATAATGTGTGGAGCTGGGATGGTTTTGCTGTCTTCGGCGGAGCGGTACTGGATTTTGAAGATTTCCTGGTAAGTAATCTGTTCCTTCCCTTAGGATCCCTGGTATACCTGCTGTTCTGCGTGACCAGATACGGCTGGGGATGGGAGAATTATAAGGCAGAAGTAAATACCGGCAAGGGTTTAAAAGTCCACGACTGGATGCGCGGTTATCTGACCTACGGACTGCCCCTGATCGTGATCTTCATTTTCCTGTTCGGTATCTACGATAAATTTTTTAAATAAGATTTTGTAAAAGCCAGTATAGCTCGCATGAGAATAAGAACCGCAGACCCGCTTTCGCTTCGGACGCTTAACCGTAACGGTACATAAGCGAGGAAAATACCCTCGCTAAGTACCGACGGTTGCTTAGAGTCTGCTTGTCCTTATTTTCATGCGGGCTACGAAGACTATAATATAATAAAAAATTAAAAAAGTAGTTGACGAATACATTTTTTATGCTATAATATCAAATGTGTGTAGAACAACTGCGCATTAGAATAACCCAGTCAGTCATGTTACTTGAAGGGACTGAAGGGAGGTCGGGTGTAAGATGTCAAACGTAATCGTAAAAGAGAACGAGACTTTAGATAGCGCTTTACGTCGTTTCAAGAGAAGCTGCGCTAAGGCTGGTATCCAGCAGGAGATTCGTAAGAGAGAGCATTACGAGAAGCCTAGCGTAAAACGTAAGAAGAAGTCTGAAGCAGCAAGAAAACGTAAATATAACTAATGTTAAACAACAGTCCTCGGCGTGATCACCGGGGACTTTGTACTTGTGAGGAAGATCAAATGTGGAGTTATGAAATACTGGGAACAGATATCTATCATCTGTTAGCAGCATTTGTATTGTACAGTGTTCTCGGATGGGCACTGGAGTCTACGTATATGTCATTTTGTAATCGCAAGTTTACCAACCGGGGATTCGGCAAGGGACCGTTTTGCCCGATTTATGGTTTTGGCGGAGTGCTGGGGTATCTGATCTTAAGTCCGCTGCGTGATAAGCTTGTGGAATTATATTTTCTGGGAGCTATCCTGGCAACGGCCTTTGAATATCTGGTAGGGGTCGGTATGATCCGTTTCCTGGGAGAATTATGGTGGGATTATAATAATAAGCCCTTCAATTATCGGGGGATCATTTGCCTCGAGAGTACCGTCGCCTGGGGATTTTATGCGATAGGAATCGTGCAGTTTGTCCATGATGCCATGTATCATATCATCGATAAGGTGCAGCTGCAGATAGGAACCCGCCTGATCCAGGGTATTCTGTTGCTTGTGGCGATTGATTATACGGTACAACTGATCAAGGTATTCGACATCGATGTCCGCAGTAAGGGAGAAGCACTGAAGGAACGCTGCCAGGCATTGATCGCCAGATGGTAAGACGTAAAACATCAGGTTTACAGGTATATATAGGACCACACGACCATATCTTTTAGAAAAGGATAGGGGAGTGTGGCTTTTTTATGCAAAAAATCAGGAAATATATTTGCACGGGGATCTTGCTATTCAGCATCAGTATGCAGGTATTCTGGTGGAACGGAATCAATGTATGTGCAGAACCGGCAGTGATCGAAGCTCCTAGTGCGGTGCTTCTGGAGAGCTCCACCGGGAAGGTGATCTTTGAGCAGAATGCAAGAGAACGCCGAAGCCCTGCCAGCATTACCAAGATCATGACATTGCTTTTGACTTTTGAAGCTCTGGATCAGGGAAAAATCAAATTAGAGGATCCGGTAACGGTGAGCGCCTATGCCAGTTCCATGGGAGGTTCTCAGGTGTTCCTGGCAGAAAATGAGGTGCAGACCTTAGAGACCCTGATCAAATGTATCGCTGTAGCTTCGGGCAATGATGCCAGCGTGGCGGTGGCGGAATACATAGCGGGAAGCGAAGAAGCTTTCGTGGAACAGATGAATGCGAAGGCGTCGGAGCTTGGCATGACGGATACCCATTTCGAGGACTGCTGTGGCCTGACGGATTCCGACGGCCATTATACGACGGCAATGGACGTAGCGGTCATGTCCAGGGAGCTTACGATAAAATATCCGAAAATATTTGAATATACAGGTATCTGGATGGAGGACATCACCCATGAGACCAGTCAGGGAAGCTCAAAATTCACGTTAAACAGTACCAATAAATTGCTGAAACAGTATCCATTTACTACGGGATTGAAAACCGGATCCACTTCCAAAGCAAAATTCTGTCTGTCCGCCACGGCAACGAAGGATGGCATTGATCTGATCGCGGTGATCATGGGGGCACCGGACTATAAGGCACGTTTTAAGGACGCCCGGACATTGCTTAGCTACGGTTTTAATATAAGCGATCTGTATCTGGATGAGAATACAGATCCCCTGCAGAATATGCGGGTGCAGGGCGGCGTAGAGGATACGGTGCCAGTGAAATACCAAAGTGAATTCCGGTATCTGGATACGGAGGGAAATTCCCTGGACGGCGTGGAGAAGAAAATTGAACTGCCGGAGACTGCCATAGCACCTTTTGCGGAAGGAGATACGGCAGGCAGGGCGGTCTATCTGCTGAACGGCGTGGAGATCGGCAGTGTACCGATTCTGTATGAAAATGCGGTGGCGAAGGCGGTTTATAAGGATTATCTGCGAAAAATAATGGAATTTTATCTTTTGTAAGACAAAATAATATGTTATACTATAGAACAAATTGGCAATAATCTGGCAACATACCATGGGGGCAAAAGAGTTGGATGTAGTGATTACCGTGATCGCAGTAATCCTTGTGATAATGCTGTGGATAATGCTGTACGACAGTAACCGCTTTGTGGTGCGGCATTATTCCCTGCGGGATCAGAGAATCAAAAAGTCTGTGAAGGCGGTGGTTCTGGCGGATCTGCACAATAAGAGATACGGAAAAGAAAATGAGAGACTGCTGCAGGCGATCGATGAGATCGGACCGGACATGATCCTGATCGCCGGGGATATGCTGACGGCGAAGCCGAAGGCAACACTGGATGTGGCGGTGGGATTTCTTACGGAGCTTGCAAAGAAGTATCCTGTCTATTACGGCAACGGCAACCATGAACACCGTCTGAAGCTGTATCCTGAAAATTATGGGGATATGGCGGGACGGTATGAAGAAGCTCTTACGAAGATCGGTATTCACAGGCTTGTCAACGAGCATAAGGATCTTCCGGAATACGGGATCCGCATCTATGGTTCTGAGATAGACAGGCTGTACTACAAACGTTTTGGGATACAGCCCATGGATCCGGAATATCTGCCGGGGATTTTAGGACAGCCCTCCGAAGAATATTTCAATATATTGATCGCCCACGACCCGGATTATTTTCCGAAATACGCAGACTGGGGTGCAGACCTGGTGTTATCCGGTCATGTCCACGGCGGCATGGTGAGAGTTCCTTTTTGGGGAAAGGGTGTGGTGTCTCCCAATGTGAGACTTTTTCCAAAATACGATGGCGGAGAGTTTACCATAGGGAAGAGCAGAATGCTCTTAAGCAGAGGACTGGGAATGCACACGATACCGATCCGGCTGTTCAATCCGGGCGAGATCTTAGAAGTGGAGCTTATGCCGGACGAGGGGAAATAGGAGTTTTATCAAATGGCAATATCTGTAAAACTGGAAGCGTTTGAAGGTCCACTGGATCTGCTGCTTCATTTGATCGAAAAAAATAAAATAGACATCTATGATATCCCTATTGTAGAGATTACAGCGCAGTATCTGGATTACATCAGGCAGATGCAGCGGGAAGACATGAATGTCATGAGTGAATTCCTGGTGATGGCGGCGACGCTGATCGATATCAAGTGCAAGATGCTGCTGCCCAAGGAAGTGAACGAGGACGGCGAGGAAGAGGATCCCAGAGCAGAACTGGTTCAGAAGCTGTTGGAATACAAGATGTACAAATACATGTCCTTTGAACTCAGAGACCGTCAGGTGGATGCTGCCAGGAACATGTACAGAGAGCAGAGACTTCCGAAGGAAGTGGAAGCTTACAGACAGCCCATAGATTACGAAGAACTCATCGGCGATATGAATCTGAACAAGCTTCATGAGATATTCAGATCCATCGTAAAGAAGCAGGAGGACAAGATCGACCCCGTCCGCAGCCAGTATGGCAATATCGAGAAGGATGAGGTAGATATGGACATCAAGATGCTGTATGTGGAGGCTTATGCCAGAGAACATAAGACCTTCAGCTTCCGTAAGCTTTTGGAGAAGCAGAACAGCAAAATGGAAGTGATCGTTACATTTCTGATCATTCTGGAACTGATGAAGACCGGCAAGATCAACATCAGCCAGGAAAATATATTCGATGATATTATGATTACATCTAACGTTTAGGATACAGTGAGGTTTTAGCATGGAACGCAGTAAAGCAGAAGCAGTGATAGAGGCCATCCTTTTTACCATGGGAGATTCCGTGGAGATCAGCAGACTTGCGGAAGTGATCGAAGAGGATGTGAAGACGACAAAGTCTATATTAAAAGACATGGCGGCGCGGTACGAGGAAGAGAACAGAGGTATCGGTCTGACACAGTTCGACGATTCCGTACAGCTGTGCACCAAGGCGGATATGTACGAATATCTGATCAAGATCGCGAAGACTCCGAGGAAAATGACTCTGACGGATACCGTGCTGGAGACATTGTCCATTATTGCCTATAAGCAGCCGGTAACGAGACTGGAGATCGAGAGAGTCAGAGGCGTCAGCTGTGACCATGCTATTAACAAATTGTTGGAATACGATCTGATCACGGAACTGGGACGTCTGGATGCTCCCGGAAGACCCTTGCTGTTTGGTACTACGGAGCAGTTTTTACGCTGCTTTGGCGTGAAGAGTCTGGAAGAACTGCCGGAACTGAATCCGGTGCAGGTGGAGGAATTTAAGCAGCAGGCGGAACAGGAAGTACAGCTTACTTTGAATATATAAACAGAGAATAGGACAAAGAACCGGCCTCATAGTAATAAGTAACCCTTTTTGGGAGCAACGATTATGCGAGGCTTTTTTTGTGCCCTTTTTGCGGGAATTATGTGTCTGGAAAGTCTGTGCGGATCACAATTCCGTGAAGATAGGATAACAGACAACGAACCGACATACGCGATCCGGTATGAGACCGGGAAATCCGATCTACAACAGGAGTTTAAGCTGTATGCACAGGGAGCAGTGCTTCTGGATGCGGATTCCGGACGCGTGCTTTACGGAAAAAATGAAACTATTCCCATGGCTATGGCAAGTACCACCAAGATCATGACCTGTATTTTGGTGCTGGAAAATGCAAAGGTGGATGAAACCGTCAGCGTCTCTGCCTATGCAGCCACCATGCCCAAGGTAAAGCTGTATGTGAAATGCGGAGAACACTATACCGTGAGAGAATTATTGTTTTCCCTGATGCTGGAAAGCCATAACGATACGGCTGTGGTACTGGGGGAATACATCGGCGGAAAACTTTTGGGAGAGACGGGGGAGATATCAGAACATACCGGCGAAGAGAGCAAGGCGGCATTACATAGATTTGCGCAGGCAATGAATGAAAAGGCGGAAGAGATCGGCTGCGAAGATACTTGGTTCATCACACCAAACGGGCTGGATGCCACGGATACTCTGACACTGTCGGACGGAAGTACATTAGAGAGGGAACACCATACCACAGCAAAAGATCTGGCGGAGATCCTCAGGTACTGTATGAAAACTTCCCCACAGAGGGATCTGTTTTTAGAGATCACAGGGACGCAGGATTACAGTTTTACGGAGAACGGACGCTTCTTTCAGTGTCACAATCACAACGCTTTTCTGCAGATGATGGACGGAGCGTTTACGGGAAAGACCGGATTTACGAACAAGGCGGGATACTGCTATGTGGGAGCCTTGAAACGGGACGGAAAATGTCTGATTGTGGCGCTGCTTGCCTGCGGATGGCCGAATCACAAGACCTATAAATGGAGCGACAGCAGGGAATTGTTTACCTATGGATTGGAGAACTTTACATATCGAAGCTTTGAAGAAGAAACGTTTTCGGGCAGAGAACAGCTGCTTATGCCGATTCCGGTGCTGCGGGCACAGAATGATGCACTGACAGAGGAGGTACTGCTGCCTGTGGAACCGGATCCGGAGACAGAAGGAGTGGAGGGACTCTTAATGGGTCCTGACGAGAATGTGGAGATCCTCTATCGTAAGGAACAGTACCTTACGGCTCCCGTGGAGGCAGGAGAGTGCGTGGGAGAGATCAGCTATCTGGTAGACGGCAGGGTATGGCGCAGAGAACGTCTGATCGCAGCAAAGGATGTGGAAGTCATAGACTTCGTATGGTGCGGCAGGCAGATCCTTTGGCGCTTTTTGGTGAGATCCCCATGAAAAAATGAAGGGAATATTGTTCAAAATAAAAAACAATGTATATTTTTTGTAAAAATCTGCAATTCGTTCTTTGCGAGTTGCAGATTTTATGTTATACTAACGACTGTTAATCATGGGGGCATTTGTGCTTCTATATTAATAGAGTTTTTTATTTTTATTTTATTATATTATCAACGGAGGGCTGAAACATATGAGCACTACTTCAAAAGCGAGTCAAAGAATAGCAGCTTTACTCGATGACAACAGTTTCGTTGAAATCGGCGGACTTGTAACCGCAAGAGCTACGGATTTCAATCTGAAACCCAATGAAACTCCTTCTGACGGTTGTATTACCGGCTATGGAGTGATCAATGGTAATCTTGTATATGTATATAGCCAGGATGCTTCCGTACTGAACGGAACCATCGGTGAGATGCATGCCAAGAAAATTACAAACCTCTACGATCTTGCTATGAAGACCGGAGCACCTGTGATCGGACTGATCGAGTCTGCAGGTTTAAGACTGCAGGAGGCAACCGATGCACTGGCTGCATTCGGTGAGATTTACTTAAAGCAGACCATGGCTTCTGGCGTGATCCCCCAGATCACCGCTGTATTCGGAACCTGTGGCGGCGGCTTAGGTCTGTTCCCTACCATGACGGATTTTACTTTCATGGAAGAGAAAAATGCCAAGCTGTTCGTGAATGCTCCCAATGCTTTGGACGGCAATGTGATCACCAAGTGTGATTCTTCTTCCGCTAAGTTCCAGGCTGAAGAGAGCGGTATCGTTGATGTGGTAGCTGACGAAGCAACCATTCTGGAGAAGGTAAGAGAGCTGGTAAGCTTCCTGCCTGCCAACAACGAAGATGATGCAAGCTTCTTAGAGGACTGCACCGATGATCTGAATCGTGTGAACCCTGAGATCGCAGGCTGTGTCGGCGACACTTCCGTTGCTCTGTCCATTCTGGCAGATGACAACAATTTCTTCGAAGTAAAGTCCGGATATGCTAAAAATATGGTAACCGGTTTCTTACGTCTTGATGGTGTTACCGTAGGTGCGGTAGCTAACCGTTCCGAGATCTGCGACGAGGAAGGCAAAGTAGCAGAGAAGTTAGACGCTGTACTGACCGCAGAAGGCTGCGAGAAGGCTGCAGAGTTCGTGAACTTCTGTGATGCCTTCGGTATCCCTGTACTGACTCTGACCAATGTCAAGGGTTATGAGGCAACTTTAGCTTCCGAGAAGACCATCGCCAAGGCTGCTGCAAAGCTGACCTACGCATTCGCTAACGCTACCGTTCCCAAGGTTAATGTTGTGATCGGCAAAGCTTTAGGAACCGCTTATGTGGTAATGAACTCCAAGGCAATCGGTGCTGACATCACCATGGCATGGCCGGATGCACAGATCGGTGCTATGGACGGCAAGCTTGCTGCCAAGATCATGTATGATGGTCAGGGCGCTGATGTGATCAATGAGAAGGCTGCAGAGTACGAGGCTCTGACTCTGAATGTAACCAGTGCAGCCAAGAGAGGATATGTGGACCAGATCGTAAATGCAGCTGATACCAGAAAATATGTGATCGGCGCATTTGAGATGTTATTCACCAAAAGTGAAGACCGTCCTGCCAAGAAACACGGAACTGTATAAGAAAGGGTGATTATAAAATGAAGAAATTTTTAAGCTTAGTATGTATGATTACCTGCATCTTTGGTTTGACGGCGTGCGGCAGTGAGGAGACTTATACGGATTATGAGCAACGTAAGATGGATACTGCGATCCAGATCGCTACCCAGTATGTGATCCCTTCTCTTGAGAACTTTGAAGACGAAGCTACCCTTGAGAGCTTTTCCGAGTATACCGCTGATGAAGTGGCATACCTGGTACAGGAAAATGTAGGTATCACCGTTGACGGTTATGCATACAAGACTGCTATCGAGTCTTTCAATTCCGCGAAGAAAACCATCGGCGGTATCACTGCTGTCGGTGATGCAGATGCTACCATCGATGATGATCAGATCATTGTACATGTAGATGTGACCGGAGCAAACCAGAACGCACAGGCAGAAGTGATCTTCAGCAATGATATGTTCCTGAGCATGGAGTCCGCAGCATTGAATCCCGTTGAATCCATGGGTGGTCTGATGACCAAGGCTGCACTGAATACGCTGATCGGTATGGGAACTGTATTCGTAATGCTGATCATTATCTCGCTGATCATTTCCCTGTTCAACTTCATTCCCAGGATCCAGGCTGCATTCAGCAAAAAGGGCAAGAAGGAAGAGACAAAGAACGCAGGTATTGATAATGCAGTAACTCAGATCGCTGCACAGGAAGAAGCCGAAGCAGATGACACTGAGCTGGTAGCCGTAATCGCAGCTGCAATCGCAGCAAGCGAAGGCGCGGCAAGCACTGACGGATTTGTAGTTCGTTCTATCCGCAAAGTTAGATAATCTAAAATCGTAGGAGGATATTAAAATGAAAAATTATACCATTACCGTAAATGGCAACGTATATGATGTAGTAGTAGAAGAGGGCGCATCTACCGGAGCACCCGTAGCAGCAAAGGCTCCCGCAGCACCCAAGGCAGCACCCAAGGCTCCCGCAGCGGCTCCCAAGGCAGGCGGCGCAGCAGGCAGCATTAAGGTTGAGGCCGGTGCAGCAGGTAAGATCTTCAAGGTAGAGGCAAATGTTGGACAGGCTGTTAAGAAGGGTGACGCAGTCATCATTCTGGAAGCTATGAAGATGGAAATCCCTGTTGTAGCTCCCGAAGACGGTACCGTAGCAAGCATTGACGTTGCAGTTGGTGATACTGTTGAGGCTGGTGCAGTTCTGGCAACTCTGAACTAATTTTTTATCAGCTCTATAAACAACAGGAGGTCATCAAATGGAATATATAGCTAGTACGCTTAACAACCTGATTCATCAGACAGCGTTTTTTAACCTGACCTGGGGAAACTATGTCATGATTCTGGTTGCATGCTTTTTCCTTTATTTAGCTATCCGTCATGAGTTTGAGCCGCTGCTCTTACTCCCGATAGCGTTTGGTATGCTGTTGGTAAATATTTACCCCGATATCATGCTGCACCCTGAAAATGCAGCAAACGGTGCCGGCGGCTTACTGTATTATTTCTACAAGCTGGATGAACTGGCAATCCTGCCGTCCCTGATCTTCATGGGCGTAGGTGCCATGACAGACTTCGGTCCTCTGATCGCAAACCCTAAGAGCTTTCTTTTGGGAGCAGCTGCACAGTTCGGTATTTTCGCAGCATACTTCGGTGCGATCTGGCTGGGATTCAACGACAAGGCAGCTGCAGCCATCTCCATCATCGGTGGTGCTGACGGTCCTACCTCCATCTTCCTTGCTGGTAAGCTGGGACAGACGGCAATCCTGGGACCTATCGCGGTGGCAGCATATTCCTATATGTCACTGGTTCCCATTATCCAGCCCCCTATTATGAAGCTTCTCACCACTGAGAAGGAGAGAAAGATCAAGATGGGTCAGCTTCGTCCGGTATCCAAGCTGGAGAAGATCCTGTTCCCCATCGTTGTTACCATCGTTGTATGTCTGATCCTTCCCACCACAGCTCCTCTGGTAGGTATGCTGATGTTAGGTAACCTGTTCCGTGAGTCCGGCGTTGTTCGTCAGCTGACTGAGACAGCATCCAATGCTCTGATGTACATCGTAGTTATTTTGTTAGGTACTTCCGTAGGTGCTACCACCAGTGCAGAAGCATTCCTGAATGCTGATACACTGAAGATCGTAGCTCTGGGTCTGATCGCCTTCATGTTCGGTACCGCTGCAGGTGTTCTGTTCGGTAAACTGATGTGCGTAATGTCCGGCGGCAAGATCAATCCTCTGATCGGTTCCGCAGGTGTGTCTGCAGTTCCTATGGCAGCCCGTGTATCCCAGAAGGTTGGTGCAGAATCCGATCCTACCAACTTCCTGCTCATGCATGCTATGGGACCTAACGTTGCCGGTGTTATCGGTACTGCCGTAGCAGCCGGTACCTTCATGGCAATCTTCGGAGTATTCTAAAGGGCGATGTATTTCGCGCAAAGCGCGATGAAATAAGTCCGAAGGACTTATGAATAACGCATCGCGTCAACTTAATTAAAAGAAAATTATATTATGGAGGATATTCGTAATGTCAGAAATTGAAAAGAAACCGATTAAGATTACGGAAACTGTTTTACGTGATGCACATCAGTCTCTGATCGCTACCAGAATGCCGACCGAATTCATGCTTCCTATCGTAGATAAGATGGATAAAGTTGGTTATCATTCCGTAGAGTGCTGGGGCGGTGCTACCTTTGATGCATCCCTTCGTTTCCTGAAGGAAGATCCCTGGGACAGACTGAGAAAGCTGCGTGACGGCTTCAAGAACACCAAGTTACAGATGCTGTTCCGTGGACAGAACATTTTAGGTTACAGACCTTATGCAGATGATGTGGTAGATTACTTCGTACAGAAGTCTATCTCCAACGGTATTGATATCATTCGTATTTTCGACTGTCTGAATGACCTGCGCAACTTACAGGAAGCAGTAAATGCTACCAATAAATTCAAGGCACAGGAAGGCAGAGGTGAAGCACAGGTTGCTCTGGCTTACACCCTGGGCGATGCTTACACTTTAGAGTACTGGACCGGCATGGCTAAGAAGATCGAAGAGATGGGTGCAGATTCCATCTGTATCAAGGATATGGCCGGTCTGTTAGTACCTTACAAGGCTGCTGAACTGATCAAAGCTATGAAGGAAGTTACCAAGCTTCCCATCCAGCTGCATACCCACTATACTTCCGGTGTTGCAAGCATGACTTACCTGAAGGCAGTAGAGGCCGGCGTTGATGTGATCGATACCGCTATGAGCCCCTTCGCTATGGGTACTTCACAGCCTGCTACCGAGGTTATGGTTGAGACCTTCAAGGGAACCCCTTACGATACCGGTCTGGATCAGAACCTGTTGGCTGAGATCGCTGATTACTTCAGACCTTACAGAGATGAGTGCCTGGCTAACGGCCTGCTGAATCCCAAGGTTATGGGTGTTGATATCAAGACTCTGCTGTACCAGGTACCCGGCGGTATGCTTTCCAACATGGTGAGCCAGCTGAAGGAGCAGAATGCAGAAGACAGATACTACGATGTACTGAAGGAGATCCCCAAGGTTCGTAAGGATCTGGGTGAGCCCCCTCTGGTTACTCCTTCTTCTCAGATCGTTGGTACTCAGGCAGTCTTCAACGTACTGCTTGGTGAGCGTTACAAGATGGCTACCAAGGAGACCAAGGCAGTGCTTCGTGGTGAGTACGGCCAGACCGTTAAGCCCATGAGCCAGGAGGTTATCGACAAGGTTATCCCCGGTGAGGAGAGAATCACCTGCCGTTACGCTGATCTGCTTGACAACGAGATGGATAAGCTGGAAGGCGAAATGAAGGAATGGAAACAGCAGGATGAGGACGTATTAAGCTACGCTCTGTTCCCTCAGGTTGCTACCGACTTCTTCAAGTATCGTCAGGCACAGCAGGAAAAGGTTGATATGACCCAGGCTGACACCAAAAACGGTGCATACCCTGTCTAAATAATTTTTCAATAAAGACACCGCACGGCTGCTTGCAGCCAGTGCGGTGTCTTTATTAGAAAAACAAAACCACATGAGCAAGTAGGGCGATAGCCCGGATTGCGAATGTGGTTTTGCAGTTTCGGGAGTGCGAAGCACGGAGAAACTGTTATTTAGACAAAGAACCAGCGAAGCAAGTAGGGCGATAGCCCGATATGCGAATGGACTTAATTACATATTGACAAAAGTGCTCTTCACCAACTAAAATAACAAGTGTTATAGAAGGACACATTGTTTGCTGTAAATACAGCGGAATGAGAGGGATTATGGCTCGTAAAGAGATGATCACGATTGACAGGATCCTGGATACGGCATTCGCCATGACCAGAGAGGAAGGCTTTGCCAATGTGACTGCGAGAAAAGTTGCGGCGAAGGCAGGATGTTCCACGCAGCCTATTTTCAGAGTATATAAGAATATGGAAGAACTGTGGGATGCGGTCTATGAGAGAGCAACGGCGTATTTTCTGGATTATTACAGCCTGTATCCCCGCACCGGGAAGACACCTTTTGCCAACTTAGGAATGGCATACATAGCTTTTGCACGGGAAGAAAGACACCTGTTTGAACTTCTGTTTGTATCCGGTGACCAGGGCAGTAAGCATAAGACGAAAAGCATGTATGAGATCTTGAACGGTGATGCCGGAAATGTAGTCTATGAGATCAATCTGGCGAGAGTGGCCGGATGCCCGGACCCCGGAGATCTGTTTATGAAAATGTGGATTTTTATCCATGGAGCCGCCTGCATGTCTCTGACCGGAGATTATGATCTGACAGATCAGCAGACGATGCAGCTTTTGGAACATTCCTACTATGCTTTTTACAATGAGACAATGCGAGGTTAAGAACAGTGGCAGAATATGATGTTTTTACCCGGATAAATGAACACTATGCGAAGATGAGCAAGGGGCATAAAGCCATTGCGGACTATATATCGGAACATTTTGACCAGGCGGTATTCATGACGGCAGCTAAATTAGGAGAAACACTGGGAATCAGTGAATCTACCGTGGTTCGTTTTGCCGCAGGGATCGGTTATGATGGGTACCCGAAATTTCAGAAGGCATTGGAAAGCTGTGTACAGGGTAAACTAAATGGTATCCAGAAAATGGATGCAAAATATGGAAGAAGTTCCCAGTCGGAGATCCTGACCTCTGTTCTCACGGCAGATATCGAGAAGATTCAGGATACTATAGATAATCTGGATCCGGCGGCGTTTGAATCGGCAGTAGCTACGATCTTAGAAGCGGAGACCATCTATATCATGGGACTCCGCAGCAATGAGCCATTGGCGGCGTTTTTGCATTTTTACCTGAACATGATCCGCGGAAAGGTATTTTTGCTTAATACTACCAGTGTCAGCGAGACCTTTGAACAGATGATCCATATAGGACCGAAGGATTGCTTTATCGGCATCAGTTTTCCGAGATATTCTATGCGGACGTTAAAGGCTATGGAGTTCGCCAATGACCGGAATGCCAAAGTGATCGCCATTACCGACAGTATCCATTCCCCCATGAATCTGTATTCTTCCTGCAATCTGCTGGCGAGAAGTGACATGGTGTCGGTGGTGGATTCTCTGGTGGCACCTCTTAGTGTGATCAATGCCCTGGTGGTAGCGCTTTGCCTGAAGTGCCCGGAGCAGGTGCGTAAGAATCTGGAGACACTGGAAGAGACCTGGAACAATTATCAGGTGTATCTGAATGACGAGATTGATTTTATAGATGATGAACCGATGTTGGATTATTCTCTGCGACGCAAGGAGCAGTGACGTCGATATGTCGGCAGAAAAGGATGAGAATGAGCAATGTGATAGTGGTCGGCGGCGGGGCTGCCGGCATGATGGCTGCCATAGCGGCAGCAAAATGCGGACATAACGTAACCCTTTTGGAAAAAAATGAAAAGCTTGGGAAAAAGCTGTTTATTACGGGAAAAGGCCGTTGTAATGTGACCAATGGAGCGGATATGGATGTGCTGTTCCAAAATGTCTGCACCAATGAAAAATTCCTGTACAGTGCTTTTTACAGCTTTGACAATACGCAGGTGTGTGATCTGATCGAACAGGCGGGATGTCCCCTGAAAACAGAGCGGGGCGACAGGGTATTTCCGGTATCCGATCATTCTTCGGATGTGATCGCCGCCCTGCAGAGAGAATTGCATAAATATCATGTGGATATTCATCTGCACACAGAAGTGAAAAAGATCCTGACGAAGGAAAGTGACGACAATATTTGCTTTTACGGAGTGGAATGTACGGATCATAAGAAGTTGACCGCCGATGCCTGCATTATCTGTACAGGTGGCTGCTCCTATGCCGCTACCGGATCCACCGGAGACGGTTACCGGTTCGCAGAAGAGACGGGGCATAAAGTAACGGAGCGAAGGCCCGCATTGGTACCGTTAGAGATCCGCGAGAGCTGGTGCAAAGAGCTGATGGGATTATCTCTTAAAAATGTGGAGATCCGGATGCAATGTGGGAAGAAGACCTGGTACGAAGGCTTCGGAGAGATGCTGTTTACCCATTTTGGCGTCAGCGGGCCGTTGATTTTGTCCGCCAGCAGCTTTTATTCCAAAAATATTTCCAGACAAAAAGGTGACGATGAAGTAAAGCTTTTCCTGGATCTGAAACCCGCACTGACACAGGAACAGTTAGATAAACGTCTGCTTCGGGATTTTGAGGAAGCGAAGAATAAACAGTTTAAAAATGCACTGGATCATCTGTTCCCTGCGAAGCTGATCCCTGTTATGATAGAGCTGTCAGGAATCTCTCCGGAGAAGAAGGTCAACGAGATCAGCAGGGAAGAGAGAAAAACTTTCGGCATGCTGATCAAGGCATTGCCCATGACGGTAACGGGGACGAGATCTTTTGCGGAAGCAATCATTACCCAGGGCGGAATCTCTGTAAAAGACATCAATCCTTCCACCATGGAATCCAGGCTGGTAAAGCATCTGTATTTTGCGGGGGAAGTACTGGATCTGGATGCCATGACCGGAGGCTTTAACTTACAGATTGCCTGGTCTACGGGACATTTGGCGGGAGAAAGCATACAATAATTTTTTTGAAAAATAGAATCATAAAGAAAATACGAAGAAAAGAGGATATGAATATGAGCTTTAATGTAGCTATTGACGGACCGGCAGGTGCCGGTAAAAGCACGATTGCCAGAGCAGTGGCAAAAAAGAAGGGCTTTATCTATGTGGATACCGGAGCAATGTACCGCGCCATGGCACTGTTCATGTTAAGAGAGGGTGTGGATCCTGCGGATGCGGCAGCGATCGCCGATAAATGTAAGGAGGCAGATATCACCATTCAATATGTGGACGGAGAACAGGTCGTATTATTAAACGGTGAAAACGTCAATGCTTATCTGCGTACCGAGGAGGTTGGCAACATGGCTTCCACCACCAGTGCACAGCCGGCGGTACGTACCAAACTGGTAGAACTCCAGCAGGCACTGGCAGCGAAAAGCGATGTGATCATGGACGGCCGTGATATCGGTACCGTAGTATTACCCCATGCACAGGTCAAAATCTATCTGACCGCCAGCAGTATGGTGAGAGCAAAAAGAAGATATGACGAGCTGACTGCCAAGGGTGAGTCCTGCGACTTAGAAAAGATCCGTCAGGATATCGAGGACAGAGATTACAGAGATATGCACAGAGAGACTTCTCCGTTAAAGCAGGCGGAGGATGCGGTGCTGGTGGATACCTCAGATATGACCATCGAACAGGTCATTGACCGGATCGTGGCACTGATTGGTTAAATGGGAGACGATATATGGAAGTAAGACTGGCAGACTGTGCAGGCTTTTGCTTTGGTGTAAAGCGTGCCGTGGATACTGTGTATGAACAATTAAAAAACGGGAAGACTATATATACCTATGGTCCCATTGTACACAACGAGGAAGTGGTCAGAGAACTGTCGGAAAAGGGTGTACGGGTTCTGGAGAACAAAGAGGATCTGAAACAGCTGAAAGCCGGGGAGAACATTCCCACAGTGATCATCCGTGCTCACGGTGTGGCAAAAGAGATCTATGACATCATGGAGGCAAACGGTCTGGAATGCATTGATGCCACCTGTCCTTTTGTGAAAAAGATCCATCGTATCGTGGAACTAAAAAGTAACGAGGGGTATCATGTGATCGTTGTGGGAGATCCGAAGCACCCGGAAGTAGAGGGGATCGTCGGCTGGTGTCCGGGACCCGTTACTGTTCTGGAGACTCCGGATCAGGCAGAAAATTTTGTAAAAACAGAAGGCGAAAAACTCTGCATTGTGTCTCAGACGACATATAACTACAATAAATTTCAATATATAGTTGAAATTTTTGAAAAAAAAGGTTACAATGATAGTGTTGTGAACACTATCTGTAATGCTACAGAAGAGCGACAGCGATCGGCAAAGACCATTGCAGCGGATGCTGACGTTATGATTGTAATAGGAGGGAAGCACAGTTCCAACAGCAGAAAGCTTTACGAAATCTGCCAAAGGGAATGTGAGCACACCTATTTTATACAGACACTGGATGACTTGCATTTAGATCTACCTAAAGCTGTTCGACTAGTGGGTATTACCGCGGGGGCTTCCACCCCAAATAAATTAATTGAGGAGGTTCAAAATTATGTCAGAATTAACTTTTGAACAAATGCTGGAAGAATCATTAAAGACAATACATGCAGGAGAGGTAGTCGAAGGTACAGTCATCGATGTGAAACCGGAAGAGATCATTCTGAACATCGGATATAAATCTGACGGTATTCTTACCAAGAACGAATATACCAACGACTCCAGCGTGGATCTTACCACAGTTGCCAAGGTTGGTGACACCATGGAAGTCAAGGTTCTGAAAGTAAATGACGGTGAGGGTCAGGTTCTCCTTACCTACAAGCGTCTTGCTGCAGACAGAGGCAACAAGAGAATCGAAGAAGCATTTAACAATCACGAAGTACTTAAGGCAACCGTATCTCAGGTACTGGACGGTGGTTTAAGCGTAATTGTGGACGAAGTAAGAATCTTCATCCCCGCAAGCCTGGTATCCGATACTTATGAGAAGGATCTGACCAAGTATGCAGGACAGGAGATTGAATTCGTGATCAGCGAGTACAATCCCAAGAGAAGAAGATATATCGGCGACCGTAAACAGCTGATCGTAGCCAAGAAGGCTGAGCTGCAGAAGGAACTCTTTGAGAAGATCAAAGAAGGCGATATCGTTGAAGGTGTTGTTAAGAACGTAACTGATTTCGGCGCATTTATCGATCTTGGCGGCGCAGACGGACTGCTTCACATCTCCGAGATGTCCTGGGGCAGAGTTGAACATCCCAAGAAGGTATTCAAGGTTGGCGATAAGCTGAAAGTCCTGATCAAAGAGATCAACGGCAATAAGATCGCACTGTCTCTGAAGTTTGACGATGCTAACCCCTGGAAGGATGCTGCACAGAAGTATGCTGTCGGCAATGTAGTAACCGGTAAGGTTGCAAGAATGACCGACTTTGGTGCTTTCGTAGAATTAGAGCCCGGTGTAGATGCTCTGCTTCATGTATCCCAGATCGCAAAGGAGCACATTGAGAAACCTTCCGATGTACTGAGCGTTGGCGATGAAGTTACAGCTAAGGTTGTAGATTTCAATGAGGCTGATCACAAGATCTCCCTGAGCGTAAAGGCTCTGACAGCTCCCGAACCTGCAGAGGCAGAGGAAGAGTCTGATGCAGATGTCGTATCTGTAGATATCGATGCTGTGATCGCTGCAGAGGCTGAGAATACTGAGGAATAATTAACAGCTGGGTGGTTGATATTCATGATATATGATTATGAGTATTTTAAAAAGGAGATATATTCTCTGACTACGATCGATCTGAATGCTTATAAAGAGAAGCAGATGAAGCGGCGTATCGATACTCTGATCGCAAAACACAAGATCGTAGGATATGATAAGTATGTACAGGCACTGAAGACGGATAGAGAACTTTTCGAGGAATTTGTAGGGTATATTACCATCAATGTATCGGAGTTCTATCGTAATCCCGAACAGTGGAAATATCTGGATGAGACAGTTATCCCGGAACTGATTCAGCGCTTTGGTAAGAATTTAAAAATCTGGAGCGCTGCCTGTTCTACGGGAGATGAGCCGTACTCACTGGTTATGGCTTTGTCACGGCATGTTCCGTTACAACAGATCCATATCTATGCTACGGATCTGGACAAGCAGGTGATTGCAAAGGCAAAGACCGGATTGTACAATGAGAAGAGCATAGAAGGTGTACCGGAAGATTTAAAGAAGAAATATTTCACGAAGATCGGTCCCTCTTATAAGATTGCGGATGAGATTAAGGCAAGAGTTGATTTTCATCAGCATAATCTGTTGAAGGATGCTTATCCGACAGAATATCATCTGATCGTGTGCAGAAATGTTCTGATCTATTTTACAGAGGAAGCAAAAGATGAAGTATTCCGAAAGTATTATCATTCCTTGGCAAAGGGTGGAATGCTTTTTATCGGAAGTACGGAACAGATCATGAATTATCGTGAGATAGGATTTGAGAGAAAAAGTTCTTTTTATTATGTCAAACCCTTATAGGTTTATAGGAAGAAAAAAGGAAAGCGATCAGCTTTCCTTTTTTTAATATGTGGCGGCAATCATGGACAGGACGTGATTGGCATAACGGGAAAAACCTTCACGGTTCTTCTTCATTTCATCTGTAAGTTCAAAAAATAATTCCTTGCTCTTATAATCTCTCTTGAAGAAAGGTGTAAATAAAATATCCCACTGGGGAAGATAACAGGAAAACTTCCTGGTATAGCAATTCGCTGCGGAAGCCTGGAGTCTGTGTTCCTTATCGACAAAACCAGCTACGGATTTATGAAGTGCCACATCTTCGGTAGGAAGATAATAATAATCCTTGTAGTTCGAATAGAAATATTTTAATTCTTCTTCATAGATCGGAACCTTAAGAGTAGCAGATTCTCCCTCGCCGCGGAAGTAACAATTACCGGCAGAGGCAGTAATAGGTTTGGGCAGCGGTGTAGGAATCTGCAGTGTGATCAGCAGCTCTTTTCGCTGTGCCCCATGCATATCTTTGTAATAATTGGCCTGTACCTTTTTTGCTTTGACACAGTTCTCGTTAAACAGATCATAGTAAGCGAGAATCGGAAGAACTTCCAACATCCCTTTTAAATCGTCCGCATTGTGAAGGAATAAAGCCTTTTCGGTGAATTCGGAAGGATTCTTGACATAGTCGTGATATAATCCGATCAATTCACCACCGGAAAAGACATCCGTACGGGCGATTCCAAGGTATTGCTCCAGAGTTTTCTGTTTGCAGTTGGGCAACTTTAAGAAAAACTTATAAGGAGAGATCCGACGATAAATATCGATTCCCTGAAAACCTTCGAAAGAAAATGGAAGCATTAACTGGGCACATTTCTGGCTGATAAAGGGAAGGTCGAAGTTATTGCCGTTGAAATGAACCAGATATTTATAGGATCTCGCAAAGTCAAAGAAAGCAGTGAGGATCGCTCCCTCCTGCGCGTAATCCTCTGCCATCCATTGTATGGTATGCCATTTACCGGCCCGATTGTAAGCGCAGCCTATCATATATAAATAAGAAGTACGGGAAGTAAATCCCGTGGTCTCAATATCGAGAAACAGTACCTGTTCCAGAGGTGCCAGCTTATCCAAGGGATAGGAGATCGCAAAATCCTCCAGAGTCTCTTCTGATTTTTTCATGTATGACCTCTTTCTGCCGTGGGGCATGTTTGCTTATTTAATTTATTCTACCATAATTTTATAAAATGCAGTAGCATTTTGTTGATAAAAGTTGATAAAAATTGATAAAAATAGTACAATTATCGTAATGTGATCTGAAATACAAGAATGATTCAGAAAGGACGATAGAAAAATGGCGAAGTTGACATTTGTAGGTGGAATCCATCCCTATGACGGCAAAGATCTGTCGAAAGACAAGCCGATCCAGGATGTTCTGCCTAAGGGAGAAATGGTCTATCCCATGTCTCAGCATATCGGAGCCCCGGCTAAGCCAATCGTGGCAAAAGGAGATCGTGTACTTGCAGGACAGAAGATAGCGGAGAGTGGTGGATTTGTGTCGGCGCCGATTTATGCATCCGTGTCCGGTACTGTAAAGTCTATCGAGACAAGGCGTGTAGTGACGGGAGATCTGATACAGAGCATTGTAATAGACAATGACGGTCTGTATGAAAGTATGGAATTTCATCCCTATGCACCGGTGGATAAATTACAAAAAGATGAGATCATCGATATTGTAAAAGAAGCCGGAGTTGTAGGTATGGGAGGAGCCGGCTTTCCTACCCATGTAAAATTATCTCCGAAGGATCCTGATAAAATTGACTATGTAATTGCAAACTGTGCGGAATGTGAGCCTTATCTGACTTCTGATTACCGCAGGATGATGGAGGAGCCGGACAAGTTGATCGGCGGTCTGAAGATCATACTGAAGCTGTTCGATAATGCTCATGGAATTCTGGCAGTGGAAGATAATAAACCGGATTGCATCTCTCTGTTAAAACAGATGACCAAAAATGATCCGCAGATCACGGTCAAGGCATTGAAGACCAAGTACCCGCAGGGTGCGGAACGTCAGCTGATCTATGCCACAACGGGTCGGAAGATCAATTCTTCCATGCTGCCCGCGGATGTGGGATGCATTGTAGACAATGTAGATACCGTGGTTGCTATTTACAGAGCAGTTACAGAAGGACGCCCTCTGATGGAGCGCATTGTCACGGTAACCGGTGATGCTGTGGCGAATCCACGGAACTTCCGGGTACCCATCGGTATGAGTTATCAGGAACTGTTGGATGTGGCGGGAGGATTTAAACAGGATCCGGAGAAGATTATCTGCGGTGGTCCGATGATGGGATTCGGTATGTTTGATCTCAATGTTCCGACGACCAAGACTTCTACTGCTTTGCTGGCATTGACACAGGATGATGTCTCTGCGATGGAACCCAGCCCCTGTATTAACTGTGGACGATGTGTGGAAGCATGCCCGGGACGGATCGTTCCCAGTCTGCTGGCAACTTATGCGGAGCATTTTGACGAAGAGTCATTCGTAGAACATAACGGAATGGAATGCTGTGAGTGTGGCTGCTGCAGCTTTGTATGTCCTGCCAAGAGACCTCTGACGCAGGAGATCAAGTCCATGCGTAAAATTCAACTGGCCAAAAAGAAAAAGAAGTAGGAGGGAAGAACAGTGAGTGAACTTTTAAAAGTATCTTCAAATCCTCATATAAGGTCGAAAGTAACGACCAGTAGTATTATGACGGCTGTGGTGATCGCACTGCTGCCTGCTGCCGGCTTCGGAATCTACAATTTCGGTCCCAGAGCACTGGCAGTAATGGCTGTTACCATTGCAAGCACAGTCCTGACAGAATTGTTATTCGGCTGGCTGTGGAAGAAGAAAATAACCATAACAGACATGTCGGCGGTGGTCACCGGACTGCTGCTGGCACTGAATCTGCCGGTAAGTATTCCTCTGTGGATGGCTGCCCTGGGCGGTGTGTTTGCAATTCTTGTAGTAAAAATGTTGTTTGGAGGCCTGGGACAAAATTTTATGAACCCGGCACTGGCAGCAAGATGTTTCTTATTGATCTCTTTCCCTTCGCAGATGACGAACTTCGTCTGTGATGCTTATACCGGAGCCACTCCGCTGGCGGCACTGAAGGCAGGAGAGAGTGTCAATGTCATGAATATGATCGTAGGTAAGACAGCCGGTACCATCGGTGAGACTTCCGTTATTGCGTTACTGATCGGGGCATGTTTTCTGATCCTGATCGGAGTGATCGATCTGCGCATTCCGGGAACCTATATTGTGACAGTGATCCTGTTTGCCGGATTTTTCGGCGGACATGGTTTTGATCCCGCATATCTGTCGGCACAGTTGGCCGGTGGCGGTCTGATCCTGGGTGCCTTTTTCATGGCTACGGATTATGTTACCCGCCCGATCACCATCAAAGGACAGTATGTATATGGTGTTGTACTGGGACTTCTTACCGGAATCTTCCGTATCTTCGGACCGGGAGCGGAAGGAGTATCTTATGCTATCATTTTAGGAAACCTTCTGGTACCTCTGATTGAAAAATTCACCATGCCGGTTGCTTTCGGAAGAAAGGCAGGTGCGAAACATGAAAAATAAAAATGATGTACAGGCAATGTTAAAAGAAGCAGGCATTTTATTTGCCATCACCCTGATCGCCGGCCTGTTACTTGGATTTGTCTATGAACTTACCAAGGAACCCATCCGTCTGCAGGAAGAAAAAGCAGTGCAGGAAGCCTGCCAGGCAGTATTTACGGATGCCGGACATTTTGAAGAATTGGATCCGTATATCCCTTCCGATGATACGGCGCAGAAGCTTTCCGATACCGGAATTACCATCGGTACGGTATATGAAGCTCAGGATGCCTCCGGAGAGAAACTGGGCTATGTGATCCAGACCACATCTTCTGAGGGATACGGCGGAAATATCGTTTTGTATGTGGGAATCCGTCTGGACGGTACCGTAAATGATATTTCTATTTTGAGTATCTCCGAGACACCGGGACTGGGAATGAAAGCAGGCGATGTATTGGTACCGCAGTTCCATCAGAAAAATGTGAAGAGCTTTACGTATACCAAGACCGGTTCCACTTCTGACAGTGAGATTGATGCCATCAGCGGTGCAACGATCACCACCAGGGCCGTGACCAATGCCGTGAACGGAAGCCTTCTGGCATTTCATGATTATGTACAGGGAGGTGCAGGCAATGAATAAAGCAGGTGAAAGACTTTACAACGGCATTATCAAGGAGAATCCTACCTTTGTGCTGATGCTGGGAATGTGTCCTACACTGGCCGTAACCACTTCCGCAATGAACGGTCTGGGAATGGGACTGACGACGGCGGTGGTACTTACGATGAGCAATCTGATCATTTCCCTGTTGCGGAAAGTGATTCCCAGCCGTGTGAGAATCCCCGCATTTATCGTAATTATAGCTTCATTTGTAACGGCGGTGCAGTTACTTTTACAGGCATATCTGCCGTCTCTGAATGATGCATTGGGTGTATACATTCCTTTGATCGTTGTGAACTGTATTATTTTGGGAAGAGCGGAGAGCTATGCATACTCCAATCCGCCGATTCCTTCTTTGTTTGACGGACTTGGCATGGGACTTGGTTTCTCCCTGGCATTGACCTGTATCGGTGCCGTGAGAGAGATTCTGGCGGCAGGATCTGTCTTCGGATTCCGGATCATGCCGGATTCCTATGTAACGATCAACATCTTCGGACTGGCTCCCGGTGCGTTCTTTGTGCTGGCTGCATTGACTGCTCTGCAGAATTATGTGAAGAACAAGAGAAAACTGGCAGGCAAGGATTATGAGAAAATCCAGTCCGGCTGCGGACATGATTGTCTGCACTGTGGCGAAAGCGGCTGTTCAGAGAAATTTTACGACAATACCGATACTTCGGAGGATGCCGTGATGGACGCGGCCAGAGCGGCAGCAAAGCCTAAGGCTGCAACGGATGACCTTGAGACAATAGACTTGGATAAGGAGGACAAATAAATGGATAGTGTGAAAGATATGCTTCTGTTACTGATCAGTTCCTCCATTGTCAGCAATATCGTCTTAAGCCAGTTCATGGGACTCTGCCCGTTTTTGGGAGTATCCCGTAAGATCAAGACTGCAGGCGGTATGGGAACCGCGGTTATTTTCGTCATAACGTTGGCAAGTGCGGTAGCGGGCGTGATTTATAAATTTATCTTACAGCCGCTGCACATTGAGTATCTGGAGACCATTGTATTTATCCTTGTGATCGCGGCGCTGGTACAGTTTGTGGAGATGTTCCTGAAAAAGGCTATGCCTTCTCTGTATCAGGCACTGGGTGTATATCTGCCCCTGATCACCACCAACTGTGCGGTTTTAGGTGTAGCAATTACCAATGTACAGAAGGAATACGGTATTCTGACCGGTATTGTAAACGGATTTGCCACAGCCCTTGGTTTTACCATTGCCATCGTGATCCTGGCTGGATTGCGTGAAAAAATGGAATACAATGAGGTGCCGGAATCTTTCAAGGGAATGCCCATGGTGCTGCTGACAGCGGGACTGATGGCAATTGCTTTCTGCGGATTCTCCGGTCTGATCTAGGAAGGAGTAACATAGATGAGTATAACAGGAATTCTGATTGCTGCGGCTTGTGTCGGAATCGTCGGCATCTTTGTGGGACTGTTTCTTGGCGTGGCCGGTATAAAATTCAAAGTAGAAGTAGATGAGAAGGAAGAAGCGGTACTTGCCGCCCTTCCCGGTAATAACTGCGGCGGCTGTGGGTTCGCCGGATGTTCCGGACTTGCCGCTGCGATTGCAAAAGGAGAGGCTGCCGTTAATACCTGTCCGGTAGGCGGAGAGGAAGTCGGCAAAAAAATCGCTGCGATCATGGGAGTAGAGGCAGAGGCTTCCGAGAGAAAAGTAGCTTATGTTCACTGCCAGGGTGACTGCGACCGGACGAAGACAGACTATGATTATTACGGAATCAAGGATTGCCGTATGATGAGCTTTGTCCCCGGAGGCGGACCGAAATCCTGTAACAGCGGCTGCCTTGGATATGGAACCTGCACACAGGTATGTCCTTTCGATGCCATTCACGTCAAAAACGGTGTAGCCGTAGTAGACAAAGAGAAGTGTAAGGCCTGCGGAAAATGTGTAGAGGTATGTCCGAAACACCTGATCAGTCTGATCCCATATTCCAATACGGTGCAGGTAGCCTGCAGTTCTACCGACAAGGGACCGGTCACTATGAAAGCCTGTACCACAGGATGCGTTGGCTGCGGAATTTGCGTGAAAAATTGTCAGCATGATGCTGTGAAAGTAGAGAATTTTCATGCGGTCATTGATCCCGAAAAGTGTGTCGGCTGTGGAGCCTGCATGGAAAAATGCCCTAAAAAGTGTATTGTAAAAGCATAAAAGAGGAGAAATAGTATGCGTCTTCCGGACGATTATGAAGATCATGGAAGCGGGTTGACTCCTACCGTGGTCAGTGCGATCGTTGCTGTCACTATTTTTGTGGTGGTGATACTTACGGTTGTGCTGATCATTAACAGGAAACCGGCATCTCATCAACAGAATAATACAGCTGCACAGACGGAGAATGTACAACAGGCAGAAAATCAGCAGACAGCAAAGTATCCGGATACGCAGGATCTGATCACCGGAAGCACATTGACTCCTTCGGATCTGGATTTTTGGGATATGTATCCGGAGACAACGGCTACACCGATGCCTTCAGAGAATCCTTCCGGACAGGATGGGAAAAAAGATACGACGGATACAGATCCTTCCACCGATGGAAAGCATACCCTGGTGACTAATCGGGATGGGAAAGAAGAATGGGTATTGATCAGCCCTTATCTGCCGAAACACGAATACGATTTTACAAAACTGGTGTGTCAGTCGGATTTTATGAAATATTATCAGGATGGAAAGCTTACTTCTTATGTTGGGGTGGATATCTCCAAATATCAGGATTATGTGGACTTCCTGAAATTAAAGAAAGCAGGCATTGATTTCGTGATGCTTCGGGTGGGAGCCAGAGGTTACGGCAGCGGTCAGATCGTTCTGGATGAGTATTTCGCGGATAATCTGAAGAGAGCGACAGATGCCGGACTGCAGATCGGAGTGTATTTTACTTCACAGGCGATCACCGAAGCAGAAGCGGTGGAAGAAGCGAACGTCGTACTGAACAATATTAAAGATTATAAGATTACTTATCCGGTGGCTTTTGATATGGGATTCGTGGATAACGATACGGCCCGCATCGAAGGAGTCAGCAGAGCGGATAAGACGAAGATCACGAAGGCTTTTCTGGATACGATAGCGGCGGCCGGATATAAAACATTATTATATGGCAACAAGGAATGGCTGATCAAGGAGGTGGATCTGTCAAAACTGTCTGCGTATGATGTATGGTTATCCCAGGTGGGAGATGTTCCGGATTATCCGTATCGGTTTACCATGTGGCAATACGCGGACGATATCTCGGTGGACGGGATTGCCGGTTATGCCAACATGAATATCAGCTTCATTGATTATTCGGAGAAATAGCCGGATAATTCAGAATGCCGGGGGCAATGGGCAGAGAAGAATAGATCTCTGCATAGCGGCTGGGAGCAATGTCTTCCACGTAGTTGGATAAAAAGTTATTGGTCACTCCTTTGTTTCGGAGAATGTCGATGGCTTTGTTGTAGGCAATGGCGGCTTCCACATCGGTAGCATAACGGCCCACCAGATAATTGCCATGAATATGAATGCGGACAGTATAGAGATGCTGTCCGTTTTTTGTTACTGTTTTGCGGACACCGTGATAAATATTGTGAATCTGCAGATTTTCTCTGCGGAAATCCGTGGGATCACCATTGCGGAAACAATAGTCTCTACCGGGTACGGCATAGCTTTTGATGCCATAGCGGGATGTAAGAGTCAGCTGCATTCCATAATCGGACACAAAATAATGATTACCGCGTCGCATGATTTTGTGTGAAGAATAATAGAACAGATCTTCCAGATCAAATTTCAGTACATGGTGTGGCGTGAGATAATAGTAAAAAAGCTGCTGGCCCATATAGATGGGGTTCCCAAGGTAGATTCCGTTATCCCGGAAGTTGAGCAGACAGACCCACTTCTCAAAGGAAAGGGAAGAGGTCTCCCGGTAGGATTTCAGGGAGAGAGAGGAATCATTTAACAGACGAATCCCTTCTTCATAGGCAGAGTGTGCCTGTCCGGCATCCCGGTAGCTGCCCAGACTGATGTGCTTCCCACGGTAGGTCAGAGAGGCGCGGTAATACACGGTTCCATCTTTTTTTACGGCACGAAATATCCCTTTATCCAGTTTGCTTTTTCCTGTTTTCTGCTCATTCATAATTTCATAGTATCATTTTTTCCCGGAAAACAACAGATATATTTTTCGGACGAGCTGCATAGAATGAAGTTGGAGTCAAAATCATTTGTAGGTATGTGAGGATCGAAAATGTATAAACGGGCATTGACTGTTCTGTTAACAGCGCATTTGTTATTTCTGGCAGGATTTTTGTGTCTGGGACAAATGGAAGAAATACAGCGGAATCTGCAGATAAAAGTCCCGGTAGCGGCAGACAGTGAGAGCAGAATGATAGGAATTGCTTCCCGGACATCCTCGGGACAGCGGGTAGTCGACTGCAATGAATTGCAGAGGAACAGCAGGTATCATTTGGACATGGCGGAGCTGGAGGTTCTGTTGAAAATTGTGGAAGCGGAAGCAGGATGTGAGGATGAGGAGGGGAAACTTTTGGTGGCAAATGTCATATTGAACCGTCTGAATTCCGATAAATTTCCGGACAGTGTGTCGGAGATCGTGTTCCAGCAGGAGAATGGTATCACGCAGTTTTCCCCGGTGTCCGATGGGAGCTATGACAGAGTACAGATCAGTGAGGAGACCGTAAGGGCAGTGGGACGAGCACTGGATGGAGAGGATATCTCCGAAGGAGCACTTTATTTTGCCGCCAGAGATTATGCGGACAGTAAACGAATGCGTTGGTTTGATGAAAAGCTTACACTGTTATTCCGGCACGGCGGACATGAGTTTTTTAAAGAATAATAAGAATAAGAATGTTGCGTGCAGCTTGGACTTTATCAATTCACCTTGCAACAGTGCTTAAAGTATGCTATACTTTTACGAAATTGAAGATGGATACAATAGATCCATACATATTGATACGGAGGAGAGGAAATGGAAGTAATATATCGTAGCACACGCAGCAACGGCGCACCGGTAACCGCATCACAGGCGATTCTGAAGGGATTATCCGATGACGGAGGATTGTTTGTACCGGATCATATTCCCACACTGGACAAGAGTCTTAAGGAGCTTGCGGGAATGACTTATCAGCAGGTTGCATATGAAGTCATGAAATTATTTCTGACGGATTTTACGGAAGAAGAACTAAAGAATTGTATTAACAATGCTTACGATTCCAAGTTTGATACAGAAAAAATTGCTCCGCTTGTGAAGGCAGACAATGCGTATTATCTGGAATTGTTCCATGGATCCACCATTGCTTTTAAGGATATGGCACTTTCTATTTTACCTCATCTGATGATCACTTCTGCCCGCAAGAACAATATTAAGAACGAGATCGTGATCCTGACCGCTACCTCCGGCGATACCGGTAAGGCAGCCCTGGCAGGCTTTGCAGATGTAAAAGGCACTCGTATCATTGTATTTTACCCGAAGAACGGTGTCAGCCCGATCCAGGAGAAGCAGATGGTGACCCAGAAGGGTGCCAATACCTTCGTAGTAGGCATTCACGGCAACTTTGACGATGCCCAGACCGGCGTGAAGAAGATCTTCTCCGATAAGGAACTGGCAAAAGAGATGGACGAGAAGGGCTTCCAGTTCTCCTCAGCAAACTCTATCAACATCGGACGTCTGGTACCGCAGATCTGCTACTATGTGTATGCTTATGCACAGCTATGTAAAGACGGTAAGATCGCAGAGGGTGAGAAGATCAATGTCGTAGTTCCCACCGGTAACTTCGGTAACATTCTGGCAGCATTTTATGCGAAGAATATGGGGCTTCCCATTGATAAGCTGATCTGTGCTTCCAATGACAATAAGGTACTGTATGATTTCTTCCGTACCGGAACCTATGACCGCAACAGAGAGTTCGTACTGACGACATCTCCTTCCATGGATATTCTGATCTCCAGCAACTTAGAGCGTCTGATCTACCGTATCGCAGGCAATGATGCAGATAAAAACCGTGAGCTGATGAGTGCGCTGACCGGCAATGGCAAATACGAGATCACCGAAGAAATGAAGGCACAGCTGGCTGACTTCTATGGTAACTTTGCAAGTGAGGCAGAGACGGCAGCAGAAATTCGTCGTCTGTATGAGAAGTGCGGCTATGTGATCGATACCCATACCGCAGTAGCTTCTGCAGTATACGGAAAATATGTGGCAGAGACCGGGGATCATAAGACCACTGTCATTGCTTCTACCGCAAGCCCCTTCAAATTCACCAGAAGCGTCATGGATGCAATTGACACTAAATATGATGTGATGGGCGATTTTGAACTGGTGGATGAATTATCCAAAATTGCTAAGGTGAAGGTGCCCGGAGCAATCGAAGAGATCCGTACCGCACCCATACTTCATGATACGCAGTGTGATGTGGATAAAATGAAGGATACCGTAAAAAGTTTTCTTGGTATTTAATGTGGAATAAGATCATGATCAGAGAATCCCTCTTTGTGTGAGGGATTCTCTTTTTGTGGAAGGGTTAATTGTCACAGGAGTCACAGCGGTCAAACCCGGGGTTAAAGGCATAGAAGTTCTTTGCATTCAGGTGGTCCTGGGTGATACGGAGGGCTTCCCCGAAGCGCTGGTAATGGACGACTTCGCGAGCCCGCAGGAATTTGATGGGTTCGCAGATATCCGGATCCTTGATCAGACGTAAGATGTTGTCATAGGTGGAGCGGGCTTTCTGTTCCGCAGCCATATCCTCGTGCAGATCGGTGATGATATCTCCCTTTACCTGGAACTCACAGGCATTAAAGGGAACACCGCCTGCTGCCTGGGGCCAGACACCGATGGTATGATCCACGTAATAGTTGGCGAATCCGCTTTTCTCAATCTCTTCCATGGAGAGGTTACGGGTCAGCTGGTGGACGATGGTGGCTACCATTTCCAAATGCCCCAGTTCATCAGCGCATAGATGCTGTACGTTAAATCATACATTAAACTCAATCGTAATATCTGGATCAGAATTTATCCAGCCTCCGTGATTTGCCGGTAAATTGTGAGATCGTTGATCCGGTTTGGAGTACCGGTTGGGGCGTGGCCGGGAATATGTTATTTTCTTTATAGCAGCTTTGAGAAGGATGTTTTTTTCTGCAGCTGACAGAGATTCGTCATAAATGCACCGGGAGGCCTGTTGGATTGTATAAATGGTATCATTAAGGTTACATTGGCTCTCTGCGCTCGTATAAGCCTCATTAAGGGCTTCTTTTGTTGCAACCATATCTTTCTCGCACTTATCCTTTAAAGCTTCGAAAATGTCACGTGGCATGGCTTCATCGGTATATTTATCCCATAGCGAGATCCTTTTCCTTTCCAAAGCTTCAAGCTGTTTGCTGAGTAAGGATATAGTATCTACAGGTGATAAATCCTGTTTGGCTTCACCGTGATCAATCAGAGCTTCAAGTCCTTCCAGTTCTGCAGAAATGGCAGCAAATATGGTGCGTATTATTTCATCCGCGAGAATAGATCCATTATTACATCTGGATTGATTAGGACATATATAACGGTTAGCGGAACGTGATCCGCAATACTTTCCGTCTTTATCATATTGTTTATAGGCTCTTAGATTCATTACGTGACCGCATTCGCAATAGAGTATACCGGAAAACATGTTTTGCAATCCTCTTGTATTGTAATTTTCATGAGTACCGATAGCCAAAAGAGCCTGGGCTTTCTGATACATATCATCAGGAATCAATTTAGGCTGTTTTCCATCATAACAGAGAAAATTTTTGTTCTTGGGGCGCGATACCTGGACTTGCATATTTTCAACGGTTTTTACGGTTTGAAACCGATACCAGATAACTTTACCGTTATAATGTGGATTGGATAATATACTATGAACCGTTTGATAAGTCCAGTGATCTATTTTAGGTGCCTTTATACCTAAGGAGTCCAGGTGATGGGATATGACAGTGCATCCCATACGTTTATTGACAAACAGATCGAAAATCATTTCCACAATCTTTGAGTCTTCATTCAAAGCAAGCGTTGGGCATTTTCGTTTTCCATCCATAATCCATGCTTTATCGAATCCATACGGAGGAACAGTCCCGAGGTAATTTCCGGAGGCAACAGACTGCAGGCGTCCCCGGTTTTGGATCTTTTTAAAGTATTCCAGATACTCATTTCCACGCTTTAACTCCCGTTCAAAAGCATCACGGTCATATTCATCGTCCAGATCATACGTTTTCTGAGGGGTAATTACGTGAGTCTTGGTATAGCGCAGGAGCTTGATCAGGCGGCCGCAGTCCTCCAGATCACCACGAGAGAGACGCTGCACATCGACAACCAGGATAGCCTTGATCCTGGGATCTTCAATTCGTTTCAATATTCGAAGTATTTCCGGACGCCCGTCAAGTGTTTCGCCGGATACAACTTCGCGGTAAATATTTTCTTCGGGTACAAAACCATCCAGATTTCGTTCTTCCCAGTTTTTCAGAATCTCCCGATGCCGGGAGAGCACTTCATCGACAGATAAAGTAGGATCATCTGACCGGGACTTACGCAAGTATTCAAGGATCTCTTCGGGTTGAAATTTTTCAATATAAAAATTCATAGGATCTCCTGTCTGTATATATACTTGGGGGAAAAACTATTTTGATAAAGTTTGTTTACCAGCTGTTTTTTCTTATGTCAGATATGGTTTCAATTTTTTTACGAGTTCATATACTTTGGTTCCAGGGGCAGAAGCTGATGGAAGTTTTCCTTCGTTGACTCTATCAAGCTTTTCCGCATTTGCAATAGCTGCATCCATGTATGGCAAGAGAATCTGATACATATCAGTACGATTCTTTTTATATTCACCGTAACCAAGAGCGGTAAGAATTTCTGTGAGCTTTGGCCAGTAGGATGTCCGGTGAAGATCAGATTGCATGTAGCTGAAATGAAGCAGAAACCACAATTCAATACACTGATTTGACCAGATGGCATGGTAGATGGTTTCGTCAGTTGATTCTGATGTGCAAAGTGCAGATGTTTTATTGATATGATCAGCAGGGAAATCATCAGTATCATATACAACCCACACATGCTTATATCCATTAGCTGAGGATGCTGCCATATTTTTTGCTTTTTGAAAAAGGCTTAGGGTATTATCTCCAGCACCGAGGACACTAAGTTGAATACGGTCAGAGTAGGCACTGTTGATAATTTCTTTCATAACTCCAAAGTAAGCGGGTTCGGTGTCCGTTCCTTCAGTTATGATGAGGTGATATTCCGGCTGAATTTTCTTATGCGAGTCACGTCTGGGTTTTATCCAGCTTTTATCAAGGTCGCTTTTCTTAGGTGGCTTTAAACTCATCAGAATTCCCCTCCCAACATACCTCTGAGATATGGATCTGCTCCATAGCGCCCTTCCAGGTATTGCTTGTCGAAAGCCGCTGTGCTCTTAATTCTTTCATTATCCTCACCACGGATTTCGTGGAGAGAATAAATCTCGCTTTCATGTGCATCATTTTCTGCAGCAAACCAGATTTCATCACGGCGGAATACGGTGTTTTTTAAGGTGTACATATCGTGAGAGGTGAAGAGAAGCTGCGCACCATACTTATTAATGTCCGTATTCTTAAATAGTGAAATGACGTACTTAAGAAGCTTCGGATGGAGCTTTGCATCCAACTCATCAATAATAACCAAACGTCCCTCACGAAGTGCAAGCAGGATAACGGGAAGAGCGGCAATAAGTTTTCTGGTACCATCTGATTCATCGGAAAATGGAAGCTCGTATTCTGTAAATCCTAAGATCCTCTTCACAAAAAGTTGATGACTATCTTCGTCGTAACGGTAGTCTGTAATATCTATATCCATGTCATTTAATGTACGAATAAATTGATCCTTGTAAGGTGCATCCTTGGCAAGCATAATTTGATGCTCGACTATCGGATTGGCATAGCTTCGGATTATGCAACTCTCGAACCAGGTCATGACTTCATTGATAACTGGAAGGTCGTAGTTTATGGCAAGGAAGGAGAGATAGGGCATCTTTGGATTGACGCTTGTATTGATATTCTTCTTACTTATAGAAGGACCAGGTATGATGCCGTTTGTCTCACGCTCGAAGATGGTTGCTGCTTTTTTGCCGGTAATTTGCTTACGGTATAGAGACTCTGAGATTACCTCATCATTCTTGAGCGAGATATAGTAGCAGTATTCGCTCTTGGCGATTCGAAAGAACATACGAAATTCTGTGGGTTCATTTGCTGAGGTCTGGTCAAAAAGGAATGGCATCGCATCGACCTTCTGCTGAAGGATGAGATTCTGTCGATTCTTTTCTAATTCATTTACTGGCTTTACGACAGTGGAAATTATGCATGAAAGAGCCTGAAGCAGATTGGACTTACCGCCTCCGTTTGGTCCATATATAACACTTACAGGCAGTAAATCAGTTGCTTTTTCTTCTGTAATTAATGTTTCTCTGAATTCAGGAAGCGTAGCTGCCTGAAAGTCTAATGTTGTTTCTCTCCTGTAGGATTTGAAATTCTGAAATGAAAACTGGCATAACATGATTTGTAGCCTCCTTTCTTAAGGGTATTATATGTTAAATATATGAAAAGCACAAGCTTTATATTGACTTTCAGAAAAATATTTACTGAAAATAAGATATAAAACTATATAAATGAAAGAGAGAGGGATTTAGCATGAATCAGTATTGTGTGTATCTTCTTTCCAAAAATGATGCAGTTTATTCAAAATAGTGTTTGCAGACTGGTACTTCTAATGAAAAAAGAAAGAGCAAGCTGATGCTAGGCTTACTCTTTCTTTTTTTCGTTATATGCGGATACCAGATTTTGCAGTGATTTCAGTATGACTTCCCGATCATAATCGTCCAGATCGCAGTACGCTTCTACAATAGCTTCAAACATAGGATCATGACGGCCGAGCAAAGCCACGGCTTTTGCAGTGAGATCATTATGCGTGGATTTTAAATAAGGGTCCCCGATTCCGTGACGAAGCCATTCTTCATTCACGTAAAATTCTCTGCAAATAAGGGAAATAACAGCATCGCTAGGCTCGCTGCGTCCCATTTCATAAGTGGCAACAGTGTTACGTTTTACACCGAGTCTGGCAGCAAAACGTTCTTGAGTTAAATGATTATCAGTTCTTATTTTTTTTATCCGTTCATTCATATGGTCGCCTCCCTTCTATACGATACCACAGTAATAATATACAGTCAATTAAAATTGTTGATTATTTCAACAAAAACACCTTGACAAATGTTTTATAACGACTTACTATTGTTTTAGAATCAACAAAGGAGGTGACTGTATGAATATTATAAGTGATGAAGAATTACGTGAACTTAAGGAGGGCTATGAGCAGCTCCCAGAGGAAATGCGATATCTCGTTTTACAAAATGTGAATGTTCTTCGTGCAAGTGAACAAATGCGTAAAAAGAGTGAGAAGCATAAGAAAGAGAAAGTAGGATAAAGTACAAACCGTAGTACATACGCTTTACAAAGCGGGATAAGGAGCAGTGTTATGCCTGTAACGATTATCAGACCGGAGAAGGTAGACCCGGTCAAAGTAAAAATATTGGAGAAGGCAATCATTGACATCTGTGTAGCAGCGCATGTGGAACCGGCGAGGATCGTCCGTCCGGGACATCCCGAGGATAAACCGGAAGACTTCTATACCCAGGTGGTCCGGGACAACGAGGCGTGGCACGAACGTAGGCGGCGGGCAGCTGCAGAAGCGGAAAGCAATGAACACTAACAGATAAGAAAGGAGATGCAAGATGGCAGAATTTTGTGCAGGAATCATATTCATGGATGAGGAGCATAAGAGATTTTTTACGAAGAACCTTCCGAAATGCAGAGACTTCGATGTATACCATATGGCATTGATCTACTGCCTTGGAATCGACCGGACTGTCCGGGAACATTTTGAGAAAGTATATGATCTGAAAAACGGAGAGATCCAGACAGAAGTCCTGCAGGAGGGATGGCAGACCTCGGGAAGCAAGCGTGCAATCAGACTGGCATTCAATCTGTATACCAACGGTATAGCCAGTGTCGATGACTATGAGGACGAGGAGGAGAAGTTGTATGAATGTAGAAGCTACGCAGTGGAAGAGATATTTTGCTGCGGATATGCCCCTTATTTTTGGCAGGCAGTCAGGCTGCGCTACCCGGAATTTTGTGGATAAAAAAACACAGTGCTATAAAGGCTGGAGAACCGAAGCACTGTGTCTGAGTAGACATGCGAAGTATATAAATTACTCCGCATCCTGTTAAACGTTACAATATAGGATTTCAAAGTACTTGTCAAGAGGTTAAGGTGTTAAAAATGTATAAACGATGCGGTGGAGTAAGCAAAATATATCGCTGCCCGGTATGTCACGAGATTTTTGCAGTGCCTTATCAGACCAGGGGCGGAGGCAGGACCAACTGGGTGTATAGTGTCCGCCAAAAGCGGCGGAAAATATATTATTGTTCGTATCATTGTTTTCGGGAGATGCAAAAGATAACCGAAGGAAAGGTAGAAGCATGACGGGGAAAACGCACAGTGCAACAGGATTCTTTGCCGGACTTGTCATAAGTCACTATACAGGATGCCCCGGCGCTATGACGCTGGCAATGGCCACCGGATCGGTTCTGGGAGGGCTGCTCCCGGATATCGACAATGTCCACAGCCAGATCGGTAGCAGACTGCCTGTAGTGGAGCTGATAGTCCATGGCTGTCAGAGAGGAATCCGGCTGCTTTCCGGCATTCTGCCGCGGAAACTGAGAGAGAATGTCCGTTCCATGACAGGACACCGGGGACTGCTTCATTCTCTGCTGGTTCCTGCAGCAATGCTGTTGGCACTGCCGGTTATCGGCAATACAAACGGAATAGAGAAGGCTTTTCTGATAGGGATGATTGCAGGTAATCTCAGCCATTTGATTCTGGATATGCTTTCCGGTGGAGTTCCGCTGCTGATACCGTTCAGTGTTGCAAGGATCCGGGTATGCAATTTCCGCACCGGAGGAATTATGGACAAGCTGTGGAGATTGGTCATGTACTTTGGCATTGGTTATCTTGGATTATCGGAATTATATCAGATAGTATCCAAGTATATCAGAATATAGCAGAGAAGATCAGAAAAGAGGGCGATGAAAATGAGAAATATCAATTATTTTGATAAAGAATTATCTGTCGAGGAGTATGTGAAAAAGGAAGTATGCAAAAATGCCGGCACTCAGAGCGTTGCTTTTAAAGAACAGCTTATTTCATTATGCAGCTCTGCGGGTATTGAATGTAACGAAAAAATGAAAAAAGAAGAGCTGTTTGATCTTCTTTGCAACAACGGCTTTGAATATAAGCAGTTTGCTGATCTATTTGGAATAGGCGTCAGCAGCCAGGTATATCAGAGTGCCTTTAACATCACTCATCAGGATGTAAAATGCTTGGAAAGAAATGGTGTATTAAAAAAAGTAGGCAAATACAGATTTCGTGCCTTTGGAAAATACAATTATGCACCATTATATGATCTTTATCAGTATGCGCAGATGACGGACGATGCGATGGAAGATATGCTCAAAAAACAACTTAGGGGCATGTAATAGATAACAGCATTCGGATATATCACAATATAGCAGAGAATATCAGAGATAATCTGAGTAAATCAGAGATAATCAGACTATATCAGAGATGCAGGAAGAAAGAGACGGTGAGAGTGTGAACCGATTGGGATTTTTGGTGCTGTCTGTACTTTTGGCAAATAATGCGGATAACCGTATGGCAGCTATGTCATTAAAGGAGATCATGCAGACAGAAGATTTAGATGTAAGAGAAAATACATTATTTAAAAAACTTCGGGATTATGAAAATCAGGGATACGTGAAAAAAGGTATGAAGGATGGAAAAGCCAACACTTTTTATATCACGGATGACGGAAAGGAATTCCTGGAGCAGAATAAGAAATAAAGATAGGAGATTATACGGATGAAGGATAAGATTGCATTTATAGCGGTAGGACAGGCCGGAGGAAATATCGGTCAGCTTTTTGAGAGTATGGGTTACACAGTACTATATATTAATACGTCCAGAGAGGATCTGGAGACACTGGAAAATGCAAAGTTCCGGTATCATGTATCCAATGGAGAAGGCTGCAATAAAGACCGGCATAAGGCAAAACATCTTATCGTAGAGGATTTTGATAACATAGCTGCAGAAATTGAGGCAAAATTACAGGACAGGCTTCTTTTTGTGATCTTTGCTAGTGGAGGAGGCACGGGATCCGGAGCAGGACCTATGTTGATAGATTTACTGCTTGATGATGGCCGGGAGGTAGGAGCAGTCACAATCCTTCCGTCACCTGCAGAAAGTGTAAAAGCCCACATCAACTCTTATGAGTGTTTCACTGAACTGACGCAGATCCAAGGGACGGCAGCCTGCTTTATCCTGGATAACAACAGAGGGGATAAAATAAACCTGAATGAGCAGTTTGCAGATGATTTCAACAGTTTTCTGGAGATCCCGGAGAAATATAAGAGTCTCCGCGGAAATATTGACAGAGCGGAGATCGAGGAGACGTTAAAAGCACATGGCATGGCTATGATTGTACATGCGCAGGGAGTAGATAGCTCACAGGTGATACAGGCACTGACAGACAATGAGTATGCTCCTGCGGAAGCAGACCGGACAGTGAAGTATATAACGGCAGCTCTGACCGGAAATGTAAGCATGGAAGATCTGGAGAAAGCGGTGGGAACCCCGGTAGATACCTTTCGGGCATACAGCGGAGAAGAGTCGATCTGCTGTGTCTGCGGTATGACTTATCCTAAGACGCGTCTGGAGGAGATGTACAACAAAGTAGCTGAAAACAAAGATACCATCCGAAAAAATCTGGAAGCTACACAGGAGACGGCAATGCAAAAGGACATCAACTTTCTGAATGAGTTACAGCCGAAACACAGAGAGGTACCTTCCGGATCCGGTTCCAGAGAGGAACGCAGACATTTGTCTAAAAGAGATATTTTAAACAAGTATTTGTAATTGTAGAAAGCGGGGAAATTTTAGGATGTCGGAACAAAGTAGGGCCTTTTTATCAGACAGGGACCATTCTCTGCTTATAGACATTTTTTATAAGCTGATAGGTAATTCTGAGGATCCAGCAGAGGTGCAGTCTATTGAATCCCTTATACAAATGTATGAGGAATCAGGGAATGGCTCAGAGATATCAGATGCAGATGTGAGACATACCATAAGTCTGGTCTGTAAATATTGTCAGATGCTGTCGGAGCAGAAGCATGCAAATGATAACTTAGTGGATTTTTATGCAAACAGTCTGAATAAACTCCAGATACGATACGAGCAGGCGATTCAGGATCACAGGCGCCTGGAAGAGGATCAGATCAAGATATATCAGGATTACGATAATCTTACGCGGGAACATCTTTGCTTATACAGGCGGTTTGAAAAGCTCCACAAAAAGCAGCTAAAAGGTATACAGTGGGTTAAAAAATGGATAGATAGGGGCAGAAAACATGACGATTCACGATGCAATTAATGAATATCTTAAGCAATGCGAAGCAAGAAAACTGAGCTGGAGTACGCTTAAAGCATACAGATGTGATTTAGAGATTTTAGATCGAAGCCAGAGACATACAGAACTTCTGGATATTGAATCGGAAGAACTCCAAAAAATAATAAAAGGTAATGGCAGCTTAAAGCCGGCTACGATGTTACGCAGGAGTGTTTCATTTCATATATTTTTTCAGTACTGCAAAGAGAAAGGATATATTCAGGAAACGCCTGTAATAAAATCCCAGCGCGTTAAACTGCAAACACCGGTTACTTTGACGGCGGACAAAGTAACTGGAATCTTCCGGGAACTATATAGTACTCCGAAAGAAGGAAAATTTTATTGGGAAAAATCTCGAAATATGGCCATTGTGGAGTTACTTTATGCAACAGGGATGAGAATATCTGAACTTTGTGCCCTGAAAAAAGACGATATTCAATTTTTTGATGAATTTATTATAGTGTCTATGCACGGAAACGGCAAACGGGAACGAAAATTTCTCATAACAAATAAGCAGGTCATAACTGCATTACAGACATATCAAAGTGATGTGGATACAGCATCGGTGGACGTAGTTGATTCTGATGCAGTATTTATTAACAGGCGTGGACGTGCAGTTTCGGAACAGACAGTACGTTATTGCCTGAAAAATTATAATATAACACCTAAGATATTGCGTAATTCTGCGGCAAAAGAAATGTATGACAGTGGAATGAATATTTTCAGATTACAGGGAACGCTTGGACTTAATTCCATTGACAGTGCAGAGCGTTTCTGTTGTCGACAGGAGCTGGAGAATAAACGCACTTATAGTTTGAGTGACTGTGATCTGAGAAACCGATTATCAGTATAAACGATGAAAAGGAACTGTTAATTTATATGCAAAAGATAAAATACGGTGTGCTAGACAAACTGCTGCGGGCAGATTTGTCCAGGGCAGAAATGGATTTTATATTACATATATCGCATTACCAGGACGATACCGGCTGTGTGTCTGGAATATACTATCGGGATATTTGTGAAGCACTACAGATATCGTATCAGACATTTTATGACGTGCTGCGCAGCCTACAGGCTAAGGAGATCATAAAGGTAGATAAAGCCTTTTACGGAGACTGGGATGTTACGATATTGGACAATTCATTCCAGAATGGAATTACCGGTTATGTAAGCACTGGTGATGATCTGTTCCTGGATCCGGAGTTCCAAAAATGCGGACCGCAGGAGAAACTGCTTGCACTGGAATTTCTTAAAATTGCAAAGAACCCGTCAAATGGCGGGAAATACAGAATAGGCAAAGAGAAGCTTTTAGAAAAGTATGGTAAGCTCTTTTCTGTGACGAAACGCATTATTTTAAGATATCTTCACCGGCTAAAAAGGTTCTTTGTTATGTCGATCACAGAGGGGATATATTATATCCGCCCGAATGCACATTTTGCAGAGAAGAACAGCGGAAAAACGGATACAGAACTGCTCAGGGAGCATGTGAACCGGTTTGTACTGCGGAGGAATCGTGCAACCTACACAGAGAAGGAAGGGAAGGAAGCGTCGAAACTTTTGACACAGTACGCCGGACAGGTACCTGACAACAGAACATTGATCCGGCTGTTCTCAGAGGCTGTACTTGAAAGCATACGGATCCGGAATGCAGGAATCAGGAACCGGTACAAGTGGAATCGGCGGTTAAATCCGAAGTTTGTACACCGCCTGCTACAGGAGAAAATACTGAATCAGCCACAGATGGCTAAGTAAGTCTATGAAAATAGGCTTATTTGTGTTTCTATAAATCTCAAAAATCATAGATCATGTCCTGAAATTCCGAAGAGCAAGAGAAAAATAGATGATAAATGTGAGTAGGGAGCCGGTGTGGCTTCTTTTTTCGTGTGGAAAAAGAGAGATTTTATTCAAGTTTTGTGCAGTGAAATAGTGAACTTTTCAAGTATGGTGTCTCTGTGGATAATCTTTTCTATTTTGGGTGCCGTTCAACACGCTGTTGAAGGACACTTTTTCCAAAACTATGCAAGGAACCAGAAGAGAAAAAGCGCAAAAATATGCAGCCGGGTATTGTAGCAGCTGGGGAACGTATTCTGTCTTTTATCAGTTCTTTTCACTGTTTCTTTAGACAAAAGAAAATATTTTTTCTGAAAAAAGCAGCCATAAATACCTACATAAAAAACAAAAAAATAAAAAACACTTGACAGCGCATACGGATTCCATCATCCTGTTGCCACTCATGAGAGGAAGGTATATGAATGGATATCAGAGACCTGAAGCGGGAATGCAATGATCTGATTGATGAATTAGAGACATTACAGCAAACAGATGCAAAACTGGATCTTCGGATTCAGGAACTACAAAATTGTCTGGAAAAAACATCAATTCCAGAGTCGGTGACAGACTTACCAAGGCTGCCCCACATTGTGAAAATGGAAGATGAAGAAACTGAGGGCATAATTTCCGAGACTGTAGTGGAAGAGAAGGTTATTGAGGAAAAGGAAGAGGTTTCGCAAAATGAGCCATCAGAACCTTTAGAAAATTTGCGGGAAAAGAAAGAGGAGGAGAGCCCATGGAAAGAAATGGATCAACAGCGATTCCCGGCGGATACAGTAATCATATATGAACCCAGTAATTTGGAAAATACGATAGTCCGCGTAATAAAAATAATAGCATTATGCGGAATACTGGGTGGAATTATGGTTTCAATGATAATGCTGATAATAGGAATGCAATAAGAGGAGAAAGGTATGTTTGGAAAGGGAAAAGTGAATCTTGGAACACAGCAGATTGTAGTAGCAGAAAAAGAAAATTTATCAAAAGACGATGTCTTTAAAAAGTTAGTTGAGGAATACGCATCATCCCGGATGGATCTGATCATCAAATTGCGTCAAAAAAGGATTACAGACGAAGAATTTATGGCATATGTAGATGAATCGCTGAAAAAAATAGACGCAGATACAGAGGTGATAGATCAGGCGAGATTGATGTTTTATCAATACGTCTTCCGGTATTTCCGTCTGACCCCATTGATGGAAGATCCGGAGATATCAGACATCCATTGTATCGCATATAACAAAATCCGCATAAAAAAGCGGGGTAAACGTCAGGAGGCAGATGTGCAGTTTGCATCCAACCAGGAATACCGGGAATTTATTGACCGTGTGGCGACGCAAAATGGTGTTAATATCTCAAACCTTAATGCTATTCAGAGATTTGCTGATGATGAAACTGACAAGAACTTTATATTGCGATTTACGTTAATTACGCCAATCGTTACCACTTACGGTAATCCATATCTTATTATCCGTAAGTTTCCTAAAAATTTCCCTGAGATTTCGGATCTTGTCCGGGAAAAATTCATGTCACAGCAATTAGCGGATACCTTGGTAGAAAGATTTCGGATGGGATCGACATTAATTTGTGGCGGTAATTCGGATGGTAAATCGACCTTATTGAATGCCCTAAAGGAAACATTACCGGAAGATATGGCGGTTATGGTAGCACAGCAGGCAGATGAGCTTACGACCAAGCATCATCCGGATATGATCTTTTTACATTCTCTGTCGGAATCAGCGGAATCAGCAGTTAAATATGACCTGGAACAGCTGAGCATAGCATCACTGACCATGGACGTGGATTTTTTCATCATCGGGGAAGTAAAGGGGACAGAAGCTATGTACCTGATCAATGCAGCATACACCGGGCAGATCAGTGCTGCCACAGTCCATTCCCTATCTGCACAGGCAGCACCGGAGAAAATCGTGGATTATGCATTACAGGCATCAGGGAACAAATACAATCGCGCAGAACTGTTAAAGATGATTGCTGACTGCTATCACACGGTCATTAATGTCAAAGATTATAAGGTGTACGAGGTTCTGGAAATAGACGGATGGGATGACGTTACGCAATCCATTAAATATAAATCTCTGTACCATTTATAAACTAATGAAGAACAGAAGGGAATGAAATGATGATCATTTTGAAAATTATTATAGCAATCTGCCTTTTTTCCGGAATTTTCTTCTTTTTTTGGTATCTGCAGAGAACAAAAATTATTGAAAAAGGGTTGGCAATAGTAAGAGGATCTATTGAAGAAACTGCGGCGAGACGTCAGATAGAAGCACATGCGAATCTGCTGATCCGGGATCAAAAGAATAAGGGCAGGCTGGAAAAAATTATCGAAAGACCTGAAAAACTGTACATTTATAGCCGGATCGGGAAAATAGTCAGAGGGTTGTCCTTTGAAGCCTGGGCAGTTCTTGTAGTATTAACAACAGCTGGAGCGTATCTTGGAACGGTGATTATTACGAAGAACACTATGACCGGCTTGTTGGCAGCAATCGGATATTATTTACTCATTAAAATAGCGGAAATGATTCTTGCACGTAGAAATTTCAAGGCTGTAGATAAATCTCTTTTGGAGTTTTTAAATCAGTTGGGAAACTTTTCTGCTATCCAGGGGGAAATTACGAATGTCCTGCATCAAACGGCACAGTATACTCCGCCCATATTAGCAGAAGCCCTGGAAGAATGTTATATCGAAGCACAGACCACAGGTAATGTTTCGGCGGCATTGATGGGGCTGGCAGACCAGTTCGAGCACGAAAAATTTAAAGAAATAATTATTAACCTCGAAGTGTGTTCGCGCTATACAGCTAATCTGAAGGTCATAGTAGACAGCCTCCGCCGGAATCTGATGGATGCAAAAAGAGCCAGCCAGGAACGCAGAGCGATAGCGGATAGCGCCATTATAGAGATGGTTATCTTGTCAGTAATGCTGCTGATCGTACTTGCAGTTGTGAATACTATGATAAAGGCATCTATTTGGGATGTGCTGTTTCACAGTGTTGTTGGCTATGCTGCCCTGGGAGTAACAGGTATCTGTTACTTAATATTCGGATTTGCCGTTATGAAAGAAAGGTAAAAAATGACACCATTAGAAATTAGTTTAAAAATGCTGCCGGCGATTATAGCTATTTTATCACTTATGTTGGTATTTTACGTGGGAAAGACCTACCATCCTATGACAGCGTTACATAGGACATATATAAGGATCGATGGCATTTTACATGAAAAAAAGCTCTTGTTTGATTACGAAGAAACACGAAGATTTTTACAATCTCATGGCGCAGCAGAACATTTTGGACCATGGGTCGATCCGGTAAAATATCTGGCAATACGTATCTGTCTGGCAGCAATCGGATTCACTGTTGGAATATACGTAAATGCTTTTTTGGGACTTGTTGGTATGGGACTTGGGTTCTTTTTGCCGCCATTATTACTGCTGTACATGAACAATAAAGATAATGATGCAATGACTCCACAGATCCAGACACTGTACAGTCTTTTACAGGTACAGATCCACGCGGGAGTACCTATGATCGATGCCCTGTCAGAGAGTTATCAGTCTTTTCCGGCAGGACGCCTGCGAAATGCGCTGAGTGAATTTGCAACTTCCATTTATTTTAATGGATCCTTTGATAAATCATTGGAAGATCTTAATGGCAAATTTGACAATGGCTTTATTGATTCGCTGTGCATCATTTTGTTACAGGCACGGGAATCTGGACAGGCAATGAAATTACTGCGGGATATTTCCCAACAGATCACGGATATGCAGGCAGGTCTGCAGCTGAAGAGAAAAGAAAAGCTCAATCGCATAACTACATTTTGTTTAATGGGCATTATGGGCGCAATGATCGGTGTTGCTCTATATGCGGCTATCATACAGATGTATGCATCGGTTGGGAATTTCTGATACAAACTAAAATATCTTAAATACTAAGAGGAGGAACGAACAAAATGAAGAAGAAAATGGTAAAAATGCAGTTAAAGGCAATGGGACTGGCACAGAAGGTATTTTATCATAAGAGCCAGGGAATCGATGGAATACTGGTAACCGTAGGCTTATGCATTATAGCATTGATACTTTGTGTGGTAATGAAAGACAGTCTGACCAGCTTTATCGAGACGATTGTAACGGCAATGCAGAATAAGGCAATCGGTATTTTGGGATGATATGATGATGAAAAAAAGAAAAGGGAGTATAGTAGACATTTTACCATCGATGATCATGGTGATTGCTGCGGTGATGCTGATTATGGTTTTCTTTGACCTATATCAGATACTTAGTCTTAACGAGGATGTAAAACAGATTGCCCGGAAATACATGCTCACTATGGAAACTATGGGATATTTGGATCCGGCAAATCAGACGGCCCTTGTGCAGGAGTTATCAGATCTGCAGGTTACAGATATTGATCTTACAGGATCCACCATGTCGGATGCAGAATATGGTAATGCGGTATATCTGCAGATATCCTGTAAGCTGCCGATGGAGCAGCTTAACATGGATGGATATGATATGCTGCAGTTTGTGTTTCAGGACAAATCAATACCAATCAGGGTGCGTAGAATGTCTACTGCAAAAAATTAAGCATGATAAGACGGTGGATAATCAAAAAAAGTAAAGGTGAGCTGGCTACGTTTACCATGGTATATGTGTTGCTGTTTTTCACTGCAACAGTGGCATTCGCGTTACAGATCAGACAGTACATATCACTTAAAACCTACACAGAAGACGCACTTGCAGCGTCTAACCTGGCATCTGCAGTAATAGATATTCAGGAATATGGCGTCAACCATAATCTGATTATAAAGGATCCCGCACACGCGTATAGCATCTACCAGGATGCTTTAAAGGTCAACATGGGTCTGAATGACCACTGGGAAGATCCTGCGGGAATGATATCAAGCCCGGTGCAGGTGGAGCAGTATATCGTATACAACGTGCGGGGAACAGAGGTAGAGGTGACCTCATTCGGAGAAAACCTTAACTATTCGGCAACCGAGACCCTTGGAAGTGCAACATCACCTAATGGAAGAGTCATCGAGTCTACCAGCATATATAGCCGGATCAGTTATCAGGTGACAGGATACTTTGGTGTGACGGTTCCGGCAGTAAAAGATAAGTTGGTTGATGTTGTAAAAAATAATTAAAGGATTGGACAAGCGAAAATGAAAAAGGATAAAAAAGAAAGAAGCATTCTGCCTGGTGTAATCATTGTATCTCTACTGGTGGCAGTTATTGTATATGCAGTTATGCTGAATGCGGAAAAAACAGCATTATCAGACTATGAAAAAGGGACAGTTTATGTGACAACAAAGCCGGTACCCAAAGGCACTTTGATCACGGCAGACTATATCACTCAAAAAGAGGTAGATAAATCTTTGATCCCGTCCGGCGCAGTAAGTAATCCAGAAGATCTAACGGATTTGATCAGCGTATATGCAGTAGATCAGGGATCCATTATTACCACTGGGATGTTTACTGCTGTTAATGACATCACAAAGGATATGACGCAGCCGGTAGTGGCCGGATTCAAGGCCGATGATCTGTATCAGGTGGTGGGAGGCGTCCTACGATCCGGAGACCGAATCAACATCTATCAGGTAAATGATAATGCCAATAAAGGGGATACCTCACAGTCCTTGGCAAACACAGATGATAATTGGACAGACGCATCTTCAGATACGGCAGCATCCCTTGTATGGGGAAATGTGTTTGTCCAGGAAGTATTTGACTCTGCCGGTGCGGTGATCAGTACATCTGACTCTACGACTCCGGCACAAAGAGTAAATATCTACATGGATAACGATAATGTAGCAGCTTTTTATGCTGCACTGGCACAGGGTTCTCTGCGTGTTGTAAAAATCTGCGAATAGATAGTCAGTGGGTGTGACAAAGAAATCGGGTCTGATGACCGGCAGGTTCGAGCCCTGCCCCCACTTTACAGCGATATTTGCTGTGATGATCTTTGACAACTGCATATGGAAATCGGACGAAAAACTGGAAGATGGACTGTAAGATTTTGACGAGAATTGTCATGTAATATATAGAGGTCTCTGTACTTCTTTGTTTTATCGGCATTTTTGTCCAAAATATCGAAACAGAAAATTCCGTAAAATGTATACAGATATTCTGCAAAATGATATAATAATCATATCAAAAAAGATAAAACAAAGAATTGAGTCCGTACTATTGGACACAAAAAAGAAGACTATATTTATACAATAAACATAGAAAAAGGCTGAAATGTCTGGGAGGACGAAGAATGAAAAAAAAGATTATTTGTGCTATATTAGTGACGGCACTGGCAGTCACATCTTTTACTGGATGTGGGAAGGCACAGGATAAGGATACTGCAGAAGTGATAATGGCTGAGACGGAAACAAGGGATCATGATATCACTGCAGAGACACAGGCGGCTGTGGACACTTTATTGCCGACGGAGACGGGGAAGCCGGTAGTGACTGAGACGGCAACACCGACTCCTAAGCCCGTAGCGACAAAGAAACCGGAGACCACAGCAACGCCGAAACCGACAGCAACTGCGACACCTAAGGCAACGGCAACTCCGAAGCCGGCAACAACCGCGGGATCAGGAACGACAGTTGCAGCTAATACTACCAGTACCGGTAAGACTGGTACAACCGCAACAGCTGCACCTGCAGAGAAAGAGACTCCTGCAGCCACAGCAAAACCGGCAGCTCCTACCCCGGAACCAACGGCAGCTCCCTGTAATCATAATTTTGTTAAGTCATACTGGCCGTCTGCACCTACTTGTAACGGCGGTGGATATTACAATCTGATATGTACAATTTGCGGAGCAAATGGAGGGGATGGTACAGATCCGGCATTACCTCACACTCCGGCAACCAGAGTTGAAGTGGATGCAACGTACTGTGACGAGCATGGAGTTAGGGTTATTTATTGCACAAGTTGCGGGAATGAACTGGGAAGAGATGGATTTGATGGTACGGAGCATGAGTGGACAACTGGAACTTATGAAGCCTGGGATGAAGATACCCATACGGTTGTAGAAAAGGAACGTACCTATTGTAGCAGATGTGGTGTATCACAGTAAAACAGGAAAGGAGACGAGAAAAATGGGAAATACCAAGGATCAGTATATTGGGGTCGAAATACATTCGGCACGGTCAGTGAATCCAGATGGGGAGACGGTAACACTGGACGGAGATACGGTAGTATGGACAGGGGAGGAAGATGTCCTGACACCGGAGGAACTGGAAGAGTTTCATCGAGATGCGATCAAACTGATGGAAGAAAGCGAACAGCAGAAAGAGGTTGCCATTCAGGGATAAGGGTGCTATTATATATAAAAGGAACAACCGCCACATAAGGTGGGGTGACCAAAATAAGTTGAGCAGCAAAGACCATCTTTCTACCGGCCAAGGTTTTGGGGTGGTTTTGCTGTGTAAAATTACTTGAAATGATCCGAGAGTGATGGTATAGTAAAGATAAAGGGAAAGCCAAAGAGGCGGCTACCCCAAATAGCAAAATAACTGTTTAGTACTAAAAACAGCCGTCACTATTGCAGTAGTGGCGGCTATTTCTTTTTGTCATCCTTAAAGATCTGATAGCACAGACCAATAAGAGCAACGATAAACATACAAAATTGGAATAAATCCGCATATGTAACATTCATCTTATCGCCCTCCTTTCATAACGCTGGAGGGTGAACCCTCCGGAGAGGGGCAGCCGCCTTGGCTCTTTAACTTTCCCAGATTTATATCATACCATATAAATTAAATATCGACAATATTCGTCCGAGTAGAGCAGTATGCTTCACTCGGATTTTTTTATTCTCCGGTTTCCATATGCAGTTGACATTGATAAATGAAAAAGGAGGATACAGATGATAAGAAAAAAGCGCTATTTAGCTGCAAAGATGGGATTGCTGGCGTTGGGATTGATGCTGATGTTTCCGGGACAGGCAGAAGCAGCTGATAAGAAGACGATTTATAACAGCCCTTACGTATCGTTCAGCCCGGATGGAAAGGCATTTACAACCTGTGCAGGAGACCGGGACTATACCTGGTATGATGCGGATACCCGGGTATCCACTGGGATTACGTCATCCCTCAGAGCCCTGAATACTGGGGAGCATTATTATAAGGTCAGTCGTTATGGAGAGATCCCGATTGGATACTGGCAGGTATCACATCGCCCGGCACAATGTATCCATAATGGATATCCGGAAGATAATCACTTGTACCACGGAATACAGTATGGACGCCATAAATGCTTCCGAAATTATAATTCCGGCTGGATGGCGTATTGTGCGGACTGCGGAGAAGTGATTGCTTATGCGAACATGTATATGTCCAGGGATGCGGCAAAATCAATACAGTATATGGATCTAGGGTCTAAACAGAATCCAATGGAGTACTATTTTCTTTGTCCTTTTTGCAACAACCTGGAACAGGGAGCTCCGCTCGGCGAGCATAAATGTAAAGAGATATCCTGGAACCAGTATAAAGTCATTTATAAGCCCAATACAGGAACAGATGACTATAGTGGCTATATGGATACCAGTTACCATATGTACAATAATGCCACAGAATATGAGGGTCAAACAGTAACACCGGTAACACATTTAACGGAGAATAACTATACAAAAGAAGGATATGTGTTTATCGGATGGAATACGAAACCAGACGGTTCGGGAGTCTCTTTTTCAGATAGTGCAGAGATATACAATCTTAGTAACGTAGATTGGAGAGATGAGTCTACGTGGACAGAAACAGATAATGGAACAATTACGTTATATGCACAGTGGCGTAAAAGTGAAAGCACACTGGTAATTGATGCCGCAGGGGGAAAATATAGCGGATTAGATAAACAATCAATTACGCAGTTATATTTGAAAAATTATGTCTTACAGGCGGATCTAATTCAGGCGCCAGATGGCTATCAGGTAGCCTTTGTAGCGAATGGTGGATCGCCGGTAGAAACTATTGCAGGGACGAAGCATTTTGTTGAATGGATGCGAGAGCAGCCTTTTAGAGGGTGGTTGGAAGATAACATATACACATTTACGGCCCCGGATGGAAATGTAGATACGCTGAAAGCTGCGTATCAGCCCGACCCGATTACTTTACCGTCTACGACCAAGGATGGCTGGTCATTCGGCGGTTGGTATTATGATCCGGATTTTAGTCTGCCGGCTGGCGGAGCCGGAGATCAAATTATACCATCCAAAGATATGACATTGTATGCGCAATGGGTAGATCTAAGACTGCAGTCAGTGGATAACTATGATGCAAACGACGGAAAAGGTGCGGTAGATTTATCCTGGTCACAGTCTGATCAGAATAATAAGACCTATCTTGTCTATCAAAAGAGAGAGGATGGGGCATGGATCCGGGTCAATAGTGCTAATGATATCAGTAGCACAACGATCATTAACCAGGCATACAACTTTGAAGGACAATCCAAACAATACACGGTACCGTACACCGGACTCTACACTATAGATGCACTGGGAGCACAGGGAAAGAGCTATGGTTCTTATACCGGAGGCTATGGAGGTAGTGTTACCGGAACATTTTGGTTGCGAAAAGGTGAGGTCTTAACATATGTAGTTGGTGGTCAAAATGGCTACAATGGTGGCGGTAGCGCTTCTTCTTTTGGTAATGGTGGGGGCATGACTTCTGTTGTGTCCAACCAAAAAGGCACTCTTATGATTGCTGGTGGAGGTGGCGGAGCATTTTCACATGGCAACGGAAATGCCGGAGGAAGTGCAGCGAGTGTTATTAACGGAAATAATGGACAATCAGGTATGGCCGGAGGTGGCGGTGGCTATCAGGGTGGTACAGCTGGAGAAAGAATAGACCATTATCATGTGGCAAGTTGTAATGTTTATCATACGCACGTGGGATCCAGCGACAGGTATGGTGGATGTTATACCAAATACGTTGAAAATAAAAGGGTAGTAACATGGACAGATAATCTGTGCTGCAGTAATTGTCAAGAAGGTCCAAATGCTCATTTTCCCGGAAACCCGTATGGAGCATGTGGTAATTTTAATCCAAACTGGGAAAAGGAAATAGATGATAGTTATTATGATTTAACCTGTGGAAAAACGACATCTACCATCGTAGGGTATCGATGTGGTATGTACAATGGCCAGATACTGTCATCAAAACCGGCATACGGCGGTAGCAATTACGTAAATTCAGCTTATGCCATGATGTATGAAACATATAGTGGAGTGCGCAGCGGATCTGGTGTAGCGGAACTTCACTCAAAGGCCATTGGCTATCAGGAAAGCCTGGATCTTGCCGGGGTTACGGCGCCCGACTTTGCAGCCCCGGACAAGATATCGGATCAGGTTACAAAAGAGCCTTTGGACGGAAAATCGATTCGCGTCACATGGCAGGTGCCGAGCGATAATGGTACGGATTATTACCATAAAGTGGAATCTTACCTAACGGGAAGCACATCAATGCTATGCGGATCTAATGTTACGAAAAACACGCTGGTTAGTGGCGTGATGGGATATTACTATCTCGTAGACCAAAATGGGGATACGGTTGTTACCGGCAATGCAAATTATGTACAGGATCCTCATGTAAATGTGGTAACGGCAGAATACAATCAGTATTTGCATATTGCAGCGGTCGATGTTGCCGGAAATATCAGTGAGACAACGCATATCCTCATTGACGCCAAAGATGTACTATGGAAGCTTTATACGAAGCAGCTGGTCATTGATGCATCTGCAGATAATGTATATCCGGCAGCGGATAAGAGTTGGTACGTGCGTGCCGATGGCAGTACTCCATTTACCCTAAAAAATGAGGCTTATATGGACGGTACGGCAAGCCAGGGATACCAGCTTAACGAGACTATCTACGAGACTGTATCAGATGATAGCAGCGTAGCCCGAAATATAATCCGCACAGCATCCACTGAGATAGCAGATACATCCATCAGGACAGATGCAAATGGATTGTCTTATTCGACGGATGGCACAACGGCGCTGCAGCAATATACGTACTCTTACACAGTGAGATCTAACAAAAACAGAGACCTTATGGGAGTACAGAAATTTACAATCAGCAGAGATCTGTCTGGACAGACGATACAGGTTATTCCGGTTGCGGAAGCAGACAAAGAATCGGATAAAGTTTACTCGGTGCATGAACTGGATGAAAAGAATAAGATCACTTTAATAGCGGACGGAGAAGCGCCGGTGATCCGCGGATTGGAAATAATGGAAGACAGAGATCTGATTGACCGGCGGGATGGATCAATTACAATTCGGGCGAGCGCAGAAGATGAATTGAGCGGAGTAAAGGATTTTTATATCGTAATCAGCAATTCTGATAATGCTGTGATGAAAACCTACACACCGGATGAGAATGGATACATTAATATTACAATTACTAATGACGAGCCTATTTTTAGCGGAGATTTCACGCTGCTGGGGTATGCTGTGGACAATGTTGGAAACGAAAATAGTCTAAGCTATGGCACGACGGAATTTGCTCTGGCAAGCAGCGTAGAACGTATTCTTTCCCCGCACGATCCTATATTCAAATGTGGAGAAAGCGGAATACTTACGTTTACGACCTGGGGCTATGCCGACCGGGTGGAAGTTGTTTTCCCGGAGAGCATGACTGCACTGGATCCGACTCTGAACAAAGTATATGACTATACAGACTGTCCGGGATATATGATCACGGAGCATTTACAGTTTATGGTGCCGCTTTATACGCCGGAGAATCAGAATCTGGAGATAACGGTACGTGCGTATAAGGGAGACAAGAAGCTGGAGGATCATCCGACAATCAGCGTAATCGGAGTATCCGGTACTGTACTGGATGAGTTCCGTACTCGTTTGAGGTAATGATAATGTCTGTGATATTGTGGATCCTGCAGGCATATGGCAGCTATCGGATAGGCTGGCAACTGCAACTGCTGGATCCGGATCCCGGACTGTGTGATACTCTGCAGAGTAAATATTGTAAATGGCAGCATTTAATAGCTTTTATGTATTTATCGCTGTTAGGAATCGTTATGGGAGATCCGAATAAACAGGTAATGCAATTACTGCAGGCGTATATGTTAAGTTCTTTGGTATTAGCTGCATGGATTGATCACTATATCCAGCTGATTCCGGATATAATATATGCTCCTGGATTAGCTAGTGGTATATTATGGCTCATTTATGATAATCCTGGGGCAGATAGCATAATTAATTTAATTGTTTTTGTCGGTATACAACTCCTTATATTCCGGCGGCTGTATGGTGGATCCGATTGCCTGGCATATATTTTATGCGCTGTATATCTGGCTGGGAACGGATGTGGTAAGAAACTGATAGATTATTTATTGTTCATGCTGCTGACAGTAATAATAGAACTGATCGATCAGATCAGAAAAAAGAATATTTTGAAAAATGGAAGACTGAAAAGACCGGTGCCTTTGATTCCATATATAGCAGTGGCTATGCTACTTTATGGTTTTTCAAATAAAATTTAGAAGGGAGTAAGTTAGATGGAACAGGGTGTATTAGAATACGAAAGAGTAAGGGAAAAGAAAAAACAATTATTGATTAAAATTCAGGAAACAAAAGTGGGAATTCGTCACAAGCAAAATCAGTTACAATTGCTAGAAGAGGGACTGAAAAGAATTCAGGAACAAGAAGGAAGTGAAAGCATTGGAGGAAATCTGAATATCTTCCTGCGGGATTTCAGCGTGATATTAGAAGCTCTAAAAAGTGATGATGCATTTATGGAAACGAAATATGCGACGCAATCAGCCCAGGTATATTACCGTGTGGAGAAAAATGTGTTTGAAGATTACGTAAAACGGTTATCTGAACTAGAAATACAGGAGTTTATTGATTATTGTAAACAGCTGGGTTTTATACGCGTGGAAGGCAATAAGTGCTTGTTCTCAAGTGGAAAAGCGAGAGCATATTTTTTATCAAAAAAAATAATTGATAATTTAAGCATCTAAAAACAGGAAAAATGATATTAGGAAATTAAAAAAATATGATCGCGGGAATTACCGTGAAAAATGGGAGAAAGAAAAAAAGTATGAACACAGATCCTGAACGAAATTTATTTTATACTTTTTTAATTTTCCCCATTTTTTTAATAAAAAAAGAAAAAATGACAGAAAGTCTTGACAGTGCATACGGATTCTATCATTCTATTGCCACTAAGATAAGGAGACAACAGAAATGTTAAATTTGCTGATAAAAGAATACCTTGCGGTATGTGAGTATTTGCTGGAGGTTGTGACCAGAAACAGGGAATCGAAGGATACTTTGCCTATGGTACGAAAAGGCAGTCTGTTAGTAGAAAAAGAGGCACTGATAGATCTGCTGAACAAAAATAAATATGAAACAGCTACGAATAAATTAAAATACTGGAAAGATTTGGCGTGGATCGATGCGGAAGAAAAAAGGCTGACGAAAAGAATTTGTATTAATAATCAATATCGACCGCTGGTCGTCATCAATATACAGAGATATGAATGCATTCGGAATCTTAATTATGAAATGAAAAAGCCATAAAATGCTGAAAAAAGTAATGTACATATATAGTGCTCATAAGGGGATTTTTAATCGTGGGAAAATGTCCATATGTAATGGCTGAAATATAGGAAAATAGTAAAAAAATATGTACGTCACGATAATAGGCTATATAACGTAGTTATATAGCATAATGCAGAGTGGAATATTGCATATGCGTGTTTGGCATGTGCAATATGGAACGACTGCATTCTATCTGTAGTCCGGATACGGACTGCAGATATGGACAGAAGCATTATGTTGGATAACAGGAGCAAGGATAGTTACTTATTATTACATTGGCAGGATAGGATGTCAGAAGAGGAGAGTACACCAGGTGAGCTGGAAGGAGAAGCAGAAGAGGAATTATGAAAATATCAATAAAGGCAGTTTTTCGGTAACAGGAGAATATGACATCCCGATATTAGAACCGGTGGAATACAAATATTGTGACTGGATCGGCTTCAATTATGCGTCTTCTGTAAAAGACCGGAGAGGGAAAGGAATTCACTTTTTTTTAGAGGATTATCAGTTTACCCGGCTTTGGGGAAATATCGATTATTATGTACCAATGCTTTCCAGTTATGACAGCATCATGACACCGGATTTCAGCCTATATACCGATTTCCCGAAAGCATTGCAGATTTATAATCACTATAGGAAGCATTGGATTGGCGCTTATCTTCAGCAAAAAGGACTTCATGTAATACCAACTATCTGCTGGAGTGACAGAGATTCTTTTCACTGGTGCTTTGACGGGGAACCTACACAAGGAGTCGTTGCTGTTTCTTCGATAGGAACTCAAAACAGCAGGAAGCGTAGAGATCTTTTTTTGGCAGGTTATTTTGAAATGATGGACAGATTACAACCGACACACGTTATCTTCTGCGGAGCAGTGCCGGAAGAATGTAGAGGGGACATTGTCAGAATCAAAGCATTTAGTGAAAGGTTTCATGAGGCAGAAATATCGCAATGGTAATAAATTTACAGTTTTTCGGTGGGCGTGGTGCCAGCAGCGGAATAAGCGAAAAAGGCAATGCATATGGAACCCAGTACAAAATATTACTGGAGTATGAAAATATAAAATTTGTCACTAATGCAGGAAAAAATTATGAAGCGTTAATGGAAACAATGACCAATGGGAGAACGTATGTACAAATTGGTGGTGAAGAGATTCTCAGAATTGTTCAGATGGATGAGAACAACCGGAGAAACAGGGTAATTGAGTTTGACAAGAAAAATAAGCAGTGGCATGTTCATCAAGGGTATTTGCATTCGGAAAACTCTGAAAATCAGCATGATCCATTAAGTATTTCAGATGTCAGACTGCTTGAAAAAGTTAAGAAAATATGGCATAATCATAGAGAGCAAATATAGTTTAAGTCGGGTAGAACACTTTGGAATGAGAGGTCTGCGTTCAAATCGTCAGTATTTGCCATAAGCCTTACGGCTCTATGATAACCATAGAGTTCGTAAGGCTTTTTTATTATAAAAATCAGAAAGGCTGGAAATGGAAGATGGGAGGCAGAGGAAGTAGTTTCGGTGTAGAAATCATAGCAGCGGTTTCACCATATGGATCTCAAGATGCCGAAATACAAGAGTTGAATGTGGCAGGTATGACACCGATGGATCGCGGCAGCCGATTTACCAATGCAGAGAAGACACTGGATTATCTGGAAAGAAAAAAACTGCAGGAGACAAGAGAGCAGGTACAGGTACTGGATGATTACGGATACGTAACGAGAGCTTTCCAGGGAGACGAACACAGCTGTGCTGTAGATGACAAAACACAGCAGTATGCCCAGGGGAAAATAGTAACACATAATCATCCCTCGGAGTACGGCGGTACCTTTTCGGATGCGGATATCTCTTTTCTCAGTCTTGGAATGAAGGAACTGAGAGCTTCAGCGAAAGAAGGTACATACAGCATAAAGGCAAAGAAAAATGCCAACCCTCACGGACTGATGAAGGCATACCTGAGAAGTGCACCAAGAATGCAGGACGCGATGAGAGAAATCGCACTGGAAATGGCACGAAAAAAATATACTTCTAAAAAAGCCTATGAGAAAGCAAATAGAAAGGCACAGTTGGAAGTTATTCATAACTGGTATCAAAGAAATGTGAAAAGATATGGATTTGAGTACAACTTTTATCCAAGGGAGGATGCATAAATGAAAGGATTAAATTTAGACGAAAATTTAAACCGGCTGATACAGGAAAATTCGGATTGGGCATGGGAACAGGCGAAGAGAGAACGGGCGGAAATGGAAAAGAAACAGAAAACGCAGGGCGGAACTGACGGTAAAAAGGATGAAGTATGACATTTTAGAGCCGTATAAGGAATTTTTATACGATCAGCTTACGGCCAACACTGCAAGAAAATATTATTCCTGCATGGTGAAATTACTCCATGGAGTAGAGATCAACCGGGTGGAAGAACTGTCGCTGGAATACCTTCAGAAAGAACTTCCGCAGAGATTCCGGACCAAAAATGAGTTCAGCGCTGCAAAGAATGCGCTGCGGCTGTTCGGAGAGTGCTATCCGCAGCTACAGATGCCTGCAAAAGAATACTTCAAAGAAGAAAGCCTGAAAAAGAGAAATTATACGAAGAAGCCGGGAAAAGTGATTCATTTGAAGACTACTATGCGTAAGATCAATCAGATTGAGAATCCAAAATTGAAATATGCCTATCGTCTCGCTGTAATCTCGGGGCTACGGGTATCTGAACTTGCAGATCTCAGGCCTTCGGATTTGGCATTTACGGAGGGACGTATAACGGTCACAGTCCGGAATGGTAAAGGTGGGCACGGGGGTGAAATTACGTGCAGGCAGGATCCCTATTTGTATGATCGTTTACAGGACTATGTTTCTAGGGTACAGGCTACACAGGGAGAGAAGCTGTTTTATAGTGAAGCCACGATGCGAAAAGAAGCAGGACGCCTGGGAATGGAATGTCATGATCTGCGCCGCATTTATGCGATACTCAGCAGACGGGAGTTAAAAGCGGTGATGCCTGCGGCACAGGCAGACAGAGAGGTGCAGCGCAGCATGCGGCATGTAAGATTTTCTACGACAAAAAGATATCTGTATAACCGGAAACTGCGGATGGATTAAAGCGGATGGATTGCACAGGAGAAAAACAATGGATAAAGAACTTAACAGCTTGCTGGAAAGTATTTTGCTCCTTCTGATACAAATGCTTAAGGGCTTTATAATGGGTGTCTGGCATGGCCTGCGGAAAGCATTACAAAACAAGTGGTATCTGACTGGAATCGGGATCACTCTGGTGTTCAGTGTGATCTGTATCACAGAAAAAGCTATGGTCTGCAGAATGATCCCGGAAACTATCCCGGAATGGCTGCAGCAGGGAATTTATCTGATGCTGTTGGCAGCGCCGGTGATCTATCTGTTTCTGATCGGGCAGACGGGACAAAAAAATTATGACAAATGCTTTGAAGATATCGGATTCAAGGGAAAGAATGGTAAATTTCCGAAATATGCCGGTAGCAGCAAAGAGGGTAAAAAGATACTGCTTTTTTTCCAGTCTACGATTCCGCTGTCGGAATGGCGCTCCTCCCGGGAACGTCTGGAGACTGCTCTGGACTGCAGCATCATAAAAATCGAAAACGGAAGAAATAAACGGACGGTAAAGCTCACTACGTTACCGTCGGATTATAAGATCCCTACGATGGTGAAATGGTCAGAGGAATACCGGAACGAAAAAAACGGTGTCCTTACACTGGGAATCAGCGCACTGGATCCCATATCCTTTAACCTGAACCGGGTGCCGCATGTACTGGTTGCAGGTGAGACCGGATCCGGTAAGTCAGTGATACTGCGGTGTCTTCTCTGGCAGCTGATTGAGCAGGGAGCAAGGGTCTATATGATTGATTTTAAAGGCGGTGTCGAGTTTGGAAAACAATATGAACAATACGGAGAGGTGATCACTGAAAGGGAACGTGCACTACAGGTCCTGGAGCTGCTGGTCAGGGAAAATGAGTATAGACTGCATATCTTCCGGGATCTGGAGGTAAAGAATCTGGATGAGTACAACAAAAAAACGAAACAGAATCTCTGCCGTATCGGAGTATTCACAGACGAATTAGCGGAAATGTTGGATAAAAAAGGTGTCGCCAAGGAGGAACGGGAGATCTATGAGAAGATCGAGGGACGTTTATCAACGCTGGCCAGACTGTCCAGGGCAACAGGAATCAATCTGTTTATGGGCGTTCAGCGTCCGGATGCCAATGTGCTGACGGGCCAGATCAAAAATAATATACCGGTACGAATATCCGGACGTTTTGCGGACAAGACAGCCAGTGAGATCGTCCTGGGAAATACGGATGCGGTCAATCTGCCGGACATCAAGGGAAGATTCCTGTACAAGGTAGGAAATGAGACCATAGAGTTCCAGAGCTTTTATTTTGACGATGAAACAATGCTCCGTGAGGTCTGCGTGGATCAGGGAGAAATGCTGACAGAAGCACCGGTATATAAGGCACCGGTACAAAAGCCGGGAACCGGAAAGGCAGAAGCCGACGGATCCGGAAGAAAAGGAAAAAAGGTGACAGCAGTAAAAACAAGTGGTGACATAAAGAATTCTTATGAAGATCCGTTCGCAGGCATGAACAGCCAGGAAATCGAAGAGGAGATGAGGCGGATGGATGAAGAGGACCTGAATCTGAATTTTGGAGATTTTTAATGACGAAGGAGACAAGGCATGGAGAAGAACAAAAATAGGAGGACTTTTGAATTTTACAAAAAAAACGGGAAACGAGAAACAGACACCGGAGAACATAAGGAAACAAAAAGAGGAAAAAGAACAGGCGGAACTTTGCGAAAAAACACGTTGTTGTGTGTGGGCAGAGCAATATTATGGATCATGCTTATTTTCTTCTTTGTCCGGGGCGTAATCGTGACATTCCGACCAGACACACTGACGGAAGCCCAACAGGTAATCAGCGACTTTAGAAAGGAACTTGTGACGGAAAAGAAGCTGAATAATGAGGTACTGAGCTTTGCCCAGAACTTTGTATATGAATATCTTACATACACTGCAGGGGAAGAAAAGGATTATAAGGAACGTCTGAAACAGTATATCACAACTACATCAAATGTGAGCGATACGGAAATATATAAGGGTGCGCAGAAGGCGGTGTACGTGCAGGCATACCGCATGGATCAGCTAGACAAGGAACATTTTGACGTATATGTGCTGGCGGAAGTGCAGTATGAGTATTACAGGGAACAGGAAGCTACACAGGAGAGCGCAGAAACCAGAATGAAAGTTCCGGTATTGTCACGGGATGGCGAGATGGTGGTGGACGGGCTCCCCATGTTTGTAAATGATAATACGTTTATGGAAGATTATCAGATTCAGGAATACAGTGGACAGGCTGCAGACGAACAGACTGCTGCAGGAGCAGGAATGGCAGTTACCAGTTTCCTGAAGGCCTATTACGAGCAGGATGAAACAGTCATTGACTATTATCTGAGTCAGGATGCGGACCGAAGCAAATTTATAGGGCTGGATGGTCGTTATACATTTGATCGTATGCAATCCGTTCGCTGCTATCAGGAGGAGAGTATGATCGTATGCATCGCAGAATATAAAATATCTGATGTCGTAAATGGAGCAAAGCGGTGGCAGAAGGTCCGGCTCAATGTTGTAAGGGGCAGTGATGGAAAGTACTATATCCAGTCTATGTCTGCCAGAACAACGATGTAAATTTTTAATCAGTGTCCTGCGGATGAATATCATTCGTTAAGATAAATAAAAATAGGAGGAACATAATATGAGGAAAAATGAAAAGGAACAGAAAAGAACAATGCAGGGAAAAAGTATCATGATGGGAATTTCCACACTTGCATTATTGATCAGCAACAGTATGGTGGCATTTGCTTCCAGCGGCAATTACGGCCAGAATGGAGCAAACTGGATGTTGGATCAGATCTTCTGGGTAGCGTTGGTGGCATTTATCGTCGGAGCAGTTGTGATGGCGGCGAAAAAGAACACGATCGGTGTAGTCACGACTATTATTGTTGGAGCAGTTGTCTGCTACTTTATTAAAAATCCTACCACCTTATCGGATATCGGGGAAAAGATTATGGGTACTGTATTGCAATAAAGGAGCTTTGCATGGCAGAAGAAAAGAAACAGAGTGTGACGGTGTACTCTTATCGTAAAGTATGGTTTGTGGAAAAAAAGATATATGCGTTCCAGAATATAGTACTGCCGTTTCCGATAGCACCGTATGAGGTATTGGAGTTTTTAGCTGTAGTAGGAGCAATGCTGGTAATGGGCCGGATATTTCCAATCCTGAACAACATACCGGTAGTGCTCCGCTACGGCATGCTGCCGTATGTTACGGTAAAATATCTCATGAAAGTAAAACTGGATGGAAAAAATCCGGTGAAATATTTTTGCGGCTATCTGCGGTTCCTGTTTACCAGAAAGGAATGCATCGAGCGGTTCCGAACCTGCAGAGACCATGGAGTGACAGTAAGAATCAACTGGAATTGCGGCAGAAGGCTGGAATAATGGAGGAAAAGGATGTATCAGTGTCCCATTTCGTTTTTTACAAAAAATATAATTTTTAACCAGGATAAGAGTGCATGGGCGGTATATAAGCTGAGTGGTTTTGATTATGACTTTCTGGACGATGATGCAAAAATTAAGATACTGCACAAAACGGCACGTTTCCTCAGCGGAATCCTGTCAGAAGCACAGATACTTATGCTGCCCATCGAACAGGATATACAGGGGCAGTTCGAGTCTCTGAGGCATCACCTGGATAAAAAAGATCCGCTTTATGAGGGGGCACTTTTTCACCTGAATGAAACAGAAAAATATCTGGCCAAGAGTACCAGAAATCAGGGAGATGCAAATGACTATTCCTCCTACATTGTGGTGAAATTGTCGGACAGCGGGGAATATGAACTTTTATCGGATTTGAAGCAGGGTTTTCAGTATTTCATTAAGGATCCGGTAAATGCCATTAATACCTTCATGGCATTAGACACCAGGGACATACTGGAAACCCGGCTGACACATTGTGCAGACATGGCTGATAAATGGTTTTATTCGCAGAATAAAAAACTACAGCTCGTGCCGGTAGATGGTCTGGAGTTACAGTGGCTGATCCGGCGGGGGAGTTTCCGGGGAATATCCGGAAATCATTTATTCTATGCGGACAGGGATAAACATATCTGGAATCCGGTGGTAAACCAGGACGAGACACAAAATGGGGAAAAGATACTGCATCCTTACAGTAAGGATATCGTAAGTCTTTTCTCCGGGAGCATCCATCAGGAAAAAAGATATTTGAAGGTAGTACATGATAAGAACAGAGTTTCTTATCAGACTTTTCTTGTGTTTACCCATATTCCGGAAGTACTGGAGCACCCGGGAAATGAGTGGCTGTATATGCTGCAGCAGATGAATGTGCAGGCGGAGGTCTGTATTCACATCAAAACCAAGGACTATCGGGAAGCGATTCGTAAAGTTGAATCCAAAAAGATGGAGATAGACAGTCAGATGGAGCATATTGCGGGGGCGGGTGGAGACATCCCGGATGATCTGGCAGATGGAAAAGAATATGCAGATATCCTGGAAGCTGAATTAAAAAGCCAGAGATATCCGTTGCTGGAAACGGTAGTCACGATTGGCATTTCAGCAGACAATCTGGAAGAAATGGAGAAAAAGGCGGTAACAGTCCGTGGCATTTATGAAGATTTTGCTTTTGGCATAGAGCGTCCGCTGGCAGATCAACTGAAGCTTTTCATGCAGTGTATTCCCGGAATGGGAGTACTGACAGGGGATTATACCATGCCATTAACGCCAGTCACGCTGGGCAGCGGAATCATAGGAGCTACACATGAGCTGGGAGACCATGTAGGCCCTTACATAGGGACAACCGGCGCAGAAGGAAAACAGGTATTTCTGGATCTGGGCAGGGCATGCCTGCTAAACAAATCTGCATCCGCGACTTTTTATGGTAATCTGGGAGTTGGTAAATCATTTAATGCAAACCTGCTGTTGTTTCTGACGGTTCTGTATGGTGGCTATGGTCTGATCTTTGACCCGAAAGGAGAGAGAAGCCACTGGGTAGAGCAGTTCCCGCTTCTGCAGGGGCAGATTTCTCTGGTAACGCTATCCCCGGACAGAACGAATCAGGGCAAACTGGATCCCTATAATATGTATCTGGATAACCGGGATGAAGCTGATGAGCTGGCGATCAATGTGATATCGGAACTGCTGCGTATAGCGCCGGCGTCCGAAGAATATACCGCTATACTGGAAGCACAGCGTATCATGCGCGATGAAGATGTTCCATCTATGAAAAAACTGATTGCAATTTTGAAGGAATTTCCCAGGGAAGATGAACTGTCGGAAAGGGCCAGATATCTTGCAAGGCGTCTGGGACTGCAGGCAGAGACAGGAATGTCCAGACTGTTATTCGGGGATGGTTCAGAAGATGCGATCACTTTGAAGAACCGGCTGAATATTTTACAGATTGAAAATCTGAAAATGCCAAGCCCCAGCACACCGAAGGATAATTATACAAGCGAAGAACTGCAGTCTCTTGTATTGATGGCTGTGGCATCCCACTTTGCCAAGAAATTTGCCCTGGAAAAAAGGGATGTGTTCAGTGTAGTCCTGTTCGATGAATCCTGGATGCTGGGAAAGACTGCAGAGGGAGTCAAACTGTTTGATTACTTATCCCGTATGGGCAGATCTCTTTATACAGGGTGTATCTTTAATGGACATTCCGTTACGGATATTCCCAGTGAAGGAATCAAGAATACCATATCCTATAAATTCTGTTTCCAGACAACGACAGACGGGGAAGCGGAACGGATGTGTGAATACATGGATCTGGAAGCTACACAGGAGAACAAGGAGGTTTTGAAGAATCTGAAAAATGGGGAATGTCTTTTCCAGGATCTTGACAGGCATATAGGAATACTGCGTTTTGATGCCGTATTCCAGGATATCATAGATCTCTTTTCTACCACTCCGAAGGCGAGGGGGCAGGAAGCAGAACAGATAGATCAGACGGAGACAGAAGAAAGCAGGCAGTCGGAGAAAAAAGTGGAAGAAAATCAAACGGAAACAATGGAGGATGAACTGAATTTTGAGTTTGACATGGAAGAACTTTTGAAAAAGGAGTCTATATGAAAAAAGCGTTCCTTTTCAAAATAACGTTGCTGTTTGGAACGATGTTTTCCGGTATTTTACTGTTGCTTTTACTCTTTGTGGTATGCATGGATGGAGGGGCTGAGTCCAGCCTGTACATCCCGGCAGATGATGAGACAGCGGCAGCTTATCAGGCCATCTGTTCTGAAACGGGTGTGCCCTGGGATATAGCTCTTATGGCGGATGTGCTGCTTGCGGAGCAGCTGGGCCAGCGGATAGAGGAGAGAGAACCGCTGATCACGTCGCTGCAGTTCTGCATCCTCACAGTGACAGAACAGGAGGCCTATGAAGAAGAAATTACGGAAAACGGACAGAAATATCAGGTGACACGATGGCGGGATGTGGATCAGAAAATTTATGCAGGAACAGACGGAATTTGTGAATATCTGGATATAACGGAATCCTGGTTTGCTGGAAAAACCATACAGGACGTATTAAATGCCCTGCAGGAAAAAAGAGAAGAAGATCAGGACGAGGATACAGACTATCTTCCGGCATTGTCTGTAAATGAAGCATATGAAGAAATTTTAAAAAAGCGTATTGGCCTGACGGATAAAAACAGCGATACAGTTCTCAGCATGCATAACAGTCAGTATCTGGCACAGGTATATGGCTATGTTTACGGGTTTGATGAAATCGAACTGCCAGAGCTTGTAGTCGGGGATGTAACCAGACAGGAACTGACACAGGTAGCGGCATCCCTGCTTGGCCATCCTTATCTTATAGGAGGCAAGTCTCCCTCTCAGGGATCGCCGAAAGGCCCGCTTGACTGCAGCGGTTTTGTAGACTGGGTATACATACAGTGCTTTGGCACCGGTGTCAGCGGTGGTGGAGTGCCGGATGGAGTAGCCATGTCGGGTACGGCATTGCAATGGTATGCTACTGCTCCGATATCCATGGAGGATCTGCAGATCGGTGACCTGGCTTTTTTACAGGATCCGGCAAAGCTGGGAAAGGGTAAAATCAACCATGTAGGCATTTATATCGGGGAGTACAACGGGGCAAAATATTTTATTCATTGTGCAGGAAGAGCCTACGGCACAGAGGATTTACCCAATGGGCGTGTCGGTATATCACGGCTGAGTGGCAGTAACGATTATAATCCGGTTACGGGAGGACATTTTTCACCGGCAATGAAAGGTTGTAATTTCCGGTATTTTCGAAGACCTAATTTTGCTTTTCGGGAGGATTAGCAATTATGAAATATAAGATCAAATATGTAATTTGTATAATAGCTTTCCTGACGGGTCTGCTACTCCCGGTGCAGCCAGTAGCGGCGTCCTCCAGTGCAATCGGAGAGGTACAGGAATTTAATAATCTGTCTGGCAATGCAAAATATCTGGGATCCGCATACCGGGATAATTATTCCCTGGATATTGCGGAGGTAGAGCTGTCGGATGGAATAGGAGAGTATCTGGCCGGTAAGACGATGGAAGGACTGAATGCTTTGGCGAGATTCTTCTTTTTCGTGGAAAGAATTTTGGCGTATCTTATGATTGTTGTATTTTATGTCAGTTTCAACCTCAATCTGGTGGATCTGTTTGGATCCCAGGTATCTGTAATACAACAGGCACTGAATGACAGTATTTTCCAGCCCCTCTTTTTGATGGGATGTGCCGCCGCCTTCTGCGTGCTGATCGGGAGAATGGTACGCCAGGATCTTGCAGGAGCGTTGGGGCAGATCGTAAAGGTAATAGCGATTGTAATGTTATCAATCTTGGTTGTCACAATGTCGGATACTATGCTGTCGATGGGTAACAACATAACAAAGGAAATTAGTCTGGAAATACTGGTAGGAGTGAATTCAGCGAATGGCTATTCAGATAATATTAATGCTTTTTCCGGAGAGGCTGCCGGTATCCTCTGGAACAATATGGTGCATCAGCCCTGGCTGACCATGGAGTTCGGTTATACGGCAAGTGATGATCAGGTGCTTGGTATCTTATCGTACAAACCAGATGCAACAGAGAGAAAAGAAACGGTAGCTGCTGATGGAAGCGGCAGCTTTTCCGTGGATAGGGCTACAGAACGACTTGGATTTGCATTTCTGTACCTCATCCCCTGCATTATGAAATGTGGTATATACATCATTATAGTGTTGATACAGCTGGTTTTTCAGCTCCTTTCCATTGTATATCTGTTTATGGCGCCTTTAATTCTTATTGTATCACTTTTTCCAGGATATGACGGACTGATAGGCGGATGGCTTCGAAAGATTCTGGAGACCCAGATAAGTATATTGGTTTTGTCAATGATCATCGGAATTTTAATAAAATTTGACGAACTTGTATTTGAATGGTCGAGATCCGTAGGGTTTGGATGGCTGATTGCACTAACGATTCAGATCGCAATAGCAATCGCTCTCTTCCTGAACCGGAATAAGCTGTTAATGGCAATGTCAACGGTGCAGCGGGGAGTATCCAATCCCAGATATCTGCGTAACCGGATGCGGCTTTCAGGCAACGTATATGCGGATGCGCCGAAGGCAGCAAAAGAAATCAAAAGCGCAGCAAAGTGGACTGCTGGTAAGGCACAGTGGATCGGCGGTAAAGCGGCTAGTGCGGGAGAAGGTGTGGCATCCTGGGTCGAGGATAAGAATGTTCCGGTGTCTTGGACTGTGAATCCCTTTTTGAAAAATCAAGAAGCGAAAGCGCAGGAAGAGACACCGCCAAAAGTTACACAAAGCAAGGTGAAAAAAAGGAGTGCAGCGGGATCTATCAGAGAATCGGTTGACATGGATTCTAAAAACAGCGATACTGGACAAAGGAGAGCATCGTCACAGCCCTATACACAGACACAGGAAGAAAAAAGAGACAGTGAATCTATACGCATGATATCGGAGGATCTGGTAAGGAACCTTAACCAGCTTGCCATGGTAGTAGATGCTGTTGGAGACAGCCTGCATGATAATGTACGGGACAACGGTGCTGTGGAACGTCCGGTTTTAGGAGACAGGAAGGACGAGGAGAAAAAAGAAATTACTATAAACGTTAAAACCCCAGATGGAAACGAGCAATCCGTCAATGCTGGGATGCAGAACCAGCAACCGTTGGAAGTGCAAATGCCGCTTGAAACAACCAGACATGATAATCTGCAGGAAAACAGGGAGAACGAAAGAGGAGATAACAGGAGGCCGACAATCAGGCAGCAAAGGCTTGGAATAAATGCAGAAACACCTGAAAAGGTCAAAACACAACAAGTCATTCACCACACTGAAAGAATAAGAGAGTAAATACAGCAACCGGAATACGCTGCAGAAGAAACTGGGGCAGAAGAACCGGAGAAACCTACACAGCAGGCGAGACCCACCATGCAGGCTGTGAGAAATGATGAAAAGAATGATACTGTACAAGACAGGAAAGCAGATGATCCGGCTGTACAGCCAGCGGCAAAAGTACAACCAGATAAAAAGATAACGAAAAAAGCAAACCGGCGCCCGGAAAAAAGGTTACCTCAAAGAGAGACCGGTGCTGATAGAGAAAAATTTACGAGAAAAGGATAAACATTCGTCAGAAGAAATCAACCCCGCTCCTCATATTCATCGGAGGATTCACGAAAATTTTCCATCTGAGTTAGCAGATCCTGTTGAACTTGTAGGTCTTTTTGATATTTCTGTTCTTTTTGTTGTTCAATTTTAGCCGCCTTTTTTTTCCGTTCTTCCGCATCTGCAGAATAGGTGCTTTTCTTTCGGATTTCATTTTCGATGGAATGCGAAGGAAAAGCATCGTCATTATCATCGTTATCGGCATTATTGTTGTTATTGACAGTACCATTGTTAGTATCATCTGGAGAGCCATTAGTTGGAGTTGTTTTTACGAAAATCATACTTTTTCGTCCTTTCTTTTTTTATTTATATTATAGTATGTAAAAAAGAAGTGCAAAAGTGGTTATGCAAAATAAATGTATTGTAACGTACAGCATCTATGCACCAACTCTTCGGTCCCTATATCAGTAAGCAGTCCGGCTACCTCCTTATAAGGCATGGAATACCGTTGTGACAGGTAACGCATGCTGGCCCCCATTTCACCGTCCGGTCCGCCATACTGGGAGATGATGACCTGCGCCAGCTTCGCGTTGGGTTCTTTGATATTTACCGGAAATTGCAATCTTTTTTCATAGTTCCACATCAGTTACAGCCTCCTTCCCAGGGGAGAGGGGCACTGCCCCAGCGCCAGTCCCTGCTGCTTTCGGCGAGATCCTTGCGCAGTGGGTAATGATCTCTGGCGAATTCCCGCTCCATCTGTGTTTTGATCCGTGCGTAGTGATTGAAGTATTCCATGGCTTTTTGATCCGAAGGGTGGGTGTCCAGATACAGCATCAGATCTGTCAGGACGAAATCAGCGATGCCGATATCATGCAGCTTTTTTTCTTCACTGTTCATTTGACACATCTCCTTCCTGTAAAGGGTTTGTCAAGTTCGGGGAAAATGGTACCGGCTTTGTAGCCTTTTTCCAGATTTTCATACATTTGCGTAAAATGCTGCCAGGGGACATAAGCCATGGCAAGAGGATATTTTTCAAAAGGTTCCTCGAAAGAATAATCTTTCATAGCAATCCGCTTTCCTTTCCGTAAAAACATTTATTATATGGTATGAACAGAGAAGAAAAGAGTGCATAGCTTTGGATGATACAAAATGGATACAATCAGGAGTTAAAGTAATATAAGAATTTATAGAATGAGGGGCAGAAGAAATGTTCAGGATATTAATTGCGGAAGATGAAGAGCCGATCGCTAATCTGATCCGGATGAATCTGACAAAGGCAGGGTATCTGTGTACCTGGGCGCCGGATGGAAAAAGCGCGGCAGATCTTATGGAACGGGAGAAGTATGACCTGGCATTGTTAGATATCATGCTGCCGGGGATCAACGGCTATGAGCTGATGGATTATGCGAAAGCCTGTGAGCTGCCGGTGATCTTCCTGACGGCGCTGGGATCTACAGAACATAAGGTGAAAGGACTCCGAATGGGGGCGGATGATTATCTGCCCAAGCCGTTTGAGATCGTAGAACTGCTTGCCAGAGTGGAGGCGGTGCTGCGCAGATATCATAAGACGGAGACGGTCATCCGGGCGTGTAATGTCACCATTGACACGGCATCCCACAGAGTGACTCTGGACGGGGAGGAAATCTATCTGACACCGAAGGAATTCGATCTGCTGTTATTATTTGCCAGAAATAAAAACAGGGCGTTGTATCGGGAAACCATATACGAGACGGTATGGGGTGGCGAATATATGGGACAGAGCCGGACCGTGGATCTGCATGTGCAGCGGCTGAAGAAAAAGTTACATTGGGAAAATATTATTATAGCGGTATATAAAGTGGGGTATCGTTTGAATGAAGTTCACGTATAAATTATTTTTTTCCATCACAGCACTTCTTACGGCAGCCTTCATGCTGTTTGGAAGCTTTATGCTGTTTTTCTATTTTAACCGTATGTTAGAACGGGAGACGGAGCAGGGAAAACGTGAGAACCTGCTCTTTCAGACCATTTATGATATGGTGTATCAGAACATGGAAAAATACGGAGCAGAATTCGCGGGGATACAGGCGGGAAATTCTGCAACAGAACGGATGACGGATCAGAACGGTACGGAATGTATGATCCTTGAAACGGATGGCACGATCACTCTGGAGGGCAGCCTGAAACTGCCACAGGATGAGATCAGGAGTCTTGCGGAAGAAATGATCCGCACCATGGATCCCGGTGCAGATCAGGTCTACGGTGTCCGCAAGGTAGGAACGCGTTATTATCTGCTCAGCATTATCACAGATCAGGCGACGGATTCAGCAGATATGGTATATCTTGGGATCCTGAAGGACCTGAGTGGCATTTATGAAGAGCGGAGCAATATGATGCGGCAATATGGTATTGCTCTGGCAGGTCTGCTGGTGATCGGTGGTCTGGCAGCTTTTTTACTGTCCAGATATCTGACCCGACCCATAGAGCAGTTAAACCGCACGGTGGGGAGGATTGCCGAGGGAAATCTGGAGAAGAGGGCTGCCTATCAGGGTGCAGATGAGATCGGAGAACTGTCCCGGAGCTTTAACCGGATGACGGACAGACTGGTACGCCAGATGGAGGAAAAAGAGCTGGAAGCAAAACAGAAGGAGGATTTTACGGCGGCATTTGCTCATGAACTCAAGACACCTTTAACTTCCATCATTGGATATGCGGATATGCTGAACTCCTATGAACTGACAGAGCAGGAGCGGGGCGAAGCCACCTATTATATTTTCAGTCAGGGAAAACGTCTGGAAAGTCTGTCTCACAAATTGCTGGAGCTGGTGGGAATGGACAGACAGGAATTGGAATTCAAGAAGATTCAGACGAAAGAACTGGAGGAAAATATCCGGGATACGATGCGGATCCCCTTTGAACGCAAAGGAATCCGGGGAAAGATCAATCTGGAAAGAGGGGTGATTTTAGGTGACAGGGATCTGCTTTTGTCACTGTTATATAATCTGCTGGATAATGCTGTAAAGGCTGTGGAAGAAGGCGGATTTATCCTGATGAAGGGAAGTAAGCTCACACAGGGCTATGAGATCAAGGTTGTAGACAACGGCAGGGGGATCCCGCAGGAAGAGATCGCGAGGATCACGGAGGCTTTTTATATGGTGGATAAGTCCAGATCCCGCAAGGAGGGCGGAGCCGGCATCGGAATGGCTCTCTGTCAGAAGATCATCACCCTGCATCAGGGGGAACTGAAGATTGACAGCAAGCTTGGAGAAGGCACGGTAATGCGGTTATATTTTCCCGGGGAAATGCAGGTGGTAAAAAATAAAAGCAACAGGGGAGCAAAAGGCGGAATATGAAAAAACAGGAGAATAAGAACCGGCGCAATTTCCTACTATGTATGGGCGGACTGCTCGTGCTGATCGTATTTGCATTCGCAGGACCGGAAGGGTTGCTACAATTGCAGGATAAGAGCAGGCTGACCAGGTCAGTCAGCATATCGAATACAGGAACGGATTATACCGTCTGGAAGGAAGAGTATGAGACAGACACCATGCGCAGACTTCAAAATCTGGCAGACGGTATCGCTGCGGGAAAACAGTACTATATCTCTGAACAAGATTATGAAGCTGCAACAGATGGTGAAATATATGGTCTGATCGATGAATATATTTTAAATACGGAATGGAATTACACTTTTCAGGACATGGGAGTGATCCCGGAGGATTATTTTTTCAAAAATATGGATACAGATAACATTTCCATCAAACGATATATTTTGTATGATGAAAAGCTGTCGGATGGAGTCGCGATCATGGCCTATGACATCTGTATGCGCATGAAGGAAGAGGAGGTTACGGGAGTCAGTATAGAGTGTGTCGTGGATTCTGAGACCGGAACACTCTATGCCATGAAGGTTGTGCTGGAAGATGAGACAGAACCTGTCACCTGGGATGATATCGGTGCAGATGCGCCTTTTTATTTTATCACTGATTATATGCAGTCCTATCTGCATGATTATAATTCCGGGACCTATATTGAAATCGAAGGAGAGATGCCTTATGATACCAATGCACAGATCATGTGGGATAAAGAAGCTGAAATAGAAGCTGAAATAGAAGCGAAGTCCCAGACGACCATGGAAAACGATAACGACGAGTATACGTGTGATCTGGAATACGGAGAGCATAAGTTGCATCTGACCGCAACACTGCTCAATGCTTCCGAAGGACAACTGGAGAAAGGCATCGGATATTTGTTCGGGATTCGTGAGATCGCAGAAAAGATCCCGGGTTTTCTGCCGGATATCCAGTAAATATATTCCGGAATACAGGAATCCGGAAAAGCAGCCGGACAGTGATATCAATGTATAAAATAGAAAAATAAAGAATATAGTTTAGAAAAATAAGTCAGGGAGACAGACTTTTTATGATCACAGAGGTAACAGGCTTTTTACAGCAGACAGACCGGATCGTATGGGGACCCTGGCTTATTTTTTTATTATTAGGCTGTGGCTGCTATCTGATGATAAGTCTGTTCTTTCTTCCTCTGAGAAATCTGTTGGCGGCACTTGGACTGGTGTTCCATCCTAAGAGCCGGAAAGGCACAGATGGGGAAGGGGTTTCTTCTTTTTCAGCACTGACTACGGAACTGGCGGCAACGATAGGCACGGGAAATATCGTAGGCGTGGCTACTGCCATGGTGCTGGGAGGACCGGGAGCATTGTTCTGGATGCTTTTGTCCGGGATCATCGGGCTGTCGACCAAACTGGTGGAAAGTACGCTGTGTGTCAGATATCGTGTAAGAGATCACAAAGGAAAACCGGTGGGTGGTCCCATGTATGTTCTTCAAAATGCATTTCCGTATAGACGTATGGGGCGGATCCTTGCGGTACTGTTTGCAATATTCGCAGTACTAGCCTCCTTTGGCATGGGGAATATGACGCAGGGGAATTCTATTGCGGAGGCACTGGAAGTGACTTTTGGAGTCGACCGGACAGTGACAGGACTGGTGATTGGTATCTTTACAATTCTGGTGATCCTTGGAGGAATCGATAAAATAGCAAGGGTCACGGAATATCTGGTGCCCTGTATGGCAGTATTTTATTTGTTCGGAACAGGCATGGTGATCTTTACGCATTTCCATAATCTACCGGCAGGAATTCTGCAGATTTTATGCGGTGCTTTCTGCCCGGAAGCTATGGCAGGAGGGAGCATTGGATTCTTATGTTCCGGCAGGCAGGCCATGCGCTATGGTGTCTCCCGTGGAGTATTTTCCAACGAAGCGGGACTCGGAGCAGCCGGAATCAGTGCGGCTTGTGCAGATACACCGGATGCGGTGCGGCAAGGCTATATCAGTATGACGGGCGTTTTTATTGATACCATTGTGATCTGTTCCCTGACAGGGCTTGCCATAGCATCCAGCGGCATGCTGGGGCAGAGGGACGCGCAGGGAGAGCTTTTGAACGGAACAGCGCTTATGATCGCTGTCTTTTCCGCCACATTTGGCAGGGCGGGGGAATGGATGCTTGCACTATCTATCGCATTGTTTGCGTTTGCTACAATTATTGCCTGGGAATATCAGGGAGAGAAAGCCTTTGAATACCTGGCGGGAAATAGTCGCCGGACAGGGTGGTATCGTCTGTGCTATGGAATGTTTGCCTTTTTTGGGGCGGTCTGTTCGCTGGAAGCGGTATGGGATTTCTCGGATATCTGTAACGGTCTGATGGCGGTGCCGAATCTACTGGCGGTAGTGATGCTGTCGCAGGGAATCTGCCGGGAAATAAGAACCTATAAGCTCTGAACGATCACACCGAAATTACCTTTTAAATAAAATTAAATATTGAAGCGATGCGGCCACCATGATATGATAAATAAGATATGGCTATTCGAATTTGAGAGAAGAACATGCCCGGATAAGTTGTATTTGTGTTGAAACGTTAGGAGTGAGATTATGACTAAGACGATAGAGAATTTTTTGCGATATGTGAAGATCGATACCCAGTCCAGTGAAGAGAGCACCACGACCCCCAGCACCATGAAGCAGCATGACCTGGCAGGTCTGCTTGTCAGTGAACTGGAAGCTATGGGCGCCACAGAGATCACTTATGATAAGGAGCACTGCTATGTCTATGCTACCGTTCCTGCATCCGCAGGCTACGAGAATGCACCGGTACTTGGATTTATCGCCCATATGGATACATCGCCTGCGGTGACGGATACCAATGTGAAGCCCCGGATCGTAGAGCATTATGACGGAAAAGATATCGTACTGAATGCAGCAGAGAACATCGTTATGAAGACAGCGGATTTCCCGGAGCTGTTAAATTATGTGGGAAAAGATCTGATCGTGACAGACGGAACGACGCTGCTTGGCGCAGATGACAAAGCAGGTGTTGCTGAGATCATGACCATGGCGGAAGACTTGTTAAATCATCCTGAGAAAAAGCACGGCAAGATCCGCATTGGTTTCACCCCGGATGAGGAAGTCGGTGCCGGAGCGGATCATTTTGATGTGAAACTGTTTGGTGCAGATTATGCGTATACCGTAGACGGTGGTGCACTGGGCGAACTGGAATATGAGAATTTTAATGCCGCCGGGGCAAAGCTTCATGTATATGGCAGAAGTGTGCATCCCGGTTCCGCCAAAGGCAAAATGAAAAATGCCATTCTGATCGCGCAGGAGTTCCAGAAGCTGCTGCCGGTAGAGCAGAATCCAATGTATACCGAAGGCTATGAGGGCTTCTTCCATCTGGATGCTATATGCGGCAATGTGGAGGAAGTTACTGCGGACTATATTATCCGTGATCATAACAGACAGCTGTTTGAACAGAAAAAAGAGCTGTTTTTGTCCTGTGCGGATTTCCTGAACCGGAAGTATGGGGAAGGCACCGCTATAGTGGATATGAAAGATTCTTACTATAACATGCGGGAGATCATGGAGCAGCATATGCACCTGATCGACAACGCGAAAGCTGCCATGGAAGAGCTGGGGATCGAACCCAAAGTATCTCCCATCCGCGGCGGTACCGACGGCGCCAGACTGTCCTTCATGGGACTGCCCTGCCCGAACCTGTGCACCGGCGGAGAAAATTATCACGGCAGATATGAGTATGCCTGTGTACAGTCCATGGAAAAAACGACCGGACTATTGATCGCCATTGCAGCAAAATACGCAGACAGATAATAGATACAGATATTTAGAAAGGCAATATTTTTTATATGACAAATGTAACACAAATGAACGAAACCGACAGACAGTATTATTTTATGGAGAAAGCCTCCGGTCATGTGGCAAAGCTTGGAGAAGAACTGGGCAGAAGGCCTACCTGCTGTGTGACTACTTTCGGGTGTCAGATGAATGCCAGGGATTCGGAAAAACTGGTGGGAATCCTGGAAAAAGTCGGCTATGAGATCATTGAAGATGAGAATGCGGACTTTGTGATCTATAATACCTGTACGGTGAGAGATAACGCCAACCAGCGTGTCTATGGAAGACTGGGAGTATTAAACGGCTATAAAAGGAAAAATCCTCATATGAAGATCGCACTGTGCGGCTGTATGATGCAGGAACCCACCGTGATCGAGAAGATTAAAAACAGTTACCGCTTCGTGGATCTGATCTTCGGAACTCATAATATTTTCAAATTCGCAGAGCTGTTATGCTCCCTGTTTGAAAATGAGGAAATGGTCATTGATATCTGGAAGGATACGGACAAGATCGTGGAAGATCTGCCGGTGGAGAGAAAGTATTCTTTCAAATCAGGTATCAATATTATGTTCGGCTGCAATAATTTCTGCAGCTATTGTATTGTCCCCTATGTCCGCGGCAGAGAGCGAAGCCGTAATCCGAAGGATATCATCCGGGAGATCGAGGGTCTGGTGGCAGACGGCGTTGTGGAGATCATGCTGCTGGGACAGAATGTAAATTCTTACGGTAAAAATCTGGAAGAGCCCATTACCTTTGCACAGCTTTTGCAGGATGTAGAAAGAATCGAAGGATTGGAGCGGATCCGTTTCATGACTTCCCATCCCAAGGATCTGTCAGATGAGCTGATCGAGGTGATGAAGCATTCCAAGAAGATCTGCCGACATCTCCATCTTCCTTTGCAGTCCGGTTCCACGAAGATATTAACAGCAATGAACCGTCGTTATACCAAGGAGCAGTATCTGGAGCTGGCGGAGAAGATCCGTAAGGAGATTCCGGATATGGCGATCACTACGGATATTATCGTAGGATTCCCCGGAGAGACGAAGGAAGACGTAGACGAGACCATCGATGTGATCCGTCGCGTAAAATATGACAATGCCTTTACCTTTATCTATTCCAAACGAACCGGAACACCGGCGGCAGCCATGGAACAGGTGCCGGAGGAACTGGTAAAGGAGCAGTTTGACCGGGTGCTTAAGACCGTGCAGGAGACAGCCAGAGAACAGGTATCCAGGTATCAGGGACAGATCTGCGATGTGCTGGTAGAAGAGATCAATGAAAATGACAGTTCCTTAGTGACCGGAAGAATGTCAAATAATACGCTGGTACATTTTCCGGGAGATGCATCGCTGGTGGGGAAGCTTGTGAATGTTTCACTGGATGAATGTCATGGATTTTATTATATGGGCCATATGGTTTAGTCATGACTCTGATGAATAAATTGTAAAAGGGAATAGAAATGGAAGAACAAGAGAAGAAAAAGAGAATAGAACTGGAACAGGACATGTCCTGGAAAATGTATCAGATACTGACGATAACGGCGTGCACTGCAAATCTGATCGGAACAATCTGTAATTTCTGTATTCACGGTACGAAACTGCCGACCATACTCTGCGGCATATGCCTGCTGATGATCGTGACCATCGGCATTATCGGATGGACTACGAAAAAGGTGCAAATACCGGCGGTCTTGATCATATTAATACTTGTATGGTTTGAATTTCCTTATTTGTATTATTGCTACGGGGATGCCTCTATCGTATATCTGGTCCTGGGGGTCGTTGGACTGGCGATATTTTTCCCGAGAAATGTGGTGATCGTTTCTTTTGCGGTCACGTTGCTGGAATATCTGGTGATCATGATGAACAGCTTTGAACGGCCTTCCATATGGAGAAATATGGAGGAAGCGGGTAAGATCGGAACTACGCTCGGATCCTTTGTTATTGTGGGAGTATCTGTATTTGCCATGATATTTGAATTGCTCAGAAGTTACGAGGAACAACGAAAGCAATTGCTGAGTCTGAGTGAGGATCTGAACTTTGCAGCGAACCATGATCCTCTGACCAGGCTGTATAATCGGCGCTATCTTGTAAATCAGGTGAATGAATGGATATGCAAGCCGGAGAAGAGCTTCTGGATCGTATTGATGGATGTAGATGATTTCAAGGCAGTCAATGATACCTATGGGCATGGATACGGTGATGATGTACTGCGGGAAGCCGGCAGACTGATGCTGGAAGAAATGATGGGAAAAGGAATCGCAGCCCGGTTCGGCGGCGAGGAGTTTATGCTGGTGTTTGAACAGGATGATCGGGAACAGGTGTTACATTCATTCCGGAATATCCAGGAAGGCTTAAGGAGATATTCCCAGAACACCAGACAGACGGATATTACCATCAGCGGTGGAATGGAACGTTATGAGGCTGATAAACAGCTGGATCTATTGTTTACTTCTGTGGACCGGAAATTATATATTGCCAAAAATAACGGTAAAAACCGTATTGTAGAATAGGTTTAAAATAATAAAAAGTCTTGCAAAGCTTAAAAAATAGAGCTATGATAAGACCCGTGTGATTTTATAAAAATTTTATAATTTCACACGGGTCTTTTTACTGAGGAGATTATATTGAGGAGAATGTTATGGAAAAATTGAAACCGAAGCTTTTCTCAGTGATGAAAAGCTACACGAAAGAACAGTTTGTAAAAGATGTGATCGCAGGTATCATTGTGGCGATCATTGCTCTGCCCTTATCCATTGCACTGGCACTGGCTTCCGGGGTAACACCGGAAAAGGGTATCTATACAGCAATCACCGCAGGCTTTGTGATCTCTTTTCTGGGTGGCAGCCGCGTACAGATCGCAGGTCCTACTGCGGCATTTGCCACCATTGTTGCAGGAATTGTAGCGAAGAACGGCATGGACGGTCTGATCATCGCGACATTGTTAGCGGGTGTGATCCTGATCCTGATGGGATTTTTACGACTTGGTAATCTGATCAAGTTTATCCCCTATACGATCACTACCGGTTTTACTTCCGGTATTGCTGTGACGATCTTTATCGGACAGATTAAGGACTTCCTGGGACTGACCATTGTCAGCGAAGAGCCGCTGATCGAGACCATGGATAAACTGAAAGCAGTATTTCAGTTCATCTCCACCACAAATGTGCAGGCACTGCTTGTAGGTGTGATCAGTCTCCTGATCCTGATCCTGTGGCAGTATCTGCCGGGCTTTTGCAAGAAGATTCCCCCTTCTCTGATCGCAGTACTGGTGGGAAGTGCCATGGTTGCACTACTTAACATGAATGTAAATACGATCGGAGATCTGTATGAGATTTCCAATAAGCTTCCGTCAATTTCTCTGCCCGCCTTCAGCCTGAAGACGGTACAGAACGTCCTGCCGGATGCTTTTACCATCGCGATTCTGGCTGCCATTGAGTCATTGCTTTCCTGCGTGGTAGCGGACAGTATGGTGAACAGCAGACATCGTTCCAATATGGAACTGATCGCCCAGGGCGCCGGCAACATTACTTCCGCATTGTTCGGTGGGATCCCCGCCACCGGAGCCATTGCGAGAACTGCTGCCAATGTGAAAAACGGCGGACGTACCCCCATTGCCGGTATGGTGCATTCCGTGACACTTTTGTTGATCCTGGTAGTACTGATGCCTTATGCGGCACTGATCCCCATGCCCACCATTGCAGCCATTCTGTTCATGGTGGCTTACAATATGTGCGACTGGCGTAAATTCATAGGTCTGTGCAAGACCGCACCCAAGAGTGACATTATCGTTCTGGTGACCACATTTGTACTGACTGTCGTATTTGATCTGGTAGTAGCGATAGAGGTAGGTATTTTACTGGCAGCCATTCTGTTCATGAAGCGTATGAGCGATGTGACGGAAGTGGAAGGCTGGAAATATGTGGATGATGAGGATGATGCGGACAGCCTGTCCTTAAGAGTCGTACCTCACAATACCATGGTCTATGAAGTGAGTGGCCCCTTATTCTTCGGCGCAGCGGACAAGATCCTGAAGATCACATTAGATGAGAAAATGAACTGCCTGGTACTGCGTATGCGCAGCGTGAGCGCTATCGACGCCACAGCCATGCACAATCTGGAGCAGTTATATGCGGACTGTAAAAAGAAAAACATCCAGATCATTCTGTCCCATGTAGGGGAACAGCCCATGCATGTCATGGAGAAGAGCGGTTTCTTAGATAAGGTGGGCAGAGAAAATGTCTGTGCCCATATTGATGATGCACTGGAACGCGCAGCAAAGCTGCAGTAAGTGTGAAAAACTATCATTTTTCATAGGGGTTCTTTAATTTACAACCTCAATATTTTGTGCTAAGATAGATGCGGATACGCAAGTTTTTGCGTGTCCGCTTTGTCGTGGATCCTTTTACAGAACAGGAGAAGATCATGGCTGAATTGACACCAATGATGCAAAAATATATGGAGACCAAGGAGCAGTATAAGGACTGCATCCTTTTTTATCGTCTGGGAGATTTCTATGAAATGTTTTTCGACGATGCGCTGGTGGCTTCCAAGGAACTGGAGATCACACTGACGGGAAAAAGCTGTGGACTGGAGGAACGTGCGCCCATGTGCGGCATTCCTTACCATGCCGTGGAAGGCTATCTGTCCAAACTGGTAAGCCGCGGTTATAAAGTGGCTATCTGCGAACAGGTGGAGGATCCGAAGCTTGCCAAGGGATTGGTGAAGAGGGAAGTGATCCGTGTGGTGACACCCGGTACCAACTTAAACGTACAATCTCTGGAAGCCGGCAAAAATAATTATCTGCTGAGCATTGCCTATACTCCGGATGGCATCGGTATCTCTGCGGCAGATGTAACTACCGGTGATTATTATGTGACCGAAGTCGAAGATCTGAAAAAATTAAATGATGAACTGATGAAGTACGAACCTTCGGAGATTATCTGTAACGAGGCATTTTTAGTCAGTGGCTTTGATGTGAATGATTTAAAGTCCCGCTTACATATCTCCGTCAATGCGTTGGAATCCCATATGTTCGATGATGACGGCTGCAGACGGATCCTGATGAAACATTTTAAGGTAAATACGCTGATCGGACTTGGTGTCGAAGAATTCCCTACGGGACTTTTAGCGGCGGGAGCACTGTTACAGTATCTGTATGATACCCAGAAGACAGATCTGGAGCATTTTACCCATATTTATCCCTATCTTACCAGCAAATATATGTTACTTGACAGCTCCACCAGAAGAAATCTAGAACTGACGGAGACTCTCAGAGAGAAGCAGAAGAGAGGCTCTCTTCTGTGGGTGTTAGATAAGACGAAGACCGCCATGGGCGCCAGACTTCTGCGCAATTACATCGAACAGCCGTTGATCGAAAAGGATGAGATGGAGAAGCGTCTGGATGCCATTCAGGAGCTGAATCAGGATTCCATCTCCAGGGATGAGATCCGGGAATACTTAAATCCCATCTACGATCTGGAACGACTGCTCAGTAAGGTGACTTATAAGACGGCAAATCCCAGAGATCTGATCGCATTTCGGAATTCCCTGCAGATGCTGCCGCCGATTAAGACAGTGCTGTCTGCCTTTGAAAAAGAAGAACTGACTAAAATCCGGGAGCAGATTGATGGACTGGAGGATATTTATCAGCTGATCGATGAAGCGATCATTGACGAACCGCCCCTGTCCATCCGGGAAGGCGGGATGATCAAGGATCAGTTTGATGAAACCATAGACAGACTGCGCAGCGCCAAGCATGACGGAAAACAATGGCTTGCCCAGTTGGAGGAAGAGGACAGAGAGCGTACCGGAATCAAGAATCTGAAGATCAAATATAACAAAGTATTCGGCTATTATTTTGAAGTGACCAATTCCTATAAGAATCTGGTGCCGGAGGACTATATCCGCAAGCAGACCCTGGCAAATGCGGAACGATATACCACACCGCGGTTAAAGGAACTGGAAGACACTATTTTAAATGCGGAGGACAAGTTACAGACACTGGAATACGATGTCTTCTGCAGAATCCGGGATACCATTGCACAGGAACTGGTCCGCATCCAGAACACCGCAAAAGCGATCGCAAAGCTGGATGTGTATGCGTCTTTGTCGTTGGTTTCGGAACGAAATCATTATGTACGTCCGAAGTTAAATGAAAAGGGTGTTATTGACATCAAGGACGGAAGACACCCTGTGGTGGAACAGATGATCACCAATGATATGTTTATTGCCAATGACACTTATCTGGATAATGGAAGCCACTGTATCAGTGTCATTACCGGTCCCAATATGGCGGGTAAGTCCACTTACATGCGTCAGACGGCACTGATCGTACTGATGGCGCAGATCGGGTGCTTCGTGCCGGCCAGAACCGCTAATATCGGTATTGTAGACCGGATCTTTACCCGCGTGGGAGCTTCGGATGATCTGGCCAGCGGTCAGTCCACTTTTATGGTGGAGATGAATGAAGTGGCGAATATCTTACGAAATGCCACATCCAAGAGCCTTCTGATCTTAGACGAGATCGGAAGAGGTACTTCCACTTTTGACGGATTGAGCATTGCCTGGGCAGTGATCGAACATATCAGCAACCGCAAACTTTTAGGAGCCAAGACACTATTCGCTACCCATTACCATGAGCTGACCGAGCTGGAAGGCAAAATGAACAATGTGAACAACTATTGCATTGCTGTGAAAGAATGTGGCGACGATATCGTGTTCTTGCGTAAGATCGTAAAAGGAGGTGCGGACAAGAGCTACGGCATCCAGGTAGCGAAGCTGGCAGGTGTGCCGGACATGGTCATCGACCGTGCCAAGGAGATCGTGGAACAACTGTCGGACAATGATATTACGGAAAAGGTGCAGAGCATTGCTATCGATAATAAAAACGATGGTAAGGCAAAAAAACAGCCCAAATACGATGAGGTGGATCTGGCACAGATGTCTCTGTTCGACACTGTGACGGATGAGGATATTCTGAAGGAACTGATGGAGATCGAGGTGACGACGCTGACCCCATTAGATGCACTGAACACTCTGTACCGGTTACAGAATAAGCTGAAGAACCGCTGGAACGGTTAGATATAAGGGAAAGGCATAGGTAGATATATGGGAATACATGTACTGGACTCCCGGACGATCGACAGGATCGCTGCCGGTGAGGTGGTAGAACGACCTGCCAGCGTGGTGAAGGAGCTGGTGGAAAATGCCATAGATGCCGGTTCCACGGCGATTACGGTAGAGGCAAAAGAAGGCGGTATTGAGTTCATCCGTGTGACGGATAACGGTTGCGGCATTGAACGGGAACAGCTGCCCACAGCGTTTCTGCGGCATGCCACCAGCAAAATCGAAGATGCGGATGATCTGAACCATATTGCAAGCCTTGGCTTCCGCGGTGAGGCTCTGTCCAGTATCGCTGCGGTATCCCGTGTGGAGATCATCACCAAGAGAAAAGAGAACCTCACCGGAACCCGCATGGTGTTAGAGGGGGCAAAGGAACAGTCCATCGATGAGATAGGCGCGCCGGACGGTACCACATTCCTCATGAGGAATCTGTTCTTCAACACGCCGGTACGCCGGAAATTTTTAAAACAGCCTGCTACGGAGGGCAGTTATATCACGGATCTGATGGAACATCTGGCACTGTCCAGACCGGATATCTCTTTCAAATTCGTACTGGGGAATCAGACCAGATTCCATACCTCCGGAAACGGTGACCTGCGGGAAGTCATCTACCGGATCTACGGCAGAGAGATCGCCGCGGAGCTGGTACCGATCCAGATGGAAGAAAACGGTATTAAGATTGAGGGGTATCTGGGCAAACCGGTACTGGTGCGTTCCAACCGCAATTTTGAGATCTATTTTATCAACGGTCGTTTTATCCGCAGCGGTGTGATCGCCAAAGCCATTGAAGAAGGTTATAAGCAGTATCTGATGCAGCATAAATTCCCGTTATGCGTGCTGCATATTACGATGGATATGGAGACCGTGGATGTGAACGTACATCCCTCCAAAATGGATGTGCGGTTCTCCGACGGCATGGCATTTGCCAGAATGCTGAGCGAGAAGATAGCAACAACCCTGCGGAACCGGGAAATGATCCCGGATGCTTCCTTAGAGGATGAAAAATCCATTCAGAAAAAGGAGCAGGAAGACAGAAAAGCTTCCTGGAAGGAGCACACGCCGGAGGGGTTCGAGAAAAAAAGAGAAGAAAGCTACCGTGTCATGGAGGCTGCCAAATATGAGGCGGTACCGAAAGACCGGAGGGAATTTATACAGAAGCCGATATGGCAGGAGACACATGCAGGTATACAGACGAGTCTCCGTAAACCGGAACCGGTAAGTGAGCAGACAGAGGTACAATCTATTGCACCTGCGGCAACACCGGAATCGAAAGAGGACGATTTTTTCGTGGAGGCAGCACCGCTGGAGCCAAGGGATGAGACTTCATCAGAGCCTGTTATCTGCCCGGAGACCGCTGAGGTGATGGTGAAGGATGTACAGCAGATGAATCTGTTTGAAGAGAAACTGTTATCTGTGCAGAACCGCAGCCGCTACCGTATCATCGGACAGGTCTTCGATACCTACTGGCTGATCCAGTTCGAGGATAAGCTGTTCATCATTGACCAGCATGCCGCCCATGAGAAGGTGAAATACGAGCGCCTGATGAAACAGTTCCACGAAAAGAGCGTGGTTTCCCAGCGCCTGATGCCTCCCATCATTGTCAGCCTGACGGGGCAGGAGGAAAGCGTTCTTCATACTTATGAGGATGCCTTTACACAGCTGGGATTTGAGATCGAAGCCTTCGGCGGCAACGAATATGCCCTGCGCAGTGTCCCGGTAGATCTCTACGGGTGCAGCGAGAGAGAACTGTTTTTAGCGGTGCTTGATGAACTGTCACAGGAGACCGGCAACCGCGGAAGCTTTCAGGTCATCGAGGAGAAGATCGCATCCATGTCCTGCAAGGCAGCTGTTAAAGGTAACAACCGATTAAGCCTTCAGGAGGCGGAACAGCTGATCGATGAACTTCTGACACTGGATAACCCCTACAACTGTCCCCACGGCAGACCTACCATCATTACCATGACGGAGACTGACCTGGAGAAGAAATTTAAGAGGATTGTATAATGCGCTTACTGATCAAACAACGAGTATTTTCCTGGACAGATTCTTATGATGTCTATGATGAGAACGAAAATGCAAAATACTTTGTAAAGGCGGAATTTTTCTCCCTGGGACACCAGTTACACATATATGACAGAAATGATCGTGAACTGGGTGTGATCAGGCAGCGGCTGTTTACCCTGCTTCCGGCATTTGAAATCGAAATCGGCGGGCAGGTGAAAGGCGAGATCCGCAAACAGTTTTCTTTTTTCAAACCCAGATACGAGATTGATTATAACGGCTGGCGCGTGGAAGGAGATTTTCTGGGATGGGATTATGATGTATACAACGGATGCAGCAGTATCATTCATATCTCCAAGGAACTGTTCCATTGGGGAGATACCTACACGATTAACTTTGCTGATCCTAAGGACGAACTGGAAGGGCTGATGTTAGTCATTGCTATCGATGCTGCAAACTGCACCCAGAATAATGGATAATGTGTAAGGAAGAAAAATTATGTCGGTAACACAATCTATAAAAAGACCGTTAGTCGTACTGACCGGTCCCACCGCAGTTGGTAAGACGAAACTGTCCATTGCCCTGGCGAAAGCTATAGGTGGGGAGATCCTGTCAGCCGATTCCATGCAGGTATATAAACATATGGATATCGGATCCGCCAAGATCCGCCCTGAGGAAATGCAGGGAGTGCCCCATCATCTGATCGACATTCTGGAGCCGTGGGAAGAATTTAATGTGGTGGTATTTCAGAAACGGTGTCTGGAATGCATGGAACAGATCTATGACAGAGGGCATATCCCAATCCTGGTGGGAGGCACCGGGTTCTATATTCAGGCGGTGCTTCGGGGTATTGATTTTACGGAGAACGAAGAGAATACCGAATACCGGGAAAAAATGGAACAGCTTGCGAAAGAAAAGGGACCGGAAGTACTACATGACATGCTCAGAAAAATTGATCCGGTTTCAGCAGAGAACATTCATACAAACAATATCAAGAGAACCATCCGTGCACTGGAATATTATGAACTGACCGGAGAACCCATCTCTGCGCATAATGAAAGGGAAAAAGAGCGCACGAGCCCATACAATTTCAGCTATTTTGTCCTGACGGATGACAGAGAAAATCTGTATGCGCGGATCGAAACCCGTATCGATGAAATGCTGTCGGAAGGACTGGTGGAGGAAGTCAGAAGCCTGAAAAAAATGGGCTGTCACAGAGGAATGGTATCCATGCAGGGACTGGGTTACAAAGAGATCCTGGAGTACCTGGACGGAGAATGCAGCCTGGAGGAAGCGGTGTATACTCTGAAGCGGGACACCAGGCATTTTGCCAAGAGACAGCTGACCTGGTTCCGCAGGGAGAACGCAGTTACCTGGCTGGATAAACAGCAATTTGACTATGACGAAGAGAAAATTTTAGAATATATGATAAAGGAATTAGGAGAAAAAGGGATCTATGAAAAACAGCAATAACAGTAATGAAGAAATGTATCTTTCCATGGGGATCAGCAAGACGGTATATGACTATGGATGTGTCATAGAGAAAAGTCTGCGGGAGCGTTTTGACGAGGTGGACCGGAATGCGGAGTATAATCAGTTAAAGGTGGTAAAAGCCATGCAACAGCATCAGGTAAGTGAAGCCTGCCTGCTGGGTACTACCGGCTACGGATATAACGACCTGGGAAGGGATACCTTAGAGGCGGTTTATGCGGCAACGTTCCACACAGAGGATGCTCTGGTGCGTCCCCAGATCACCTGTGGTACCCATGCACTGGCACTGGCTCTGATGAGCAATTTAAGACCCGGAGACGAACTGCTGTCCCCCGTAGGCAAGCCTTATGATACTTTGGAAGAAGTTATCGGCATCCGCCCGTCTAAAGGGTCTCTGGCAGAATACGGTGTAACCTATCGCCAGGTAGACCTGCTGCCGGACGGAAACTTTGACTATGATAAGATCCGTGAAAACATTAATGAGAAGACCCATCTGGTAACCATTCAGAGATCCAAGGGATATCAGACCAGACCGACCCTGTCCGTACAGCGGATCGGCGAGCTGATCGCCTTTATCAAAGGCATCAAGCCGGATGTGATCTGTATGGTGGATAACTGCTACGGAGAATTCGTGGAGACGATGGAACCCTCCGATGTGGGTGCGGACATGATCGTGGGATCCCTCATTAAAAACCCCGGCGGCGGACTGGCTCCCATTGGTGGCTATATTGCCGGTAAAAAAGAGTGTGTGGAAAATGCTGCATACCGTCTGACATCCCCGGGACTCGGTAAGGAAGTAGGAGCATCTCTTGGCATTCTGAAGGATTTTTATCAGGGATTTTTCCTGGCGCCTACTGTGACGGCGGGTGCATTAAAGGGAGCGATCTTTGCAGCTAATGTCTATGAAAAATTAGGTTTTGCGGTAGTACCGAACGGTACGGAGAGCAGACATGATATTATCCAGGCGGTAACGTTTGGACAGCCGGAAGGCGTCATCGGCTTCTGCCAGGGAATTCAGGCAGCGGCTCCGGTAGACAGCCATGTGACACCGGAACCCTGGGATATGCCGGGATATGATGCACAGGTCATCATGGCGGCAGGGGCATTCGTATCCGGATCCTCCATTGAACTGTCCGCAGATGGTCCTATTAAGCCACCCTATGCCGTATATTTTCAGGGTGGACTGACCTGGCAGCATGCCAAGTTCGGCATTTTGAAATCCCTGCAGTCGTTGCTGCAGAAGGGAATCGTGACAGAAGAACAGCTAAGGCAGGCAATGTAGAACCTGCCAGAAAATACGAATCCTGTAGAAAAAGCGCAAAATAAAATCCACTAAATTTGTGTACAGAAGAAGCTTTTTGTGATAGTATTAAAAGACGTATGGAAGATGGAGGCTCGCGGGGAGCACCTATCGGATCCGGAAAGTGTACACGAAAGAAAGAAGAGGAAGTAGTTTGAAGAGAATTAATTGGGTTTTGGTTGTACTGGTGCTGATCGGATTTGTGATCGGCAGATTTATAGGAACTTACTTTGACGGTACCTTTCTGAATTACGGACAAAATTTCGGACTCAGCAGTCCGGTAGAACTGAATCTTGGTTTTATCATTCTTACGTTCGGGCTGGAGTTCAATATTACCATAGCGAGTGTGATCGGTGTGATCATTTCGTTTGTGGTATATCGTTTTATCCGTTAGATATCATACGTCGGAGAAGGCAGAAGGAGACTTATGCCTGTTAAATTGACACAACAAAGTAACACTAACGCACAGCTGCCCTATGAACGATTCCAACAATTCGGACCGGAGAACCTTACGGAGGCGGAACTTCTGGCAGTCATCCTGCGGACAGGAACCAAAGATACTTCCGCAGTGGAGCTGGCAGAAAAGGTCCTGGCACTGGCAAAATATCCCAGGGAAGGACTTTTGGGCCTGCACGATGTAAGCGTGGAGGAATTGACACAGATCCGTGGGATCGGCATAGTGAAAGCAGTGAAATTAAAATGCATCGCTGAATTATCCAATCGTATGAGCCGGGCGAGAGCAAGCACCGGGATCTGTTTTACCCGTGCGGATATGGTGGCGGAATATTTCATGGAGAAGCTGCGACATAAGGATACAGAATGTGTGTATCTGCTCTGCCTGGATGCCAAGGGACAGTTGATCCGGGAGAAAAAGCTGTCGGACGGCTGTGTGAACATGGCTCTGATCTCTCCCAGAGAGATATTTTTAGAAGCATTGAAAGACAAAGCGGTGAATATCATCCTTGTGCATAACCATCCCAGCGGTGATCCGACGCCCAGCAGAGCGGACAGAGAACTTACCGACAACGTGGCCGGAGCGGGAGAACAGATGGATATTCCACTGTTAGACCACATTATTATCGGGGATAACAGGTATACTAGCTTTAAAGAACAAAAATTATTGAGATGATATAAGAAAGGAAAACGACAGTGGCAAACAACGCATTCGGTATCGACCTCGGTACCAACAATATAAAGATCTATAATCGCAATGATGACAACATTATGATCGAGAAGAATATGATTGCCATCGAGAACAAAAATACTTTATTTGCTTACGGAAACTCTGCATTTGAAATGTATGAAAAAGCGCCCAGTAATATTCATATTTCTTATCCGCTTTCCAACGGTGTGATCGCGGATATTAAAAATATGGAGACTTTGGTGAAGTATTTTATCGGAGATCTGCAAAAAGGCAATACCAAGCCTTCCGATTTCTTCATTGCGGTGCCGACGGATGTCACTGAGGTGGAAAAAAGGGCGTTCTACGATCTGGTCAAGGGAGCAAACGTAAAAGCTAAAAAGATCATGGTAGTGGAAAAGGCGGTAGCCGACGGCCTGGGACTGGATATCGATGTGAAAAATTCCCAGGGTGTGCTGGTGGTAAATGTCGGTTACGAGACCACGGAGATCTCCATTCTGTCTTTGGGTGGTATCGTATTAAGCCGTCTGATCAAGGTGGGTGGTATGAAATTTGACGATGCCATCCGTGCCGCGGTCAGAAGAGAATTCTCACTGATCATCGGTGGCAAGACAGCGGAAAATGTAAAGATTGCCCTGAAAGAACTGGAAGAAGAGGGCAAGGGTGCCATCGTATACGGCAGAGATATTGTGACCGGTCTTCCGGTAGAACGTGAGATCCCCACAAAAATGGTGGATGAGTCCCTGGAAGAGCATTTCAATACGATTATCGATAATGTAAAGGTGATTTTGGAGAGAACTCCGCCCGAACTGGCAGCGGATATTTATCGTCACGGCATTTATCTGACCGGCGGCGCATCCCAGGTGAACCATTTAGCTGAGAGACTGGCAACCGGCACCGGACTGCATGTTAATGTAGCAGAGAATCCTCTGACCAGCGTGGCAATGGGACTTGCCAAGATCATCAAGGATGATAACTATAAATCTGTAGCTTACGCAATTGAAGGGATGAGTAAATGAGCCCAGTCGTAAAAAGAAAAGGGGAGAGGTTTACTTTACCGAGTAAATATCTCCTTTTTATTTTAACTATCCTGTGTACTGTAATGATGTTGGTGACCTTCGGGACCAATGTGTTTAACCGCCCGTTTAACCGTGTGGTGGGATATGTGATCGTTCCCTTTGAACAGGGCATCGCTAAGGCGGGAGAATGGCTATCAAACCGTTCAGATGAACTGGTGCAGATCCGCACACTTTTAGCGGAGAACAGTGCCCTGAAGGAGCAGGTGGCATCGCTCACGGAGGAAAACACCCTGCTGCAGCAGGACAAATATGAACTGAATGAATTAAGAGGCTTATTGGAGCTGGATGAGGAATACGGAGATTATAATAAGATCGGAGCCCGGATCATCAGCAGAGATTCCGGCAACTGGTATTCTTCCTTTGTTATTGATAAGGGATCCAATGACGGATTGGCTGACGATATGAATGTTATAGCGGGGGGAGGCCTGGTAGGCCGCATTACTTCTGTGGGCCCGAACTGGTCCAGAGTGACTTCGATCATCTCCGATAATTCCAACGTCAGCGGCATGACACTGGCTACCGGGGATAACCTGATCGTATCGGGAGACCTGCAGCTTATGGCGCAGGGAGTCATTTCCTTTAGCAAACTGGTGGACAGTCAGGATGCGGTTGTGGAGGGAGATAAGGTAGTCACTTCCGATATCAGTGACAAATATCTTCCGAATATCCTGATCGGTTATATCAGCACGATCAATAAGGATACCAACAATCTGACCAAGTCGGGATATTTAACTCCGGTGGTGGATTTTGAACATCTGAGTGAAGTCCTGGTGATCACAGATAAAAAGCAACAGATTCCAAGCGGAGGAAACACGGATGGAAAATAATAGCAGTATCCTGCGAAAAGTGATTGTGACTCTGTTTGTTGTCCTGTGCTTCATTTTACAATGCAGTGTATTTAACAGCCTTGCGCTGGGAGGGATCATTCCCAATCTGATGATCATTCTGACTTCTTCTTTCGGATTTATGAGAGGGGAAAAGGAAGGACTTCTGATCGGTTTTTTCAGCGGGCTGTTATGCGATATCTTTTTTGGCAGTTTTTTAGGTTTCTATGCCATGATCATGATGTACATAGGATTTATAAACGGGAAATTCTGCAGAATCTTTTATCCGGAGGATATTAAATTGCCGTTGGCACTCATTGTGGTGAGCGATATTTCCTATGGACTGTTGTGCTATATTCTGATGTTTCTTCTGAGAGGGCGTTTTCATTTCCCGTATTATTTTACAAGAGTGATCCTGCCGGAAGCACTCTATACCATTGTTGTAACGATCGTGTTATATCCTCTGATTCTGAAAGTGAACCAGAAGCTGGAGGAAAAGGAAAAAAGGAGCGCACAGAAATTTGTTTCATGAAATAAGAGATCACATTATAAATATTGTGACCAGCAGACTGACCGTACTTACCATAATGTTTTTCTTTTTTGCCGGAGTACTGGTCTATCGCTGTTTTAATCTGCAGATCATCAATGGAGAAGAGTACCTGAATGATTTTATTCTGCAGATTGAGAAGACGAGAGATATTACCAGCACCAGAGGCCGGATCCTGGATCGTAACGGTAATGTACTGGCGGAAAATGAACTGGCTTATTCCGTGAAGATCGAGGATGTATTTGAGTCAAGCCGGAATAAAAATGCCGAGGTGAATGATGTTGTGTACCGACTGATCAAGCTGATTGAGAAAAACGGTGACAGCGTCATCACGGATTTTAAAATTGTCATTGATGAGGATGGGGATTATGTCTATTCTGTAGATGGAACCGCATTGCTGCGTTTCCAGGCGGATGTGCTTGGTTATAAGACGGTAGACAAGCTCTCTGAAGAAGAGAAGGCTATGACAGCCCAGGAACTAATGGAATACTTAAGCCGGGCAAAAGGTTTTGCTATCGGACAGTATGAGGATCCGGAAGATCGTACTTCACCTTTTATTGTCGGAAAAGGTTATACGAAGGAAGAATGGCTGCAGATGGTGACCATCCGGTATGCCATGAATCTGACCTCCTTCCGAAAATATGTGGGAACTACCGTGGCAACGAATGTCAGCGAGAAAACAGTTGCTGTCATTATGGAGAATTCCGATCAGTTAGATGGTGTTTCCATTGTGGAAGATACGGTGAGACATTACATAGACAGCAAGTATTTCGCACATATACTCGGTTATACCGGCAAAATCTCTTCCGATGAACTGACGGATCTGAATGAACAGGTGGTGGCAGAAGGCGGAAGCGAGGATGCCTATACCATTAATGATGTCGTAGGAAAAAGCGGCATTGAGTCCTATATGGAGACCACTCTGCAGGGGACCAAGGGCAGTGAAAAAGTGGTGGTAGATAATACCGGTAAGGTAATTACCATCCTGGAGCGGAAGGAGGCCCAGCCGGGAGCAGACGTCTACCTGACCATTGACAAGGATCTTACGGAAGCAGTCTACAATATTGTGGAGCAAAAACTGGCAGGCCTGGTATCCAGCAAGATTATCAATGCCAAAGAGTTTAATCTGCCGGAAAATGCGAAAAGCTCCTCAATTAAGATTCCAATCTATGATGTATATTTTACAATGATCAATAATAATATTCTGGATCGCAAACACTTTGAGGCAGAGGATGCCGGTGAAACGGAACGGGCGGTATATGCGGCATATCTGGAGTACAAGCAGGGTGTCTATGACAAACTGAATTATGAACTGACAGAAGGCGGAACTCCTTATAACAAGCTTTCCAAAGAATATCAGGTATACCAGAGCAATATCGTAAGTCTCTTAAGAGACGACGGCGTGATCATGAAGGAACTTGTAGATGATAATGATGCCACCCAGATCGCATGGGCCAAGGATGAAGTCATCTCGCTGAAGGAATATCTCCAGTATTGCATTGCCATGAACTGGATCGATGTAAGCAGGCTGGATCTGAATGAAAAGTATTCGGATTCTGCGGAAGTGTATAACAAGCTTCTGGAGTATATCATAGAGACAATTGATCATACTACGGAATTCCAAAAACGGTTTTACAAATATATGCTTTTAAATGATAAGATCACCGGAAGACAGATCTGCATGCTGTTGTGTGAACAACGTGTGGTAGATATTCCCGCAGAGGATGAAGAGGCATTGTATGCCGGTAAAATGTCGGCATATCAGTTCATGATGAACCGGATCACCAATCTGGAGATTACGCCGGCACAGTTGGCGCTGGATCCCTGCAATGCTTCGGTGGTCATAACGGATGTCAATACCGGTGATGTGCTGGCCATGGTGTCTTATCCGGGATATGACAATAACAAAATGGCAAATACTGTGGATGCGGAATATTATGCCCGTCTGAACGCGGACAAATCCAGTCCGCAGCTGAATTTTGCCACACAGTATAAGGCGGCACCCGGATCAACCTTCAAGATCGTATCCGCTACGGCGGGACTGATGGAGAACGTGATCAATCTGCAGACCAAGGTGAATTGTGTCGGAACCTTCACTGAGATCACTCCGTCTCCCAGATGTTGGAAGATCTCCGGACATGGGTATGAAAATGTGACTTCAGCGATCAAGGATTCCTGTAACTATTTCTTCTATAATGTGGGTTACCAGCTGGCAACGAGCAGCGGTAGTTACAATGAAGAAGCAGGTCTGGAGACATTGAGCAAATATGCGGATCTATACGGTCTGACCGATAAGTCCGGGGTAGAGATCGGCGAGTATGCGCCGGATGTATCTACCAAGGACCCGGTGCGTTCCGCCATCGGTCAGGGCAGTAACAGTTATACTACGGTAGGTCTGGCCAGATATGTTACCACGATTGCCAACAGCGGAACCTGTTATAATCTGACTTTGTTGGATAAAACAACGGATTCCCGGGGGAATCTTCTGAAAGAATATCATGCGGAAGTGAGAAACCAGATCGATCTGCCGCAGGAGTATTGGAATGCGTTCCATCTGGGAATGCGACAGGTAGTGGAAAATAAGAAATATTTCAGCGATCTGGCGGTAAATGTTGCAGGTAAGACCGGTACGGCAGAGCAGACGGCATCCAGACCCAACCATGCACTTTTCATCTGCTACGCCCCCTATGAAAATCCGGAGATCGCCATCGCAACGAGAATTCCTTTTGGATATTCTTCTGATTATGCAGCACAGTTTACCAGAGATATTATTAAGTATTATTACGGACTGGCAGAGGAAGATGATCTGATCACCGGCACCGCAGATTCACTGGATAATGCAGTATCCAACGAGATGTAACTATCCGGAGTCAGGTAAACACGGGCAGATGAACGTCGAATGCTGGCATTCGTAAGAGAATCTGACAGGGTTTATATGACGAAGTAACCACATTCGCAAAAGGAGAGCTTCAAAGAAGCGATTATGCGAATGTGGGACTCCGGATAGATAAATTAAAAAGACAGGTACAAGAAAATGAAAGATGCAGTATTGATCAAAAGCTTTACCAACGGAATCACGCTTTTAATGAGAGAAGATGCTTCCTTGGAGGAAATCCTGCAGGAACTTGCAGTGAAATTCACCGAGGCAAAGAATTTCTTCGGATCGTCCACCATGGCATTGTCCATGGAGGGACGTGAAGTCAGTGAAGTGGAGGAGATTCGTATTCTGGATACCATTCGGGAAAACAGTAATGTCAGGATCGCCTGTATCGTCGGTCATGATGAAGCCACGAACAAAAACTTTATTAAGGCACTCCAGCATATGGAGAAAAAGCTTTCCGGCGGTGATGAGGGGCAATTCTATAAAGGAACTCTGAAAAACCGTGAAGTGATAGAGACGGAGAACAGCATTGTGGTCCTGGGGGATGTATACCCCGGAAGTGCTGTGATGTCAGGCGGAAATATCATTATTTTAGGAGGACTGTACGGGGAAGCTTATGCGGGCGGAACCGGCAGGGAAGACTGCTATATCGTAGCGCTTGAAATGGAGCCGGAAAGATTAAAAATCGGCGATTTCAAATATAAAACCAATGCGAAACAGTCGAAATGGGGAATACACCCCAAAGTACAACCGAAAATTGCACACCTGAAGAATGGGAAGATAGTATTTGATCCCCTTACAAAAGAATTACTGGGTTCTTTTTAAAGAATTCAGGGGACGACAAAATCAAACAGGAGGAATCCCATATGGAACAAAATGTTTCCACGGAGAAGAAAAGCTCCGAAGTCATTGTCGTCACTTCAGGAAAAGGCGGTGTAGGTAAGACCACTACATCCGCAAACGTCGGTACAGGTCTTGCGAAGGCAGGCTGTAAAGTCTGTCTCATTGATACGGATATCGGTTTACGTAACCTGGATGTGGTTATGGGTCTGGAGAACCGTATCGTATACAATCTGGTAGATGTAGTGGAGGGAAATTGCCGGATCAAGCAGGCACTGATCCGGGACAAGAGACATCCCGGACTTTATCTGATGCCCTCGGCGCAGACCAGAGATAAAACGGCAGTAACACCCGGACAGATGATCAAAGTGATCGATCATCTCAGAGAACAGTTTGATTATATTATTCTCGATTGCCCGGCGGGGATCGAACAGGGTTTCCAAAATGCCATTGCCGGAGCGGACAGAGCACTGGTAGTCACCACACCGGAAGTCTCGGCAATCCGTGATGCGGATCGGATCATAGGCTTGCTGGAGGCAAACGGTTTTAAACAGATGGATCTGATCATTAACAGACTACGAATGGATATGGTACGCAGGGGAGATATGATGTCCGCGGATGATGTGGTGGATATTCTGGCAATACCTCTCATTGGAATCATTCCGGATGATGAAAATGTGGTCATTGCCACCAATCAGGGCGAACCTTTAGTGGGAACCGATACCCCCGCAGGAAAAGCTTATTTTAATGTGGTCGAACGACTGAGGGGAAGAGAGATTCCCTTTCTGGATTTCGAAAAGGGAGTATCTTTTTGGACGAAAGTAACCGGTATTTTTCGAAAAGCATAGGAAGGGGAAGGATGAATATGAAGCATTTTTTTCGCAGGAAAAGTTCCTGCCAGGTTGCAAAAGACCGTTTGAAGATCCTTCTGATATCGGACCGGGTAAATTGTTCCCCCGAAATGATGGAACTGATCAAGGCGGACATTACCAAAGTGATTTCCAAATACATGAGAATCGATACCGACCATATGGAGATAGAGATACAGGCAAAAGGCGGCAACAAAAGCGGGAGAAATAAATCCCCCAGCCTGATTGCAAATATACCGATTCTTGATCTGCAGAAGACTGCGAAAATACCGTAAGTACATAAGAGAGAAAGGCCGGATAAATGTTTAAGAACTATAGATTGCGGGATTATGATTTTAAATTAATAATACTGGTGCTGGCCCTGTCTGCCGTGGGAATTATGACCATCGGCAGCGCGGAGCCTGCCCAGCAGAGCAGGCAGATGGCAGGAGTTGCTGCCGGCGTGGTGATTATGATCGCCCTTTCTTTTTTTAATTATTCTGTGATACTAAAATTGTACTGGCTGATGTATATCGGCAATCTGGTACTGTTGGGACTGGTCATTATAATGGGTGAGGAAGGCAACGGTGCGCAGAGATGGCTGAAGATCGGCGGACTACAGTTTCAACCTTCAGAACTTGCAAAAATTTTATTGATTTTATTCTTTGCACAGTTTATTATGAAATATAAGGAAAAGCTGAATACTTTTCGTGTGATCGCTTCAATTGCTGTACTGATGGGAGTGCCGTGGATCATGGTACTGAAACAGCCGGCACTGTCTACCAGTATTGTACTGATCTTTATCTTCTGTGTGATCCTGTATGTCGGAGGCATCAGTTATAAGCTTGTCTTCGGAGCATTGGCGGTAGCGATACCGGCGGTGGTGATACTGGTATCTCTGGCAATGCAGCCGGATAGTACCATATTGGAAACTTACCAGAAAAATCGTATCCTTGCCTTTGTAAATCCGGAAGAATATTCCACGGATCTGGCATACCAGCAGCTGAACTCCGTGATGGCAATCGGATCCGGCGAACTGGATGGCAAGGGATATAAAAACAATGAGATCACATCGGTGAAGAACGGCAATTTCCTGTCGGAAGCGGAAACCGATTTCATATTTGCGGTAATCGGTGAAGAGTTCGGATTTAAGGGAAGTATAGTAGTCATTATTCTTCTGTTGCTTACGGCAATGGAGTGTATTTCCGTAGCAGTAAGGGCTAAGGATGTCGCGGGGACTATTATTGCGGCGGCCATGGGGGGACTGATCGCATTCCAGAGTTTTGTAAACATAGGAGTGGCTACATTTATTCTCCCAAATACGGGACTTCCTTTACCGTTTGTAAGTTACGGACTGACATCTTTGCTCAGTCTGTATATAGGAATGGGTATTGTACTGAATATTCGACTGCAGGCAAGGAAAAGCTGAGAATAATAGAAGAAAAGAAGGGGTATAGAATATGAACATTGCACTGATCGCACATGATGCCAAAAAGAAATTGATGCAGAACTTTTGCATTGCATATCGTGGAATCCTGAGTAAAAATGAATTATATGCAACCGGTACCACCGGACGACTGATCGAAGAGGTTACGAATCTCAATGTTCACAAATACCTGGCCGGACACTTGGGCGGAGAACAGCAGATTGGTGCGCAGATTGAGCATAATGAAATTGATCTGGTAATTTTTTTGCGGGATCCGCTGGCACCGAAGGCACATGAACCGGACGTGAGCAATGTAATGCGTCTCTGTGATATGCATAATATTCCACTGGCAACAAATCTGGCAAGTGCTGAACTGTTGATCAAGTCCTTAGACAGAGGAGATTTAGAGTGGCGTGAAATGTATAAATAGATTTTGCAGAATACGATTTTCCTGCATAGCTGCGTTACTTTGCGTGTTTCTGCTTACAGGCTGCGGCAATATTTCCTATACATTTCCGTACAATGTAAATTCCAATGTCAGCAGCTTTAATGTGCTGGCGGGAACCGGCACCGGGAAAGCAGATGCGTTTGCATCGGATCTCTGTGTGGTTACGGAAGACCAAATGGGGGATGGAAGCGTGGATATGACGCAGGCATCCGCGGCAGTGCTGTTTGATGTGAACAACCGTGAAGTGTTGTATTCCAAAAATGCACATGAAAGATTATATCCGGCCAGCCTTACCAAAGTGATGACTGCACTGGTGGCTCTGAAAAACGCATCCCTGGATACGGTGCTTACAGCTACGGATTCCGTGAAGATCAATGAATCCGGGGCCCAGCTGTGCGGGCTGAAGTCCGGAGATACTATGACACTTGATCAGGCATTACATATTCTTTTAATGTATTCGGCCAATGATGCAGCTATGCTGATTGCGGAAAATGTTGGCGGAAGTGTGGATCATTTTGTGGAAATGATGAACGAAGAGGCTATGCGGCTTGGGGCGACTAACACCAGCTTTGCCAATCCCCATGGACTTTCGGATGACAATCATTTTACTACCGCATATGACCTTTACCTGATTTTCAATGAAGCTATCAAATATGATTCTTTTAATGAAATCATTCATATGACTTCTTATCAGACAACCTTCTACGACAAGGACGGCAAGGCAAAAGAGCTTACGGTGAATAATACCAACCGTTTTTTGAAAGGTGACTTCAATGCACCGGAAAATATTACCGTCATCGGCGGTAAAACCGGTACGACCAATGCGGCCGGACATTGCCTGATTCTGCTGTCCAGAGATGTGAACGGCGCACCGTATATATCCGTTATATTGAATTCATCGGCCAGCGATGTCCTATATCCTGAGATGGTACAATTGCTGGAGCAAATCAACAAATAGATGTTGTTTTTTAAGGGTATATAAACTATAATAAAGTAAATAGGTTGCGTGAATTCCTATAAATTTTACGACAGGAGGGTTACACCAATGGTTCAGTTGATTGTAGGCAAAAAGGGTAAGGGCAAGACAAAGCAGCTGTTGGACAAAGTAAACAGCGAGGTAAAGGATATTTCGGGCAGTATCGTATATCTGGACAAAAGTACGAAACATATGTATGAACTGAACAACAAGGTGCGTCTGATCGACGTTTCCCGTTATATGATCGAGAATGCGGACGAATTTTTAGGGTTCGTGTGCGGTATCATTTCTCAGGATCATGATCTGGAACAGATGTATTTTGACAGCTTTCTGAAGATTGCAGTACTGGAAGGCAAAGATATTTCAGCTGTGATTGAGAAGCTGGACAAAATGAGCGATTTCTTCCAGGTAGATTTTATCCTCAGCGTATCGATGGATGAATCCGAATTACCGGAGGCTGTTAAGGATAAGATCATCGTATCTTTGTAAGAAAACGTATTATAATTTTCACGTATGAGAAGCCTCGGATGCCAACCGGGGCTTCTCAAGTGTAAAGGAGGTTTCCTGATGGCAGAACGACAGAATAAAGTAAAAAAATACAGAAAACCTCTGAACCTTAATATCGGCATGCTTATTTTTGGTGCCATTTTTATTTATGTGATCATTTGTGTGATCATGTATTTTCAGACAGATCACATTGTCCGTTATGAAGTAACAGAAGGCTCTCTTGCTACAAATAATATTTACAGAGGAATTGCCATCCGCAAAGAAGAGGTAGTCAACACGGATACTGCAGGGTATGTGAATTTTTATGCGCGAGAGGGAGAGCGTGTCGCTAAGGGAGATACGGTATATATTGTTGATGAGACCGGACGGCTGAGTCAGGAATTAGAAGATGCCAGCCTTGGGGAAAACACCCTGAGTAATCAGGAACTTTCCGAGTTCCGAAATGAAATTGTGAATTTTATGCATGGGTATGATGATGTTACTTATGAAAGTACCTATGATTTTAAATATTCTTTAAAAAATACGGTATTAAAACTGGCAAATGTAAATATGCTGCAAAGCATAAAAAATGAAAACGGCGGTTCAACAGCCAATATTGTCAATTTTTGCTATGCACCCACCACGGGAATCGTAGCTTATTGGACGGATGGCTATGAAGGCCTGACGGTAGAAGGTGTGACGGAGGCTGTTTTTGATCATAAGGACTACGAGAAAAAACAGATGTTGGGTAATGAACTGATGGCAGTGGGAGATCCAGTGTACAAGCTGTCTACCGATGAGAACTGGTCTGTGGTGATTCCCATAGATGCGGAACGTGGTGCCCAGATCCAGCAGGAAGATTATGTAAAGGTCCGTTTTCTGAAGAACCAGTATGAATCCTGGGGACAGGCAAAGCTGTTCACCGGAAGTGACGGGAACACTTTTCTGTCTCTTACCTTTACCAATTCTATGGTAACATTTGTATCCGATCGTTTCCTGGATATTGAGCTGATCTTAAACGATGAGACGGGACTGAAGATCCCGAATTCCTCTATTGTGGAGAAAGAATTTTTTCTGATCGACGAAGACTTCGTTTCGATGGATGAAAACACGGGGACCCAGGGTGTCATCAGACAGTGCTATCTGGAAAACGGCAATATATCCAGTGAATTCGTGGAGACGGATGCCTATAGCTATGATGAGACGGAAGGCGTGTATTACATGGATACTTCCGTGCTTAAGGCGGGAGATGTTCTGTATAAGACGGACAGTCAGGATACCTATACGGTGAGCAAACGTGCAACGCTGATCGGCGTGTATAATGTCAACAAGGGATATGCGGATTTCAAACAGATCAATATTCTGTATCAGAATGATGAGTATTCCATTGTGAGGGCAAACACAACCTATGGTCTGAATGTATATGACTATATAGTCCTGGACGGTTCGGCGGTATCGGATGATCAGATCATTACGAATATTAAGAAGACCGGTACCAATAAGGATACTACGGTCAGTGGTGATGATATGGCCCCGGAGAACAGTCCGGTGCCGGAAGGGTAAGATAAGCTGGAAAGGACGGCGGATATTTAAAATGCAGACGACTGAGCAGAGCAAAACACTGGCAAAAAATTATAATGCCGTAAAGGAAAATATAAAAAAAGCCTGCGAACAGGCAGGCAGATCACAAGAGGAAGTTACTCTATTGGCGGTAAGCAAGACAAAGCCGGTGGATATGCTTATGGATGTCTACCATGCGGGTGCCAGGGACTTCGGAGAGAATAAAGTACAGGAACTGGTGGAAAAGATACCACAGCTGCCTTCGGATATCAGATGGCACCTGATCGGACACTTACAGCGTAATAAAGTAAAATATATTGTGGACAAGGTCTACCTGATCCACAGTGTGGACAGTCTCAGACTGGCAGAGGAGATCAGCAGGGAAGCTGTGAAGAAACAGGTGGAAGTTAATATTCTGATTGAAGTCAATGTGGCACAGGAAGAGAGCAAGTTTGGTACCACAACAGAAGAGACCGAAAAACTGGTTCGCGATATTTCGTTTTTACCAGGTGTACATATTAAGGGACTTATGACTATCGCTCCTTTTGTTGAAGACCCGGAGGAAAACAGGATATATTTTCGGAAACTTAGGCAATTAGCTGTTGACATCGGAAATAAAAACATTGATAATGTTTCTATGAGCATACTTTCCATGGGAATGACTGGAGATTATACGGTGGCAGTACAGGAAGGTTCTGCAATCGTCAGAGTCGGAACCGGTATTTTCGGAGAGCGAGATTACAGTAAGACGATATAAAGAATATTTTAAGAAGATTTTAATAAAGGAGACTCGAAACATGGGTGTAATGGATAAGTTTCTGAATTATATGAAACTGAACGATGAAGAAGATGAAGGTTTCTATGATGACGATTATCTGGATGATGAGGAAGAAGTAGAGCCTGTGAAAAAGTTCGGCGCTGCCAAGAACAGACAGCAGGCACAGGATGAGGAGACTCTGGATGATAAGGGAAAGCGTACTTCACAGCCCAAGGTTACTCCGATCCATCGTACCGTTACCAAGAAAATGCCCGGAACCGGCATGGAAGTCTGTGTGATCAAACCTACTTCTGTAGAGGATGCACGGGAGATTACGGAGACACTTCTGGCGAACCGGACAGTAGTACTGAACCTGGAAGGTCTGGATGTGGATATCGCACAGAGGATCATTGATTTTACTTCCGGATCCTGTTTTGCAATCTCAGGTAATTTACAGAAAATATCGCATTATATATTTATCATCACACCGGCAAGCGTAGATATCTCCGGTGATTTCCAGGATATTTTCGGTGGCGCCGGATCCTTTGAAATGCCTATTAACAACGGAATGTCATAAAATGTCATAAACGGATAACTTCCTGCAGCTGGCTGTAGGAAGTTTTTTAAAAGAAAAAGAATGAAAACACAGAAAGAACGGTTTGGAATCAAACCGGAGGGTGAAAATATGGCACAGAGATTACCGGTGCTTTACAACAAAAAGCCTTGCTACGATATTGTATTTCAGCAGTCTTTTGACGGCTTATGGGAAGAACTGGAGGAACTGGGCGCTGCCGAGAAGAAATTATGCATCGTCACAGATTCCAGAGTGGATGAACTGTACGGAGCGCAGGTTTCAGAACTTTTGGAAGGAAAATGCCGTAAGATCGTAAAATATGCATTTCCTGCAGGAGAGGAAAATAAGAATCTGGAGACGGTAAAGGATGTATATCGTTATCTGATCGAAGAGGGCTTTGACAGAAAGGATATGCTGTTGGCACTCGGCGGCGGCGTGACCGGCGATCTGACTGGTTTCGTTGCGGCAACGTATTTAAGAGGCATTGATTTCGTACAGATTCCCACCACATTATTAGCGCAGGTTGATAGTTCCATCGGCGGTAAGACAGGTGTGGATTTTGACAGTTATAAGAATATGGTCGGCGCTTTTAAAATGCCCAGATTGGTATATATGAATCTTTCGGTACTTAAGACACTGGAAGAGAGACAGTTCTATTCCGGTTTTGCGGAAGTTATGAAGTCTGCTTTGATCAAGGATGCTTTATTTTATGAGTGGCTGATCGAGAACATGTATGAGATCTGCGAGAGAGAGCCTGCCACTTTGGAAGAGATGGTGATCCGTACCTGTTCCATTAAAAAGATGGTGGTAGAGAAGGATCCTACCGAACAGGGAGACCGGGCACTCCTTAATCTGGGTCATACGATCGGACATGCCATTGAAAAATACAAGAATTTTGAGCTGTATCACGGCGAATGTGTTGCCCTTGGTACGGTGGCAGCGGCATATATTTCCTGGAAAAAGGAAATGCTCAGCATGGAAGAATTCTATGAGATCCGCGATATGTTCGTACCGTTTTATCTTCCGATCTCCGTGGACGATATTGATCCGCAGGAGATTCTGAAGCTTACCAAATCCGATAAAAAGATGGAAGCCGGTAAGATTAAATTTATTCTGCTTAAAAAGATCGGTAAAGCAGTCATTGACAGAACCGTTACAGATGACGAGATTCTGGCTGCGATCGAAGAAATCAACTTTAGTGAAGAGGATGCCCATGAATAAAGAAAAAAAGAGTCGTATTATTATGTTACTTATAGATGTACTGATCTCGGTGGTACTTTTGGTATTCGATCAATTTACGAAACATCTGGCTGTCGTACATCTGAAGGGGCAGGCGCCCTATGTACTTATTGACGGTGTACTAGAACTGCAGTATCTGGAGAACAGAGGCTCTGCTTTCGGAATGTTACAGAACCAGAAAGTGTTTATTCTGTTCGTGGGGATCGTATTTCTGGCAGTGCTTTTGTTTTTCCTGCTCAAGCTTCCCGAACAGAAGAAATTCCGCATTGTTCATATTCTGCTCGCAGTGATCATTGCCGGTGGCATCGGAAACATGATCGACAGATTCCGCCTGGATTATGTGGTGGATTTTATTTCTTTTGTATTGATCAATTACCCGATCTTTAATGTGGCGGATATCTATGTGGTAGTCGCTACGATCGGTCTGTTTATTCTGTTTTTGTTTGTCTATAAGGAAAAGGATCTGGAGTTCCTTAATTTTAAGCAGAACCGCTATCGGGAGATGAAATAATGGAAGAACTCCGATTTGAGATTGCTGAGGACATGGAGGACGAACGGATCGACAAGTGCATCAGTCTGTTGGTGGAGGATCTGTCCCGGTCCTTTATTCAGAAGCTGATCAAAGATGGAAATGTTCTGGTCAATGGGAAACCCGTAAAAGGCAGCTTTCGTGTCAAGTGTGAAGATGAAGTGGTGTTTTCCGTTCCGGAATCGGTGGAACCGGACATTGAACCGGAAAATATTCCGCTGGATATCCTGTATGAGGATGCGGATCTGATCGTGGTAAATAAACCGAAAGGGATGGTGGTACATCCGGCAGCGGGACATTATACCGGTACACTGGTGAATGCACTGATGTATCATTGTGGGAACGATCTGTCGGGAATCAACGGTGTGCTGCGCCCGGGAATCGTGCATCGCATTGACAGAGATACCACGGGATCCGTGATCGCCTGCAAAAATGATAAAGCACACAGATGCATTGCGGAGCAGCTAAAGGAACATTCCATTAACCGGAGATATCGGGCTATTTGTTTCGGGGAATTGGAGCAGGAGGAAGGAACCATAGATCAGCCCATCGGCAGACATCCGAATGACCGGAAGAAGATGGCGATCAATCATCAGAACGGAAAACGTGCAGTGACCCATTACCGGGTATTACAGAGATTCAAGGGATATACTTATATAGAGTGCGTATTAGAGACCGGGAGGACCCATCAGATCCGTGTGCATATGGCAAGCATCGGACACCCGCTTTTGGGAGATGAGGTGTATTCCAACCGGAAGAGCCCCTTTAAATTACAGGGACAGACTTTGCATGCCAAAACATTGGGATTTATACATCCTACGACCGGAGAATATCTGGAGATCGATGCACCTCTGCCGGAATATTTTGAACATCTTCTGACAGTATTGGTGTGAGAAATGAGGTGTTTATGAATCTGTTTGACATTTTAGGACCCGTGATGGTCGGCCCCAGCAGTTCCCATACTGCGGGAGCTGTCAGGATCGGATATATTTCGGAAAAATTACTTCAGGACCATGTGAGGAAGGCTGAGATCCTTCTGCATGGTTCCTTTGCTACCACGGGAATCGGACACGGTACAGACAAGGCATTGATTGCCGGACTTTTGGGGATGCATCCGGACGATATCCGGATTCCGGCAAGCTTTGATCTGGCAAAAAAGGCCGGAATGGAGTTTACTTTTTCCACGGTTACCCTAAAAGATGCCCATCCGAATACTGCGGTTCTGCGGCTGTTTGGAGAACACGGTCGGAAAATAGAGGTTCAGGCAGCATCCATCGGCGGCGGTCGAATCCTGATCGCAAAATTAGACGGCATCGAAGTGAATTTCACTGCGGAAAAGCCCACACTGATCGTACACAATGTGGACCAGCCCGGACATGTGGCACAGGTGACAAGCATGCTGGCGGAGAGAAATGTCAATATCGCGACCTTGCAGCTGTATCGGGATAAAAGAGGCGGTTATGCAGTTATGGTCATAGAGACGGATCAGGAAGTGCCGCAAGATTCCGTGGAATGGCTGGAGCAGTTGAATGGCATCATTAAGGTGACATACATCAATGTGGAGGATTAAGCATGTCTTATCAGTCGTTTGAGCAGGTATTACAGAAATGTCATGCAGAAGAAAAGGAATTCTGGAGGGTGATCTTAGAAGACGATATGGCGGAGCGGAATGTATCCGAAGAGGACAGCATGGAACACATGCGGGCCACCTGGGATGCCATGTTACTTGCAGCAGCCACTTATGAAGGAAATCTGAATTCTTCCAGCGGACTTGTGGGCGGTGACGGCAGACGAATGGAGGAATATACTCATAGTGCCGGGACCGAGTCACTGTGTGGGGAGTATGTGGACACCTGCATTGCAGGAGCTTTGCAGATGGGCGAATCCAATGCCTGCATGAAACGTATTGTAGCGGCACCTACGGCGGGAGCCTGCGGAGTATTACCTGCGGTGCTGGTGCCTTATTTTCAGAAGCGGTGCAAAGATACCGATAAAATCCTGAAAGCCATGTACGTGGCGGCGGGAATCGGGCAGATCATAGCCACCCGTTCTTCCATCAGCGGAGCTGCGGGCGGATGTCAGGCGGAGATCGGAGCGGCCAGTTCCATGGCAGCCGGAGCACTGGTATATCTCCAGGGCGGTGACTGCACACAGATCGCCACTGCAGCGGCTATGGCCATGAAGAATCTGCTGGGACTGGTGTGTGATCCGGTGGCAGGACTGGTGGAGGTCCCTTGTGTAAAGCGAAATGTGATCGGCACTGTGAATGCTATGTCTGCTGCAGATATGGCTATGGCGGGGATCGTAAGCCGGATCCCTCCGGATCAGGTCATGGATGCCATGAAGGAAGTGGGAGATAAAATGGACGCTTCCCTGCGGGAAACAGCACTGGGTGGACTGGCGCATACGGAAGAAGGCATGAAAATAGCAGAAAAAATGCACTCATCACATGAAAATTGTTGAATTGCGACTAAAAAATCTGATAATTAGTTGATTTTTTGTTAAATATCACGTATAATAAAACTACAAAAAATGCTAGTTATCAAGTTCAGCAGAAAGTGGGTGTGTGTATGAATACGATTATTACCATTGGACGTCAGTTTGGTTCTGCAGGCCGTGAAATTGGAGAAAAGGTTGCAGAGTATTTCGGAATCAAATGCTACGATAAGGAACTCCTTACCAGAGCAGCACAGGAAAGTGGTTTTTGTGAGGAAATGATTCAGAATCATGATGAGAGACCTACCAATTCCTTCCTGTATAATCTGGTTATGGATACTTATTCTTTCGGCTACAATGCATCCTCTTTTGTAGATATGCCTATCAGCCACAAGGTGTTCCTGGCACAGTTCGACACGATCAAGAAGATCGCTGATGAAGGTCCCTGCGTTATCGTTGGCCGTTGCGCAGACTATGCACTGGCAGATTACAAGAACTGCATTAACCTGTTCATCTTCGGTGATGATGATGTGAAGACCAAGCGTATCATGGCCAGATATGATCTGACAGAGGCCAAGGCAAAGGAAATGATCACGAAGAAGGATAAGCAGCGTCAGAGTTATTACAACTATTATTCTTCCAAGAAATGGGGCAGAGCTGACAGCTACGATCTGTGTATCAACAGTAGTATCCTGGGAATCGAAGGAACCGTAAAACTGATCATTCAGTATGTGGAAGATTTCGAGAAGAAAAACAACGCCGACATTATGGAAAAGTAAGTATTTGAAATTTTGAAATTTTTTCAAAAAATATTACAATTATATCTTGACGAATCAGGGCACCTCATGCTATTATACTACGGTATGCCGCATAACTAGGTATAAGTGTGTTGGATTTTAAGGTCTTTCACCACCAAAGTTAGCGAGTAAATAATAGGAGGTGCCTTATTATGTACGCAATTATTGCAACAGGTGGAAAGCAGTACAAAGTTTCTGAGGGTGATGTGATCAAAGTTGAGAAGATCGATGCAGAAGCCGGTAATACTGTTACTTTTGACCAGGTGATCGCAGTAAGTGACAATACCCTCAAGGTTGGTGCTGACGTTGCTAACGCAACTGTTACCGCAACCGTTATGGAGCAGGGTAGAGGTAAGAAGGTTATTGTATACAAGTACAAGAGAAAAACCGGTTACCACAAGAAGAATGGTCATAGACAAGCATACACTCAGGTTAAGATCGAAAAGATTAACGCGTAATCGTTATGACAACTATTATCATTCGTAAGGACCATGAGGGAATCTATCGTGGATTCTACTGCATGGGACATGCAGGATATGCCAAGAAAAGATTATTCGGTACGGAACCGGATATCCTCTGTGCAGCGATTTCCGTACTGGTACAAAGTACCATCGGATCACTTTCGCAACTGGCAGGTGAAGAACTCAAGCTGACCCTGAACGAGGAGACGGGCTTTATCAAATGTGATTTTCAGGATGTTCTGCAGGACAAATCCGTATTTCTGATGGATTCCATGGTGTTCTCACTACAGAATCTCAGCAGACAGTATGGGGAACAGTATTTGCAAGTAAAAATCGAGGAGGTGTAGACCATGTTTAACTTTAACCTTCAATTTTTTGCACATAAAAAGGGAGTTGGTTCTACCAAGAACGGTAGAGACTCCGAATCCAAGAGATTAGGTGCGAAGAGAGCTGATGGCCAGTTTGTAAAAGCTGGAAATATTCTTTACAGACAGCGCGGTACAAAGATCCATCCCGGTGTCAATGTTGGTATCGGTGGAGATGATACTCTGTTTGCTTTAGTTGATGGCGTTCTCCGTTTCGAGAGAAAGGGCAGAGACAAGAAGCAGGCTTCTGTATATCCTGTAGAGAAATAAGTTGATTTAACCAGGGCTTCAAACATACTGATTGTTTGAAGCCCTTTTAGTCCGTAAAGGATTTTGTCGGAAAGGAGAACAAAATGTTTGCTGACAGAGCTAAAATTTACGTAAGAAGCGGTAAAGGCGGAGATGGTCATGTGTCCTTTCGCCGTGAAAAATATGTTCCCAGTGGCGGCCCTGACGGTGGAGACGGTGGTCACGGCGGAGACGTGATCTTTGTTGTGGATGAGGGACTGAATACCCTGATCGATTTCCGGCACATCCGTAAGTACAAGGCCGGAGACGGGGAAGAAGGCGGCAAAAAGAATTGCCGTGGTAAGGACGGAGAAGATATTATTATCAAAGTCCCTGCGGGAACCGTAATCAAAGAAGCACAGAGCGGGCAGGTAATTACGGATATGTCGGGAGACAACAAACGGGTTGTTCTTCTAAAAGGCGGTAAGGGCGGCAACGGTAACCAACATTATGCCACCAGCACCATGCAGGCTCCGAAGTATGCACAGCCGGGACAGGCAGCGCAGGAACTGGAACTGCTGCTGGAACTTAAGGTGATTGCTGATGTAGGACTGGTGGGATTCCCCAATGTGGGAAAATCTACGTTCCTGTCCAGAGTGACCAACGCCAGACCCAAGATTGCCAACTATCATTTCACGACCCTGAATCCGAATCTGGGTGTAGTGGATCTGGAGGGAACCGGCGGTTTCGTTATTGCGGATATCCCCGGACTGATCGAAGGTGCTTCTGAAGGCGTGGGACTGGGACATGAGTTCCTGCGCCATATTGAGCGTACCAAGGTGATCATCCATATCGTGGATGCGGCAGGTACGGAAGGCAGAGATCCCATTCAGGATATCTATGCCATCAATAAGGAACTGGAAGCCTATAATCCGGAGATTGCTGCACGCCCCCAGGTCATTGCAGCGAATAAGATTGATGCTATTTACACCGAGGACGGCTCCGACCCCGTGGAGGCGATCCGTGCAGAGTTCGAGCCGAAGGGGATTAAGGTATTCCCCATGTCTGCAGTAACCGGTCAAGGTGTAAAGGAGCTTTTATATGAAGTAAATGAAATGCTTCAGGGAATTGGAGAAGAGACTACGGTCTTCGCACAGGAGTATTTCCCGGATAGCATGACGGGATCCGTAGACGATGCCTATACCGTAACCTATGATGAGGAAGAGGACGAGTATGTAGTAGAAGGACCTAAGATCGAGAAGATGTTAGGTTATACGAACCTGGACAGCGAGAAGGGATTTACCTTCTTCCAGAATTTCCTGAAGGATGCCGGAATCCTGGAAGAACTGGAAAGCTTAGGTATCCAGGAGGGTGATACGGTCCGTATGTATGGTCTGTCCTTTGATTACTATAAGTAAAACACGGAAACGTTTGAGAAAGGAATAAATTATGACGAGCAAACAGAGAGCCTATTTGATGAGTCTGGCAAGCAATCTGAATCCGATTTTCCAGGTGGGAAAATCTAGTCTGACTCCGGAACTTACCGCAGCCATCGGTGAGTCTTTCAACAATAACGAACTGATCAAGATCGGCGTGCTGAAGAATTGTTTCGATGACCCCAGAGCGATCGCAGAGATGGTGGCAGAACGTACCCACTCCCAGGTGGTACAGGTCATCGGCAAAAAAATCGTACTGTATAAGCCGGACAAGGACAAGCCGAAGATCGAACTGCCCCGTTAACCGTTATATTGCAATCGGAATCCGTACAGAGGGATGAAGCATGAGCAGAATAGGCATTATGGGAGGCACCTTTAACCCAATCCACATAGGACACCTGATGTTGGCTGAACAGGCGCTGGAGTCGGCACACTTAGACCAGATTTGGATGATACCGACGGGTTGTTCTTATCTGAAGACAAAAGAGGGCATTACAATTCTGCCCGGAACAGAACGTTATGACATGGTACAGCGTGCTATCGCAGATAACGACAGATTCCGCAGCCTGGACATCGAGATAAAACGTCCCGGAGACTCTTACAGCTATGAGACCATGGAGCAACTGCACAGAGAATATCCGGAACATCTTTTTTATTTCATCTGCGGAGCTGACTGTCTATTTACCATGGAACAATGGAAATGCGCAGACCGCCTGTTTGCTGCCTGCGAGATTATAGCTGCAGTACGGGGAGATGCGGATATGAAGGGAATGCAGGAGAAGATCAGGCAGTTGGAGGAACATTTTTCTGCGAAGATACAGTTGCTCTCTTTTCGAAGAATTGAGATATCTTCTTCGGAAATCCGTGCGAGAAGATCCGAAGGTCTTTCCGTGCGCTATCTTGTGCCGGAAGCAGTGAGGGAATATATGGAAGAAAAGGGGCTTTACCTGGATGAGTGATATCTTAAAAAAACTGACCAAAGAGATGCAAAAAGTACAGGATCCCAAGCGTTTTACCCATACATTAGGTGTGGAATACACGGCAGCGGCCCTTGCCATGCGATACGGTGAAGATGTGGAGCGTGCACAGATCGCAGGTCTGCTTCATGATTGTGCCAAATGCATGGAAAATGATAAACTTTTGTCTGCCTGCGAAAAGTATCATCTTCCCGCGACGGATGTGGAAAAGCGCAATCCCTATCTTTTACATGCCAGAGTGGGAAGCTATCTGGCGAAAAAGGAATATAAAATCGAAGATCCTGAGATCTTAAGTGCAATTTTGTATCATACTACAGGGCGTCCGGGCATGACTCTTCTGGAGCAGATCATTTTTACTGCAGATTATATTGAACCGGGTCGAAAGCAGGCACCGAACCTTACCCAGATCCGCCACCTGGCATTTACGGATCTGGATGCTGCCGTGACGAAGATTTTAGAGGATACGCTGGAATACCTGAAATCGGGAGACGGTGAGATGGATCCCATGACAGAAGAAACCTATAACTATTATAAGAAGAATGAATCAATAAAATAGAAAGTGTGAGGAGTAAGCATGAGCGAAGAATCCAGAAAAATGGCAAAGCTTGCCGTAGAAGCATTGGATGATAAAAAAGCAGAAGATATTAAAGTAATAGACATCAGTAATGTATCTGTGATCGCAGATTATTTTATTATTGCCGGTGGTAATAATTCCAGTCAGATTCAGGCATTATGTGATAATGTGGAAGAAAAACTGGGAAGAGCCGGTTTCCCTGCCAGACAGACCGAAGGCTATGAGACAGCCAACTGGGTACTGTTAGACTTTGGCGACGTGATCGTACATGTCTTTGACAAGGAAAACCGTCTGCTCTATGATCTGGAACGTATCTGGAGAGATGGCGTACAGATTCCCGTAGAGGAACTTTAAGCTTCGTTGTCTCCCAGATGGAGAAAGAAGCTGACGAGATAGAGCCCGCTGATTCCCACCAGCACATATACAATTCTGGAAAGCCAGGACATGTCACCGAACAGGAAGGCTACAAGATCAAAGCGGAAAAGTCCGATCAGCCCCCAGTTCACGGCACCGATTATGGCTATGGTGAGAGCGGTTCCATCCAAATATTTATTACCCATAAAATCTCCTTATCCTGTCTGTATGGACTTTGTTGCTGTAAGTTTCATACAGACATTTTTTTGAAGTTTCTATTAAATGATTGTTTCGTAAATAGTCTTTCCCCCGGAATAAAAAATATACTATATTTATATTAAAATATGATTTGATTGATCTATTTTAATGTCAAAAAACATCAAATTAGAAAATAAAATCCATTGACAAAGGAAATAGAAGCGAGTAATATACAAAAATAACAATTATACATTGTATATTTGTATACATTGTTAAAAAGGAGGAAGATATTATGAAGAAATTTAACAAGTTTTTAAGTGTTGCCGTAGCATCTGCTATGGTAATGACTATGGCTGGCTGTGGTAATACAGACAATGGTTCTGCAGCAACCGGTACAAACGCAGCAACTGAGAATGCAGCAGCTTCCGACAGTGCAGCATCCGGCAGCGTATTTAAGATCGGTGGTATCGGACCTACTACCGGTGGCGCAGCAGTTTATGGACTGGCTGTACAGCACGGTGCAGAGATTGCAGTAGAAGAGATCAATGCAGCAGGCGGTGTCAACGGTTATCAGTTAGAATTCAAGTTCCAGGATGACGAGGCAGATGCTGAGAAATCCGTAAATGCTTATAATGCTTTAAAGGACTGGGGTGCTCAGATCATTGATGGTTCTACCACCAGTGGTGCATGTATTGCAGTTACCGACAAGACCAAAGATGACAATATGTTCCAGATTACTCCTTCCGGTTCTGCAGTAGAATGTGTTCAGTATGATAACAACTTCCGCGTATGCTTCTCCAATCCTAACCAGGGTCTTGCATCCGCACAGTATATTGGTGAGAACGGTCTGGCTGAGAAGATCGCCATTATTTATGACAGCTCCGATGTATATTCTTCCGGTATTTATGAGAAGTTTGCAAAAGAAGCTGAGAATCAGCCGTTTGAAATCGTAGCAGCAGAAGCTTTTACCGCTGATAACAAGACGGATTTCTCTGTACAGTTACAGAAGGCAAAGGATGCCGGAGCAGACATGGTATTCCTTCCTATTTATTATCAGGAATCCGCACTTATCCTGACACAGGCAGCTGCTATGGGTTATGCTCCCAAGTGGTTCTCATGTGATGGTATGGATGGTATTCTCGGTGGTGTAGATAACTTTGATGTATCTCTGACCGAAGGCGTTATGCTGTTAACTCCTTTCGCGGCTGATGCAACCGATGATCTGACCCAGTCTTTCGTAACTAAGTATAAGGAAAAATACGGTGATACTCCCAACCAGTTCGCAGCAGACAGCTATGATGCTATCTATGTGATCAAGGCTGCTATCGAGAAGAGCGGTGTTACTCCTGATATGAGTGTTTCTGATATTTGTGATGGTATGAAGGCTGCCATGACAGAGATCACTGTAGATGGTCTGACCGGTAGCGGCATGACCTGGACCGCAGACGGTGAGGCTAACAAGGCTCCTAAGGCTGTTGTGATCGAGAATGGTGCTTACAAGGCTATGTAATTTTGCTGACAAAGTTTCCAAAGAGGGTTACCGCAGGGTAGCCCTCTTTGCTTAATGTCAGAGATTTGCAATAATAGGGAGCAGTTGTTTTTCCCGGTATGTTCTGTTATACTTTATTTTAGTTATACTTTATTTTATACGATAATTTGTGCATTCGCATGAATGGAGGTAGTTCACATGAGTTTTATCAGTTATCTGATCAACGGTATCAGCCTTGGAAGTGTCTATGCGCTGATCGCATTAGGTTATACCATGGTATATGGTATTGCTAAAATGCTGAATTTCGCACATGGTGATGTTATTATGGTCGGTGCATTTATTACTTATACAATGTGCAGTACCATGGGGCTTTCTCCTGTGATTGGTGTTCTGGCAGCTGTTGTTGCTTGTACTCTGCTTGGAATGGCTATTGAAAAGGTAGCCTACAAGCCTTTGAGAAAGGCAACCTCCCCTTTGGCGGTACTGATCACTGCCATTGGTGTCAGCTATCTGCTGCAGAATGTGGCACTTTTGATCTTTGGTGCCAATGCGAAGGCATTTACCTCTGTAGTATCTGTTCCGGCGCTGAAGCTGGCAGACGGACAGATCAATATTACCGGTGAGACGATCGTAACGATTGTTTCCTGTCTGATCATAATGGCCGGTCTGATGCTATTTATTAATAAGACGAAGGCAGGTCAGGCTATGCTGGCAGTATCCGAGGATAAGGGAGCAGCACAGCTGATGGGAATTAATGTGGACGGAACCATTGCACTTACCTTTGCAATCGGATCCGGTCTGGCTGCAGTGGCAGGTGTGCTGTTATGTTCCGCATATCCTTCGCTGACACCTTATACCGGTTCCATGCCGGGTATCAAAGCTTTCGTAGCTGCTGTATTCGGTGGTATCGGCTCCATCCCCGGTGCCTTGGTCGGCGGTATCCTGCTCGGTATTATTGAAATCTTCGGCAAAGCCTACATATCTTCCCAGATGGCAGACGCTATTGTATTTGCAGTATTGATTGTTGTACTTTTGGTAAGACCTGCCGGACTGTTTGGCAAAAATATTCAGGAAAAAGTATAAGGGAAGAGGCAGGTGTATAATATGAAGAAATTATCAAATAAGAAAATGAATAAAACCTTCCGTGATAACCTTATTACTTACGGAATGGTGATCGCAGCCTATGTGATCATGCAGATCCTTGTATCTGCAGGAGTGGTAAGCAGTCTGCTTCAGGGCTTATTGGTTCCTCTGTGTACTTATGCGATTCTGGCGGTATCTCTGAACCTTACGGTAGGCATCCTGGGAGAGTTGAGCCTCGGTCATGCCGGATTTATGTGTATCGGTGCCTTTACCAGTGCCTTTTTCTCCAAAGTCATGGAAAATACCGCAATGCCTTCCGGGCTTCGCTTTTTCGTCGCGTTATTGATCGGCGCAGCATTTGCTGGTATTTTCGGCCTGCTGATAGGCATTCCCGTACTTCGCCTGAAGGGTGACTATCTTGCCATCGTAACGCTGGCATTTGGCGAGATCATTAAGAATCTGGTCAATATTCTGTTTGTGGGACTGGATGAGAATGGTTTCCACATTTCCTTTACCAACACTATGGATCTGAATATGGCAGAGGACGGGCAGGTCATTATTAAAGGTGCGCAGGGTATCACCGGAACTCCTCATGACTCCAATTTTACCATTGGTATTGTGTTATTACTGGTTACACTGTTCATTGTATTGAACCTGATCCATTCCAGAGACGGTCGTGCGATCATGGCTATTCGTGATAATACCATTGCAGCGGAATCCGTGGGAATTCATATTACCAAATATAAGCTGATGGCTTTCTCTATCTCCGCAGCTCTCGCAGGCGTGGCAGGAGTATTGTATGCACACAATCTGTCTACCCTGACAGCACTGCCGAAGAACTTCGGATACAATATGTCTATTATGATTTTGGTGTTCGTTGTACTGGGCGGTATCGGTAACATCCGCGGTTCCATTATTGCTTCTGTAATTCTGACGTTATTGCCGGAACTTTTACGTGGACTGAACGATTATCGTATGTTGATCTATTCCATCGTACTGATCGTTATGATGCTGTTTAACTGGGCTCCGAAGTGTATTGAATGGAGAGAGAAAGTAGCAGCCGGATTTAAGAGTAAGAAGTCTGTGAAAAAGGAGGCTGAATAATCATGGCATTATTAGAGGCAAAAAAATTAGGCATTTCTTTTGGCGGACTTCGTGCGGTAGATGATTTTAATATCAGTATTGAACAAGGTGCACTGTATGGACTGATCGGTCCCAATGGTGCCGGAAAAACCACCGTATTTAATCTGCTGACCGGCGTATATAAACCCACAGAGGGAATTATTACCCTGGATGGCAAGGATATCACCGGCAAAAAGACCATCGACATCAATCAGGCAGGTATCGCAAGAACCTTCCAGAATATCCGGCTTTTCAAGGATCTGTCCGTAATCGATAATGTAAAAGTAGGACTACACAACCACATGGGTTACAGTACCATTACCGGAATTTTACGTCTGCCCAAATATTATAAAGTAGAAAAGCAGATGACGGAGGAAGCCATGGAGCTTCTGAAGGTATTCGGACTGGAAGCGGAAGCAGATACACTGGCTGATAATCTTCCCTACGGTAAACAGAGAAAGTTAGAGATTGCCAGAGCACTGGCTACCAAACCGAAGCTTCTTCTGTTAGATGAGCCTGCTGCAGGCATGAATCCCAACGAGACGCAGGAACTGATGGATACCATTCGTTTTGTCAGAGAGCATTTTGATATGACGATCCTTCTGATTGAGCATGACATGAAACTGGTAAGCGGAATCTGTGAGGAACTTACGGTGTTGAATTTCGGCCGTGTGCTGTGTCAGGGTAAGACCAGTGATGTGCTGAACAATCCGGAAGTCATCAAGGCTTATCTGGGCGAATAGGAGGATAGATGGCTATGGCAATGTTAGAAGTAAATGATATCAAAGTATATTACGGCATGATACAGGCCATAAAGGGTGTGTCCTTCCATGTAGATGAGGGTGAGGTCATTGCACTGATCGGCGCCAACGGTGCCGGTAAGACGACGATCCTGCACACCGTATCCGGACTGTTGACACCGAAGGAAGGTTCCATTACTTTTGAAGGTCAGGATCTGGTTAAGATCCCCGGACACAAGATCGTATCCATGGGTATGGCGCATGTACCGGAGGGAAGACGAGTATTTGCACAGCTTTCCGTATTACAGAATCTGATGATGGGTGCTTACACCAGAAAAGATAAAGAAGAGATCGCTCAGACCTTAGAGACAGTATTTGATCGTTTTCCCCGTTTAAAAGAACGTCAGAACCAGATGGCAGGGACCTTAAGCGGTGGCGAACAGCAGATGCTGGCAATGGGCAGAGCCTTGATGTCTCATCCCAAGATCATTTTAATGGATGAACCGTCTATGGGACTGTCTCCGATCTTCGTAAATGAGATCTTTGATATTATCCAGGAGGTAAGCAAGAGCGGTACTACGGTTCTGTTAGTAGAGCAGAATGCGAAGAAGGCATTGTCCATCGCAGACAGAGCGTATGTATTAGAGACCGGTAAGATCGTTCTGGAAGGCAAAGCAAGTGACCTTCTGAATAATGATTCCATTAAGAAAGCATATCTGGGTGAATAACCCTTGATGTAAGTCGCTGTGGGTGGAAGCAGCAGAGACAGAAAGGTATGGTGATTGGAATGAATAATGTAGTTATTACCATTGCAAGACAGTATGGAAGCGGAGGAAGAACCATCGGCGAGATGCTGGCAAAGAAGCTGAATGTCCATTATTATGACAAAGAACTGATGAAGCTTGCCAGCGATGACAGCGGAATCAATGAGGCTCTGTTCGTGAATGCGGACGAAAAAGTGAAAAACACCAGTCTGTTTCATATTGCCAAAAAAGAATATCACGGAGAACTGATCCCTCCGGAAAGCGATGATTTCACATCTACAGATAACCTGTTTAACTATCAGGCGAAGATCATCCGTGACCTGGCAAAGGAGGAATCCTGCGTCATTATCGGTCGTTGTGCGGATTATGTGTTGAAGGATTACCCCAATGTCCTCAGCGTATTTATTCATGCCCCGAAGGAATATTGTCTGGAAGGCGCAGCAAAGAAGCATAGCATGAGCCCGAAGGAATTGGAGCGCTTTATTAATAAGACGGATAAGCACCGTGCGGAGTACTATAAGTATCATACCGGACGGGAATGGACAGATGCAAGAAATTACGATCTGTGTCTGGATAGCTCTAAGCTGGGATATGAGAGATGCGTAGATGAGATCATTTCTTATATGAAAGTAAGATTCCCAGAGAACTAAATGTAAAATATAGTTAAAAACAGCCTGCAGCAAATCACGCTGCAGGCTGTTTTGCTATCTGTAAAAGCGGAATACACCGAACACAGTGCCAAGGATCTGGCAGTCATCGACGATGATGGGATCCATGGTGTCGTTCTCCGGCTGGAGACGGATATGTCCCTTCTCCTTGTAGAATGTCTTGACCGTAGCGGAATCATCAATCAAAGCTACGACAATCTCGCCGTTATGTGCTGTGTTCTGAGCATGTACGAAGACACGGTCGCCGTTAAAAATACCGGCATTGATCATGGATTCTCCACGAACATTCAGAATGAAGGATTCTCCCTTGGGAACTACATCGGCGGGAACGGGGAAGTAGTCCTGAATATTCTCCTCAGCGAGGATCGGCTGTCCGGCAGCAACATTGCCGATGACAGGGAGGCTTACCATCTCGGTACGTACCATCTGGAAATTGTCATCACAGATCTCAATAGCACGGGGCTTGGTCGGGTCTCTGCGGATGTAGCCGTTCTTCTCCAGAGTCTCTAAATGAGAATGCACGGAAGAAGTAGACTTTAGATTCACCGTCTCACAGATCTCACGGACGGTAGGGGGATAACCTCTCTTCAAAATTTCATCCTTGATATAATCTAATATTTCCTGCTGCTTGGCAGTGATCTTTCCATAACCCATAAATGACCTCCGATAAATGCTGGTTCTTGTTGTTTTATATAACGATTATAGCATAGCAAAAAACAAAAAGCAAACATATATTCCAAAAATATGTTCGATTTTGAGCTTGACATCAGAATACATGTTCGATATAATACAAACATAAAGAACAAATGTTCCCGAACACGTTTTCTTATATGAGGTGAATGAGTTATGAGAGTACAGAAGAGTGTATACTATATGACAGACAGAGAGTTAAGAATATATAAGAGACAGTTGAGACGGAGACGTCAGATGCAGCGCAGAATAGTTACCATGCTTGCTACCATCTGTGTGATTGCATTCTGTGCAGTGTCCTATCACGGAATTCGTTCCCTGGCAAGCTCCGGGGAAGATCAGCTGAAGTTCAAATATTATACACAGGTAACCGTTGCCTACGGAGAGACCTTGTGGGATCTGTCCGATGATTACATCGATTATGATGAATATAAGAATAAGAAAGAATATATTGCAGAAGTACAGAGTATTAATCATCTGGCAGAAGAAGACTCGATCAGAGCCGGACAGACACTGATCGTACCCTATTATTCCTATGATTTTGTGAAGTAATTAGCGTGAAAAATAAGCATGATAGCTTATTTTTCACACGGCAATTAGTTGTCCGGATGCTCCGAATGTCTGTCAGAGTGTTCCCGCAGGTGAAAGGCATTAGCTGCCTGCTTACGGCGTTGTTCTTCCAACGCTGCGTAGTGTTTTCTTGTGGTATTGACATCCTTATGTCCCAGGACATCCGCTACCAGATAGATATCGCCGGTCTCTTTATATAGCTCGGTACCGTATGTACTGCGTAGTTTGTGGGGCGTGATTTTCTTCAGGGTGGTAACGCGGGAAGCGTATTTTTTTACCAGATTCTCTACGGAACGGACTGCCATACGACGATTCTGTAAGGACAAAAACAATGCATTTTCATGTCCCTCCGCGGGAATGATATGTTCCCGCTGCTCCAGATAGTCGAGCAGAGCGGTTTCTACTTCATCTCCGAAGTAGACGATTGCCTCATACCCACCTTTTCTCCGAATCTTGATGCCACCGTTATCGAAATCCACATCGTTAATATCCAGTCCCACACATTCCGATACACGAATACCGGTTCCCAATAAAAGTGTCAGAAGTGCCACATCGCGGAGCTTGGTTTTCTTATGATATTCCAGTTCCTTTTTGGTCAGCTTGGTGCCGTCCTCCACCTGATCCAGCAGAATCGCCACTTCGTTGGGCTCTAACCGGATGATCTCTTTTTCGTGGCGTTTCGGCAAGGGAACCAGTGCCGCGGTATTTTTCTTAATGCGTTCACTCTGAAAATAGTAATTATAGAAACTCCGAAGAGCGGCAAGTTTTCTCGCCTTGCCGCGTTCCTCGTTGGTGATATCTTTTCCGTCCTTCTGATACAGGCTCATATATTCTAGATATTCTTCGATATCCGTCCGTTGTACCATATCCAGAACGGACAAAGGCAGCTCGGTAATCTCTCTTCTTTTACAATAGCGGTTCGTCTCATGGAGAAATTCAAAAAAGAGTCGGATGTCATAAGCATAGGCAAGCCTGGTTCTGGTGGAGGTATAGGGTTCGATTCCACGAAAGAAATCCCTGCAGAACGGTGGAAGCGTATCCAGTACCTTACGAAGCTTCAGAATATTGTTCTTATTTTGTTCATCGTGGTAATTTTCTTCTTTAATGACTGCCAAAGTAATCGGTCCATCCTTCCATATTTCCTTTTTGAATTGCCGTAAATATACGATCCTTGACACCTGGATTCTCTCTGTTAAGCTTCCCAAGCAGTTCTTTGACATATTCCCGCCTGGTATGTCCGTCGGCGGGACAGGGACTTTTTACGACAGGAATCTGATATTTGTGCACAAAGCCGATGACTTCCGATTCCCTCATGTAGATCAGAGGTCTTATCACGGTTAAGTCTGTTTTATCCAGATGAGTTACCGGAGAGAATGTATGCAGACGACCCTCATAGAAGAGGGACAGCATCATAGTCTCCACCACGTCATCTTCATGGTGTGCGTATGCAATCTTGTTACATCCAGCCGCCTTGATGGCATCGTTCAGAGCACCTTTTCGCATTTTGGCACATAGGGAACAGGGATTGTCTTCCTTACGATCTTCAAACACGATTTGGGCAATAGAAGTATCCACTATGGTATATGGGATGTTTCTGTCAGCACAAAGAGTACGGATTTCATCCAGATTCAGATTGAGAAATCCAAGATCGACTGTTACTGCAATAAGCGTAAAATGCTTCGGATAAAACTTGCTGAGTTCATATAAAGCCAGCAGGAGAGTAAGGCTGTCCTTACCGCCGGAGATCCCCACTGCAATCCGGTCACCTTCTTCGATCATATGATAATCATCCACAGCCTGTCTGACACGGCTCAATACTTTTTGTAATGTCATTGTTAACTCCATTCTTTTACTGGTATCTATTTTATACTGCCGGGAATTCTTTTTCAACAAAAACGACAGATTTCTTCTTGTGGTGAGTGCAAAACCATAGTATATTAAAAGGGATAAGATTTTATGAAGAAAGGTGTAGTTGAATGAAATACGACTTAAAAAACAATAAGTATTTTCGCTGGGGGCTGACCGCATTTTTGACCATTGCAGCCAGTATCTGTTTCTATTATCTGTTATTCCATGGAAATAGTATCAAAGCAGGATTCCATACGATCACAGGAATTCTTATGCCCGTGTTATATGGTCTGGTAACGGCATATCTGTTGACTCCGGTATTGAATTATATAGAGACAAAGCTGTTATTCCCTTTGTGCCGGAAGCTGAAGGTGAAGGAAAATAAGAAGCGCAATTCCATTGTCCGTGGAATCGGCATTCTGATCACAGCATTTTTGTTTATTGCCCTGATCTACAGTCTGGTTGCCATGATGCTTTCTCAGATTGTTCCCAGTATTGTAAACATTGCATCTAATTTTGATACCTATATCAGCAATTTTACAAAATGGATCAGTAAGATCATGGATGATAATCCGGAATTGGGCAGTCAGATTACTTTTCTGATTGATAAATATTCCGTAGAGCTGGAGAATTGGTTAAATGATACAGTATTGACCAAGACCAGTCAGGTGATCATGACAGTATCCTTAAGTGTGATAAATATTCTGAAAGGTCTGTGGGATTTCATTATAGGATTTGTTATTTCTATTTATGTTCTGGCAAGTAAGGAAAAGTTTGCCGGACAGGCAAAGAAAATGGCATATGCTTTCTTTGAACAGAAGTCCGCCAACCGACTGATCAAAAGTTTTCGTTTTACTCACAATACCTTTATCGGATTCATTGGCGGTAAAATCGTAGATTCCATTATTATCGGATGTCTCTGCTTTATCGGAACCACCTTACTTCAGACTCCTTATGCAGCTCTGGTCAGTGTAATCGTAGGTGTAACGAATATTATTCCTTTCTTTGGTCCTTATCTTGGAGCGATTCCCAGTGCTATTCTGATCCTGGTGGTCGACCCGATGCATCCGCTAAACTGTGTTTATTTTGTACTGTTTATTCTGGTATTACAGCAGTTTGACGGGAATTTCTTAGGCCCCAAGATTCTTGGTGATTCCACAGGACTTACGGGATTTTGGGTTATTTTTGCGATCACGGTATTCGGAGGATTATTTGGAATCCTTGGTATGATCGTCGGCGTGCCCATTTTTGCGGTAATTTATGCGGCGATTAAGGCAGTAGTCAATACCTTCCTTCGAAAAAAGGATCTGCCGGTAGAGACTGTAAAGTACTCTTATCTGAAGAATATTGATAAGGAAGGATTCCATCATCTGGATTCCAGGCTGCAAAGGGATCATGAGATCAAAGATCAAGTTGATTTTGAACAGGATAAAAAAGATCAAGAAGAGAAAAACGTAGGAGAGAAGTAGACAGATGCGATTTGTAATACAGCGGGTACAGCATGCAGAGGTAAAGGTAGACGGTGAGGTAACCGGCAGCATCGGCAAAGGCTTCCTGGTGCTGATCGGCGTGGCTGAGACAGACACCAGGGAAATTGCCGATAAAATGATTAAAAAGCTTCTTGGTCTGCGGATCTTTGAAGATGCCCAGGGCAAGACCAATCTGGATCTGCATGCTGTGGACGGTGAATTGTTGCTGGTATCACAATTTACACTGTACGCAGATTGCAAAAAAGGAAATCGTCCGTCCTTTATCAACGCCGGTAAACCGGATATGGCGAATGAACTGTACGAATATATCATCAGCAGGTGCCGCGAAAGTATTCCCAAGGTAGAAAAAGGAATCTTTGGTGCTGATATGAAAGTATCCCTGCTAAATGACGGCCCATTCACCATATTGCTGGATTCCGCGGAAATCTGCTAAAACAGCCAAAACAAGCTTTAAGAAGCGTTACAGAGTCATCTTTCCATAGAACTATTCGTTAAACTTGTCTTTTGCGCATAGTTGGTTCGGTGTCTGCTATCGTAGTAAGGGCTGATTTGTTCCTTAACAGACCGGAATGTGTTGGCTCTGCATGGGCGGTACACATTCCGGTTGAAAAATGTGCTTGGTGAAGTAGTTATCTATTCGCATAATCAATCAAAATCTTTTTGCAACTATTGCAACGATAAGCTTCACAATGAGGGATTCCTTCTGAACCTTTACTTAATTCCAGATCGTCCGATTTTTTAATGCGAAAAACTTTTGTCAGATTATCAACTGCAAAAGTAATGTCTCGTGAGCTCATTAGGTATCCTCTTATCATTTCTTCACCACAATATGGACATTTCATTCTGCTTTACCTCCTATAAATATCGATTTTCGTTCTCTGTGACTTCCCAATAAACGGGAATTTCTCACTTCTTCATTTTAGGAGCAATAAGCAGCACTACTGTCACAAGAAAATATACACCATACAGTAACC
>ERZ857521.28-NODE-28-length-210226-cov-6.959566_pt1 | contig 210226 bp, 131 predicted proteins | sample MGYA00519701_ERZ857521 | MGnify/ENA primary metagenome ERZ857521 (study PRJEB31778, sample SAMEA3449346) | human gut metagenome | biome: human gut; feature: human-associated habitat; material: faeces | place: United Kingdom | collected 2010/2012 ...
CAGCGCATCGGGCAGCGATACGTCAGGATGATGCTTGCGTCGGTTGGACGCGGAACTTTTGTGTTAGCCATTTTATCTTGTTTCTTTAATATTTAAACCGCTGAAAATAAGATACTTATAGATTTTGGCAATATGCTTAAAAACACATTGTCGATAAAAAGAAAATTCTCTGCCTTCCGATTTGCCGCATATTGCAACACAAAACATGGCCTTTTACGATGCAAAACACGGCCTTTTGAACGGCAATATACAGCCTTTTGCGGTTATTATACAATTGTGAGATTTTATGGTTATCAGGTTATGAGGCCTTAGTGTCTTGCAGTCTTGGAATAAACCGTATAACCCTATAACCGCAAGACCTCATAACCCAATATAACACTTCATGATTTCGTCATAATAATTTTCGGCATTGTACCGTTCCATCGCAGCATCGGCAATGGCCTTATAGTCAAAATCAGCGTTATACATCGCCTTGATTTTCCCTGCAAGGTCGTCTGCGTTGCCGCTCTCGAATGTCATTCCGTTCATATCCTCATCTATCAGTTCTGGTATGCCACCAATACGTGCGCCAAGCACGGGCGTGCCCAAACATTCGGCCTCAATTACCGACAATGGGTTGTTCTCGTACCATTCAGAGGGTATCACGGTAAACTTCGCCTTCCCCACAATGTCCTTTATATCATTCCATTGGCAGAAACCGAGGAACTCGACATTGCCCTTTATTTCTTCACTCTTAATCCTTAACTCTTCACTCAATGGCCCTCCGCCGATGATTTTCAACTTATACGGCAACCGTGCAGCGGCCTCAACAAGCGTGCCGACGCCTTTCTCATGGCTCAAACGGCCTACATAGCAGTAATAATCGTCCTTAGCGTAATCGTCCTTGCGGCACTTTTCAATGTCGATGAAGTTGCACAGCACTTTCAGCTTGTCCTTGCTGAAACCTCCCTGTGCCATCTTTTCGGCCATGAAACGGCTCGGGCAGACAAACAAGTCGGTGCATTCCTCAAGCCGCTTCCTGTTCCACGTCACAGCCTCTTTGTAACCCACAAACGAAGCCAAGAGTGAGCCTTTCATACAGCGGTACGCCTTGCACGGTGACTTGTCGCCGTTGAAACACAGTTCACAAATTTCTTTACCGCCGCGCAGACAGTCGTAGCGCGGGCACAGCAGCTTATAGTCGTGCAACGTCCACACCGTCCTTATACCCCGCCCATGCGCCAGTTCTGCAATTACGGGCGACAATTGCGTATGGATATTGTTAAGGTGAACTACATCAGGACGGAAGTCATCAAGCAGTTTGCCGAACTTGTTTCTCACCTCGCGTGACCCGAAAGGCCTTGTGAAAGCCATCAGCTTCGACATATTCTGTGGAAAATACTTCTTCCACGAAGTATTCTCGTTCTCGGGATAGTCCATGGCGAACACCGCCACCTCATGCCCGTGCGCCTTCAACAGCTGCTCAAGGTTGAGCATGTATATGCAATCGCCGCCCCGACGGTAATAGAATTTGTTGGAAAGTAATATGCGCATTTTACTTCAGGAATATTTGTTTACATAATGAAACACCCATGCTTCGCCTTGAAAATTCATCAAGAAAACCATGGCGTGCTGACATACCTAAGCGTTGCATTTGTTGTTTGTCATCAAGCAATACGGCAATTTTCACAGCAGCGTCTGTAGGGGCCTTTGTTATGCAAATGCCATTTACACCATCCTTGACATACATTTCCGCCAAAGTACTTGGCGTTGTTACAACAACAGGCTTGGCAAACATCATACCCGTGAGCAGTACTGTATCGCCTGAACAGATATTGCCGTCGGCGATTGGCGTGATGCACAGATCACAACAATTGAACCATGCGAAAGACTCGTCATATTTTATATCATTGCGGAAAATTACATTTTCCGGTAATGGCATTGTTGGTTTCCACGTATCGCTGGCGATAACCAATGTCTTGTTCTTTAAACAATCTTGTTTCCATACGTTAACAAGGAAATCAAAATCACGGTTTGAACGACCTATTGATAAGGTGTAGTTATTCAAAGAGGCTTTAAGATTTTTCATCTGTTCGTATGTGTCAGGAACACCAAATCCCGTCACTATGAATTTGCTTTCGTTTAAGCCCAAATCATCACAGCAACGCTTAACGTAGTTATAACTTGGAACATGAAAGTAATCCAAATATTTATTGTTACAGCTGAACTTCATATAACGGTGATATATCTTCCCTTTTAATCCGTCCTTACGCTTATAAGTGAAGTTGACGGCCACAACAAGATTGCGCTTCCGCACATGGAACAGTCTGCAAAACAATACAAAGTTAATAGCATAAAACTGTTGCCAGCCAAGTATTATTCCATATCGCTTCCTTTCCAAAAATATTTTGAAAGGGAAAGCAAAATAGGCAGCATACCTTTTAAGGTTTTGCATAATTCCGCCATGCCCCCAGTTACTGATTGACGAAATTATCTTAAAAGGCGCATTCCCGACGGCATTACATCCGTCAGCAAAGTCCTCAACTTCGCTTTGTGCGCAGTCTGCTAAAATTACATTCATAATATTTTTTTGATAAAAAGACAACAAATCACTTTGTTAAATACAAATTATAATAGTCGTTCGCTAACACTTCGTCCGAATAAAGTTCTTCATAACTATTACTTTCAGGACTATCGCTTTCACCTGATAACAGATATTCCATCTTAATTAGTAAATCTTTATAATCACCTGTCTTAAAAAAGCATGAGTCTTCTGTTCTGTTTTCAAGAAAAAAAGGAACAGAAGACATTAATACTTTTTTACGGAAATAATATGCAATAGAAAGAACTCCAGACATTGTTGCCGAACGATAAGGATAAACAACCAAAGCCGCTTTTTTAAACAAATCCCCAATCTCGGCATCGTTGATAAATCTGTTTATCTGAATAATATTTTTATTATTTCCTGCCAACGATGTGTAATCAGTACCCTTTCCCGCAATAACAAGTTTTACTTTTTGTAATAAATTAGATTCATTATATGCTTTTATCAATAAGTCTACCCCTTTATATTCATCAATCCTCCCAAAAAACAATATGTAATGTTCAATGTTCAATAATTCTCTTACTTCATCGTTACCGTTCTTCATTTGCTCAGTTACTAACGATGGAAAATGCGTAAAATATACGTTTTTACCAGGATACATCATCTTAAGCGCATTATATTGTTCCAATGAACTTGTCACAAGATATTCTATCTTTCTACGTAAAAAACACGTTCCCCACCACATATAAGAATGTAACAATCTTTCTAAAAACTTTGTTTCATTCGTTTCATGTGGATATAAGTCATGAACTGTATAAAATAAGCCCTTCCGTGAGCGGTGAAATAAAAAATATGGTGCCAACGTGAAATCTACGGTTAAAAAATGTATTACATCGGGGCGTACTTGCTTTTTTAATAAGCATACGGACTTTATTATGGACAAAGGAAATATTTTGTAAATAAGTTTTAAGCTCTTTGACTTAGGGTATTCAATTTGCATTACATGAGTTTTGTCTAAATCATCAAGATACCTTTTATAAGAATATTTACCCGAATTTACGACTAAAGCATAAATATCAAATCTCTCGTCTTTACTTAAAGTTTTTATAATTCTTGATGCAAATGGAATCATTCCAGAAGAATGCTCACTTGCAATAAGTAACACTTTTATTTTCATTATTATTGTTTTTTAAAAACAGAGCCAGCAACATCATCATGTACATTCCTCTATTATGCGTAAATGTACTATCTGCAATTGATTCAATAAAGAAAAAAACTATTATGAGAATTACCATTTTGAAAGAAAGCATATCCCCTGTATTCAGAAAGTTCCGCTTAGCCGTTTTATATCTCTTTACCCAAAATAAAATGAATAATATAAAACCAATATATCCAAATTGGGCAAATACAGGAAAATATGTATCGCTTATAAATAATCCGTTGCCTATTTCCGGACTCAAATAAAGGTCATACGTGAAGTAAAGAGGCGAATAGTATAAGGCGGAAGCATAAGTGGCATAACTGCCAAAACCCGTTCCGAAAAACGGATAATCAATTAATATCTCAACAGCCTTTACATACAACAGCGGACGTGCAAACATATTTTCAGCATTAACTCCTGAAACAAAATAGAAGAAAATCTTTTCCCTTGCAACATACATCATACCCAATAGTATTACTGAGAAAATGATTATTGTCTTAGGCGACAGAATATATTTGCGCCTTGGTATTTTTTTCCACAAAAACATTATTCCAATAAAGGCTGCATAAAAGCCAAACATCTTACTCCGCAAAGATAATAGTCCTATACTGAAAATAAATAAGGCTATGTATAAATCTTTTTTCCTTCGTTGGGAAAAATATATGTAAGTAAAGCCAAGAGTAATAGCCATTGTAGCATAACGAGAGTGCCCACAAAACATTGACATCAGCGGGCCTCCACCAGGACTTAATACGCCTATCGGAAGTATAAGCAATGCCATCAAAACGCACGCTTTACACATTCTCCGTCTATCCACATCCGCGAATTTAAAGGGAATGAACCATACACCATAAAAAGCTAAAAAAGGCTTTACCTGTATAAGGAAATCAGTAAATATCGCAGCATTGACGTTGTGAGGAAATATTAAACTATTAAACAAATAAAATGAAATAATAACAATAAATACAAATAATTCTTTTAATGACCTTTCTTTTAACCTTACACATAAGTTAACGACAAGCAACAATGCTATTATTTCATCAATATACGTGAGTCCCGTCTTATTACTAATGAAATCATATAAAATAACTCCAAAAACAAGACAAAAAAGAATTATTCGATAATTGAATTTTAAAATACCCATTTGGCAAATTACGCAATTCCGTATTTATTTATGATATACGAAGCATTGAAAATACAATTGTTTTAGCATAGTTTTTAATGGATTTGTCTTTGGGGCTTGCATTGGTAACGAAGCCTCAAATTCCGTCTGCATCTCTTCAATGCTTCTTTCTATACCATATTTTGCACATATTTTCTTCCAATTCTTTTTCAGAAAATACAAATTACATTCTACAGCCGACTGCCTCCACGTTGAATATCCGCCTTCACGAGCACCTGTGTTTTTCACCATATATGAAGGAAGATTCATCTGTACGGCTCTTGCATCATACATTAATTTTGCGTCATAGTCCAAATTCAACCGGAAAAAGAAATCTGTCTCTTCCCTATAAGCGCATCCTTTAAAATTAGGGTCGAAACGACATTTGCGAGCAAGTTCGGTCTTTACAAGGGCACCGGCATGACAAGTCGGAACTTGTATCGGCAACAATGTTTTTATATACTTGCAAAAATCAAAGCGCAAATGCTGGATGTCAACAATATCCTTAACATCATTTACACCCTCTCGTTTTAAGCGCCATTTAAGATATTCCTCTCTCTTGTCGTCACGATAATCCGGCCCGGCACAGATAGGACGTGCCATCACCGCATCACAAGAATATTTTTCCATCGTCTCCGCCAAAAAGTTCATTGAACCCGGCAATAAAATTGAATCATCGTCGCCAAAGTATATATAGTCACCTACAGCATGGTCAATGCCAATATTTTTTGACGCAGGCTGTCTCAAGTTATTCTGATTACGAAAATATCGAATCAAAGGATAATCCTTTATCATGGAGCCAACCACTTGATCTGTATTGTCTGGAGAACAGTCATCAACTAAAATCAGCTCTATCACGCTACCTTGGATATATGTAGGCAACGTCATTTTGAGTAAATTAGCTCGCTTAAATGAAGGCACTATTACACTTATTGTCTTATTACCCATAATTATTTTTTATAGAATTGATTTTATTATTTGTTTTGAAATAGTTTTTTATATATGTTCATGGCTTTTGATTTCACAAATACACGTTCATTACTATCCAGCCCCAAAGTGTAAGTGACTAGCCCCACAGATAAAAAGCATGTTACACAGATTAAAATAAACCGTAAAAAATTATCTTCCATATTTACACATATCAATAAAGGTGCTATTGTTGAAAAGATAAAAACAAGAAAAACTTGATAATAAATATTTTTGAAATACTCTCTTAATCTAATTCCGAGTAAAGGTCTTAGCATAACCATACGTGCTATCTGTGTAAAAAATTCCATTATGAAATGGACGATAAACACAGAATGAGCGCGACATCCAAACTTCAAGCATATATATGAAATCGGTAAGATCATGAGTCGGATAGAACCGCATACAATTTGATATTTTTTCACTTTGCCTGTAGCTTGGTTTGCTATCATTAAAGGATTAGCTAGTGAGTAAACCAATAAAGTACAAATCATTATTCTTAAGAAAACAACAGTATCGTCAGGAACAGTTCTCAGCCATATCGTAAGAATAAAATCTGTTTCAAATAATATCGGCAATGCCAAAAAGAACAATAAATAAAAGGAAAAACGGGCACTTCGAAATATTAACTTATGCATATCATTAAATTCTCCTTTAGCATATGTTTTAGTTATTTGTGGGTTAATTGCCATTTGAAAGTTTGCTAAAAACTGTTGTATGGCATTCTGAACTTGAAAGGCTATAGCACGTGCGGCATTTACTATTGGTCCAAAAAACACATTTAATAAAAGGTTTAACCCCTGACTAAAACAAACAAACGAGATGTTCTCAAACATACTCCATCCTGCAAAGCCTGTCATTTCCTTGAACAACGGCTTGTTCCACACATGGCGGTATCTTGACTCAGGAAAATGCTTGTTGCAGTAACGGCTGTAACAAAAACGGATGAACAACTGGACGGCCAATATCAAAAAAGCGTAAAGCACAAGCTTGTCATAAGAGAACACCACGAGGACATAAACCACCGCAAGCTTCAACACCGCTTCCAATATGGAAATGTATGCAAACGCCGACATCTTCTCGTGTGCCACGATGTCGGCGTTGTAAGGCACGCTTATTATCATCACAACGGTGGAAAGAATCGAGCACTGCAGCACCCAAAAGGCGGCGTCCATGCGGTCAGCAGGTATCTGCATCTGCGTGTACATGAACCATAGGCCCACAGTTTCGCCGAGTACTACGATTAACGCCGCAATGAGTACGTGGATTTGCAACGCCGTGCTGAATATCTTGCGTAGGTCGGCTATGTCGCCCTTGCCTAAGGCAAAGGTTATATAGCGTTGCGTGGCCGACGACATCGAGGCGTTAATGAAACCGAACATCGCTACCACGCCGCCTACGACGTTATAGATTCCGTAATCGGAAACGCCGAGAGTGTTAAGCACTACACGGCTCGTATAGAGCGTAACAAGCATTATAAACAACGTGCGTACGTAGAGCAGCAGTGTGTTCTTGGCTATGCGTTTATTATTAACTGTACCTTCAAACATGATTTGGGGCATTTACATAAAAGTATAGAACCTAATTTTACATATCGGGCTAAAAGTAAATATACAATATTTTGCTGATGTCTTCAGTATTTAGATACATAGTTCATGATTTCACTGACAGAAACAGGATTTTTCACGGCTAAATAATTACTACATATGGAAACAGGTCTTGCTGTGGATGTTCAGTAGGTAGTACGCATTCTTTAATCTATAGTTTCAGACTTCTTTCGGGTACATCGGCTACGGCCAGGAATTATATATGCAGCCACACAGTCCTCAAATACCTTCTCCAGACAGCAAGATGGGTCGTGGTGTTTATTTCCCTACAAATGTCGGTGCAGGTCTTTATCAATTCGTCTTTCGCATCCTCGATATTTGATGTTGCGGTTATAGCCATCACATTTAGTCTATCCTCACCAACATTGAGATTTTTTACAGCTTTTACCTTTGATTCTTCGTTGGTAATGACATTATATAATGTGGGAGAATAATTGCGGAACGACTCTATTAGCTTATCTTTATTTCCCTTACAGTCGGGCGTCTTTGTCCCTTTCACTAACTTCTCGTTTGCCTTTCCGCCTGTCATAAAGTATTCTCCCAAGAAATAATCCCAGTTCGCAAAGATTGTGACGGAATTTTTACTTACATCCTCAATAACACCTATATGGGCATAATAAGTCGTAGTAATCGTTTTCTCTTCCTCCTTGCTCGGATAATATACGTCTTCTGTTATATCAACCCTTCTTATTGTCTCAGTGAAGTCTGCATGCTGTAACTGTGCTTCTTCATGTCCTTCTTCAAGTTCAACGCCGGAGGTAGGAGTAAGGAATGGCCTGATTACGAGTCTTTTCCAGTTTGACTTTACATATCCTGGATTGTCTTTCTCGTAACGGATAAGGTTCAATAAAAGTTCTGCATTATTCGTATCAAGTTGGGATATCCTTTGACTTATCTTCTCGTAACCCTTATTGTATAGGCTCTTGCAGAAATCGACCAACGAGGGCTTAAACGTTAAATCCTCGACAAATTCATACAGCAAGGAAAGTGTCTTGTCCCCATTACCGCAACCTTGTATCATTCCGATAAGCAGGTCAACAGCCCTTTCCTTTATTGTTCCTATTGTCTGCTTGTCGCCTTCCGCATTATGGATTCTTACTACCCGGAAATTCCAGATATTGGGTATTGAAACAGTCATGCCGCTGTTCTTGCCAAGCCCTCGAATATGGAAAACCAGCCTCTTGTCTCGCCTGAACTTCGTTATGTATCCTTCTGTTCCTGCCAACGGGCCGTCAATAACTTTTACAATGTCGTTTGGCTCATTTGTTTTCGGATTGAAGGCATAATCAGAGTAAGGCCGTTCGAGTATAATCATCCGGTCGGAATAGTTCTCGTTGAAGTCCTTGAACATCCGCATTTCTTTTTCGGGAATGGTCAATACCGACGACTTTTGTGTTTTTGTCTTCTTGCTGTAATCGTAGAGCATGACACCCTTCGGAAAACGCTGTTCAAGGAAGTCGGTAATGGCCTGCCGGGTGGCGAGCACAAATACAACCCCGGTAAACAACCTCCTTGGCAACTCATTGTTCATGTTCGCGGCAACCAGTGAAGGGCAGTAAACCTCAAGGATATTCTTCGATACCTGCCGGTGTTTAGCGAGCAAGTCCGTCAGTATCTTTTCCTGTCGTGGTTGTGTGCGGATAAGGAACCAATGGTAGTCCACACTGTTGAGTTTGTCCGTGCTCATTATAAAATAGGAATACAGTTTTTATTCCCTTTCAAAAAAGTGCGTTCTTCAAATTCCCTTCATGGCAATCGCATGAAAGTTACAAAATACCTTTTCAAGATAAGAATATGCGTCTTGCAACAAGTATTCATTGCATCCGCTTGCATTATCTTCAGGCTTAACGGCGGCATTCCGGACGAACCTCAGCGGCAATGACTGACCGTTGTTATGTGGCGTGACGAACAAAGCGTTGCAGGCTTCATTTTATTCATTTCCATACCACAAAATTCCTTGTTGTTCCTTAATTTAGTTCTTGTCCCAATGGAGGAATAATTACCGTTTCACAAGTATAAGACCTCCGCTCGGTGCAAAGATACGAAAAACAGCGGATTTATGGTTCTTTTGGAAGATTTTTTTGATGAAATTTTATCTTTCTTGTTTGACTAAGACGCCGAATGTTTGACTAAAAACGAACTTGTCATTGACTAATTTACTGATATAAAATACTTTACAAGACATCGCCGCTTCATACTTGTAAAACGGCCACTTTTGTCAATTCTATTTTCTTCCCTTTACACTTTTATATCTTGTCGGTAACTTTCAAGCCGGCTCCCATGCGCTGCCTGTCAACATTTTGATTGTAATAAAATACTGCCGTAATCCAAACCGTATGGAATGCATTTACCCAATGCTATCAGTTTACGGTTTCTTTCATCACTTCGTCTTTTCAAATAAATATTCAGCATATTTGTCAAGAAGGCAACGTTAATTTCAGATATGTTCAGATATTCCCTGCCGATGAAAGACATGACCGATCTTATTACGGTTTCATAAGTATCGGTTCCCTTCAACAGTACTAAATATCCATTCACAAGAGATAGCGATGAAGCCAATATCGAAATTCTCGTCAAAAAGCCGTGTCTTTCCACTCCGTCAATGGTTAAAACAAGACAAAAGGAAAAGTGCCAACTACCTGAACTCCAAGTAATTAGCACTCCGTTTGTAAGGCGCTTCAAGATGGGCTTGAACCAACGACCCCCTGATTAACAGTCAGGTGCTCTAACCAACTGAGCTATTGAAGCAGTATTGCATTATCTCTCAAATGCGTTGCAAAGGTAATGCGTTTTTCTGAAACCACCAAACTTTTTGGCTAAAAAATTGAATTTTCGAATAAAATTCGATAAAATTCAGGCAAAAGACGGTGTTTTACGCCAATAAAGGTATATCTTTGCAAATAGAAACGTTTATTTACGGCCACAAGGGTGACATGCTCCGGATCGGGGACGAAAGCCTTGCCGGAACATACCAGGACTGCATCATACATGGCAGCCTTGACTTATGCCCGCCAACTGTACAACAGGAATTAAATATGAAAATAAGGATTTTGCAGCTCATTGCGCTGCTTATGCTGTCTTTCACGGCCTCGACGGCGCAGGAAGACAAGGACCACAACTTCAACGTTGCCAAGAACATGCAGGTGTTCAACGAGATTTACAGCTATCTGGACTTGATGTACGTTGACACGCTTGACGCCGACGAAGTGGTCGGTACGGCAATCAATTCAATGCTGAAATCGCTCGACCCATATACCGTTTATTACCCCGAAGACAAAGTCAAGGACCTAAAGACCATGCTCACTGGGCGTTATGGCGGTATAGGCTCTATCATACGGTACAACCAGAAGATTGGTAACACCGTGATCGACGAGCCTATGCAGGGCAGTCCGGCCGCCGAGGCAGGCCTGAAAAAGGGCGACATCATCCTGTGCATTGACGATTCTACGATGGCAGGAAAGTATCCGGCTTATGTCAGTTCGCACCTTAAAGGCGTGCCAGGCACCACGTTCGTTCTGAAAATCAAGCGTCCGTCAACGGGCAAGGAGATGCAGTTCAGGATCACTCGCCGCGCCATCGAGACGCCGACCATACCCTACTACGGACTGCGCAATGACAGTATCGGCTACCTTAACCTTACCAGCTTTACCGAGGATTGCGCCAAGGACGTGCGCCGGGCGCTGGTCGAGATGAAGCACAAGGGAATGAAGGGCTTTGTGCTCGACCTGCGCGGCAACGGCGGCGGGTCTGTGCCCGAGGCTGTAGAGATAGTCAACATGTTCGTGCCCAAGGGCATTACGCTGGTGAAGACGCGCGGAAAACTGAAGCGTGCGAACACCGACTACGTAACCACCGTTGACCCGCTTGACTCTATAATGCCCGTCGTCGTGCTTGTAAACGGCGAGAGCGCCAGCGCCAGCGAGATAACCAGCGGCAGCCTGCAAGACCTCGACCGCGCCGTAATCCTGGGCACGCGCACCTACGGCAAGGGCCTCGTCCAGCTTCCCGTAGACCTTTCGTACAACGGACAGATGAAACTTACCACCGGAAAATACTACATCCCGAGCGGGCGATGCATACAGGCCATCAACTACCGCCACGCCCGCGGAGGCTACACCGAGCACATTCCGGACAGCCTTACCAAGGTGTTCTACACGGCAGGAGGGCGTGAAGTACGCGACGGGGGCGGCATAAAGCCAGACATAGAGGTGCGTCCCGACTCGCTGCCGAACATAGCTTACTACCTGACTATGTCCGGATTAGACTCTACCGAGGTGCTGCTCGATTACGAAACGGACTACATGGCGGCCCACCCGACCATCGCTCCGGCAGCCGATTTCGAGCTGTCCGACGCCGACTACGAGGACTTCAAACAGAGAGTGATAAAGAGCGGATTCACGTATGACCCCGAAAGCGAGCGCGCACTGAAAACACTGAAGAAGATTGTGCAGTTCGAAGGCTATTACGACGACGCCAAGACGGAGTTCGAGAACCTCGAGAAAAAGCTGAAACACAACATCGCCCGCGACCTCGACATGCACAAGGACGTGCTCAAGCAGATAATAACCAACGACCTCGTGACTGCCTACTACTACCAGGCGGGGGCAGTGGAGAACAGCCTGAAGTACGACAAGCAGATGAAGGAGGCATGCCGGATAATCAACAACCCGGCAGAATACAGGGCTATACTTGACGGCACATACAAGCAGCCTGAGAGCGAAAATGCCGATGAAATCGAGGAAAATGACACCGAGGAGGATGATTTATAAAGGTAAAAGGGTAAAAATTTAAAAAGACTAAAACATAAGACCTCCAGACGGTACAAGGCAAAAACATAAGCGGGACGGCCCATACGGCAAGGCGAACGACAGCCGGAGGCGTCCCGAATGTATAACAAATAAAAGAAAGGAACAAGATTATGACGAACAGGAATGAAGTTTACCGCTGCGCAGTATGCGGCAACATAGTAGAAGTACTCCACGCAGGAGCAGGCACGCTGACATGCTGCGGCCAGCCAATGAAGCTGATGAAGGAGAACACGGTAGACGCTGCTACGGAGAAGCACGTGCCCGTAATCGAGAAAATAGACGGAGGATACAAGGTCAAGGTGGGCAGCGTTGAGCACCCGATGACCGAAGAGCACTACATCGAATGGATCGAACTGGTTGAGGGCGACAAGGTACAGCGCAAGCACCTCAAGCCGGGCGAGAAACCGGAAGCCGTGTTCTATACCGACGCAACCGACGTTTACGCACGCGAATACTGCACACTGCACGGACAGTGGAGCACGAAGTAATAACGCGACTATAACAGATACTTTAACGAAAGGCCGTCTTTTGCATTTCAAAAGACGGCCTTTTGCGTTGCTGTTGACGGCCTTTCGCCTTTCGAAAGGCCGTCTTTTGTAATTTATCTTTCTTGCTTAACGTCAGCAAACAGTCAAGTTTCATACTGTTTAAAATTCTCAAGTGTTCAAATTTTTATCGTATTCCTATTTCCCTTTTTGTGGATTTTTTTTACCTTTGTACTTGACATCGGCTTTTGGATAAGTGGATTTCATGGGGCAAAACAAAATATGTAAATACTTGGTTGACAGATAAATACCTGTATCTTCCGTTTTTAGCGTTATGAAAAAACAACTTGTTTTGGCCGTTTTGTCTACTTAACCATACATTAACCGTCCAAACAAAATTTTGGCAAAACTTTTTACAACATGAAAACGAAAATCATCGAGAAACTTGGCATGAAGCTGCTCTCGTCAGCTTTTTGCCTGCTGTGCGGCACAAACGCCTTGGCTTTGGATAGCGGCCAGCTTATCAGCGTAGACGGACTGACGTACAGAGTGGAGAGTTACAGCGAGTGGGATGGCAGCGGCACGGCCAGTGTTGCCGGCTATGGTGACGACTTGCCCGGCGACGTCGTAATTCCAATGGAAGTCCGTTATTTTGACTATGAAGACGGACGCGAATATGTTTTTGAGGTTTGGGGCGTAGATCCGTATGCCTTCCAAGGGTGCACTGAGCTGACAAGCCTGAATTTTCAGTTGCTGCCAGGCCCATCTATCGGCAGCTATGCGTTCAGTGGCTGCACGAACCTTGAACGTGTTGAAGGAATAAATGATGCAATGGTAGGCGACCATGCGTTCAGCGGATGCACAAGCCTTGTCACCGTCGAAGGCCAGTTGAACAACATGGGAGCTTATGCTTTTGAAAACTGCAGCAGCCTGGAGATAATTCCACGTTACAGCGATGCAGGGTTTTACGAGATTCCTGAAGGCGCTTTCAGCGGATGCACAGGCCTGCAGGAAGTAAGGATTGACAAACCTATTATTGGGATTCAAGCTAACGCATTCAACGGCTGTACCAGCCTTAGAACGGTTGAGTTTCCCCATACGTTGCAGAATATTTACGAGAATGCCTTTACGGGATGCACGAGCCTGACGGATATTTACGTGTACGGGCTGAATCAACCGTCGTTGTCCGGTCAAGTGTTTTCTGACGAAACCTTCGGCACCGCTACGGTGCATGCTCCTGAAGCGGTGATTGGAAGTTATGGAGGAGGAGGTTATGACGGTTGGTATAGGTTTACGAAAGTTGAAAAGCTGACACAGGGAAACGACCTGGCCTATGACTTGGAAATAGATGGCCTTTATTACATTTTATATGCGAAAAGGCAAGAACCCATACAAACCGGAGATGGGGAGATAATCAAGACTTATTATGACGCTTATATTACGCAAAACGGCGTGCCGTCATATTCGGGCTTTGTGGAGATTCCCCGGACACCTGTTGACCAAGAGGACATGTACGTTGAAACTGTCGGTATAGGCGATTATGCGTTTTGGGGATGTTCCGGATTGACCGGTGTCGTCATTCCCAATTCCGTAACGAGCATTGGAGTCTCAGCGTTTGCCGATTGCGTAGGCCTTAAGAGCGTAACATTCCCTTCTTCAATTACGGGCATTGGAGGCAACGCTTTTGCCGGCTGCAGTGGTCTTGAGAGCGTAACAATACCGAATTCCGTGGTTAGCATTGAAGGCGGGGCTTTTTCAAGATGCACAAGTTTAACCGACATCACAATTCCCAACTCCGTAACCTCGCTCGGCAATGCATTCAGAGGCTGCACCGGGTTGGAAAGTATTGTGCTTTCAAACTCACTTAAAACAATCTCAGAATACACATTTGACGGATGTTCAAGCCTGTCTGAAATAGAAATTCCAAGTTCTGTAAGTGAAATAGACGAATGTGCGTTCCGTAGCTGTACGAGCCTGACTGAAGTCACAATACCAAACTCCGTAACAACGTTAGGCAATCTTATATTCAATGAATGCACCGGATTGAAGAGGGTTACACTGCCTAATTCAATAACGAGAATACCCAATGGATTATTCAGCGGTTGCTCAAGTTTGGCGAATATTTCCATCCCGTCTACTGTAACACGAATTGAGGGAACCGCTTTTTCCGGCTGTTCAAGTTTGACGGAAATTACCATTCCCGAATCCGTCACCCAGATTGGAGTTGTCGGCAATGGCACTTTTGCAGGATGCACGGGTTTGACAGAGATTGTAATACCCAACTCAGTTGTTACGCTCTCAGCGTCAACATTTATGGGTTGCACGAACTTGGAAAGTGTCACTCTTTCAGAACAGCTTGCCGAAATAGACGATTATACGTTCTATAATTGCTCGAACCTCAAAAGCATAACCATACCCGAAGCAGTCAAGACCATTGGCAACAACGTGTTCCAAGGCTGCACAGGGCTTGCAACAATAAGAGTGGAGAACCCCGAACCACCGACGGCATTCTATACAACGTTTACTGAAGAACAATACGCCGACACAAGGGTGACTGTTCCCGAAGGAACGGTTGCCGATTACGAGACGGCTGACCCGTGGCTGAACTTCAAGTGGTTGCAGGACGAAACGGGCACAGGAATATCCTCTATCGGCAACCCTGCCGAGCATAGTGCTGTTTCGGTGGAGAACGGACAGATTGTTGTTGAATGCGTTGACGGACGAGTTACAGTGTACGATGCCTCAGGAAAAATGGTAGATAGTATCGAAAACAAGGGCAAAGTAGAATTATCCTTGCCCAAAGGTGTCTACATTGTGAAAACGGGAAGCACGACGACAAAGATTGCAATATGATTCTCCATGCTTGCCTATGCCGCTTAATATCCGCTTAGATTTAAGCGGCACGACAAGCCTTCCGCGTCCTTGGGATGCAGCTTGAAATCTGCCTCCATTACAAAAGGCCGTCTTTTGCATTTCAAAAGACGGCCTTTTGCGTTGCTGTTGACGGCCTTTCGGAAGGCGAAAGGCCGCCTTTTGTAATTTGCCATGCGGCATACCGCTAAACCGATAGCAATCAAGCACTTTCACGCAGACGGACATCCGCCGTATTATTGATGTTTGAACGGAACGCAATAAATTGTAATAAAAATATTAGTAACAATTTTATTACTAACAAAATTATTAGTAAATTTGCTTCATGAATATACGATGCGGCTCGACAAAGACAAATCGAGGGCGAAGCCTTGGATTCATCCTTGCGCCCGCCAGCCGCTATATTCACATACGGTAAACATTTTGAAACTTTATGGAAAACAAGCCTTTTGTATTCGGAGTGGCAGCTTCGGGTGACAACTTCACCGACCGTGAAAACGAAACGGCACGCCTGCTGATGAACTTCCGCAGCGGAGTTAACACGATATTGATTTCCCCACGCCGCTGGGGAAAGACGTCGTTGGTGCGGAAAGTATGCCGCCTGGCGCAGTCAGAAGAACTGAAAATAGTCTATCTCGACATCTTCTCCTGCCGCAGCGACGACGATTTTTACGCCGCCTTCGCCTCGGCTGTGCTGAAACAGACGTCGTCAAAGGCGGAAGAATGGATGGAGCATATCAGGCAGTTTATGTCGCGCATAAACCCAAAAGTCTCGTTTGGCGTTGACGCCGCAGCCGATTTCACGCTCTCGTTGGAGCTGACGCCGAAAAAGGATGACGTCGACGAGATACTGCAACTGCCCGAAAAAATCGCCGAAAAGAAAGGATACAACATAGTGGTGTGCATTGACGAGTTCCAGCAAATAGGCGAATTCAAGAACTCAAAGGCTTTCCAGAAACGGCTGCGCTCAGTATGGCAGCTGCAAAAACGCGTATCATACTGTCTGTTCGGCAGCAAGATGCACCTGATGAACGAGCTTTTCGAGCGGAAGAGCTTGCCGCTCTACAAATTCGGGGACGCGATTTACCTGCAAAAAATCTCCACTGACGACTGGGTAAGCTATATCCGAAGCCGTTTTGGGGCTACGGGAAAGAGCATATCGGCAGAATTGGCGGAGGAAATATGCCACATGGTCGACAATCATTCATCATACGTGCAACAGCTGGCGTGGCTCGTCTGGACGCGCACCGGCAATGAAGCCACGCGGAAAAACCTTGAAGACGCCTTCCAGGACATCATTGACCAGAACACGCCGCTCTTCGAAAAGCAGACCGAAAGCCTTACTTCCTACCAGATGAACTTCCTCCGCGCCATAACCGACGGCGTACACAGCGAGTTCACCACGCAGGAAGTGCTGCGTAAATACCAGCTCGGCTCGTCGGCGAACGTCAGCATAATAAAACGCGCCTTGGTAAAGAAAGAACTTATAGAGATTGAAAAGCGCAAGACCGTAATACCCGACCCGGTAATGAAAGTATGGCTACAAAGAGAGCTGAAAATATGAACAAAAAGGTATTATAACGCGCTATCATCACGAGGAAGCATGTTCGTCGGCAATTATTAAACGATTATCAAAAGCCTCATTTGCTGCCGAATAAAAACGGGTAATCAAGCGCCAGCGTTTCATGAGGATTTGAACGAATTTCCGAAAGGCCGTCTTTTGCATTTCAAAAGACGGCCTTTTGCGTTGCTGTTGACGGCCTTTCGGAAGGCGAAAGGCCGCCTTTTGGGAAGCGCTCCGGGCCAGGCCCCTGCCCAAGCGGCTTTATCACGCATTGCCACGCGCCGCACCTAACGGTGCTTTACATGAGTATCCGGCGGCTGGCAAAACACGGGTAAAAGGCCATTTCTTGCGCTTTTGCTTTGCGTTTTGCCACACTTACATTATCTTTGCAGGTAAATCACATCCGTAATATGCCATTAGTCAAGTTTTTTGTCATAGTCATATTGCTTGCCTGCATGCACTCATGCGGCAAGTATCCGGCTGACGGCGGCTCGGCAGATACCGACAAGCTGTATGCCGAAGGCATGGCGGAACTTAAGGAGAACCAATACAACAAGGCGCTGTCAAAGCTGCTGCGCTACGTCCAAATCGAGGAGCGCAACAGCCGTAAGGACACCCTGAACCTGATGAAGGCATATTACAACGTGGGCGGAATATACTCGATTTATTCGGACTTTGCCCAGGCCCTCGAGCTGTACAAGAAGGGTTACGCGCTCGGACAGGCGTCAGACAACGACGAGATGCAGTTCAAGTTCCTCACCAACATGATCGGGGCGAGCTGCTATATCAGCAAACCCGAGCTGGCTGACGGCCTCAACGAGAACCTGCTCAGGCTGAAGGGGATAAGCAAGGGGCGCCGCATGTACTATTATTATTTCAACAAGGGCTTCATCGCAGGCAGCCACGGCGACTACGACGGCAAGGCCCGCTGGATGGAGAAGGCCATAGCCGCCGCCGACAGGTACGGCCTGCCTGACGACATGAAGGTGTATGCCTATTCGGAGGTTTACCAGTGTTACGAGAACCGCGGCGACCTCTACAAGGCCCTGTCGGCCCTGAAGACTTACGAGTCGATAGCCTGCGACATGAACCAGATGTACCTGTACACCGACTGCTACAAGGGCCTGATGAGGATTTACACCAAGCTGGGCGACAAGGAGAACGCCCTGCATTACCAGAAGGAGTACTTCAGGTACAACGACTCGCTGCTGAACATCAACGAATTCTCGCGCATCAAGACCGACTACGAGGTCTCCGAGGACAAAATCGTGCAGGCTACCATCGACAATCTCGAGAAAATCAACTCCCTGCAGAAGATTGTCCTGTCAATGCTCCTGGCCCTCGTGGCCCTCGCAGTGACGGCCACCATAGTGTTCTACCGCCAGCGGCAGAAACTGCACGTGGCCAATCTCGCCCTGTTCAAGCGCAACGCCGAGCTGCTGAAGATGGAAAGCGCGCTGAAGAACGGCGACGCCCAGGGCGGCATAATGCCGCCGACGGACATCGACGGAGCCGCGGCCGACAAGGACGCCGCCACCTACGACCGCAACGACCTGATACGCAGGATAACCGAGGTGATGTCGGATGAAGACGTGTTCTGCGACCCCGCGTTCAGCCTATCGGCCCTGGCCCGCCTCACCGAGTCGAACACCAACTACGTATCGCAGGCCATCAACTCGAACTTCGGCAAGAACTTCCGCACTTACCTCAACGAATACAGGATAAAGGTAGCCATGAAACGCATGATGGACACCGACAGGTTCGGCAACTACAGCATACACGGCATAGCCGAAAGCGTAGGCTTCAAGTCCGACTCCAACTTCATCTCCGCTTTCAGGAAAGTAACCGGCATGACCCCTTCGCTGTACCAAAAGCTATCCAAAGACGACTCTTTAATTTCCAATTCATAAATCAGAAATATTCAAAACGTTGCTTTTTTATGGTTTTTGCGAATTATTCGTATATTTGCGCGGTCGAAAACTATAAAACAGTAACATTATGAAAAGATTTACCTTCATCATCCTGAGCGTACTGTTCTCGGTCATGTCTTTCGCTGAAGACATCAATCCGGCACAGGCACTCGCCATCGCAAAATCGTTCCTTGACGGCAGCTCCGGGCAGACAAGGTCGCCGGTCATGTCGTCAAGACAGCTCAAACTGGCCCATACGGCCATAGCTTCTGACGGTAAGAACGGCCTTTACGTGTTCAATGTAGGCAATAACGGCGGCTTCGTAATCGTAGCCGCTGACGACGGAGCGCACGAAATCCTCGGCTACAGCGACAGCGGCAGCTTCGACACCAACAGCATTTCGCCGGAGTTCAAAAGCTGGATTGCAGGCTACGCGGACGAAATAGCGTATATCAGACGTACCGGATACCGTGGCGCCGAAACGGTCCAGGCCGCACCACGCAAGGCCGTCGCGCCGCTGCTCGGCGACATAATGTGGAACCAGGACGAGCCTTACAACGACATGTGCCCGTCTTACGACCTCAACGCAAGATGTGCCACGGGCTGCGTAGCCACTGCAATGGCGCAGGTAATGTACTACCACAGATGGCCCGAGACGGGCGTCGGATCGCACACCTACTCACCGTCAATACTCGGAGGCGGCACGCTTACCGCCGACTTCGGCAACACCCGCTACGCCTGGGACGACATGCTTCCGACATACGACGCCACGAGCAGCGAGGCAAGCCGTGAGGCCGTAGCCCTGCTAATGCTGCACTGCGGTATCGCGGTGGACATGGAATACTCTACGTCGAGCGGCGCGGGAAGCGCCGAAGTGGCCATAGCGCTCGCCACGTACTTCAACTATGACAAGGGCGTGGCTTACCGCCAGCGCACCAACTACGGCAGCCTTGAATGGGACAACGCCATCAAGAGCGAGATTGACGCAGGCCGCCCGGTCATCGCCACGGGGCGTTCCTCGGCCGGAGGACACGCCTTCGTGTTCGACGGATACGACGATAACGGACTCATACACGTCAACTGGGGATGGAGCGGAATGAGCAACGGCTACTTCCGCACGACGGCTCTCATGCCTCCGGTACAGGGCGTAGGCGGCGCCGATGGAGGCTACAACTACGACCAGCAGATTATAACGGGCATACAAAAGCCGCAGGAAGGCAGCGAGCCTGACATCGAGCTCGTATCGTCAGAAGGCCTCGTGCCCGCCGAAGAGACCATCGCCAACGGCGCCTCTACCGACTTCAGGCTGTGCGGAATGCTGCGCAACGCCGGCTGGCAGGACTCTGAATTCGATTACGGACTTATGCTTACCGACGCCGACGGCAATATAACAAAGGTTGTCGAGACCGGAGTCAGCGACGTGCTGTACGTTGGATACATGATATTCGGGCCCGACTTCAACGACGTTTCGCTCGGAACTCTCGCCCCGGGCGAGTATACCCTCTACCCCGTTTGCCGCGTAAAGGGCGGAAGCGGAGCGTGGAACCGCATTCGCGACGAGTACGTCGGCTACCCGAATTACATCTACCTGACCGCCACCGAGAGCGAAATCACATTCTCTTACCCCGAATACTTCGACCTTGACATTGCCGAACTGCAGCTTCCCGAAGAGGTTTACGCAGGAGTGCCGGCACAGATCGGGGGCACGGTTACGAACAACGGCGACGTTGATTACCTTGGAGACATCCACGTGTCGATTGTCGACAAGGACACCAAACGCAGCGTAGCGACCGGCTCGGCGTACAAGATTGACCTGGCTCCGGGCGCAAGTCTCGACCTCGAACTTATCGACTCTTACACCCTTGAGCCCGGAAACTATCTCGTTACCGTGGTTGACGACGACAACAAACGCATTGCCCCGCTCAGCGAGATTACCGTAAACGAGGCACCGGCAGAGGCCGCAGTGTTCGGCCCCGCGGAGCAACTGTCGTTCGCCGACAACAATAACGTAGACAAGAACAACATGGACATAACCGCCAAAATCACCTGTACGTCGGGCGTTTACGGCGGATACATCTACCTTTATTTATTCAACGAGACCAGCACCGTGCAGGAAGGCTGCCTCACTCCGCAGTATCTGTTCATCAAGGAGGGCCAGACCGTCGACGTTACTTTCGGCGGAGCGTTCGAAAACGGCGTGCCCGGCACGGTATATACGGCGTGCCTCATGGCCTACGACGGCAATGTATTGTCGTTCCTCAGCCCGATGGAACTGTCGGTATGCCAGTTCCGCCTGAGCGACATTACGTCCTCGATAGACAATATCGAGACTGCCGACGAAGCCCCGACGGCCATCTACGACATCAGCGGAAAACTGCTTCCGACCACCGACATCAATTCCTTGCCAAAGGGAATATACATCATCAAGCGCGGCGGAAAGACCATGAAGATAGTCAAATAACATTCACCCTAACATTCGAAAATCATGAAAAAAATCATAATATCACTGGTTGCGCTCTTCGCCGTGGCGTTGTCATGCCAGCTGCAAGCCGTGGCGCAGACCACAGGACAGCTTCCGCCGACAGACGGAAGACAAGGACCTACCGCCCTGAAAGCCGTTCCTACGGAGGCAAGAATAAGTGACGGACTGCCCAAGCAAGTGAAAACGGCAGCTAAAACAACAGCCGCTGACGCGTCGATGTTCACCGGCCGCACATTCTACGGAGCCCTGATCAACAGCGACACTTGGGCAAACGCGTCAATAACTGACGTTCCTTACGGCATTTACTCGTTCGAGATAAGCGATAATCCCACGCCAGTAAGCCACATTACGAACCTCTCTTACGGCTTCATGTCAGGCGCTTACGGCAACGAACAGTTTGTAGGAATATCGGCATTGAACGTCATGGGCGCGCTGAACGGCGCAAGATACATCACCATAGACACCCGAAACTGGACTGAGTTGAAGAACGTTTTGTACGACACCAGCAGCAAGTCGTATTCACTCTTGCCGTCGGCTATGGCTTACAACGTCACCGACAACACGATTTACTCGCTCCAGTATAACGACGACCTGAGCGGACTTGACTGGTGTGTGTATAACCGTGATTACGACGAAATGGACAAAATTGCCTCTTTCCGGGGAAGATATAACGTCATAACGCTGGCCTCGCTTCCTTCGGGAGAGATGTATTTCATCAACAACTACGGCGACCTCTACACCATAGACAAAGCCAACGGCCGTCCGCGCATGGTCGGTTTTACGGGCGTTGAGCCTGTACTTTACAGCCAGTCAATGATGTACGACGGCAGGACGGGGCTGCTCCTGTGGGCAGCATGGACAACGGAGGGCAGCCAGCTCTACGCCGTCGACCCCGAGACAGCCGAATCGTTCAAAGTTCTCGACTTCAAGAACAACGAGCAGTTCGTTGCCCTTTACGATACCGACAACGCCGCTCCTGACGCCGCTCCGGGCGCTGTCAAGAGCCTTTCGATAACCCCCGACACCGACGGTGGCCTCGGTTGTACGATTTCATTCGACGTGCCCGACGCCACATACGGCGGCAACCCACTCGGCAAGTCAACGCTTAACGTATGGCTTGACGGCCAGAATCTCAAGGGCGTAGACGCCGTTGCGGGCGAGCATGTGTCGATACCGGTAACGCTCACCGAGGGCAACCATTACGTCGCAGTCAACCTGAGCAACGACGGGGGCTACTCTCCCACTGTGTCGTTGACCAAGTATATCGGTTACGACGTGCCGAAGACGGTAGGCTCGCTTACGTTCACCCACGACGAGACGGCCGGCACGAACAACGTCAGCTGGACGGCTCCGGAGGGAGGTGTCAACGCCGGATACATCGACTTCAACAACCTGACGTACACCGTAGTGCGCATGCCTGACAGCATAACGGTGGCCACTGGCCTCAAGGCTACTACGTTCTCGGAGCCTACGCCGACAGCGATGCACAGCTACAGTTACAGGGTTATGGCCGTGAACAACGGCAAGAGGGGCGACTACGCCGAGTCGGAAAGCATACTGTGCGGCGACGCCTTCACCGTGCCTTACGAGCAGGCATTTGCCGACCCGTCGGTTCTTACCGACTTCTTCACCATTGTAGACGCCAACAAAGACAACAACACATGGCGCCAGGGATTCAACAACGATGTGAGAATAGACATCAGCGTAAACAATCCCATAGGCGACGACTGGCTCATTACGCCGGGAATCAACATGGAAGGCGGAACGGTTTACCGCTTCACGATGAACATGAAGACCTTTACGCAGGGCTATCCCGAGGACTTCGACATCTGCGTAGGCACCGACCCGAACGACATTTCTACGTTCAAGGTGGCCAAGGAAGTAAGGGGCCTGGAGCTGTACGAGACCTTCGGCGACTACTCGGCCGACTTCAACATCGACACTAATGGCGAGTATTTCGTGGCTATAAGGTATTGCAGCGACAACGCAAATAAAGGCTCGATGCTGCTGCTTAACAACGTAAGAGTGACGAAAGTGGGCGCCACCAAAGCTCCAGCGGCTGTAGGCGACCTTAAGATAACGCCCGATGCCGACGGAGCGATGGCCGCTACGGTGGCATTCACCGCGCCGGCAACCGACCTCGCGGGCAACGCGATACCGTCACTGACCAAGGTGAACGTCTACCGCGGCGGCACGGCCGAGCCTATCCACACATTCGACAGCCCGGCGCCGGGCGCAAGCCTCAGCTTCACCGACAACCGCGTAAGCCGCGTGGGGACGACCGTGTACAGCGTAGTTGCCGAGAATGAGTACGGCGCAGGCGCAACGGCGGCTGACTCGGCTTTCGTAGGAATATACTCTGCGCCGTACCTCGAGACGTTCGACACTCGCGCGGCCTCGGAGCTTTACACCTCGCTGACGAGCGGTTTCGACACGGAGGCTAACCCGTATTACCGCTGGACTTACAACGAAGCTAACAAGCGGATGGGCTTCTACGCATTTAACGCGGATGAAGGCGACCAGGCTAACCTGTGGCTCTTCACGCCCGCCATGAAGCTTGACGCCAACTCGGTGTACGCATTCTCCTACAAGGCTAACATCAACCTGTACAGCAACACCATAACCAACAAGGTGTACATAGGTACCGACGCCACGCCGGAAAGCCAGGAGACGTTCATAGGCGACATGCCAAGCAGCACCAATTACCAGATGATGGAAACGTCGCACAACGTCGTCACCACAGAGGCCGGCCGCTTCGTGTTCGGGTTCAACTCAATAGGCACGAGTCAGGGCGACTATCTCAGCGTAGACCTTGACGACGTAGCGCTAACCTACCTCAAGTCGGCATTCTCGCCATACATGATTACCGACTACAACGCCGAGGCCGACAAGGGCGGCGAAATGACGGTGAACATGTCGTTCCGCGTGCCCGATACCGACTACCAGGGTAACCCGCTTGAAGGCTACCTGAGCGTAGAAGTGTTCCGAGGGACCAGCCCCACGCCCGTGTTCACCAAGAACGACGTAGCCCCGGGAGCCGTTGTCGAGTGGAGCGACACGCAGGCCCAGCACGGACAGAACATCTACATGATTTCGGCATCTAACTCTTACGGCCGCAGCGAGGTGCTTGCCGACACGCTCTTCGTAGGCCGCGACGTGCCCGAAACAGTTGGAAACTACACCGCAAAAGGCTCTGCCGACAACCAGGACGCAGTGCTGGCATGGACCGCCCCGACGCAAGGCGTCAACGGAGGTGTAGTAGTTGCCGACGAGCTTACGTACAACATCTACAGCTATAACATATCGACCAACGAGCTTACGCCCATCGCAAGGAACGTTGAAGGCACGACATACACTGTCGAGAACGAGCCTTCTGACGCCCAGCGGGTGCTCTATTACGCCGTGTCGGCTGTCAACACCGAGGGCGAGAGCCAAGCCATGGCGGCATCGGTAACGCTCGGCAAGCCGTACACGCTGCCGTTCAAGGAGTCGTTCGCGGGCAAGGAACTGTCCACCACGCCATGGACCGAGGTTACGTCAAACGACTATGTGCTCAACTGGAACCTCGACAACCCCGACGGTTCGACGTATAACGGCGCAGTGGCTCAGGACGGCGACGGCGGCGTGGCATACATGTACAACGGCTCGATGTACGAGACATTTGCCGGAGCGGGCTTCGTATCGCCGAAGGTAAGCCTCGGCGGAACAACCGCGACGCTGTCGTTCTGGGTCTACAACATGGCCACCAACTATCCCGACAACAAGCCTCTGCTTGACGTTTACGTGCGTGCCGACGACGGCGAGATGGAACAAGTAGGCTCATACATCGTCGGAGGAGACACCGAGGAAGGATGGAAGCTGTACGAGATACCGCTCACCGACTACGCTTCGTCAGGCAACATAAGCTTCGCCTTCTACGGATATACCGGCGGATACATGGACGTTATCTACCTCGACAACATCGAGATAAAGGCCGGACTGCCCTCTTCAATCGACGGCGTTGACGCCCAGGGCAAGGAGATTGAGAGCGAAAGCTGGTACACCGTAGACGGAATGAAGGTTGAGAAGCCGCGCGGCGGCCTGTTCATCCACACCGTAAGGTATACCGACGGAACGGTTAAGACCGACAAGGTGGTAGTGGAATAAACGCTGCCCGGCGCCTGTCGCCGAGCCGGCAGGCAACGACAAGCTAAGAAGCTGATAATCAAAGGCTTTATAAAAGGCCGTCTTTTGGAGTGCAAAAGGCGGCCTTTTAGCGTGCGGTTGACGGCCTTTCATAAGGCGAAAGACCGCAAACGGCAATTAAGGCGGGCAAAAACAAATTTCTTGCAGGCAACCTGACGTTAAATAAAAAAAAATATGTAAGTTTGCAAATCGTATGGTGCTGAACTATATCTGGATATCGTTTTTCCTCATAGCGTTCGTCATAGCGCTGGTGAGGCTTGTGTTCATGGGCGACACCGAGGTGTTTCCGGCCATGATGAACTCGACGTTCAGCTCGGCCAAGACAGCCTTCGAGATATCGCTCGGGCTGACGGGCGTACTGTCGCTGTGGCTCGGCGTGATGAAGATAGGCGAGAAGGGAGGCGTGGTTAACGCACTGGCCAGGGTGCTCAGCCCCGTGTTCACCAAGCTGTTTCCCGACATACCGAAGGGCCATCCTGCCACGGGCTCCATCTTCATGAACATCGCCGCCAACATGCTCGGCCTCGACAACGCAGCCACTCCGCTCGGCCTGAAGGCCATGGAGCAGCTCCAGAGCCTCAACAGGAAGAAGGACACGGCCACCAACCCGATGATAATGTTCCTCGTGCTCAACACCTCCGGACTTACCATCATACCCGTGTCGATACTCGTCTACCGCGCGCAGCTCGGCGCGGCACAGCCTACCGACGTATTCATACCCATACTGATAGCCACGTTCTTCTCGACCCTTGCCGGCGTGATAGTGACCAGCCTGTACCAGCGCATCAACCTGCTGAACCGCACCATGCTGCTCACGCTCGGCGGCATGAGCCTCGCCGTGGCGGCGATAATATGGCTCTTCGGCTCGATGGACAAGGAGCGGATGAACCTCGTGAGCACTACGGCGGCCAATATCCTGCTGATGTGCGTAATCGTCGGTTTCATCGTGGCCGGCATGAGGAAGCGTGTCAACGTGTACGATGCCTTCATCGAGGGCGCCAAGGACGGCTTCACCACGGCCGTCAGGATAATACCCTATCTCGTGGCGATACTCGTTGGAATCGGCGTTTTTCGCGCCTCGGGCGCCATGGACGCCATTGTTGACGGTATAAAATGGCTTGTTGAACTGTGCGGCGGCGACACAGAGTTCGTCGGCGCGCTGCCAACCGCGCTGATGAAGCCCCTCTCGGGCAGCGGCGCCCGCGGCATGATGGTCGACGCAATGTCGACATACGGCGCCGACTCGTTCGTCGGCCGTCTCAGTTGTATCTTTCAAGGCTCCACCGACACCACGTTCTACATCCTCGCGGTGTACTTCGGCAGCGTCGGCGTCCGCTACACCCGCCACGCCGTCGCCTGCGGCCTGCTGGCGGATCTGGCGGGAGTAATAGCGGCAATAGCGGTGTGCTACCTGTTCTTTTAAAGGTGAGACGGTGAGAAAGTGAGACGGTGAGACATTATTGCAATTATACATAATAACACATAAAGCCATGAATAAAAAACACAATATCAAGATTAAGCAAAAGCTTTGCCCTAAGAATAATAAAGCTTTATAAATTCCTGTTGGAAGAAAAGCATGAATACATCATGTCCAAACAGGTCTACAGATCAGGCACAAGTATCGGAGCGATACATTGCAGAAAGCCGTAACGCACAGAGCCATGCGGGTTATATCAACAAATTGAATATAGCTTTGAAAGAAGCTGACGAAACTGAATACTGGCTTGAGCTGCTACACGAGTCGGAAACGATAGACGATAAACAGTTCGAATCAATAATAAGCGACCTAAAAGTCATAATCGGAACATTAACAAAAATCATAAAAAAGCTGAAAGAGAAGGCAAAACAATGAACATGGTATTTTTCACCTTTTCACTTTTTCACCTTTTCACCTAAAAACGATGGCAGATTTAAAGGGATTAGCTAAGGACACTGCAATCTACGGACTGAGCAGCATTGTGGGGCGGTTTCTCAACTACCTGCTCGTTCCGTTGTACACGGCGAAGCTGTCGGCGGCAAGCGGCGGCTACGGCGTCATCACTAACGTGTATGCATATACGGCGCTGCTGTTCGTCATTCTGACGTACGGTATGGAGACAACGTTCTTCCGTTACTCCAACAAGGAGGGCGAAGACCCGCGCCGGGTGTACTCAACCATACTTATGTCGGTGGGCTTCACCTCGATGGTGTTCGTCCTGCTGGTGCTAGCCTTCATATCGCCCATTTCATCGGCGATGGGCTATGCCGACCATCCTTCCTACATCTGGACGATGTCCTTGACCGTAGCGCTCGACGCGTTCCAGGCCATTCCGTTCGCGTATCTGCGCTACAAGAAGCGCCCGATAAAGTTCGCCGCGCTCAAGATGCTGTTCATCATAATGAACATCTGCCTCAACCTGGTGTTCTTCGTGCTGCTCCCCGCGCTGTATGAAAGCAGCGGCGGCGAGGGCTTCATAAGCAAGATATACGACCCTACGGTAGGTGTTGGCTATGCGTTCTACATCAACCTGTTCTGCACCGGCTCGATAACGTTCCTTTTCTGGAAGGAACTTACGGGCTTCAAGTATGTCTTCGACCGTGCGTTGCTTAAGAGAATGCTCGGCTACAGCTGGCCAATACTGGTGCTCGGAATCGCCGGAATACTCAACCAGACGGCAGATAAAATCATTTTCCCGTACGTCTACAAGGGAGCCGACGCCCATGCCCAGCTCGGCATTTACGGCGCGGCAAGCAAGATAGCGATGATTATGGCGATGATAACACAGGCCTTCCGCTACGCCTACGAGCCGTTCGTGTTCGGCAAATCCAAGGACAAGGACAACCGCGATACTTACGCCAAGGCGATGAAGTTCTTTGTAATCTTCACCCTTCTGGCGTTCCTTGCCGTCATCGGATACATGGACATACTGAAGCATCTGATAGGCAACGACTATTGGGAGGGCCTAAAAGTCGTACCGATAGTAATGGCGGCGGAAATCATGATGGGCATATACTTCAACCTGTCGTTCTGGTACAAGCTCATCGACAAGACCATCTGGGGCGCCTGGTTCTCTGGAGCCGGCTGCCTGGTACTCATCGCCGTCAACGTAATCTTCGTTCCACAATACGGCTATATGGCCTGCGCATGGGGCGGTTTCGCAGGATACGGCACGGCGATGCTGCTCTCTTACTTCGTGGGACAGAAGCACTACCCCATCAATTACCCGGTGAAAGAGATTGCGCGGTACGTCGTCGTGGCGATAATCCTGTGCTTGGGAATGCGCTGGGCTAACGGTTCGCTGCCCATGTGGGGCGCACTGGCGGTAAATACGGTGCTCATCGCCCTGTTCGCTGCAATGATAGTGAAGCTCGACTTCCCCCTGAAGCAAATCTTGGGAAAGGTGAGAAAGTGAAAGGGTGAAAAGGTGAGAAAGGCCTAACACCATGCAAATACAACCGTAAAAACCGCATAACAATAAACCCCTACAAACCAAATAACCGCACAACCGCATAACCTCAAAACCTTATAACCGTAAAACCTCATAACCCCAAACCGTAAAAACCCATTAAAAAACATAGCAATGAAAAGATTATTGATGTCTATCGTGGGACTGCTTGCCCTTTTGCCGATGAAGGCGGACGAGGGTATGTGGACCCTGTACAACCTGCCCCAGGCGGTGTACGACCAGATGAAGGCTTACGGATACAGCCTTCCTTACGAGAGTCTTTACTCAGGCAACAACCCCATCAAGGGCTCGGTGGTGCTCTTCGGAGGCTTCTGCTCGGGCGTGGTTGTGTCGCCCGACGGCCTCGTGTTCACCAACCACCACTGTGGTTTCGAGGCAATCCGCAGCCATTCTACCGTGGAGCACGACTACATGCTCAACGGATTCTACGCCAAGACGGCAAAAGACGAGCTGCCGAACGAGAACCTCTTTGTCAGCTTCATGATTGAACAGCAGGACGTTACGGCACGCCTGCAGGCACTGGGCATTGACGATATGCCGTTCGACAAGCAGGCTGACGTCATCGACTCGATAGCCGCCGTGATGACCGACTCGGTAAAGAAAATAGACAAGTCTTACCACGTGGAGATTGACCCCTACTATGAGGGCAACCAATACTACGCCACCACGTACCAGCTCTTCCCCGACGTGCGCCTCGTTTTCGCAGTGCCAAAGTCGATGGGCAAGTTCGGCGGCGAGACCGACAACTGGATGTGGCCGCGCCAGACGTGCGACTTCAGCGTGTTCCGCATATACGCCGACCCGAAGACTAACGGCCCGGCAGAATACTCGGAGGCCAACGTGCCGTACAAACCGAAATCATGGGCACCCGTGTCGATGCAGGGTTACAAGGACGGCGACTTCGCAATGACCGTAGGTTACCCCGGAAGCACGGAGCGTTACCTCTCGTCTTACGGCATAAAGGAGATGCGCGACGCCGACAACGCCACGCGTGTGCAGGTGCGCGGGCTGAAGCAGGAAATCATGAAGCGCCACATGGACGCCGACGAGGCCGTGCGCATCAAGTACGACTCGAAGTACGCCCAGAGCGCGAACTACTGGAAAAACTCGATGGGAATGAACAAATGTATCGATTCCATCGGCATAATCGAGCAGAAGAAGGCTTACGAACTGCGCCTGCGCCACTGGCAGGACACCACGGGATACCTCAAGGGCAAGCTCGACTTCGACCTCATGGCGAGGCTCTACGCCAAGTGTTTCAAGCACAGGCGCGCGTTCTACTACTGGTTCGAGACGTTCCGCGGAACGAACGAACTCGTCACCCGCGCCATGAAGGCCGGCAGCGGAATGGAGGTGAAAGGGTCTGAGAAAGACCCGAAGAAGCAGTACATCGAGTTCGAGGACAACAGCGACGAATGGGACGAGGCGCTTGACAAGGAGGTGCTGGCGGCCCTGCTTCAGAACTACCGCGAGCACGTGTCGGAGGAATACCTGCCGTCGTTCTACCAGACCATCGACAAGAAGTTCAAGGGCGACTGCAAGGCTTACGTAGACTACCTCTACAAGAAATCCATACTTATGAAGAGCGGCAAGAAGCTCTACTTCAACAAAAAGAGCTTCAACGAAGACCTCGGCGTGCAGCTGGGCCTTAGCCTGCAGGACTACATCGCGGCGCAAAGCGAAATACTAAACCCGCTCTCTGACTCAATCGACGTGCAGGAGAAATACCTCTGCGCGGCAAAACTGCGCATGGAGCAAGACCTTCCCCACTACAGCGACGCCAACATGACAATGCGCCTAAGCTACGGCCGCGTAGGCGGATTCACCCTCAACGGCTCGCCCTCGGGCTACTACACGACGGCAGAAAGCATTGTAGAGAAGATGAAGATGAGCGACCGCGTGCCTGAATATTTCGCCGAGCCGATAATGCACGAACTGCTCTCAGCCAAGGACTTCGGCCCCTACCAGGACAAGACCACGGGCAAGATGCAGCTCTGCTTCCTTACGAACAACGACATAACCGGCGGCAACAGCGGCTCGCCGATGTTCAACGGCAAGGGCGAACTCATCGGACTGGCCTTCGACGGCAACTGGGACAGCCTCTCGAGCGACATCTACTTCGAGAAGAACCTGGCCCGCTGCATCGGCGTCGACATACGCTACGTGCTCTACATGATTGACAAGTGGGGCCACGCCGACCGCCTGATGAAGGAAATAAACGCCAAATAACAACAGCCGCCAGCGTCCCGCCAAAGGACAAACTGACGGCAACGACCAACAACATCGCGGCCGCGGCGTAACTCGCTGACGGCCAGCCACTTTCCGAAAGGCCACCTTTTGCGTCGCGAAAGGTGGCCTTTCGTCGTGTAAAAGACGGCCTTTCGGAAGGTGAAAGGCCGTCTTTGCAAAACACACTGACAACCGGGCCAAGCACGGACGGACAGCATTGATGACACTTTAACTATGCTAATATTCCTTAAAAAACAAGAAAACAGACATATTATATAAGGTATATGGCGAAAGTTTTGCTTACTTTTGCGCCCTAATCGAATAGGTAATACAGCGTTATGCAGAAGAATTTGGTAATAGTCGAGAGCCCCGCCAAGGCCAAGACCATAGAAAAATTCCTGGGCAAAGACTACAAGGTGATGTCCAGTTACGGCCACATACGTGACCTGAAGAAAAAAGAACTAAGCATAGACACAGACACATTTACGCCCGACTACGAGATTCCCGAAGAGAAGAAGAAGCTCGTGACCGAGCTGAAGAACAGCGCAAAGAACTCAGAGAAAGTATGGCTCGCATCCGATGAAGACCGCGAGGGAGAGGCCATATCGTGGCATCTCTGCGAGGTGCTCGGCCTGGACGAGGAAAAGACCAACCGCATAGTGTTCCACGAGATTACCAAACCTGCCATACTGGAGGCCATCAAGCACCCCCGCCATCTTAACATGAACCTTGTCAACGCGCAGCAGGCGCGCCGCGTGCTCGACCGCCTCGTGGGCTTCAGGCTGTCGCCCGTACTGTGGCGCAAGGTAAAGCCCGCCCTCTCAGCCGGCCGCGTACAGAGCGTAGCCGTAAGGCTCATCGTTGAGCGCGAGAGGGAGATACAGGCCTTCAAGAGCGAAACCTACTACCGCGTGACGGCCGTGTTCGCCGTGCCCAACGAGGACGGAACGATGTCAGAAGTGAAGGCCGAACTTGACAAGCGCTTCGCCACCCATGACGAGGTACTTGCCTTCCTCGACAAGTGCAAGGGCTCCACGTTCACCGTGGCAGGTATCGTCAAGAAGCCCATGAAGCGTACGCCCGCGCCGCCGTTCACCACCTCCACCCTGCAGCAGGAAGCCGCAAGAAAGCTCGGTTTCACCGTATCGCAGACGATGATGGTGGCACAACACCTTTACGAGAACGGACGAATAACATACATGCGAACCGACTCCGTCAACCTGTCGTCGCTATGCATCAACTCAAGCAAGGCCGAGATAACCAGCCTGTGGGGCGAGGAATACAGCAAGCCGCGCCAGTACCACACGCACTCAAAGGGCGCGCAGGAGGCCCACGAGGCCATCCGCCCGACATACATGGACGCCACCTCGATAGACGGCACGCAGCAGGAAAAGCGCCTGTACGACCTCATCTGGAAGCGCACCGCCGCCAGCCAGATGGCCGACGCGCAGATAGAGAAGACAACGGTGACCATCCGCCTGAGCGACGCCGACGAGCAGTTCGTGGCCAACGGCGAGGTGGTGAAGTTCGACGGATTCCTAAAGGTGTACCGCGAGTCGTCCGACGACGAGGCCGACGGGCAGGAGGACACGTCGCACACGCTGCCCCCGATGACCGAGGGCGAGCAGCTTCAGCGCAGCGAAATCACCGCAACGCAACGCTTCAGCCAAGGCCCCGTGCGATATACCGAGGCCAGCCTCGTGCGCAAACTCGAGGAATTAGGCATCGGCCGACCGTCAACCTACGCCCCGACCATCAGCACCATACAGCAGCGCGAGTACGTGCAGAAGGGCGACAAGAAGGGCGAGGAGCGCCTGTACACCGTAGACACGCTGAAAGGCAACGCCATAACGAACAGGACGAAGACCGAAATGGCCGGCAACGAGAAGGGCAAGCTGCTGCCCACTGACATCGGCATTGTCGTCAACGACTTCCTGATGAAATATTTTCCGGCCATCATGGACTACAACTTCACGGCCAAGGTGGAGCAGCAGTTCGACACCATAGCCGAGGGAAAGGCACAATGGACGGCAATGCTCAAGAACTTCTACAAGAAATTCGAGCCTACCGTCGAGAAGACGATGAACACCCGCGAGGAGCACAAGGCCGGCGAGCGGGAGCTCGGCACGGAACCGGCCACGGGACGACCCGTGTTCGTCAAGATTGGCAGGTTCGGCCCCGTGGTGCAGATAGGCAAGGCCGAGGACAAGGATAAGCCCCGCTTCGCCCAGCTGCCCGCCGACAAGAGCATGGAGACAATCACGCTCGACGAGGCCCTCGAGCTGTTCCGCCTGCCGCGCACTCTCGGCGAGTACGAAGGCACGCCGGTAGTTATCGGCTCAGGACGTTTCGGCCCTTACGTCATGCACGACAAGAAATACGTATCCCTTCCGAAGACGGAGAACCCGCTGACCGTAACCCTCGACACCGCCATAGAGCTGATACGCAACAAGCGCCAGCAAGAGACGCAGCGCCACATAAAGACCTTCGAGGACGAGCCTAAGCTGGAAGTGATGAACGGACGCTACGGTCCTTACCTGGCTTACGACGGCAAGAACTACCGACTGCCCAAGGCTATGCACGACAAGGCGGCCGAACTGACCCTCGAGGAGTGCATGAACGTAATCAACAACTCAAAGAAGAAGTAGCCGATGAGGAGAATCATCATCGTAGGATACATGGGCGCCGGCAAGACCACCGTGGGCAAGGCGCTGGCCAAGGACACGGGCCTGCAGTTCTACGACCTCGACTGGTACATCGAAGGAAGAATGCGGAAAACCGTACCGCAAATCTTCGCCGAACGCGGCGAGGACGGCTTCAGGCGGATAGAACACAACCTGCTGCACGAGGCGGCGGAGTTCGAGGACGTGATACTTAGCTGCGGAGGGGGCACCCCGTGCTTCTTCGACAACATGGACTACATGAACTCCCTTGCCGACACCGTTTACCTGAAGGCCGAGCCTGACGTGCTCTGCGCCCACCTGAAAATGGGCAAGACACGCCGCCCCCTGCTCGAAGGCAAGTCGGAAGAGGAGCTGCACGAGTTCATAAAAAACCAGCTCAGCCAGCGCGAGGCTTATTACATGAAGGCCCGCCACGTGTTCGACGTGAGCCTGCTTGACAACTACGAGAAGATACAGACTACCGTGGCAAGCCTGCGCAAAATGCTCGATTTGTGAAATTGTATTCGTGAAGTTAAAGAAGTCTGTTCGTGAAATTAAAGAAGTTACAGAAGTTATCACTACGCTCCGCTTCGTTGGAAGTTAAAGCCGAATGCACTGTCGGTTATATTTAACGAGGCTATTGGCTATAACTTCTATATCTTCTTTAAATTCTATAACTTCATAATGAATTAATAAAGAAATATCACTATCTTTGTAGAGAATTAACGCCTGCCTTGCAAAAGACGGCAAAACGCAATGCAAAAGGCGGTCTTTCGTGGCCTGAAAGACGGCATATCGCAGGCCAAAAGACGGCCTTTCGCAAGACGGGGCGCCACGCTCGCTACCAAATAACGCAAACAACAATAAAACTACCACACCTAAATGAAGAAATGGACGATTGAAGACTCTAACGAGCTTTACAACATCAGCGGATGGGGAACATCCTATTTTGGCATTAACGACAAGGGCGACATGTACGTCTCGCCGTGTAAGGACAACGTGGAGATAGACCTGCACGACGTCATGGACGAGCTGGCCCTGCGCGACGTTACGCCGCCGGTGCTGCTGCGTTTTCCCGACATCCTGGACAACAGAATCGAGAAGACGTGGAGCTGTTTCAAGAAAGCCTCTGACGAATACGGCTTCAAGGGCGAGAACTTCATCATCTATCCCATCAAGGTCAACCAGATGCAGCCCGTCGTTGAGGAGATTATCAGCCACGGACGGAAGTTCAACCTCGGCCTCGAGGCCGGCTCCAAGCCCGAGCTGCACGCCGTCATCGCCGTGCAATGCCAGAGCGACTCGCTCATCATCTGCAACGGATACAAAGACCAGAGCTACATCGAGCTGGCGCTGCTGGCACAGAAGATGGGCAAGAGAATCTTCATCGTGGTGGAGAAACTCAACGAGCTCGAGACCATAAGCCGCGCCGCCAAGAAGCTGGGCGTGCGCCCCAACCTGGGCGTAAGGATTAAGCTGGCCTCGTCGGGCAGCGGCAAATGGGAGGAGAGCGGCGGCGACGCGAGCAAGTTCGGACTGACAAGCTCGGAGCTGCTGGCGGCGCTCGAGATTCTCGAAAAGAAGGGACTGAAGGACTGTCTGCGACTGATACACTTCCACATCGGCAGCCAGATAACCAAGATACGCCGCATACAGACGGCCCTGAAGGAGGCTTCGCAGTTCTACATCCAGCTGCACAAGATGGGCTACAACGTCGACTTCGTAGACTGCGGAGGCGGACTGGGCGTAGATTACGACGGCACACGCTCGCCCAACAGCGAGAGCTCGGTGAACTACTCGATACAGGAATACGTGAACGACTGCATCTACACCTTCGTCGAAGCTGCCGACCGCAACGGCATTCCGCACCCCAACCTCATCACGGAGAGCGGCCGCTCGCTGTCGGCACACCACTCGGTGCTGGTAATCGACGTGCTCGAAACGGCGTCGCTGCCCGAAATGCCCGAGGAATATGAGCCTAACGAGAACTCGCACAAGCTTGTAAAAGACCTGTACGACATCTGGGACAACCTTAATCCGCGCACAATATTGGAGGACTGGCACGACGCCGAACAGATACGCGAGGACGCCCTCGACCTGTTCGAGCACGGCCTCGTTGACCTCAAGACGCGCGCCGAGATTGAGCGAATGTACTGGAGCGTGTGCCGCGAAATCAACTCGATATCAAAAACTTTCAAGCATGTGCCCGAGGAACTGAAGGGTCTTGACAAGCTGTTGGCCGACAAATATTTCTGTAACTTCTCGCTCTTCCAGTCGTTGCCCGACGCCTGGGCGATAGACCAGATATTCCCTATCGTGCCGCTGCAGAGGCTCAACGAGCGCCCGACACGCAGCGCCACGCTGCAGGACATCACGTGCGACAGCGACGGAAAGATAGCCAACTTCGTGACCAACCGCAACATCTCGAACATCCTGCCGGTGCACGCGCTGCGCAAGAACGAGCCTTACTATCTGGGCGTGTTCCTCGTGGGAGCGTACCAGGAGATACTGGGCGACATGCACAACCTCTTCGGCGACACCAACGCCGCCCACATAACGGTGAAGGACGGCAAGTACCACATCGACCAGATAATCGACGGCGAGACCGTGGAGGAGGTGCTCGAGTACGTGCAGTACAACCCGAAGAAGCTGGTGCGCCAGCTCGAAGTGTGGGTTACCAAGAGCGTAAAGGAGGGCAAGATATCGCTCGAGGAGGGCAAGGAGTTCCTCTCCAACTACCGCTCGGGACTGTATGGATATACTTATTTGGAGTAAATAATCAAAAGTAGTTAAAGTAGTTATAGGTAGTTAGAGTAGTTAAAGTCAAATGCTTTGTTGGTAGTTAAAGTAGTTAAATGTAGTTAGAGTAGTTAAAGCCATATGACTTTACGATTATTGCGTACCCAATAAGGGTAATAACTTTAACTACTGAGCGACCGCAGGAAGCGATAACTACTTCTAACTACTTTAACTACCAACAAAGCATTTGACTTTAACTACTAAGCGAACGTAGTGAGCGGTAACTACTTTAACTACTATAACTACAAAAATTAAAAGATATGCCCCTTCCCCTTACAATAATAAAAGTCGGCGGAGCCGTGGTCGAGGACGAGGCCCGGCTTAACGAATTGCTTGACGGATTCTGCGCCATCAGCGGGCGCAAAGTGCTCGTTCACGGCGGCGGACGGCGTGCCACGGCCATCGCATCGCGCCTCGGCATAGAGAGCACGATGGTTGGCGGACGGCGCGTTACCGACCGCTACATGCTTGAAGTGGTGACAATGGTCTACGGCGGACTGGTGAACAAGAACATCGTGGCGCAGCTCCAGGCACGCGGAACGGACGCCCTCGGGCTGACGGGAGCCGACATTGACGTGATACGCTCGCACAAACGGCCCGTAAAGGACGTTGACTACGGCTTCGTGGGCGACGTGGAACGTGCCGACGGCGACAAGCTCGCAACGCTCATCGAGGCCGGCATAACGCCCGTAATGGCGCCCCTGACGCACGACGGGCACGGCATGTTGCTTAACACCAACGCCGACACGATAGCCGCCGAGACGGCAAAGGCGCTGGCAAAAAGGTATGACGTGACGCTGGTGTACTGCTTCGAGAAAAAGGGAGTGCTGGCCAATCCCGACGACGATGACAGCGTAATACCGCTGATAACGCGCGCCGACTTTGCCCGCCTCGTGGCCGACGGCACCGTGGCCGGCGGCATGCTGCCCAAGCTGGAGAACGCGTTTAACGCAATATCGGCAGGCGTAAGCCGCGTGAACATCACCCTCGCAACGGCCATCGACGGACGTCACGGAACGGTTATCGTGCCTTGACGCTTACCCGGGAGTAAAAGGAGCCGACAAGAGTTACCGCCCGCCGCGACGGCCCGGTTAGCCAAACGACAAATGGGCCGCCATCAGCCACGGCGCGGAAGGCCGCCTTTTGCCATGCGAAACACGGCATATCGCAGGCTAAAAGGCCACCTTTTACAAGCCAAAAGGCGGCCTTTCGCAAATCGCCTGACTGTCAGCTACTTACCAGGCTTATTAGGTCAATTGGCCATATTAGCCCAATTAGGCCAATAAGCCCCATTTTCTTAAATACTGTTAAAAGAGAGATTTTCTCAAGATTACCTGTAACTTTCACCCCGCCCAATCGTCATTTAAATAGAGAGCAGATGAAAAATATCAGTTTTCGCAACGACGTGTTGCCCCTAAAAAACGTTCTCTACCGCCTTGCGCTGAGGATAACCCTCAACAGGGAAGAGGCCGAGGACGTAGTACAGGACACGCTGATAAAGGTTTGGAACAGACGCGACGACTGGCAGGACATCGACTCGATAGAGGCTTTCAGCCTTACTATCTGCCGCAACCTGTCTCTCGACAGAATGAAAAAGGCCGGCAACGACAACCGGCCGATAGGTGACGAAGAGGCCGGAGCGCCCGCCGCAGGCTATGACCCGTACGAACGCATGATGCAACGAGACAGGGTCGAGCAGGTAAAAAGGATTGTGGACGGCCTGCCCGAGAAGCAAAAAAGCTGCATGCAGCTGCGCGACTTCGAGGGAAAGAGCTACAAGGAAATTGCCGAAGTGCTCGGAATAAGCGAGGAACAAGTGAAAATCAACATATTCAGGGCACGGCAGGCAGTAAAGCAAAAATACAACGAAATTGACCGATATGGACTATAAGTATATAGAACAGTTGCTCGAACGCTACTGGAACTGCGAGACAACGCTCGAGGAAGAGAAAATTCTCCGCACGTTCTTCAGCCAGAAAGAGATACCGGTAAGCCTCCTGCCGTACAGGGACTTGTTCTGCTACGAACAGACCGAGACGGCTGACGACACCCTGGGAGACGACTTCGACGAAAGGCTGATGGCACAAATCAACGAGCCGGAACCCGTAAGGGCACGCACGATAAACATGAGGCAGAGACTTATGCCGCTGTTCAAGGCCGCAGCAGTGGTGGCGATATTCCTGACGCTGGGCAACGCCGCGCAGGTGGCATTCACCGACGACGAGAAGCCGGCAGCCAACATCGCCTCATTCCAGAAAGCCAAGACAGGACCCTCCGTAGCGATGGGAGACTCGGTAAAAACCGACTCGATGAAGACAGTGCCGGCCACGGCGACAATACTGAAATAAGACAATTTTCTATGCTTTCTCTATAAAACAAGTGTTTAATAAAACAACAAAACGAAACTGTGAAGTTTCAATTCTCTCAAATTTTCATAACATACTAACGTGAAGGAAGAGAGCCGTTGCCCCGTTATTGGCAACGGCTCTCAATGTTTTCGCTAAAGATACAGCACGCTCTCGTTGCCCATGTTGAAGAGAAGGTCGAGTATGCTGAGGTTTGGTATGAAGCCGTGCTTGCGCTCATATACCTGGTAATAGCGGCGCGCTACGAACTGCGGGTCGTCCAGAGGGTGCTTGGGCCGTATCACGTCACGGTAGTCTGCCGTGCCGGCAAGGGCACTGTCATCGGCCGCTACATACTCCGTGGTAGGCTCGATGCACGGTTCTACGCCGATTAATTCGCACATTTTGGCGCAAATCTCCATGTTGAAGTCATACAGGAAGGTCCACTTCCGCTCGAAGAACGGCCGCAAGTCGTCAACGTAATACTCGAAGAACGGCGACTCACCGTAGGCGCTCGCCAGCGCGTTCCAGTGCAGATGGCGCCAGTTACCGTGCTCGCTTATGCGGATATCGCGCATGAGACACTTTCCCGCAGTGGCCTTGCCATCGGCCGCCAACGCCGCCCCGGTGCGTTCTACGGGCACCGTAAGGGCCTGTACGCCGCCCGTAGTGGCTATCACGCAACGGTTGCGGTAGGTCTGCTTGATGAAGTTATCGTAAGCCTCAACACGCACACGGTCGTACCGGTAAAGCTTCTGGTACCACTGTATGGGGCCGAAATAGGCCGAGGAAAGAAGTGCTTGGGACATTATTTGAAGGAATTAAAGAGGTTAAAAGAAGCTGTTGTCCGCCTTGCGGACACATGAATTAAAAGAACAAATGCCTTATTCAAGAGCTGAAAACTACGGGTTACGTATAAGAAGAAACGTCCTGCCGTCACGCAGACAGCGGTTTACGGGCTTGCCGCCGTCGACCGAATACATAAGCATTATCACCTTTCCGATGATGAAAGTCTCGGGAACGAAGCCGAAACAACGCGAGTCGCTCTTGTCGGAACGCCGCCCGGAGCTGAACCAGTAATAGTCGTTGGCAAACGTGGCGCACTCAATACGACGGCCGTCGACATACAGCTGGCCGCCCGACACACGCGCGTTGCGCCCCTCATATTTGCCGTAAAGATATGCTATCAAGGCCGCATTGGCCGGCGTTACGCCTATTGCGACATTCTTGCCCGGCACCACTATGCGTCCGTTTTCCGCCGTTACGGTGTCTCCCGGCACGCCCGTGCAATAGTAAGCCAGCGTCTCCCGTCTGTGCACCGGCCTCAACGTATCGGCCGGACTGTTGAACACCACGAGGTCGCCGCGCCCCACCCTGCCGCCTATCCACCGCGCGTAGCTGAACAGCCGGCCGTCACCCGTGCGCAAGCCATAGCTCCACCGGTCCACCAGCACACGGTCGCCGTCAACGAGGCAAGGCTCGAGGGCCGTGCCCCTGACCGTATATACGGTGAACACCAGCGCGCGGAAAGCCAACATCAGCAAGATTGTGACCGTCAGCGCCATCACAAACTTGAGCGCATGTTTCATATTCTCAGTTGACGAGTAGACAAGTGACGAGCAGACAAGGAGATTACACAAACTCCGAAAAAGTAATATAACGGCAGGACATATCTCCTTGTCTGCTCGTCACTTGTCCACTTGTCTGCTTATCACTTTATATTATCCACCAGCCTGAACAGCCTGTTCCAGCGTATGCCGGAGAAGCCGCCGCGGTCGGGATCGCTGCTCCACCAGATGAAGATGGGCTTGCCCACGATGTGGTCTTCAGGCACGAAGCCCCAATAACGCGAGTCTGCCGAGTTGTGGCGGTTGTCGCCCATCATCCAGTAATAGTCCATCTTGAACGTGTATCTATCGGCCTGCTTGCCGTTGATGAATATCTTTCCGTCCTTCACCTGCAGGTCGTTGCCTTCATACACACGTATAGGACGCTCGTAAACGGCGATGTTCTGCATGTCGAGTTTTACCGTCGCGCCCTTCTTCGGAATCCATACCGGCCCGTAATTATCGCGTGTCCACCCCGTGGCGGCGTTCAAAGGATAAATGTCTCCGGTGATGGTGTCGGTATTGAGAGTGATACTCTGCACGATGTCCTTACGCCTCATGAGGGCGTCGTGGGCGCGTTTCGTCAACGGCATGTAGCCGCTTTGGTTCAGGCTTGTCAGGTCTTCCATGCTTATTCCGAGCTCTTCCATCAGGTCGTCGGGGATGGGCTGGTTCAGCTTAACGTAATAAGTGTACTGCACGTTGTCGGGTTCCTTGTTCGGCTTGCCGTCAAGATACACTATACGGTTCTTGATTTGAAGGGTCTGTCCGGGCAGTCCCACGCAGCGTTTCACGTAGTTCTCGCGGCGGTCTACAGGTCGGGTCATCACCTTTCCGTAGGTACTCGGGTTGTCGATGATGTACTTACGTCCCGTAGCATATACCATTGCGAACCAGTCGTACTGCTCCTGCGGGGTCATACGGGTGAAGTCAGGCTGGTAGGCCAGCAGCTGGCTGCCGAACGAATAGCACATCTGGTAGTAGTCGGCGGCCTGGTACTGCTCGTTGCTTACGAGCGTATCGCCTGCCGGATAGTTGAACACCACGATGTCGTTCAGCTCGACCTGGCCGAGGCCCTTCACCCTTCGGTAGTCCCACTGCGGCCATTCGATATACGACTTGCAGTTGATGACGGGCAGGGTATGCTGCGTAAGCGGCATGGTAAGCGGCGTCTCGGGTATGCGCGGGCCGTAGCTTACCTTGCTTACGAAGAGGTAGTCGCCGGTAAGCAACGACTTCTCGAGCGAGCTTGAGGGTATTACGTAGTTCTGGAAGAAGAACAGGTTGATGAAATATACGGCCACGAGAGCGAACACAAGGGCGTCAACCCACGACATGATGAAGCGCACCGGCGGCTCGGAATTCTTCCACCACTGCCACTTTATCTTCTTGGTTATGTAGACGTCGAATATGAACGGGACTACAAGCAGTCCCCACCAGCTTTTCACCCAAAGCAGGAACAGGAGATAAAGAACGGTTACAACGGAGAACTTAATCCATTGTTTCTTCATGTTAAGTTGTTTCTTTTCCATTATGCTTGTGTATGGATATAAATCGGGAGTTATAAGGAGTTAACGGGAGTTATCGCTCGCTATACTCGCTAAGGGAGTTAGCGGACAATAGCTTTGCCGTATGCGTGTCTATAATACAACGCTTACCATGGCAGTCAAAAGAGCTAACAGACCATTGTTTTGCGCCTTGTTAAGGTATCGTCCGCTAACTCCCTTAGCGAGTATAGCGAGCGACAACTCCCGTTAACTCCTTATAACTCCCTTGAATCTTTAAAACTTAAACATATCGCTGATTGTCAGCAGGCCGCTGTGCGTGGCCGTGTACTCAGCCGCCAGGACTGCGCCGAGGGCGAATCCCTTGCGCGAGTGGGCGTCGTGGGTTATCGTTATGCAGTCGGCCTCAGAGTCGTACGTCACGGTATGTATGCCCGGCACCTCGTCACGCCGCACGCTGTTTATGGCTATCTTGTCGCCGTCGCACTTGTCCGAGCCGGTCAGCGTGCCGTCGGGAGACAGCAGTGTGCCCTTTACCCAGCCCGTCTTGCGGTCGAGGTTGTCGACTATCTCCTCGGCCAGGGTTATCGCCGTGCCGCTCGGCGCGTCAAGCTTGTGTATGTGGTGGGTCTCCTCCATGCTGACCGAATACTGCGGAAATCCGTTCATGATTTTGGCCAGGTAGCGGTTGACGGCCGAGAAAATGGCTACGCCAACGCTGAAGTTAGACGCCCAGAAGAGCGTCTTGCCCTCGTCGTTACACATGCGGCGCACGTCGTCGCCGTGGTCTTTCATCCAGCCCGTAGAGCCCGAAACTACCTTTACTCCCTTGGCGAAAGCCTTGAGGTAGTTGCCGTAGGCGGCCGTAGGGTTGGTAAACTCGATGGCAACGTCGGCCGAGGCGAACTCGGGAGAGTCGAAATCCTGCGGGTTGTCGACGTCGATTATGCATACAATCTCATGGCCGCGGCCGCGGGCTATCTGCTCAATCATCTTGCCCATCTTGCCGTAACCGATAATAGCTATCTTCATTTCTATGAATGGTTTATGTTCTGTGCAAAGATAATGCAAAATTTCGAGTAAGCGAAACGAAAGTAAATACATTTGACTTTTATGCCGGATAAATGCGCCGATACGGCCGTTCAAGAAAAACAAAGGCCATTATTTTGCGTTTTCACAATATTGTTTTAATTTTGCAACAGTTGCTTTCAGCGGACTGATATTACTGAATGATTTTATGGGAAAAAGACTTTTACGACCCGTTGGCGGAACTGTTTTGAGTGGCACGGCGATGGTTACAGTTTCAAATGATGACCTTTCAGCTTGCAAAACAAGGTTTTTCATCTTTCGAAAGGTAACCTTTCACGCTATAAAAGGATACCTTTTGCAGACCTGTCGGAAGCAAGCGGAAACCGTAAGGAAAAGCCTCCGATATGTAACAAACCGTAAGCAACTGCCACAAGCAGGCACTAACAATAATTACGCCAACGGATTGTTGCTGCTTGCGCTGGCCCTGTTCACAGCGATGGATGCGTCAGCCGGGAGCCGTTCGGATTCCGTCTACCGCTGTCTTGACAAAGCCATCGCCGAGTCGGATATTTACATCGCGCGCCACGAGAGCAAAATAAACGGCCTGAAAAAGCAGCTCGGCGCGACTCGCAGCGCCGCCGACAGATACGACATAGAGTTCAAGCTGTACGAAGCTTACAGGGCGTTCATCAACGACTCCGCCCTCGTGTACCTCCAGAGGGCCATCAAATCAGCCGACAAAACAGGCAACGCCGGCGCCGCCAACAAGTGCAGGGCACTGGCGGCATTCCAATGCTCGACGTCAGGAATGTACAAAGAGTCTCTCGACCTGCTCAACACCGTTGACCGCAACGCGCTCGGGCAAGACAACATCGTAGAATACTACATGGCCTGGCATCACCTATACGACCAGCTCGGATTCTATTCCAAGGTAGAGTGCCTGAAGCAAGTCTACGAGACCAAAGCCGAGCTTTACGCCGACTCGCTGCTTGCCGTAGCCGACAAGAACAGCCCAATATACCTGCAGACCATGGAAAACCGGATGTACGACCGCGGCGACTACCGCGCGGCCTTACGCTATAACGACAAGTGGCTGAAGCTCAACGGCGACAATCCCGAGGGCTTCGCAATCATCGCTTTCTACCGTTTTCTCGACTGCAAAATGCTGGGCGAGGAGGACGAGTGGACCTACTGGCTGGCCATGTCGTCGCTGTACGACGTACGCAACGCCACCATGGACCAGGCGTCGATGTGGGAGCTTGCAAACCATTTCTACAGTACCGGCGACAAGGAGCGTGCATACAACTACATCAACTTCGCGTGGAAATGCGCCGACAGGTTCCATACAAGGGTAAGAAGCGAACAGATCCTGCCGGCATTCTCGGCCATCAACGACATTTACCGCACGTCCATAACACGCACCAACCACTACCTCCGCATACTGCTTGCCGCCATAAGCCTGCTCGCGTTGCTTATGTTCGCAATGCTTGTCTACGTCAACAAACAGCGCAAGAGGCTCGCATCGGCCCGCAACGAACTAAGCCGCAAGAACCGACAGCTTACCGACTTGAACGCCGACATGAAGACCACGCTCGACAATCTCGACCAGACCAACCGACAGCTCACCGCAACCGGCGACCGACTTAACGACGCCATTGCCGGCCTTGACGAAAGCAACAGGGTGAAGGAGAAATACATCGGGCTGTTCCTGCGCCAATGCTCGTCGTACATAGACAAGATGGACCGCATGCGCAAGGAGACTTTATCCATGCTGAAAAACAAGCGCTACAACGAGCTTTACGAAATAATGAGACCCTACAACTTCAGGAACCGCGAACAAAAAGAGTTGTTCGAGATTTTCGACTCTACGTTCATAAGACTGTTCCCGACGTTCGTCGACGAGTTCAACCGCCTGCTGAAGCCCGAATTCCGCATACATCTTACCGATACGTCACGCCTTAACACCGACATACGCATATTCGCGCTGATACGCCTCGGCATTGACGACAGCTCGAAGATAGCCGAGTTCCTGCATTACTCGGTCAACACCATCTACAACTATCGGGCACGGATAAAGAGCGGGGCGGCATGCGACCGCGACCAGTTCGAGGACTATGTAAAGGAAATAGGAATACCTCGAAAAAGCCTCGGGAGTGGTGAAAAATCAAGGTGCCGGCCATCGGAAGAGAATCAAGAGTAATGAAGCCGATGTCGGCATAAACGCCGACGCGCCACTTAATCCGCCCCGCCCAACAGGGCGACAAGACACTTGCGCACGTCAGTCAGCAACATACAATTACATTAACAACATAATAATAAAGAACATGAAGATAGCTGTTTTCTGCTCGGCCAACTCGAACATCGAAGTTGAATATTTCAATATAACTGAAGAATTGGGCCACTGGGCCGGCCAAAACGGCCACACAATAGTATTCGGAGGATGCAACCTCGGCCTCATGGAGTGTGTAGCCAAGGCGGCACGCGAGGCCGGCGGACGCACCATAGGCGTAGTTCCCACCATCATTGAGCGTGGCGGCAAGGCCAGCCCTAACATGGACGTATGCATACCTTGCGACAACCTGAGCGACAGGAAAGAGCTCATGATAGGACAATGTGACGCGGCAATAGCCCTGCCCGGCGGCCTCGGCACGCTCGACGAAGTGTTTACGATGGCAGCGGCGGCCACCATAGGCTACCACCACAAGCCCATAATACTGCTCAACGCCGGCGGTTTCTGGAATACGCTGATAGCCCTTCTCGACGACCTCCAGGGCAAAGGAATGGTAAGGGGAGAATGGAGGAATATAATAAAGGTCGCGGATGACCTGGAAGAATGCATAAAGGAGTTAAGAAGTTAAAGGAGTAAAGGAGTTAAGACAAATGCCCGACCGCTTATCGTCTGATAAAATAAGCAACGGAACTGTTGTCTTAACTCCTTTAACTTCTTAACTACTGAAAAGAGACTATCTATCCTCCTTCAGCCTATCGGCCATTGCCCTGCCGAGCGCCTCGCACAGGGCAAAGGTGTCGTCCTTGAGGCTCTGCTTCATCTCCACCGGAGTGCCCACAGGCTCGAACTTCAGGTGTTGCTCGTTCCATTCCTTGATACGCTCGACGGCCTTTCCGGCCCACGCATAGCTGCCGAACCAGCCTATATAGTGGCGGTTCTTGATGTCCTTGCCGGCAAGTTCGCTCAGCAATACCTCCATCTCGTGGTACAGTCCGGCGTTGTACGTCGGCGCGCCGACGATAAGTCCGCGGTAACGGAACACGTCACGTATAATGTAAGAGTGGTGGGTCTTCGACACGTTGTACATAACGATGTTCTTGATGCCGGCCTGGCTCGCGGCGCGGGCAATCACTTCGGCCATGCGCTCGGTGTTGCCGTACATCGTTCCGTAGCATATCACGATGCCTTCCTCGGTCTCGTAGCGGCTCAAGCGGTCGTAAATGCCGATTACCTTGTCGATATACTCATGCCAAACGGGGCCGTGCGTAGAGCATATGTAGTCCAGTTGTACGCCCTCGAGCTTCTTCAGGGCGTTCTGTACGGGAGTGCCGTACTTGCCGACGATGTTCGAATAATAGCGTATCATCTCCAACCAGAACTCATCGCAGTTGATTTCAGAGTCGATTATGCCGCCGTTCAGCGCGCCGAAGCAGCCGAAGGCGTCGCCCGAGAACAGCGTGTTGGTGGTCGTGTCGAGCGTTACCATCGTCTCGGGCCAGTGCACCATCGGCGTCAGCACGAACGAAAGCTCGTGGCGCCCGAGGCTGAGCGTAGAGCCGTTCTTCACCTCCACCTCGTCGGTTGTTATGCCGTAGAAGCCCTCTATCATGCCAAACGTCTTCTTGTTGGCCACGATTTTTATTCCGGGATAGTATTTACGGATAAGCTCTATGGCACCGCTGTGGTCGGGCTCCATGTGGTTTATTACGAGGTAGTCAATCTGCCTGTCGCCCAATATCTCGCGTATGTTCTTCAGGAAAGGCATGAAGAAGTCAACTTCAACTGTATCAATAAGGCATACCTTTTCGTCGTCAATAAGGTAAGAGTTGTAGGAAACTCCGTTCGGCAGCGGCCACAAGCCCTCGAAGAGCTCCTTGTTGCGGTCGTTCACGCCGACATAATAGATTTTGTCTGTAATCTCAATCATCGTTATCGTAGCTTTAGTTGTTATTAGTCTTGGGGTTTATTAGGCTTATCAGGCTAATTAGGCCCAATAAGCCTGATAGGCCTTATTAGCCCAATTAGTTTCCGCTTAGCTCAGCCTTCATGGCTTCGCCGAAGTCCTTGTCAATCGAGTTGTCAATGCTCTTGCAGCAGTTGGCCGAGAAGGCCAGGGCGCAGGCTATTATCTTGTCCCATGTCTGTTCGGGTATCGCGCCGTCCATCATGTCGCGCGTCACGCCGTAGCGCATCAGGCCGTACACCAGTCCGGCGTTGAAGTTGTCGCCGGCGCCGATGGTGCTCACCGTGTCGGTTGCCGTCACGGGATAGCTCTTCTTCAGCCCCAAGTCGCCGCGCAGCTCCACGGGGTTGGCCCCGTCGGTATATACGAACTTCTTGCAGTAGAACGATATCTCCGAGTTATACACCTTGTCGGGCGTGTCCATGTTGTACATCACCTTGAAGTCGTCGCGGCTGCCGCGCACTATGTCGGCATACTCGAAGTTCTCCAGTATGTTCGGCGTCAGCTTCAGTACCTCGTCGGCGTGCGCCGCGCGGAAGTTCACGTCATAGTAGATTATCGCCCCACGGTCGCGCGCGGCGTTGAGTATGGCGGCCACCTGCGGGCGTATCACGGGGTTGACAGAGTAGTAAGAGCCTATCATCACTACGTCGTCACGGTTTATTTCCGGCACTACATAGTCGAGCCTGTCGTGCGGATGGTCCTTGTAGAATATATACTCGGCGTCGTTCTGCTCGTTAAGGAAGGCCAGCGAGATGGGCGACTTGCTGCCCTTGAACATCCCTACGTTGTCGGCCTCCACCCCGTTTTCCTTCAGGAAGTCTATCGTCCTCTTGCCTATGCGGTCGTTGCCCACCTCGCTGACGAAGGCCGCCGGCACACCGGCACGCCCCAGCGAGATAATACCGTTGTAAACCGAGCCGCCAGGCACGGCGCTCACCGGCTGTCCATGCTTGAAGATTATGTCGAGCACGGTTTCGCCTATTCCTATTACCTTGCGCATTGTATATCCTTTACCTTAAGTATGTTATCGGTGGCAAAGTTACGAATTTTTTGTTTTTTATATAATAAAACAAAGTATAAACTCGTGAAAATCATGTATTTTTGCAAACCGAACAACCAAGGAGCAAAGCTCCACTTTAATCCTGAATAAATTAAACAACATGAACTACAACACACATACTCTGGCCAACGGACTGCGTATCATCCACCTGCCGTCGGCCTCGCCCGTGGTATATTGCGGCTACGGGATATGCGCCGGCACGCGCGACGAGCGCCCCGGCGAGGAGGGACTTGCCCACTTCTGCGAGCACGCCACCTTCAAGGGCACTTCGAGGCGCAACTCGCTGCAGGTGCTCAACCGCCTGGAGAGGGTCGGGGGCGACCTCAACGCCTTCACCAACAAGGAAGACACAGTGTTCTACTCGGCAATTCTGCGCGAGCACCTGCCGCGCGCCGTCGACCTGCTTACCGACATCGTATTCCACAGCACGTACCCGCAGGCCGAGCTCGACAAGGAAATCGAGGTGATCTGCGACGAGATAGAGTGTTACAACGACTCGCCTGCCGAACTGATTTACGACGAGTTCGACAACATCATCTTCGCCGGACATCCCCTCGGGCACAACATTCTCGGAACGTCGGAGCGCCTGCGCGGATATACAACCGACGACGCCATCGGCTTCACCTCACGCTTCTATCGCCCGGAGAACGCGGTATTCTTCTCGTACGGCAACATCGACTTCGGCCGGCTGGTGACGCTGCTCGAACGCGCCACGAGCGACTTTCCCGACCACGCGCCGCTACTCAACACAAGCTGCGAGGCGCCGCTGCCGCCGGCGACAGCTCACGAGCTGGTGATGAACCGGGGCACGCACCAGGCGCACGTGATGATAGGACGCAGGGCCTACGACGTGCATGACGACCGCCGCATGGCGCTATACCTGCTCAACAACATCGTGGGCGGCCCGGCCATGAACGCCCTGCTCAACATAGCGCTGAGGGAGAGGAACGGACTGGTGTACACCGTCGACAGCTCGATGGTAAGCTACTCTGACACGGGTCTGTGGTGCGTCTACTTCGGATGCGATCCCAAGGACGTGGCGCGCTGCCGCCGGCTGGTGGCACGGGAGCTCGACAAGATGGCCTCGAAGCCCCTCTCGGCAGCACGGCTGGCTGCCGCAAAACGCCAAATAAAGGGGCAAATCGGCGTGGCATGCGACAACCGCGAGAGCTTCGCCCTCGACTTCTCGAAGAACTACCTGCACAGCGGCAGGGAGAAAGACATATCCCGACTGATGGAGAAAATCGACGAGCTGACGCCCGAAGACCTGCAGGACGTGGCGCGCGAGATATTCGACCCCGGAACAATAACCACGCTGATGTTCGTCTGAACGGCAGCGGACGAGAACCGAAAGGTGGCCTTTTACATTACAAAAGGCCACCTTTCGCGTTGCTATATGCCGTCTTTCAGCCTCCGAAAGACGGCCTTTTATAACCCCTCTGACTATCAGCCACTTACACTCCGCCTGCCGCCCTACTCACAGCAGGCCCCTGCCCCGCCCCAACTTTGCAACCCGGTTGCACTCCTTTAGCCGTACTTTTGCATCAGTAAAACGACTATTTAAACAGCAAAAGATATGGAAGAAAGGAGTTTTCTCAAACCGGGCATATCGCTGGCCATGCTCATCGCGGGCATTGTCATGGCGCATGCCAACGTCGGTTGGTTTGCCGGCGGGGCGCCGCGCATAGCCTGGTACATCGTGGCTTTCCTGCCCGTAGGCCTCGGAGTGATGAAGGAGGCATGGGAATGCGCCATGAAGGGCGACGTGTTCAGCGAGTTCATGCTGATGAGCGTGGCGTCAATCGGCGCCTTCGCCATCGGCGAATATCCCGAGGCTGTGGCCGTAATGCTGTTCTACTGCATCGGCGAGACCCTGCAGGACATGGCCGTTGACCGTGCCCGCGACAACATCAAGAGCCTGATGGAGTTCCGTCCCGACCACGCCTCGGTAGTGACGGCCACGGGTATCGTAACCAAGAGTCCAGACGAAGTGGCCGTAGGCGACATCATCGAGGTGCGCCCGGGCGAGCGCGTACCGCTCGACGGCGTGCTGACAACGCCGGCCGCGGCGCTCAACACGGCGGCCCTGACGGGCGAGAGCGTGCCCCGCACGATAGAGACCGGCGGCGAGGTGCTGGCCGGGATGATAGCCACCGACAGCGCGGTGCGCCTCCGTGTGGCGCGCCCCGCCGACCAGAGCGCCGTGGCCCGCATACTATCCATGGTGGAAGAGGCCTCCGGGCGCAAGGCTCCGGCCGAACTGTTCATCCGCAAGTTCGCCCGTGTCTACACACCTACGGTCATCGCCCTGGCGGCGCTTACGGCGCTCGTGCCGTGGCTGTGGTCGCTGGCCGATGCGTCGTTCGCCTACGACTTCAGCACATGGTTCTACCGGGCGCTAATCTTCCTTGTGATATCGTGCCCCTGCGCGCTGGTCATCAGCATACCGCTGAGCTATTTCGGAGGTATCGGGGCGGCCTCAAGGAAGGGCATACTCTTCAAGGGCGGCAACTGGCTCGACGCCGTGACACGACTCAACACCGTAGTGTTCGACAAGACGGGAACGCTGACACGCGGCAAGTTCGACGTCGTAAAAGTCGACGACAAGGCACACGAAGGACTGCTTGACGTGGTGGCCGCCATGGAGAGCGGCAGCAACCATCCAATAGCCAAGGCAATAACCGAATACGCGGGAAGCACTGGCGTAAGCGTAACCGAGCTGAAGGACATACCCGGCTACGGGCTTGCGGCCGTGGCCGGAGGCTCGCGCTGGCTGGCCGGCACGCTGAAGCTGCTCGACCGCGAGGGCGTAGCCTACCCGGAAGAGCTGGCCTCGGTGCCCGAAACAATCGTGGCCTGCGCCAGGGACGGACGGTATGTAGGGCACATACTGCTTGCCGACACGCTGAAAGACGACGCCATAGAGGCCGTTGCCCGACTGCGCAAGAGCGGCGTAGGGCATGTCGAGATACTGTCGGGCGACAAGCAGGCGCTCGTTGACAAGGTGGCCGACACGCTGAAGGTGGACAAGGGCTACGGCGACCTTCTGCCCGAAGACAAGGTAAAACATATCGAAGCCCTGAAGCATGACGGGCGCAACGTGGCCTTCGTAGGCGACGGAATAAACGACGCCCCCGTGCTGGCGCTGAGCAACGTAGGCATTGCCATGGGAGGACTTGGCGCCGACATGGCAGTAGAAACGGCCGACGTGGTGATACAGAACGACAGCCCGGCGAAAGTGGCCGCCGCCATACGCATAGGCCGCCGCACGCGCCGCATTGTACACGAGAACATCGTCTTCGCCATCGGAATAAAGCTGCTGGTGATGGTTCTCGGCCTGTTCGGAATGGCAAACCTCTGGGCCGCCGTCTTCGCCGACGTAGGCGTGGCCCTGCTCGCGGTGCTTAACGCCACGAGAGTGTTCTTTGACAAGAAGGATTCATTTAAGTAGTTAAAGGAGTTAAAGTAGTTATCGCTCACTTCGTTCGCTAGAAGTTAAAGTCATTACCCTTGTTAGATGTGTAGTGGTTGATATCCATTAACGTAATAATTAACAAAGCATTTGACTTTAACTTCTAGCGAACGAAGTGAGCGATAACTACTTTTAACTTCTTTAACTACTCAATTAACACCTTTCTTCCTATTTATCACTACATTTGCAACAGTATGGCTGACGAACAGTTTTATATAGACAAGCTTGTGCATCGCGGCATAAAGCCCACCGCCACGAGGCTGCTCATCCTGAAGGAGATGTTCAGGGGCGACGAGACGGTGTCGCTGCCGCAGCTCGAAAGGCTGCTTCCGACGGTTGACAAGAGCACTATCTCGCGCACGTTGTCGGTATTCCTGATGAACAAGCTGATACATGCCGTCGACGACGGGAGCGGCTCGCTGAAGTACAACGTGTGCTCGGACGAGTGCGACTGCGGCGTTGACGACGAGCATACGCACTTCTACTGCGAGCACTGCCACCGCACTTTCTGCCTTAAACGCATACATGTGCCCGTGGTTGAGCTGCCCGACGGCTTCCTAATGAACAGCATAAACTACGTCATTAAGGGCCTTTGCCCCGAATGCGCGGAGAAAGAAGAGGGGAAGAGAAGGGGAAAAATATAAAGAATATCCATATTTTAAGGAGTTAAGGAGTTAGGGAGTAAAGGAGTTAAGACAAATGTCTTGATTATTTGCAGCAATAGGTCAAATTGGCCGAATAAGCCAAATAGACGATTAGTAACCTGCAAAACATTTGTCTTAACTCCTTTACTCCCTAACTCCTTAACTCCTGAATTACTACCTGAACGCGAAATACATTCCGTCGTTCACGGCCATGCGGGCGTTGAACATGCCCTGTTCGTCAAGGGCGACGTCCATCGAAGAGCCGTCCTTGAGATATATCTCGGCGGTGTCCTTGCCCTTCATCTTCAGCAGTTTGGTCTTCTTTCCGTCCTGCACCATCGACCAGGTGTCCTCCGTCTTGTCGTAAACGAAGTTGACGATTTTGCCGTCCGGAGCCTTCACTTCGTAACCGTTTTCAAGCGTGGTGACGGCATACAGCTTGCCGTCGCTGCCCATTACGTTCTCCGTCTTGCCAACGTTCTCGGCCAGGGGATTGTCTCCCGACCAGAACTCTATGCTGTTGATTACCAGGATATCGGCCACTCCGCACAGCACGTAGGCGGGCGAGATGAGTATGAAAATCAGCCAGTTGAGGAACTTGTTGCCCGTGGCCTGCTTGTTCCAGTCGAGCACCTTGTTGAACAGTCCGAACGAACCGATACACGAGCTCATGAGGCATGCGCCTATCATGAGGGCCGTGAGTGATTTTAATGTCTTGTTTGTCATAAGATGTTTGTTTATGTAATATAACCGGTTACAAATCTAATGGTTTTTAACGAGACGGCAGGAAATATTGTCATAAAAAAACAAAAAAGGGGCCGCGCCACGCTCCACGAGCTACCACTTCAGCCGTCCGTACTTCTCCATGCACCACAGCTGCCACGAGTTGAGCGTGTTCTGCCATACCACGTAGGCGCAAGGCGCTATGGCGACTACGGGGTTAAGGTAGACCATTACGAGCCAAATGCCCACGCCGGTGTTCTTCTGGCCGAGCGCCTGGCCGCCGTCCACGCTGTCGCCGTAATGCCTCCCGACGGCCTTGCCCGTGCCGAAGAGCAGCAGCGTGACCACGGCCGGAACGACGATAAGCGCCGTCATCGAGAGCCACGATATGCCGGCGGTGAAGATGTTGTGCAGCGTCATGCCCATGACTATGGACAGGTTGACGGCCCAGAAGTAGAAGCCCAGGTTGCGGCAGTCCTTTATCACCTTGGCCATCCGCGGCAGCCAGCGGCGCGTGGCCATCGCGCATACGAAGGGCAGGACGAGCACCACGGCCGTGCGCTGCAATATTGTGGCGAACGACGACATGAAAGTAACGTCGGCGTGCTTCTCGACCATGGGGAAGAGCAGCGGCACGAGCAGGGCCGTAACGGCGTTGTCTATCAGCGTGTAGACGGTCATCGAGGCAATGCTGCCGCCCAGTTTCTCGGTCACCACGGCGGCGGCCGAGGCCGTGGGGCATATCACGCAGGCGAAAGCCCCCTCCAAGGCCAGGCGCAGCGTGTTGTCAGTAGTGTTCATTATGGCGAAAACGAGCGCTACGGCCATGGCTATACGTATAACCTGCATCCACACGTGCCACGTGTGCAGGCGCAGGTCGTGCAGGCGTATCTTGCAGAACGTGACGTAGAGCGTCATGAAAATAAGCACCGGCAGGATTTCGATAAACCACGGACCGGCCATATGGCCGAAGGGCACGAGGGCCGGAATCTCGGTGAACAGCAGGTACATGGCCGCGCCGAACACCATGGCGCAGGGCAGCGTCCATTCCTTTACGAACTTTATTATTCCCATTGTAATGCTTTTGAAAAACTCTGCAAATGTAAGAATAATATTCATATTACGGCGGCCATGGCGGCCAATATTTGCAAAAAACCGGGGCGCCCGCGTAACCGCCTGGCGCTTAGCGCATTGCGAAAGGCCGTCTTTCAGCGTGTGAAAGACGGCCTTTCGGCGTGCGTTTGACGGCCTCTTGCGGCGCAAAAGGCCGCGAACGGCATAACGTGCGTCACTCGGCGAGCAGATCGGCAGCCACCTTGCCGTCGCACTGTGCCGGCTCAATGCCGAGCAGCCGGCACAGCGTGGGATACACTGCGGTGTTGTCGAACGTGCCGCTCTTTACATAGCCACGCTTGAAGTCGGGGCCTGCGGCACGGAAGATGACGTTCATCTGCGGCGACGTAGGGTCGTAACCGTGGCTGCCGGGATTCACCTTTCCGTTCTCGGACACCGTCCACCCCTCGTCGGGCAGCACTACTATGGGCGCGATGTTGCGGTCGGTACCGTAATTAAGATACGCCGGCACGTCCTTCTTGCGCCATGCGCGGATATGCGGCACGCCGTCGAGCGCCTTCATGATGTCGTCCTCGTGGCCCTTAGCAGGGAATACGAGCGCAGGCAGGTCGGGCAGAACGCGCTCGCACCAGCCGTCCTCAAGATAGTCGGAGAGGCGCACGATACGCTCCGGCGAGGTCTGCGCCATGCCGTGGTCGGAGGTCACGATAAAGTTGATGTCGGCCCCGTAGGGCAACTTGCGCAGGTCGCCATACAGCATGCCGAGCAGGCGGTCGAGGCCCTCAACGGCCGCCCTGACCTCAATGGAGGCCGGGCCGTGGTCATGACCCTGGTAGTCGGGATATTCAAAATACGCCATAACAAGCTGCGGGCGCTCGCCTTCGGGCAGCTTCATGAGCCGCTCAACCTCGGCCACGCGCTCAGGAAACGACAGCCGCGGCTGCCGGGCGTAGTCCTGCCAATAGTCGGGATAGCGCCCCTGTATGGCAACGTCGGAGCCCGGCCAGTACACCACGCCCGCCTTCAGGCCCTGCCTGCCGGCAGTAATCCATACCGGCTCGCCGCCGTAGAACGACGGGTCCTTGGCCGTCAGCGTGTCGCCAATGCTGTACGTGCGGCCCGAGGCCACGTCGTAGAAGCGGTTGGCGATAATGCCGTGATGGTCGGGCACGAGGCCCGTGGCCAGCGTATAATGGTTGGGAAACGTCTTCGAGGGGAACGACGGGCGCATTACCGCCCTAACACCCTCGCGCCCGAGCGAGTCGAGAAACGGCGTATCGTACATCAGCGGGTAGTCCCAGCGGAAACCGTCGAGCGAGACAATCACCGTGTAATGCCGCCCGGCACCGGCGCCGAGGGCAACGAAAAGCAGCAAAAATAAAGCGAGTCTTCTCATCATCTTGATAGTTCTTGAATATGAAAAGGAGCAAGTGAAACGTGCCATAAGGCCATTCCTCCTGCTCCTTCGTATTAAGTGTTGTTGTCAGAAATTAGTTGAAGTAATACTTCACGCCTATCTGCAACTGCCAGCACTGGCTGTAGTTGCGGTCGAACGACCAAGTGCTTGTAGGCGGCACACGCTCGCCCTCGTTGTTGGTGTACTTGTACATCGAGAAGTAAGGCACACCGTTCTCAACCTTGTCTACGCTAAGGATGGCGCCTTTGTTGCATCCGTTCATGTTCTTCTCAACACCCCACTTCGAGTTGAAGAGGTTACCGATGTTCATGAAGTCGGCGGTAAGCTGCAGCTTGTGCATTGTCTTTCCTACCTTAAGGTTGAAGTCATGAGCCCAACGGAAGTCGAAGCGGTGAACCCAAGGAGCATGCGCAGAGTAAGCCTCAGCGTACTCACCCTTGTGGTTCTTAAGGTAGTCGTCCTGGTTTACGAAGTTCCAGAAAGCCTCACGGTCAGCCTCTGTGGTGAAGTTTATTTCGCTGTCATCCCTCGGGATATACATCAGGTCAGTTTTGTTACCGTCACCGTTGATGTCGCTTGAATAAGTGAAAGTGTATCCCTGAGGTCTGTAGCCAGTGTAGAACAGGGTGAAGTGATCGTTGTGGTAAGTATAGCTTGCCGACGCGATGATACGGTCAGGAATGACATAGCGCGAATTCTGCAACTGCGCATGGTTAGGTCCGTCCACTGTATAGAGGCCAGACCATGCCGAGCTGGCGTTACTTCCGGGCATGCCCGACACTTCCTTCATCACCGTGTGGGTGTAAGCCGCCATAAGGTGAAGGTCCTTTATAGGCTCTGCCGTAGCAGTAAAGTTGAGTGTCCAGCCGTAACCCTTATGCGTGTTGGTCAGCACGCAAGCGTTGCTGAAGTTGCTGTAGTAACGGTAGTTGTCAGGGTAGATAAGGCGGTTGTCGGCGCCTTGCAGTCTCTGCCATGTCTCGTCAACTGGGCGAATGTTGTAGTTATCAAGCTTTACGTCGTTGATTTTCTTGGTATAGGTGAACTCTCCGGTAAGCGTCAGCGGGAAAGACACGGGCACCTGGTAGTCGACTGCGATTGAAGTCTTCCATACCTGCGGCATCTTGAAGTTTTTGTCAACACCTGCAATCTCGCTCGGAACAGTGCCGTTAGCGTCGATTGATTCAGGAGCGCCAAGCAGTTCGCGTATCTGGTTTACGTCGGTTACAATGCCTCCGGCGAAATTCTGCAGTCTTGAGTCTACACTTTCTACCACTCCGTTAGAGCCGTAACGTGTGTCGGCATGTACAAGGTTCTGTATCATTCCTGAGTTGGTTGGCATGTTGGTGAAGAACACCAAAGGCAGACGTCCTGCGAAAAGACCAGTACCACCACGCACTTTCAGGCGCTTGTCGTTGAACACATCCCATGTGAAACCAATACGCGGAGATATCTGTACGTTGTTGTCAGGCCATACGCCGGTGTCGATATGGCGGCCGCCGAAGTCAAGTTCGTAGATTGCGTTGTTACGCATCAGGTCGTCGCTGTTGAACGTCAGCATGTCGAAACGTATACCGCCAGTGAGCTTAAGGTTCTCGAGTACGTTCCACTCGTCCTGCAGATAGAGTCCGTACTGATTGAATGCGACCTCTGCCTTGGGGTCAGTGTTGCCGTCATAACCGTAGCTTATACCGACAGTCTCAGGCGCAGCGCCGCTGAGGAAGTCGTCAAGTGAACGGTAACGGTAGTATCCCGTACCATTACGCATGTATGAGTTATTTGCCAACTGGTGCTCAAAGCTGAAGCCGGCAGTGAGCTTGTGGGCGCCGAGATAGTACGTGAAGTTGTCCGTTATGGTAGTAATCTTGTTCTGTACACGGTTGTTATGGGTGAACAACTCGTATCCGAGGCTCATGTACGGCGTAAGGTCTTGCGTCACGGTGCCGTCAGCCGCAGTCTCGTATCCGTTCATAATGTCGATGAACGGGAACGGAGAAGAGTTTGAACCGCGCTCGTCATTAATATAAGTGTAAGTAAAGAGCAGCTGGTTTGATATGTTGTTGCCGAAACGGCTGTTAAGGTCGGCAGATACGGTGCTCACCGTGTTGTCCTGCGAATACATCGTGTTGGCGAACGCCATTGAGTATTGTGACATACGGTCCATGTCACGCAGGCGGTAACCTGTATCCGAAGAGTTGCCGTTTACGGGATTCCATACCGTGTTAGTAGTATAGTTATAGCGTACGGCCAGGTGGTGGTTGTTGGTTATGTTCCAGTCAACACGGCCGAGAAGCTTGAGATTATCGCCCGTCGACGGGAAAGAATTATATGAGCCAGTGTCGTAACCGTACCGCTCCATCATGAAGTCCTGCACTCTCTGCATGTCCGAAACGAGCGTACGGGAGATATAGTTGTCTGGCACGGCAACACCTTTTCCGTCGTCACCGACATTGGTAGTTGCACGCCAACGTGTAACAACGGTAGGCATCTTTGAATATTCTGCGTTGGCGAAGAAAAACAGCTTATCCTTTATGATTGGGCCGCCGAGTGTGAAACCGTAGGTAGTCGTGCGGTTGGTTCCGCGCTCGCTGAGGTCAGAGTTACCAATGCGGTTGCCGTGCATGTTCTCGTTTGTGTGGTAAACATACGCCGTACCCTTGAAGGTGTTGGTACCCGACTTTGTTACGGCATTGATACCTCCGCCGATGAAATTGGTCTGGCGAACGTCGAACGGGGCGATAACCACCTGCACTTCGTCGATAGCCTCCATTGAGATTGGGTTGCCGCCTCCGGGCAGACCGTCGGAAAGTCCGAAGTTGTTGTTGAGGTTCGCACCGTCGAGGGTGAAGTTGGTAGAGCGTCCGTCACCGCCGGCGAAGCTCATGCCGTTGGCATACGGAGAGAGGCGTGCTATGTCCTCTATACTGCGGTTGACGGTGGGCAGCGCGGTGATTTGCGCATTGGAGATGTTTGTTGTGGCGCCGGTCTTCTCTGCGGAGAACTTCGAGCCGTTGCCTACTACAACCACTTCGCCCAGCTCGTTGACGTCTTCAGACATCTTTACGTTGAGGTTGTAGGTCTCACCGAGCTGCAGGCTGACGCCCTCGATTGTTTTTTCGGCGTAACCGATGTAGGTAACCTTAACCGTGTAGGGGCCTCCCACACGCATACCTTGGATGGCCCAACGTCCGTCGGAGTTGGTGACGGCGTTGTAGGTTGTTCCTGAAGGAACGTGTGTAACCCTGATTGTAGCGCCGATTACGTCCTCGCCCTGGTCGTCGCTGACTTGTCCCGCCATCGACGAGGTGGTAATCTGGGCGTTCACTGCGGCTGCCATAACAAGCATGATGGCCGCCAAGAATAATCGCATTCTTTTTACCATAACATTTAAATAATTTTGTTTAATATCTTGAAAACATCGGCAAAATTACTAATATCATGGTGAAAAGATGTTACAATTAGTTTAAGATAATGTTTTTTTCTTAGCAGTTAAAGAAGTTTTCATTTAGGAGTTAAAGAAGTTAAAGGAGTTATCGCTCCCTGCAATAACTCCTTTAACTTCTTTAATTCCTTATAAATAAATCACTCTGCCAGCAGCGCCTGTATCTCGGCGTCGAGGTCTTTTACCTGAGCGTCGCGCTTCCTCAGGGTGTTGGTCTTGTCTATGAGGAAGAACGTAGGTATCGAGCGTACGTTGTAGAGGACGAGGTTGTTCGACTGTATACCCTGCGGGTCGCGCACGCTTATCCACGGCAGGGCTGCCGTCTGGGTCTTCCAGAAGTGCTCGTCGGGGTCGAGCGATATCTGGTATATCTCCAGTCCGCGCCCGTGATACTTATTATATATGTCGCGCATCTGCATTATGCGCTTTGTGGAGCCATCCGCCCCGAACACGTGGAAGTCGAGCATTACCACCTTGCCCTTGAGGTCTGTCAGGCGGCGTGCCTGCCCTTTGTTGTCGAGCAGGGCTATGTCGATTATGTTGGTCGTGTTGACCTTGCTGGCGTCTATGGCCTGCGCTGCGCGCTGGTTGCGCACTATGCGCACGTTTCTCATGCCTTGTATGGCTATGTTGTGCAGGTTCTTGCCCCTTATCGAGTTGGGGTGGTATGTATCCCAGCTGGTAGCCACGGCCGCGAAGGCCTTGATGTCGTCCTCGCTCTCGCGCGGGTCGAATATCAGCCGGCTGCCGAGTGTCTGGAAGAGGGCGAAGTACGACGACGGCCGCATTGGCGCCTTGAATATGTAGTTCAGCTTTATTTCGTGCTTGTAGGCCTCTATCATGCGTGCCACGCTGTCGCGCGTCTGGTCGAAGCCGAGGGTGTTGTTGCGCTCGACGGCCAGTACGCGCCCGAGCAGGTCGATTTGCTTGAGGGCCAGCTCCTTGATGGTTGCGCACTCGGGCGAGCCTTCCACCGTATAGCCGGTAGCCATAGTGGGATACGCGGCCTTGACGGTAATGGTCTCGGTAGAGTCAACGCTGAGGTTGATAATCTGTCCGGCAATGCGCAAGCGGTAGAATTCGGGCGCCTCGGGCGACTTCTCGCTGAAGCTGAACGCGCCGTCGTCGCCGAGCTTGACGGAGTCGATTGCCACGGGGCCGTCAAGGCTCATGTTCTCGAAATAGAGCACGGAGTCCTTGGCGTCGGTGATTGTTCCGTCAACGCGGAACTTCTTGTTGTCGCACGAGGCGAGGCCCACCGCCATCAGGGCCGCGGCCACCAGGGCCGGCAAATGTGTTAATGACTGTTTCATTATCTTCGTGTTTATTATGTTTTGCGTCGAAAACCAACGCCTGCAAAGTTACAATAAATCTGCGTAACGGCAAAATAATGGCCTGATGTTTGCCCGCGCCGCTACTTGGCCAGGTGCCATCCTGCAGCCACGGCGAGCAGCCCCAAGGCTACGCTGGCGCCGATATAGAGGGCGCAGAGCAGCACGTCGCCGGCCTTGACAAGCGAGAGCGACTCGTTCATGAACGTGCTGAAGGTGGTCAGTCCGCCGCAAAAGCCCACCGTGAGCAGCAGCTTTACGTCGGGCGTAACGGGCGAGCCTTCGCCCTCCGCCAGGCCGCACACCAGGCCTATGAGCAGGCAGCCGGCCACGTTGACGGCCATGGTGCCCAACGGGAAGGCCGAAAGCACAGTGCCCTGAACCAGCCTTGACAGCAGGTAACGCGCCACGCTGCCTACCGCCCCGCCGACGGCTACGATCAGAATGTTCTTCAACATGGATGCAAAGGTATATAAAATATGCGTAACGCCAAAATAAATCTGCCGGCGCAACCGCACATTGCGGCCGTCAACATGCATCATCCACAAAGGCAGGCCATCGCCTCCTGCAATCCGACTGATTTGCGGATGAACCCGATATGCCGTCAACGGCAACGCGAAAGGCCATGTTTTACACGACAAAAGGCCGCCTTTCGCAGAGTGAAAGACGGCCTTTTGCAACATATTGGGTAACAGCAGGTTACGCCACAAGCCTACTCGGCGTTGATGTCCACCGACTGTAGCGACGAGCTGTCGTGGCCGAGCATTATGCTGAACACGCCCGGCTCGAACACCAAGCGCCCCTCGGCGTCATAATACGACAGGTCCTTCTCTGTTATGTCGAACGTCACCTGTCGGCTCTCGCCAGCCTTGAGCGTTACGCGGCTGAAGCCCTTGAGCTCCTTTACGGGGCGGGCAATGGAGGCCACGGGGTCGCGCACGTATAGCTGCACAACCTCTACGGCGTCCCTGCCGCCGGTGTTGGTCACGGTGACGGAAGCCTTGAACGTGCGGCCCGAACCGGTAACCGTCGGCTTGCCGTAGCTGAACGTGGTGTACGTCAGTCCGTAGCCGAAGGGATACAGCGGGTCGTTCACGTTGTCGAGCCAGTTGGTGGCATACTTGCGGAAGTCCTTTGTTCCCTCTGGCACGGGGCGTCCCGTGTTCAGGTGGTTATAATACATCGGCACCTGGCCCGTAGCGCGCGGGAAAGTCATCGTGAGACGGCCAGACGGAGCCACGTCGCCGAACACAACGTCGCAGATGGCGTCGGCCGCCTCGCTGCCTCCGAACCATACGTTAAGTATCGCGTCGACGTTAGCCTCTTCCCAAGTGAGCACCGTAGGACGGCCCGAGAAATTGAGCATGACCACCGGCTTGCCCAGCTTTACCAGCTCGGCGAGCAGCTCACGCTGCACGTCGGGCAGGCGCAGGTCGCTCCTGCTGGCGCACTCGCCCGACATGTCGGCACTCTCGCCCATGGCGCACACGATGACGTCGGCCTGCCTTGCCGTCTCAATAGCCTCGGCCTTTAGCCGCGCATCGTCGCCCCGGGCAATCGTCTTGCCGAACTCCGCCGCGCGCTGGCGCGCCGAGTCGGCCATGAGGTTGCACCCCTGGGCATACAGCAGCTCGGCCTTGCCCTTCAGGGCGCGCTCGAATCCCTCCTTCAGCGTTGAGTACTTGTCGGGCGTATAAGCCACGCACCACGTGCCGGCCATGTTGGCGCGGGTGTCGGCAAGCGGGCCTATGAGGGCTATCCTGCCCTGCTTCTTCAGCGGAAGAAGGTCCGCCTTGTTCTTCAGCAGCACGAACGTCTCGGCGGCTATGCGGCGCGCGGCCGCGCGATTTTCGGCAGTGAAGATGTCGGTCTTGCGCCTCTTTACGTCGCAATACTTGTACGGGTCCTTGAAAAGTCCCAGCTTATACTTGGCCTCGAGCACACGGCGGCAGGCCGTATTGACGGCCTCCTCGCTCACGGTGCCGTCCTTGACCGACTGTTCCAGCGTGCCGATGAAGCCCATCGAGCACATGTCCATGTCGGTACCTGCCGTCAGCGCCAAGGCCGAGGCATGTTTCAGGTTACCGCCGACGCCGTGCGGCAACATCTCGCCTATCGACCCATAGTCGGTAGCCACGAAGCCGTCAAACTTCCACTGCTTGCGCAGCACGTCGTCGAGCAGCCAGCGGTTAGCCGTCGCGGGCACGCCGTCAACGATGTTGAACGACGACATCACGCTGCCCGTACCCTCCTCGACGGCAGCCTTGTACGGCGGGAAATACTGGTTGTACATGCGCAGGCGGCTCATGTCTACGGTGTTATAGTCCAGCCCGGCCTCAACGGCGCCGTACAGCGCGTAGTGCTTCAGGCAGGCCATAACGTTCTCACGGCTCGAATAGTCGCCCTGGTATCCGCGTATCATGGCCCTGGCTATCTGCGAGCCAAGGTACGGATCCTCGCCGTTACCCTCGGATATGCGGCCCCAGCGGGCGTCAACGCAGATGTCGACCATCGGGCTGAACACCCAGTTAATGCCGTCGGCCGAAGCCTCCTTGGCCGCGATGCGGGCAGCCTCCTCAACGGCCTCCATGTTCCACGAGCACGAGAGGGCGAACGGGATGGGGAATATCGTCTCGTAACCATGGATTACGTCCATGCCCACGAGCAGCGGAATGCCCATCCGGCTCTGCTCGACGGCCATCTTCTGGAGCTCGCGTATCTTCTCCACTCCCTTCAGGTTGAACACTCCACCCATCTTGCCTGCCTTGACAAGCCCGGCCACCTGGGTGTCCTGGGCCTGGCCGGTGGTTATGTCGCCGGCCACCTGCAGGTTGAGCTGGCCTATCTTCTCCTCGAGAGTCATGCGCGACATAAGGTCGTCGACAAACTTGTCCATTGCTGCATCTTGCGCCGTAGCGGAGAGCGAAAGAAGCCCAAGCGCAGCCGAAAAGATTGCTTTCTTCATTGGTTTCATAATCGTTTTGTGCTATGAGGTTAAAGGAGTTAAGAAGTAATGGAGTCAACGAGTCATGACGAATGCATTGCCAAATGAACAAGAATAAGCAAGCAGACCTGTATTTTTCATAATAAAATCTTCACTTTGCATTATCCATTCTCCACTTAACGAGGCATTCGTCTTGACTCATTGACTCCATTATTCACTAACTCCTGACGTAAAATTACATTAAAGTAAACTTCACTTTCTGGGTTATATTGTCAGAGGCATTGCCGATAAGGGCCTCAAACTGTCCCGGCTCTGCCGTCCACTGTCCGGCCTTGTCGTCGTAGAAGCTGAGGGCGTCGCGGCCTATCGTCAGGTTCACCTGCTTGGTCTCGCCAGGCGCGAGGCTCACTTTCGAGAAGGCCTTTAGCTCCTTATAGGGACGCGCAAGCGACGACTTGCAGTCGCGCACGTACAGCTGCACAACCTCCGAGCCGGCCTTAGCGCCCGTATTGGTAACCGGCACGGTGAACGTTATGCTGTCGCCCAGGCTGAGCGACGACTTGTCCGCCGTGGCCTTACCTATATTAAAGGAGGTATAGCTCAGGCCGTGGCCGAACGCGAAGAGGGTCTTCGTCTTCTCCTTGTCCTCCCAGCGGTAGCCCACGAATATGCCTTCCTTGTACTCCTCGTCTATTATCTTCTTGTCTTCGCGCCATGTTCCGGGATACGTACCGAGCTTATGCGCCGGCACGTCGTCAAGACTCCGCCACCATGTGTACGGCAGCTTGCCCGACGGGTTGACACGTCCCGTAAGCACGTCGGCCAGCGCCTCGCCCGCCGTAGAGCCCATAAACCAGCCCTGCACTACGGCCGCCACCTTGTCAAGCCACGGCATGGCCACGGGATTTCCTGATATGTTGACGAACACGAGGTTCTTGTTTGCCTCGGCCAAAGCCTCAACCAGGCGGTCCTGCCCGTACGGCAGGCCGTACTGCTTGCGGTCGTGGCCCTCCGCATCCTGGTAGTCGCTCTTGTTAAGTCCGCCGAACACCACCACGCAGTCGGCCTCCTTGGCCTTCGCCACGGCTTCGGTTATCAGCTCGTCGGGAGTGCGCGAGTCATAGAGTTTCTGCTTGGCTACCACCCCGTTATACTCGCCGGTGGTATCGCCTACGTATCCACGGGCATACTCCACGCGTATCTTGTCGCCCAGCAGGCTGCGCATGCCCTCAAGCGGAAGGGTCTCGCGCTGCACCTTCAGCGACGAGCTGCCGCCGCCTACGGTCATCATCTTGATCGCGTTCTCGCCAACCACGAGAACACGGAGCGCCTTCGTGGTGTCAAGAGGCAGCACTCCGCCATCGTTCTTGAGCAAAACGATACCCTCGCCGGCTATGCGGCGGGCCGTAGCATAGTGGGCCTCGGAGTTCATCGAGCCAAGACGGCGGTGGCGCTTCATCGTGGTACGGTAGAAGAGGCGCAGCACACGGCGCACCTTGTCGTCAAGTTCCTTGGTGGTATATTCGCCCTTACGGATGAGCTCAAGGTACGGACGTGCCATGTAGTAGTTGTCGTAAGCGTTGGAAGCGCCGAAGGCGAGGCCGTCGGTCCATGTCCCGAACTCCAAGTCGAGGCCGTTCTCGATGGCCTGGCGGGTGTCGTGCGTACCGCCCCAGTCGCTCACTACCACGCCGTCAAACGCCCAGTCGCCCTTCAGTATGTCCATAAGAAGGTAGCGGTTGTGGCAGTTGTGCTGGTCCTTGTACAGGTTGTAACCGCCCATGAGGGCCCATGCGTGGCCGTCCTTCACGGCCGCCTTGAAGGCTGGAAGGTATATCTCGTGCAGCGCGCGGTCGTCAACGATGGCGTTTACCTGGTGGCGGTACTCCTCGTCGTTGTTCAGTGCAAAGTGCTTTACGCACGCGCTGACGCCGTTGGACTGGAGTCCGATGATGTACGGCACCACCATCCTCGAGGCGAGATACGGGTCTTCGCCCATGTACTCGAAGTTGCGTCCGCCGAGCGGGGTGCGCAGGATGTTGACGCCCGGGCCAAGAATCATGTCTTTCTTGCGGTAGCGGGCCTCCTCGCCGAGCGCCACGCCGTAGACGAGCGACATCCGCGGGTTCCACGTGGCGGCAAGACACGTCAGCGCGGGGAATGCCACGCACGAGTCGTTAGTCTGTCCGGCCTGCATCCACTCGTCCCAAAGCACGTCGGGACGTACGCCGTGCGGGCCGTCGTCGGTCCAGAACTCGGGTATGCCGAGACGTGCCACGCCGGGCGAGCTGAACTTGCTCTGGGCGTGGATTACGGCGATTTTCTCGTCGAGCGTCATGCGCCTTAAAGCGTCTTCGACACGTTCCTCCATCGGTTTGGTGTCGTCAAGGTAGACTGGCAGGGCCTGGGCATGCCCTCCAACGGAGCATAGCGCGGGAAGGAAGACCAATGCCAAAACTTTAAGTATTCTCATTTCGGTTAGTTTTTTATGGTATTTCTTGTGCAAAGATATAAAAAAAAACGACACGAAGGAAATGAAAAAGGATGAAAAGCACACGTTACCTCACGGCGCCTCCATCCTTTTTACATTATATATTGACTGAACAAGCTACGGTTACTGTTTCTGGAACACGCGCACGTAGTCAACCTCCATCGTGGCAGGCAGGCAGGTCTCGTCAACGCCCTGCTGGCCGCCCCAGTCGCCGCCCCACGCAAGGTTTAGGATAACGTAGAACGGGGCGTCGAAAGGCCACGCGTCAGTGCCCGTACCGTCGTTGGCGTACGTGAGCAGCTCCTGGCCGTCAACGTAGAAGGTCATCTTCTCCGCTGTCCACTCGCAGGCATACGTATGGAAGTCCGACGTGGCCGTGGGCACGCTTACGCTGGCCGTCTCTATGGACGTGCCTGTGTTGTTGTACTTGTTGCAGTGGATTGTGGAATGGATTACGTTGGCGTTATATCCCACGTGCTCCATGATGTCTATCTCGCCGTCGGCCGGCCAGCTGGTATAGTTGACGGGCATCATCCAGAACGCGGGCCATGTGCCCTTACCCTCTGGCAGCTTGATGCGTGCCTCTATGTAGCCGTACTGCCAGCCGGTGTTGCGCTCGGCGTAGAGGCGCGCCGACTTGACGTCGTCGCCGTCCTGCATGAGGTTTATCTTCAGCGTACCGTCCGACACGACGGTCACGTCCTCATCCTTCACGTAGCTCTGCAGCTCGTTGTTGACCCAGCCCGGACCCTGTATCTCGTATGTCCAGTCGCCGCCGAGCTCCGTGCCGTTGAACTCGTCGTTCCACACGAGGGTGTAGCCTTCGGGTCCTACTATCTCAGGCTCATCGGGCTCTACGCCCTGCTGGTTGACGGTAACGCTCTTGCGCGTGCCGCCGCACAATACGGTTACGTAGCCGGTGCGTGCCTCCGTGTCGGCGTTCTCCTGCACGGTTACGGTCAGGGTCTCGCTATGGCTTACGGTATTGGCGGGCGTCACGCTCAGCCAGTCGTCGCTGGTGTAGGCCGCAAACTCGCGGTCGGTGGTGACGTTGACGGTGAACGTGCCGGCATCGGACGTGAGATTGAACTCCGTCTGCGACAACTCTACCGTCTGGTTGTCGGGCGCGTAAGTGGTGTCTCGGTCGTCGCTGCACCCTGTCAGGCACAAGGCGGCGGTCAGGAACATGCTTAGTATCATCTTTGTCTTCATTTTCTTTTGTGGTTTTTAGTTACGTTTTGCAATTATGTCATTTACCCGTTACGTAACGCCCTGTGGCCCAAGACTTTGCAGAAGGCCGTCTTTCACGTTGCCGTTTGCCGTCTTCCACCGTGTAAAAGGCCGTCTTTTGCAGGCCGAAAAGCGGTCTTTCGCAAAGCTCGGGTCCACGGGCTATAATGAAACAGGTATGCTATGCTTCTTTACTCCACCGTTTTCTGCAATACGATGTTGTTGATGGTGATGTTCGTGTTGTCAGCGTTGCCGCCGAAGTCGAACACCAGCTTAAGCGCACTTGCCGCGCCTACGGTCATCGTGGCTGCCGGCACCTTAACCACATATTCCTCATAAGGGCTGAGCGCCGGAGTCTCAAGGCAGAGGTAGTTGTTGTCGTCTGCGCTGTCAGTCAGCTTTACCGTTGCGCGCGGCAGCGCCTTGTCGGACATCAGCGTGCAGCTGAAGTCGTACTTCGTGTCGGCCTCAGCCGGTATGTCGGTTGTCAGCATTACCTGCGCCTGCCACTGGTCGGTGGTGGCTGATGGCAGCGCTACGGTGTACGTTCCGCCCGTGCCGGTGAACGCCGGGTCGGCTATCTGTGTCCAGCCGGGAGCGTAGTAGAACGACGCGGTGTAGTTGTCGCCATCGTCAACGTGGGTCTTCCAGAGGTTGGTCTCGGCGTCGTAGATGTACTGGGTGTCGTCCTCCTCTACGGCGGGAGGCGTGCGTCCGTCGTCGTTGGCATGGTCTTTCAGCACAATGTCGCTCACCGTTACGTCAGTATTGGCAGCGTTGCCGCCGAAGTCGAATACAACGTCAATCTGCGAAATGTCGATACCCGGCATGTCGCTCTTGTAGAACACGTACTCCTCGTAGGCCTTGAGCGACACTTTCTCCTCGAAGTAGTAGACGCCCGAGTTGTTCGTATCGCACAGCTTTACGGTTACGTTGCCGTGGTCAGTCGTCGACATGAGCTTACAGCTGAAGTCGTAGTTTGACGTGGCGGCGGTGGTCATGTCGGTATGGAACAGGGCCTGTGCCTGCCACGTTTCCGAAGTAGCCTCGGGCAGCGAGAAGGTGAACGAGTTGCCGTCCTGCGTCATCACGGGGTCAGCTATCTGCGTCCATCCCGGCGCGTAGTAGTACGAATTTGTGAACGTACAGTTCTTGAACATGTTGTATTCGCTGTCAGGGTCGAAGCCGTCGAACGTTCCCCCGCCAGCCTCCTGGCTCGTAAGTATGTAGTGCCAGGCTATCGTGCCGTCGTCATACACGAGCACGAGGCGCGAGCCCGTAATGCTCTCTATGCGGAAGCGCGGGTCGTTATACTGGTTGTCGCACGAGATGTAGGGAAAGAGCGTGCCCGCCGGCAGCACGAGGTAGACGTCGTCGCCCTCGCCGACAAGCTGGAAAGTGGCCGTCTGCGGCTCGGCCTGGGTGTCGAAGTCGTTGCCGTCGCCGGGGTTGCCGGGCATTACCGTACATCCCGTGTTGACGAACACGAGCCCGTCATCGCCGGGGCTGTACGTATAGGTATAGTCCGAAGAGAAGGTCAGTTCGTCATCATATATGCCGTTGGCCTCCTTCTCGTTGGGCTGTGCCGAGTACAATCCGAGTCCGTCGGTGCCGGATTCGCCACAGCCGAGATGGCCCGCCTCCTCGCTTGCTATGCGCCATGTCTTGCCCGAAAGCATTGTCAGGTACATGTCAAAGTTAACAAGCGAGTTGTCGATGTGGAACGTTACCGAGCCCATGCCCTGGCTCATGCCGTTACGGTTGCCCACGCGGTAGTTGAGCACATAGTCGCCGACGTTGTTGACAATCTTGGTGTATCCGTTGACGGTGGAGTACGGGTTGGCGCTCTCCCACGTCATGTACCATATCGGGTAGATACCGTCGCCCTCCATGTTGAACGTCACCTGGTTGGTCTCCTGGTCGACGTCAACCGTCACACGCGTCTGTTCTGCCAAAGGAAGGTTGTTCTCGTTCAGTCCGTCGATGTCGTCAGGCGAGCACGATGACAGCGCAAGCGGCAGCGCCATGGCACCTATCGCTCCGTATATATAATACTTTAGCTTTTTCATTTCACGTTCGTTTTAGTGTAAGGTTAATAATTGTTCTGCGTCAGCGTGCCCTGCGCGGCGTCAATCTCCGACTGCGGTATGGGCAGATACTTCTTCGATTCGCTCCACGTATTGGTGCGGTAGCCGTACGAGTCGGGGCGCAGCGTGGTGGCGGCCATGCCCGTACGCACGAGGTCCCAGTAGCGCTTGCCCTCGCCAACGAACTCGAGGCGGCGCTCGTTGATGATGTTCTCGATGGTCGGGTCAACCGTGTCGGTCAGTCCCGAGCGGCTGTGCACCTCGTTGAGGTACTGGCTCGCGAGCCCCGTGTCGCCTCCCGTGCGCACGAGAAGCTCGGCGGCATTGAGAAGAGTCTCGGCATAACGGTATATGCGCAGGTTGTTGTTGAAGTTGAGGTCGCCGTCGGCCAGCTGTCCTTCGAGGTTGGCCGTCTTAGCGATATACTTGCCGAGGAAGTAGCCCGTGTCCTGATAGCGGTGCTCGTAGGTGCCGTGGGCGTTGGCGTCGAAGCAGGTCACGTCGCGCCTCTGGTCGCCCTCGGCGTACATGTCGTACGTCTCCAGTCGCACCGGACAGAAGCCCCAGCCCTGGTCAATGCCCTCGGTGTCGCCCGCATTAGCCGAGTATCCGTAAGGTGTTATCAGGCGCGGAAGTATCGTTCCGCCGGCTACCAACGGGCCGTTATACGAGCGCACGGCGTTCTGCGACTTGTAGTTAATCTCGAAAATAGACTCCGAGCCCCACTCGCCAGTCTCCTCGAAGATGGCCGAATACGGGCGCATGAGCTGGTATTCCGTTGAGCTGATGATGTCCTGCATGTACCCCAAGGCCTTCTGATAGCGGCTGTCGTCGTTCTGATACATCACCATCTCGGCGTAAAGCATGTACGCCATGGCCTGCGACACCTTGCCCACGTTGTCCTCAGTCGAGGTGTCCTCCCACCTCATCGGCAACACGTTGGCGTCAATTACGTCCTCAAGGTCGGTTATCACGGCGTCATACACCTCGTCGGCAGTCCTCTGCTCGGCCAGATACGGGAACTCGAGGTTCTCCATATAGAAAGGTATGTTGCCCCAGAACTTCCACAGGTTGTTGTAGTAATACGCCCTGAGCACTCGCGCCTGGGCGTTGAACAGTGCCTGGTTCTCGGCGCTGATGTCGTCGGCCGCCCACCCTATGTAGGTCAGCACGTCGTTACAGCGCTTCACGCCGGTGAACTCGCACGTCCAAAGTCCTGACATACAGTTCTCCGGATTGGCCTCGTAGTTCATCATAAGGTGCCAGAACTGGTTGTCGGTACGGTCTGAACCGCCCACCCAGATGTCGTCGGCCATGATGTCGCTCATTATGTTTACAGGGTTATACTGCGACCCGTTCCAGTCGGGCCAGTGCAGAGGGTCGTAGGCGGCAACCAGCGCCTCGTACACGTGTTCCTCTGATGTATAGTATTCCTCTATCGGGTTTTGCGTCGGCGGAGTGACCTCGAGGAAGTCGTCGCTGCAACCAACGCTCACCACTGATGCGGCCAGCAGCAGGCCCGCAAATATCTTGTTTGTTTTCATTGTTTATTCGGTTTTACGGTTTTGAGGTCTTGAGGCTTTGCGGTTTTAAGGTATTCGGGCTCCGCGGTTTTAAGGTTTTGGGATATATCTTACAACCGCACGGCCTTACAACCGCATTGACTCATAACCATATATTAAAATTCAAGGTTGAAACCTACGCGCCATACACGTGCCTGCGGGTAAACTCCGTAGTCGACACCAAGCGACGTTCCGCCGGAAGATATTTCCGGATCGAAGCCGTGGTACTTGGTGAACGTAAAGAGATTTTCGGCAGATACATACAGGCGCAGCCTGTTGATGAACACCTTTTGGGTAAGACTCTGCGGCAGGGTGTAGCCTAATTCGATGTTCTTCAGTCGCAGATAAGAGCCGTCGTAGACGTAGAGGTCAGACGATTTCCAGTTGTCCGACGAGTCGCCGACGATGAATACGGGGTACTTGTCAGACGTTCCGGGGCCTGTCCAGCGGTCGAGCATGTATGAAGGGAGGTTGGTAGAGCGGATGTCTATACGCCTGGTGGCGTCGAATACGTCGTTGCCGGCCGTGCCTTGCCACATCATCGCGAAGTCGAAACCGCGCCATGCGGCGGTGAGGTTGAAGCCGAAGGTCCAGTCGGGCATGCCCTTGCCTATCTTTGTACGGTCGTTGTCGTCTATCTGTCCGTCGCCGTTAACGTCGACGAAGCGTACGTATCCGGGCTGTGCATCAGGCTGGATAAGGGCGCCTTCGTCGTTGACGTAAGAGTTGACCTCGTCCCATGTCTGGAAGATGCCTGCCGTCTTGAGTCCGTAGAAGTACGGGAAAGGCTCGCCGTTGGAGGCTCTCGTGATGGTGCCGACGCTCTGGAAGGTGTCGTAGTTGGCGTAACCGGTGTCGTTACCGAGATTGATAAGCTTGTTCTTCAGGTACGAGGCGTTGCCGCGGATGTTGAACGTGGCGTCGGCGATGTTGAACTTGTATCCCAGCTCGAACTCCACTCCGGAGTTCTCCATCTTGCCCACGTTGCCTATGGGGAGCGTCTCTCCCACATATGAAGGTATGGCCATGGTCATGAGCATGCCGTCAGTGGTCTTCTTATAATAGTCGACGGTGAAGGTCAGGGCGTTGTTGAAGAAGCCCAGGTCGAGGCCTATGTCGGTCTGTACGGACTCCTCCCACTTGAGGTTTTGGTTGGAGAGGCCGTTGGGCTTCACTCCGTTGACCACGTTCTCGGAGTTACCGAAGATATAGTTGTTGCCTGTCGTGGTGAGCACGATGTAGCGGAAGTCGTCTATGTTCTCGTTACCGTTCTTACCCCAGCTGAAGCGTACCTTCATGTTTGACAGCCAGCTCGGGCGTATCTTCTGTAGATAAGGCTCATTGGTGACGTTCCAACCCAGCGAGAAAGAGGGGAAGGTAGCGTACTTGTTGTTCGACCCGAAGCGGCTCGAGCCGTCGCGGCGCACCGTAGCCTGGAGCATGTAGCGCTCGGCGTAGTTGTAGCTCAGACGGGCGAACATTGACGACAGCGTGTGCGGATTTGACGGTCCGCCCCACCCGTCGCGGTCGCCGTTCTCGGCAAGTCCGCTCGCGAAGTTGATGTAAGGCTTGTTAACGTCGATAAGATAGTTGCGGCTTGCGCCGAGAGTCCATCCCGTGTTCTTCATGGCCGACTGTCCGAGCACGATGTTGAAGGTGTGGTCGCCGATGGTCTTGTCGTATGTCAGGACGTTCTCTATCTGCCATACGGTGCCGCGGTCGCTCTCCTGGCTGGCCGCGGTCTTGTTCGAGCGGTTGTTGCCTGACAGGTAATAAGTAAGGGTGTGGCCCTCGTTGCCCCAGAAGGACATGTCGGCACCGTAGGATATTCGATACTTCAGGCCGTCCCATATCTGCAGTTCGGCGGCAAAGTTGGCCACGAACTTATGGCTCCAGTTCTGTGCTCCGGGCAGTGATAGGGCCATCATCGGGTTGACCATCTCGTTGTACGCGGCGCCGGGAATGGTGTAAGGCTGGCCGTTAGGAGCGTATATCGGGCGGTAATAACCTTCCTGCTGCTTGCTGTAATAAGCGTCCTGCTCGTCGGCAGCGGCCCCCGAAAGCGTAGAGGTAAGTATCGGCGAGAGGGCCAGGGCAGAGCCGAGCGGCGAGCCCCACTGCGAGTTTACCTCGATGTCTTTCGACTTAACGCGGGCGTAGGACAGGTTGACGGTGACGTCAAGCTTGTTGAGCCAGTTGCGCGTCTTCGACTCGTCAAAGACGTTATACTTGGTGTTGCTGCGCAGTGAGAGGCGCTGATAGTTGGAACGGTCGAAGTTTCCGCCGATTATACCTTCCTGAGTGTAGTACCCGAGCGAGAGGTAATAGTTAATCTTGTCCGACGCTCCGCTAACAGTTATGTCGTGATTCATCACGGGAGCGTTGTCGTAGAACAGCTCGTCCTGCCAGTCGGTGCCCTCGCCGTAAGAGTAAGGATCGGCATAGGGCATGTCCATTCCGGCGTTGATGTAACCCTCGTTCATCATCACGGCGTACTCGGTGGCGTTGAGCACGTCGCGCTTGCGCCACTTGCTCTGCCATCCGTAAGAGAAGTTATAGTTGACCTTCACCTTGCCTTTCTTGCCGCTCTTGGTTGTGACAAGTACCACACCGTTGGCGGCGCGCGCACCGTAGATGGCGCCCGACGCGGCGTCCTTGAGCACCTCAATGCTCTCGATGTCGCTCGGGTTGACATAGTCGAGGCCGCCCTCGATAGGCATTCCGTCAACGATGTAGAGCGGGTCGGAGTCGTTTATGGTACCGATACCGCGCACACGTATCTGCGCTGCCGCTCCGGGCTGTCCTGACGACGATGTTACGGTTACGCCGGCGGCGAGGCCCTTGAGGGCGTTGTCCATGCGGACGGGGGCCGTCATGCCCAGCTCATCAGAGCCCACCTTGGCTATTGACGCGGTCACGACGCTCTTCTTCTGCACGCCGTAACCTACTACAACGAGCTCGTTGAGGGTCGCGTTGTCCTCATGCAGCACTATGTGCATGTTGGCAGCCGCCTTGGCCTCAACGCTTTTGTAACCGATGTACGAGACGGTGATGTCGCTGCCCTCGGGCACTTGCAACTTAAAGTTTCCGTCTAAGTCAGAAACAGCTCCTTTAGAAGTTCCTTTCTGGAACACCGAAGCGCCGATTACCGGCATTCCCTGGTCGTCGACTATCTGTCCCGTGCAGACGAAGTCCTGCGCGGACGCGGCGAGCGATACCAGTGATACCAGCAACGTCAGAATAAAATACTTACATTGTTTCATTGATAAAAGATTTGGTTTTGTTTAGGTATTTTCACTTTTCCCGACAGCAAATTTATTTAAAAGGCCGGCACAAAAAAAGCCCACAAATATAAAAAGTGGATACATACATGCGACATGAGTCACGCAAAACACTTGTTATCAACACTTTAAGTAAACGCATGCTTTGATGAAAAAGTGGACGGATAATAATTATAAAATATACACTTATTAATAGATTTTAGCATAATCGGAAAAGAAAATCCGCATTTTCCGTGCATCAATTACGACTGGCTATGGAATAATCAGGACCGCAGACAAAATCCGGTACATGGTTAATCAGCCGTTCGGATGGACGGAACCAAGAAACCGTTTTGATATCTCGTTAAATGGATTGAGATGTATTCGAGGCGTTATTGACGGTCTTTTGCAGACTAAAAGGCCGTCAATCGCACGCCAAAAGGCCGCCTTTCACGCGCTAAAAGGCGGCATACGGCAAAAGCGTTGACAGTCAAGCCGTTACACGGCAAGCGCTGAAATTCTTTCACTTTCCGTCTTTTTGTTTTGCTTTTAAGTTTTTTTATACTATCTTTGCAGCGTGGCGGAGAATGTGTCCGGATGAAGGCTACACACTCCGGAACATCCAGCCGCTTTTCACACATAATTATTTTATATTGAAGACATTTGAAGAATTAGGCGTAAGCGAGGAGATTCGCCGCGCCATCGAGGAGCTGGGCTTTGAACAGCCCATGCCCGTACAGGAAGAAGTTATCCCCTATTTGCTCGGTAACAGGAACGACGTAATAGCCCTGGCGCAGACCGGCACGGGCAAGACGGCCGCCTTCGGCATACCCGTACTGCAGCGCACCGACGCCCGCGTACGACAGACGCAGGCCCTCGTGCTAAGCCCCACGCGCGAGCTATGCCTCCAGATTGCCGACGACCTGAAAGACTTTTCAAAGTATATGGACGGCATCAACGTAGTGCCCGTCTACGGCGGAACGTCCATCGAGAACCAGATCCGCGCCCTGAAGCACGGCGCGCAAATCATCGTGGCCACCCCGGGACGCCTCATCGACCTGATGAACCGCGGCGCCGCGAAGCTCGAGGCTGTGAAGAACGTAGTGCTCGACGAGGCCGACGAAATGCTAAACATGGGCTTCTCAGAAAGCATTGACGAGATACTCGAGGGCGTGCCCGAAGACCGCAACACGCTGCTCTTCTCGGCAACGATGAGCAAGGAGATAGAGAAAATAGCCCGCAACTACCTGCGCGAGCCGAAAGAGATAGTAGTGGGCAGCCGCAACGAGGGCGCCGAGCACGTCAACCACATATATTATATGGTCAACGCCAAGGACAAATACCTCGCCCTGAAGCGTATCGTTGACTACTACCCAAAGATATTCGCCATAATATTCTGCCGCACGAAGCGCGAGACGCAGGAGGTGGCCGACAAGCTCATACACGACGGATACAACGCCGAGTCGCTGCACGGAGACCTCTCGCAGGCACAGCGCGACCTCACCATGCAGAAGTTCCGCCAGCACCTCACCCAGCTGCTCGTGGCCACCGACGTGGCGGCGCGCGGACTTGACGTCGACGACCTGACACACGTAATCAACTACGGACTGCCCGACGACATCGAGAGCTACACCCACCGCAGCGGACGAACAGGCCGCGCCGGCAAGAAGGGAACGTCAATCTCAATCGTGCACACACGCGAGAAGTCGAAGATACGCGCCATAGAGAAGACCATCGGCAAGCAGTTCGTACAGGCGGACATTCCATCGGCCGAGGAGATATGCAAGAAACAGCTCTACAAGGTGATGGACCAGATAGTCAAGACCGACGTCAACGAGGAGGAGATAGCGCCCTTCATGACCGACATCAACCGCTACTTCGAGTTCATCGACAAGGAAGACGTGATAAAGAAGATAGTAAGCCTCGAGTTCGGACGCTTCCTGGCATACTACGCCGACGCGCCCGAGATAGAGAAACCCGCGGCGCGCGGCGAGAAGAAAAAGAAGGAGCGCACCAGCGACGAGCGCAAGCGCACGCACAAGGCAGAGGCCGGCTACCGCCGCCTGTTCATCAACCTTGGCAAGGCCGACGGCTTCTACCCCGGCGAGCTGATGCAGTTCGTCAACCGCAACATGCGCGAAGGACGCCAGGAGATAGGCGCCATCGACCTGATGAGCAAGATGGCGTACTTCGAAGTGCCCGAAAAAGACGCCGAGAAGGTCATGCGAGCTCTCGACGGCACTACATACAAAGGGCGCCAGGTGCGCTGCAACGACGCCGACAGAGGCAACTCAGGCTCACGCCGCGGCGGCCGCAAGGACGACAAATACGGCGATAAGGGCAAGCAGTCGCGCCGCCGCGACGACGCCAACGCCCCGCGCAAGGAGCGCAAGGGCCGGAAAGGCAACGACGGAAAGGCGGACAACGGCAATAACGAAGACTGGCGACAGTTCTTCAACAAAGGCGGCAACGACGTCAGGCTGGTAGGCGAAGAGCCCGACTTCAGCGAGGAAGGATGGGCACGCCGCAAGCCAAAAAAATAACATACGGACACACATACCTTGAAAAAACACTAACCACAATAACGTAATTGCTGCCGGAACGAAAAAAAATACGGGCACAACCCGTTACAAAACCGGCAGCAATTCGTCATATATCTAAAACATAATCTTTAATACTATGGTTTACAACGAATTAGGAAAAACAGGCATGCGTGTGTAAACCTCGGATTCGGAGCGTCGTCGCTCGGCGGCGTATTCCACGACATACGCGAGGCGGAAGGCATACGTGCCGTGCACACTGCCGTCGACAACGGCATAAACTTCATCGACGTATCTCCCTACTACGGCCACTACAAGGCCGAGACAGTGCTCGGGAAAGCCCTCAAGGAAATACCGAGGGACAAGTACTACCTGTCCACGAAGGTAGGGCGTTACGGCAAGGACGGCGTCAACACCTGGGACTATTCTGCCAAGCGCGTAACCGACAGCGTGTACGAAAGCATGGAACGGCTGAACATTGACTACATCGACCTTATCAACGTACACGACGTCGAGTTCGCCGACCTCAACCAAATCGTCAACGAAACGCTCCCCGCGCTCGTCGCGTTGCGCGACAAGGGAGTGGTGGGACATGTCGGCATAACCGACCTTCAGCCCGAAAACCTGAAATGGGTAATCGAGCATGTACCGTCCGGCACGGTCGAGTCAGTGCTCAACTTCTGCCATTACAGCCTCAACGACGAGATGCTGTTGGACTATCTCGACTTCTTCGAGGCCAACGGCGTAGGTGTGGTCAACGCGTCACCGTTCTCAATGGGACTGCTGTCGAGACGCGGAGCTCCCGCCTGGCACCCGGCCCCCGAATCACTCAAGCAGGCATGCCGGCGCGCAGCAGAACACTGCGAGGCAAGGAACTACCCGATAGAGAAGCTCGCCGTACAATACTCGACAAGCAATCCTCGCATTGCAACGACGCTCTTCAGCTCGGCAAATCCCGACAACGTGCTCAAGAACATAGGCTACGTCAACGAGCCTATGGACAGTGAACTGGTAAAGGAAGTACAGGAAATTATCGGCGACCAAATGCGGGTGAGATGGGCAAACACCTGATACCGCGGCACGTAACGATAACAAAAACAAGGACACATGGCTCTGACTATAATTGATGCGCACTCACATTTGTGGCTGCGCCAGGACACATCGTGGAACAACATGCCCATACGCACCACGCACGACGGGCGCTCGTTCTTCCTTACCGAGGAAGTGCAAATGCTCCCTCCGTTCATGGTCGACGGGCGTAACACGGCCGAAGTATTCCTGTCAAACATGAACTATGCCCGCGTAGGAGGCGCAGTGGTGGTGCAGGAGCAGATTGACGGCCCGCAGAATGACTATCTCGCGGAGGTGAAACGCATGTATCCCGAACGCTTCGAGGTGTTCGGCCTGTGCGATTATTTCAACGGAAAGCCCGCCGAAGAGGCCAAGGCGCTCAACGCCCGTGGCTTCAAGGGCATGGCGGTGCCGGGCCACAGGCTCATAACCGACGGCAAGCGTGTAATGCTCAACTCGCCGGAAATGATGGACATGTTCCATTATATGGAGGACAACGGCATGATACTGTCCGTCTGCCTGGCCGAGGACAACATGCAGACGGCGGAAATCGAGGAGGTTATACAGGAGTGCCCGCGCCTCAAGATAGCCATAGGCCACTTCGGAATGGTGACCGCTCCGGGCTGGGAAGGGCAGCTCAGGCTGGCCCTCAACGACAATGTCATGATAGAGTCAGGCGGCATAACGTGGCTGTTCAACGCCGAGTTCTACCCCTTCAAAGGGGCGGTGCTCGCCATAAGGAAGGCCATCGACACTGTCGGCGCCGACAAGCTGATGTGGGGGTCGGACTATCCGCGCACTATAACGGCCATCACGTACAAGATGTCTTATGACTTCATACTGAAGGCCGACGGGCTTACCGACATGGAGAAAGCCCTCTTCCTCGGAGAGAACGCACGCCGTTTCTACGGGTTCGGCGCGCTGCCCGACCTGCCTTACGTGAAGAACATGTCCGAATGACGGCGACTTTACAGCAACCTAATACCATTTACAGACAAGACACAAAAGATGAAAAAGAACAAATACGCAGTGCCGCTGACGCTCATATTCTGCCTGTTCTTCCTATGGGCCATCAGCAGCAACCTTCTGCCTACGATGATAAGGCAGCTCATGAAGACTTGCGAGCTCAACGCCTTCGAGGCCTCGTTTACCGAGAGCGCCTACTAGCTGGCTTATTTCATATTCCCGATACCGATAGCGATGTTCATGAAGCGTTACAGCTACAAGGCCGGAATAGTGTTCGGCCTGTCGCTGGCGGCGTTCGGCGGGTTCATGTTTTTCCCCGCCGCTATGGTTGGCTCGTACGGTGTTTACCTGTGCGTGTTCTTCATCATAGCCACAGGTATGTGTTTCCTCGAGACCGCGGCTAACCCTTACGTCACTGTATTGGGCAGTCCGGACACGGCGGTGCGCAGGCTCAACCTTGCCCAGTCGTTCAACGGGCTGGGCGCGTTCATATCCGCGATGTTCCTCAGCAAGCTCGTGCTTAGCGGCAACAACTACACCCGCGACACCCTTCCCGCCGGCTACGAAGGCGGCTGGGAGGCATACATACAGCACGAGACGGAGGCCATGAGGCTGCCATACCTCGCCCTCGGACTGCTGCTCGTAGTCGTGGCGCTGGTGTTCGTGATGACGAAATTCCCCAAGATTGCCGACGAACAGGACGGTGCCGACGGCGCTCCGGGCGGCAATGGCAGGCAAAAACTAATCGACTTCTCCGTCCTGAAACAGCCCAACCTGCGTTGGGGCGTCATCGCCCAATTCTTCTACAACGGCGGACAGACGGCTATCAACAGCCTGTTCCTCGTCTACTGCTGCGTCTACGCAGGCCTTGACGAGGCCACGGCCACCACGTTCTTCGGCTTCTACATGCTGGCGTTTCTCGTCGGGCGGTGGGTAGGCACGGCGCTCATGGTGCGGTTCAGCCCGCAGCGCATGCTCCTGTTCTATTCGCTCATGCTGATGGCGCTGTGCGTGGTCATCTGCATATTCGGCGGCCACGTCGGCCTGTACGCCATGCTTGCCGTGTCCTTCTTCATGTCAATCATATACCCTACGCAGTTCTCCATGGCCCTGCAAGGCCTGGGGGCGCAGACCAAGAGCGGCTCGGCCTTCCTCGTGATGGCCATCGTGGGCAACGCCTGCCTGCCGCAGTTTACGGCTTACGTGATGCACGTCAACGAGGACATGTACCACATCGCCTACCTCGTGCCGATGGTATGCTTCGCTTTCTGTGCGTATTACGGATGGCGCAGATGCCGCCGGACGGACAGCGCGGCATGACTTGCCGGCTTTTCGCTAACATGAATCAAACATAAACATAACGCAATAATGAAAGCAGTACGTATTGCCGCGCCGTTGGAAATCGGCGTGGCCGAAATCGAAAGGCCGGCGCTCGGTGCCGGCGAAGTGTTGGTAAAGATAAGATATGTCGGCTTTTGCGGCTCCGACCTCAACACCTATCTCGGGCGCAATCCCATGGTAAAGATGCCGGTAGTGCCCGGCCATGAGGTGGGCGCGGTAATCGAGAAGGTGGGCGAAGGGGTGCCCGCCACGCTGCGCGAGGGCATGACCGTGACGCTCAACCCTTACACCAACTGCGGCTCGTGCGCGTCATGCCGCAACGGAAGGTACAACGCCTGCGAGCACAACGAGACCCTCGGCGTGCAACGCCAGGGCGTCATGTGCGAGTATGCCGTGCTACCGTGGACAAAGATAATACCCGCCGGAGGGTATCGACGTGCGCACTTGCGCGCTGATAGAGCCGATGAGCGTGGGATTCCACGCTGTAGCCCGTGCCGGCGTTACGGACAGTACGTTCGTCATGGTGATAGGCTGCGGCATGGTAGGCCTGGGCGCAGTAGTGCGGGCCTCGCTGCGCGGCGCCACGGTAATAGCAGCCGACATCGACGACGAGAAGCTGGAACTGGCCCGCCAGGCGGGAGCGACCTACACGGTGAACACCATGACCGAGGACGTGCACGCCCGCATACAGGAGATAACCGACGGACTTGGCGCCGACGTGGTGATTGAGGCCGTTGGCAGTCCGGCCACGTACGTGATGGCCGTCAACGAGGTAGGCTTCACCGGATGCGTGACCTGCATAGGCTACGCCAAGAGCGAGGTGTCGTTCCAGACAAAGCTGTTCGTACAGAAAGAGCTCGACATAAGGGGCTCGCGCAACGCCACGCCGTCAGACTTCCGTGCAGTCATCAACTGCATAAAGACGGGACGGTATCCGGTGGACAAGTTCATTTCGCGCGTCGTGAAGCCGGAGGACACAGCCGTGGCGATGAAGGAATGGAGCGAGAATCCGGGCAAGGTGTTCCGCATTCTCGTAGAGTTCTGACCGGCATGGCGCCCTTGCTACGGAACACCTTGCGGGCTTCCGGACAGGCGCCGGCCGCCAACTGCTATATAGCTGAAAACCAGCGAGTTGCCAAAAGGCCGTCTTTTACCACCCGAAAGACGGCCTTTTGCATGACAAAAGACGGCTTTCCGCAAGCCGAAAGGCGGCCTTCCGCGGCCGCTACGGGCAGGACAGACTGTACGGAAACGCGGTCTGCGGCAACAAAAAGGCCTGACTATTTGGCAATATCACCGCTTTTACGTATATTTGCCATGCGAACATAGGATGCGGTTCGGCAATGCCAAGTTAAAAAACTTTGTTTTTTCTTGCCATTGCGCTCATCTTTCACTATATTTGCCGTACAGAATAATCTAATAACATAAATGAAAAAAATAATCTGCTCAGCATTATTCGTAATATGCTGCCACACCTCCGTATTTGCCGGCGACATCTACGTATCGCCGACCGATGGCAACGACGCGGCCCAGGGCACGTCTGCCGCACCGCTGAAAACCATCGACGCCGCGCTTAGGATGGCCCGCGAATGGCGCCGACTGGAACTTAACGACAAACTGCGGGGCGGCGTTAACATTATATTACGCGGCGGAACGTACCGCCTCGACCGCCCCGTGTTCATCCGTCCGGAGGACAGCGGCACGGCTGATTCGCCCACCGTGATACGCGGCGAAGACACTGCGCCGGCCATAATCAGCGGCGGCACAAGCGTGACGGGATGGCGCAAAGCGGACGACGACCCGCGGATTGCCGCCAAGGCAAGGGGCAGGCTGTGGGTAAGCGACGCTCCGATGCAGGGCAACCGAATCGTTTACGCACGCCAGATGTACGCCGACGGCCGCAAGGCTCTGCGCTCGACGCAATTCGGCGAGTACCGAATGGAGCGCATGACCGACTTCAACCCTACTGACGAAAGCATAACGATACCCACGCCGCAGACAGACCTGAGCCGCGCAGGACAGCTGGAAATGCTCGTCCACCAGCGCTGGGCCGTGGCAATACTAAGGGTGAAAAGGATGGAGAACATGGGCAACGGACAGACCAAGGTGTGGTTTCACGAGCCCGAAAGCCGCCTCGAATTTGCCCATCCCTGGCCTCAACCGGTAATCGGAGGAGAGCGAGGCAACTCGTCGTTCAGCCTCAACAACGCCCTCGAACTTGTTGACGAGCCGGGCGAATGGTACCAGGACTATCCCTCGGGACAAATATATTACTATCCGAAAGACGGCGAGGACATGGCCGGTACGGACTTCGTCGTGCCCGCTATGGACAATCTCGTCGAGATAAGCGGCACACGCGAGCGCCCCGTAAGCCACATACGCTTCGACAACGTGACGTTCGAGCACGCCGCATGGACACGCCCCTTAAATGAAGGACACGTGACGTTGCAGGGCGGATTCCGACTGATTGACGCCTACAAGCTCGACAAACCGGGCCTGCCCCACAAGGCCGCGCTCGAGAACCAGGCGTGGATAGCCCGCCCGGAGGCCGCCTTCAAGGCACGGTTTGCCTCAGGCATAACGCTCAACGGCTGCCGCTTCGCCCACGTAGGAGCCTCGGCCGTCGACCTTGAGTATGCCGTAAGCGGCTCGACCATTGACCGCTGCACCTTCAACGACATTGGAGGCACCGCCGTGATGGCCGGATATTTCGGCGAGGAAGGCTTCGAGACGCACCTCCCCTACTCGCCCGCCATAGCGCAGGACATCTGCTCGGAAATAACGATAAGCAACAACGTAATTGACGACGCGACAAACGAGGACTGGGGTTGCGCCGCCATCAGCGCAGGATATGTTAAGCAAACAAACATAGTACAAAACCGTGTTACGAACGTCAATTATTCAGGTATAGCCCTCGGATGGGGCTGGACGGCTCTCGAAACAGGCATGCGCGACAACCACATAACCGGCAACGACGTGAGCAACTACGCCCGACAGCTGTACGATGCGGGCGGAATATACACCCTGTCGAACCAGCCCGGCTCCACCATCAGCGGCAACCACATAAGCCTGCCGGCAGATGCGCCGTACGCAACGAACGAACGTGCCTTCTGCATCTACTTCGACGAGGCTACCGACGGATTCACCGTTTACGACAACGATATGCCTGAAAGGCGCATAGGATACAACCAACCGGGACCTGACTTGAAAGTAAATTAAGAATTAAGAATGAATAATGAAGAATCATTTTGCCGCCAAGGCTGTCGTCTTAACTCCTTAACCGCATAACTCCTTGATTCATATAAACAAATCATTTGCCTTTAACTGAAAATAAATATGATACCTACAAACTACCACCTGTTCGATTTCCTCGACTTCGACACCGACCTTAGGCGTGACGAATCACTGTGGAAAGCCTACAAGCCGACGGCCGTAAGCGAACGCGACGGCGACATATTGGTCAGCGTTCCTTTCCAGAAACAAGTACTCGCCAACGACATGGCAGCCGACACTTCAATACCGAAAGAGGAATATACATTGGTTATACGACAGTATGAACCGAAGATATTGCGCCTCTTCATTGGCTTCGGCGAAGAGCAGATGACCGACGAATCGGAGATACTCCAGTTCAGCCAGAGGGTCAGGAAAGTGCCCCTGAGCGCGTCTTTTGCCGACGGCACGTGGACAATAACCGACCCCGACGGCGTAAAGAGGGCTGAAATCAACATGAAAGAGCCGGTGCTCGACCGCTGGAGTACACTGCTGCCGGACCCGCAGGAGACACTTGACCTGCGCCTGTTCCCCGACGGACAACGCGAGATACATCTCGCGGCATACGACCACTTCTCACCTCCGCGCTACGATGCGCTGCCCCTTGCCTTCTGCAAACTTGACGGAAAGAAGGAGCGCGCGACGATGTCTTTCGAGTGCAAGGCCGACGAATGCTTCGCCGGAACGGGCGAACGCTTCATGAAAATGGACCTCAGCGGCCAGACGTTCTACCTCAAGAACCAGGACGGACAGGGCGTAAACAACCGCCGCACGTACAAAAACATTCCTTTCTACGTGTCAAGCCGCATGTACGGAGCGTTCTACCACACCTGCGCCCACGGCAAACTGTCGCTCGCCGGGATGTCAACACGCTCGGTGCAGTTCCTCAGCCGCCAGGCAATGCTTGACGTATTCCTCATCGGCGGCGACTCTTTCGAGGAGATAATACACGGCTACCGCGACCTGACGGGCTATCCGTCAATGCCCCCGTTATGGAGCTTCGGCGTGTGGATGAGCCGCATGACATACTTCAGCGCCGACGAAGTGGACGAAATCTGCGACCGTATGAGGCGCGAACATTACCCCTGTGACGTGATACATCTTGACACAGGATGGTTCAAGACAGACTGGCTGTGCGAGTGGAAGTTCAACGAAGAGCGCTTCCCCGACCCCGAGAAGTTCATCCACGGACTGAAGGACAAGGGCTTCCGCGTCACACTTTGGCAGCTGCCTTACGTCGCCGAGGACGCCGAACAGATAACCGAGGCACGCGAGAACCACTACATCTGCACCCTCACTAAGCAGCAACAGGGCGAAGGCTCGAACTTCTCGGCGCTCGACTATGCCGGCACAATAGACTTCACAAGCCCCGAGGCGACCGAGTGGTACAAGAACCTGCTGCGCCGTTTGCTCAATATGGGAGTGGCGGCGATAAAGACCGACTTCGGCGAAAACATCCACATGGACGCCGTTTACAAGAACATGAAGCCCGAACTGCTCAACAACCTCTACGCCCTGCTTTACCAAAAGGCGGCCTACGAGGTAACGAAAGAAGTGACTGGCGACGGCATCATCTGGGCAAGAGCCGCCTGGGCGGGCTGCCAGAGGTATCCTCTGCACTGGGGAGGCGACTCGTGCAGCTCGTGGGACGGCATGGCCGGGTCGCTCAAAGGAGGACTTCACTTCGGTCTGTCGGGCTTCGCTTTCTGGAGCCACGACGTGCCGGGATTCCACTCTTTGCCCAACTTCATGAACTCACCGGTCAGCGACGACGTGTACGTACGCTGGACACAGTTCGGCGTATTCTCGTCGCACATACGCTACCACGGCACAAGCAAGCGCGAGCCTTGGCACTATCCGGCCATCGCGCCGATAGTAAAGAAGTGGTGGCAGCTGCGCTACAAGCTCATACCATACATCCTTCGAGAAAGCGAAAAGGCGACTATGGGCGGCTCTACGGTGCTCCAGGCGCTGATATTCCATCACCCCGAGGACAAGATTTGCTGGCACATCGACGACGAGTACTACTTCGGCGACGACTTCCTCGTGGCTCCCGTGATGAACAGCGAGGGCCGGCGCGACGTCTATCTGCCGGAAGGCAAGTGGGTAAACTTCTTCACCGGCGAACGCATTGACGGCGGACAGTGGCTCAAAGACCTTGAAGTGCCGCTCGAGTTAATGCCCGTCTACGTTCGCGAAGGCGCCGTAATACCTGTTTATCCGGAGCCTGTTGACTGCACGGACGACATGGACCTGACGAAGACCGTAAACCTCGTTATAGACGAAACGTTCAAAGGAACGGAGATATAAGTTAAGAATTAAGAGTTAAGAATTAAGAAAATATGACTTTGAGGATGTACAACCAACAAAGCACATTTTCTTAATTCTTAACTCTTAATTCTTAATTTCTAGAGTCATATTTTCTTAATTCTTAACTCATAATTAAATATGTGGAAGACTAACCTTGAAGAGACCAAACAACGATACATAAACTGGTGGAACCATAAAGGCATTATCCTGAACATGTGGGAACACTTCCAGGAAGGCGTCAAACCGCACGCCGACGTGCCCGCGCCACCAGCGCCGAAAGACCTCAACCAAAAATGGTTCGACCCCGAATGGCGTGCCGAATACCTTGACTGGTACGTGGCGCACAGCTGTCTTAAGGCCGACATGCTTCCCGTTGCCAACACGCAGTTGGGCCCCGGCTCGCTGGCCGCAATACTCGGAGGAGTGTTCGAAGGGGGCGAAGATACCATCTGGATACACCCCGACCCGCAGTTCAAAGACGACATAACGTTCAACCCCGAGCACCCAAACTACCTGCTGCACAAGGCTTTGCTGAAAGCGTGCAAGGAGAAGGCGAAGGGCAACTACTACGTGGGTATGCCCGACCTGATGGAGGGCATGGACGTGCTTGCCGCCCTGAAAGGCACCGACAAGGTGCTGATGGACACGGTGACACAGCCCGACGTGCTGGAGCATCAGATGCAACAGATTAACGACATCTACTTCAAAGTGTTCGACGAGCTGTACGACATCATCCGCGAGGGCGACGAGATGGCTTTCTGCTACTTCTCTTCGTGGGCTCCGGGCAAGATGAGTAAGCTGCAAAGCGACATATCCACGATGATAAGCGTTGACGACTACCGCCGCTTCGTGCAGCCGTTCATACGCCAGCAGTGCCAGAAGATTGACTACACGCTGTACCATCTCGACGGCGTGGGCGCACTGCACCACCTGCCGGCGCTGCTCGAGATAGAAGAGCTGAACGCCATTCAGTGGACGCCGGGCGTCGGCGAGCCGCAGGGTGGGTCGCCGAAGTGGTACGACCTGTACCGTAAAATCCTGGCCGCAGGCAAGAGCATAATGGCCTGCTGGGTAACGCTTGACGAGCTGCGGCCGCTGCTTGACAACATCGGAGGCGACGGCGTGCACCTGGAAATGGACTTCCACAACGAGGACGAGGTGGAGAAAGCCATGCGCATAGTCGAGGAATACCAGTCTGATAGCAGACAAGTTCTTCAGCAGACAAGTTCTTCAGCAGACAAGCAGACAAGCAGACAAGTCATAAACCTTGATGACCTGAGCGACGACCAGGCCGTAAACAGAATAATAGACGAGGCCGAGCGCAAGTTCGCCGACCTCTCCAACAAGACTCATCAGGCTAATTCGGCCAATAAGGCTAATAAAACCAATGAGCCCGATAGGCCAAGCCTCAAGGAGATTGCCCGTGAGCGCCTGCTCATTCTTGACGGCGCAATGGGCACGATGATACAAGCCAGGAGGCCGTCTGAGCAAGACTTCCGCGGCGAGCGCTTCGCCAACCACCCCGTTGACGTGCTCGGTTGCAACGACCTGCTCAGCCTTACGCGCCCCGACATCGTGCTTGACATCCACCGGATGTACCTCGACGCCGGCGCCGACATCATCGAGACAAACACGTTCAACGCCCAACGTGTGTCGATGGCCGACTACCGTCTGGAGGAGTATTGCCGTGAAATGAACCTTGAAGCATGCCGACTGGCACGGCGCGCGGCCGACGAATACACGGCCAAGACGCCCGAAAAGCCGCGCTTCGTGGCCGGTTCGATGGGGCCGACGAACAAGGCCTGCTCACTGGCTACCGACACTACGCAGCCCGGATGGCACGCCTTCGGCTACAGCACGCTGACCGACGCCTACGCCGAACAGGCCGAGGCGCTGATTGAAGGCGGCGTAGACGTGATACTGATAGAGACGATATTCGACATCGAGAACGCCCGCGCGGCTGTCGAGGCGGCACGCAACGCCGCACGCAAGGCCGGCAGGAACGTTCCGATAATGCTCAGCTTCACCAACGTTAACGGCGACGGCGTGAACATGCTGGGACAATCTGTAGAGCAGTTTATCGACAGCGTGGCCGGCGACGACATCCTGTCGGTAGGCGTAAACTGCTGTCCCGACCCGCTGGCGGCCGTGCCCGTGCTCGAGAGGCTCGGTTCACGCACCGGTTACCTCATATCGCTCTACCCCAACGCGGGCAAGCCCGACGCCTCTGGCAGATACCCCATGACGCCCGAAATGACGCAGGCTGCGATGTGGAGCATTGCCGAACGCCACGTGACCGACATCATCGGAGGCTGCTGCGGCACCACGGACGCCCACATACGGCGCCTGGCCGAGATGGTGGAACCTATCAAGGGACTGCGCCTCTCGACCCATTCAATATACAAGCAAGCGAGCAGACAAGTTGACGAGTGGACGAGCAGACGAGCAGACAAGGACTCAGCTGCGCAACAGTCTGACAGTCAAGGCGTTGCAAAAGGCCATCTTTCGCCTTCCGAAAGACCGTCTTTCACAGGCCAAAAGACCGTCAATGACACCGCAAAAGACGGCCTTCCGCAAAACGGCGGACAAACCCCTGCGCCGTCAAGCGCCGACGCCATCTTTGACGCCATACTCAAGGGCAAGGCCGACCAGTGCGTAGAGGCCACCCGCGCGGCACTTGCCGAGGGCGCCGCTCCGCAGGACATAATCAACGGTCAGATGATACGCGCCATGGGCGAGGTGGGCCAGCGCTTCCAGGACGGCAAGGCCTTCGTGCCACAGCTGCTCATGGCGGGCCGCGCCATGAAGGCCGCGCTCGAACTGCTGAAGCCCATGTTGGCTGGCAGCGCGTCGACAACTATCGGCCGTGTGGTAATCGGCACGGTGAAGGGCGACCTGCACGACATCGGCAAGAACCTCGTTGCGTCAATGCTCGAGGGCAGCGGCTTCGAGGTCGACAACATCGGAATAGACGTTCCGAGCGACAAGTTCGTGGAGGCGGTGAAGTCGTACCACGCCGACATTCTGTGCATGTCGGCCCTGCTGACCACCACAATGACCTATATGAAGGACGTAATCCGCGCCATCGAGGACGCCGGCCTGCGCGACAAGGTGAAGATAATGGTGGGCGGCGCGCCCGTCAGCCAGGCCTTCGCCGAGGAAATCGGAGCCGACGGATACAGCGACAACGCCAACGAAGCGGTGAAGGTGGCGAAGATTTTATTAGGTAAATAGAAGTAGTTAAAGTAGTTAAAAGTAGTTAGAGTAGTTAAAGTCAATACCTTTGCAGCTATCGTGACATAAAACATATAATGCCTGCAACGGCAACAATATGCCTTATCACGGCGGGGGTAATGACTTTAACTACTGAACGAGCGAAAGCGAGTGATAACTACTTTAACTCCTTTAACTACAGAATAAAACAATATTTTAAAGAATAATTCCATGACAACACAATCATTACACGCCCTCGACTGGGCCATCCTTGCCGCCTACTTCGTAATCCTTCTGCTGATAGGCGTATGGGCAAGTTCAAAGAGCAAGAAGGGCAGCGGCAAGTTCCTGGCGGGCAACTCGCTGCGCTGGCACCACATAGGCTTCTCCATGTGGGGCACCAACGTCGGCCCGTCAATGCTCATCGCGTCGGCAAGCGCCGGCTTCACCACGGGTATCGTGTCGGGCAACTACGCCTGGTACGCCTTCGTGTTCATAGCCCTGCTGGCCTTTGTCTTCGCCCCGCGCTACCTGGGCAGCCGCGTATCGACGCTGCCGGAGTTCATGGGCCTGCGCTTCGGGCAGTCAACGCGCAACATGCTGGCCTGGTACACCATCGTGACCATCCTCATATCGTGGCTCGCGCTGACCCTTTTCGCAGGCGGCATAATCATCCGCCAGGTGTTCGGCATACCGATGTGGATGTCGGCTTTCATGCTTCTGGCCATCTCGGCGTTCTTCACCATGCTCGGCGGACTCAAGGCCGTGGCCTACACCAACGTGTACCAGATGGTGCTGCTCATCGTCGTATCGGCCACGCTTACGTTCATGGGAATATACCGCTTGGGCGGCGACTCGTTTACGGGAGGCATAGCCGTGCTGGCGAATCCCGACATCGTGCCGTCAGAATACTGGAAACTCTTTCAGCCGAACACGGACAAGGACTTCCCATGGCTGCCCATCCTGCTGGGCTATCCCATATCGGGCCTGTGGTTCTGGTGCACCGACCAGTCTATGGTTCAGCCCGTGCTGGCTGCAAAGAACCTTAGCGAGGGACAGCGCGGGGCCAACTTCACGGGCTGGCTTAAAATCCTCGACGTGGCCATCTACATCGTTCCCGGCATAGTATGCTTCGCGTTGTTGAAGACAGGTTTCTTCGGAAACGCTACCATCGACCCCGACAACGCCTACATGACGCTCGTGTCAAGCCTCTTCCCCGTAGGCATGGTGGGCCTCGTTCTGGCAGTGCTCACCGCCGCGCTGATAAGCACCATCGGCTCCGCCCTTAACGCCCTGAGCACCGTATTCACGATGGACATCTACGTGAAGAACATCCGACCCAACGCCACACAGGCCGAGATAGCCCGCACGGGACAGATTGTGACCATCATCGGAGCGCTGGTGTCGATAGTGATAACCGTCGCCGTCGACAACATCAAGGGCATGAACCTCTTTAACGTGTTCCAGTCGGTGCTCAGCTTCATCGCCCCGCCAATGGCAGCAGTGTTCGTAATGGGCGTGTTCTGGAAGCGATGCACCACGCTGGCGGCCAACATCACGCTCACCTTCGGCACCATATTCAGTATCGGAACGGGCATTCTCTACCTCTGGGTAATACCCGGAGCGGCCGACCACATACACTTCATGATGCTCTCGTTCTACATCTTCGTGGTGCTTATTGCCGAGATGGTAATCGTCAGCCTGTGTAACAAGGCCGCCACGGAAGAGCCCAAGGTGACCGTGCTCAGCGAGCGTCCGAAGCGCGACGTAATAGTAAGCTGGACGCTGCTGGCCATCGTAATGATAGCGCTATACGTGTTCTTTAACTAAAAGTACGCGCCGTAAGGCCGCCGTCTGACGTGACCTGCCTTTCCACGACAGCCGCAGCCGGCGCCCGACGGCACGCCTACAGTCAAACAATACATCGAAATATGACAACTAACATCACTGAATGGATGCGCTCGCTCATCGCCGGCCGCCCCGTGGCAGCCGTGCCGATAATGACTCATCCGGGAATAGAAATCATCGGGAAACGCGTAGTTGACGCCGTGACCGACGGACTTGTGCATGCCGACGCGGTATGCGCCGTGGCCGAGAGGTATCCTACGGCTGCCGCTACGGTAATAATGGACCTCACGGTCGAGGCCGAGGCCTTCGGCGCCGACATCGTGTTCGAGCCCGACGAGGTGCCGGCAGTGCGCAGCCACCTGCTCAACGGTCCTGAAGACATCGGCGGACTGCGGGTGCCATCGCTGCGCGCGGGGCGCGTGCCGGAGTACATCAGGGCCAACATGGCGGCCGCGCGGCGCATAACCGACCGCCCCGTGCTGGCCGGATGCATAGGGCCGTTCTCGCTGGCGGGCAGGCTCTACGACATGTCGGAGATAATGATGCTCATCATCGAGCGGCCCGACGCCGCACGCGAGCTGCTCGACAAGTGTACGGACTTCATCCTGAAATACTGCATCGCGCTGAAAGAGGCGGGCACGGCTGGCGTCGTCATGGCCGAACCGGCGGCCGGACTGCTGTCGGACGACGACTGCATGGCCTTCTCCTCGGTGTACGTAAGGCGCGTGGTGGAGGCCGTACAGGACGACACTTTTGCCGTAGTGCTGCATAACTGCGGCAACACGGGACAGTGTACACACGCCATGACGGCAACGGGAGCCGCCGCATACCACTTCGGCAACAAGTGCGACATGGCCGAGGTAACGCGCGACGTGCCGGCAACGGCGCTCTCGATGGGTAACCTCGACCCCGTATCGCTGTTCAAGGACGCCACCCCGGAAGGTATGCGCCGCGCCACAAGAGAACTGCTGGAGCGCATGGAGGGATTCCATAACTTCGTCATATCCAGCGGCTGCGACACTCCGCCACACACTCCACTGGCAAACATCGACGCCTTTTTCGACGAGGTGGAGAGATGGAATAACAGCAGTAATAATCTACAGTAGTTAAGGAGTTAAGGAGTAAAGGAGTTAAGACAAATGCTCTGTTAAATGAAAAGCAGAAAGTAAAAAATGAAGAATGAAAAATCCATTACCGGAACAGGCAAACGTGATTATTCATTGTTCATTATTAATTATCCATTAAACAAAACATTCGTCTTAACTCCTTTACTCCCTAACTACTTAACTACTTAAAACATAAACAATGACCACATATGAATTATCTTACCCCGAACTCGGTCTCGATCTGCACGAAGTGTACGTACAGATGGGCTACGGCGACGCGGCGCCCGACGCCGACGTTGTGGCCGAGACGAAGGCCGTAGAGGCCGGAATAGCGGGGATATTGCGGCCGAGATACACCTTCTTTATCGCCGAGGGCACGCTCGACGACACGGCGTGCACGCTCAACATAGGCCATACGGAGCTCAACGTAGGCCGCATCATAGCCCGGCAGCTGCGCGGGAGCGAGGCTTTCGCCTTCTTCGTGGCCACGGCGGGCGCCGAGTTCGAGGACTACCAAATGCGCCTCAAGGACGATGACGACATGGTGCGCACGTTCATAGCCGACTCGTTCGGCAGCGTAATAGCCGAACTTACGGCCGACGTGATGGAACGGACACTGCAGGACGACATCTCAGGGCGCGGCTGGCGCCACACCAACCGCTTCAGTCCGGGATACTGCGGATGGAACGTGTCCGAGCAGCAGAAACTGTTTCCGCTCTTCGGCGGCGGCGCCCCTTGCGGCGTAAAGCTGACGGAGTCGAGCCTGATGCTGCCCATCAAGTCGGTAAGCGGCGTCGTAGGACTGGGTCCCAACGTGCGCAAGCTCGATTATTCGTGCGGCCTGTGCGACTTCAAGGACTGCTATAAAAGGAGTAGAAAAGAGGCCGTAAAGGGCTGAAAACAAGCGTTCGGGCGCGGCGGCGACGGCACGGCAGGCCGGCGGGCGTGGCCAAGCGCTTCGCAAAACACGGCAAATCACCTTGTAAAAGGCCGCCTTTCGCAGTGCGTAAGGCGGCCTTTTATCATGCGATATACGGTCTTTTACCGACAGCGGGGCTACAGCTCGTTCTTCAGTATCTCGGCCATCGAGCCTTGGTAAAGCCTCTCCACGTCGATGTAAGCCTGCATGTTGCGGTACACTCCGTCGGCCTCGACGTAATAGTCGGTAACTGATATCTCGCCGTTCTCGACCGCCGTGCGCAGCAGTTTCAGCGTCTGGCGCATCAGCGGCACGTCATACGCCGCGGCGGCCGAGCGCAAGCGCCGTATCTCATCCACCTTGGCCCGGGCCCCGCTCTCAGCCTTTACGCGCGCTTCGGCCTGCCTCATCTGCGCTTCCGTGCGGCGAGCCTTGGCCGCCTTGACCTTGTTCTTGCTTGAGAACAGCGGTATCGAGCCGCCGATAAGGAATCCGTTGCTGGCATCATCGCCGTCGGTGTTACGCCGGTAGCCCACCTCTATCTTCGGTATCCAGCTCTGGCGGTTCACCTTCACGTCCTGCTCGGCAGCCTTTACGGACGCCTCGGCCGTGCGGACCGACAAGTCAGCGGCCACCGCCCGGCCATACAGCTCACCGTCGCCCACGGCAGGCAGCGCGGGATATTCCGTGGCCTCAAGCTCAACGGGCTTGTCGCCGTTAAGGGCGCGCAGCTGCTGCAACGCCGTATTCCGCCCGGCCTCAGCCTGCGCCAACTCCGTCTCGAGGTTCATCCTTTCCATCTTCACCTTGTTCAGTTCAAGCGCCGTAGCGTCGCCGTTGTCGTATTTCTCGGTGTACATGGCCATCAGCTCGTCGGCATTCCTGCGCCGTTCGTCGAGCAGGGCCCGCCTCTTGTTCATGTATATAAGGTCAAGACACAGGCTTTTCGCCGCGAGCAGAACGTCACGGCGCGCCGTAAGGTACTCCATCTCCTTTACCTCGCCCTGCAGGCGGTTGGCCTTACGCCTTGCGCCGTACAGCGTAGGGAAGTCGAAGCCCTGGGTTACGACCAGCTCGGAGCTGGCCATTCCGCTAACGTTGGCATTGAAAAACGGGCTGTATTCCACCGAAAGGTCGTCAAGCGAGTTCTGCTGTTTCAGCTCCAGTGACGAAGCCTCGTTGCCCTTGAGCAAGGCTTTCAGCTCAAGGTTGTTCATCTCCACGCTGCGCAGCACGTCGTCTACGGTCTGCGCCCCAGCCGTTGCGGCAATGAGCAATGCCGCGATAGATAATATTGTTGCTTTCATAATTCTTTTTAAAATAAGGCCTATAGGGCTAATTGGCCAAATAAGCCTGATAGCATTTCTACTTACTCCTTACTACTCCTCTCCTTACTCCTTACTACTCCCTTCCTATTCATCCACTCGTAGACGATGGGGATGATGAAGGCGTTGAGGAACGTCGACGTCAGCAGACCTCCCAGAATGACCTTAGCCATGGGGCTTTGTATCTCGTTGCCTGGCAGGCTTCCGCGCAAGGCAAGCGGCACGAGGGCCAGCGCCGAGCAGAGAGCCGTCATGAGGATGGGGTTCAGGCGGTCGAGCGAACCGTGGACAATGCTTTGCCTGAGACTGTCGTCGCCATCGGCACACAGCATATTATAACGGTTGATTAGCAGCATGCCGTTACGCGTGGCGATACCGAACAGCGAGATGAAGCCGATAATCGCCGGTATGCTTACCTCGCCCGTAGTCATCACGAGGGCGAACACGCCGCCGATAAGCGCCAGCGGCAGGTTGAGCAGTATCACCCCGCTCTCGAGCGCGTTGCGGAACTGCATGTACAGAAGGAGGAATATCACGACAATGCTGAGCAGCGACGCGAGCAGCAGCACGCGGCTGGCCGACTGCTCGCTCTCGAACTGTCCGCCGTACTCAACGTGGTATCCATCGGGCAAATCCATCTTGGCGTCCACCCGCCTCTTTATGTCATTGACCACGCTGCGCAGGTCGCGGCCGCTCGCGTTGGCCGAAATCACGATCTTGCGCTTCACGTTCTCACGGTTAATAGTGTTCGGCCCCATGGTCGATGTCACCTCGGCCACGTTGGCCAGCGGCACCTTCCGTCCGTCGGGAGTGTCAATCATGAGGTCGCGAATGCGCTCCATGTCGCAGCGGTCGTGCTCGGCGGCACGCACAACGAGGTTGAAGCTGCCACCGTCGTCATACACCTGCGACACCGTCTCGCCGGCCATGTTGACACGTACGAACGTATTAAAGTCGGCCATCGGTATGCCGTACAGCTTCAGCATCTCGCGCTTGGGCTTTATCTCAAGCTCCGGACGCTCCACCTGCTGCTCCACGTTAAGGTCGGCAATGCCCTCGACGTCGCTTACGGCGGCCTTAATCTGGTTGCCGAGGTCGAACATCTTGTTCAGGTCATCGCCGAAAAGCTTGATGGCTATGCTGGCCTGCGTGCCGCTCAGCATGGCGTCTATGCGGTGACTTATGGGCTGGCCAATCTCGATGTTGGCACCGGAAATGACCGACAGGCGGTGGCGCACGTCATCGAGAAGCTCCTCGTGCGAACGGTCCTTGAGCTCGAACGGAGCCTCGATTTCAGACACGTTGACGCCCAGCGCGTGCTCGTCAAGCTCGGCGCGGCCGGTCTTACGCGCCACGGTCTGTATCTCGGGCACCGACATCAGTATCTCTTCGGCGCGGCGCCCTATCTTGTCCGACTCGTCGAGTGATATTCCCGGCAGCGAGCTTATATTGATAGTGAACGAGCCCTCGTTGAACTTCGGCAGGAAGCTGTGCCCCAAGGTGAAGAACAACCCGAGCGCGGCCACGAACAATACCGCCGTAGCCGCCACTACCGGACGCTTATGGTCGAGAGCCCATACGAGCCAACGCTCGTAATGTTTCTTCAGCCACCGCGCCACGAAAGCCTCACGACGGGCCCCTCCGTCCTTCTTGCCGCCCAGCAGGTAGCTGCAAAGCACGGGCGTAAGGGTCAGCGCCACGAGCGTAGATGCCGCCAGGGCAACGATGAACGCCACGCCGAGCGGTATGAGCATGCGCCCCTCCATGCCGCTGAGATAGAACAGCGGTATGAAGCTTACGATGATTATCGCCGTTGAGTTGAGTATAGGCATGCGCACCTCGCGCGAGGCATTAAACACCACCTCGAGCACTGGCAGCCGCTCTTCCTTGGGCAGCGCGCGGTTCTCCCGCAGGTGTTTCCACACGTTCTCCACGTCAACTATGGCGTCGTCGACGAGCGAGCCGATGGCTATCGCCAGTCCGCCGAGGCTCATCGTGTTGACGCTCATGCCGAAATAATGAAGCACCATGAGCGATACGAGCAGCGACACGGGCAGCGTTACGAGCGAGATGAGCGTCGTGCGGACGTTGGCGAGGAAGAGGAAGAGCACCACCACTACGAAGAAAGCGCCCTCGTAAAGCGAGTCCTTCACGTTGTCTATCGAGCTTTCGATGAACCTTGACTGTCGGAACACGTCTGTTGACACGTGAACGTCGGCCGGCATGTTCTTCTTCAGGTCATCCAATGCTTCCTCAAGCCGTTCGGTAAGCTCGATGGTTCCCGTGTCGGGCTGCTTTGTTACGGTAAGCAGCACGGCGGGCTTGCCCTTCTCCGAGGCTGTGCCGAGGCGCGGAACCTGCGCTCCGACCTGCACGTCGGCCACGTCGCCCAGCGTTATGGCGTCGCCGCCCGAGCTTTTTATCACTGCCGAAGCCATCTCGGCCACGTCCTCGGTCGACACCAGTCCGCGCACGATGTACTCGTTGCCGTACTCGTAAATTACGCCTCCGTTGGTGTTGCGGTTCATCTGTCCGGTGGCGGCAAGCACCTCGCCGAGCGTCACGCCGTAGTGTGCCATGCGGCCGGGATGCAGCAATATCTGGTACTCCTTGACGTCACCGCCGAGCACTGACACCTGCGACACGCCGCCCGTGGACATCAGCCGCGGGCGTATTGTCCAGTCGGCCAGCGTCCTGAGGTCGAGCATTGACGTGCTGTCGGCCGTAAGCCCCACGATGAGCACTTCACCGAGGATTGACGACTGCGGGCCGAGCGTAGGCTTGCCGACGTTCTCGGGCAGGCTCTCGTTGACCGCCGCGAGCTTCTCCGACACTATCTGGCGCGCCAGGTAGATGTCGGTGTTCCAGTCGAACTCTACCCATACTACCGAAAATCCCGTCGAAGACGACGAGCGTACACGGCGCACGTGGGTGGCGCCGTTGACTGCCGTCTCGATGGGGAACGTCACGAGCTGCTCCACCTCTTCGGCAGCCATGCCGCCGGCCTCGGTCATCACGACTACCGTAGGTGCGTTGAGGTCGGGGAATACGTCTACTTCCGTCTGCCCGGTGGTGTATATCCCCGCCACGGTGAGCAGCACGGCCGCCACGAGCACGAACAGACGGTTATGTAATGAGAAACGAATTATCTTGTTGAGCATGGTTTGTTTATTTTATTCAGGTAGCTAATGCAGTTAAAGCAGTTATCGCTCCCTACGGCCGCTAAGTAGTTAAAGTCAAATGCATTGCCGCTTATTGACTTTTGCGCAAACTGCAGGGGTAATGACTTTAACTACTCTAACTACCTTGTAACTACTTTAACTACTTCTTAATGACTATGCGTATGCGCGGGTATCGCCGTGCTCGCGGAGGCCAGCTTCACCTGTACGGCGCCCTCAACGACAACCCTCTCGCCGGCCGCCAGCCCGCTTTTTATCTCCACCCGGCCGCCGTCAGAGCGCCCGGTATGCACCTCGCGGCGCTCGTAGCACGACGGGTCGGTCTGTACGTAGACGAAACTGAGGCCCTGCTCGTCGGTCAGCGCCGACACGGGCACCGACAGTACGTCGCCCCGTCCGCCGGTCAGCACGTAAGTCTCGACAAACGCCCCGGGCATTACGTCGGCGCGGTTGTCAAAGCGGAAGGTCACGGGTATGTACGGCGAGCCGTCGCCCGTCTGCTTGCCCGTGGCCACGAGCTGCCCGTTCATCTGCCGCAGGTCGTACACGCGGTCGCCGTAAGCCGTCTTGAACTTTGCCGACACCACGCTGCCCATCTGGGCGTAGTAGCGCTCGGGTACGTTGGCCCTGAGGTAGAGGCTGCGCGCCTGCGTGACGGTCATCATGGGCTGGCCTACGGCCACATAGTCGCCCTCCTTGACCAGGCATGTCTTGACGTAGCCGCCGACAGGCGACTTCACGGCCACTCCCGCGCCCGTGGCTCCGCCGCCGTCGAAAGCCTCGTAGGCTATCCTGGCACGCTCGTAGTCGGCCTTGATGGCGTTATACTCCTTCTGGGTTACAATCCTGTCCTTCACGAGCTTCGCCGCACGGTCGTACTCCTTCTTAGCGGCGCGGTATGCGATTTCGGCCTGCCGCGCAGGGTCGTCCTGCAAGTTTCTTGACGATACGGTGAACACCGTGGCGCCCTTGGCCACCGGAGAGCCCTCGGCAAGGCCGCGCGGCAGTGACACTATGCCCGCCACGGTGGCCACGACGGTAGCCTCGCTGCCCGAAGCGGCAAGAATCTTGCCGCCGCAGGGGATTACGCCGTTAAACTCGCCCGGCTCCACCACGGCGGTAACAATGCCCGCGGCCTTGGCCCTGTCGGGCGTTATGACTATCTCGCAGGGGTTGGCCCCGCCCCCGTCGGCATGGCCGTCGGCGTCGGCGTGGGCGCCGTCCTTGCCGGTACACGCCGCGGCAAGCATTATGCCAAACGCCCCGATGAAAAGTGATTTGTAATCCATAATGTTTCCTGTTTTCGCTTTTTTACGTGCAAAAATAACGAAACGGGAGTGCAACCCAGTTGCAAACACGCTCAGCGCCCCACCTCACGCTGCCGCGGAAGACGGCATATTACAACGTAAAAGGCCGCAAACGGCAAGACGAAAGGCCGTCTTTTACACGGCAAAAGACGGCCTTTCATAACACGCTGTACATCAATCCGTTACGGCGGCGACGGCCTACGCGCGCGAGAAAGGCAGGCAATGAAACATGATTTTAATATACAGTAACGTTTTTGTAATAATTTGTTAAGAATAAAAACAAAGTCTTGCAATACGCATGTAACATGAAAGACGGAACTTTGCACCCGTCAAATCATTAAAGTTTTTTATGAAAAAAAATTACAGAAAACTATCGACATTCTGCGTGGCGGCTGTGCTTTCTGCATCGGCATTTGCCGTCCCCGATTCTAACGAGGCAGCATTAGGCGTGATGCGCGGACGCATCGTTGACGCCCAGAACCAGGTGCTGCCCGGAGCAACCGTGATGATTGAGAGCCTTCACACGGGCGTCGTGAGCGACGTCAACGGCTATTACACGCTCACCAACCTTAAGCCCGGCACGTATATAGTAAAGGTTTCGTACGTAGGTTACCAGCCCAAGACGATGAAGCTGACCGTTACGCCCGACAAGATGGTTGTGCAGGACTTCGTGCTCAGCGACGGCGTAGAGCTTGAGGGAGTGGAAGTCAAGGGCGCGTTCCACGGACAGAGCCGCGCCATCAACCAACAGAAAAACAACTTCAACCTGACCAACGTAGTATCGGCCGATCAGGTAGGCAAGTTCCCCGACTCCAACATCGGCGACGCCCTCAAGCGTATCAACGGTATCAACGTACAGTACGACCAGGGCGAGGCACGCTTCGGACAGGTGCGCGGAACGTCGCCCGACCTCTCGAGCGTATCAATCAACGGCAACCGCCTGCCCTCCGCCGAGGGCGACGCGCGTAACGTGCAACTCGACCTCATACCCGCCGACATGATACAGACCATCGAGGTGAACAAGGTTGTCACCGCCGACATGGACGGCGACGCCATCGGCGGAGCCATCAACCTCGTCACCAAGAACACTCCTTACAAGCGCGTGTTCAACGTAACGGCCGGAACGGGCTACAACTGGATTAGCGACAAGCTCCAGCTCAACCTCGGCGCGACGTGGGGCGACCGCTTCTTCAACGACAAGTTCGGCATCATGGCCGCCATATCTTACCAGAACTCGCCGGCCGGCTCGGACAACACCGAGTTCGAATACGACCTTGACGACGACGGCAACGTAGTGCTCACCGACGCCGAAGTGCGCCAATATTACGTGACGCGCGAACGCCAAAGCTACTCGCTCTCTATGGACTACGACTTCAACCCGAACCATAAAATCTACTTCAACGGCATCTACAACCGCCGCAACGACTGGGAGAACCGCTACCGCGTTAGCTACAAGGACCTGGCCGACGGCGCCGGAGAGATGAAGACCGAGATACAGACCAAGGCCGGCTCAAAGGACAACCGCGGCGCACGCCTCGAGCTCCAGCAGACAATGGACTTCACCTTGGGCGGTGACCACCTGCTCTGGGACAAGCTGCAGACCGACTGGATGGTGTCTTACTCACGTGCAAGCGAAGACCGCCCCGACGAGCGTTACTTCACCATCAAGCAGAAGGACATGACCATCGACATGGAAGACGAGGGCGGACGCCAGCCTTACGCCATAACGCCCATCTCTGTTCATGACGGCGACTGGGAAGTGGACGAGTTCACCAACGCTAACGAATGGATACGCGAAAACGAGTGGAAGGCCAAGGTTGACTTCGAGCTGCCCCTCGCAAGCGGCCTGTTCGGCAACTCGCTGAAGTTCGGCGCGAAGTACACTCACAAGCACAAGACAAAGGAAGTGCTTTGTTACGACTACAAGGACGGCTACGAGGACATCTACGGAACCGACTACACCAACTATTACACATCGCAAATACGCGACGGCTTCATGCCCGGCGACCAGTACAAGGCCATGGACTTCGTAAGCAAGGACTACCTCGAGCAGTTTAATGCGAAGGACTGGGCCCTGCTCGGAGGCGAGCAGGTGCTCGAAGAATCGGCAGGAGACTATGACGCAACCGAGCAGGTTACAGCCGCATACCTGCGCTTCACGCAGAAGCTGGGACGCAAGTTCACGGTAATGGCCGGCCTCCGCATGGAGTACACTGACCTTGAGACAAGCGGCTTCAACTGGAACATCGACGAGAACGGAGACGAAAGCCTCGACCCAACGGGCAAGTTCAAGAACAACTACATAAGCTGGCTGCCGAGCTTCCTCGTCAAATGGGACGCTACCGACGACCTCAAGGTGCGCGCCTCTTACACCAAGACGCTGGCACGCCCGAAGTACTCTCACCTCGTTGCCAACGCTTCTTACAACACCGAGGAGTCGCCTGTTGAAATCACACTGGGCAACCCCGACCTGAAGCCTATCACCTCGCACAACATCGACCTGTCAGCCGACTACTACTTCAAGAGTGTCGGCCTTGTGTCGGCGGCAGTGTTCTACAAGCGCGTCAAGGACTATTCTGTCAACCTGAAGCGCGACATGGCTTACGGCAATTACGCCGAGGCAGAGGTCAGCCAGCCGCTCAACGCCTTCGACGCCGACCTGCTCGGAGTGGAGCTTGGCTTCCAGCGCGACTTCGGCTTCATCTCTCCGGCACTGCGTTGCGTTGGCTTCTACGGCAACTACACTTACACTCACAGCAACATTGTGAAGTCTGTATTCGGCGACAAGGACGAGCAGGCGCTGCCCGGTTCGCCCGAGCACATGGCCAACGCGTCGCTTTACTTCGACAAGTGGGGCCTGAACGTGCGCCTGTCTTACAACTACACGTCAGCCTTCCAGGACGACGAGGAGTATGTGGAGGAGACCGCCCTGCGCCGCTACTACGACGCAACGCACTACATGGACCTCAACGCCAGCTACACGTGGGGCAAGAACACCAAGTTCACCGTGTACGCTCAGGCCAACAACCTGCTCAACCAGCCGCTGCGCTACTACCAGGGCACGAAGGACAGGACGATGCAGGTGGAATACTACGGAGCGAAACTCAACGCTGGATTTAAGGTGAATTTCTAAAGTATTTTTCAAGGAGTTAAGGAGTTATGGAGTAAAGGAGTTAAGACAATACCCCTGCAGGCGGCACGCGCTTCCGGGCTTATCATACATGCCTTGCCAGCCAACCGCACAAGTGGAACAAGTCAACAAGGGTATTGTCTTAACTCCTTTACTCCATAACTCCTTAACTCCGAAATTAATAAAAACAGACAAACCAATGAAAAGAATACAAACATTAATGTTACTCATGGCCATGGCCGTCATCACGGCTATGGGCCAGACGCCCGCCGAGTGGGCAAAACTCGAGAAGTCGGTCAACTTCTACGTGGCCAACGACCTGGGCCGCAACGGATACTACGACCAGAAACCGATAGCCGAACTGATGGGCCGCATGGCCGAGACGGTGGGCATAGAATGCGTTGCGGCGATAGGCGACGTCCATCACTTCGAGGGCGTTGCGAGCACGCAAGACCCGCTCTGGATGACCAACTACGAGCTGATTTACTCTCACCCTGAGCTTATGCTCGACTGGTATCCCATCTGCGGAAACCACGAATACCGCGGAAACACGCAGGCCGTGCTCGACTACGCCAAGGTGAGCCGCCGCTGGATGATGCCTGCGAAGTACTACACGAAGGTGATTGAGGACGACGACGTTACCGTGCGCCTCGTCTTCGTCGACACCACCCCGATGATAGACAAGTACCGCAAGGACACCGGGAAATACCCCGACGCAGGCAAAGAGGACATCCAGAAGCAGTTGGCATGGCTCGACCAGACACTCGCCGACGCCAAGGAGGACTGGGTGATAGTGCTGGGCCACCACCCCATCTACGCCGACACCGACAAGAACGACACCGAGCGCACCGACATGCAGAACCGCCTGAACGCCGTACTGCTGAAGCACCCGAACGTGGCCATGTACATCTGCGGCCACATACACAACTTCCAGCACATACGCAAGCCGGGATGCAACATCGACTACGTGGTGAACACCAGCGGCTCGCTGAGCCGTCCGAACGTCAACAAGATTGACGGAACGCAGTTCTGTTCGGGCGTGAGCGGCTTCTCGCTGGTGAGCGCCGACAAGCAGACGCTCGACCTCTACCTCATCGACAAGGAGGGCAAGGTGGTGTACACCGTGGAGCACAAGAAGTAGAAGCACTCTAATCCCATAAAATCAGGAACAGCGGAATGCGGCCTTTTGCCTTTCAAAAGACCGCAAACCACATTGCGAAAGGCCGTTTTTTGCATTGCAAAAGGCGGCCTTTCGCAATACATTGAAAACCAGATAGTTACGCAGACTCCCATAAAACGCAGAACAAACAAATTGCGGCGAAAATTTGTTTTATGACGGCAAAAGCCTTACTTTTGCGTTAAAAACACAGTCATGATAAAATTTCCCATCACCATGCTGGCGCTGATGGCCATGCTCGCCGCCCCGGCCAGCGCGCAGACAAAGGCCGCCAAGACGAAGACGGAGCTGTCGATGGAACGGCAGGGAATGGTCGACATCCATACCAAGGACAAGTCGATACAGGTCAGCCTGATGTATTCGAGGGCCGACAACTTCACCGGCACGGTGCTCTACACCGACCTAACGCGCGCCTACCTCCATCCCAAGGCCGCCGCCGCGCTGGCCAAGGCGCAGGCAAGACTGAAGCAGCTGCGCCCCGACCTAACGCTGAAAGTGTATGACGCGGCACGCCCCATGAGCATACAGCAGCGCATGTGGGACAAGGTGAAGAACACAAAAAAGTACTTCTACGTAAGCAATCCCGCCCGCGGCGGAGGCCTGCACAACTACGGCATGGCGGTGGACATAACACTGGCCACGCTCGACGGCGACACGCTCGACATGGGAACGAAAATCGACTACATGGGCAGCGCGGCGCACATCGACCGCGAGGCAGCCCTCGTAAGCAGCGGCCGCATCAGCCCGCAGGCGCGCAAGAACCGCCAGCTGCTGCGCGAAGTAATGCGCTACGCCGGCTTCCGCCCGCTAAGGACGGAGTGGTGGCACTTCAACCTCGTGTCAAGAGCCACCGCGAAGAAGTATTACAAAGTAATCAAATAAAAGAGAGAACTGAGAGAGCTGGGAGAGCCGGGAGGACCGGGAAATATTAAAATCTCCAAAAACTTCCATTCCTCCCCGTCCTCCCAGCCCTCCCGGTTCTCCCATTCCTCCCGCCCCACCCAATAAAAAAAGAGCCATGACCACCCAGGAATTCATCTCCCAAAACCTCGACGCCGACATCCGCGACCTTGCGCTGCGCCACGCCGGACGCACGGACATCGACCTGCCCTTCGCCCTCGACCAAATAGCCGGGCGGCAGAAGGCAAGGAAGAAACTGCCGACGTGGGCCGCCAACGACGCCATAATATTCCCGCCGGCACTCGCCATGGAGCAATGCTCCTCCGAACAGACCGCCGCCTACAAGGCCAGAGTGGCGCGCCGCCTCATCGCAGAACTCCCAGTTCTCCCGGCTCTTCCCAACAATCCCACAACCCTAATCGACCTTACGGGCGGCTTCGGAGTAGACTTCTCGTTCATGGCGCCGCTGTTCGGCCGGGCCGTCTACATTGAGCGGCAAGCCCGTTTACGTGACGTCTCACGGCATAACATGGCCGCGCTGGGCATTTCCCAAGCCGAGACGCTTTGCGGCGACTCAGCGCAAATTATCGCGTCCGTAGAACATTGCACGATGATATACGCCGACCCGGCACGCCGCGACGCGCAAGGCGGCCGCACCTTCGCCATAAGCGACTGCACCCCCGACATGGTAGCGATGAAGGAAACGCTGCTCGACAAGGCCGACTTCACCATGATAAAGCTCTCGCCAATGCTCGACTGGCGCAAGGCCGCGGCCGACATGGGGCCGCACGTGGGCGAGATACACATCATATCTGCAGGCAACGAGTGCAAGGAATTGCTGCTGGTCATGTCGCGTAAGTACGACGGTACGGAAAAAATATATTGCGTAAACGACAGCCAGACGTTCTCCTTCACGCCCTCACAGTTCTCCCTGCCACCCCAGCCTTCCCAGTCATCCCAGTTCTACCAGCCTTCCCGGTTCTCCCCTCCGGCCTATCTCTACGAGCCGAACGCCTCGCTGATGAAGGCCGGATGCTTCGGTCTCATAGCCCGCGAGTACGGCGTAAGCCAGATAAGTCACGACAGCCACCTGTTCACGTCGCCTGTAGAAGTGCCCGCCTTCCCCGGCCGAGGCTTCAGGATACGCGCCGTTACGACGATGAACAAGCGTGAACTGAAAACGGCACTTGCCGGCATCAGCCGCGCCAACGTAAGCGTAAGGAACTTCCCGATGGCGGCCGACGCCCTGCGCCGCAAGCTCAAACTGAAGGACGGCGGCGACGCCTACATCTTCGGAACGACGGACGGCGGCGGCCGACACGTGCTATACATCTGCGAAAAATGCAATAAGCAGGTTTGAAAAAGTTTACTTTCCGTATCACAACAATTTACGTAACGCATTGAAAACAAGTATTTTACGTTTTCAATGCGTTTACTTTTGCCCTTACTTGCCGCTACGCCCGGCAACTATACTTATTACCTTTGCGCCGGAAACAAAATTTTACCTTATGCTAAAGAAAACATTACTTTTATCCGCCATCGCGGCAACATGCTGCGTAAACGCGGGCGGACAAAACTATCCTAAACTGGGAACCGACCCCATAGATGAAGTAATCAACGCCATGACCCTTGACGAGAAGCTCGACATGGTGATAGGAGCGGCAGGCATTGACACTGACGAAAAGGCCACCATCGGCAACTCGTCAGAACTCGTGCCGGGCGCCGCCGGCCAGACGAGCGCCATCCCGCGACTGGGCATACCGGCCATAATAATGGCTGACGGGCCGGCAGGCGTCAGGATAGACCCCACGCGCGAGGGTACCGACAAGACGTTCTACTGCACCCACTTCCCCGTAGCTACGGTGGTAAGCTCGACTTGGAACACCGAGCTTGCCGGCCAGATAGGCCAGGCCATGGGCGACGAGACCAGCCATTACGGCATAGACGTGCTGCTGGCGCCGGCAACCAACATCATGCGCAACCCGCTGAACGGGCGCAACTACGAGTATTACAGCGAGGACCCGCTGCTGGCCGGCAAGATAAGCGTGGCCGTGGTGAACGGCATACAGAGCAACGGCGTAGGCACGTCGCTAAAGCATTTCGCACTGAACAACCAGGAGACCAACCGCACGAGCAACAACGTGGTAGGCTCGCCGTGCACGTTCAGGGAGATATACCTCAAGCCTTTCGAAATCGTCGTGAAGGAAACGCAGCCCTGGACCGTCATGACATCGTACAACAGGATTAACGGAACGATGGCCAGCGAGCGTGCCGACCTCGTGACGGAGATACTCCGCCACGAGTGGGGCTTCAACGGAATGGTCGTGAGCGACTGGTTCGGAGGGCAGTACGCCACGGCCCAGATGGAGGCCGGCAACGACCTTATAATGCCCGGAAAGACGGCGCAGAGGGAAGAGCTGAAGCGCTCCATCGTCAACGGGCACATATCCATGGAGATAATAGACCGCAACATACGCCACATTCTCGAGTTCATCATGCGCACGCCCACGTTCAAGGGGCACAAGGCCGACAACAATCCCGACCTGAAGGCGCACGCGCTCATAACGCGCAACGCCGCCACCGAGGGCATGGTGCTGCTCAAGAACGACGGCGGGGCGCTGCCGCTGGCTGGCGGGACAAGGAAGGTTGCCGTGTTCGGGCGCACCTCCTACGACTTCATAGCGGGAGGAACGGGCTCAGGTAACGTCAACCACGCCTACGTGGTAAGCCTCACCGAAGGGCTCGGGAACGCCGGACTCAGGATTGACAGGAAAGTACAGAAGGCCTACCTCGACTACATTCCAAAGGCCAAGGCGGCGCTGGACAAAGGCAAGAAAGAAAGGGACCGCTTCCTGCCGGAGAAGCTCATCGACGAGATGGAGCTGCCGCAAGACATGCTCGACAAGGCCGCCAAGGGCAACGACATGGCCATAATAACCATCGGCAAGACCTCGGGCGAGTCAATGGAGAGGAACGTTTCCGACAACTTCAACCTCACGCCGGCTGAGCTGAAGATGGTGGAAGGTGTGTGCGGGGCATTCCACAAGGCAGGCAAGAAGGTAGTAGTTATCCTCAACGTATGCGGACCGGTGGAGACCGAGACGTGGACTTCAATGCCCGATGCCATCCTTTGCGTATGGCTGCCCGGACAGGAAGGCGGCAACTCGGTGGCCGACGTGCTCACGGGCAAGGAGTGTCCGTCAGGCCGCCTGCCGATGACATGGGTCAAGAGATACGCCGACGTATGCAACAAGGCCGACTTCCCCATGCCCGACGAAATCAGCGAAGACCTCATCAACAAAGCCCTGGCCGCCTTCAAGGACAAGCGCACGGAGGGCACGGTGCGCAACTTTGACTACACCGAGTACAACGAAGGCGTGTACGTAGGCTACCGCTACTACACGACGAAAGGCGTAAGCGTAGCATACCCCTTCGGCTACGGACTGAGCTACACCACCTTCAAGCAAGGCCGCCCCGAGGTGTCCGTCAACGCCGACGGCGACATAACCGTAAGGACAACCGTGAAGAACACCGGCGGCATGGCCGGAAAGGACGTGGTGCAAGTGTACGTGTCGGCACCCGGTAAGGACATGGACAAGCCGGCGCGCGAGCTGAAAGGCTTTGCCAAGACACGCAAGCTCGCTCCCGGCGAGACACAGACCGTAGAGATAAAGATACCCTACGTAAGCCTGGCCTCGTTCAACGAGAAGGACAGCCAGTGGCAGGTAGAGAGCGGAGAGTACAAGGTAATGGTGGCAAGCGACGCAGCCGACATGGCCCCGATGACCGTCACCGTGAGCGAGAAGGGCCGTGTGACCGAACGCGTGCGCCCCTGCCTGCTGAAGGAGATGAAATAAAGACTGCTTATAAAAGACGGCCTTTCACGGGCTGAAAGACCGCCTTTTACCGCCTGAAAGGCCGCCTTTTGCAAGACGGAAGGCGGCCTTTCGCAAACACATGGGCCAGCCCCCGCCACGCCGCGGGCCGTGACCAACCACACAAAGCGCATTCACATAAACATTTACTAACTAAAAACAATTGATAATGAAGAAGATTTTAGTATCATGCATGATGGCATTCATCAGCATGGCAGCCCTCGCGCAAGGCGGAGGCAAGTATTCGGAAAAAGTAGTGTTCCAGAATGACGACGTAATCTTCCGCCAGATTGACGAGCACACCTGGGAGGGTAACGGCCACCTGATGGCCAACGAAACGGTGTACATCGTCGAGGGAAACGACAAGGCGGTGCTAATCGACGCCGGAACAAACATACCCGGACTCAGGAAAATAGCCGAGGGGATAACCTCTAAACCGCTGACGCTCATCGTCACGCACGTACACCCCGACCACACGGGAGCGGCCATCAACGACTTCCCCTACCTGTACATGAACGCGGCCGACATGGTAGGCGTGCCGGAGTTCATGCCCGAATACAAGGGCGAAAATAGGTTCCTCAAGGACGGACAGGTAATCGACCTCGGCGGCAGGCAGCTCGAAGTAGTGTTCACTCCCGGCCACACGCCCGGCTCGACCACGTTCGTCGACAAGGAGAACGGCTACGGCTTCAGCGGCGACTCGTTCGGCTCGGGCAACCTGCTGGTGTTCACCACGCTCAGGACTGAGGTGGGCACATGCAACCTCATGTCGGCATACATGGGCAAATACGGTATCAACAAGCTCTTCCCCCGGCCACTACTACGGCGTCAACGCCGAGACAAAGAAGCGCGTGGAGGACATCGGCACGCTGTGCTCGGACGTGCTCACGGGCAAGCGCAAGGGCGAAAAGGCCGACAAGCCGACGCTCGACCTTGACCTCGTAGTGACCGACTTCGGCGCCAACATACGCTTCAACAACAACGCGATAAAATAATACCAAAGAAAAACAAAGCGAACAAAAGAAATGGACAAAGGACGAAAACTGATGATAACGGCTGCCATCATGGCAAGCCTGGCTCCCGCCATGGCACAGAACGAGATAAATAAAGACTCGGTGCCCAACACCAAGGAGGTGGAGAACCGCAACGTAATGCTCAACGCCTCGGCCGACAACCAGCCAAGACAAGTGTCAATCGGACTGCCATCGGAGCTGTCAGCCACAATATACGAGGACGGCACGCCCATATCGTGGACGTGGTGGCCAATGCTCCCCTACTACTATTGGGCGGCAAGCCCCGTCTACTCGCACGTGGGAATGAAGTCGCTCAGCGAGAACGCCATAACCAACGGCACGGTGAACTACATCATCGACTCGTGGACAAAGGAAGGAGGTGACAAGTTCGAGGGCAACGCCCAGTACAACACAAACATCTTCGGACTGCAACGCTTCAACGTGTCAGCGTCAGGACCGATAGCCAAGGGATGGAGCTTCACCGCCGGAGCGTACACCAACCTTGACCCGGGCACGAACAAGCTGGCCGACACAAAATGGCAGAACGACATGAAGCAGTTTAAGTTCGGCATTACCAAGAGGTTCAACAACAACCGAGGCAAGATAAGCCTGTTCTACAAGTACAACTTCACACGCAACGCCACCGACGGCACAGCGCCGTTCATTTTCGTGGGCGACGGTAGCGTAAAGGAGTACAACGGGTTCGACATGGGCCGCGACGGATTCCTGCCCGCCAACAGCCAGATAATCTACTACGACGCCGCCACGGGCAGGATGACCAGCGTACAGCGCGACATGGGCATGACGGCGCTTAGCAACGACGTCAACCTCAAGTTCGACTACGACCTCACAAGGAACATGCACCTGAGGTTCATGACCAAGTACCACTACGCCAACGTACACTACCTGGGCCTCTTGGCGGCGGGCATAGGACTGGCCGACGAGAACAGCGGGTACACATACGCCTACGACACGTACAGCCACCAGGACGGAGAGCTCTTCACGGGCAACTACGCCACACGCTACCTTCAGCGTGAGGTGGCCCACGAGAGGTCATGGTTCAACACGGCCGAGCTGACAGGCACGAGCAGCGACAAGCGCCACAGCTGGCGCGTGGGGCTTAACGTATGGTGGATGATGCCCGACATGATCAACAGCACCGGACTGTACGCGCACACCGTCGAGGCAGACCCCGTATGGCTGAAGCTGAACGGACAGCAGGGCGCCGGCCTCAACACAGGCGCCGAATACTATGACGCCCACGAGCTGAAGACCGCCCTCTACCTCTCCGACGACTGGCAGATAAACAACCGCTGGTGGCTGTCGGCAGGCCTACGCCTCGAGTACTACAAGTTAGGCGGCCGCAACGCCATGACCAACGACGAGCCGGGCGGCACCGACATCAAGTATCCCGAGAACGCCCGCACGCCGCAGTGGAGCATCCTGAACGCCACGAAGACCGGCTTCAGCTACGACTACTTCAACCCCGCCGCACAGCTTAACCTGCGCTATACAATAACCCAAGGCTTCAGACTGCTGGCCGAGGGAGTGTTCGCCTCGACGGCATCAGGCCCCGGAATGTTCGCCGGCACCACCCTGCCCAACACCGACCAAAGCAATACGGTGTTCGCCCGTGCCGGACTGTTCTGGAACAACTCATGGATAAAGCTCGTGTCACAGTTCACGTACATCATGAAGACCAACTACCAGGCACGCAGCCAATTCACCAACCCCAACAACGCGGCAGAGGTGATAACGGTGCCCGTATCTTATGACCTCGAGACTCTCGGATGGACCACCGACGTAGTGCTCACGCCGTTCAAGGGCTTCCAGTTCCACGGACTGTTCACCCTCCAGGAGCCGAAGTACAAGGATTTCGTGATGGTTCCGACATTCAGCGACGGAACGAGCAACACCTACGACTTCAGCGGAAACTACAGCCCCGGCGTAAGCAGGATTATCGTAGAGCTTGACCCGAGCTACTCGTTCGACAAGTTCCGCGTATGGGCCAGCTTCCGTTACCAGAGCAAACAGTACATCAACAAGACCAACAGCCTGTACTTCAACGGCCGCTGGGAGATCTTCGCGGGCATTGACTACGCGATGAACAAGCACCTCTCGCTGTCGATGAGCATGGTCAACCTGCTCAACCAGAAGGGAGCGAGCGGCAACATCAGCTCAGCCGACCTGGTAACCGACACCACGCCATACCACAACTACCTCATGGCCGGCAGCTACATACGCCCGTTCACTGTTGAGTTCAGCGCAAGAATAAGCTTCTGACAAACTACGGACAGGTTAATATTAGTGTTATAAAGATTGTTTATTTTAGGCCGCAGGCTAACACGGCGTTAGCCTGCCAACGGAACATTAAGGCACGGCGGGCATGGCTTGCCGCGCCTTAATTGTCGCATCCGGGCAACATTCAAAGTAAAAAAACGGCGGTTCGGCACATTTTTTGTAGGAAAAAAGACATGAAAAGTACAACCATTTAAAACATAAAACCATCATGAAAAAACTGTTTACATCACTCGCCCTGGCGTTAGCCGCACTGGCCGCCGGCGCGCAAGCCCCGCAGGTTAAGACGGCCGCAGGAGTGCTCGAGGGCACTTACGAGTCAGGTATCAAGGTATTCAAGGGCGTACCGTTCGCCCAGCCGCCCGTAGGCGAACTGCGCTGGAAGGCGCCACAGCCCGTCAAGCCGTGGGCAGGCGTCAGGGAGGCCAAGGACTTCGGCCCCAACCCGATGCAGCAAAACCTCTTTGGCGACATGAACTTCGGAACGAAGAAAATGAGCGAGGACTGCCTCTACCTGAACATCTGGACGCCCGCGAAGACCATGGACGAGGGGCTGCCCGTGCTCATCTACTTCAACGGCGGAGGGCTGATGGCGGGCTCGGGCAGCGAGCCACGCTACGCCGGAGAGTCGATGGCGCGACACGGCATAATATCAATAACGGCAAACTACCGCGAGGGGATATTCGGATTCTTCGCGCATCCGGAACTGTCAAAGGAGACCGGCTACAAGGGCTCGGGCAACTACGGATTCCTTGACCAGGCGGCAGCCATCAAGTGGGTAAAGGACAACATAGCGGCCTTCGGCGGCGACCCGTCGAGGATAACGATCGTCGGCGAGTCGGCAGGCTCTACCTCCGTCAGCGCGCTGATGGCCTCACCGCTGTGCAAGGGACTGTTCGCCCAGGCCATGGGCTCGAGCGCATCGGTTATAGGGTTTGACAAGGTGGCCACGCTCAACGAGGCCGAGAAGACAGGCGAGGAAACGATGAAGAAGATGGGATGCAAGTCGCTGGCCGAGATGAGGGCCCTGCCGGCTGACGAGCTGCTGGCCAAGTCGGCAGGCACGTACATGCCCAAGATGTACAACATCGACGGATACTTCTTCACCGAGCAGCCCGCGGAGACCTACGCCGCCGGCCGCCAGGCACACGTGCCGCTGCTGGTAGGATGGAACTCGACCGAAGTGCCGATAGCGTCAGTGCTCGGCAACAGGCCCAGGACAGTGGCGGCCGTCAAGGAAGCCATAACACCGCGCTTCGGCAAGGACACCGACAAGGTTATGGAGGCTTACGGACTGACAACCGATGACGACGTGGAAGGAGAGCCGGGAGCGCAGCTGGCGGGCGACATGTTCGTAGGATTCGGCACGTGGAAGTGGGCCGACATGCACGCCAAGACCGGCGGACAGCCCGTGTACCGCTACCTGTACTGCCACCCGAGGCCGGCCATGCGCGACGCCGACCTCGTGCCGGGACTGGCCGGAGGAGTGCAGAAAAAGACCGAGGAGAACAAAGACGCGCTGACCGTAACGGGCGCGGTACACTCGGCCGACATAGAGTACGCCATGGGCACGCTGCCCACCAACCGCGTGTACGACTGGCAGCCGGAGGACTTCACCGTATCGGCCATCTTCCAGAACTACTACCTCAACTTCATAAAGACGGGCAACCCCAACGGTCTCGGACTGCCCGAATGGACACCGGTGAACGGCAAGGACGTGGCTCCCGTCATGAGGATTGACGTCGACTCTTACGAGAAAGCCGACGCACGGCTCGAGAACACCTACCGCACCGTTGACTCGGTGGTGTGGAAATAGGCGAACATGAATGACGGCTTTGCCGTCCTCTGTAGGGACGATTGACAAATTGCCGACATTCATTCAAACAAATACAACAACGAGCTCACCTGCCTTTCATTTAATTTTTCATAATCAATATGTCTGTTAAAGGCCGCCTTTCGCATTATGAAAGGCGGCCTTTTAGCGTTCAATACACGGCCTTTTACCCTGCGTTTTGCCGTATTCCGCGTACGGCAGACAGTCTTATCACCCTCCCTTCGGAAGGGACGGGGTGGATGTTCCCTTGCCGTACATCGCGGCGACGGTGGCCGCAAAGTCCTTCTCGGGTATGCAGGCGCAATGGCGAACGCGCAGACGGTAGTTGTAGATGGTCTGCGGCGAGTAGTGAAGAAACTCGGCTATGCTCACGCTGTCGGTAATTCCGAGGCTCACGAGGGCATAAATGCGCAACTCGGGCGAAAGCCCCGTAGGGGGGGGTAAAAAGCGAGCCCTCTCCTCGGGGCGCAGCAAGGCCAGTAGACGCTCTACGAAGTCGGGATGGACGGAAAGGAACCACTTGTCGAAAGAGGCGTACAGCGAGGAAATGAACGGAGCCGAACATCCTTCCTGCAAGACCTTGCGGGCCTTGCCCTGCTGCCCCGCCACTATCATGTTGGCCGCCGTCTTGCAGAACTTATCAACCTCGTTGATATGGTCAGACAACGTCACGAACGAGTCGAGCAGCATGGCATTGCGGCTGGTAAGCACGTCGTTCATCCGCTCCTTCGTTACGGTTATCTCGTCGAGCGAGGCCCTCAGGCGGCTGTTGTAGCCCATGGCCATCTCAAGCTCGTCGCCCTTACGGCGCGAGCGGCGCACCAGCACGCACACCAGAACGGCGGCCGTGCCCACGAGAAGCACGAGCAGGGTTATGATGACGGCCACGTTCCTGCTGTTGCGGTGCTGCATTTCAATGTAGTCGGAGAATATTATCGAGCTGGCCTTCACTATCCTGAAGCTCCGCGCCATGTCGTTATATCCGTCTGCCATCTTCACGCATGCCACGGCATAGTCGCAACCTGCGCAATAAAAAGCCGCATTTTGTACGCTATGGCAATCAGCCACGGCCGGCTGACATCGCCCTAAGCTCCTTGCGGAAACGCAGGAAATACAGCACGCCGGCCGTAGACAGGCACACGGGGAAGGCCGACCAGATACCCACCAGGCCGAAACCCATGTGTATGCCGAGCAGCCAACCTAACGGCAACGACACCATGAAGTAGGAGAAAAAGGCTATCCATATCATCGGGCGGACGCACTCTATGCCCCTCAGGGCGTTGGCAAAGGTGTACTGAACGCCGTCGCCTATCTGGTAGGCGATGAGCGGAATGACCGTCTGCGACACGAGCACGCACACCTCGGCGCTGTCGGTAAACCACCAACTGATATGGTTACGAAGCAAAATAACGGGCATGGAGAGCGTAAAAGCCAGCGAGAGTACAATTACAAGGCCGGCGTAAGCCGTGCGCCTGACGGCCTCGAAATCGCCCTGTCCGGCGAAGTAGCTTACCCTTACGGCTATGGCGGCGGCCATGCCGCTGCTGACCATGTAGAGCAGTTGCGACACGGTGAGCATTACCTGGTGGGCGGCAAGGGCGGTGGTGCCGAGCCATCCTACGAAGATTGCCGACAGTGAGAAGGCCGCGGTCTCCATTCCCAGCTGCATGGCCACGGGCAGGCCGAGGCCCGACAGGCGGCGCACGCCGCCACGGCTGACGCGCGACGAGGCGAAACCTTCACGGAAGTCGCGGTAACGCTTGTGGCGGAAGAACACCAGGGCGCACGCCAGGGCCATCACCACGCGCGACAACGCCGTGGACAGGCCGGCGCCGAAGAGGCCCAGCTCGGGCGCTCCCAGACAGCCGTAGATGAGCACCCAGTTGCCGAATATGTTGAGCACATTGCCAAAAACGATGATGAACATAGGGGTGCGCGTGTCGGTTACGCCGTCGAAAAACTGCTTGAACGTATTGAAACAGCAAAGAAATGGCAACGACGCGACGTTGACCCACAGGTAGGGACGCATGAGGGGGAGCAGCTCTTCGGGCTGGCCGAAGCGGTGGATGTTAAGGCAGAAGGCCGACACTACGGCCACGAGCACCGCCGAGAGCATAAGGTTGGCCGCGAGGCTGTTGCGCACGGCGCGCCCGATAAGCGCCCTCTCGCCGCGGCCGAAATGGCTGCCCACGACGGGCGTGAGGCCATAGGAGAAGCCCGTGGCGAAAATGACAACGAGCGTGAACATGGTATTGACGAAGCTGGCGGCCGCCAGCTCCTCCATGGAATGGTGGCCTACCATTATCGTGTCGGCAAAACCGAGCACCACGTTGCCTATCTGACCTATCACAATCGGTACGCCCAGACGCACCAAGGCGCCGTAACGCGCCGCAATCTTTTCCGTAGTTAAAGCCATACGGGGTGCAAAGATACGAAATAAAGGTGAAAAGGTGAAGAAGTGAAAAGGTGAAAAAGGCCTCCTGATATAGGCCGATATCCATAACGCCATTCAGGAAACCTTCTTCACCTTTTCACTTCTTCACCTTTTCACCTTTACTTAACTTCTATCTGCTTCATCGTCTTCTCGGGCAGCTTCTCGACCTTCGGCAGGTTGACGGTGAGCACGCCGTCGTTGACCTTGGCCTCAATCCTGTCCTTGTCGACGTCGTCGGGCAGCAGCAACGTCTGCTCGTATTTAGAGTAAGAGAACTCACGGCGCAGGTAGTGACTCTTCTTGTCCTCGTCCTTGTGCTCGGCCTTGCTCTCCATGTGGATGTGCAGGTTGCCGTCACGGTCGATGTTGACGTTGAAGTCCTCCTTCTTCAGGCCCGGAGCGGCAAGCTCTACGGTGTATTCGCCGTCGCTCTCCTTGACGTTGATGGCAGGCGCCGTGGCGTTGGCGCGCCCCATGAAGTCAGTGTCGAAAAAGTCGTTGAACACTTCAGGCATCCATGTGTTTCTGCTGAATACTGGTAACATAGTTAAATCCTCCTTATTTTTTTAGTTTATCATTTATCGTTTCCGTGATGAAGCCCCACCCTTGCGGGCCTCGGCCCATCCCGGTGCCCATCGCTTTCGTTCAAGGCTTTCACCCATCATACTGCAACATGCGTGCCACTTACATATTTCGACATAAAGGCATAGATACATGACATATTGTCATGAAAGTATAATATATTTAATCATTATAACATATTTTTAATGACAATCTGTCAACAAACCAGGCTCCTGCAACGCACAATCCGAAGCCCTGCCGCCATCCTTCAGCGCAACATCCTGATACCCAACGCATTGAGAAAGGCCGCATTCCGCCCTGCAATACACGGTCTTTTACACGACAAAAGACGGCCTCCGACAAGTCGAAAGGCCGCCTTTCGGGCTCATCCGCAAATCTGTTGGATGAGCCATACCATAAAACGCCGCCTTTGTAAGGACATAATTAACTTTCGCTGACCTTTGGTTCTGAAGATTGCTCCATTAAGGCACAATCGTGTCCGCACGCTCCGAAAGAGCGTTTAAACGCCTGAATGTCAACAAAATACGTTTCTTACGAAACGTAGGGACATAATAAATTATGTCCCTACAAAGGATGTATTCAATTCATGTTCGTCTTTACGGTAAAAGTTCTTTCCATCCAACTGATTTGCGGATTAACCGCCTGTCGCAGCTGCCGCGAGCCGCGACGGCACAAAAAACGGCGGCACGCCGTGATGCGTGCCGCCGTAAAAATCGCATGAAATAATTTTTATCTGTTGTTGCTTTTAGTCGTTCAGCTTAGCCTTGATGAACTCTCGGTTCAGTCGGGCGATGTTTGCTATAGACTCGTTCTTCGGGCATTCAGCCTCGCATGCACGTGTGTTGGTGCAGTTACCGAAGCCAAGCTCCTCCATCTTCATGATCATCGCCTTGGCACGCTTAGCCGCCTCGGGGCGTCCCTGGGGCAGAAGCGCCAGCTGGCTTACCTTAGAGCTTACGAAGAGCATTGCCGAGCCGTTCTTGCAGGCAGCGACGCACGCTCCGCAGCCGATGCAGGTAGCGCAGTCCATAGCCTCGTCGGCCTTCTCCTTCGGTATGAGGATGGCGTTGGCGTCCTGGGGCTGTCCCGTGCGTACGCTTACGTATCCGCCGGCCTGGATAATCTTGTCGAACGCGCCGCGGTCAACCATGCAGTCCTTGATTACGGGGAACGCAGCCGAGCGCCACGGCTCGACGGTGATTATGTCGCCGTCGTGGAAGCGGCGCATGTACAGCTGGCACGTTGTAGCGCCGGTAGCCGGGCCGTGGGGATGGCCGTTGATGTAGAGCGAGCACATACCGCAGATACCCTCGCGGCAGTCGTGGTCGAATACGAACGGCTCCTTGCCGCTCTCGATGAGCTGCTCGTTCAGAATGTCCAACATCTCGAGGAATGAAGTGTCGGTGGGTATGTCCTTCATCTCGAACGTGTCAAAATGACCTTTTGCCTTAGGCCCGTTCTGACGCCAGACCTTCAGCGTGAAACTTATATTTCCTTCCATGTGTTTTATTTTTTAGTGACAAGCAGACCAGCAGACAAGTCAACAAGGAGATTTGCCACAACGCAAGCCCTTGATGAGCGACGACAGCATGAGTATAACTTCGTTGTTCAGCGATGAAAGCCCGGCACTGTCAGCCTCGTTCATAAAGCCTAAATCATTGCTTATTATGAGCTGTGTCTCAAGCTCTGAAGCCGACCCGAGGGCTATACTGAGGAAGTTAATACGTTCCTTGTCATAAATCCTGCCATATCCTTCAGCTATATTTGATGGTATCGAGACCGCCGCCCTGCGCATCTGTGAGGTGAGTCCGAACAACTCTTCCTGCGGGAAAGCCCTTGTCACTTCATACAGACGCCGCACCAGCGCCATGCTCTTCTGCCATACAATCAGGTCTTTATGATTTCTCATAACAGCTAAGGAATATGTCGCAAGACTATGTCTTGTATGTCTGTTTGCCTTGATTAATGTTGTTTATCTAAATAATCTTAGAGGTTACCGACATCGGAACGAGCCGCCAACGAGTCAAATCTCCTTGTCTGCTCGTCCCTTGTCTGCTTGTCCACTAGTTCTTATAATTACGTGTCTGAACCTTTATAGCCTCATAGTGGAGCGGCTCCTTGATGAGCTCGGGCGCCTTCTCGTCGCTGCCCTGGTACTCCCAGCAGCCTACGTAGAAGAAGTGCTCGTCGTCACGCTTAGCCTCGCCGTCCTCCGTCTGGTATTCCTCGCGGAAGTGTCCGCCGCACGACTCGTTGCGCGAAAGCGCGTCGTAAGCTATCAGCTCGCCCATGGTGATGAAGTCACGCAGGTGGATAGCCTTGTCAAGCTCTGTATTGAGACCTTCCTTAGAACCGGGGATGAAGAGGTTGGTATCGAACTCCTTGCGGATCTTCTTTATCAGTTCGAGTCCTTCCTTCAGGCCCTCTGCGGTACGGCCCATACCCACGTGCTCCCACATGATGTGGCCAAGCTCCTTGTGGATTGAGTCTACAGAGCGTTTGCCCTTTATGTTCATGAGGCGGTCGATTTCCTTCTCGACACCCTTCTCTGCCTCCTCGAACTCGGGCAGGTCTGTCGAGATGCGGGGCCAGATGGACTGGTCGGCCAGATAGTTCTGGATGGTATAAGGCAGCACGAAGTATCCGTCGGCAAGACCCTGCATGAGGGCTGATGCGCCGAGGCGGTTGGCTCCGTGGTCAGAGAAGTTGCACTCGCCGATAGCGAAGAGTCCTTCGATTGTGGTCATCAGCTCGTAGTCAACCCAGATACCGCCCATGGTGTAGTGGATTGCGGGGTAAATCATCATTGGGTTGTAGTACTTCACGCCGTTGATTTCGTTGCCCAGCTCGCCAGGGTTGACGTCGGTTATCTCCTCGTACATGTCGAACAGGTTGCCGTAACGCTGCAGAACGACGTCAAGGCCGAGGCGCTCGATACTCTCGGAGAAGTCGAGATATACGGCCAGACCTGTGTTGTTAACGCCGTAGCCCTTGTCGCAGCGCTCCTTGGCAGCACGCGAAGCGACGTCACGGGGCACGAGGTTACCGAAGGCAGGATACCTGCGCTCCAGGTAGTAGTCGCGGTCTTCCTCGGGAATGTCGGTCGGCTTCTTCTTGCCCTGCTGCAACAGCTTGGCGTCCTCGAGCTTCTTGGGCACCCAGATACGGCCGTCGTTACGCAGAGACTCCGACATAAGGGTCAGCTTCGACTGGTTGTCGCCGTGTACGGGGATACAAGTCGGGTGAATCTGCACGTAAGACGGGTTAGCGAAGTATGCTCCCTTGCGGTAGCAAGCCATCGCTGCCGTACAGTTGCAGCCCATAGCGTTGGTAGAGAGGAAGTATGTGTTGCCGTATCCGCCGGTAGCTATTACAACGGCGTTGGCTGAGAAGCGCTCGAGCTTTCCGGTGACGAGGTTCTTCGCGATGATACCGCGTGCGCGGCCGTCGACGATTACCACGTCTTCCATTTCATATCGTGTGTACAGCTTAACGCGGCCGGTGTGAACCTGGCGGCTCAGTGCAGAGTATGCGCCGAGCAGCAGCTGCTGGCCGGTCTGTCCCTTGGCGTAGAACGTACGTGACACCTGCGCGCCGCCGAAAGAGCGGTTAGCCAGCATGCCGCCGTACTCGCGAGCGAAGGGAACACCCTGTGCCACGCACTGGTCGATGATGTTGTTAGACACTTCAGCCAGACGGTAAACGTTAGCTTCACGTGCGCGGTAGTCGCCACCCTTCACCGTGTCGTAGAACAGGCGGTACACCGAGTCACCGTCGTTCTGGTAGTTCTTTGCGGCGTTGATACCTCCCTGCGCGGCGATTGAGTGAGCGCGGCGCGGAGAATCCTGTATGCAGAAGTTGAGGACGTTGAAGCCCATCTCGCCGAGAGTTGCCGCAGCGGACGCTCCGGCAAGGCCGGTACCTACAACGATGACGTCGAGCTTCAGTTTGTTCTTAGGGTTAACCAAACGTTGGTGAGCCTTATAGTTGGTCCATTTCTCAGCTATCGGCCCCTCAGGTATCTTGGAATCTAATTGCTTTGCCATAACAAATAAAATTATGAATTATATATTATGAATTATGAATTACAACTGGCTCGGAGCTATTCCGAAGGCGAACGCCAACACTACTACGAGGAAGCCCAGCATGAGCAGCGTGGTGTAGACCTGGCCGATGACCTTCCAGCGGCTGAACCATACCTTGCCGCTCCATCCGAAAGTATGCATAGCGCTCCAGAATCCGTGTGAGAGGTGGAACCAGATGGCTGCCAGCCACACGATGTAGAGCACCACGTAAAGCGGACAAGAGAAGGTGTCAAGGATGTAGGCGAAACCGTCTGACGGCAGATGGGGAACAGCAATGCCCGTCAACTCGGCAAACATCATGTTGTACCAGAAGTTGAACAGGTGGAGCAACAGGCCCAGCAATACGATGATACCGAGCACGAGCATGTTCTGTGATGCCCACTCCACCTTCTCCGGACGCGACGTAACGGCGTAACGCTCGTTGCCGCGGGCACGGCGGTTCTGCATCGTGAGCAGGAACGCGTAGACGATGTGAATGACCGCCAGGGCAGCCAGCGCAAGCGTAGCTATAAGCGCGTACCAGTTAGCCCCGAGGAACTCACACACTGCATTGTAAGCTTCGCCCGAGAACAGAGCAACTAAGTTCATTGACATGTGGAATGTCAAGAACAGGATAAGCGCGACGCCGGTTACCGACATCACGACTTTCCTTCCGATAGGTGAATTACATAACCACATAAATGATTGAAATTTAAAATATTAAAATTGAATTGTTGATAATGTCCGCTCACATTATTAGGGGATACGGCCGTACCTAATTATAAGTACGGCAGCACCCTTTAGAGGATGCAAATATACTCTATTTTGACGATAAATCAAAGTATTTGGATAAAATTTCGATTTTAATGAGTACTTTTGCACTGTTAAGGTTATAAGGTTATGCGGTTATAAGGTTTTACGGTCATTAAGGTTATGCGGTTATAAGGTTATTAGGTATTACGGTCATAAGGTTGCAAATGCGCTTGGAACGTTGTCTGTTCACCACGCAATAAAGGAACACCCAACACTTGTCAACAGTTCGCAATCATAAAATATGGCCACAAAGCCCTACAACCCCACAACCGTAAAACCTCATAACCGTAAATCCCCACAACCGTAAAACCGCATAACCCCACAACCGTAAAACCGTAAAGAAAATGATTTTACAATACGACGTTATCGTTATCGGAGGCGGACACGCCGGTTGCGAGGCAGCGACGGCAGCCGCGAACATGGGCGCAAGCACGTGCCTCGTCACCATGGACATGAACAAGATTGCCCAGATGAGCTGCAACCCAGCCGTCGGCGGAATTGCCAAGGGCCAGATAGTGCGCGAGATTGACGCGCTGGGCGGACAGATGGGGCTCGTCACCGATGCCACGGCAATACAGTTCCGAATGCTCAACCGCTCGAAAGGGCCCGCCGTGTGGAGCCCCCGCGCGCAGTGCGACCGCGGCAAGTTCATCTGGCAGTGGCGCTCGGTGCTCGACAGTACCGACGGCCTCGACATCTGGCAGGACCAGGCCGAGGAGCTCATCGTCGAGCATGGCGAGGCCGTAGGCGTGCGCACCGTGTGGGGCGTGGAGCTGCGGGCAAAGAGCGTGGTGCTCACGGCGGGCACGTTCCTCAACGGACTTCTGCACATCGGGCGCAAGCAAGTGCCAGGCGGACGCATTGCCGAGCCGGCCGTAGAGCGCCTTACCGAGAGCATAACGCGCCACGGCGTAACGGCAGGACGAATGAAGACGGGCACGCCCGTTCGTATCGACAGCCGCTCGGTTCACTTTGAAGATATGGAAGTGCAGGAGGGCGAACAGGATTTCCACGGCTTCAGCTACATGTCGCCCGGACGGCCGCTGAAACAGCTCACGTGCTGGACTTGCTACACCAATCCCGACGTTCACGCCACGCTGATGGCCGGAATTGCCGACTCGCCGCTGTACAACGGACAGATACAGAGCATTGGCCCGCGCTACTGCCCGTCGATAGAAACCAAGCTTGTCACCTTTCCCGACAAGCAGCAACACCCACTCTTTCTCGAACCCGAAGGCGAGGACACCAACGAGATGTACCTCAACGGATTCTCGTCGTCAATGCCCATGGAGATTCAAATCAATGCCCTGAGAAAGATTCCCGCCCTGCGCGACGCCAAGGTCTACCGCCCGGGCTACGCCATCGAATACGACTTCTTCGACCCGACGCAGCTGCGCCACTCGCTGGAGTCAAAGATAATACCGGGCCTCTTCCTTGCGGGACAGGTGAACGGCACCACCGGTTACGAGGAGGCTGCCGGCCAGGGACTCGTCGCCGGGGTTAATGCCGCGCTGCGCTGCTCGGGCGGAGAGCCGTTCGTAATGCGCCGCGACGAGTCGTACATAGGCGTACTCATCGACGACCTCGTGACCAAGGGCGTCGACGAACCTTACCGTATGTTCACCAGCCGTGCCGAATACCGCATACTCCTGAGACAGGACGACGCCGACGCACGCCTCACCGAGCGGGCCTACTCGTTAGGTCTTGCGCGCCGCGACCGCTACGACTGGTGGATGGAGAAAAAGGCAGCGATAGAACATATCATGAATTTCTGCAACACAACATCGGTAAAACCGCGCGACATCAATTCGCAACTCGAGGCCTTGGGCACCACTCCCCTGCGCGAGGGATGCAAGATAGCCGACCTGATATCACGGCCACAGCTCACGCTAAACAATCTTTCGGACATTCTGCCCGAGCTGAAACAAGCGTTGGAATCGCTGCCAAACCGCAAGGAAGAGATAACCGAAGCGGCAGAAATCAAGATGAAATACAAAGGCTACATAGAGCGCGAACGTCTTGTTGCCGACAAAATGCATCGTCTGGAGAACATCAAAATCCGCGGACATTTCAACTACATGGACATGCAGCAACTCTCTACCGAGGCCCGGCAAAAGCTCACTAAAATCGACCCCGAAACCTTGGCGCAGGCCAGCCGCATACCGGGCGTGTCGCCGAGTGACATCAATATCATGCTAGTGCTCATGAACAGGTAAGGCATCCGTATGTTTCACGTGAAACAATTTGCCGATTTTTTGTTAAACAAAAACGTTGGAAACGACTGAAATATAGCAACATACAAGTTTCGTCCACAAACTTGCTTGAAGACAAAAGCAAGCAGGTTTCACGATGAAAAGAGACTGTCTTGACAGCGGCCACCCTACCCTTGCCAGACGCCGGACAACAATCCGACAAGGCAGACAGAGCCACTGCCAAAACAGCCATAAAACAACGGCTTTGCAAAAGGCCGCATTTCGCCATGCAAAAGGCCGTCTTTCATAAAGCAAAAGGCCGTCTTTCGCAAGACGATTGACGGCAAACAAGAAAAAGTAAAAAGGCAAGTAATAAAAAGTAAAAAGGTAAAAGGGTAAAAAGGCAAAAAAGGCCGGACGGCTTATATGCCCTATCCGGCCAATTCACCAAACAGCCCTATCTTGCCAATACGGCTCATCGGGCTTATTTGTCAAGCTGCCTTATTGGGCTTACCTGGCCCATTGGCTAATTCGGCAAGCCGCCCTATCCGGCCCGTTCGGCTTATCCGGCTAATTTGTCAAGCTGCCTTATTGGGCTTATTCGGCTTATTTGGCCTATTATATCATCACTAAATAAAATAAAAGTAAGAGAAAATGAACAACAAGACATTGCTGGAAAATCTGCGCAACATCCCTGATTTTCCTAAAAAAGGAGTTATCTTCAGAGACGTAACTACGCTCTTCGACAATCCCGACTGCCTTCAGATAATGGAGGAAGAACTGTATGATCTCTACAAAGACAAAGGTATCACGAAAATCGTGGGTATCGAGAGCCGCGGCTTCATCATGTCGTCAGCATTGGCGATAAGGCTCCATGCAGGCGTTGTGCTCTGCCGCAAGCCGGGCAAACTGCCCTGCGACACCATCCAGGAGACCTACACGAAAGAATACGGAACGGACACTATCGAAATCCATAAGGACGCCATAACGAGCGACGACGTAGTTCTGCTGCACGACGACCTGCTCGCAACCGGCGGCACGATGAAGGCTGCCTACGACCTCGTAAAGAAGTTCAACCCGAAGAAGATATACATCAACTTCATCATAGAACTTACCCGCGAGGGCATGCACGGCCGCGACAACTTCGATAAGGAGACAGAAGTAACCAGCCTGCTGGAAGTATAGTTCTTTATTGGTAGTTAGAGTAGTTAAAGTAGTTAACGCTCGCTGTGCTCGCTAAGTAGTTAAAGTCAATACTCTGTATGGTAAAGACAGATGCTGCGCAAGCGAAAAAACTAATGACTTTAACTACTTAGCGAGCACAGCGAGCGTTAACTACTTTAACTACTCTAACTACTGTTCCTTTAAAGTTTCACGTGAAACATTATCTTTGAAAAGCCCTTTAAACAAAGCACTTACGCGTCATGACTAAAGAAGAAAACGAGAAGCGGCTGGCCCGCCTGAAGGCCATCGTGAGCAACATGCCCACGAAGCCGGGCAGCTATCAGTACTACGACGAGCACGGCACGATAATTTATGTCGGCAAGGCGAAGAACTTGAAGAACCGCGTGTCGTCCTATTTCCATAAAGAGGTAGACCGTTTCAAGACGAAAGTGCTGGTAAGCAAAATCCACGACATTACCTATACAGTGGTCAACACCGAGGAAGATGCGTTGCTATTGGAGAACAGTCTTATCAAGAAATACCAGCCGCGGTACAATATTCTGCTCAAGGACGGCAAGACGTATCCCTCAATCTGCGTCACGAAAGAATACCTACCGCGCATATTCAAGACGCGCACCATCAACAAGAAATGGGGCTCGTACTTCGGCCCTTACAGCCATATCGGCTCGATGTACGCCATACTTGAACTGATAAAGAAGCTCTACAAGCCGCGCACGTGCCGCCAACCTATCACGAAAGAGGGTATAGAACAAGGGAAATACAAGCCCTGCCTGGAGTACCATATACATAATTGCGGCGCTCCGTGCATAGGCAAACAAAGCCTGGAAGACTACCAGGAGTGCATAGCCCAGGCGCGGGAGATACTGAAAGGGAACACGCGCGAGCTGCAACGCACACTCTACTCGCGTATGATGAAACTGGCGGAAGAGATGCGTTTCGAGGAGGCCGAGGTGCTGAAACAGCGTTACATGCTGCTCGACAGCTTCTGCGCCAAGAGCGAGGTGGTGAGCCATACCATCACCGACGTCGACGTGTTCAGCGTGACCGACGACGAACGGACGGCCTTCGTGAACTACATGCACGTAATGAACGGCAGTATCAACCAGGCTCAGACGTTCGAAATGAAGAAGAAATTGGGCGAAACGGCACTCGAAATACTGCAACTCGCCATCCTGCAGATACGTGAACGGATGGGCAGCACGGCGCGTGAGGTAATCGTTCCGTTCGCCGTCGACATGACGCCCCGTTGCGTAACGTTCACCGTTCCGCAACGGGGCGACAAGCGCACTCTGCTCGACCTGTCTGAAATGAACGGCAAACAGTACCGCTTCGACCGCTTGAAACAGGCTGAAAAGCTCAATCCTGAGCAGAAATCAGTGCGCCTGATGAAGGAAATCCAGGCGGCCCTGAAGCTGCCGAAAATGCCTTACCAGATTGAGATGTTCGACAACTCTAACATCCAAGGCAGCGACGCCGTGGCGGCGTGCGTGGTGTTCAAGAAGATGAAACCCAGCAAGAAGGACTACCGCAAGTACATAATAAAAACGGTGGTTGGGCCCGACGACTACGCCTCGATGCAGGAAGTGGTGCGCCGCAGGTACTCCAGAATGGTGGAGGAAGGCCAGCCCCTGCCCGACCTTATCATAACCGACGGCGGACAAGGGCAGATGAGCGTGGTGCGTAGCGTTGTCGAGGGCGAGCTTCACTTGGACATTCCAATTGCCGGACTTGCAAAGGACGACCGCCACCGCACCAACGAACTGCTGTACGGCGTGCCGCCCGTGGTGGTGGGAATGAAGACCGACAGCGAGCTGTTCCACCTCCTCACACACATGCAGGACGAGGTCCACCGCTTCGCCATAACCTTCCATCGGGACAAGCGCTCGAAGCACGCGCTGCACTCGGAGCTGGACGACATCCACGGCATAGGACCGAAGACAAAGGACGCCCTGCTGCAAGCACTCAAGTCGGTAAAGCGCATCAAGGAGGCTGATATCCAGCAACTTACCGACGTTATAGGGCAAGCGAAGGCTAAAATAGTGTGGGAGTATTTACATAAAAATCAAGAAACGGAAGTAGTTAAAGGTAGTTAGAGTAGTTATAGTAGTTAAAGTCATTACACTTGTTTGCTCAACCGACAAAGCATTTGACTTTAACTACTATAACTACCGATAACTACTTTAACTACTAATAAATTTCTCAAGCATGAAAACAGTAATCCAACGCGTCAGCCGGGCGTCAGTGACAATCGGCGGAGAGGTGAAATCAGAGATTAGCAAAGGGTACATGATACTGCTCGGAGTGGCCGACGGCGACACCGAAGAGGACGTCGACTGGCTGGTAAGGAAGATAGCCGCGCTGCGTGTTTTTGACGACGCCGAGGGCGTAATGAACCTGCCCATAACCGACGTCGGGGGCGAGATTCTCGTGATAAGCCAGTTCACCCTGCTGGCGTCTTACAAGAAAGGCAACCGCCCGTCGTGGATACATGCCGCACGCCACGAGGTGTCCATACCCCTCTACGAGAGCTTCTGCCGCAAGCTGCACGAGCTTACGGGCCTGAAAGTAGGCACGGGCGAGTTCGGCGCAGACATGAAGGTGGAACTGGTAAACGACGGTCCGGTGACCATCTGCATGGACACGAAGCACAAGGAATGAGTTAAGAGTTAAGAATTAAGAGTTAAGAAAAATAGCATTTAGGAGCTATAAAAACCCATCAGGCCTATTTGTCCAATAAGGCTTATTCGGCCTATTAATTCCTACAAAAACATGAGCGAAGAGATAACTATCAAAGAGGCGCAACTCATTGTAGACCAATGGATTAGACAATACGGGGTGCGTTATTTCAGCGAACTTACCAACATGGCGTGCCTCACGGAGGAAGTTGGCGAGCTGGCGCGCGTCATCGCCCGCAAGTACGGCGACCAGAGCTTCAAGACGGGCGAGCCTACTGACCCGGCAGACGAGATGGCCGACGTGCTGTGGGTGCTGCTCTGCCTGGCCAACCAGACTGGCGTTGACCTTACCGAGGCGCTGAAAAAGAATCTCGAAAAGAAGACAAAGCGCGATGCCACAAGATATATCAACAACGAGAAATTAAGAGTTAAGAATTAAGAATCAAAGGATTATTTTGGCAGTTAAAGAAGTTATAGAAGTTAAAGAAGTTATAGCCATTAGCCCCGCGGGCGCAACCGTCAAGGCATTTGGCTTTAACTTCTAACGAGCAGAGCGAGTGATAATTTCTTTAACTCCTATAACTTCAAAAATTAAAAACTTAAAATTATGGCAACAGTAGAGAACAACAAGCACAACGAACAGGCTCACGAGCACAAGCATGAGCACGAGTTCCCGAAGATGAGCAAGTACGACGAGGCACTCAGCAAGTATAATACCGACCTTGACGACGCTGCCGTCCGCGACGCCGTAAGGAAGATTATCGCCGAGAAAGTGCACGAGAACGATACCCTTGAGGTAAAGAAATTCCTCTTCGGCAGCATTGAACTGACGTCGCTCAAGACCACCGACAGCGACGAGTCGATACTCGCCTTCACGGAGAGGGTAAACCAGTTTGACGCTACCTACCCTGACCTGCCCCACGTGGCGACCATCTGCGTGTACCCGTGTTTTGCCAAGACGGTAAGCGAATCGCTTGAGGTTGACGGCGTAGAGATAGCCTGCGTTTCGGGCAGTTTCCCTTCGTCTCAGGCGCTTATCGAGGTTAAGGTGGCAGAGACGGCCCTCGCCGTGAAAGACGGTGCCACAGAGATAGATATCGTAATGCCCGTGGGCAAGTTCCTCAGCGGCGACTACGAGGGCGTGTGCGACGACATCAACGAGCTGAAACAGGCGTGTGGCGACGCCCCGATGAAGGTAATCCTGGAGACGGGTTGCCTCAAGACGGCCAGCAATATCAAGAAGGCGTCAATCCTGGCGATGTACGCCGGCGCCGACTACATCAAGACATCTACGGGCAAGCTCGAGCCTGCCGCAACGCCCGAGGCAGCATATGTGATGTGCCAGGCCATCAAGGAATACTACGACGAAACGGGCATTCAGATAGGTTTTAAGCCCGCTGGCGGCCTTAACTCGGTGATGGACGCACTTATCTACTACACGATCGTAAAAGAGGTCTTAGGCGAAAAATGGCTGACAAACAAGTGGCTGCGCCTCGGCACCAGCCGACTGGCCAACATGCTGCTGAGCGAAATACTCGGCGAAGAGACTAAATTCTTCTGAAAAAGGCTGGGGAGGATAGGCCTAATTAGCCTGATGGGAAATTAGCCAAATGAGCCAGATAAGCCCAATGTGCCGTGGCTTATTTGGCTAATTGGCCCATCCGGCTTATCATCCCATCAGGCCTATTTGGCTAATCAGGCCTGTCTGCCCCACTCTCTCATCAGGCTTATTGGGCCTATCCGGTCCATTAGCCTTATCCAATACAATCTACTAATTCAAAAAACAACTATACCATGACCAACGACAACCGGCCTTTCATGCCGCAGCGCGGCAACTACCGCAACCTCATTGTCTACCAAAAGGCGGAATGCATTTATGATATTACTTATTATTTTGCCCACAAATTCCTCGAAAAAGGTGACCGCACTATCGACCAGATGATTCAGGCGGCACGCTCGTGCAAGCAGAATATAGCCGAGGGAAGCGCGGCAAGCACCACGTCGAAGGAAACCGAACTGAAGCTGACCAACGTGGCACGGGCGAGCATGCAGGAGCTTCTGGCCGACTATGAGGACTACCTACGTGTGCGCAACCTCACTATATGGGACATCAACTGCGATAAGGCAGCAAAGACAAGGGCGGTATGTTCAAGGCACAACGACAGCGCGTATTACCGCAACGCCATAACGACAAGGAGCGACGAGACCATCGCCAACATCGCAATCACTCTTATTCACCAGACCGACGTAATGCTCAGGAAATTCATCGACCGACTGAAACAGGACTTCGTGGAGGGCGGCGGACTGCGCGAAGAGATGTACCGCGCAAGAGTAGAATGGCTGAAAAGAAACGGCAGGAGGCAGTAAGAAGGATTTAGCTGACAGCGATAAATTAGACTGATAGGCCCTTAGAATAGGCCCAATTGGCCTGATAGGAAATTAGCCCAATGAGCCTATAAGCCCAATGAGCCATAGCTTATTAGGCCAATCAGGCTTATTGGGCTTATTATCCCATTTGGCTAATTAGGCTCATCAGCCCCATTAGCTCCACAAAAGGCCGTCTTTTATAACACGAAATGCCGTCTTTTGCAAGGCAAAAGACGGCATTTCTTAAATCATTGAAAACCAATATCTTATGAAAAATATTCCGTAACTTCACGACACCGCACGGCCGCGGCATTACGCCGTCAGATATTCCTCTTTATCACGAAGTCGAGATAAGCCGTCAGACTGCGCTTCAGTTCCTCGTCACTCACCTCATCACGGATGAAGCGCTGGGCCTCGTCGTGCAGCTCCTCCATGCGCCGCTCGGCGTATTCTATGCCGCCGTGAGCCTTGGTGAAGTCTACAAGACAGGCTATCTCATCTTGGTTTACCGTGCCGTCCTTCACCTTCCGCGCCAGCTTGAACATGCTGTCGTAACCCGCCGAGTTAAGGGCGTAGATTACGGGCAGGGTGAGTTTGCCCTCGGCCATGTCGTTGCCGGTGGGCTTGCCTATCTCGGGCGAGTCGTAATAGTCGAATATGTCGTCGCGAATCTGGAAGATAATGCCCAGCGTCTGGCCGAAGCGCTTGGCCTCGCCCACCCTCTCCTCGGGCATGCCGGCCGATATGGCGCCTATCGCGCAGCACGCCTCGAACAGCGCGGCGGTCTTGCGGCTGATGATTTTGTAGTATGTCTCTTCGGAAATTTCGCTCTCTCCGATACTCGTAAGCTGGAGTATCTCGCCGTCGGAAAGCGTGCGGCCGAGCTCGGCCAGATACCTGACTATCAATTCGTTGTGCGTTATCGACACGTGCAGCAGCGCCGTAGAGAGGATATAGTCGCCCACGAGCACCGCCACCTTGTTGTCATACAGGGCGTTGACCGACGCCTGCCCGCGGCGCTCGCGGCTCTCGTCCACCACGTCGTCATGCACGAGCGAGGCCGTATGCAGCAGCTCCAGACCCACCGCGGCGTGCAGCGTGGCGTCGTTCACGGCGCCGTAGTTCCTGGCCATCAGCATTATCAGCATAGGCCGCATGCGCTTGCCCGCGCGGTTGCGGATACGTGCGAAGATTTCCTCCTGAAGCTTGTCCTCATGGGTTAGCGACGAGTTGAACAGACTGATAAACTGCCCAAGCTCGCTCTCAATGGGTTTCTTTATTATCGATAAATAGTCAGTCATGCTACGAAATTTGATACAAAAGTAGTGAATTTATCCGATTAATGACAAAAAATTAGTAACTTTACACGTAAAAACAAGCAAAAACATGGATAAACTTTTCCTTTTGGACGCTTACGCCCTGATATACAGGGCGTATTACGCATTCATAAAGAACCCGAGAATAAACTCCAAGGGCATGAACACGTCGGCAGTGCTGGGCTTCTGCAACACCCTGCACGAGGTGCTCTCGAAGGAGAAGCCGACATACCTCGGCGTGGCTTTCGACCCCCACGGCCCCACCTTCCGCAGCGAGGCTTACGACCAATACAAGGCCCAGCGGGAGGAGACGCCAGAGGACATACGCGCCTCGGTGCCCATAATAAAAGAGGTGCTGAAGGCCATGCGCATACCCGTGCTCGAGGCCGAGGGCTTCGAGGCCGACGACGTAATCGGCACCCTGGCCACAAAAGCAGGCGCCGAGGGAATCAAGACGTACATGCTGACGCCCGACAAGGACTACGGCCAGCTCGTCGGCGGCAACGTGGTGATGTACCGCCCGCGCCACGGCGGCGGTTACGAGACGCTCGACGCCGACGGGGTATGCCAGAAGTACGGCATCGAGTCGACGGCACAGGTAATCGACCTGCTCGGCCTTATGGGCGACGCGGCGGACAACATACCGGGCTGTCCGGGCGTAGGCGAGAAGACCGCCGTAAAACTTCTACAGCAGTTCGGGTCGATAGACTCGCTGCTGGAGCGCACCTCCGAACTGAAGGGCGCGCTGAAGAAGAAGGTGGAGGAGAACGCCGAGCAAATCAAGTTCTCCAAGTTCCTCGCCACCATCCGCACCGACGTGCCCGTCAGCCTCGACCTCGAGGCGCTGCGCGTGACCGACCCCGACCGTGACGAACTGCGCCGAATCTTCACCGAACTGGAGTTTAAGACGCTCTCAGACAAGTTTCTTAACAATCGTGAAAACATCAAAAATAACGCAAATCAGCAACTCGATTTATTTGCGGAAAACCCGACCGACGGGCAGGTTGACGCCGAAAAATCGAATCTGAGAGCGTTAACTGACACGCCTCATACGTATAAACTCATTGACACAGAGGAAGATATACGCCGACTTTGTGACTTTTTCATGACAAAAAGTTTTTTAAGTCTGGACACGGAGACGACTTCAACCAACACAATCGACGCTGAACTTGTTGGTTTGAGCTTCTCTGTCGAGGAAAACGAGGCCTTCTACGTGCCCGTTCCTGCCGACCGTCAACAAGCGCAAAACATTGTTAATATTTTCAAACCAGTCTACGAAAGCCCCTCAATCCTCAAAATCGGGCAGAACATCAAGTACGACATGGAGGTGCTGATGAACTACGGCGTCACGCTCGGCGGCGAGATGTTCGACACGATGATAGCGCATTACCTGCTCCAGCCCGAGCTGCGCCACAACATGGACTACATGGCCGAGGTGTACCTCGGATACAAAACCATACACATCGACGAGCTTATCGGCCCCAAGGGCAAGGGTCAGAAGTCGATGCGCGACCTTGACCCTAAGGAGGTATATGAGTATGCCGCCGAGGACGCCGACGTCACCCTGAAGCTGAAAAACATACTTGAACCGAAACTGAAGGAGGCCGGCGTGTGGCAACTCTTTACAGAAGTGGAAATGCCGTTGGTGCAGGTGCTGGCCGACATGGAGGTGGGCGGCGTGCGCATCGACACCGGTGCGCTGAAAGAAACGTCGGCTATGCTCACCGAACGCATGAACGCCATCGAGAAGGAAATATACCAGCTGGCGGGCGAGGAGTTTAACATCGCCTCGCCGAAACAGGTGGGCGAGATTCTCTTCGGCAAGATGAAAATCGTGGAGAAACCGAAGAAGACCAAGACGGGGCAGTATGTCACGTCGGAAGAGGTACTCCAGCAACTTAAAGGAAAGAACGAGATAGTCGGTAAAATACTGGAACACAGAGGGTTGAAAAAGCTGCTCGGCACTTACGTAGACGCCCTGCCGAAGCTGATTAACCCACGCACGGGCCACATACACACGTCGTTCAACCAGACCGTAACGGCCACGGGGCGACTCTCGTCCAGCGACCCAAACCTGCAGAACATACCCGTACGGGGCGAGGACGGCAAGGAGATACGCAAGGCGTTCGTGCCCGAGGAGGGCTGCCTGTTCTTCTCGGCCGACTACTCCCAAATAGAACTGCGCGTAATGGCGCACCTGAGCGGCGACGAAAACATGCAGGAGGCCTTCCGCGAGGGCTACGACATCCACGCCGCCACGGCCGCGAAAATCTATCACGAGACGATGGACAGCGTCACGCGCGACCAGCGAACGAAGGCCAAGCGGGCCAACTTCGGCATCATTTACGGCATTACCGTGTTCGGACTGGCCGAGCGCCTTGACATCAGCCGCACGGAGGCAACGCAGCTGATTGACGGCTATTTCGCCACCTTCCCCAAGGTAGCCGAGTACATGGAACAGGCAAAGGAGACGGCACGCAAACTGGGCTACGCCGAGACCCTGCTCCACCGCCGCCGCTACCTGCCCGACATCACGTCGCACAACGCCACCGTGCGCGGATTTGCCGAGCGCAACGCCATCAACGCACCCATACAAGGCACCGCCGCCGACATAATTAAAATCGCCATGGTGCGTATCCACCGCCGCTTCCGCGACGAGCGCCTGCGCTCGAAAATGATTCTCCAGGTGCACGACGAACTTAACTTCAGCGTCTACCCCGACGAGAAGGAAACCGTCGAGCGCATAGTACTCGAGGAGATGCAGGGCGCCTATCCCCTCGCCGTACCCCTCGTGGCCGACTGCGGATGGGGCCAAAACTGGCTGGAAGCGCACTGAAGTTAAGTGAAAAATTGAAAATGAAGAATGAAGAATACATTACAATATAAGTGAAAAACTAAAAGGAAAAAGTGAGAAATCCGGTATCCATTGTCCTCACAAATCCGTATTAAGCCCATCAGGCCTATCGGGCTTATCCCGACCATCCCCTACCCCGCCATAATTATAAAAGCGTCATATTGCGTCGCAATATGACGCATATCGCACACCAAACGGCGTCCCTTCGCACTGTGAAAGAACGCCGTTTACAATTAATTGAATATCAATTAATTACAACACTTTTAATAAAATAAATATCTATTGTTTAAGTTTCCATTGTTGAGGAGCAGTAATTTGTTTTAAATTTCTTATTTTTGTACTAAGACAAACATCCGAGATGAAGTAATTATTTACGAATAACCTGTTGTGATTTGCTTTAAAATTCTTATCTTTGCGCTAAGACAAACATCACGGTCTACGAGCCCTCCCATAGCCCCTTCGTTGTGATTTGCTTTAAAATTCTTATCTTTGCGCCAAGACAAACATCGGTAAACATTAATGTTGACGGCCAAACGTAGTTGTGATTTGCTTTAAAATTCTTATCTTTGCGCCAAGACAAACATCATTCAGGGCGTTGGCAACCAGGTAGGCCTTGTTGTGATTTGCTTTAAAATTCTTATCTTTGCGCCAAGACAAACATCAATGTTAGTTGCAATAATTGCATCAGTCGCGTTGTGATTTGCTTTAAAATTCTTATCTTTGCGCCAAGACAAACATCGTTGTTCCGTTAAGTATCGGCGTTTCGTTCGTTGTGATTTGCTTTAAAATTCTTATCTTTGCGCCAAGACAAACATCTCCATGTATAATGTTTACGGTCTTGTAAGGTTGTGATTTGCTTTAAAATTCTTATCTTTGCGCCAAGACAAACATCCGATAAGCCGAAAGACATTATGGAGCGTATGTTGTGATTTGCTTTAAAATTCTTATCTTTGCGCCAAGACAAACATCGCATCTTTTCCACAAGGTCGGCAAAATATTGTTGTGATTTGCTTTAAAATTCTTATCTTTGCGCCAAGACAAACATCCACACCGACCAAGCGGTTACTTGGGAACGTGTTGTGATTTGCTTTAAAATTCTTATCTTTGCGCCAAGACAAACATCATGCAGTTTTGGCAATACTTATACTATTATGTTGTGATTTGCTTTAAAATTCTTATCTTTGCGCCAAGACAAACATCCAAAACGCAAATGGTAGTCGATGTAAACATGTTGTGATTTGCTTTAAAATTCTTATCTTTGCGCCAAGACAAACATCATGATTAATGATAAAAAGAATATTTGCACGTTGTGATTTGCTTTAAAATTCTTATCTTTGCGCCAAGACAAACATCGCCTTACTTGGTTGCAAAGCTCGTTCACGTGTTGTGATTTGCTTTAAAATTCTTATCTTTGCGCCAAGACAAACATCTCAATACCTGTTTGATATTTGAACTCTTCTGTTGTGATTTGCTTTAAAATTCTTATCTTTGCGCCAAGACAAACATCCTCTAATTGTTCTTTCATAAGGCCAGTTAGTTGTGATTTGCTTTAAAATTCTTATCTTTGCGCCAAGACAAACATCACCAGACCACCAATTAACAGGACTGTAACTGTTGTGATTTGCTTTAAAATTCTTATCTTTGCGCCAAGACAAACATCTACCAAGTAACATTGCCGTCAGAGGAACATGTTGTGATTTGCTTTAAAATTCTTATCTTTGCGCCAAGACAAACATCTGTTTTTTCCTTGCCTCCAACTATTTATTTGTTGTGATTTGCTTTAAAATTCTTATCTTTGCGCCAAGACAAACATCCAGCTTCTTGACTATTAAATGATTGGGTATGTTGTGATTTGCTTTAAAATTCTTATCTTTGCGCCAAGACAAACATCTTAGCCAATTCTGCACCATTAGCCTCTTCAGTTGTGATTTGCTTTAAAATTCTTATCTTTGCGCCAAGACAAACATCGGACATCCTGAAGCCCATATACGACTTTCTGTTGTGATTTGCTTTAAAATTCTTATCTTTGCGCCAAGACAAACATCACTTTAAAAATCAAACCATACGTTTCACGGTTGTGATTTGCTTTAAAATTCTTATCTTTGCGCCAAGACAAACATCCGTCTTTTTTACGCCAAACCTCGGTTTTCCGTTGTGATTTGCTTTAAAATTCTTATCTTTGCGCCAAGACAAACATCTGCGCTTGAGTTTGTTGCGCTTGTGCAGTCGTTGTGATTTGCTTTAAAATTCTTATCTTTGCGCCAAGACAAACATCGCGGAGACAGGTAGTGTAAGAATCGAGTTAGTTGTGATTTGCTTTAAAATTCTTATCTTTGCGCCAAGACAAACATCAAAAGATTGCAGAAACTAAATCATCAATAGGTTGTGATTTGCTTTAAAATTCTTATCTTTGCGCCAAGACAAACATCACGATTACGGTAAAACACTGATAATCAGTGAGATATAAGATAAATTAGAAAATATAAAAAGATGGTTGTCTAAACGTCAAATCCGGCTATTGAGCCGGATTTGACGTTTCAAGAGAATAAGTCGAAACTATTTAGAATACCACCAAAGACCATGAACTGAGCGCGACAAACAGAAGAATATTGTTAAATAAACATAAATGTCAGAATAATTCAAGTTGTTGACCAGGAGCATTAGGCTCTACCGGTTTCTTGCCATAAAACAGCTCTATGGCGCCGAACTGCTTGTCGGTGATACAAAGTACACCTACATGTCCGTACTTGGGAAGGAACGACTTAACACGCTTGATGTGCACTTGGGCATTCTCCATGCTGGCACAATGACGGACATAAATAGAGAACTGGAACATCGTGAAACCGTCGCGTTGCAGGTTCTTGCGGAACAAGGCATAGGCCTGCTTGTCCCTCTTTGTCTCTGTAGGAAGGTCGAAGAAAACAAGTATCCACATAATCCTGTATTCGCTGAAACGGTCTGACATATTCAATTTTGTTTATTTCACATCTCTGGGTAGGCTATTCGGCGGGCCTCTCCGTTAAAGCATTTATACAGCGACGCCGTAGTCTGTGTTGCCGCCACCATCAACGGACTGCGCTTGCCACCTATCCTAACATCAATGACGGGTATGCCGAGCAGCCGCATTTTCAGGTCTTTCGTAATATCTTCAGGTATGTCTATGCCGTACTCAGCGGCTATTCCATACACGAGCTCGTCCACATACGGACGGTATGGTTCCATTATGTCGTCTGCCAGGCAGTAAGCATTATAACGGTTATGGTGGTGAATGCCAAGCGTGGGCAACAGTCCGCTCGACACGAGCGAGCGGGCTATTACGGCACGCAAGATGGCATAACCATAGTTAAGGAGATTGTTGGGCGGAATGCCCTGGCGGTCACGGGTGAAGCCGTCAAGGCCAGGTATGCCGTCAAACAGATTTTTCCAGTAATACGCCGCCGCACGGCCTTCAAGATTGTCTGTATCGCCGCTGCGTACATCGGCCGACCAACGGCGCATACATCCCGTCTCAGCCCCTGCGCATTGTGCAAGAACTGCTGCCTGATTATCTATTTTCGCCTTGACTGTCTGCTGCCAAAGCTGCTTTTTCAGCGGCAGCGACGCGTCAAGCTGGTCACGGAAACGCTCGCTCTGTAAAGTGTTACCGCAAAGCGGGAGCATAAGGCCTACGGGCATACTGCGGCTGTCGCACGTTATTACCGAACAGTTATTTTCGAGAAGCGCCTCGAGCAACCCTTCCGTCAAAGTTATCTGCTTATTGTCAAGCACCACAACGCCTATGTCCTCGACAGGAACAGTCCTCACCGCTTCTTTCTTCAACTCTTCCGGCATGTCGCTTTTCTCCACCTCCGGCAGGCGTATAACAAGCTGTCTGTCTTTCAACGAAAGATAGGCCGGGTTGGTGAAACACAGTGTTCGTTTTATCATGGCTTCTTTCCATTTATTTCAATAATATTGCCTATTCTGTCGACTTTTATCGGAACGCATGTTTCTTTAATTAATTCTTTATTATCTGTAAATTCCAACTTATTAAGTTGTGTAAATTCAAATTTATCAATTATCGAACTTGCAACACTATATGGAATTCCATAAAGTCTTTTACCTGTACAACTTACCATCTTATAAATCCTACTCTTATCCAGCGGCATATTTATCATTCCACGTTCAATATCCTCTTTTGTAGGAAGATACACAAGATCATTCGGAGAAAGTACAAACGCAGGCTCATTGCCATCGGCATTGGCCGGAGCTATAGACAATCCGGCTTTTGCACGTTTCACGGCTTCATAAAGCGGAATGGTTGCGTACGAACGTTTCTTCTTTATATCGCCGGTAACTTTATCAAATTCTTCCGTCTCGTAAACGGCAAAGAAAAGGTTTGTGCCTTTTGCCGCTTCCACAAACTTCGCTGCTTTGTTACCCCGTTTGCCAACAGGGTATTTGTCAGCTTTTTCATACACACGTACTTTGTATATCGGCTGATGAAACTTGCCGCTGTTCAAGATGGTGATATTACGGTTCATGGCTTCTATACCATCAGGTGAAAAAGCCTGCTCGGCATTGTCGTCGTAAGACTCAAGATGGCGCAACAATATTTTCTGTATCCCTGTATCAGTAACTGACTCTATACGTTTACGCGTAAAACTTGTATCAAGAGACTTACGTGTAGCGAAATATCTGTCTTTTACGTTACCGTCCTTATCAAGGATATCGTTCGAAAAGTAATATATTTTTATCTTCGTTGGGTTAAAATCATGCCATACGTCCTTATTCGACTCAAAATATTGTTTTATTCCCTTATCGTCATAACCAAGTTCAAGCATGGCCGTAATCTTGCTTTTCAAGTCCTTCTCTACTATAGCTTTCGGACATTTCAACGCCTCCTTCAACGCAACCTCACGTACGAAACGCAGGTTCACCTCTCCAAAGACAGTTTCCTTATGAAGCGGTTTGCGCACAGCCCAACTGTCGCCCTTGGCCTGATGTAACATAGACTTCTTGCCGTTATCGAAATGCTGGTATCTGTTTGTTGTCTTGTTGATTATCCTTAGATTCTGTTTGAAGCTCACGACAATGTCCCGCAAGACTGTTTCAACATCTGTGGTGAATGCAGGCCAAGGCTTCATGAACTCCCTTGCAACGGATATGGTCTTGCGCTCGCCGTTTCTTATAACTTCCGTTTGCTCATAACGTCTCAGCTTACGTGACAATTGATAGCGGTTGGCATTGTTTTTAGACATTGCTGCCTCGTTGTTAAGCAGGTTCACATGTTCCCTCGTAGTGCATGCTATCACCATCGCGTCCATGGCGTGATGGCGGTGGTCTATCCTCTTCTTGTTGAATCCCTTTTGCATATCAAGAGGCATGTCGGGTATCTCATGTCCGGAAGCGCTTGTCGTCGTAAACTTGCCCGTACCGGTTAACTCGTTAAGACGCTTAAAACGCGGCAGTATGATACGGTTCCAAACGTCCTTTACTCCCCAATCCTTTTTCAGCCTGTCGGTTATCGCGCCGTTGGTGACAATGACATTCTTGGAAATGTCCTGCTCCTCTCCTTCTTCGCGCACAATGTTCGACATGAGCGTCTTGACCAACTTGCTTATATAGCGGCTGTCATTAAGCTGGCGCTCTATGAAATCGTCAGGAATGTCGTCCATGAGCAGCTTACGCATTTTGGGCTGATTGTTCTTGTAGTTGTTCGCAACGAGACGTTCGTATTCCTCAACGCTCAAGACTGTAGCGGTAGTGCCGTTGCCGAGCTCTACAACCTGTCCGTGTTTCTCCTTTATAAACTCCATGCCGAGCATTCTGTCCTTCAACGCGTTGACGGCCGACTCGCATATCACCTTGTTTGAGAACGAATCGTCGAAATAACGCGACTGCGGAATGATATGCTCTATCTGGTAATCCGTAGTGAAAAGCCTCGCAAGCGGTATGAACCTGCCTGTGTATGGCGACAGATATTTCTGGTCGAGCCACAGTTTATAGCGCATGACTTCATTGTGCGTAGGCCGTTTCTTCACGTCCGTCTCGCTCAATTTCTTCATTATAGCACTGATGTCATCCTCAATCTCACCGACACTGCCGAGCACGCCATCCTCATAAATGCGCAACAGTTCCTGCTGGCTTGGAGAATAAGGACGTACGTTATCTATACCGAACTCCGGATTAATAAATTCAGTCAGCAGCACCTTGGCCCTTATGTTAGCATTCTCGTTGTCCGTTATCCGCTGCGTTGCCTTCTTGCGCTGGTCGGCCGTCTGATTCATCTCACGCCCCATTTCGATGTGTATCTCGTCTATCGTGCCGTATCTCCTCCAAATGTCGCGCACCGTACGCAGCGTCTCAGTAACCACCTGCTCAACTATCGGATTGCGCAATGAATGCTGCTTAAAATGCCTCAGGTACGTATCTACATCCTCGGGAGAGGTCCATTTTGTTACTTCCTTAGCTTCAGAATGGCGGTCATAGACTACATAACACGCCAGCCAAAGCGGCAGACCGCTGAATTGTGTTATATCCGTCAGGTTGATGGCTTTTTCCCTTACCCTGTCTTTTATCGTCTCGTCATATTCTCCGTTTATTATGTTCTCTATGCGACTACGGGTGTTTTCATCAATATCGCCTTCACTCCAATGACTACCAACACGCATAAGAGGCAACAATCTCTTTATCGCCTTCTCGGAATAAGCGCCATACTCTTTCTTGAACGGCGGAAATTTGGAGAATACTTCCACGAACTTGTCACCAAGACCATGTTTTCCTGCAAAAGTTATCAATGCCCGATTTAGCTCCTGCTTGTCCTCAACAGAGTAAAAAATGTGCCAAAGGCTCTTCTCTACGTCTTTGGTAAGAATGCCTTTATCTACGCCGGCTTTTTCGAGAAACTCCAACATTTTTCCGCGCGTTTCGTTGCATGGATACGTTTTGTCCTCAACGTAGTTCCAGCGATAAGGCAACGGTACGTCCTTGCCACGCGGCTTCTTTATTTTGAAATACTTTACAAGTAATGCTTCCTGGCTTATGTTCTGACAGTCGTTAAGCCAGTCAAACAGTTTCACTTGGTCATCAACCGTAGCTATAAACTCATCAGTCACGTCAACGTCAACACGCAATATTCCGTCAATCTCCTTCTGTCGTTGGTATATCCGCAAATTGGCTACAAACTGCCGGAGGCGGAACTCCTGGTACAGTGGATTTGACTTGGCAATACATTTTACTGGAACCGTCTTCTGCTCACCGGTCTCTTTGTCAACATAAGCGTGCGATTCGTAAGGACAGTCGTCTATGAGCGACTTCTTGCTTTTCAACGGACGTTGGTAAAAGATGATGTTATCAACGAACAGGTAGGTAAACCCTCGCCCCTCAATAGAATGCCTGTAAGCGTCGTTTGTACCGTAAAGTTCATTCAAACATGCTTCATAAAGGGCTTCGTCGCGTAATTCAGGGATGAAGTTTATCTGTGCGTCAAGTATTCTTCTGAGTTCCTCACGGTAATACTTGCGCTCCACTGTACGCACGAGCTTGCCCTTGATCTTCTGCTTCGGGTCAGCCAACAGGGCTTCATATATGTATTCACCCACGGTCTTACCCGACCTGTCAATATCCGCCTCGGTTCTTTTCTTGACAAGAGTCCAGTCGTCTTCCTTCGGCATACGGAACGAACGCTTCACAGTTCCGTCCTTATCTGTCTTCGGCTTGCCATCATTATCGAGCTGGGTCGTAACGATAAACTCCTTGACCTTACCTATCCAGTCGGGAGGTGTTGGCGCAGGACGATGGTACACCATACCGTTCTCCAGCATTATGTCATACCATGTGTCCTTGCCCTTGCGCTCACCGGTGTCAACAACGTCAACCACCTTCAAGGCATAAAACTCCTCCAGTTTACTCTTGTCACCATCAGTATCCTCGCCTCTCAGCTGGTAATATCCGCGTTTGTGGTTGAAATTAAGCAGTATCCAGGCCAGTTCCTGCTTTGTTATGGCCTGTGTCAGGGCTTTCTTGCGCAGATAGTATATCGTCCAGTCATACGGCACAAGCCCGCCATCACCGAGCCACTGGCCCTGATATTGCCTGAAATCATCAAGCATCCCGGCGTACGAGTCCTTGAACACAAACTCATACTTACCGTCGTCATTCCTGCGCCATGCCAGCTTGCAGCCGTCAGGCTCCTTAAATTTGCCGTAACGTGTCAGCTCTGCAGCGTAATGATCGGGCAGGAATCCCATTACGTCGAGCACTCTGTTGAGCCGCTCACGCCTTAACAGACAACGCTCGCGCAGGCGCCGTATGCCGCGGTAGCCTGTGCGCTCAGCAGTCTGTGATACCGAGTTGCCGTTTTCAAAATCACCTTGAATAGCGGCGTCCATAGGTATTATACGGCTGCCGCCAGCCTCTATACGTTCGATAAATTCCGGTCCGTCACTGTCATTTCTTCTTATGACCAATGCCCAACCTATACTGTTAGGTCCGAGGTCGAGTCCCAATATTCTTTTCATGGTGTTGGTGTTAGCAATATTAGATTTCGCAAATATAGTAAATAAAAACGACAATCGGTGTCGTTTCATGTGGTTATTTCGCGCCGCCGCACGTGATGGACTACTATGAAAAAGGCCGTGCCCGGTGGAGGATGTAACCTCCGCCGGGCACGGCTTTAAGCAGATAATTGTCGTTTTATCAGTACAGCGACGTCTTGCCTGCCAGGGTGTCGTAGTTATTCTTCAGGTCGGTCCAGTCAACCTTCACCTTGGTGCTTATGCCGTTGATGTACTTCTCGATGTTGGTGTATCCGTCGCCGGTGCAGTCGCCGTTGGCGTCAGAGGGGTCGTTGGGGTTCAGGCCAGCGGCAATCTCCCAGTCGTCGGGCATGCCGTCGCCGTCGGTGTCAACGCGCGGTTCTCCCTTGTATTCGGGATATCCGCCCATCTGGCGCGGGTCGGTGATGATACCGAGCTTGTAAGAGTCCTTGGGCAGACGGCGGTAGCGGAAGAGGCCCTCCTCGTTGGCTGTCTTTTCGCTCATGCCCCAGTGGTCGCCGTAGGGGTTGTCCTTGGGCAGCTTGTCTACGTAGTATGCCTTGCCGGTGCGCACCTCCTCGATGATACGCTGGTCGACGATGTCACGTGTAGGCAGTGTCGCGCCCACGTTCTCGAGCACGTAGTCGAATGTCTTGTCAGACGGCAGGATGGTCATGTGTGCCATTTCGAATGGCTCGTCGGACTTCATGAGTGCCTTTACGTCTTCGGGTATCTGTGTGCCGTCGCCGATGTCGGATACCTGTATTCCGCCGTCCCAGTTGTCCTTGGTCACGCGCTCGTTGCCTTCAACGATGTTGCCGATGGCGAACACGCGGCCGTATTGCGGCCACGGGAAGAGCTTTTTGCTGCGGCTTTCGGCCTTGATGATACGGTAGCCCACGGGCGAGTCTTTCGGTGTGAGCGGTCCGGGCTTGTAGTAGTTGTTGATGAAGTTGCTCATCGTAGAGTACTCACCGCCGTCGGCCGTGCGGTGAACCCAGTTGTAGATTACGTTGTTCACGAAGTTGAACACTCCGCCCCAGCCTATCGACGGGTTACGTCCGGTGTTGTCGGCCCAGAGGTTGCGCATGAAGGTGGTGTTCTCGCCGCCGATGGTTGAGCCGAAGGCGTGGTTGTATGTGTCAAGACCTTTTGCCGAGATGGTGTTCTGGATGGTAACGTTGACCGTCGGGTCTTTTCTTGAGGGCTTGCCGTCGTTCATGCTGTACATGTGGCGGTAGAAGGAGATGTTCTCGTCGAGTCCCCACTCGCACGAGCAGTGGTCAATCATGATGTTGCCCACGGGGTTGCCGCCGAAGGAGTCCTCACGGTACCATACGTTGGTGGCGCCGCGGCGGAAGCGCATGTGGCGCACGATGACGTCGTGGGTGTTGACCTGGAACGACTGTCCTGCTATACAGATACCGTCGCCCGGGGCTGTCTGTCCCGCTATCGTGACGTAGGGAGCGCGCAGGATGATAGGCGTCTCGAGCTTGATTATTCCTGAAACGTTGAACACGATTATGCGGGCACCGCCCTGCTCGCAAGCCCAGCGGAACGAGCCGGGGCCCGAGTCGTTAAGGTTGGTAACGACGAGCACCTTGCCGCCGCGTCCGCCCTGTGTGTACATGCCGCCGCCCTCAGCACCGGGGAATGCGGGTATCTTTGCCTGCTTGAGGTCATACGGACGGAACGCCCATGGCACGTAGGGGCGGCCGTTCTCCATGGCCTCTTTCTTAACTATGGGTAATGCTACTGCCCACGCCGAGTCAGAATGTGCCGTCCAGACCTTGGTGAGCGAGTCAATCTTGGCCTTGCCCTCAGGCGTCAGCTGAGGATACTGCGCCATAACTGACTGCGTCCCCAGTCCCATGGCCAGAGCCGCAATCGCCAATGTTTTCTTGTCCATAAAAATATGCGTTATTGTTAAAAAGATTACGTTATTTGCATATATGACGGACAAAGTGCGAAAAAGTAATGTCGGTTTAACATATTTTTATTTGGTAGTTAAAGAAGTTTTTTAGGAGTTAAAGGAGTTAAAGGAGTTATCGCTCCCTATCGGTCGCTAGAAGTTAAAGCCAAATGCTTTATTTCAGGAGTTAAGACAATAGATTTTATACTATCGCTATTTCATAGATAACCATTGTCATGCATTCAGGCAGAAAAGGCGCCACAGCGGAAGGCCGCAAATGGCATGACGAAAGGCCGCGGACGACACGCCGGAATGCCGCAAACCGCATCGTGATTTGCGGCATTTTATGGTTGTGGGTGGTTGGGTATTTGGTTGTGGGACTAATTGGCCGAATAAGGCTAATAAGCCCAATAAGCCGTATGCGCCATTGACTAAAACCGGCAAGGCAAACTAAGCTCTTTCTCTCGGGGAGGTTGAGGGTGGGTATGTTATAATAATTTATTTGCTTATTATGAATTATTTTGTACCTTTGCACCCGAAGATATAAACGTTTATACAAAGATATGTCATTAAAATGTGGTATTGTGGGATTGCCTAACGTGGGCAAGTCCACGCTTTTCAACTGCGTGTCGAGCGCGAAGGCGCAGGCCGCCAACTTCCCTTTCTGCACCATAGAGCCTAACGTGGGCATGATTACCGTGCCCGACGAGCGGCTGACTAAGCTGGCCGAGATTGTACATCCGGGACGCATAGTGCCCGCTACGTGCGAGATTGTCGACATAGCCGGACTGGTGAAGGGCGCCTCGAAGGGCGAGGGACTGGGCAACAAGTTCCTCGGAAATATACGCGAGACCGACGCCATCATTCACGTGCTGCGCTGCTTTGACGACGAAAACATAACCCACGTTGACGGCACCATCGACCCGATACGCGACAAGGAGATTATCGACACCGAGCTGCAACTGAAGGACCTGGAGACCATCGAGGGCCGTCTGTCTAAGCAGCAGAAGGTGGCCGCCGCAGGCAACAAGGACGCAAAGGTGGAGGTAACGGTACTGGAAGCGTACAAGGAGGCGCTCGAACAGGGCAAGAACGCCCGCATAGTAGAGTTCGAGTCGAAAGAGGAGCAGCAGGCCGCACGCAACCTCTTCCTGCTCACGGCAAAGCCCGTACTGTACGTTTGCAACGTAGACGAGGCGTCGGCAAAGGACGGCAACGACTACAGCCGCCGCGTAGAGGAGATTGCCAAGGAGGAAGGCGCCGAGGTGCTTGTCATAGCAGCCAAGACCGAGGAGGACATCGCTGGCTTCGAGAGCTACGAGGACAAGCGGATGTTCCTCGACGAACTGGGCCTTGAGGAGAGCGGAGTGAACCGCCTTATCAAGAAGGCCTACTCGCTGCTCGACCTGCAGACGTTCATCACCGCCGGCGAGATGGAGGTGAAGGCGTGGACGTACAAGAGGGGCTGGAAGGCTCCGCAGTGCGCCGGCGTTATCCACTCCGACTTCGAGAAGGGCTTTATCCGCGCCGAGGTAATCAAGTACGACGACTACATCAAGTACGGCTCTGAGGCCGCCGTGCGCGAAGCCGGCAAATTAGGCATAGAAGGCAAGGACTACGTAGTGCAGGACGGAGATATCATGCACTTCAGGTTTAATGTATAAATATCAAGTAGTTAGAGTAGTTAAAGGAGTTACCGCTCCCGTTGGTCGCTAAGTAGTTAAAGTCAAATGCCTTGACTATTAGCCATTTATTTCACATTACAAGCAAAAGTAATGACTTTAACTACTTTAACTACATTAACTACTTTAACTACTGAATAAATATGAACCAATTACTATCCATCCTCTGGAACCCCGACCTCGTGGCGTTCAGCATAGGGAGCTTCTCGTTCCGCTGGTACTCGCTGTGCTGGTTGCTCGGCCTGCTGGCGGCATACCTCATCGTCAAGCGCCTGTACAAGGAGCAGAAGATAAAGCCCGAGCTGTTCGACCCGCTCTTCATCTACTGCTTCGTCGGCATACTGATAGGCTCGCGCCTGGGCCACTGCCTGTTCTACGAGCCCGACTACTTCCTGTCGTCATGGCGCCACGTGGTGGAGATGTTCCTGCCGATACACTTCATGGCCGACGGCTCGTGGAAGTTCACCGGCTACGAGGGACTGGCCAGCCACGGCGGCACCATCGGACTCATCATCGCCCTCTGGCTGTACGTGCGCCATACGAAGGTCAACCTCTGGCGCGTGCTTGACAACGTGGCGATAGCCACTCCCACCACGGCGTGCCTCATACGACTGGGCAACCTTATGAACTCCGAGATAATAGGCAAGGTAACCGACGTGCCCTGGGCGTTCATCTTCGAGCGCGTGGACATGTATCCGCGCCATCCGGGGCAGCTCTACGAGGCCATCGCCTACGCCGTTTTCTTCTTCATCGGATGGTACATGTACCGCAAACGACCCGAGCGCGTGGGCACGGGATTCTTCTTCGGACTGTGCATAACGCTTATCTTCACCGCCCGCTTCTTCATCGAGTTCACAAAGGACATTCAGGAGTCGTTCGAGGCCGACATGCTGCTTAACATGGGCCAGCTGCTCAGCATTCCGTTCGTCATCGTCGGCCTGCTCTGCATGTTCAACCGTCCGCTGATGAGACGGCTCGGGGCTGAGAGATAATCCAACCGCATACAGGCATGCAACCTACAGGCCGCAAGGCCGACCGAAACCACCATCCACAGCGCTTCAGAAGCCGCAACGGCATGCAATGCCGCCCGTTGTGTAACCAGTGTGTTTACAGACGGGAAAATAAGGCAGCGCGTGGATGGTGGTTTTACGTTTTTTTTCGCTATATTTGTTTCACGAATACAGGAGGCGGTTCGGCAATGTCAAGTTAAAAAACTTTGTTTTTTTCTTGCCATTGCGCTCACTTTTCACTATATTTGCAGTGCGACAAATGGCCGCGGCCCGGCCTGATTCTACTGCAAAAACAAACAACAATGAGAACGTTACTACTTGTATTCTTCATCATCGCCGCTGCCCACGTGAGCGCCGACGACAAGTTTACCGTGGCCAAGAAAGACTCTGAGACAGGCCTATGGGGATATGTCAACAAAGAGGAAAGCGGCCGTACCCTGTGGTTCCAGCGCGCCAAACGCGTATCGTTCGGCACTCTGGGCATAGGCGGCGGCTCGAAGAACGAACTGCTTACCCACGGATACGAGGATGAATGGGTTATCTCGCCGCAATACGAGGACGTGGCAAAGGAATTCTCTGAGGGGCTTGCCGCCGTGCAGCTGCACGGCAAGGTGGGCTATATAGACACGCTCAACAGGTTTGTCATCGAGCCCAAATTCGAGAGCATGAAGAATCTTGACGGCTTCAGCCTTGGCCTTGCCGCCGTGAAGATAAACGGCAAGTACGGCTTCATTGACAAGAACGGGGCGTTCGTGATAAAGCCGATATACGAATACGCCGAGAACTTCCGCGACAACAAGCTCGCCACGGTGAAGCAGGACGGCAAGTTCGGCGCGATAAACCTTAACGGCGAACTGGTAGTGCCGTGCAAGTTTCCGCTCGAGGAGGCGATGACGAGCGTGCCGTTCTCCAACAAACCCTACCGCGAGGCTAAGGAGCAGGCGGCCAAGGACTACGCGGCGGGCAAATACGCCAGGACGCTCGACATAACAACAAAGGCGGCTGCCGAGGCCGACGCGAAAATCAACGGCGGCGGCAACGGCGAGACGAGAAAGATAACCGTGAAGGACGAGAACGGACTGAAAAGCGCCTATGCCGACGACGGCAGTTGCGTGCTCTCGCCGATATATGACGACATCGTGCCTGAAGACGACAACCTTCTGATGATAGCCCAGAACGGCAAATGGGGCGTGGCCGACGCCTTCGGACGCATAATAATCCCGACAAAATACGACATCATAACTTACGACGACGGCGCCTCGATGATAGTGGCCGACACGGGCGGCAGGATAGGACTGTACCGCACGTCGGGCATGATGGTGCTACCCCCGTGCCTTGACGGCATTGACGAGTTCGTAGACGGCAAGGCGATAGCCTACATCAACTATGAAAGCGGACTGGTAGACACCAACGGCGAACTGACCGACAGCATTGTCGAAAAAGCCTTCCTCAAGGCTGTCAAGATGGACGAGAGCAACGCTCCGAGGCACGAAGTTACCAGTCTGTACAACCAGATACTGCTCGCCTGCCCCGACTTTGCCATGGCGCACAACAACATCGGCATAATGGACATCGAGGCCGAGGACTACAAGGAGGGAATGAACAGGCTGAAAGTGGCGCACAAGCTCGAACCTGAAAACACCGAGATAGCCGCCAACCTGAAACAGGCAAAGAAGGACAGGAACCAGCGCAGGTGGAACAGAATAGGCTCGGCTCTCGAAGTTGCCGCGGTAGTGGTGGGCGTGGCGACGACGGCCTACACCACGGTTGAGACGATAAAGCACGGCTCGTCGGGCGGAGGCGGTGGCTCGATGGGCGCAGGCGACATCGGAAGCGGGTCGGGAGGAGGCTCAAGCTGCGCCCAAATATTGTCCGAAATATCAAGATACGAGAATAAACTGGCCAAGGAAGCCAAAAGCACCGGCGGCAAAGCGGCGCACGAAGCGGGAAAGAATGCCGCGCACAGGATAGCTCCCGACATGGTGGACGGTTCGACATCAATGGACCTGAGGGTAATAAACTCGGGCAAATCGCTCATGAGGACTTACCAGAAACGCATTGACGAACTGAAACGAAGGGCACGGAAGAAAGGCTGCCTGTAAACTTATACAACCGCTGCAGGGCGCCGCACGACAATCAACTAAGGCTCCCTACCCTGCCGGAACTTCTGCAACTAACACAGCAAAAGCTCCATGTCAACCACGTCGAGCCAGCGTCCGTGCTTATAACCGACACTACGGAACAGCGACACCTGCTCGAACCCGAGCCTGCGGTGGAACGCTATGCTGGCCTCGTTCTCGCCCGTTATGCAGGCTATCAGCGCCTTGAAGCCGCGACGGCGGCACTCGTCAACGAGTTTTTCCATCAGCGCCGTGCCCGTGCCTTGGCGCGTTGCGCCGTGACGGAGGTAGATTGTAGTCTCGAGAGTGTTGGCGTAAGCGGCTCGCTCTTTCCACGGATGGGCGTAGCAGAAGCCGACTACCCTACCCTCTTCCTCGGCCACATAATATGGAAAATCAGGATATATACCCGCTATGCGGCCGCCCATCCGCTCTTCGGTAAGAGCCTCTGTTTCAAAGCTCTCAACCCCGTTGAGTATGTAACGGTTGTAAATCTCCGTGATTTGCGGTATGTCCTTAGTTTCAACCGGCCTGATCATGTTGTTTTATTGAACATTTGTTATTTCATAAACTATTAGGCTTATTAGGCCTATTTGGCTCATTGGGCCTAATTAGCCTGATAAGCCTAATAGGCCTGATAGGATTACTTGCCAGTGACAATTTTCTTTATTTCGTTGAGCTTGTTGAGTGCCTCGACCGGCGTAAGGTTGTTGATGTCAAGGCCGAGAATCTCGTCGCGCACCTGGCTCAGCACGGGGTCGTCAAGCTGGAAGAAGCTCAGCTGCATGCCGTCGCCGCCGGGCGTTATCCTCTCAGCATGCACGGGCTTGCCCACCGAACCTACCTGAGCGTTGTCGGCCTCGAGCTGCTTGAGTATCGCCTCTGCGCGGCGAACTATGCTCTTGGGCATTCCGGCTATCTGCGCCACGTGGATACCGAACGAATGTTCCGACCCGCCACGCTCCAGCTTGCGCAGGAATATCACCTTGTTGTCAACCTCCTTCACGCTTACGTTGTAGTTCTTGATGCGCTGGAAGTGCTTTTCCATCTCGTTAAGCTCGTGGTAATGCGTGGCGAAGAGCGTGCGCGCTGCCGCCTTGGGCCGTTCGTGCAGGTACTCAACTATTGCCCACGCTATGCTTATGCCGTCGTAGGTTGACGTGCCTCGGCCGAGTTCGTCGAAGAGAACGAGCGAGCGCGGGGTGACGTTGTTGAGAATATTCGAGGCCTCGGTCATCTCGACCATGAACGTAGATTCGCCCAGCGAGATGTTGTCCGACGCGCCGACACGGGTGAATATCTTGTCCACCAAGCCTATTTTGGCGCTCTCTGCGGGCACGAAACATCCCGTCTGGGCCATCAGCACGATGAGCGCCGTCTGGCGCAGCAGAGCCGACTTACCGGCCATGTTGGGACCAGTTATCATCATTATCTGCTGCCGCCGGTCGTCCAGGTAGACGTCGTTGGGCACGTATGTCTCGCCCACGGGCAGCTGTGTCTCGATAACGGGATGGCGGCCCTGCTTGATGTCGAGCACAATCTCGTCGGCCTCTATCTGCGGACGGATATAGCGGTGCTGCTCGGCCGCCTTGGCAAACGAGAGCAGACAGTCTATCTTGGCTATGAGCGAGGCGTCGGTCTGTATGGCGGGTATGTATTCCTGCATGGCTATCACGAGCTCGTTGAAGAGCCTTGCCTCGAGCGCCAGTATCTTGTCCTCGGCGCCGAGGATTTTCTCCTCGTATTCCTTCAGCTCCTGGGTGATGTACCGCTCGGCCTGCGCGAGCGTCTGCTTGCGCACCCAGTCCTGCGGCACCTTGTCCTTGTATATGTTCCTTACCTCGAGGTAATAGCCGAACACGTTGTTGTATCCTATCTTGAGCGAGGCTATGCCGGTGGCTTCGCTCTCGCGTTCCTGTATCTTCAGCAGGTATTCCTTTCCGCCGGTGGATATCCGGCGCAGCTCGTCAAGCTCGGCGTTGACGCCGTCCCTTATTACCCCGCCCTTGCTTACCAGCTGCGGCGAGTCCTCGTTTATCTCGCGGGCAATGCGGTCGCGCAGGCTCTCGCACAGGCTGATGTTCTCGCCGATGCGGCGCAGCCCTTCGTCGCCTGCCGTCATGCATGCGTCCTTCACCGGCACGATAACCTGCAGGGCAGTCTTCAGCTGCACCACCTCGCGCGGCGACACGCGGCCCACTGCCACCTTGGATATGATACGCTCAAGGTCGCCCACACGGCGGAAGCACTGGTCTACGAGCTCACGGAAGTCGGGATGGCGGAAGAACGTGTCAACGATGTCGAGGCGGTCGGATATGGCCTTGGCGTCGCGCAGCGGGAACACGAGCCATCTTTTCAGCATTCGGGCGCCCATCGGGGTGACGGTGTTGTCGACAACGTCGAGCAGCGACGAGCCGTCGTCCTGCATCGGGTGCAGCAGCTCGAGCGAGCGTATTGTGAACTTGTCGAGCCTTACGTAGCGCTCCTCCTCTATGCGTGCGAGCGAGGTGATGTGTCCGATGTGCGTGTGCTGTGTCATCTCGAGGTACTGCAGTATGGCCCCCGAGGCCACAATGCCGCTCCTGAGATGGTTTACGCCGAAGCCCTTTAGCGACTTCACGCCGAAGTGCTTGAGCAGTTTCTGCTCGGCGGCCTGCTCGGTGAACACCCAGTCGTCAAGCTCGAAGGTGAAGTACTTGTTGCCGAAATACCGCTCGAACACGTCGCGCTTGCCCCTCTCGAAGAGCACCTCCTTGGGCGAGAAATTGACGAGCAGCTTCTCAACGTAGTCGTAAGAGCCCTCGCCGGTGAGGAACTCGCCCGTGGATATGTCGAGGAAAGCCACTCCGCAGGCCGCCTTGCCGAAGTTGACGGCGGCCAGGAAGTTGTTTTCCTTGTAGTTGAGCACATTGTCGGTCATGGCCACGCCCGGCGTCACCAGTTCGGTAATGCCGCGCTTGACGAGCTTCCTGGTCAGCTTGGGGTCCTCCAGCTGGTCGCAGATGGCCACTCGCCGCCCTGCCCTTACCAGCTTTGGCAGGTAGGTGTCGAGCGCGTGGTGAGGGAAGCCGGCCATCTCCGTAGGCGCGCCGTTCTGCTGTCCGCCGTTGCTGCGCCGAGTCAGCGTAATGCCGAGTATGCGGCTGGCGTCGACGGCGTCTTGCAGGTAAGTCTCGTAGAAGTCGCCGCACCTGAACAGCAGCATTGCGTCAGGGTGTTGCGCCTTGAACGAGAAAAACTGCTTCATCATCGGAGTAAGCTCATTGTCTTTTTTGGCCATAATTCTTTTTTAATTGACAAGTGACGAGCAAACAAGCTGACAAGGAGATTTCCTTTTCAGTCGACAAGCTAACGAACAACGAGTTGACATAAGACGCAAATCTCCTTGTCTGCTCGTTGACTTGTCTGTCCGTCAACTCGTCTGCTTGCCTGCTTAATAAAACTTCGTGCAAAGTTACCAAAAAACGTGGGCATAAAAAAATATTCGTTTCGATTTAACGCGATATGAAAAACAGTACGGAGCCCGTATTCGTCAGCGATAGGGCCCCGTAAACACCAAAATAAAAACTAAAACATTACAACTACAAATATCCACGTTATCCTTTCATCTTTTCATCTTTTCACCTTTTCACCTTTTTACCTTTCCACTTTTACCTTTTACCTTTAAAATTTCCATTACGCTTGTTTGCCTTAGTGGTGCGCTTGGCCGTTGAAGGCTTAACGGCGTGCCCCGACGGTCTGGCGGGCGTGGCCTTCACGGCGTGCGAGGTCTTCTTGGAATGGTTGCGCGAGCCTGTGCTGACGTTCACCCTGTTAACCACCTTCATCTTTCCGTCGCTTGAATACGTGCGGCCCTTATACCAACTCTTGCCCCCGTTGCTCCGCCAGCTGTGCCCGCCACGGTACGTAGCGTACACCTTCGGGCGGCCGTAGTACAGCCTGGAGCGGTCGGCGTAACGCGAGTATATGCGGTAACGGAAGCCCGAGCTCCAATATACCGGACGGTAGAAGTACTCAATCGTGCAGTACCGGCCGTACTGCGCCGCTGTGAGCACGTAGCCCAGGTCAAGGTTGCGCCTGTACCAACCCGTGTCGTACAGGTCGGCCTGGGTCGACAGCGACACAAGATAGTCGAAGTTTATTTCATATACTGCGTCATACTGGCTCTCGGTAAGTCCCAGCTCATAAGCCATCTTGTCGGTGAGGAACAGCGCCTCGCGCTGCGCCTGGGTGTAAGTCATCGCCTGCGATGTCATCACTGCGGTGAGCATTGTCACCAGATAGAGTATAGTCCGTTTCATGGCGTTGTCGTATTAACTGTTATCTCACCGGCAAAGGTATGCATTATTTTCCCCCTGCGCAAGGCGAAAACCCTACCCTTTCAAGGGAAAACCCTATGAAAGGTGAAAAGGTGAAAAAGTGAAAGGGTGAAAAAGTAGAAAGGTAAAAGGGTAAAAGAGTAAAATAAAGCTGAAGAAAATTTTTCACTTTTTCACCCTTTCACCCTTTCACTTTTTCACCCTTTCACTTTTTCACCTTTTCACTTTTTCACCTTTTCACTTTTTCACCTTCTCACTCTTCATTCATTCTCTTGACCATCTGCCGCAGAGGGTTAGGCGTATGGCTCTTGAACATCAGCCAGCAGTAGCGGCTGAAGAACGACGTCTGCCTGACGCCCTTGCGGTTGCGCGCGTTGAAGGCCATCGAGTAAGGATTGCACGGCGTAACGACGTGCAGCACCTGGCACGCCAGCTCCACGATACGCCTGAAGCCGTAAGGGCGCCCGTGGCTGTCGACAAGGCGCTCAGACAGATAAACCTCGTGCGACAGGTCCATAAGGTCGGTAACGCTCTCCTGCCAGTAAAGGTTCTCCCTCGGCGAGCGCCCCAGCAATTCGCAAAACTGGCTCGCCATAAGCTCCATGGCGCGCTGCCGCTGCTCTCTCGTAAGTGTGTCCGAATACTCCGTTGTGTGTCTCATGCCTGAATTCATTTCAATAATCATTGTCATTTAAGTAATTGTTAGGTTATACTTCGTTGTTCCTGAAAATCAATTCGACGGCAAAGATACGGCATATCAGTGCACAATAAGTTCACAACACGATACACATACGGTTAAAGCAAGTTAATTATTTAATTCATAATTCACAATTCATAATTGGATTGGCGGCACCCTATCAGGCCTATTAGTCTTATTTGGCTAATTAGTCTTATTTGGCTAATTAGTCTTATTTGGCCTATCAGGCTAATTGCCTCATCAGGCCCATTAGTCTTATCAGCCCTATTGCCCGACAACAAGCCACCGAATACCCCACAACATGCCACATTTCGCAAGACGAAACGCGGCATATCACCACTCGAAACATAACTTACTGATTACCAAAGAGTTACTTTCCGCCCTGACGGTACACTACCCTCATCAGCCCAATGTACCCGAAAACAAACAGCGCGAATATCACAAGACTCCGACCATACTCGCCCGCGGCCAACAGACTGACCCACCCGGGCAACACCAGCAACACCGAGGCGCAGAATATAAATATAGCGGTCTTCTTCTTCATGTAGGCAGAAAGAATAATTACTTTGCAGCGCAAAATTACTGAAAATACAATATAAACTAAGGTGGCCGGCGAATGTTTAACTTTAGTTTAACACAGCCAGAAGCCCCGCTGCAGCGCCACTCCTTAAGTATAGCGTACGATGTAGCGTGCATAAGTTTTGGCGGCCGCCGTTTTCGCCGTACCTTTGCAAACGTAAGACGCGTCGATACAATTAAGAGTTAAGAATTAAGAATTAAAAGTTAAGAAAGACTCAAAAATTCGAGACTCGCAGAGAGAACAAACAATTTTCAATTAACAAACAAACTTAAAAACATCAATCATTATGGCAGTATTTTATAAGCTCTACCAAGACAACAGAAGTAACTCCAACCACAACGGCGAATGGTACGCCCGCGCCGTCCACACAGGCACCGTTGACATAGACGACCTGGCCGAGGAAATGCAGGCCAACTGCACCGTCAAGCGCGCCGACATCGTGGCCGTGCTCAGCGAGCTCGTCGAGACAATGCAGAAGCACCTGCAAATGTCGCACCGCGTAAAGCTCAACCGCCTCGGAACGTTCAAGATAGGCATGTCAACCAAGCCCGCCGCAACGCCACAGGACTTCACCGCCAACGGCAACGTCAAGTCAGTGCACGTACTGTTCCAGCCCGAGACGAAAATCGAGAAGGACAAGACCCGCGTACGCGCCCTCCTCACCGGATGCAAGGTAAAGGAGCTGCCCAAGAACGCCGTCGGCACAGCACTCGACGACACCGAGGAAACAGCGTGAGAAGGTGAAAAGGTGAGAAGGTGAGAAGGTGAGAAAGTGAGAAGGTGAGAAGGTGAGAAGGTGAGAAGGTGAAAGGATAACAAGGCTGGCAGGGTAGGGCAGGCGCCGCCCAACCCCGCCGCTATCAAGAAACTGTCATGGCTCATCAGGCTTATTTGGCTCATTCGGCCCATCCGCCTTATTTGCCTTATCCGGCCCATTTGCCTTATTAGGCTCATCCGGCCCATTTGCCTAATCCGGCCTATTACTCTTAATCAAAAAATCTACTGAAATGGGAAACAAAGACAAACAGAACATCTCTATCATACTGAAAGTAATCGTTGCAATAGCCACCGCCATCCTCGGCGCTATCGGCGTAAACGCCGCTATGTAGCAGAGGTAACAAAATGAAAGACAGGCTCGATACTGATTCTACCGCAATATTATTTGCACACGGGTCAGTGTCGGGCCTGTATTAATTCTACCATTCATCACCAACTAATTACCACTTTTTAAAATAAAAACAACTTTATTTATAATTTTACAAGAAAAATATTAATATTATAAAAAACATTTCGTATTTTTGCCAAAAATGGTTTACATTTAAAAACTTCGCAGCGAAAGCATTGGCTGATATCGACCGGTTTATACCATATTTCAATAAAACAATAACCTAATAACTTAAATTTATGTCAAATTTCTACAAATTACCCTCCCTTTTGGCATTTTTGACAGCTTTATGCGGCAATGCCACGGCACAGGAAGTGTTCAAGTGTGACTTCGAGAGCGGAACCCTGGAAAACTGGACTGTAATAGACAACAACACCGTCGAAGGACAGACCGAGAAAGGCGACGGCTCCACATGGACGGCCTACAACGATTATGACTTGGGCAACGTTGCCAAATACGGCTACAACTCAACCAACGCCGCCGACGACTACCTGATAACACCGGCCATCACGCTGCAGCCCGGCATATACCAGCTTTCGTTCGACTACAAGGGCAGCTCGTACGGCGAAAAGATGGAAGTGATGATAGGCAGCGCACCTACGGTAGAGGGAATGACAAGAACACTGCTCGACCTCGGCACATTCCTTGACACTAACCAGACGGGAGTGGCATACTACAAAGCGGAGAGCGCTGAGACGGTCTACTTCGCATTCCATGCCACAAGCGACGCCAACATGTACAACATCTACGTTGACAACGTGACGGTAACAACGTCGCAGGGTATCGACGCTGCTGTTACCGGCATATCGTCGCCGCAGACATCGTTCGACCTCACCAACGCCGAGAAAGTAACCATCAGCGTTGCCAACACGGGCGTGACCGACATCAACGGCATGACCCTGTACTACAAAATAAATGACGGAGAGGCCGTAAGCGAGACATTCAACGGCACACTGAAGGCCGGCGAGACGATGGACTACACATTCAACACCACTGCCGACATGGAGCGCGTAGGAATATACGACATCGAGGCATGGGTAAGCGCTGAAGGCGACGGCGTAGCGACAAACAATACCGCCACCACTACCGTGCGCCACCGCGGACTGGCAACCGTTCCTTACAGCATCGGCTTTGAAGCCGACGACGAGCTTGACCTGATCAAGACGTTCAACCTCAACAACGACGACGGCAACTGGGGCGTCAACGTTGACGCTGGATGGTATGTGTTCGCGCGCAGCGGCTCGGGATGCATGATGTACGACTACGACTCTAACAACCCCGGCGACGACTGGTTCATAACCGAAGGAATACAGATGGAGCCGGGATACTACTCGCTGAAGTTCTGGTACTCTACGATGGGCGACCACAACGAGCGCATGCTCGTGGCCTACGGCACGGAGCAGAGGCCTGAAGCCATGACAACGGAAATAGTAAGGTATGACCCGTTCAACACCGACGACACCTACATCGAGTCGGCAAACGTGATAAAGATAGACGTGGCCGGCATATACTACTTCGGCTTCAAGTCGTTCAGCGACAAGGACGAGAATGTCATCTGCATTGACGACCTCTCGATAGAACATATCAGCGGCGACCTTAACGACGTAGCCATAACGGAAATCACCGCGCCCGAATACGGTTACATAGCCGACAACACCAGCAAGGACGTAACCTTCAACATCAGTAACAAAGGCATAAACGCCGTGAAAGGACTGACGGTAAACGTATCCGTTGACGGCAAACAAATATATACCAAACAATATGACCTGACAGCGCAACAGACCGAAACGGTAAAAATCAGCAACGCGCTTGACGGAGTCGCTGTCGGAAAGCACAGCCTGACGATAGAGATTGTCAACGAGGGCGACAACAATCCTGAAGACAACACGCTGACCGAGGAAATAAAAGTGATGGGCCAATACGTGAAATGCTGGAACGCCGAGCAGGGCAAGGTAGACGACGACCTCACACTTCTGGTCAACGACGAATACACCAGCAAGGACGACATGTTCCCCAACAACGAGGCCTTCTCGGTAATAGAGCTCGGTGAGACACACAACTTATACGGCAACTGGCAGTACTGCGCATCGTCATGGTTCGTTGAAGACGACGCAACGGCCAACCGCTGGCTCATCCTGCCGAAAGTAAAGATTACCGGCGAGAATGCCGACATGATGTGGACAGCAGGGTCGTACAGCGAGACTTATCCCGAGACGTACAACGTGCGCGTGTCGACTACGACACCCGACCCCAACTGGTTCACCACCGTGCAGCATGTCACCAACGAAAACTACATAGGCAAGAATCTTGCTACACGCGGAATCTCGCTGGCCGACTACGCCGGACAGGAAATATACATAGCGTTCCAGCTGGTAACGTCAGACGGCGACCTGTTCGTGCTTGACAACATCTCACTGTACGGCGACATCGAACTTTCCGACCCGTCAGGCATTAACAACGTAGAGACCGAAAACGGCGCCGACGTAACAGTGGCAGGCAACGAAATAATAGCCGAAGGCGCCAAGGCAATCAGCGTGTACGACACGGCAGGGCGCCAGCTCGCCAATTCGTCGACAGGCCGCGCCGACATCAGCTCGCTAAGCAGCGGCATATACATGGTGAAAGTAACCAAGGCCGACGGCAAGACCTGCACCACGAAGATAATGATAAAATAAACTGATGTAATAAAATCGTTGACGGGCAGGCATGGACAAGCATATATTCCATCGCCTGCCCGTTTTTTGACTGTAAGTCAGCAACAAAACCAAAGTTGCGCGTTTTCTCACTTTTTCACCTTTTCACCCTCTCACTTTCTCACCTTTTTATTATCTTTGCATCTTGGATAATAGCATTCAAACAAAAACAAGATACGAAGCAATGGAATACAACTTCAACGAGATTGAGAGGAGATGGCAGAAAAGGTGGGCCGAGATGAAGACCTACCACGTTACCGAGGACACGCAGAAGGAGAAGTTCTACGTGCTCAACATGTTCCCGTACCCGTCGGGAGCGGGCCTGCACGTGGGACATCCGCTCGGATACATCGCCTCTGACATATACGCACGCTATAAGCGACTGAAGGGCTTTAACGTGCTCAACCCAATGGGATACGACGCTTACGGACTGCCGGCCGAGCAGTACGCCATACAGACGGGACAGCACCCGGCAGTGACTACCGACGAGAACATCAATCACTACCGCGAGCAGCTGGACAAGATCGGCTTCTCGTTTGACTGGGACCGCGAGGTGCGCACCTGCGACCCGAAGTATTACCACTGGACGCAGTGGGCGTTCATCCGTATGTTCAACTCTTACTACGACAACTCGCAGCAGAAGGCGCGGCCGATAGAGGAGCTGGAGAAGTATCTCTCCGAGCACGGCACCGAGGGTCTTGACGCTGCCTGCTCGGAGGAGCTGAAGCTGACGGCCACGGAGTGGAACGCCATGACGGAGAAAGAGAAGCGCCACACGCTGATGAACTGGCGCCTGGCTTATCTCGGCGAGACGATGGTTAACTGGTGCGCGGGCCTTGGCACGGTGCTGGCTAACGACGAGGTGGTTGACGGCGTTTCGGTGCGCGGTGGATACCCCGTTGTGCAGAAAAAGATGATGCAATGGTGCCTGCGTGTGAGCGCTTACGCACAGCGGTTGCTCGACGGTCTGGACACGGTAGAGTGGACCGACTCGCTGAAGGAGACTCAGCGCAACTGGATAGGACGCTCGGAAGGAACGGAGATTGAGTTTAAAATAGCCCCCCACAAACTCCCCCGAGGGGGAGCTTCCGATACCAACGAAGCAAACCAAAACTTCCCCTCGGGGGAGAATGAGGGGGGCTTTACCATCTTCACCACCCGCGCCGACACCATCTTCGGCGTTACGTTCATGGTGCTGGCGCCTGAAAGTGAATTGGTGGAGAAAGTCACCACGCCCGAACAGAAGGCCGAGGTGGACGCTTATCTTGAGCGGACGAAGAAGCGTACCGAGCGCGAGCGCATCAGCGACCGTTCAGTCAGCGGCGTATTCTCGGGCAGTTACGCCGTCAATCCGTTCACAGGCGAGGACATTCCAATCTGGATTTCAGACTACGTATTGGCAGGATACGGCACGGGAGCCATAATGGCCGTGCCGGCGCACGACTCGCGCGACTACGCCTTTGCCAAGCACTTCGGACTTGAGATACGTCCATTGATTGAAGGATGCGACGTGAGCGAGGAAAGTTTCGACGCCAAGGAAGGCACTGTTTGCAACTCTCCGAAGAGTGGGGTAGAGGCCATTCATGGCTTCTCACTTAACGGATTAAGCGTAAAGGAAGCAATACAGAAGACTAAGGAGTTTGTAAAAGCCAACAATCTGGGTCGCGTAAAGGTGAACTACCGCTTGCGTGACGCCATCTTCTCGCGCCAGAGATATTGGGGCGAGCCGTTCCCCGTTTACTATAAGGACGGCGAACCGTACATGATTCCCGAAGAGTGCCTGCCGCTGGAGTTACCCGAGATTGACCAATACAAGCCTACGGAGACGGGCGAACCGCCACTGGGACACGCAAAGAAATGGGCGTGGGACACGACGAACAACTGCGTTGTGGACAAATCGCTGGTTGACAACGTTACCGTATTCCCGCTCGAACTGAATACAATGCCGGGCTTCGCGGGTTCGTCAGCGTACTATTTAAGGTACATGGACCCGACCAACGACAAGGCTCTTGTAAGCCCCGAGGCCGACCAGTACTGGCGCAACGTCGACCTGTACGTGGGCGGAACGGAGCACGCCACGGGCCACCTGATATACTCCCGCTACTGGAACAAGTTTTTGCATGACATCGGAGTGTCGTGCGAGGAGGAGCCGTTCAAGAAGCTCGTCAACCAAGGCATGATACAAGGCCGCTCTAACTTCGTGTACCGCGTTAACAGCGACGACCACGACGCAGCTCCCGTATTTGTTTCATTGGGTCTGAAAGATAAGTACGACACAACCCCGATACACGTTGACGTGAACATAGTGCATGCCGACGTGCTCAACATCGACGCCTTCAAGGCATGGCGACCGGAGTACGAGAACGCTGAGTTCATACTCGAAGACGGCAAGTACGTGTGCGGCTGGGCTATCGAGAAGATGTCGAAGTCGATGTACAACGTCGTCAACCCCGACATGATTGTCGAGAAGTACGGCGCCGACACGCTGCGTCTGTACGAAATGTTCCTCGGTCCGGTGGAGCAGAGCAAGCCGTGGGATACCAACGGCATAGACGGCTGCCACCGCTTCCTCAAGAAGTTCTGGGGCCTCTACAGCGACAAGGACGGCATGAAGGAGCTTGCCGACGGCGAGGCAACGGCAGACGAGCTGAAGAGCGTTCACAAGCTGATAAAGAAGGTAACGCAGGACATCGAGGCGTTCAGCTACAACACGTCGGTAGCCGCTTTCATGATATGCGTCAACGAACTGTCGCAGATGAAATGCCGCAACCGCGCGCTGCTGACCGACATGGTGGTGCTGATCGCTCCCTTCGCGCCGCACATCGCCGAGGAGTTGTGGCACGCGTTGGGCAACGACACGACCGTGTTCGACGCTGCATGGCCCGAGTACAACGAGAAATTCCTCGTTGAGTCGACCGTCAGCCTGACCGTATCGTTCAACGGCAAGGCCCGCTACCAGATGCAGTTCGCCGCCGATGCCGACAACAAGACCATCGAGGACACCGTCCTTGCCGACGACCGCTCGAAGAAATACATCGGCGACAAGAATGTCGTTAAAGTAATCATCGTGCCCAAGAAGATTGTGAATATCGTCATTAAATAAGGTTTTGCGGTTATGGGGTTTTAAGGTTATGAGGTTTTAAGGTCCTTACGGTTATATGGTTATTAGGTATATGGTTGAATAAAAAACAACTCAAAAACTTAAAACCGCAACACCGTATAACCCCATAACCGTATAACCTCATAACCTTAAACCCCCATAACCCTAAAACCTTATAACCGCAAAACCCCATAACCTTATAACCGCAAAACTATGAACAAACAAGCCATAATGAGTGAGGTGAGGGATTATTTCAACATTACCCTCGGCCTTATGCTCTACACATTTGCCTTTACCGTGTTTCTGCTGCCTTACGAGATTGTGACGGGCGGCATTGCCGGTATCGGCGCCGTGGTGTTCTACGCCACGAAATTCCCCGTGCAGTACACGTTCTTCATCATCAACGCCGTGCTCATTGTGGCAGCCCTGAAGATACTGGGATGGCGCTTCCTGATGAAGACCATCTACGCCACGTTCATGCTTACGGCGCTGCTCGAGCTGGCACAGGACGTGGTGATGCAGCCCGACGGCACGTTCTACAAGCTGCTGGGCGAGGGCAACGACTTCATGTCGCTCGTCATCGGATGTATGATGACGGGCACGGCGCTGGCCATCGTCTTCCTCAACAACGGCTCTACGGGCGGCACCGACATCATTGCCGCCTCGGTGAACAAATACCGCAACATATCGCTCGGCCGCGTGATTCTGCTCATCGACATCTGCATCATCGGCAGCTGTCTGTTCATCGACACGTTCGGCCCCGTGGAGATGCGCTGCAAGAAGGTGGTGTTCGGTTTCTGTACGATGTTCATCGAGTGCTCGATGCTCGACTACGTGATGAACTGGCAGCGCCAGTCCGTCCAGTTCTTCATCTTCTCCAAGCGGTGGCAGGAGATAGCCAACGCCATAGCCAAGACCACCGACCACAGCATGACGATACTCGACGGCCACGGATGGTACAGCGGCAAGGAAACGAAGGTAATCTGCCTGATGGCCCGCAAGCGCGAGAGCGTAACGATATTCCGCCTCATTAAGGCACTTGACCCCAACGCCTTCGTAAGCCAGGGCGCCGTAACCGGAGTGTACGGCGAGGGCTTTGACCAGATAAAGGTGAAAGTACCGAAGAAATTAAAAGTTAAGAATTAAGAGTTAAGAAAATATGACTTTGAAAATTAAGAATTAAGAGTTAAGAATTAAGAAAACATGCTTTGTTGGTTATACATCCTCGAAGTCATATTTTCTTAATTCTTAACTCTTAATTCTTAATTAAAATCAGTGAATTATGAATTATGAATTAACCAAGGTTGTCTTCGCAACCAACAACAAGAACAAGCTTGCCGAGATTCGCGAAATGCTCGCCGGCAGCGGCATTGAAGTACTGTCATTGGCCGACATAGGCTGCCACGCCGACATACCCGAGACATCGCCCACAATCGAGGGCAACGCCATACAGAAGGCACAATACGTATTCGACAACTACCACATAAGCTGCTTCGCCGACGACACCGGCCTTGAAGTGACAGCGCTTGGCGGCGCCCCGGGCGTCTATTCGGCACGTTACGCCGGCGGAGAGGGGCACGACAGCGAGGCCAACATGGCCAAGCTGCTCGGCGAACTGAACGGCAAAAGCGACCGCTCGGCACAGTTCCGCACGGCCATAGCCCTCATCCTTGAAGGCGACGGCAAGCCGAAACTATTTGAAGGCATTGTCAAAGGCGAGATAATAACCGAAAAGAGGGGAGGCGAGGGCTTCGGCTACGACCCCATATTCCGCCCCGACGGCTACGACAAGACCTTCGCCGAACTGGGCCACGAGATAAAAAACAAGATATCGCACCGCGCGCGCGCCGTAATAAAACTTGTTGAATACCTGAAAAACGCACGGTGATGATAGACGAACTGTCAATCCTCATGCCGTGCTACAACAACGAGTGCGCCCCGCTGGCGGCCAGACTCGCGGCGCAGGCCGAAGCCATAATCCGCCAAGGCCGGCGGCTCAGGTATGAGATAATCGTAGCCGACGACGGCTCGACAGACGCCCTTATAATCAATAAAAACAGGCTTATCGACACCCTGCCCAACAGCCGTTACATCGTAAGGGGATACAACTCGGGCCGCGCCGCCATACGCAACTACCTGGCGCGCGCGGCCCGCTACGCCCGACTGCTGTTCATCGACAGCGACATGGCCGTATGCTCGCCCACATACATTGCCGACTACCTGCGCCTCGACAGCGCCGACGTGGCCTACGGCGGATACACCGTAAGGGGCGACGGCGAGGCCCTGAGGCACAACCTGAGATACATCTACGAGACAAGACACACCAAGAACGGCACCGCCGCCGAACGCAACAAGCACCCGTACAACGACTTCCACACGTCTAACTTCATGATAAAGCGCACGATAATGCTCGACCATCCGTTCGACGAACGTTTCGTCCGCTACGGCTACGAAGACGTACTCTTCGGCAAGACCCTGCGCCGGTCAGGCGTCATGATAACCCACATCGACAATCCCCTTGCCTTCGACACCTTCGAGACCAACCCCCAGTTCATAGCCAAGACCGAGGAAGGCACGGCCACCCTCGCCGAGTTCAGCGACGAGCTGCGCGACTACTCCACGCTCATCACCGCCGCCGAACGCCTCGCCCGCCTGCACCTCATAAAGCCCGTAACGCTGTTTTTCAAAATATTCTCAAAAACCATGAAAAACAACCTAACGGGCAATAAACCAAGCCTTTTGCTGTTAAATATATACAAACTCGGCATGTTTTGCAGCCTGAAAAGCCGCAAACGGCAACCCTAAAAGCCACATATCATGATACAAAAGGCCATCCTCATAACAGCACTAACGCTCGCCATGCTCGCCACGAAAGCCCACGCACAGACCGGAACATGGCGCAACTACCTGGCATACAACGACATAACCGATGTACAGCAGGCCGGAAACACCCTATTCGTACTCGCCTCGGAAGCACTCTACTCGTATAACACCACCGACCAAAGCATAACCACCTACGACAAGACCAACGGCCTGAGCGACTGCGGCATACAGCACATCGCCTGGTGCGCCGACGCCTCACGCCTGATGGCCGTCTACGAAAACGGCAACATCGACCTCGTAAGCCGCGACGGACAGACCGAAAACATGCCCGAATACTACAACTACTCCACCACATTGGACAAGACCGTCTACGGCCTCGACGTCATCGGCAGCCACGCCTACATGTCAACCGGCTTCGGCATAGTGAACATCAACGTAGCCGACGCCGAAGTGACCGAGACCTACAACCTCGGCTTCCGCGTTGACTACGTCTACGCCGACGCCTCCCGAATCTACGCCGCCTCAAGCACCAACGGCACCTACTCGGCACCACTTACGGCCAACCTCCTCGACCCCGGCAACTGGACATACACCGCGCCATACACCCCCCGCCAGAAAACAATAGACCCCGACCTGCTCGCCATAGCGCAGACACTCAAGCCGGGAGGACCACGGAGAAACTGGTTCGGATTCATGAAATTCGCGAACGGAAAACTGTACACATGCGGAGGTCCACAAGCCGTTGACATTCCCGGAACCATACAAATATTTGACAACGGCGAATGGAATATATACCAAGAAAAAGGCATAAGCCAGCAGACTGGCGTAAATTACCAAAATATGTACTGCCTTGACATTGACCCGAACGATACCACGCATGTGTTCGCTGGGGCGCGTAACGGACTTTACGAATACAGAAATGGACAATTTACAAATTATTACGGCTACCAGAACAGCCCGATAGAGATATATAACGGAACAAGCATAGAATACCAAATAATAGGAAGCGTCATGTTTGACAGTGAAAGCAATCTATGGCTCCTGAATTGCTCTGCTCCTACGCAATCCATTATTGAATTCACTAATAACGGACAATGGACTTCACATGAGCAACAAGACCTCATGAAACTCGAAAGTACATACCAGGGACAACGCTGGATGAAAAGTCTTGCCGGCATGCAGAAACTTATGACAGACAGCCGCGGACTGATGTGGTTTGTGAACAACAACTGGGTAGTGCCTTCATTCTATGCATATCAACCGTCAACTAACGCATTGGCTTCATTCATTCCACAATATAATCAAAACGGTGCAACTCTCAATATTCAGCAAGTAAGATGCATTGCGGAAGACCATGACGGCAATATGTGGGTTGGCACTAACGTAGGTCCTTTATTGCTCTATGCTTCTGAAATAACAAGTGAAAATCCTGTATTTACCCAATTCATAGTACCAAGAAACGACGGCACGAACTATGGTGACTATCTTCTAAACGGCATTGATATCAATGCCGTTGCCATAGACGGTGCAGGCCGTAAGTGGTTCGGTACAAACGGTAACGGCGTATATCTTATCAGTGAGGACAATATCGAACAAATACAACACTTCACTACAGAAAACTCTCCGCTGCTATCTGACAATATACAATCCATAGCCATTAACGGTACAACAGGCGAAGTATTCTTCGGCACGGAAAAAGGTCTATGTTCGTATATGAGCGACGCCACCGAACCGTCAACCGAAATGACTAAGGACAACGTCTACGCTTATCCTAACCCGGTGCGCCCGGATTACACCGGTCCGATAACTATTGTCGGCCTTACCTACGACGCCGACGTCAAGATCACCACGTCAAACGGCGTACTTGTAAACCAGGGACGCAGCACAGGCGGCACTTACCAGTGGGACGGCTGCGACCTTGAAGGCCGCCGTGTGGCCTCGGGCGTGTACATGGTGCAGACGGCAACGTCGTCGGGCGAGAAGGGTACGGTCTGCAAGATTGGAATAGTCAACTGATAAAACAAAATACAAATAATATTATCATGAATCTTAAAAAACTACTGAACAACCCACTTACTTACATAATAATAGCCTCGCCATTCCTTCTTTACGCAATAACCCTGCTACTTCCCGTACACGATGACTGGTCATACTGTACCACTCCGTATTACGATTTCGGCGAAAAGTTTATTTACAGAGTCCTTCCATGGTACAGCTATTGGCGGCCTTGGGACGGACTTTTCGGATATTTTCTGAGCCTGCACAAAGAGTTATTCCCAACACTTAACCACATTGCCGTATACACAGCACATCTTGTCTGTACATTCCTTATCTACAGACTTTCAGGCACACTTGGTTTCAAAACATACTCAAAGAATATATCGACAATATTTTTCTTTATTTCACCTGCAATGCTTGGTACCGTGTTCGGTATCGACTCACTCAACCAAGCCTATGCACAAATGTGGGGACTTGCCGCCACTACAGCGTATATTGAAATTAAAAACAAGTGGCGCGTACCGTTATGGCTGGCATTAGCACTTATCGGCACTTTCTCAAAGGAAAACGGTATAACCTTCTTCGTCATTCCACAGTTGCTCGCATGGTCAATGGGAAGAATCACGCTAAGGCAGGCCGTCAAGGACACTGTATGGGCGGCACTGGTCGTAGTGGCGTATTTTTCTACAAGAATTGCGCTCACAAACACCAACGTATATATCAATGACGCATACTTAGAAAACACAATCACAAGGAAATTGAAAAATGTCGCGGTATTCATAGGTATGACTTGGATACCTCTCGACTACGTAAGCTTGTGGCACGCGCCAAACCGAAACCTGCTAATCGTTGCACTGACACTGATAATATCAACGCCTTTTATTATCTATATATTTTTCTCAAAACCTAAAAACCTGCTCACAAGAGAGGCTTTAGGACTGATAGCATGCATGCTTATTGCCGCCTCACCACATCTTGTAACACTGTTTACGGCAATGCATCCTTACGCATCACTCGGCATATCAGCGCTTATTGTAGGATATCTTACAGACAAGATGGATAACAAAAAGTTGCTATACATATTGTTTGCAATGTTTATCGCGTCGACAATGTTCGTAGACTGGCACCATTGGCAGAAGTCATACGAATCAGGCATGACGGGAAAGAAAATGGGAGAAGAAGCCGTAAGGAAAATAAACAAGCCTGTTGACAAAGTATATATCATAACAATAGACCGTGGCGAAACTAAGTATTCGTCATTCTGCGCAATACCAAATGATGCTTTCGGATGGGGCCTGTCAATGTATGCCGAAACAGGTTATAAATGGCCTGAAACGATTTTCAACACAAGCGTTAAAGAAAAAGAAACATATAAGATAGACAGCATTGCCGAAGATGCCCTGGCAAAAGGATATGAAAAAGTCATACTTGTTCATGGCGATACCGTAGATGTAATAAGATAAGACGAAATGATACAAAGAGACACCAACCTCGACACGTGCCGCGCGCTCGTCATGATACTTATTGTATGCATAACACACATGTTTGCATTCAAGGTCGGCAACGACTTTGTACATTCAATATTGTTATTCGAAATGCCGGCAATATTCTTCATTGCCGGGGCTGCCCAGCAAATTACGAAAAAGCAACGGGGATTTAAGGAGACGGTAATAAACCGGACGAAAAGACTTATCCTGCCGTTCTACGCCTTCATTATCGTGCTTTATTTGTGGCTGGCACTGATGACATTGGTGGCCGACAAGACCGGAAGATTCGACATCGACATAACATCTCTGTCGTTCAGGGACGTGCTAAAGACCCTCGTCACAGGTGGTTGCGTACACATACCGATATACGGCTACACATGGTTCATAAGCTGCTACATGATTATCTCGTGCTCGCTTCCTTTGCAGGTAAAGCTGCTCAAGCATGTTCCATCGTGGATATATCTCGCTTTTTGGGTATTGGTTACACTTGTATTGACGCCATTACATTTCAGCGCTGAAATAGAAATAAAGAATCTTCCCGTCTACAACTTTTTCTTCATTGCTGGCTACCTTTACTACAAACACAAGCCCACAAAATGGTTCTACCTTATATTCGCGGCCTCTACGACATTTACGGTGTACGGATTCATTAAAGGATTCATGCATCCGATGCAGGGCCACAAATTCCCGGCAGACATATATTTCCTGATATTCGGAACGGCATGGATATGCTTCTTCTGCATTATATTAAGAAAAATAAAGCTGCCGTACAACCGTTTTCTTGACATCTGGAACGTGCGCGGATACAACATCTACCTGTACCAGACAATCACGTTCTACATAATTTACCGGATAACCCTGCCCTGGATTTCATCGGCAGGAAACCAACTGACACAATTCATAATCTTATCATTGCTGGCATTGGTAATCAACACGATGTCAAGCTACATTACATTCAACATAGAAAAGTACTTGTGCAACGGCATAATCATAGCCTTGAAAAAGGTTTTCAACAAATATAAAAATGGAGAACTCTATAAAAAAAACGAATAAAAACAGGAATACCGACTTTGAAATATCATTCATGCAGACACTCGGCGTAATGCTCGTGGTGGCCGAACATTCATTCAACTACATGGACGAACCGCCATATCTGTGCGACTGGGTGTACCAGTTCAGTATGCCGATGTTCGTGTTCATTTCAGGATACCTGCTAAAAAACGGATTCATAAGGAAAAACATGACACCGTCAAACCTTGTACTTACAGGTAAAAACGGTTTCATTGCAAATAAAGTAAAACGCCTGCTCGTGCCTTATTTCATACTGAACACGCTGATTTTCATACCTAAAGCCATGCTTAGCAGGTTCTCGTTGCGACCTGTTGACTTATCTGTTGGTAATTATCTTGACATGCTCGTTTATCCGTACCACAATGTCGTCGGCACACTATGGTTTCTTTTCACCATATTCATGATACTTCTCTTGGCCGTATCAGGCCTTAAGTTGATGGCCAAATTGCGCATAAAGATACATCCGGCTGCCATCATAGCCATGCTTGCTATCATCAGCATTATGAGTCCTGAAAATGAAATGATATTCAACATCCATGCAATCATGAGATACATGGTGTTCATGGCCGCAGGATATTACGCAAGATCTACCAATATAAAAGAGAAAATAAGAAGCCACGCTACCACAATCTTTTCTATAAATTTCCCTCTTACGTTCATTCTCGCCCTGACTCCGGACTTCACCGGACGTGAGATTATAACCGCAACCAATGGTATTTTTATGATGATGTCGGCGGCAATATTGTACAATAAGAAAGGACTCAGACTTATCAACCATCTTTACGGAACATCGTACACAATCTATATTTACTCTTGGTTCATACAAGTTATATTCCTCCAGATAATGATGAAGGTAACAGGAATACCGGGTGCGGCAGCCTCTGCTTTGGCAATAATAGGCGGAATATACATCCCCTTCTTATTCCACAAATGGATAGTAGGTCACAAAAACACCGTTGTAGGAAAATCAATAGCCTTTATAAGCGGGATAAAAATCTAAAATATGTAATTGGCGTTAAACCAATAACACCGTTATCGTTAGCAAAACAAAATGGTTATCACAAAAATAACGTGGCAGAACAACATGCTCTGCCTCGTTAAATTTTTTATAAATACCATACGCTTATCAGCTCATCTCCAGCATTCTTATGATAGGTTTTACGGCGTCGCGGGCGATGTCTTGGGGTATCTCTATTGCCGGCGATTCATCCTTCAGGCAGGCATAGAGCTTGTCGAGGGTGTTCATCTTCATGTACTCGCACTGGTTGCATGAGCAGCCGGGAGCGCCCTCGGTTATCTCGGGGGGCACGGGGATGAACTCGGTCGTTGGGCATTTCTTCTTCATTTCGTATAGTATGCCGGCCTCGGTTGCCACGATGTAGGTGGCGTCGGGGTGCTCGGTGGCGTACTTCAGGAGGACGGCTGTCGAGCCTACCACGTCGGCGGCGGCGAGCACGGGGCCCTTGCATTCGGGGTGTGCCAGGACTATGGCGCCGGGGTGCTTGGCCTTGAGCGCGGCTATGGCGTCTACGGAGAAGCGCGCGTGTACGTGGCAGCCGCCGTTCCAGAGGGCCATTTGGCGGCCTGTGACGGCGTTGACGTAGCTGCCGAGGTTATGGTCGGGGCCGAAGAGTATCTTGGCGTCCTGTGGCAATTTTGATACTATACGCTCGGCGTTGCCGCTGGTCACGACGACGTCGGTCAGTGCCTTGACGTCGGCTGTTGTGTTGACGTAGCTTACGATGGTGTATCCGGGGTGTTCTTCCTTGAACTTGCGCAGGTCTTCGGCGCGGCACGAGTCGGCGAGCGAGCAGCCTGCCTCGGGGTCGGGGCAGAGCACGAGCTTGTCGGGGCAGAGCAGCTTGCAGGTCTCGGCCATGAAGTGTACTCCGCACATCACTATTACGCGCGCGTCGGTGTCGGCAGCCTTGCGGGCAAGGGCGAGCGAGTCGCCTATGAAGTCGGCCACGTCCTGGATGTCGCCGTCGGTGTAATAGTGGGCTAGGATAACGGCTTGCTTCTCCTGGCATATCTCTCTGATTTTGGCCTTGAGGGCCTGGGTGTTGTTTGATGTCATAGCTTTATTGTTTTAATAGGCCGAATGGGCCTTATAAGAGTGATTGGCCCAATAGGCCTGATGGGCCGAATAGGAAGACGGTACAGGCCTTTCTTAATTCTTAATTCTTAATTCTTAATTCTTAATTCTTCCGTTTTTTCCACGGTTGTTCATTATTTTATTGTTTTTCCTTTTTTTGAAAAAAGAAGGATGTTTCTCTATGATATGCCGTTGATTTGTTCACAACTTCGGGCCTGTTTGTTTGCTTTTTAGGTTATTAACGTAATGTTTGTTGTTGTAAACACTGTTGTTTAATATCTTCTTGCTGACTGTCAGGCGTTAACGTCGGTTATCAACGATGCGGCTACCGGTTGCAAAATTAATAAGTTTATATCTTTTTTTGCCATCAAGTTGTTGAAAACTTGCTTATTTTCTTGCCGTAACCTTGTGGATATCCACTGCCGGCGTGGGCGGTGGCTTGCTCCGGTGGATAATGCGCAGGTTGTCAACATGGTTTTCCACAGATTTTTCCACATTGTGCGGTTGGCGGCTTTCCGTCGTGCGTAAGGCCGTGTTTGGGTGTGCGGTTTGCCGTCTTTCGCATGGCGGGAGGTGGTCAACTGTATGGTGCGTATTAGTGCGCTTGAGTTAGCCATCCGGCTCTATGTGTCGCATCTTGTTTTACATTGTCAGTTATTTCGCGGTCGCGCCGTTGGAGGTACGGGGTAAAATGTGTATATTTGTGAACGACAAACATTCAGAATCTTTTACCGTAATTATAATATGATGAAAAACTTTAGGATTTTATTAGCCTTCGTGCTGGCGGCCGTTTTGTCGCCCATTATGGTTTTGCCTGCCTGTGCCCAGGTTGAGTACCGTACGTTTGTATATACCAACGACGCCTTGGGTAGCGAGATACAGGCTCTTGAGTCGGCCGCGTCGTCGCGTGGCAGTTACGGTTCCGAGCTGCTCCATGCCGCTACAGACGCCGGCAAGGGTATCGTGGGCGGTTACGTTACGAGCTTTATCGATATGGGTGTCAACGCCATAGCGTCGTTGATAACGCGTCCGTCGCGGTTAAGGCACGAGTGGGAGGAGACTGTGGAGGCCGAAGGCTCGTTCGAGACGGAGATGGGTACGGTCAGTGAGCTGAATGACTTTTACTCTTCGACGTCCGAAGACGGGGCCATGGATCCCAAGGGCATGTTCTTCAACGGTATTGGCTGCCTGCGCCTTGGCGAGCGTGGCGACACCGTATTCTACATGTCGTGCCACGTTGACCGCTCCAAGCTGTATCGCATACTCGACCATTCCAAGTTCCAACTTGTGCTCGACACTCTCGTGCTGTGCCCATCGCGGAGCAACCTGCCCAACTCGGCTCTGCCGCTGCCGTTCTACTTCAGCGAGCGCGGCCAGTACCGGATGAAGATGACTATGACGCTTACGTCGTCATGGCTCAACGAGCTTACAATATTGCAGAAGGACAAGGAACTGGGACGTTTCATCCTCGAGGTGCCCGTCGACTCGTCTCAGGTAGACGCCTCGGGCCGTTACCGCTATGTGCGCGGAGCACCTGGCGTAGCTCCGATAGAGATTAAGGGTGAGAGCTTCATAGTGCCGCGTTCGTTCATGGGCTACCGTGACGCCGCCGGGCAGTACCGCAATAGTTGGGGCACGGGCGAGTACAAGCTCACCCTGAAGCTTACCGAGAGCTGCGACGTGACCGAGGCCTACCGTGACTCATGGCGTGCCGACCGCAAGCGTCGCAAGCGTATGGAGCCAAAGGAGGGATGGGCCGACAAGGCATGGCAGGTGATAGAGTCGCAGCGGTGGGACGAGATTTCGCGCCAGTGGATCATCACTACGCTTAGCGCTCCCGCCGGAATAATAACCAAAGACATTATAGACAAGCTCGACATTGCGCCTTCGTCGATGTAACACGTTAATTAAAGTAAAACATTGAGCCATGAAGAACATGATATTTCTCGTCACCACAATGCTGGCATTAACGTGCGGACACGTTCTGGCGGCGTTGCCATCGGGCGTGAAAGCGTCCGTAACCGGCGGTAGTTCTGACGATGAGAGGATAGTATACGAGGCTTCCGACGCCGTAGTGTCGCTGTCCAACGACCCCGCCACGCTGGCCCGCCTGCACTCAGCCGCAGGCCTGTCGCCTGCCGTGGCCGCTTATGCCGACATACGCGCGGTCAACCGTATCGACACAGCTTTAGTGTATGAAACGGCTGCCGCCTGTGCTCTTGTAGACGTAGCCAAGGATATGCCGCCGTCAGTACGAGCCCGCACGTTGTATAACATGGCCAACGTTTATGGCTCGATGGCGGACAAGAGATGTCTTGGCGCCATTGACGAGGCTGTATCCTGCGCCCGCGCCGACACGTCTACGGGAGCCGAGACCCGCCTCGTGCTTTACGAGCTTACGCGCCTTTACCTGCTGCGCAACCACTTCGAGGGCGACAATCCAATGCGTTTTGCCGAGATATTCACGCTCGAGAAGCGAGCGTTGGCCGTCTATTCCACCATGCCCGACAGCCGCGACAAGGCCGAGGTGTACCAAATGCTGGCGCAGATGAAAGGGTATACCGACTTTTCCGACGATTTCATCCAGGCTACCGACCGAATTCTTTTTAGCGATCCAGCCACTGACCGCTCGATCTATGACTTTTACGTAGACACCGGGGTGAGTACCAACAGCATGTACTATTACCGCGAAAGCCTGGACATATACCGGCGTGTACTTGGCAGCGACAACGCGGATGTTACCGTGCCGTGGATAAACTATCTGCTTTACTGTGCTGGTACGGCCGACGGCAGCAGCCTTGTGGCTTCGGCCGACAGTGTGGTAAGCCTGGCCGAGGCGAATTTTCCCGAGGGACATCCTTACCTGTGCGACATCAAGGCTATACGTGATTATATAGCCGCCGCAAGCGGCTATCCCATGCGTTTCGCGTGGAAATACAAAGACTTCTTGGCCACCTACCGTTCCTTTTACGGCCGTTACGGCAGCGGCTACGTGCAAGCCTTGTTCCAGCTTTCAGCCAACTTTGCTGCGGCGGCAGGCTCGGAAGCGTTACCAAAAGAATTTTACGACCTTGACAGAGAGTACACTTCAGTAGCCAAAAAAGTATATGCCGACGACATGGGTCAGTATGCTTCTGACTTATTGCTTTACCTTAACGCCTACGAACCGCGTGACGCCGCGGCCTTCAACGATAAGTTGTCGTTGCTTACCGACATTGTCAACACTACCGTGTCGGCGCCTTCTTGGAAAATGTTTGGTGCCGGCGTTTACCTTGCTAATTATAAGTTTGCCAACGACCGTTCGCAAGAAGCCATTGACATGCTGCGTACCATGATAAACAGTGCAAAGGTGTTGACAGGTGACAGGACAATGCCATTCGTGGCAAACATGGCCCTCAGCATGGCTATGTTTGCCGAAAGGGCCAGAAGTGGCGTAGACAATGTTAAGCGGATATATAGTGACGCCATAACGGCTTATTCGGAGGCGGGCATGCAGAAACATACGCCCGTGCTGTGTTATGCCCAATATCTATTCGGTTTAGGTGATTACGCAGAGGTAAGCCGCCTTTTGTCGGGATTACTGTCCGACCCCGCCCTGAAGGCAAACCGTACAGACGAAGCTTTTGTCAGACTGTTTCTCGGCTTTTCGATGATTGCCGGCAGCAGTGCCGACGGCAGTGTTAAGGATGCCGACAGCGTTCATAAGCTTTTCAGTGAAGCCATACCCGTCTTTATGTCCGACGATGTTGCGGTAACACCTATAACGGTTGAAGGATACAGGTACATAAGCGGATATTATAGGTTTTTTGGCAATGAAGACCTTTCGGGGCAGGCTCTCGAGCGCGGATGGCAAGTTGCCGATAGTATATGCGCCCCGATGGACCTGGTCTACCTGGATTTTTTCAACGAACTGTTCAGTTATTATTTCAGCAATGGACGTGATCGTGAAGCTGAGCTCCTTAACGAGAAATATCTGGCAAAGTTCAAGTCGTTGGGCCTGGAAAACTCTGGACAGTACATCGAGGCATTGTGGAACCGTTTTCTAATAGCCAATTGGCGTTCGCCCAACGACATTCTTAGCCTGTACAAACCGTTGATAGAGCAGAGCGAGTCAATCATGTCGCTTTACGAGCGTTCGGGCCGTTCGCAGAACGTACTGTACTCTTACATGTTGCGCATAATGTGCGCCATGGTCAACGTGGCGTCCAGGGGAGTTGAATACTTGAAGTTTCCAGAGTCGCAAATTCCCGAGTACTACCGTGCAGGATATGACTATACCAAGCGTATGTACGAGCTTATGGATAATCAGCTCATACCCCTTATGGAGCAGATGGAGCAAGGTTTTCCTGAATACTCTAAGCCTTACGACTACCGTTTGCAGCCGGATTACTTCTCGCTTATTGAAGCGTTGTTGAGCTGGTATCAGTATATACGTCCCGACCCGGTCAAGGCAGAGCATTACATACGTCTTGTATATGACGTTGAAAACTACAATGATGAGCCGTGGAGGGCCGATTTCTCGATGGCGCAGTATTATAACGGACAAAAGGATTACGCCAAGGCATACTATTACAATACTCGCTGTTATGGAGAACTTGGTCAGTTTACCATGTTCGACAAGTTCAGGATAGGCAGTATGCAGTCGTGGTTGGCAACGTTGCAGGAAGATTATGACAAGGCCGCCGACGTGGCTCTCGCGCACGGCAGACGTATCAAGGATTACGTATTGGGCAATTTCGATTTTATATCTTCAAACGAGCGGGCCGAGTTTATCAACTTCTACGGTATGACCGGTTCGTCAATCAGTAACGTGCTTGGTCGCCGTCCCGAACGCCTGTCGGCTCCCGCCTATGATGCCGCTCTGTTCGACAAGGGACTGTTGCTGCACTCGTGGGAGAGGCTCAGGCGCTCTATATTGCGTTCGGGCGACAAGTCGCTGATAGCCAGTCTTGACACTCTTGACGTCATAAGGAAAAGAATCAGCTCGACGGACATAAACCCCGCCGACAGCGTATTGAGCATGCAGATGGCCAACCTGCGTGCAGACGTAGACCGTCTGGAGAAGAACCTGGCGCGGCGTACGGCGCAGTTCCGTACCGATACCATGCGTGTAGTGACATGGCGCGAGGTGCAGGCGAGGCTGAAGGAGGGCGAGGCAGCCATAGAGTTTACCTTTGCCGACTCGGCGATTGCAGCCCTTGTGCTGCGTCCGGGCTATGATATGCCGCGGTATGTGCGCCTTTGCAAGGCGAAGGAATGTTACGATATGTTGGCCGAAGTGGAGGATTTTCCTGCCATGACCCGTGTCAAGCGTCTGTATTCATACGGCCGTTCGCGTCTTTATGAATTGCTGTGGAGGCCGCTCGAGAGTTGTCTCGAAGGGGTGAAAACGGTATATTATTCGCCTACGGCGTTTCTCCACCGTGTGTCGTTTGATGCCATTCCCATAACCGCCGGCATTCGTCTTACCGACCGTTACGACCTCCGTTACGTGTCGACCACGGCCCAGCTGCTGCGCCACGGGCAGCGTAAGGTTGTCGGTTCTGCCGCCGTTTTCGGCGGAATATATTACAGTCCAGAGCAGGAACCGTTGCCTGGTGATGGTCGTGAACGGTCGGCGCGCGCGGCGGTAACGGACGTTTTCCCGTATCTCGAGCAGACAAAGGTCGAGACGGACACCATATCCGGACTTGTGGAACGTAATGGACTGAACCTTGAACGGTATGTAGGCGCGAAAGGAACAGAGCCTAACTTCTACTCGCTCGACGGCCGCAGCCCCGACATTATACATCTGGCCACGCACGGTTTCTACATCAAGGAGAAGGACGTGGCCGCAAACGCCTTCCTTGCCAACCATCCCGGCGACCGTTACTCGTCGATGCAGCGCACGGGAATAACTTTCTGCGGGGCCAACGCCACATGGCTCGGAGAACGCCGTGCCGACCGCAACGACGGCGTTATGACAGCCGCCGAGCTGTCGTTGCTCGACCTCGGGCGTACTGACCTGGTGGTGCTCTCGGCATGCGAGACAGCTCTCGGTGACTACAGTATTGAGGGGGTGTACGGCCTGCAACGCGGATTTAAGGAGGCGGGAGTCAACACGTTGATAATGTCGTTGTGGAACGTCAACGACCTTGCGGCGTCAGAGTTCATGCAGGATTTCTATCGCCGTTGGCTCGGCGGACAGTCAAAGCATGAGGCATTCCGCGAAGCAATGGCTTCGATGCGCGCCGTTCGTCCCGATCCGTTCTTTTGGGCGGCGTTCGTATTGCTCGACGCCAACTGATGTTAATTGTGGTATAATGATAAAAACAAACGAAAATATGAGGACTATAATTTTTCTTTTAGCCCTTGTCCAGGCCGTGGCCGTATATGCCCAGGCGTCCGGCGACAGGGTAGGAAAGGCCGCCGATGTGTGTCTCTCGCTACGCAAGGCAGTGGCGGAGCGTTCGGCCGACAAGGTAATGCAGGGCATCGAGCGTATCGGCGAGATACCTTTCTCCAGCCTTGACCTGCGTCCTGTCGATGTTGACGACGAGGTATCGTTGCGCGGACATTTGCAGTATAGTGTTGAATATCTCGACAGCCTACTGCTTTACAACCTCGACATGGGACTTGTACCCATAGAGGAGGCTTCGTTTATGCGTGCCCCGTCGGGGGCGTTGCTGTGCAGCCACCACGCCGTGGCGGCAGGAGGCAGCGTAACTTATTCGATGAGTTCGGCCGGTGTGCAGAGCCTGTTGGTGGTGACTGAGCCGGGAGGCATGGTCAACCTGTACGTTTACGACACGGCCAACGACCGCAAGTTATCCGACGCAGCGCAGGCAGGCAAGGAGACGTGTAGGCTTGACTGGAACGTCGGAAATAAGTCTGTACTGAACATTACGGTTGAGAACAAGTCGCCGCGCGACGTAAGTTTCATCATAATATCCAACTGACAATCATGCTCCGTGCCTTTATCCTTGCTTTCGTTTTAGCCGTATGTGGCGTGGCACGTCCACAGGTGGTGTCACGTTTGTTGCATGCCGACTCGCTCAGCGCAGCCGGGCGCCATGCCGAGGCGCTCGTGGCGTATGCCGAAGTAACGGCTGCGCTCGACACAATGGATGGCTACGTGCCACGTTCGGTGCGCCTGCGCGCCCTTTCGGGCATGGCTCTATGCCACAGGCTTACGGGCGACTATCGCGCCGCCCTGGCCGATTACAGGACTATGGAGGCCGCCGGACTGCTTGACGACCGTGGCCGTCTGAACATGAGCAACTTATATCTTATGCTCGGACTGTACACTGACGTGGTAGATTTGCTCGAACCGATGCATACCAAGATGGGGCAGGCTACGCGCAAGCTCAACCTTGCCTCGGCCTATGCCTACCTCAACCGTTCCGACGACGCGCTCAGGCTGTTGTCCGAGGTGCGGGCTGACAGCATGTCGCAGGCCGACCTTATCACGCTGGCGGCTAATCGCGGGTTTATCCAAATGTCGCTCGGCAGGCATACCGAGGCGGCACGTTCGCTTTCGGAAGCGGTGGCGATGATGGCCGACGGAGCTGACAGATACGTCGTCATGGCTAATCTTGCATTGGCCGAGAGCGGTTGCGGACAGTACGCCTCTGCCTTGGAGCATATAGACTCGTGCCTGGCGTGGCAGGAAGTTTACATCGGGCGTAGACATCCCGACTATGCCATAAGCGTGCGCAAGCGGGCCGAGATACTGCTGGCCGCAGGTCGCCGCGTCGAAGCAGCCACGGCTTTCAACCGTTACTTTATGCTCACGCGCGATGACGTGAGCCGCTCGTTCGCCTTCCTTACCGCCAAGCAGCGCCAAGATTACTGGTATAGCCGACAGCCGCTCGTGGCCGAGTGTTACGCCGTGGGCGGCGAGAATCCGGGCATGGCATACGACGTGGCGCTGTTCTCAAAGTCGATATTGGTGCAGGGCGAGGCTGACATTGGCCGTGCTGCGCGCCGCGATACTGTCACGTCACGCCTGTACGATGACATGTCACTGCTGCGCTCGCAGGCCTCGATGGCAGGCATTGGGCCGCAGCGGCGCGATTCCCTCTACGCAGCGGCCGACAGGTGTGAGCGTCAGCTTATGGAAACGCTCTCTGAATACACAGCCTTTCGGACAGCGATGGACGGCGTTTGGCAGGACATTTCGGCGCGTATCGGAAGACAAGAGGCCGCCGTTGAGTTCGTGCGTTACGGCAACGGCTCTGGCAGGCGTTACGCCGCCGTGTGCCTGAGGGGTGGCGGCAAGCCCGTGTTCGTGCCCCTGTGGACGGAGGACAGCTTGTTGGCATACCGTATGGCTGACGGTCGTTCACTTGGCCGGGCGCTCAATTCGGTGTATGCCGCCGACAAGGACGCCATCTATTCTGACAGTCTGCTTACCGCCTTCGTCATGGCACCGATAGCAGAGGCCACGGCCGGTTGCAAGCGCGTATATTTCGCCCCTGACGGCGTTCTTCACATGTTGGCAGTGGAAAACATGGCAGGCAATCCTTGCGGCGGTGCCGTGATGTGCCGCCTGACGTCTACCCGTAAGCTGCTGTCACGAGGCGTCGGCAGAGGCCGCGGCGCCCTGCTATTCGGAGGACTGAGCTATGACGACTGCCAGTACGCGGCAGGTTATGGCGACGGAAAGGCTGACCGCACTGCCGCCGAGCTGCTTACCGAGTTGCGGCTGCCGCCTGCCGCGCGCGGCGGATACCGTTACCTGCCGTCTACAGGCGTTGAAGTTGACTCTATATCGGCTCTTTTGTCAAGGATGGGAGGCAATGACCGTTGCGCCGTAATGAAGGGTGTGGAGGGCACGGAAACGGCGTTTAAGCGTATGGTCGTTGGCCGTGGCGTAATCCACGTGGCCACGCATGGTTTCTGTTTTGCCCCTGCCGGCGGGTCCGAACCCTTGGCTTACTGCCGCGACAGCCTGCGCGAGGATGAGACGATGAGGCGCAGTGGACTGGTGTTTGCCGGCGCCAACCGACTGGTAAGGCCTGCATACGCAACGTATGACGATGGCCTGCTGCTTGCCTCCGAGCTTTCCGGTCTTAATCTGTCAGCAGCGCGGCTTGTTGTATTGTCGGCATGTCAGACAGGTCTTGGTCCCGTTACGGCCGACGGTGTGTTCGGGCTTCAGCGAGGGCTGAAGAAAGCCGGGGCGGGAGCCGTGGTGGTTAGTCTGTGGAACGTTGACGACCGTGCTACGCGGCTGCTCATGACGCGTCTGTACGAGCGCCTTGCCGGCGGCGAGAGTCCTGACCGGGCGCTTGTCGGGGCGCGTGACGACGTGCGCCGTTACGCCATTGACGTTGAGGTTGAGACGGCCGACGACGATACGTCGAAGCTACAGGTGAGGCGCCTCGGACGTTGGGTATGGCCGAAAAAGAAGATTATCAGGGCCGTACGACCGTATTCGTCGCCGAGGTATTGGGCGGCGTTCGTCATGGTAGACGGAGTTTAAGAAGAAGGAAGTTAACCCCTTTGTATATAAAATAAAAATAAGCGCGGAAGTGGCTTCACAGCCGTTCCGCGCCTCAAACTTAAACAACCAATAAAAGAAATAGATTGCTCAATCCTATTGATTGATTTCAAGTCATGAATAAATTTGTATTTTATCTTTATCTTATGAATAACAGTTCACGGTACTTGGGCAATGTCCAGAGTTCGTCGGCTACTATCAGCTCGAGCTTGTCGATGTGGTAGCGGATGGTCGACATCTTTGGTTCCACGGTGTCGTGGTAGGCTATTGCCTTCTCGCGTTCGTTCTCTATCTTGTTGGCCACCTTGCGTGCGTTGATGAGTTCCTCGACGCCTGTCTCGATGGCTTGCGTGCGCTCGGCTATCTCCTCGATGAGCTTCATGTTGCGCGCGCACAGCTTGTCGGCCTTGTCGGCGGGGAATATCTGGCGCATGTTCTGCACGTTCTTGGCCAGCTGGCTCTGGTAGTGGGTTGCCACGGGCACGATGTGGTTCATCGTGATGTCGCCCATTACGCGTGCCTCTATCTGTATGCGTTTTGTGTAGGTGTCCCATTTCACTTCGTTGCGTGCCTCGAGCTCCTTGCGGTTCATGACGTTCATGGTCTCGAACATCTTGATTGAGTCGTCGCTGAGGTAGCTGTCGAAGATGAGCGGGCAGCTTGTCTCGCAGTCGAGTCCGCGGCGCTTGGCCTCTTCCACCCATTCGTCGGAGTATCCGTTGCCGTCGAAGCGTATGGGCTTGCATGTCTTGATGTCGTCGCGCAGGATGTCGATTATGGCGTCGGTGGTGTCCTGTCCTTTTTCGATAAGTGCGTCGACGCGGTGCTTGAAGTCGACGAGTGCCTCGGCAACGGCCGTGTTGAGGGCTATCATCGCGCTGGCGCAGTTGGCCTCGGAGCCTACGGCGCGGAACTCGAAGCGGTTACCCGTGAAGGCGAACGGGCTGGTGCGGTTGCGGTCGGTGTTGTCGATGAGCAGCTCGGGTATCTCGGGTATGTCGAGCTTCATGCCCTGCTTGCCTGTCATGTTGCGCAGCGCGTCGTTGTCGCTCTTCTCTATGTGGTCGAGCAGGTCGCTCAGCTGTGTGCCGAGGAACGACGATATGATTGCCGGCGGTGCCTCGTTGGCGCCGAGACGGTGGGCGTTGGTGGCGCTCATTATCGAGGCCTTGATGAGTCCGTTGTGGCGGTATAGGCCCATGAGTGTCTCTACGATGAAGGTTACGAAGCGCAGGTTGTCCTCAGGCGTCTTGCCGGGAGCGTGGAGAAGCACGCCCGTGTCCGTGGAGAGGCTCCAGTTGTTGTGCTTGCCCGAGCCGTTGATGCCTGCGAAGGGCTTTTCGTGCAGCAGCACGCGGAAGCCGTGCTTGCGGGCCACTTTCTTCATGAGCGACATCAGGAGCATGTTATGGTCGACGGCGAGGTTGGTCTCCTCGAATATCGGGGCTATCTCGAACTGGTTGGGGGCAACCTCGTTGTGGCGGGTCTTGCATGGTATCGACAGCTCGAGGGCCTGTATCTCGAGGTCTTTCATGAACGCCTGCACGCGGTCGGGTATGGTTCCGAAGTAGTGGTCGTCCATCTGCTGGTTCTTCGCCGAGTCGTGTCCCATGAGTGTGCGTCCGGTGAGCATGAGGTCGGGACGTGCCGAGTAGAGTCCTTCGTCAACGAGGAAGTACTCCTGTTCCCATCCGAGGTTGCAGGTCACTTTCTTCACGTTGGGGTCGAAGTAGTGGCATACGTCCGTTGCGGCCATGTTGACGGCGTGCAGGGCGCGCAGCAGCGGCGCCTTGTAGTCGAGCGCCTCGCCGGTGTAGGATATGAATATTGTGGGGATACAGAGCGTGTCGTCCATGATGAACACGGGCGATGTGGGGTCCCACGCGGAGTATCCGCGGGCTTCGAATGTGTTGCGTATTCCGCCGCTGGGGAACGAGCTGGCGTCGGGTTCCTGCTGAACGAGCAGCTTGCCCGAGAACTCCTCAATCATTCCGCCCTTGCCGTCGTGCTCGATGAAGGCGTCGTGCTTCTCGGCGGTGCCCTCGGTCAGTGGCTGGAACCAGTGCGTGTAGTGTGTCACGCCGTTCTCCTCGGCCCACTGCTTCATGCCCGCTGCCACGGCGTCGGCTATGGAGCGGTCGAGTCGGGTGCCGTTGTCGATTACGTCGATGAGCTTCTCGTAAACCGACGGCGGCAGGTATTTGTACATCTTTGCGCGGTTGAACACGTTTTTGCCGAAGTACTCCGACGGGCGCTCAACGGGCGCGATAACTTCCAAAGGCTTCTTCTTGAATGCCTCTTCAACAACCTGAAATCTTAAGTTTGTCATCTTGTGAGGGTTTTATTATTTGTATGTTCCTTTCTTTTTATGGATGTCCGCATTCAACCAACATCTCTACAGTTGGCTGTGTACGGATGGTCATGTTTCCTTACTGTCGGCCCCGCCTATTGCCAAAGGTGGCGTTTCGGGCTGCCGTTCGCGGCCTTTCACGTGCCGGAAGACGGCCTTTTGTCTGCCGCCTGGCGGCTAATCCGTTGCAAAGATAAGGTTTAATTTCATTTTATTTGTAATTTGACGGAATAATTATGCATTTTGTTACGGTCGTAGCGTGAATCCGCACACCAGGTAAGCTTTTTCCGTGCTCGGGTTGGCCGTTACGCCGGCGAAGAGCGGTATGCTGAAACTCTTTGTTATCCTGATGTCCTTGCTTGCCCTTACCGACACGTTGGTGACGGCGAATCCGCCCGCGTCGGCATAGAAGCTCGTGGCGTAGGGCACGGCGCCGACGGTGGCTGTCCAGTCGCACCCGGCAAGGCTGAACGGGGCGCTGACCTCGAAGTATGACGAGTAGGCGCGGTCGCCGTCGCTGTTGGTGCCGTCGTTGCCGGCGAAGTTGGTGTACCATTGCACGGCCACGGGACCGAAGTCGTAGCCTATGTTGGCCTCGAACACGTGCGACGTCTCGTGGGCGGCGTAGCTGAAGTAGCGGTCGTTGGGCGAGTTGAACCAGTAGTCGGTAATGCCGATGTTGAATCCTCCCGTGCTGTATCCGAGCGTCAGGTCGAACTCCTTGGTGTCGTCATTGTCGGAGAGGCCTACGTTTCCCCACGCCGTGAGCGAGAATCCCTTGTACGCCACGCCGAGGGTGGGTTGCAGGCTGACGTCGCCCAGGTCCTGGCCACGCCAGATGTAGCTGCTCACGAAGTCGGCCTGTACGGTGGCCTCTACCTTGTCCTGTGCCATGACGGAAGCCATGGGGGTTGTTAACGCTACTGCTAACACTGCACTTTTTCTCAAGATTTTCATAACTTTTCCTCCTTTTATTAATTAATAATAAGCCTAATGGGCCGGATAAGGCTGATAAGCCAAATTGGCTGGATAAGCCTAATATGCCAAATATGCCCAATAAGCCTGATAGGCATATTTTCTTAACTCTTAATTCTTAACTCTTAATTTATTTCATCATCCATTCGCTTATGCGGCGCAGGGCCTCGCGGCAGTCGTCGCGGTCGCCGAAGGACGTCAGTCGCACGAAGCCTTCGCCGCTCGGGCCGAAGCCTACGCCGGGGGTGCATACCACCTGGGCTCCGTAGAGCATCTGCTCAAAGAACTTCCAGCTGGGCGTGTCGTTCGGGGTCTTAACCCACAGGTAGGGGGCGTTCTCTCCGCCGTAGACCTTCAGCCCGAGCTTCTGCAAAGTCTCGCGCATCAGTCGGGCGTTGCCCATGTAGTAGTCGATGGTGGCCTTCACCTGCTCCTTTCCCTCGGGGGTGTATATCGCCTCGGCGGCGCGCTGGCTGATGTAGCTCGTGCCGTTGAACTTGGTGCACTGGCGGCGGTCCCACATGGGGTTGAGCGGGTAACGCTCGCTGCCGTCCATGCTGGCGGCGGTCAATTCCTTTGGCACTACCGTGTAGCCGCACCTCACTCCGGTGAAGCCCGCCGTCTTTGAGTAGCTGTGGAATTCGATGGCCACCTTCCTTGCGCCCTTGATCTCGTAGATGGAGTGGGGGATGTCGGGGTCCTGGATGTACGCCTCGTAGGCCGCGTCGTAGAAGATGAGCGTGTCGTTCTTCAGCGCGTAGTTGACCCACTTGCGCAGTTCGTCGCGGCTGATTACCGTGCCCGTGGGGTTGTTGGGGTAGCACAGGTAGATTATGTCGACACGGTGGTCGGGTATCTGGGGCACAAAGTTGTTCTCCTCAAGGCACGGCATGTAGGTTACGTTGCTCCACTTGCCGTCCACCAATGTGCCGGCTCGGCCGCACATCACGTTGGAGTCGATGTACACGGGATAGATAGGGTCGGTCACGCCGAAGTTGTTGTCCCAGCGCACCAGCTCGCCTATGTTGCCCGTGTCGCTCTTGGCGCCGTCGTTGACGAATATCTCCGACGGGTCGATGTGTATCCCGCGCGGCAGAAAGTCGTTCTTCACTATCGCCTCGCGCAGGAACATGTAGCCCTGCTCAGGGCCGTAGCCGTGGAATCCCTCCTTGGTGGCCATGTCGTCCACGGCCTTGTGCATGGCCTCGATCACCGCCGGGCAGAGCGGCTGGGTTACGTCGCCAATGCCGAGGCTGATGACGTTGCTCTTCGGGTGTGACACCTTGAAGGCGTTTACCTTCTTGGCGATGTCGGCGAAGAGATAATTCTTTGTCAGTTTCAGATAATGCTCGTTGATTAATGCCATAGTGCTAAGTCTTTTATTGTTGTTAAGTTTTTTGGCTATTGGGCTAATTGGCTAATCAGGCTAATTGGGCCTAATGAGCCAGATGGGCCTGATAAGCTGAATAGGCCTGATTATCCTAATGGGCCTGATATTGAGTCATTTTTTCTTAATTCTTCATTCTTAACTCTTAATTGTCTAAGTTTATTTCTCCTTCAAACACGAACTCGGCCGGGCCTGCCATCATGACGTGGTTGTCGGCCTCCTGCCATGTTATGTCGAGCGTTCCGCCGTCCATCGCGATGCGGCTTGAGCGTCCGGAGCGTCCGGTCAGCGCTGCCGCGACGGCTGTCGCGCAGGCTCCAGTGCCGCATGCCATGGTTATTCCGCTGCCGCGCTCCCACACACGGGTGCGTATTGTACCGTCTGCCATGGGCTGGGCGAACTCGATGTTGCATCTTGAGGGAAACGCCGCGTGGCGCTCCAGTATGCTGCCGTAGCGGGCTATGTCGAGCGTGGCGATGTCGTTGACGAAAGTGACGAAGTGCGGATTGCCCATCGAGACGAACGTTCCACCGAAGAGCCTGCCGTCGGCAAGCAGCGTGCCGTCGTTTCCGTCGCTGCAACCCGGGGCATACTGCGCCGGCACGTCAAATGCCGGGCATAGCATGTCCACGGTCACTCTCTCAACTTTTCCATCATTTATGTGCAGCTTCAGCGTCTTTATCCCTGACAGGGTTTCGAGGCGTATTACGCTTTTGTCCGTCATGCCTTTCTCGTAAAGGTACTTGCCTATGCAGCGCGACGCGTTGCCGCACATCATGGCTTCCGAGCCGTCGGCGTTGAAGATACGCATCGAATAGTCGGCCTCCGGCGAGCTTGCGGCGCCGATGAGCACCAGCCCGTCGCTGCCTATGCCCTTGTGGCGGTCGCTCCATCTTACGGAGACGGCCGCCGGATCAGGAATATTATATATTAAGGTGTTCACGTAGATGTAGTCGTTGCCTGCGCCGTGCATCTTCGTAAACTTTACAATACGCTGTGTCATTTTGTTCGGCTTTTATCTTGTTATATATCCTTTTGTCTTTATTTGTCTGCAAATTTACAACATTTTGTTTTACAATGAAATATTATCGGGCCAATAATACAAGTATTTAACTTTATTGCTTACTATATTTTACGTGAGCGGGCGGTAAACTTTCAGATTAAAATAAAACGTAAGCTAAAAACGAATAAAGTGTAATTTTGGAAGTGTTTAAACAATATTTGTTGCTTAAATTTACGCAATCGCTCGTTTATATAACAATCTGCTTGATATCGTGGACTGATAATTGCAGATTGAAATGAAAACAGTCTAAAATGTAGCAAAATTATAAATAACCATCGTTTTATTGTTGCATAATGTATTAAAAATATTGTTTTAAATAACAAAAAGCTGTAATTTTGCGGAAAAATATTTCTTATTGATAATACATTTATTATTTATATAACAAAAAGAGAGAAAGTTATGAAGAAGATTGAAGCAATTATCCGTAAGTCAAGGTTTGAGGACGTGAAGAAGGCTTTGCTCGAGGCCGACATCGAATGGTTCTCTTATTATGACGTGCGCGGCAACGGAAAGGCGCGGCAGGGGCGCATATACCGCGGCATTGTTTACGACACAAGCTCGATAGAGCGCACCCTTGTGTCGCTCGTGGTGAGGGAGAAGAACGTCGAGAAGGCGGTCAACGCTATACTGAAGGCCGCCAGTACCGGCGAGATAGGCGACGGGCGCATATTCATAATTCCCGTCCAGGACGCCGTGCGCATACGCACCGGCGAGCGCGGCGACATAGCCCTTTACAATGCAGAACAGGAGGAGTAATGGTGAAAAAGTGAAAAGGTAAAAAGGTGAAAAAGTAAAAAACATAAAATATTTAAGGTTATGAGAAAGCATATTATGAGATATCTTGCGGGCCGTAGGGCGGCCGTCACGGCGCTTACGGCATTGTTGTCAACCACGGCGGCGCTGGCCGGTACAGCCGAGCCTGTGCTCGACAGCGGCAACACGGCGTGGATGATAGTTGCCACGGTGCTGGTGCTTCTTATGTCAATCCCGGGCATAGCGCTGTTTTACGGTGGACTGGTGAGGCAGAAGAACGTGCTCAGCGTGCTCATGCAGACCATGCTCATCGTCGGGGTGGTCAGCATACTCTGGGTGGCGATAGGCTATACGTGGGCCTTCGGCACGGGCTTCAAGGACTCTGGCAGCCCGCTGTTCGCCGTGATGGGCGGCTTTGACAAGACGTTCCTGAGCGGCATAACCACGTCGACGCTCACCACGGGCAACATACCCGAGCTTACGTTCGTAATGTTCCAGTGCATGTTCGCGCTCATCACGCCGGCGCTGATTCTCGGCGCGTTTGCCGAGCGCATCAAGTTCAGCGGCTACATGGTGTTCATCATCCTGTGGACGGTGATAGCCTACTTCCCGATGGCCCACTGGGTATGGGGCGGCGGATTCCTGCAGGAGATGGGAGCCATCGACTTCGCCGGCGGCACCGTAGTGCACATCAACGCCGGAATATCGGCGCTCGTCATGGCGCTGATGATAGGCAAGAGGGAGGACTACCGCGTGGGACATCCCATCACGCCGCACAACATCACGTTCGTGTTCATGGGCATGTCGTTCCTCTGGCTCGGATGGTTCGGCTTCAACGCCGGCAGCGGACTGGCTGCTGACGGTATCGCCGCCAACGCGTTCCTCGTGACGCATATCGCCACGGCAACGGCTGCAGTGGTATGGATGGCCATCGACTGGCTGTGCAACAAGAAGCCCACTACCGTAGGAGCATGCACGGGCGCCGTGGCCGGACTGGTGGCCATCACTCCCGCCGCCGGCTCTACCGACCTGCTCGGCGCGTTCATAATAGGCTTGGTGACGCCCATCGTATGCTTCTTCATGGTAGCGGTGGTAAAGCCGAAATACAAGTATGACGATGCCCTCGACGCTTTCGGCGTTCACGGTATCGGCGGTATCGTGGGTTCTATCCTTACGGGAGTGTTCGCTACGCAGGCCGTTACGGGCGAGGGCGGCGTTGAGGGTGCGCTCTACGGCGACTGGCACCAGCTGGGCGTACAGCTCGTGGCAACGCTCGTGTCGGTAGTTTTCAGCGCCGTGGTGACCTTCATACTTTACAAAATCGTCGACAAGACGATAGGCATCCGCGTTGACAAGCGCGTTGAGGAGGAAGGACTCGACATTTACGAGCACGGAGAGAGCGCATATAATTAATTCTTTAGTAGTTAAAGTAGTTAAAAGTAGTTAGAGTAGTTAAAGTCAAATGACTTGTTGGTTGTTCACGTCATACAAGGGTAATGACTTTAACTACTTAGCGACCATAGGGAGCGATAACTACTCTAACTACTTTAACTACTTACAAATAACCAATAAAAGACGAAAAAATGTGTGGAATAGTTTGCATTTTCAACATTAAGGAGCAGACGCCAGAGCTACGGCAGAAGGCGCTGCGAATGAGCAGTAAGATACGCCACCGCGGCCCCGACTGGAGTGGAATCTACACCGGGGGGTCGGCCATACTGGCGCACGAGCGGCTGGCGATTGTCGACCCCGAGTCGGGACGGCAGCCGCTGTTCAGCTCCGACAACAAGCAGGTGCTGGCCGTCAACGGCGAGATATACAACCACCGCGAGCTGCGCCGGCAGTACGAGGGCAAGTACAGGTTCATGACGGGCAGCGACTGCGAGGTAATCCTCGCGCTGTACCGCGACTATGGGGCCAACTTTCTTGACCGCCTGAACGGCATATTCGCCTTCGCCCTTTACGACGCCGAGCGCGACGAATACCTCATAGCGCGCGACCCCATCGGCGTGATTCCACTATATATAGGTTACGACGACGACGGCACGCTGTACGTGGCGAGCGAGCTGAAGGCCCTTGAGGGCAACTGCCGCCGCTACGGGCCGTTCCCCCCGGGGCACGTCCTGAGCAGCCGTGACGGCAAGATAAGGCGGTACTACGAGCGCGACTGGTTCAGTTATGAAGCCGTTAAGGACAACAGGGCTGATGAGGAGGAGCTGCGCCGCGCGCTCGAGAGTGCCGTATGCCGCCAGATGATGAGCGACGTGCCCTACGGGGTGCTGCTCAGCGGAGGGCTCGACTCGTCAATCATAAGCGCTGTGGCGGCAAGGCATGCCGGCAGGCGTATCGAGGACGACGGACGCGACGCGGCGTGGTGGCCGCGCCTGCACTCGTTCGCCGTGGGCCTGCGCGGCGCCCCCGACCTGGCAAAGGCGCGCCTCGTGGCCGACCACATAGGCACCGTGCACCACGAGATTAACTACACCATACAGGAAGGACTCGACGCGCTGAGCGACGTAATCTACTTTACCGAGACTTACGACGTGACCACCGTGCGCGCCTCCACCCCGATGTATCTCCTGGCGCGCGTCATCAAGAGCATGGGCATAAAGATGGTGCTGTCGGGCGAGGGCGCCGACGAGGTGTTCGGCGGCTACCTCTACTTCCACAAGGCGCCGTCGGCGCAGGCGTTCCACGAGGAGACGGTGCGCAAGCTCTCCAAGCTCCACCAGTACGACTGCCTGCGCGCCAACAAGAGCCTGGCGGCGTGGGGCGTAGAGGGCCGCGTGCCGTTTCTCGACAAGGAGTTTCTCGACGTGGCCATGCGCGTCAACCCGTCGGCAAAGATGTGTCCGGGCGACGTGATGGAGAAGAAAATCCTGCGCTCGGCCTTCGCCGACATGCTGCCCGAGGAGGTGGCCTGGCGGCAGAAGGAACAGTTCAGCGACGGCGTGGGCTACTCGTGGATTGACACCCTCAAGCGCATAGCCGACGACAGTGTTACCGACGACGAGATGCTTCATGCCGCCGAGCGCTTTGCCGTCAACCCGCCGCGCAACAAGGAGGAGTTTCTCTACCGCACGATGTTCGCCGCCCACTTCCCCAGCGACAGCGCGGCCGCGTCAGTGCCCAGCGTGCCCAGCGTGGCGTGCAGCACCGCCGAGGCGCTGGCCTGGGATGAATCGTTCAAGGGACAGAACGAGCCCAGCGGACGCGCCGTGGCCGACGTGCACCTGTGAAAAGCTCTTTTTAAAAGGTAAAAGAGTAAAAACAATAACATTAAAGGCCGCCTTTCATCATGTGAAAGGCGGCCTTTTTTAATGTCCTGGCTTACAGGCTGTTGCACTGCGGGCGCTTATGGCGCCGCGCCGTGCGGCCGTAGCCGGTCGGATTGTTGTCATGCCGATGTTTATTTCTTCAGTACCGTAGCGTTGAACACGCCGTCGGCAGTTGTCACCTTGACGCGGTATATGCCTGCGCCCTGGCTGCTCATGTCGATGGTCTGTGCCTCGCCTGCCGCCTTGTGGGCTGCGTGCGCTGTCGCTACCAGGCTGCCGGCGTTGTCGTAAACGTAGTAGTTCACGTTGTCGGCGTCGTTGCCGAGGACTACGTTAAGCCTGTCTACCACTGGGTTGGGGCTTACGTTGATGTCCTTGCCTGCGTTAACGTTGCCTATGCCGGTGGCCGGTGCCACGTTTACGGTTACGTTCTGCTCGGTAGTTGCGCCGCTGGCGTCGGTAGCGGTCAGCGTCAGCTCGGCCGTGCCTGCCGCGTTGCCGCCGATGATGAATCCGTCAGCGCTCGGGTAGAGCGTTGCAGCCGGGCTGTCTGACAGCTCTGCCGTGAAGGTCATCTCGTCGTCGTCGGGGTCGCTGAAGATTGTCGAGTATGCTATCACGCCCGATGTCTGGCCTACGTATACGGTCATCTCGTCGTCGCCTTCGTAAACCGGGGCGCGGTTGGTGAACTCTACGTTGTAGATAGCTTGTACATCTGTTGAGTTACCCGAAGCGTCCTCGGCGGTGATTACCGCAGTGTGCTGGCCTGCAGTGCCGTAGTCGGGAGCTACCGTTACGGTCATTTGCAGCTTGCTGCCTGCCGGTACTTCAATTGTGCCTTCAACGGCTTCAACAGTTGTTTCCGTACCGTCTGAAGCTGTCAGTGTGCACTTGCTTACGGTTGCTATGCCGCTCTCGTCGCTTACGCTTGTGGTGAATGCCTCGCCCTCGGTGTCCTCGACGGTTATTACCATCTCGGCTGTCGAGCCTTCGGGTACGGTTATCGTTCCCTCGGGCAGGGTTACAACGGGCGCCGCGTTCTTGTTGAGCGTTATCGGGTAGTTGACAACCGGCTGTGTCGGGTCGTTGCTCTTGATTACGATTACGGCCTTGTTGCCGTGGTCGAAGTATGAGCTTTCGCCGTTGATTTCGAACTCTACGGTCTTCTCCTCGCCTATTGCCAGCTCGCCATCGGTCTCGGTCGTGAGCAGCTTTATCCAAGGCTTGCCGGGCACGTCCTCGATGCACGTCATGAAGTAGCCGAACGAAGAGTAGTAGCTCTCGTACATTGCCGCTCCGAGGTCATACCATCCCGTAGTGGCGTTGTATGCCATGAAGCGTCCTTCCTCCATTGCGTCCTCCTTCTGTGATACGTATGCCATCACTTCCTTTCCGGTAGGATACTTCAGCGCTACGTAGAAGGTGTCGCCTGGGTTGATGTACACGTCCTTGTCGAACTCGAGCATGCGCGGTTCGCCCATGTAGTGGTCGCCGATTGGAGTCTCGCGCTCAACCCTGAGCGTGCCCTGTCCTATCACGGTGCCTGCCGCTACGTCGCCGCCCTGGATAACCTGGGCCTCGAAGTCGACATTCTCGCGTGTGCCTATCGTTCCGTAGAAGAAGAGCTTTGACAGGTTGAATCCTTCGGCTGGAGCGACGAAGCGCGTAGCCGCGATGAAGTTGTTGACGTTGTCGCGCGAGCCTATCATGTATGTCTTCGGGCTCGTCACTCCGAGTATCGGATAGTACAGTATGTTGCTGCAGTCGTAGCCCTCGGGCACGTCGTAGGGGAAGCCCTCGAATACCGTGTGGGGCTCTATTCCGCGGCAGGAAGCCTTGATGAGCGAGTCGCGCTCGGCCTCGGTCAGGCTGTACACGCCCTTGTTGGTTGACCATGGAGCTATGCCGCCTCCTCCTTCGCTGCCGGGCACTTCAGGAGTCTCGCCTATGCCGGTCGGGTCCATGCGGAGCGAGTAGGTCAGCTTGTACTGTCCTTCGTTCTTGATGGTCATGCTGCCCTTGCCCGTGTAGTCGTTGTTGACGTCTACGCCGCCGATGGTCACGCCTTCGGCAGGGGTGGTGACGAGCAGCGGAGCCTCGGTCATCCTGATGTCAACAGGAATCTCCTGCTCTGTGGCGTCAATTCCCTCAAACGTCAGTTTCACCGGAGCGTTAACCGTGAACGGCATGCCCGTTTCGAACGTCCAGATGGCGAACCTCACGGGCTCCTTGCCTACTTCCAGCTCGCGGCCGTCGTACTGCATCCAGCCCATGTTGCTGTCGGAAGATTGTACGCTGAGGGGTCCCGGGTCGATACCGCCGCCCTGCTGCATCTCTGCGTAGACGAAGAGCTGCGCGGGAGTTGTCATCATGTCGGGAGCGAACTCCACGTTGGTTATCTTGAATGCCTTTGAACCGGTGTTTGCCACCTGGAACTCGGTCTCGAGATAGCCGGTGAGGTTGGATCCTACTACGGCCTCGTCAACGATAGCGTCGGGTATCACCGGATTAGGCTCGCCCTGTATGCTGATAGCCATAGGAATCTCTACGACGGGCTTCGTCGGCACGTTGGTCTGCATTACGAGCGTTGTCTCGTAGTTGCCGCCAAGGCTGTCGGCCAGCACCTCGATGGGCAGTTCGACAGAGCCTCCTGCGGGCACTGTGAAGGTCTTTACGGGATAGAACTCTACCGCGTTGCCGGTGGCGATGCACTGGTCGGGCAGGCGCAAGCCCGTCTCTCCCGTCTCGTCCTGCATGCCGGCAAGTCCGAACACGCCGCTCATCACGCCGCCGTCCTCAAGCAGGTACTGGAACTTGTAGCTGCCGTCGCGGTTGAGGATGAGCTGGAAGTCCATGCCGAGCATCATGCTGTTGGCGTAGCCTATGTACGAGATGATTACACGGTCGTCCTCGGCCTTGTAGTAAGTTCCGTTCGTCGTCGAGACGTCCATCGAGTGGTTGCCCCAGAAAGGAGCTATGATGTTGGTGTAGAACGTCTCCGTGGTCGGGAACGTAGCCGGCGGAGCGGGGAATTCCTTGTAGTCCTCGTGCTGGCTGAACGATACGAAGCCGGTGTTGTAGATGTACATCGTCTTGTACTTCTTGCCATAGAACGGGAACTCGAAGGGCAGCTCAACCGTGTAGTAGTCGGTCTTGTCAATGTAGTAAGTGAAGTCCTGGTGCTCGGTCTCCGGGTCGTTGGTTATGTCGATCCAGTTGTACTCTATCTCGTCGTAGTCGGTCTTCGACTTGTAGATGTAGCCGAGCGACGAGTTCTCGTCGGTCTCAAGGTTGGTTATGTTGAACCATGCGTTGGGCTCAACCGAGAAGGTCAGCGCCTCGTTGCCGCCGTTGTTGACGGTCAGCGTCTGAGCCATGTCCGTGCCGTAGGGCGTGTCAACCGTCACGCTTTCCGGCGTAACGCTGATTTCGGGGCAGCCGATGACGTTACCGCTGAGCGTTACCTGTGCCGACGTTCCGTCCTGGTAGTTGACGGTAAGCACGTCGCTTACCTCGCCCTCAGTCTCTGTAGGCAGGGTTATCATGATGTCCTTGCCGTATCCGGGCTTGATGGTGAAGCCCTTGGCTACGTCGTCGGGCACGGTGAACTTGCCGCCCTCTACAGTTACTGACGTTACGACGAGGTCGTTGGTTCCGTTGTTGCTGAGCAGCACGGGGCGTATCTCCGTAGCCGTGCGGAACACCTCTCCGAAGTCAACCGACGTCGCGTCGAGCTGTGCCACGGGCACGAGTCCGTCGCCGGTGATGTTGGCCGTGAGCGCGATGTTTACGCTCGGGGTCGTCGGGTCGTTGGTGAGCATGGTCAGGTTGTTCTTCAACTCGCCAGCGTACATGCCTTCAACGGCCTTAGCCGTTACGGTTATCTCCTTGCTTTCGCCCACTCCCACGACGCCGCTCGGGCTTGAGAGCTGCGATACCATCGACGTTGCCGGCGCCACGATGCGTATTGCCGAGCCGGTGGTTATCTGCTGGTAGAGGGTATTGCCTTCGAGCGCAGCCTCGTTGTCGGTTACCACGAACGGGTCGGCGCAGTCAACGTCGGCCACGCCGACAAATACGTTCTGGCCTTCGTTGAAGGTCGTGGTGCGGTCGTAGTCGTCGTAATATACCTCAACGCTTCCGTCAGCGCAGAGCGACATGTGGAAGCTTACTGGCGTGTATTGGTCGCCGCCGTCAAGGGCGGGAGCCAGCACGTCCTTGTATTTCACGGTGAACTTGCCGTCCTGGCGTCCGTAGGTTATCTTGCTGTTGGCGCCCATCGAGAGGTTGCCCGAGCATGCGAATGCCGAGATGTAGCCAAGGCCCTCGACGCAGCTTGCCACGGGCACCATGCACGTGATGTTGCCGTCTATCTGGTTGAACGCCACGCCGCCGCGGTCGTTGATGTACACGCGGGAGTAGTTCTCGCCGTAGAACGGGAACTGGAAGCCCAGGTCAACGGCCTCTGACTGCCATACGTTGTTGTTGAACTGGCCCGTGATGTCGGTCTCGTTGAGCAGGTCGGGGTTGCCGTCGTACTGGAACTCGTCAGAGCCGTTGAGGTTAGACTCGTAGCTGTAGCCGAACTTGTGGGCAGCCACGTCGCCTATCGTCTCGTCAGAGAAGCGTGGGAAGACGTACTCCAGCGGGTATTCGCCGGTGTTCTTTACGGTAATCGTAGTGGTCTTTGTCTCTCCGCCGACCTCAAGGTCGCCGAAGTCGTAAGTGGCGGGTGTCACCTCAGCCTTGGCGGGATTGGTGGCCACGCCGCGTACTACGAAGCTGTATGTCTGTCCGTTTTTGTCCTTGAAGGTAACGGTGCCCGACTTGCTGCCGGCCGTAGCAGGCTTGAATGTCACTTCGAACGTGCCGGTAGAGCGCGGGGCGAAGCCTTCGCAGTAGTCGGCAGGCTCGAACTCGGTAGAGCTGCACGTGATGTTGTCGGGTGCCTGAAGTCCTCCCCACTCGCCGTTGAAGGCTCCGTAGCCGTTGTTGACAACCTCTACGGACAGCGTTTTCTCCTGTCCTATCAGCAGTTCGCCGAAGTCCACCACCTTGGCGGTTACCAGTTCGGGCTTGTTGCCGGTTACTTCCATGCGTACCGTCACCTTCTGCACGGGTTTGTCAGTCTGGTTGGTGTTGACGTCAAGGTTGAAGGTGTAGCTGCCGTTGGGCATGGTCTGTCCGTCGTTCTGCATCGTTACCACCTGCTGTCCGCCAGGTCTTACCGTGCCGCTGATGGGCTCGGGAGAGAGCACTGAGCTCCAGTTGGGGTTCTTGCTTACGGCGTAAACGTCCCATACTATCGAGTCGGCGTTGGCAGCGAGGTTGCCTTCGCTGAGCACTTGCTTGAGTTGTGTCCACGTCTGTCCGTTGTCACCGCTGTAGAAGCTGTACTGGTTTACGTTCTCTGCGTTGGCGTATCCTGCGCCGAGCGGGTTGGTCTGTCCTGCCGGGAACTTTGCGACAACCCAGAAGCTTGAGCCCGGCTCGAAGAATATCTGCTCCTCGAGGTCCTGGTCATAGCCGTACGTGAACCACTCGGGCGTGAACGACGTGAGCAGGTTGGCCGTCGAGATTGACTGCGAGCCGTTATAGATTTCGATTGTAGGTGTGAACGATTCGCCCGGTCCGCCGAAGTTTATCGCGGTCAGGTTGAATCCGTCAGGATACGTTGTCGGGTCTACGTAGAAGTACTGCGCCAGGGCGTTGGGCTTCGACGTGTCGCTGTCGCCGATGTAGTGGTAAATGCCATTAGAGTAGGTCATCTCTTTCGGGAAGTCCTCCTGCACGTAGTCGGCTGTCACTACGGGGTAGTTAGTCACTGCCGAGTATGCCTGCACGCTCTTGCTTGCGGGCACTATGCGTCCCGGTGACGGGGCCGTCAGCGCCGACGTTGATATCTGCTCCGATACGGTGTTTGCCGAGAGGCTGTACTCGAGGATACCCTTGCCTATGTTGTTGATGGTTAGCTGGTCGGTGGCAACGCTTCCATTGGCAGCGTCGACATTGAGGCTCAGCTCCGTCTTGTCGAGGCTTATCTCGGGGCCTTCGTTGGTCGTGGCGCTCTTGACGGGCGACATGGCCGCGCGCGTGCCGTAACGGTTGACGGCCACGATGGCTACGTAGTAGGTCGTGGTGGGCTCAAGGCCTCCCAGTTCGTACGAGAACGCGTCGCCCGAGGTCTGGAATTTTGTGTCCACAGTTACCGAGCGGAGTGTCGACAGGTCGGTGCTGGCCGTGAACTCGCTGGTGCTGTAGTATATCACGTGGTGGTCTACGCTGCCCTCGTCGGCCTGCGGTATCGTCCATTCTATGAGGATGTTGTCCTGCGACGGTGTCAGCGTGAAGTCGCTGACGGGCTCGGGAGCCTCGCCGGTGCCCATCTGCAGGGCCTTCCACGCGTCGATGTATCCGCTTCCGAACAGTCCCTCGACGTCGGGGTTGCGTGTGTAGAAGTCGTTAACCGACGATGTCAGCTGTGACTTTAGCGTAGAGTTCGAGAAGTCGGGGTTGCCGTATTTCGACAGTACGAGCGCCGCTATTCCCGATACGTGCGGGCAGGCCATCGACGTGCCCTCCATGTATCCGTACGTGCCGTTGGGCAGCGTGCTGAGCACTCCGTAAGGGTCGCCGTAGTCCATCTCGCCGCCCGGCGCCGTCACGTCGCACCATGTGCCGCGTGTCGAGTAAGTGGCGGGCGTGAGCATGGGGCTCATCGCTCCCACGGCCAGTACCGGCTCGTAGCAGCCCGGATAGTATTGGCCTTCCAGTCCGGTGTTGCCGTTGGCGAAGATACAGAGTCCTCCGCTCATCTTGGCATTGGTATAGTCCCACTCGTCGGGGTCACTGCTTACCTTGACACCGCCTCCGCCGTACTGCGTGAAGTAGTCGATGGCGTCGAGCACGGCCTGCTCGTAGTAACCGTCGGTGTCCCATCCCCATGAGCACTGGGCAATGCTTGCGCCCATGTCGGCCGCGTAGACGAGAGCTGCCGCAAAGTCGGCGTTGGCGTTCGAGCGTGAGTCGAACACCTGGCATGCCATCATCTTCACTCCGCCCTCGCCGTTCTGTCCGCCGGCCACGCCGCTTACGCCAATGCCGTTGCCGTTGACAGCGGCCACGGTTCCGGCCACGTGCGTGCCGTGCTCGTGCTGGTAGACGTCGGAAGAGTTGATTACGAAGTTCCATCCGTAGACGTCGTCGGTGTATCCGTTGCCGTCGTCGTCAACGCCCGGCTCTCCGTTAAGCTCGGCCTCGTTAGTCCACGCGTTCTTCTGCAGGTCGGGGTGGTCTATCTGGAATCCGCCGTCGATTATCGCGACGATAACGTCCGGTTTACCGGTCTCCTCCTTCCATGCCTCGAACAGGTTGACGTCAGCGCCGGCAACCGCGCCCTGCAGCAGGGTTCCGTCGTTGTTGTAGTGCCACTGTTGTGACAGCATGGGGTCGTTCATCGGCATGTCTGCCGAAGCCTTGGCGGCCAGTTCGGCCTGTGACACCACGCGCGCCTTGCCTTCGCCGATGAGCTTCATCGGCCTTACTTCCTCGGCAATCTGCACACCGGGCACGGTCTTGTAGAGCGAGCGTGCCGACGCGGGGGTAGCAGCCTCGGAGTCGAATGTCACTTCATACCAGAGGTCAAGCCCCGCTGCCTTGTGCCTCTCCTCGAACTTCGGGGAGTAGGGGATAAGGCGCTTGATGCTTACTGCCTTCACTTGCCGGTTGGCGCGGTCGAGCGGGGTAATGCCTGTGGTCACCACGCCGTTGCTCATCGTCATCGGCGACTTGAGCAGACGGTCTGCGACCTCACGCTGTAGCTTGACGCGCACCACTTTCCTTTCGGACTGAGTGGCAACCGACTGAGCTGAAAGCTGCGTGCTGAAAGCCGTGGCCGACAGCAGCAGCATCAGGTTTAGTAGGGTTTTTCGCATAACGCTTAATTTAAAAGTTAATAAATAAATGAATAAAAAGTGTATAAAAACTAATACTTAAATCAACAAGTGTCAGTATTCATGCATAATAACTGTATATATTGCCGCAAAATTAATAAAAATTCACTAAAAACCAAGAATGTATATAGATAAAATGTAAAATTAATATTTAAAAGGTGTCAATTTATAAGCATATTTTGCATTGTCTAAATCGTTTTGCAATATTTTTGAGTGTAAAATGTACAATTAGTACTTGCCTTCGGGATTCACGCAGGTGGGAAAATTGAGAATCAACGGTTAAAAGTAAGTGGATGTTATCAATCCGAACATTCAAATAAATAATATGTTTGAGGTTATGCGGTTTTGAGGTTTTAAGGTTATACGGTTTCAATGTTTACCTTAAAACCTCAAAACCTTAAAACCGCACAACCGTATAACCGTAAATACGATTCGACCCTTCATGGCCGGGATTGACTTTTATATGTCGTCCAACAGGTTTGCTGAAGAACCGCTTTACCGCAAACGGGCAAGCGATGTGCCGTTGTTTTCAACGCAAAATGCCGCCCTTCGTCGGATGAAAGGCGGCATTTCATAACGCATTGTGAATCAATATGTTAAGCGTTGTGTCGTGTGTCGTGCGGCCGTGTGTCGGGAAACAGGCGTGCGATTATCCCGTCGCAGGCGTCCTCGATAAGGTCGAGAGCCAGCTCGAAACCGTCGGCGCCGCCGTAATACGGGTCGGGCACGGTGTCATATCCCGGGTGGCGCATCATGAAGTCGGCTGCACAGAGTATCTTGCCGCGCTCCTCGTCGGTGCGCGCCAGGCGCCGCAGGTCGGCCATTTTCTCGTGGTCCATGCCGAAGATGTAGTCGAAGCGCTCGAAGTCTTCGCGCCTTATCTGCCGTGCGCGGCTGCTTATGTCGTAGCCGCGGTCGGCGCCGTGGCTGCGCATTCGGCGGTCGGGCAGCTGCCCTTCGTGCCACGAGCCTATACCGGCCGAGTCAACCGTCACGTCGGCAGCCGCCATGCCCAGCTGCCCGAGCTTCTCTTTCATTATAGCCTCGGCTGCCGGCGAGCGGCAGATGTTACCGAGGCAGACGAAAAGGATGTCCATGTTTTTTTAATTAAGAGTTAAGAATTAAGAGCTGATATAATTAAGAATTAAGAGTTAAGAATTAAGAAAAAATGCCTTGTTGTTATTTTGCCTGACAATGTATAAGGCATTTTTCTTAACTCTTAATTCTTAACTCTTAACTCCCTTATGACTCTCGCCGGGTTTCCCGCAGCCATGCAGTCGTCGGGAATGTCCTTGGTCACCACGCTGCCCGCGCCGATTATGCAGCGCTTGCCTATGGTTACGCCGGGGCATACGATAACTCCGCCGCCCAGCCACGTGTCCTCGCCGATGGTTACAGGGTAGGCCGTCTCGATAGACTTGCGCCTTGCCACGTGGTCGATGGGGTGCTGCGGTGTGTACAACTGGCAGTTGGGTCCTATCTTTACGTTGTCGCCGATGGTGATGTTGCCGCCGTCAAGCATGGTGCAGTTGTAGTTCACGAACACGTTGCGGCCTATGCTTATGCCGTTGCCGTGGTCGCAGTGGAACGGCGGACACACCGTGCTGTCCTCCGGAATGCCCGGTATGAGGTCCTCGATAAGCCCGCGGTATCCGTCGCTCGTTATCGTCATCGTCTGCAACTTGGTGCACACCTCCTTGGCATGGCTCAGGCTCGCCATAATCTCCGGGTCGGAGAAGTCGTAGAGCTGACGGCTGCGCATCTTTTCAAATTCGGTCAATTCTTTCATGTAGTTAAAGGAGTCTTTCTTTGTAGTTAAAGGAGTTAAAGTAGTTATCGCTCCCTTACGGTCGCTAAGTAGTTAAAGTCATTAGCTTAGGAGTTAAGGAGTTATGAAGTTAAGGAGTTAAGACAAATGCTTAGGAGTTAAGGAGTTATGAAGTTAAGGAGTTAAGACAAATGCTTAGGAGTTAAGGAGTTATGTAGTAAAGGAGTTAAGACAAATGCTTAATCCTTTGTAGTTAAAGTATTCTCACCTTCTCACTTTCTCACCTTCTCACTTTTACTTGCGTCCGAAGTCGGCGGGAATGTCGCCCCATTTGCGGGTGTCCCACTGTATGATGGGCACGCGGAAGGGGTGTGTCTTTAGCCACGTCTCGGCGCGTAGGATGATGTTGTAGAGCTGCGCCGTCTGCACGTTGCGCTCCAGTTTGGTCTTGCACTGCATCTTCCTGACCCACGTTATCGCCGTGAAGCTGTCGCTATAGATTGTCTTGCGCAGCCCTTTCTGCTCCATGAGGGCGAGGGCATGCACGATGGCAAGGAACTCGCCGATGTTGTTCGTGCCGAACATGGGGCCGAAATGGAACACCTGCGCCCCCGTGGCAAGGTCGATGCAGCGGTACTCCATCTTGCCCGGATTGCCGCTGCACGCCGCATCCACCGACCACGCGTTGGCACTTACTTCCATTGGAAGAGGAAGCACTGTGTCGTTACGGTAGTCGGGAGGATTATTTAATTCATAATTCATAATTCACAATTCATAATTGGTTGGGTGTTTTCCGTTGTTCTTTAATTATTCAATAACGAATTATTTTCTTTTGTCTTCTTTATAATTGATGTGAGTATTTTCAACAATTCAACACAGTCAGAAAGCATACTTTCAGCTTGTGAGGTTGAGATATATTCCGCATCACGCAGTAATTCTATCCAATATTCGGTTTCACTGGTTTCTTTTAGGGCTATGTTCAGCTTTGTCGTGAAGTCGGGACGGGTCTGTGCCCGCAATGCTTCACGCACGTTTGCGCCTATGCTTGTACCACTTCTTAATAACTGTTTACCTATAATATAGTTACCGTCACGGTTACAAAGATATTTGTACAGCTTGACACACCGCAGACTGAAAGCATAGCTCTTTTGAACAATTATATTGTCATCCTTGCTCCTCACCAGCCCAATTATGAATTATGAATTGTGAATTATGAATTAAAAAATTACATTCTCTCCGGCATTTCAATTCCCAAGAGAGCCATGCCGTTCTTCAGTGTCTTTGCCACATTGGCCGCGAGAACGAGCCTGAGCACTTTCTCCTTGTCGCTGTCGGCGCCGAGGATGCTGTAGTCGTGGTAGAACTGGTTGAACTCCTTGGTCAGCTCGTAGCAGTAGTTGGCTATGCCGCTGGGGCTGTAGTCCGTGCCCGCCTGGCGCACGGCTGCGCCGTATTCGGCCATTTTCTGGATTAGCTCGGTCTCCTTCTGGTTCACGGGATACGTGCCGTCGAGGGTTGCGGGCAGCTCAATGCCCTGCTCCTTGGCCTTGCGCATTATGCTGCGTATGCGTGCGTAGGTGTACTGGATGAACGGACCCGTGTTGCCGTTGAAGTCGATTGACTCCTCGGGGTTGAACAGCATGTTCTTCCTTGCGTCAACCTTCAGGATGAAGTATTTGAGCGCACCCATGCCCACTATGCGTGCAACGTTGGCGCGTTCCTCTTCGGTCATGTCGCTGAACTTGCCCAGTTCTTCGCTTGTCTGGCGCGCATCCTTAATCATTTCGGCAATGAGGTCGTCGGCGTCAACCACCGTTCCCTCGCGGCTCTTCATCTTTCCGTTGGGCAGTTCCACCATTCCGTAGGAGAAATGCACAAGCTCCTTGCCCCACTTGAAGCCGAGGCGGTCGAGCAATATTGAGAGAACCTGGAAGTGGTAGTTCTGCTCGTTGCCCACGACGTATATCATCTTATCTATCGGGTAGTCGTTGAAGCGCATCTCGGCAGTGCCGATGTCCTGCGTCATGTAGACCGACGTGCCGTCCGAGCGGAGCAGCAGTTTCTGGTCGAGGCCCTCGTCAGTGAGGTCTGCCCACACGCTGCCGTCCTCCTTGCGGAAGAAAAGTCCCTTTTCGAGGCCTTCCTCCACCTTGGCCTTACCTTTCAGATAAGTCTGCGACTCGTAATATATCTTGTCGAAGCCAACGCCGAGCGCCTTGTACGTCTCGTCGAAACCGGCGTACACCCACGAGTTCATCTTCTCCCACAGGGCGCGCACCTCGGGGTCGCCCTGCTCCCATTTCACGAGCATTTCGTGTGCCTCCTTGATGAGCGGAGCCTCGTCCTTAGCGCGCTTCTCGGCCTCCTCGTCGGTCATGCCGTCGGCTATATACTTGGCTTTCAGCTCCTTAACCTCTTCACGGTAGTGCTTGTCAAAGGCCACGTAGTAGTCGCCTATCAGGTGGTCGCCCTTCTTTCCGCTCGACTCGGGCGTCTCGCCGTTGCCGTATTTCAGCCAGGCCAGCATCGACTTGCAGATGTGTATGCCTCGGTCGTTCACTATGTTGGTCTTCACCACGCGGTTGCCGTTGGCCTGCATTATCTGCGCGAGGCTCCAGCCTAATAGGTTATTGCGCACGTGACCCAGGTGAAGCGGCTTGTTGGTGTTCGGCGACGAGTATTCTATCATCACCAGCGGGGCGTCGTCCGTGGCCTGCTTCTCGCCGTAGTGCTCGTCGGCGTTGATGTCGGCGAGCAGCTGCAGCCATGCCTGGGGCGACACAACGAGGTTAAGGAAACCCTTTACTACGTTGTAAGAGGCCACGGCCGGCTCGTTCTCAACCAGCCAACGGCCCATGTCCTCAGCCGTGTCCTCCGGCTTCTTGCGTGAAGTTTTTAAGAGTGGGAACACCACCAGTGTAAGATGTCCTTCAAACTCGCGCTTCGTCTTCTGCAACTGTATCATCTTCTCGGGCACTTCCTGTCCGTAGAGAGCCTTCACGGCGGCGAGCGCCGAGCGGCTTATTTGGCTTTCGATATTCATCTTGTTATAATTAAGAATTATGAGTTAAGAATTAAGAAAGTTACTTGTTATCGAGTGCAAAATTACGAAAAATCAACGACATACGGCGTTTTCGGGTGATAAAATTGAATGCCGCATGCCCCTTGTCCGCCAGCCGCCACGCAACGCCCTGGCCTGCAATGAGTTACCAAAGGCCGTCTTTCGCCCTCCCGTTTGCCGCCTTTCGCCGCCTGAAAGGCGGCATTTCAGCCTCCTATCAGGCCCATTCGGCCCATCAGGCTAATTTGACTTATTTAAGCCCAATAGGCCGAATGGGCCTGATAAGGCTGATAGGCACACTTTTAACAAAAAACTACTCGGGGGGGGTAAATTTCGTTCTTGTCATTTAACTTACCTTTGCAGCGGAAACAAAAATATAGAAACTATGAATATCTGGAAAGCTATTTTTGCCTTGTCGGCGGCGTTCGGGATTTCCGTCAGCCTGCATGCGCAGACCGTTAGCGGACGTCTTGTTGACGAAGAGAGCCGGCCCATGGCGTTCGCCAACGTGGTGATACTTTCGCCCGAAGACTCATCCTACATCGCCGGAACGGTGAGCCGTGAGGACGGCACGTTCTCCTTAAACAACAGTTCGGGACAGGAGCGCCTGCTGAGAGTGTCGTCAGTGGGTTACGTCACAATATATAAAAGGTGTAGCGGGGGTGACATGGGTGTAATAGGGATGAGAACCGACGAGAATGTTTTGGGCGAAGTTGTGGTCAGGTCGCAGCTGCCCGTGACGCGCCTTGGTGACGAGGGACTCGTGACAAACGTCGAAGGGTCGGTGCTCTCGCGCATGGGAACGGCCAACGACGTGCTCGCCCGCATACCCGGACTGCAACGCAAGAAGGACGGCTTCGAGGTGTTCGGCAAGGGCACGCCGCTGATTTACATCAACGGACGCAAGCTGCGCGACAAGGAGGAGCTTGCCCAGCTGTCGTCCGAGGACATCAAGAGCGTTGAGGTAATCCACAACCCCGGCGCGCGTTACGACGCGTCGGTGGGCGCGGTGGTGCGCATACGCACGGTGAAACGCCAGGGCGACGGCTTCGGCTTCAGGCTCAGCGGCGACTATAACCAGTCTGAAAACACCGACCTTAACGGCCAGGCGGACGTCAATTACCGTCACGGCGGGCTCGACGTGTTCGGCATGGTGGGCATTGCCTGGTACGTAACGCGAGCATACGACCGCCTTGAACAGCAGACGTTTGCCGACACGCTGTGGACGCAACGCAACAATTACCGCAACGATACGGACGCCCGCACGCTGAGGGGGCGCGTAGGTTTCAACTACGATTTTAACGACCGCCACTCCATCGGCGTGCGTTACGACATAGTGAAGACGCTGCGACGGTATGACAACGGTACGTTCAAGAGCGACGTGCAGGCCTTCGGCGAGCCTTACGACGTGCTGTCGTCGGCCACGTCAATGCGCTCGGACGCCAAGCCAACGCACTCGCTCAACGCCTATTACGCAGGCAAGATAGGCAAGGGAGAGCTTGAATGGGACGCCGACTATTACTCTTCCGACAACACTGACCGCTCGCAAAACCTTGAGAACAGCGCCGAGCACGACGACCGCACGGTGACGTCGGAGAACGTTGTAAGCAACAAGTTGGCGGCAACGAAGCTCTCGTTCACCCATCCCTTGTGGGGAGGCAGCGCCTCGGTAGGCGGCGAATACACCTTCACCGACCGTCACGACGACTACATCAACCCCGAAGGCTACGTGCCGACGTCGTACAGCCGCATACGCGAACATAACATCGCGGCATACGTGCAGTACAGCCATCCGCTGCCGTTCGGCCAGGTCAGCACGGGCGTAAGGTATGAGCACGTCGACTTCGACTACTTCGACAATGGCACGTTCATGCCCTCGCAGAGCCGCACTTACGACAACCTCTTCCCCAACGTGTCGTTCTCGGGACAGCTCGGAAAGGTGCAGTTCCAGCTTAGTTACGCGGCAAGGACGCAACGGCCGTCGTACTCTCAGCTGAGCAACAACGTGCTCTACGCCAACCGCTTCACGTGGCAGACGGGCAACCCGCGCCTGAAACCCACTATTACCCACGACATCACGGCCGTTGCGGCGTGGCGTTTCGTCCAGGCGATGGTGAGCTACAAGCTCAACCGCGACTACATTTTTTATTGGGGAACGACGGTCGAGGGGCAGTCGGCCGTCACCCTGCTCAACCGCATCAACCACGGACGGTTGCCGCAGTTGACGGTGTTCGTCAGCGCGTCGCCCACCATCGGGCTGTGGAACCCCAGCATAGGAGCGGGCATGTTGAAGCAATGGCTTACGATGACGGCCGCCGGAGAGGAGCGCAGGTACAACAAGCCGGTGTTCATGGCGCAGTGGAACAATGTCTTTAACCTGCCTGCCGGATTTATAGTCAACGCCGACTTCAACTTCCAGAGCCGCGGAAACGTGCAGAATCTTGAAATGAAAGACGAGCATTACGTGCTCAACATAGGAGTAAGAAAATCACTGCTTAACGACGCGCTGAGCTTGGAACTGCGCGGCAACGACCTGCTGCATAGAATGAAAGACGGCACGCTGATGTACTTTGAACGCGCCATGATGTACGACAAATCGTGGAGCGACACACGCTCGGTGACCCTTACCGTGCGCTATAAATTCAACACCGCGCGCAGCAAATACCGTGGAACTGGCGCCGGCCACGACGCAAAAGGCAGGATGTAAGATGGCTGTCGGGCTTATCAGGCCCATCAGGCTAATTAGGCCTATTCGGCTTATTTAGGCCCAATAGGCCTGATAAGCCCAATAAGCCTGATAGGCATGCCACCTAAATAAGCCCCATATTGGCCGCTATGCCGACGGCCTCGATGATGTTCCTGGCGTGCAGTTTGGCAAAGAGTTTCTTCTTGTGATACTTCACCGTGTCGGCACTCAAGAAGATACTTTCGCCGATTTCGCTGTTTTGCAGGCCCTTGGCGGATAGCAGCAGGATGTCGCGCTCACGGTCGGTGAGCGTAAGTTGCGGCTGCTTTCGCCACCGCCGGCCGGCGAAAGAGTAGACATAGCGGTCGGCATTGGCCTTGTCGGTGATGACGACGGGGCCGGGCTGCTTGTCGTGGGATAGCGACATGGTGCACAGGGCGAGCCAGATGTCGCCCGTGGGGCTCAGCATTATGGGCGTAAGCTGGTGGTGGATGAGCTGCGTATGGCGGTCGGACTGTCGGATACGGAAGTCGTAACTTATGATGAAGTCGCGCCGCCGCTCAATCGGCAGGCCGTAAAAGAAGCCGTATCCGGCGTTGTTTATCTCTACGAGCCGCCGCAAGTCGTCCTCCGGCACAACGGTCAGGTAATGGCCGTAGCCCTTCTCCCTTACCTCCTCGGGACGGCAGCCGCAGAGGAATATGGGGTTGGGCGACACGTAGAGGAAGCTCCTCTGGTTATAGTCTATTATGTAAACGCTGTGGTTAGTGGTGCGTGATACGGCGTCGGCCATGGCCACGCAGGCGTCGGTCTTGGCATAATCGGCCTCGGTTATGCCCATGTTCTTGTTTATCGGGTAAAAGAATGATGCAATATCGGTGGTGTTCATTGTTGTCGGGGATTATTATCGGGGCTATCAGGCCTACGTCAAAATGGAGTTATCGGGAGTTATGCGCTCCGCGCAGGAGTTATCAGGAGTTAACGGACAAATGCTTTGTTATTGGTTTTCAGACTATTGTCCGTTAACTACGGACGGTCGGCAGACAGTCTAACTCCCGTTAACTCCCGATAACTCCATTTCGACACACCTTCCTTATAGGCCTTATGGGCGGCGGCTGAGCACGGCCTTGCGCTCGGCCTCGGGGTACTTCTCGATGGCGTAGCGCAGCATGGTGCGGGGCATTTCGTGCCAGTGCTCGTCGACAAAGGCGCTCAGGCGGGCCATGTCACGCTTGCCGGCCTCGCGCAACATCCAGCCAACGGCCTTGTGCATCAGCTCGTGCGGGTGGCTGATAAGCCGCCGGGCGAGGGCGAAGGTGTCGTCAAGGTCGCCGCGCTTGATGAACGCGTAGGTCGAGACCATCGCTATGCGGTTGTCCCAAAGTAGGTCGCTGTCAGCAAGACGGTAGAGCAGATCGCGCGGCTTGTCGAGCAGATAGGTGCCCACGATGTAAGATGCGGAGAGGTCAACGAGGTCCCAGTTGTTGATGCGCGCCGTGCTGGCGAGATATGTTTCCACAATATCCTTGGCGCTGTCGGCGTCGGCTTTCTTCATTTTCTCCACCAAAATAAGCAGGGCGCAGAGGCGGGCCTCGTGCCATTCAGAGGCCAGCAGAGCATTGACGGTAGCCATGTCGGCAGCCTTGTGGCGCTTTGCCACGCCACGGGTCAGCGGCACGGGTATGCCGAAAAACATGTCGCCCTCGCCATACTCGCCCTTTCCTGTCTTGAAAAAGCCGCTCAACACACGGCGCTTCTCCTCGTTGCCGAGACTGCGCAGCTCGGCCATTATGATGTCGTAATCGCTCATTTTGCTTTATGTCAATAAATCATTTAACAGCGCAAAAATAAACATTTATTATAATACAGGCGTTTTATTTAAAAGATAAAAAGCGTAATTTTGCAGAAAATTGGCCATCAGGCCTATTAGGCCAATAGGGCTTATTGGGCCTAATTAGCCAAATAAGCCAAATGAGCCTAATAAGAAATAATCAACCGCGAATTATGAACTGTAAAGCACTTTTCTTCGACATTGACGGCACTCTCGTCAGTTTCAACACCCACTCCATACCGCAGTCTACCGTCGACGCCCTTACCGAGGCCAAGCGCCGCGGCGTAGGGATATACATCTCTACGGGAAGGCCCAAGCGGCTTATCAACAACTTAGGGGCGATAGAGCACCTCATCGACGGCTACATAACGACTAACGGCGCCCTGTGCGTGGTAGGCGACGAGGTGGTAAGCTGTCTGCCGATACCCGCCGGCGAGGCGCGGGCGCTGGTGGAGAAGTCGGACGAGATGAAGTTTGCCATGATGCTCATAGGCGAGCGCGACCTGACGGTGTGCAACCCCACGCCCGACGTCGACCGCATTTACCGCGGCATGCTCGGCGTAGGCTATCTCGGCGAGGACGTGAGCCGTGAAGAAGTGCTCAGCCAGCGCATAATCCAGATGACGCCCATCATCGACGAGGCCACCGAACGGCAGCTCATGCCGCTGCTGCCGGGCTGCGTCTCGGCGAGGTGGTACTATGAGTTTACCGACATAACGGCGCTCGGCGCCGACAAGGGCAGCGCCCTGCACACCATGGCGGCACGCCTCGGGCTTGACATAGGGGAGACGATGGCCTTCGGCGACGGCGGCAACGACAAGACGATAATACGCGAGGCGGGCGTCGGAGTAGCCATGGGCAACGCCGGCGAGGACGTGAAAGCCCTGGCCGACTACGTTACTTCGAGCGTTGACGAGGGCGGAGTGGCTGCCGCGCTGAGCCGTTTCGGCATAATCTGATGATATTATAAACAAGCAGGGCGGCGCCCCATCAGTGTGGGTTGCGCCGCCCTTGCTGTATCATGTCGTGGCCGCTTACCTTATATAATGCGGCAGCTCGTCGGGTATCACCATCGAAATCTCTACCAGTCCGCCCACCTTTCCGTCGTTGGCATACGCCGTCTGGTAAATCATCTTGCGCTGCCCGTTCTTCTCTATGGTGTAGGCGTTGGTGCCGCCCGTGGCCAGCAGCTGCCTTATTATGCCACGGGCGCGTTCGCCGTGGCAGTCCATGAGGCTCTTGCCTATCAGGTCGCCGTGCTTGGCGAACGTCTCCCTCGACTTCCTGTTCATGTAAACGATAGTGGCGTCAGCGTCGCACACTGTAACGGCGCAGTTCATGCCTTCAGCCCATTCAAAGTCTTTCATAATCTCCTTTTTTATATTACGTTTAGTGCAAAGATAGTTATTTTTGCGCTAACGTGGAACTCCAGGCCTGCGTTTTGCCGCATATTGCGTTGTAAAAGGCGCTCTTTTGCCGTGCGTTTTGCCCTCTTCCGCAGCGCCGGAGGCCGTCTTCTGTTTGCCGTCCTTTAACCGGGCCACGCCGTGTAGGCCGCCTCATGAACTAAATATAAACGTTAAATAACTTATAAAATTAGTTTATTTTCGCCCCGCCCCTTTGCCGTTTGGACATATTTTCTTATTTTTGCGAGTGGAAAACAACCTGAAACACACATAATACATGAAAGGACTGATAATGTCGTTATCGCTCGTGCTAATATGTGCGCTGCCGTCTCACGCCACGGACGGCGACCCCGTGGCCCTGGGCGACAGCTGTCTGGAAATGCACGACACGTTTGGCGCCCTTGAGCATTACGGCGCGGCGCTGGCCCTTGACAGCTCGGCGGCTGTTGTGCGCAAGGTGGCCCGCTGCCACTACATGCGCGGCGACTATGGCCGTTGCGTGTCAACAATGCTGCCCGTTGCGGGTCCCGGCGGCGACAGCCTTAGCCTGGAGCAGCTGCGCTACGTGTTCGACAGCTACCGCCAGATGGGCGAGACCGCGCAGGTGGTGACATGGGGGCAGGCAATACTGCGCCGCTGCCCCATGGACGGCGAGGTGACGGCCGCCGTGGCGCAGGTGTATATCAGCGACAATGCCTACTCGCCGAACATAGGACGCAACCTGGCGTGGAGCTACCTGAAGCGCGACTCGACGTGCATACCCGTGCTTAGGCAGTACGCCGACGCCAACTTCCTGCTAAAGGACTTCGACGCGGCCGAGCGGGCGTACCTCAGCCTGATGGAGCTGGGCGACTCGACGTACAACACCATCTACTCGCTCGGCATGACGTACATGCAGACCGAGCGCGACTCGCTGGCCCGCCTGTGGCTCAAGAGGGCTGCCGAGAAGAGCGGGATGAAGAACGCCGGCTGCCTGTACCGCCTCGGGATAGTGTGCGTCGACATGAACCTTGCCGACGAGGGGATAATGTACCTCAACCTGGCCTTCAGCCTGATGCAGCCCGACCAGCGTGTGGCCTTCGTGGTGAAGCGCGCCCTTGGCGAGGGATATTACAAGAAGGGACACTACTGGAGCGCCATATACGCGTGGGAGGAGGCCCTGAGGTACAACCGCAACAGCATGGCCACCATCTTCAACACCGCCCAGGCGTACGGCCTCGTGGGTAACGATGAAAAGGAAAAGGCTTTCTACCGCGCGTTCCTCAGCATGGCGGCGCTGGCCGAACCGAACGAGGCGCTCGACGGAATGGTAAGGCAGGCCGAGGCCGTAGTGGGCGGACACGAGGATTTCAAAGGGGCAATCGTCGGGCCGCCGATATGATTTTTTCAGTAGTTAGAGTAGTTAAAGAAGTTATCGCTCACTGTCGTTCGCTAAGTAGTTAAAGTCAAATGCCTTGTTGGTTATATGATTTTTCAGTAGTTAAAGAAGTTAAAGTAGTTATCGCTCACTGTCGTTCGCTAAGTAGTTAAAGTCAA